>OJAW01000015.1_pt1 | contig 153923 bp, 165 predicted proteins | sample 1589151 | NCBI WGS metagenome assembly OJAW01 (sample SAMN03283290) | human gut metagenome | biome: human-associated habitat; material: feces | host: Homo sapiens | place: Peru | collected 2012
CGAAGCGGAAAGAGGGTGGATATAAACCTTATGAGTTCGACTCCCTTTTGCTATAACATTTGCAAGCGTTGTTTTTCCGCTTCCCGAACCGCCGGAAATTCCGATAAAAAGACATTTATTCATCTTATTTGAACACAAATGATTTTGCAAAGGAGTCAAAATCGACTTTTTTCACATAATCCGTAGATACGCTTGCGTTTACAAGATAGATTTTATCGTTTACGCTGAAATAGTAGTAATAGTCTGTTTTTGGATAATCGGATGAAGAACATATAAGCTTAAATACTCGTGCGGAAATTTTATCTTCGGATGTTTTTAAATCATAAATATCATATGTAAACTTATCCCCGCCGTAGCTTTCCTGTAACTGCGAGCATGTGTTCTCAATCATTTTGTACTGCTGTTCGATATCGGTATCGGCAAGCTCGCTTATAATTATCTGCGCTCCCTTTTCGTCATACAAAAACAGCAGTCCTGTATCGTACGACTGTTTAAATCCGGACGGGAGCGTAAATTCAAGATTCTTCGTAACAACGCGTTTGCCGTCTGTGATCTGACCGTTGAATTCGATAAAATCTGTTCTGTACTCTCCGCTTTCGTTTTTTATACGCTTTCCGTTGTCAGAGAGAAGATATACCTCTAATTTACCGTTATCGTTCGTTACGAAATTTCCGTTTTCATCATAAACGATATCGTACGATTTTCCGTCTTTATCTGTATAAGTTTTTATTTTCGAAGAGCATGACGGCAAAATTGCCGCCGCGCAGAGCGTAATGCATAATGCAGAAAAAATTTTAGATTTCATATTACTCATTCCTTACGGGTTGTTTATAAGAGAAAGAACCTCGGCGCGGGTTCGCGGGTCTTTTCTGATGACGCCTCTTAATGCGGAGGTCTTTGTTTTTGCACCGGCAGCTTTTATTCCGCGCATTGACATGCAAAGATGCTCGGCTTCAATAAGAACCGCAACGCCCTTCGGCTGTAATTCGTCGTTTAAAAAATCAGCTATCTGCGAGGTAAGCCTTTCCTGTACCTGCGGACGTTTTGCAAATGACGAAACTATACGGGCGGTTTTTGATAAACCGATAATTTTTCCGTCTGACGGAATATACGCTATATGAGCCTTGCCCGAAAAAGGGAGAAGATGATGTTCGCACATGGAATAGAGCGGAATATCGCGGACTATAACTACTTCGTCGGACTCCGATTCGGAAAAAATCTTAACGTACTGTTTCGGGTCGTCGCTAAGTCCCGCAAAAATCTCTTCATACATCTGAGCAACCCTGCGAGGAGTTTCTTTTAACCCATCGCGGTCGGGATCCTCCCCTATCGCAAGGAGAATTTCGCGCACGGCGTTCTCAATTCTTTCATTATCCATTATATTTCAAATCCTATTCAAAAATTATACGTACGCTGTTCGTACTTTCGTCGACTGCATAAGATATCTTATTGCTTGTTATTTTATTCTCTGTTCCCGCCGATACATAAAAAATAACCTTTCTGATATCGGCATCGGAATCATCCGAGCCTTTTCCGAACAGTGCCATTACCGCGTCGTTGAAAACGTCGTTTGTAAACTTAAATTCAACGGACAGATTACCGTTGTTTACTTCGTCAATACAGCGGTCGATAATCATATCGGTAACGGTATAGTCGTATTTGTCGAACAATAAGGAATTATATACAAAATAATTATATTTCGTTCCCGTGCAGTGAACGCTTAAAGCATCAAAATCGGAATGAGTTGCGGAAATATAGGACTCCGTAACGTTAAAATACAAATGAGACGGTGAAACGCTTTTGTCAAAGTCGGGATCGTCCCATGTAACGTCGAGAAAATACTCCTCGCCGTCAAGCTCGAGCATGTTCCATAAATGAAGCTCGGTTTTTTTGTCAGATGTTGCTTTTCCGGGAATTACGACAGTCTTAATTCCCGCATAATTCAGAATAAGCATGGCGGAATAGGCGTAACCCGAACAAACCGCTTTATTGTTAATTAAACACCCGTACGCCGTCGAATCAAATTCATCGGAACCGTATTCGCACATGTCAACTATACTGTCGTGAATATAAAGCTCGCGTTCATAAAACGAGTCGAATTTTTCTTCGGCAGTATTGCTTATTTGCTTCGCGGCGGAAATCATGCGTTCCGTATTATTTTTACACTGTTCCTTTTCGGCGGAGTAATCAGCACTGAAATATGTTTTAAATGATTCGGTTATAAGATAACATTTGTCGGATAGACAGATAAGATCGGGGTTGTCGTATTTAAGATACTGAAAAACTTTTTTCATTTCATCAAAAGAAAGAGACGGAATCTGAATTTTCTCCGGATGTTCTCTTACTTTGTTAAAAATGCATACGTAAGCGCGTTTTTGCTTATCGTTAAGTTTATTGTAATAATAATCGGAAAACGGCTTTTCCCCGTTAAAATCGGCGGGAAGCGAAGCCTCCGCGCGTTCGGTAAGATAAGCGCGTATCGTCTCGGAATTGTATACGTTATAGAATATAGCCGCAAGCCCCGCCCCGATTGCGACGCACAACAGCAGATTCAGAAATTTTTTCAACTATATATCCTTTCAATATAACAAGGGGTTTGTGTTTCTTTCTTAATATTCGGTTTTAAATACAAAAGACGTTGATTCAAACGCTTTTATACAGTCCTTAGCGTCAAAATAATCCGACGCACTGATGTCTGTGTCGACGTTATTAATAATTGAATTAAAGAGCCTATCCGTGTTTGCGTAATCAACGTTTGCAAGGTACTGTTCCATAATCACCGCAGTGTTCTTTGCGAGAAAATTCAGAGAATCGGAGCCTTTAGCTCCTTTTATCAGATAATCCGTTATTTCTTCATAGTCAAGCTCTTGCCTGCCCGCCTGAATATTAACAGAACCCTCCGATACCGTCAAAGTGATCGGTGAATCGATATCAAACTCAACATGCCCCAGCTCGCCGAAAATCATCGCAAGCCCCGAACGTGTAACGCGTATGTATTTGTCAACGCTCGTTCCGCTGATTTTCTCTGCGGCAGCACTCATCTCTTTAATCCCGCCGTTTTTATAACTGTCCAGAAGAGATAATGAGTTATTCGAATCGTATTTTTTATTTATATCAAGCGGAGTGATTACAAATGTTTTATTATAAAGCTGAGCTCTTATTATCAAAGCAAAATCGACGGTTGTCTTATCGTCATCAACAGCCGAAACGAAGAACGAACAGTCGCCCGTAAGTCCGGGAATCTGCGCCGACAGAACAGCGGATTCATTCTCGTGCTTTTCCTTTTCAGTAATGGCTAAAATGCTCGCGACCGCACCCGCCGTGATAATCAAAGCAAAAACAATAACCGCGATTATGATTTTTTTCTTCGCTTTTTCTTTTGTATCGGAAATTTTTAATTCATTATATTCCATATATGAGTCCTAATTACGTCCTATTATATTTAATAAACTATATTATAACCGTACCGCGCAAAAAAAACAATATACATTACGACAATTTTGAAAGCTTTATTATATTATTTTATCATTTGACTGTTGAAAATTGTACCGTAATATAATATAATTATAAACTATAACAGCGGTTTTCCGCGGTATGGAGGATTTATATGGCTTCTGAAAAGAAAGAAAAAAAAGGCGGATCGATAGCCCGGTACTGCGGTTTCGGTCTGGGCGCAATCGGACTTGATTTAAGCTACGGAATGTTCAACCAGTTTCTTAATAAGTATTTGACGGACGTTTTGAAATTACATTCGAGCTTTCTTCTTTTTCTCTCGTCATTTGCGAGAATTTGGGACGGAATAAACGACCCGATGATGGGTTCCATCGTCGACCGTTCTAATTTAAAAATGGGCAAATACAGACCTTGGATACTGTTCGGCACCTGTGCGAATGCGGTCGTACTGATATTCCTTTTTAATAATATCTTTTCTCTTAACTCGGCGGCTTTGTATGTTTATATGGCTTTCATGTATATTTTTTGGGGAATGAGCAACACTGTCGCAGATATTCCGTACTGGTCGATGGTTCCCTCGTTTACGAACAATCCTAAGGAGCGTAACCTTGTTGCGACCATCGCAAGAGCTTTTTCGGGGCTCGGTCAGGGCATTGTTCAGATAATGTTCCCTCTGCTTATGACAGCGGTCAGCGTTACCTATGACCCGGGATCAAATAAAAAAGTTTACGACGCGTTGAGCTTTAAATACGCCTCGATCGTATGCGCGGTGTTCCTTATCGTATTTGCGGTTCTCTGTGTAAGCGTTACTAAAGAAACGCGCAGAACTCCCCCGTCGGGTGAAAAGTTTTCGTTTAAAAATTCATTAAAAATCATTAAGAATAACGACCAGCTTCTTGTATTTATGCTCTTTGCAATGCTTTCAAACGCAGGATGGTACCTTACTTCGGCGACAAGCGCATACTACTTTGACGTTGTAATCGGAGACACGACAAAACAGTCGACTTTCGGTACGTTCGGCGCGGTCGGTTCGATAGCAGGACTTCTCGTTATTCCTATTCTGACAAAATATACGTCAAAAAAACGCACGTATCAGATTTCTCTTCTCATGGGAATTATCGGATATGTATTTATGTGCATTTTCGGCGAAATGAAACTCATAATTCCTATGGATATCGCTTATATTGTTGCTTCCGTCGGTATTGCCTCCATGTTCGTAGCGCAGACGGTTTTCCTCTCAGATATAGTCGATTACGGTGAGGTAAAAATGGGCTTCAGAGCGCAGAGTGTCACTTTCTCAATGAAAGGTTTTTTGCAGAAGATGGCTTATACCCTCCAAACCGTAATGCTCTATTCATTCCTTTGGGGAACAAAATATAACGGCGATCTTCATTCTCAAAACTCAAAAGCCGTACACGGTTCGATTTCTTTCATGATGTATATTGCTCCGATTATCCTGCTTATTGCATCTCTGATTATTTTCAGCACTAAGTATAAGCTCCACGGTGAATACATGGATAAAATCACACAGCAGATATCCGAAAATATTAAGAGAGAACAAGACTCTCAGCAGTAACAATATAATTTTAAGGGAAGCTTTTTAAGGCTTCCCTTTTTTAATTGATTATGACGGACGATATCTCGACAAATCCTCTGTATTTTTCGAAAACGATTTTTATTTCATCGGTTTCGGCGGGTTTATTTGCTGTAATACATTTATTGCCTATAACCGTTCCTTTGCCGAACAAAGCCCATTTACCTGAATTTTTAACAAAAACCTTAAATTCTTCGACGTGCTGACCATTCGAGATATGTTCTCTTATAACAACCTTGTCAAACATATCTTTACCGTTTAGTTTTATCAGCAGTTCGGGCTTTTTGTCTTTAGCTCCGGCTCTCCAGAATTTTTCCGAATCGTCCGAAACAATATTATCTGCGCTGTAAAGCTCGCCGACTGATGATGAAGCAGTAACAGTAGATTCTTTTAAAAGATTATAGCCGAACATTACCTTTAGATCATGTCCGAACGAGGTAAGTATCTGCGAATCAGTATCGAAAATATGTCCTCTCTTGTCCGGAGAAATATTAAGCAAAAATGCGCTGTTGCTTCCGGCTGTTGCAAGATACAGCCTGTGAAGCTTGTCTTTTGTTTTGACGGAATAATTGTCATCCTTTGAATAAAACGCGTGGTCGCGGATGTTTACGTTGACCTCGCACGGATACCATATAAATTTTTCATCACGCTTGACGGCTTTTCTGCTTCCGAGATCCAGAATCATCTCATTTGGCTTAATCTTCCTTGTAGGTTTATCGCGCGAACCATCCTCATTTATTCCGTAATAGGACGGGATGACGCTCCACTCTTCTTTACGTGTAAAGCCCCGGTCGTTTCCGACCCAGCGCACGTCGGGTCCACAGTACGATATTACGGCATTCGGCTGTGATGCTCTGATAATCTCAAATACGCTTTTATAATCAAAATCAAAGTTCATTTCTTCCGAGCATGCGTCGTCTATTCTTATTTCAAACAGTTCGCCGTAGTTTTCTGAAAGCTCGCGTATCTGTTTTATGAAAAACTCGTTATAACCGTTTTGCTGTCTGAACGTCGGCTCATGACGATCACAAAGCGTAATATTAATTCCGAATTTTAAACCGTATTTTCTGCATGACTGCGAAAGCATTGCGACAACATCGCCCTTACCGTCGAGCCATGATGAACTTTTGACGGAGTAATCCGTGGTTTCTGTCTGCCAGATACAAAATCCGTCGTATGATTTTGCGGTAATCAGCAGTCCGCTCATCCCGGCTTTTGAAGCTATACTCGCCCATTCGTCAGTGTCTATATCTTCCGGAGCAAACGTGTCGGGAACAGCATACCCGTCGCCGACCTGCTTGCCCGTAAACGTCCCCATTGAGAAGCTGACCATACCGTAGTAGTCATTCTGCGCCCAATTAAGCTGTCTTTTTGACGGCTTAATATCAATTGTATTTTCATATCCTTTCGACACACGCAACACTCCTTAATTTTAAAAGGGACTGCCGATACTGTTCGACAGTCCTTTGTATTATACACCGAAATCGTTATTCGTTGCAACTATATTTGCACCTGTATTTAAAACATTTTCAATAAAAACATCGCCGATTTTTACGGGTGCTTCAATTTCAAGAGTGTTGATCTCTTTCATAACGTCGAAAATCATTCCTTTCGGAATAGGCTGACTTGTTTTACACGGAACTACGGGATGTTTTCCGCCGATAAGCTTAGCGGTTGAATGAATGGTTCTTACGGGGCTTGTAATCTCCGTTTTCGCATACTGTTCTCCGCGTTTGCACGTGTTTCCCTTAATCGAAATTACGGTGGAACCCTCATATTCGACGGTAATTAAACAGCCCAAAGGACAGGATATACAATTCATTTCTTTTTTCATAAATATCAATCCTCCACTCTGACCGTAATCGAACTTCCCGTGTCAAGTTTTTTAAGAACCTCGGCAGGAATAACGACGTTTTCCATTTCGCCCGGCGCAAGTTTTATTTTCTTTTTGGAAGAAATAACTTCACCGTCCGCTTTTACAACGACTTTTTTGTTCTTGAATACGGCTCCGACTCTGAAATAAAGCTTAACGTCTTTATTCTCGTCAAGTCTTATCTTCTGCGGAACAATATATCTTACTCCGTTTTCGGGAACTGTATCAATATATCTCATATCGTCTGAATTTACGGGATTCTTGATATACTCCGCAGCGCCCTCGCCCGCCGTCTGTGCTTCAAGCGTTACATAATCGACAAGATCATGAACGTGAAGAACGTTACCGCAGGCAAATATACCGTCGTGATCCGTCTGTCTCATTTCGTCGACAACTGCACCGTTCGTTATTCTGTCAAGTGAAATCATGCTTGCTTTTGTAAGCTCATTTTCGGGGATAAGTCCGACGGAAAGGAGCAGTGTATCACACTCGATAAATTCTTCCGTACCGGGAATCGGCTGTAATTTATCGTCGACTTTTGCGATCGTAACGCCCTCAAGTCTTTCCTTACCGTGCGTTTTTATAACGGTCGTGCTTAATTTCAAAGGAATATTGAAATCGTTTAAGCACTGAACGATATTACGTGTAAGTCCGCCTGAGAAAGGCATTAATTCGCAGACAAGCTTTACCTCCGCGCCCTCCAATGTCATACGTCTTGCCATTATAAGGCCGATATCGCCCGAACCGAGAATAACGACTTTTTTACCGGGCATATAACCGTCTATGTTGACAAATTTTTGCGCAGTACCTGCTGTCAGAACGCCCGCAGCTCTTGTGCCCGCTATTGTAAGCGCGCCTCTGGGCCTCTCACGGCATCCCATAGCGAGGATGACGGCTTTTGCCTGAATTTTCATAAGTCCGTCCTGCGAACTTACAGCCGTAACTACTTTATCGTCGGATATGCCGAGAACCATAGTATTGATTTTAACTTCAATATCGGTATCGGCGACCTGTTTTATGAATCTGTCTGCGTATTCGGGACCGGAAAGCTCTTCTCCGAAATAATGAAGTCCGAATCCCGTATGTATACACTGTTCAAGTATACCGCCGAGCGTATCTGCGCGTTCAAGTATAACGATACTTTCAACACCGCATTCTTTTGCCTTTAAAGCGGCTGCCATACCGGCGGGTCCGCCGCCGACAACTACAAGATCATAATTTATCATCACGTCAGCCTCACTTTGTTTTATTGAAAAGAATTCTTGATGTTCTGCCGAATTTTGTTATCTCGTCGACATCGCATCCAAGCTCTCTTGCAAGAATCTCTACTACTTTCGAACCGCAGAATCCGCCCTGGCATCTTCCCATACCGGCTCTCGTACGTCTCTTTACTCCGTCAACGTCCATAGCACCCACAGGACCTTTGATAGCGTCGACAATCTCGCCCTCGGTTATCGTTTCACAACGGCAGATTATATTTCCGTACTTAGGGTTTTCTTTTATGATTTCGGCTCTCTGTTCGTCTGTCATGTGTCTGAAACGAACGGGAGGCTTGCGCTTCAAATTGTAATGCTCTTTAAGAGTAACCCCCGGGAAGAGCTTTAAGATAATATCCTCAATATATTTTGCCGTAGCGGGTGCCGCGGAAAGTCCGGGTGATTCGATACCCGCTACATTAATAAGGCGGGGATTCGATTTAGATTGACCGATAACGAAATCCGTCGAAGCGTCATGTGCACGCAGACCCGCAAAAGATGTGATAGCGTATCTCGTCGAAACGCTCGGTATACTCTTCGTCGCAAGAGTACGGACTTCTTTAAGTCCCTCAAGTGATGTTGACGTATCGTCCTCGTCGGGAATGTCGGCGGCAGTAGGACCTATTATAAGATTGCCGTCAACCGTCGGCGCAACAAGTATGCCCTTACCCATATCGGACGGACATTGGAAAATTGTTTTTGAAACAAGATTTCCGACAGATTTATCAAGAAGATAATACTCGCCTTTTCTCGCGATAATGTTTATGGAATTATCTCCTGCTCTCTGTGCAACGTGTCCGGAATGTACGCCTGTTGCATTTATAATGTATTTAGCTTTGAATTTGCCGACCGTCGTAGTCATGATAACGCAGTCGTCTGTGGTTTCGGTTCCCGCAACACGGCAGTTTCTGAATAATTCAACGCCGTTTTCGCACGCAACTTCGGCGGCCGCAATCGTCAGCTCATAGGGACAAACGATTCCCGCGGTTTTTGCAAGAAGTGCACCTACCGCCTCATCGCTGATATTAGGCTCCATGATCTGAAGCTCGGTTTTATCTATTATCTCCATACCGGGAACTTTGTTTGCAATTCCTCTGTAATAAAGCTCCCAAACGGTTTTCATTTCTTTGTCCGAAAAAGCAACGACAAGCGAACCGTTGTTTTTATACGGAACGCTTAAATCCTTACATGTCTGGGGCATTAAAGCACATCCGTCGACGTTAAGTTTAGCTTTAAGCGAACCGGGCACAGCGTCGAAACCCGCGTGGACAATACCGCTGTTAGCTTTTGACGCGCCCATGGCAACATCGTTTGCTTTTTCAAAAAGAGCTATTTTTAAGTTGTACTTGGAAAGCTCTCTTGCGATCATTGCGCCGCTTACGCCCGCGCCGATGACTGCAACATCATAGATCATCGAATATTCCTCCCGTGATAAAATGAGTCCGAATCCGTTAAATAAAATAAATTTAATTATCGGCATTAATAACGAAATCGTTTTTCTTTCTCATACTAATAAATTATATCAAAGGTTTTTGTATAAGTCAACAAAAAAGATTGTTTACTTTTTCACAATCAATATGCATATTGACAATAATTTAACGATCCGATTTTATTAACCAAAGAACGTAAAAAACGGACGAATCATAAGACTCGTCCGTAAAAATTATTCGGTTTAATTATTTAACCATGCTCTCGATTTCGGCAGCAAAATCTTCCTGCTTTTTCTCAATGCCCTCGCCTCTCTCGTAACGAACGAAACCGGTGAGTTTAACAGCCGAGCCCAAAGCTTTTGCAACGCTCTCGACATACTTGCCTACACTGCCCTCAAAGATATCCGAACGAACGAACTCCTGGTCAACAAGACAGTTCTCTTTGTAATACTTGCCGATTTTACCCTCAACGATCTTCTGAAGAACAGCTTCGGGCTTAGAAGCCATTTTGGGATCCTCTTTCATCTGAGCTACAAGGATAGCCTTTTCTTTATCAAGCACTTCTGCGGGAACGCTTGCCTCATCAAGATAAGACGGATTCATAGCTGCTATCTGCATAGCAACGTTTTTGCCCATAGCGTCAAACTCGGGTTTAGCGGCTGTCGCATCATCAACATCAAATGATACCATAACGCCTACGGTACCGCCTGCATGAATGTAGGTAGCAACATGACCATCAACGCGTGTAAATCTTCTGACCTTCATATTCTCACGAAGAGCAAGGAATACTTCCTGAACAGCCTCTTCTACGGTGCCGTTACCGTCAACGACATCGGTTTTAAGAAGGGCGTCAACATCGGCGGGAGCCGAAACACATGCGGTTTTTGCTACTTTATTTGCAAGAGCAACGAACGGCTCGCCCTTTGCAACGAAATCGGTTTCACAGTTAATCTCAACAAGAGCACCCGCCTTATCGTCGCTGTACGCGGCGACAACGCCCTCTGCAGCAACTCTGCCCGACTTTTTAGCCTGTGAAGCAAGACCTTTCTCTCTGAGAATATCTACTGCCTTATCCATATCTCCGTCTGCTTCGACAAGAGCCTTTTTGCAATCCATCATTCCTACGCCGGTCTTCTCACGAAGAGCCTGAACGTCTTTAGCTGTAAATGCCATAATTTTATTCCTCCTGTTATCATTTAAAATCAGCCCGCACTGAAAGGCACGGGCTAATTATCGTTTATTATTCTGCCTGAGCTTCCTCAGCCTCTGCCGATTCAGCTTCGGGAGCCGACTGTTCGCCCTGTCTGCCCTCGATAACCGCGTCAGCCATCGCACCTGCAATAAGCTTAACAGCGCGGATAGCGTCGTCGTTTCCGGGGATTACATAATCAATTTCATCGGGATCGCAGTTTGTATCTACGATAGCAACGATGGGGATTCCGAGCTTATGAGCCTCTGCAACGGCGATTCTCTCTTTTCTGGGGTCTACGATGAACATAGCCGCGGGCATTTTCTTCATCTCGGTGATACCGCCGAGGAATTTCTCGAGCTTTTCTATCTGAAGCTTGAGCTTAGCAACTTCCTTTTTGGGAAGAAGATCGAAAGTTCCGTCGGCTTCCATAGCCTTGAGCTGTGCAAGTCTCTTAATTCTTAATTTAATGGTGTTGAAGTTTGTGAGCATACCGCCGAGCCAACGAGCGTTGACGAAAGGCATACCGCAGCGTTCAGCCTCTTCCTTAACGGAATCCATAGCCTGTTTCTTGGTTCCGACGAAAAGAATCTCGCCGCCGTTTGCGGAAAGCTCGCGGACGAACATATAAGCGTCCTCTAACTTCTTAACCGTCTTCTGAAGGTCGATAATGTAAATTCCGTTACGCTCCGTGAAAATGTAGGGAGCCATTTTGGGGTTCCATCTTCTGGTCTGATGACCGAAATGAACGCCTGCTTCGAGAAGCTGTTTCATTGATACTACTGACATGATTTTTCCTCCTTTTGTTTAACCGCCGCAGACGTCTCTTTGCATAACGGCGCACTGTGCGCAGGGGTTATACAATCAATCTGCGTGAGATTTACCGTAGTATAATACCACATGAATTATAAAAATGCAATAGAATTTTGAAAATTTTATCCTTTTTTCGGTTTAACGCCGTAAAAATGAATTATATTCATATCCTCTTCCATATCGAGTCCGTGCGCTCCGCTGTCTCCGTCTATCTCATGACAGCCGTGGTCGGGAGCAAACGCGTAGAAAACATCGTGATTTTTCCATTCTCTGTTAATTTTGTCAACAAAGTCCGAATACGTTTTTATATTTTCCTTTAAAACGTCTATCGCTTCCGGCGCCTCGGGACCTGTGTGGTGCATTGTGCTGTCGTAGTTTCCGTTATATACGACAATCAGATCATATTTATCCTCTTTAATAAGCTCGTCTGCCTTACGGTTGACTTCCTCTTCCGTTTCATAAATATAGTAATCCATGTTTCTCTCAAGGAATATTTTAGAAATGCTGTCGCCCTCTGTGGAAACGATTGCGCACTTTTTACCGTTCTTTATCAATTCGTCAAAAACGGTATTCTGTTTAAGCACGGGCTTTTTGTACGCCTTAATTCCGTGAACCTCCGGCATAACGCCTGTATACATCGAAGCAAAGCAAACGGGTGTAACGCTCGGCATAACCGAAAGCATGGGAACGGCAACATCGGAGCAAAGAAGAGTGCGGCTAAACAGCGTCGTGTATTTTTGAAAAAGCCACAGTGCGACGGCGTCGGGGTTGAACATAAAGATTCTGTCGACTCCCCTGCCGTTTGTCTTTTTATTAATTAAAGAAATCAGAATATCGTTGGACTTATCCATATCCGAATTGTTAAATCCGAATGATTCGAGAATGGTTTGTGCAACGCTTGTTATTCTGATACTGTCGTATAATCCGTCCATATTTATCCTTTAAAAATTAATCTTTATCAAGATATGTTCCGGATACGTAACCGATATCTTCGCCGTTGACGGTGATGTGCGCCCAGTTTCCGTTCCACTCGACAACGGTTACTTTATCGCCTATTTTTAATTCCTTTACAACATCATAAGACGTGCCGGGGCCTTTTCTTACATTAAGTGAATCTCCGACGGAATCGCTTACGGAGTATCTGCCCGTCGACGTATATTTGTATGTAGTTGTTTCGGGAGCCTTTGTCGTAGTTTCGGCGGGCTTTTTGGTTGTAGTCTCACTGCGTTTTGTAGTCTCTGCGCTCTTTGTCGTGTTATTTGTTTCAGACTGGGGTTTGTAATCGGGAGCATATTCGACGTCCGTCATTTTAAGCCAGCCGAAATACTGTGTGCCGTCCGCAGCAAATCCGAGCGTGTAGCCGTCCTCATAAAGGAACGCTTTAATTTCGACATAAGTATCCGACGCTGCGATATGGAACGCGCTTTCGGAATAAATCTTATTGCTCGTAAACATTCCGGCTCCGCCTTTTTTTGTTACCTTATAGTAGCCCGTTTTGTAGTCCTGCGCCTTGGTTGTCGTTTCCGGTGTAACTGTCGGCTCGTCGGCTTTGACTGTTGCTCCGGTATCCTCGGTTGTAATCTCTTTGCCCGACGATACTTTTGCAATGAGGGAATCAAGATATCCGCCTTTAAAAAGGAAGAAAACGCCTGCGGCGAGTACGAGAATCGCAACGGCAATTATAATAACAGCCTTTATACCTGATTTTGATTTTGACGAAGAATCTGAATCAGAGTATTTATCGTCGAAATATTCGTCGGTATTTGCAGGCTTCGGCGCAGGTTTAGGCGAAGTTTTTGGCGTTTTTTTTGCGCTCTGTTTCGGTTTTTGATATGAAGCCTCATGTTCGAAAACAGCGTCTGCATCATGACGCATACCCTCGCTTGAAGAAGATACGCTTCGTCCGCAGAACGGACATATTTTTGCCGAATCCTTTATCTGTGAATTGCAATATTTGCACTGCATTTTTATATCACTCCGTAAAAATTATTTTTTATTTTTAACGTTCAGACCGTTTAGTTTATCTCTCATACGGTCTACTCGTTTGTTTTTTTCTTCTTCGTCCAGTAAATATTTTTCACCGTCAAATTTAAGTATATCACTTTCGCAAACGTTTGGCAATGATGAAATAGAGACATATTTTCTTTTTTTGTCTGCGTATGATATCAAAACTGCGGTATTACCCTCTATTCTGTCAACAAAAAACAGCTCGTCCATCTTATTTTCCTTTCTCGGTTTCCATTCTGTACTGCTTGCCGTTCGTTCTCATAATTACCGTACCGTCGTAATCCGTTCTGTACACGGCAACGCCGTTATCCTCGAGAGTTTTCAGTGTTGAGGGTGACGGATGAGAGTATCTGTTATTTTCACCGACTGAAATAACTGCGTTTTCCGGCGATATCATTCTTATAAAATCCGGAGACGATGATGTCGAACTGCCGTGATGCGGAACCTTTAATACATTGCATTTAAGCGACGGATAAGAATTCATTATCCGACTCTCAATCTTCTTTTCCGCGTCGCCTGTCATTAATACCGAAACGTCGGAATACGTAACGAGAGTAACAACTGAGTCGTTATTAAGATCCTTACCGGTCGATTCAGGAGAAATGATATCAAACCTCATATCGCCGTAAGTATACGAATCTCCTGCATAAGCGTAATAAACGTCCGCTCCTCTTTCCGAGACGGCTCCGATAAAATCTTCATAAAAAGAGGATGTGATATACTGCGCGTCTATATCGGGAATAATAACGTTATTGCACCCGATATTCTCAACTATCTTCGTCATACCTCCCGCATGGTCGGAGTGAGGATGCGTAACAATTATACAATCGAATTTTTCGACTCCGACGTTACGGCAGTATTCTTCAACTTTATCTGCATACTCGCTTTCTCCCGAATCGATAAGTACATAATGACCGTCGTTGACAAAAAGCGTCGAGTCGCCCTGTCCGACGTCGATAAAATGAACCGACATTGTAAAATCGGAATCGGCGGGCAGATACGCCGTGCTTTTATCACCTGATGTTTTGGGATATATCCACCCTGCAATTACCGCTAGAATTACTATAACCATATAGACCGCAGGATGTATTTTCTTATTATTTTTTCTTTTTGCCATAGCCGTTTTTCTTTACATTCGTTTTCTGTTTACCGCAGTAAGAGTTTACCTTATTTGAATTATTAAAACCGTTTCGATTCGTATTCTTAGCCGACGGACGAATAAGACAATCCGGGGTAAAACCGATAAGGTCGGTTCTGTGCGCATTCACAAGAGCCTGCTCGACAAGATCGTGGTTTTCCGGTGCAAAGTAGCGAAGCAAAGCTCTCTGCATCGCTTTGTCCTTTGATGATTTTGCAACGTAAACCTCTTTCATAGTATAAGGATCAAGACCGGTATAAAACATAGCCGTCGATATGGTTCCCGGAGTCGGATAAAAGTCCTGCACCTGCTCGGGATGAAGCCCCTGCTGTTTTATAAATAATGCGAGCTCTATCGCGTCGTTAAGGGTTGAACCCGGATGCGACGACATTAAATACGGAACAAGATACTGTTCTTTGCCCGCGGATTTGCTTAACTCAAAATATCTTCTCGCAAATTTAAGATAAGTTTCTATATGCGGTTTGCCCATTTTATCGAGTACAGCGGCGGAACAATGCTCGGGCGCTACCTTAAGCTGACCGCTTACATGGTAACGCACGAGTTCTCTGAAAAACTCCTCGCTTTCGTCCTCTAACATATAGTCAAAGCGAATTCCGGAACGAATAAAAACTTTTTTAATTCCGGGAAGCTCTCTTACCGTTCGCAGAATATCGATATACTCCCTGTGATCTGCAACAAGCTGACTGCACGGCACGGGGGCAAGACATTTTTTACCCTTGCACAGTCCGCGCTGATCCTGATGATTGCACGACGGATGTCTGAAGTTTGCAGACGGACCGCCGATATCGTGTATATAACCCTTAAAGTCGGGCAAAGTTGTCAGCAGTTTTGCTTCTTTTATGATAGATTCCTTGCTTCTCGACGTTACGTAACGTCCCTGATGAAACGCAAGCGAGCAGAAATTGCACGCACCGAAGCAGCCCCTGTTATGAGTTATCGAAAAACGAACCTCTTTTATCGCGGGGACTCCGCCCATCGGTTCATACATAGGATGATATGTACGCATGTAAGGAAGCTCATAAACCTCGTCAAGCTCCTGTGTTGTCAGAGGGGGCATAGGTTTATTCTGAACAAGCATCATTTTTCCGTGCTTTTGTTTAAGCATTTTACCTCTGACATGATCCTGTTCGTCTTGTTCAAGCCGCACCGAGACTGCGTATTCTCTTTTGCTGTTTATAACATTATCAAGTGACGGACATTCGACGCCTCCGTACGGCGTCTGTCTTACGTCCGTAAGATAGCATGTACCGCGTATATCCGTAAGCGAATGAACATCCTCGCCGTTTCGAAGTCTGTCTGCAATTTCGACAATCTGATTTTCGCCCATGCCGTATATGAGCAAATCAGCGCCGGACGAAACAAGAATTGACGGCTTGATACAGTCGTCCCAGTAATCGTAGTGAGCGAATCGCCGTAACGAAGCTTCGAGTCCTCCTATTATAATAGGTATATCGTTTCCGTAAATTTCCTTTATCTTATGACAGTAGACATCTACCGCGCGGTCGGGCCGTTTTCCCGTTTTACCGCCGGGAGAATACGTATCAACACTTCTCGGGCGTTTTGCAACCGAATAATGCGCGACCATGGAATCTATGTTACCGCTCGAAACGAGAAAACCGAGTCTCGGCGTTCCGAATTGTGTGAAGTCGTCGTTTTTTCTCCAGTCGGGCTGAGCGAGAAAAGCGACGGTAAATCCCGCATGCTCGAGAACTCTCGTAATAATAGCCGCTCCGAAGCTCGGATGATCGACATAAGCGTCGCCGTTTACATATACGAAATCAACGCTGTCCCATCCTCTTTTTAGCATGTCGTCTTTATTGACGGGAAGAAAATCATTCATCCTTTTGTTCTCCGTTTTCGCCGTCGGAATCTGCGTTTCCGTTCATAGCGTTCATTTCATACCATTGAGCCTTTGACATTAGAACTTTTCTCGGTTTGCTTCCCGCGGAGGGACCGACAACGCCTCTGTTTTCAAGCTCGTCCATAATTCTGCCCGCTTTTGAAAAACCTAACGAAAGGTTACGCTGAAATGCGGAAATGGAGGCTTTTTCGGGATTTTCAATGACAAGTAAAGCCGCTTTGTTTATAATCTGCATATCCGCGTCGGACACACTTCCGCCTTCCGCGGATGAAGAATCTTTCGAGCCTTTTTTAGCGGTCGACAGCGCGTTCTTTTCTATTTCCTGCTGAACCGCGTCGTCGTAAACAGTTGTCTCCTGGCTCTTTACGAATTCGACGACTCTTTCTATCTCGGAATCGGAAAGAAAACAGCCCTGAACTCGTTTCGGTTTCGACATTCCTACGGGGTAATAAAGCATATCGCCGAGTCCGAGAAGCTTTTCCGCACCCGAAGCGTCGATAATCGTTCTCGAATCTATCTGCGAAGAAACGGAAAGTGCGATACGGCTCGGTATGTTAGCTTTGATAAGACCCGTGATAACGTCGACGGACGGTCTCTGCGTTGCAACGACAAGGTGCATGCCCGCGGCTCGCGCCATCTGGGCAAGACGCGTTATGGAATCCTCAACCTCGGACGGAGCGACGGACATAAGATCCGACAGCTCGTCTATAACGATAACTACCTGGGGCATTTTTTCAAGGTCGTCGCACTCGTCGCACAGACTGTTGTACGCACCGATATCTCTGACTCCGTTTTCCTGGAGCGTTTTATATCTGTTAAGCATTTCGGTAACAGCCCATGCAAGCGCGCCGGCGGCTTTTCTTGCATCGGAAACAACGGGAACAAGCAGGTGCGGAATGCCGTTATATACGGAGAATTCAACCTGTTTCGGGTCTATCAGCAGAATTTTAACTTCCGACGGCTTAGCATTATAAAGAATACTTACGATCATGGCGTTAAGACATACCGATTTACCCGAACCGGTAGTACCGGCTATCAGCAGGTGCGGCATTTTCGCTATATCACAGCATACGACGTTGCCCGCAATATCCTTGCCCAGAGCGACATTCAGCTTGCTTTTTGCATTTTCGTATATGTCGCTTGAAACAATTTCCCTCATTGTAACGGTGGTTCTTCCCCTGTTCGGAACCTCTATGCCTATTGCCGATTTATTAGGTATGGGAGCCTCAATTCTGACTCCCGCGGGAGCAGCGAGATGCAGTGCAAGATCATCCGCTAATCCCGTAAATTTACTGATTTTTACGCCGGGAGCAGGCGCAACTTCATAACGCGTAACCGACGGACCGGGAACTATTTCCGTAACCGTTGCTGAAACGTTGAAGCTTTTAAGCGCGCCGATAAGCTTTTCAGCAGTAGCTTTTAAATCGGCCTGGCTTGCGGCTCTTGTATTCTTTTGAGGCTTATTAAGAATTTCAACGCTCGGCAGTATATAATTGTCGTCGCTCTTTTCCCGGCTTAAATCGTCAATCTCTTCGCTGATTTCATTTTTAACCGATTCAACTTCCGAAGCGGATATTTTTTCTTTAATATCATCTTTAGGTTCGGTTTGAGGATCGGGAGGCGTGAAAATAACAGGTTCCGAAACCGGTGCTTTTTCTTCCCCGAATTCGATATTCTCGATTTTTTCTTCCTTTGCGGGAATTGAAAAAATATCTTTAATTTCGTCCGATTCCGTAACGGGCATTGATGCGTTTTCGTCAAAGTCTTTGATTTTATAATTTCTTTCTTTTTCTTTTTTTCTCTGCGATTCTTTTTCGTCGTCATCAAGCGCGGACTCGTCGTAGACCGTAAATATTTTTTTTCTTCTTACGTGAGGTTCAGCTTCGTCCGAAATCTCGCTTTCCGCATTTTTCGCATATTTCTGCTGGGTTATTTCGCCGACTTTTTTTACGGGTGTTACAATCATTTTAAACAGTCTTATAAGTGTAAATCCTGTGAAAAACATGAACGAAACGAAAATCAGAAGTCCGAGAATTACATAAGCGGGGGCTTTTTTTCTGCCGATGAGCAAAAGCAATTCTCCGAAAAACGCGCCGAAAATACCGCATCCCGTACTTCCCTCGTTAAAATAGAGCATAAATTCGTTTTTCAAATCCTCGGAAAAATCTATCGTTTCCGCATGTCTGAATATGTAGACAAACGAGCTTATAAAAGTGAGCAGAAGCAGACCTTCGAATATCTTGACAACGATATTGTTTTCGAGTTTGTCCATTGTCATAATGACGGCTATATATATGAGCATTACCGGTATAACGAATGTGTTATATCCGAAGAAGCCGAACGTTACCCCGCGCAGAGCGTTCCATAGCGTACCTTCTGCGCCGTTTATTATTCCGACAAAAAACAGCAGAAAAGCAAGCGCGAATATAATTATCGCCGCTATCTGATTCTTACCCTGCATGAAAGCCGTTTTTTCGACAGCAGCCTGTGTCGTCTTTTTTGCCGAGGACGGGGACTTGCTTTTTGATGAAGAGTTCCCCGATGTTTTTTTTGATGAAGAGGAGGACGACTTTCCCGCAGTTTTTTTTGCGGGTTGTTTTTTTGCTGTATTGTTTTTTGTTTTCGTATCAGATGCCATGATTGCCTCCGTTGTTTTTCTTTATAAATGAGTATAAGCAGTTAAGCGCGGATGAAAGAGAGCCGATTTCATCTATAAGCCCCTCGTTCACCGCGTCCTCGCCGTTGAGTACTGTTCCGACATCGGTTACAAGCTCGCGGGTTGAAAGCATCAGTTCCCTGAATCTCTCGGGCGTAATATTAGAATTCTCACAGACAAAACGTACAATTCGCTCCTGCATATTTTGAAAATAATTAAGAGTCTGCGGAACGCCGAGAACAAGACCGTTCATTCTGACAGGATGAACTGTCATTGTTGCGCTCTTAGCTATAAACGATTTGTCTGCCGCGACGGCAAGAGGGACGCCGATAGAGTGTCCGCCTCCGAGAACAAGCGAAACGACAGGCTTTGTTATACCTGCTATCAGCTCCGCAAGAGCAAGTCCCGCTTCAATATCTCCGCCAACCGTATTCAATATAACGATAAGTCCGTCAATTTCCTTGCTTTCCTCTATCGCGACAAGCTGAGGAATAACATGCTCGTATTTCGTCGATTTTGTACCGGACGGAAGCATATAATGCCCCTCAATCTGTCCGATCACTGTCATACAATGAATAAAATGTCCGTTTTCACCGACCGTTACGCTTCCGTAATCCTTTATTTCGTCATTGTTTTCCGTTTGCGAAGCGTCGTTCTCATTTATTTCGGGCAAGTCGGGATTATCCGTGGAGAACGGCGACGGAAGAGTAAAACCGTAAGGATTTTGAGAAAATAACATTATACCACTCCTTTAAAGTAGTATAACCTTTTTTCATTTCCTTATCTTTATATTATATCATTATTTTTTTCATGTATCAATAGATAATTTACAGTGTCCGAAAGATTGAAAATGAATAGTATGATAACGTAAGTTATGACTGCATCAATTTAATTCTAAGGAGATATATAAATGGATAAAAATATAAAATCCTGCGGAGTATCGAACGTAAAATCCGCGCTTCCCGCTTCACCGCAGAATGCGATGGCATACGTGCCGTTTCAGCTTGATTCGAGAGAATTCTCTGTCGAAGAAGCGTTAAAAAACGGAACACTGTTTCCTGTTTTAAATAAACCTTTTACGGGAGGCGGTAAAAATGGATAACAGACTTTATCTGTTGAGAAAATATTCCGCCGAACAGTTTGCCGCATGGGAAACCCATCTTTACCTCGACACCCATCCGTATGATCTTAATGCAAGAACGATGTTCGAACAGCATAACGCTCATGCGAACGAACTGAAAAAAGAATACGAATCAAAATACGGTCCGTTAAAATCAAACAATTCGGACGCGTGCGAGTGGCTTTCATCACCCTGGCCCTGGGAAAGGAGCAATGATAAATAATGTGGAACTATGAGAAGAAACTTCAATATCCGGTAAATATAAAAAATCCCGACCCCAAAGCCGCACAGATAATAATTTCGCAGTACGGCGGTCCGGACGGTGAGTTGGGGGCGTCATTAAGGTATTTGTCGCAGAGATATTCTATGCCTTACCCCGAATTAAAGGGACTGCTTACGGATATAGGAACCGAGGAATACGCTCCAATAGGTTATCAATGATATTCCGTGCCGCTTTTTGCGTCCTTTGCCTTTTGTGCCGACTCCCGGCGTTGTAATTCGGCTCTGCAGGTCCGCTCGTCGTAGTCGAGCAAAATGTTCTCGTAGTCATTCCACGCTCGGTTATGTGCGTTTAATACCGTTTGTGCCTGCGTTCTGTTGTCGGCGTGTATAAAACCGCAAAACTCTATACTCTCACCGCGTCCGCCGTATGCGTATATGTGTTTGTTCCCTTTTGCGGGGTCGTTGTAGTGATTGTAGTCGTAAATCACGGCGTATATATTTCTCCTTTACTCTACTTTACTTTTCTCTTATTTACTCTACTTTACTTTACTTTGTGGATTGATTACCCGAATATCTCCGAAAACTTCGTTTGTGCAGTGTTTTCGTTTCGGTTACTCCGTTTTGGTGGTGTTTCCGTTCCGAAAAATGCCTCAAAACGCACTTTCCGTTCCGATTACATAAATCGCCTATGCAACTTTTTGCGTTCAAATTCGGGCTGAAAACGAGGTCAAAGAGGGTATCTGTTTCAATTCGGAAATTTCGGGGAGATTTCCGTTCTTTTTCTCCCCGAAAATCACCGAAAACGCATTATCTGCTTTCCGCTCCCGGCTCATACTCGGTAGCCTCCGCCAATCTCGGCAGCTTGTCGAGTAGATTGCAGGCCTCGATTACCGCCTCGCGTTCGCGGTCGGAAAGCGTCGGGCTGTCCTTTATGTAAATAAGCGTTTCTACAACCTCACCGATTATCATTATTCGTCGCCCTCCTCTACGGGTATCATTTCTATTTTGTCTACGAGGCTGTCGCCTCCGGGAAAACGGTATATCGGCTCTACGTTCCCGTCGTTGAGAGGCTGTATTGATACAAGCCGAGCAACCTCACCGCGAGCCTTTATCTTCAAAGGCCAGCCGTATTTTTCTGCGGCTCGCTGTAATTCGGTCGGTGCTGTTGGCGCATTTTGCCGCTCCTGCAGTTCCGCTTTGGCAAGAGCCTTTTTCACGAGGTCGCTTAAATTATAGCATTCGTCGTGAGGGTGATACAGCGCTCCGATTATAAAAGAAGTGTCCGGCTCTACGCTCGCCCAATTTCCGATTAACTCGCCGTAATATTTCCCTCCGGGCGGGATAATTTCGATTTTGTCGCCGAAATCCATTATCTTTTCGCCATTGATAAGCACATCTACCATACCCTGTGTAACCGAGGCGCGGCGGCGCTCAACCGTGATATTGATTTCCATAACGTTTTCCTCCGTTCAGTTTGAAAGATTTTCGATACCCTTGATTTTTTGCATATAGTAGATTGCTTTTCTGCAACGCTCTACGCGACTTTTAACATAAGGTGTTTTTGAGCTGCCGTAGCGCTTAACATATCGCACCATTTCCGAAAGCGTCGCCGGTCCGAAACCGACGGCGGCGAGAATTGCCTCCGCTCCGTCTACTTTAATAGCTTTGAGAGTGTCCGGGTCTATTTTTCTGCCGCCCTCAAATTCTTGCCGCCCCAAGCAGCATAAGGGTAGATACCCCTCCGGGGCGTTCTTGCCGATATTCCATATCTTATACCCGCAAGGAATATAGTCTACGATTTCGTATGTATGCGTTACTCCGAGCGCGGTGTGAGCGATTGTCTTCATTTCTTCACCTCCGCAAAATTGCTGTCAGCCCAACTCAAAACTGCCATAGGCCCAATGAAATCAAGTTCATAGTTTCTGATTTCTTCTTCGGTGAGAGTGCGGTCGTAAACAATAATGTCGTGATATTTTCCTGTCATATCTGCCGCTTGAAAGAGAAATCCTCTCTTTGGCTGACAGCCGATAGAAAAGCCTCTCAACCTCATACCGTACTTGAAAACCACGGGTGCAAACACATCATCAATGGTAATGGTGTTTGTTGGGTCGTTTCCGTCGTATTCCTCGTTAAAGCGAGCGATAGCCTCGCTCTCGGTGAGAATTTCGCCTGTTTCTCGGTTCATATATTCTTTCAAAATCTTGTCCTCCTGCCCTCATTCGGGGCGTAATAGTTTCACGTGGAACAAATATGCCCCTTTTTGCGTCCTTTGCTTGTATGAAAAATCCCTGTCTATATTGACAGGGGAACGCTCTCTATGATATAATGAATATACCAAAAGGGCGTATGTCCTGCGGTCGGCAACGGTAATTCTTTTCTTTCCACGGAGCAGAATTGCCGTTGTTTTCTTTTATTTTCTTTGAAGTTCTTTGTAGACGAGTGCAATACCTTTTACTACAATATCGGTTTTGGACCGTCCTGTTTCCGAAACGCATTTGTTGAGTAAATCATTCTCCGCTTCCGTGATTTTCAAATTTAGTCCCACTGTGCGCCCGGTTTTCGGCCTGCCGTAGTTCGGATTGTTCGTCTTTTTTACATAAGCCGTCGCTATTTCCTCCTTACCTCTTGCCTTTTTGAATATCTTATGCTATAATGGAATAGGTGAGAGCGGCGGCAAGTACCGCTCAAACCTTTTACCACTTGGCTCTGTTTATTTATTAAGCAGAGCCTTTACCTTTTCTTTCGCTTCGTCGAGGTCCTTGCAGGAATTAAGTATTTCAAGAATTTTTCTTGTCTGATTTTCCTCTGTGACTTCGCGGAGCATTTCGCCCAAGTTCAACTCTTCGTCCATTTCCGTTCCTTTCTGCACTTGCCGCGTACTCGTCTTAGTTTCCCTTGACTGTAATCTAATTATAACTTTTATCTACAAAAAAGTCAAGGCCTTTTTCCAAAGTTTTTTAATTTTTTTGCACATAATAGAGAAAACCGCCTCAAAGGGCGGTTATTTTATTTCAGCTTTGCGCTTATTCTTTTCGTTGAGTTCTTTTTCCCAAGATGTGTCGGATAGAACCTCCTCGGTTGCTTTTTGTTCTATCTCTAAAAGAGTGTCATAGGGTATACCGAGCATTTCGGCAATTTCTTTGCCGCGCTTCTCGCGCTGTTTTTGGTATTCTATCATTTCCTCCGGCGTTAATTCTCGTCCCATACTATTTCCCCAAACGCTCTGCGAGGCTGTCGCGTTTCTCTCTGACTTCCGACATAGCAGCTCCGCCCATACTCGAACTGCTTATGCTGAATTGTAACATTGATATGCTATGATTTATTGAATAATCGTTGCTGAAATCTGTCCCCGCCAAAGTATCTTTTCCTGCGTCTTCACAGTCTTTTTTGTATTGCGTGTTGGCTTGCTCCGAATATTCGTGTAATCGCTCTGCTGCCTCGTCGCCCGTGATTTTCCCCTCAATATAGTCGTCGGCAGTCTGCAATGCGTTCAGTCCTATTTGATACATAGCGTCAGAGGTTTTATTCGGCTTTGAATTGCCACAGGCGGAAAGAGAAACGAGCAGTAAAATTGCTCCGAAAATAGATAACGCTTTTTTCATATCCGCGCCTCCTTTGAATTTTTATTATAGCATATTTACTTTGTTTTGTCCTCGCTTGTCCCGAAAATCAGCAAAAAAATAACACCCCTCTACCAAATGAATGATAGAGGGGTGATTTCGTCCCGGAGGTGGCGGTCCGGGACGACATTATTCATCAGCACCAAAAATGTGCAGTATCGCGGGTGATAACAAGAGGTTTACTCCTCCGGCGCTGTATCGGCGTTTTCGTTTGCGGGTTTCTCAATATATTCCGCAATCTTCGCATTTTTCTCCCAAGCGGTCTTTGCGGCGGCGAGAGCCTCCTCGACCCACTTTTCGAGCATAGCGTCTGTAACAAAAGCCTTGATAATCGTCGGGAGTTTGGGGTAAATAGTTTCGATAACGGTAGCGAGTTTCAGCGAGCCTGTTCCGCCGCCGAGGTTTTTCTCCGCTTCGGTTACGAGTGCATAAAGCATTTTCATAACGACGGATTTATTTCCCTTGAAAACGGCGAATACGACAGCGGCTACGGCCGCTACAATGAGCAGGATAAAATCCCAATTTGCAATGATAAAATTAACGACATTCATTTCTTTTTCTCCTTATTTGTATTTGATTTGTTTTCGCTCCGGGCGCTGTGTTCCGGGCAAGAGAAAGGCTCGCTCTCAAAGCAATCCTCACAGCACTCGTCGCAGGTCGGTCCGAAACGGCGATTGTACGGGCAAGGTTTAACCTCGGTTATTTCCTTGCCGCATACTGAACATTTCGCCATTACTTCTCCGGGATTTTCAGCACTTGCCCTGCTGTAATGACATCAGATGTGAGTCCGTTAAGGCTCTTGATTTCGGGGTAGCGTGAGCCTTTGCCGAGCAGTTTTGCGGCAATACCCCACAGGCTGTCGCCTCTGACTACGGTATAAGTACGGCTCGCCTCCGGCTGTTTCGCCGCCGTTCCGGGTATCTTGATTTTCTGCCCGACGCTGATTACATTCGGGTTACTGATACCGTTATATGCGGCGAGTTTTTGGTAGGTTGTCCCGTACTTTTTCGCAATTCCCGAAAGCGTGTCACCCTTGACTACGGTGTAGACCGTTTCGGTCGTTTCCGTTGTCGGCTTTGTCGTCTGCGTCGGCTCGGCAGGCTTAACCGCAGGGGTAGGCGCTTCCGCTGTGTTGCCAGGGATTTTGATTTGCTGACCTACGCTGATGATGTTCGGGTTTTTAATGCCGTTGTAGGCGGCGAGTTTCTGATATGTCGTTCCGTATTTTGCGGCAATTCCCGACAGAGTATCGCCCCTCTTTACGGTATATACGGTGTCGCCGTCCTGCACGGTCCCGCCGCTCTGTGTCGGCTCACCTGAATACTTTGCATAGAACACCTTTGCACGGTTGCCGCGTGTAACCGAGGAGGTTTCCTTTGCGGCCGGCGCTTCGTATGAATAACAAACTGTGTGTCCGGCGTTATATGCGCCCTCGGCGGTGTTTGCTACCGTAGTAAGGCACTTCCAAACGCCGCTGTACTGCTTGATTTCCTGCACGAAAAATTCAAGCTGCATACCCATATCGCCGATTGACTTTCCTTTGCTCTTGGCAAATTCGAGCAGCTTTTGTTTTCTGCTCCAATAGGTCCATTGTGCAAGCCCATATCCCGCGCAGTCTTTTACGAAATTGCCGTATGCTCCGCTGTCTACCGCCGCCGTGTAGGTTTCGTCTGTATAGCCGAGGCTTCTTTCGTATGAATTCTGCAAATTGTTCGGGCGGAAAGCCGACTCCGCCTCGATATTCGCAAGAACGCCGCAAGCTGCCGCACAGTTGAGTCCGGCTACCTGTGTCAGATAGTTGTAAATTGTCTGCTCGTTGCTCGCTCCTGCGGTGTAGGTTTTCTCCGGCTCGGTGTCTTTTACAGCAGGATTGTAGATAAATCCGAGGAATTTATAGCCGCTTCCTGCGCCCCAATTCCCGTTTGCGCCCTTTCGCCGGGTCTGCGTCCAAAACGGTTTTTTACAGCCCCAACCGCTTTCCGAGGTGATAACCTCCGTCGGGCTGATTACCTTTTCGACGATAGCGACGTGTCCTGCGCCGTCGCTCCCCTTGAGCGTCGCGCCCTTTTGCCACACCATACACGCACCGACTTTCGGTGTCTGCCCGGTTTCGCACGAGCCTTTATACTGCATAAAGTTCTCCGCATTTACCGGAGCGAGGTATTTACAGCAACCATAGCCTCCGATTTCGTTAAAACGGCCGTAGGCATAGCCTACGCAGTTGGAAAGCACATCACAGTCCTTGTCGGTGGGACTGCCCTTGATAGCGTTTGAATATCCGCCGTTTCCTTTGGTGTTATAGTATTTGTTGCCCTTTTCGGGTTTCGTTGTACGCATTTTGAACATACTATTCCGCCTCCTCGTCGTTTTCTGCCGCCATATCCTCGCTGTTGAATGTGTCCTGTGCCGGGAAATCCTTGATTTCCTCCGTTACTTCGGTTTTCTTGTCAGTCATAGAAATTCCTCCGTTCTTCTTGTCGTAATACTCCCGGTCCTCCAACTCGTATTTGCGGTCGCGGTGCTTGTCCTTGTTTGTCTTTATCCAAGCCATAGCGCCGCACTCCGTTCCGAGTACGCCGAAAACGCAAGTACAAAGCGTGTCCGGGATTGCTCCATACAGCCAAAATGTTCTTATCATAACGACTGTAAATGTAACGAGGGTGAGGGCGATAATGACGAGAATTATATTCATCACGCCCACACTCTTTTTGGGTTTCTGCATTAGGTTTCGCCTCCTTAATCGTCGTGCAAATGTTCTACGCCTTGCTCGGTCATAAAGTCCTTTTGTTCGTGCTTAACCTTTGTAGCATAGTCCAAAGCTGCGTGCATATCTCCGTTGCAATGTGCGTCGGGAATACGCTGTACCGCTCTCGCCGTAGCCTCTCCGAGCGAAATAGCGGCGCTGACCCCGTGCAAGAGCATAACATCAAGTTCTTTTCTTGCTTTCTCTTTGCGTTCGTTGTCTTCGTCTTTTTTGTCGAGGTGCTTTTTTAAGAGCCATACACATAGGCCTGTAAACGCCGTCGGTATTCCGAGTGCCGCTACAAATTGCCAAAAATCAAACTGCATTTGCTGTTCCTCCTTTCCCGCACAAGGCGTATTCCTTGAAAATTGCGTTGAGTTTCCGCCGCAATCCGAAACTGTTGCAATGCTGAAATATACCCTTGTACGAGGCTGCCGTGCGGTCGAAATCCTCCCGTGAGAGTGTGTCTGCCGCAAGTGATTTGCTCATTGCTGTAACGCTTCGGATAATCCTCCGGGCGGTCTGCTTTTTCAGTTTGCGGTGCGTCGCATATATGCGATACCCCACAAAATCGATACCGAGGCTTGTCGGGCGTATTGCCGTCTTATTGTTCAGACCGAGGTGCAGTTCCTCTGCCAAAAACGCCTCTATATCGTCCTTGATTGTTTGTAGTTCGCTTTTGTTGTTGTTGAGGATAATAATATCGTCCATATAGCGGATATAATAGTGGAGGTGTAGGTCGTGTTTGCAATGTTGGTCGAGTTCGTTGAGGTAGATGTTTGCAAATAATTGTGATGTCAGATTGCCGATAGGCATTCCTACATCATACAGCCATTCGTCCTCCGGGCAATCGTCCGGCGCTACGCCGGCCGGCAGTCCGAAAGCCTGCTCCTCTGAATTGATTATCGTGTGGAGCAGTCCCCTTAGCCTCTCGTCCTTTATTCTCCTTGAAAGAATATTGAGTAGTACGGAATGGTCTACCCGGTAGAAATATTTGCTTATATCCAACTTTAAGTAGTACCATTTTTCCGGCTTTCTGTCCGTCTGCCGTAACCAATATTGCAAACGGTCCGCCGCCGCGTGAGAGCCTTTTCCTTTTCTGCAAGCGTAACTATCCCCGATAAAAAGGCGGTCATAATACGGGTTGAGTTGTCTGTAAACACTCCATTGAGCAACACGGTCCTTGAAATTCAACGCCATAACGAGCCTCTTTTTTGGCTCATATACGAAAAACGGACGGTATTTTCCGACCTTGTAGGTCTGCCATATCAGTTCGTTTTGCAATTCAATGAGGTTGCTTTCGAGGTTGTCCGTGTATTTCAGCACATCGTCCCGGTATCGTTTGTTCTTCCTTGCTTCGAGGTATGAATTATACAATTCCTCGTAATCATAAATCCGCTCGTATGCGTCCGTCAGATAGTTAATCGGCGGACTCTCTGCCTGCTGTTCCATAATCTTTCCTCCTAAGCCTTTGCGCCGTGCGTGACATTCCTGCCTCGCCGTCCTCGCGGCGTTTTCACGGCAATTAAATCTTTTCCCTAACAATTCCTGTTTTGGGTTGGAAATATGCCCCTTTGGTGTTGTGCGCTGCGTGATACCCCGTAGGATTTTCACCTTGTCCCGGCACAACAGCAGAGCGGAGCGGAAGCCGAGATTGCTGTTCGTATTCGTGCGCCCGTTATTCAAATTCGTGTAGAACACGCCCGCATTCGTCCCGTTGTTCCAGTTGCCACCACGATACGGCGACCGCTAAATGGCATATTCCCGCTTTGCACTATTTGAGGTACTTCATATAGCCTCCGATTATTCTGCCGATTTCGTTCAGCATTTTGCTCCACACCTCGTACTTTTTGAAAGCAAGAGGCGGTGCGACATTTGGGTTATAGTATCTCTTGTCCTGTGCAAAGCGGATAAAATGACGCAGGGTGTCAAGTTCTATATCAAGGTCCCGTAAGTCGGTTTTGGAGTAATACTTTTTCTCAATCTTGATAGACAGTCGGAGCATATTCAGCATAGTTGCCCGTATCTCGTCGGCGGTCTGCCGCTCTCTCCTCGGAAAGTTGTCTACGGCAGGCTTGCCGTATGCTATCATATCGGCAATCTTTTCTTTGAGAATAAAAGAGGTTGTGTCTTTGCCATAATTGATTTTCTCAATATCCATAGTCTTTCCTTTCCAACGAAATAGGGAGGGGCTACCGCCCCTCCCGTCAGTCGTTCAGTATGCAGTTATCAGTTAATCATAAAAAGCGGAGCGGAAGCCGAGACCGCCGTGCGTATACGTGCGCCCGTAAAGCAAATTCGTGTAGAACACGCCCGCACTCGTCCCGTGGCTCCCGTAGCCACCACGATACGGCGACCGCTCCGCGTTGCCGTTGTTGGCATAGAAGTAGTCGCTCTCATAGTTAAATGAGGTGTCGTCGGGGAGCATTACGAGGGCGTAAAGGAGTTCCTTTGCCTCCGCACATACATTGTCGTCGGCGCTGACATTGACGAAAGTGCAGGATTTGTATTCGTCCGCCTGCGCCGAAATCGTACCCGTAATCCACTTCCATTTGCTCGACACATAATCGAGTTTGAGGGAGTTTTCGGTCGTGCCTGTCCCGTTCGGCGTAATGAGTTCACCCGTCGTTCCGTCAATCGCTTTCCATTGCGCCGAGGTTGCCGTCTGCGAGTTACTTCCGTTTGCGGCGTTGTTGTTTTCAAGGATTTGTAATTCACCCTTGACAAGACGCATACCGCCGACCCACTCATTTACATTGCCGTTGAGGTCGTATATACCGTCGAGCTGCTTATTATGACTCCATTCGACCGGGCCTGTGCCTGTTGCTACGCGGTTAATTTTGCCGTCAGAGCCGTAGAGCGTCGGTACTGCTTTATAGAGGCTCTCGCGTGTGTCCTTGCCGTAGTTGTTATTGCCGTAGGGCAACCAACCGTTTTTCTTGCACCACAAGGCGATAGCGCCCCATTCCATAGCAGTCATTAAGTGCCACCCCGCACCCTTTGCGGTGCAGCGGGCGATAGAATTATCAAAGTTGATACCTGTGGTCGGGTCTTCTCCGGGGAGGGAGTACGCACGACCGTCGTATACCTTGTTCTGATACTTCGAGATGTAGATACCGTTCTTCTCAACGCCGTCTACGATAAACGCCGGGTGTACGCTGTTGCTTCCGCCCGTGATAACGTCTGACATCTTAAATTTCGGAATATACACCATAACCGAGGGGAGTCCCTTGTCGTCGGTGATTACTTTGTTTGTCGGGAATACCGAACTAACGGCAAGCCCCGTAAGGTCAAAATTACTCATTACTTATTCCTCCTTATTCTTCCGTAGGGCGGTTTTCGAGCGCCCACAAAGTCATTGTGACTTTTTCCATATCAAGCGGCAGAGCGGTCGGAGTTTCCTCCTCGGTTTCCGGCTCGCTGTATTCCGTTGCAGGAATATCAAACTGCACCACATAGAAATGACCGCTTTCCGCACCGATAACGAGTGCGCCGTCCTCGTCGCTGCACACGTCGATATGCACGGGCCAGTCTTTCTGACGCTTTGCAAGATTGATTGTGAGGTCGTCGTCGAGGCACACGGATTTGTTGTTTACCTCATACCCGATTTTCGGGCCGACATTCTTTTCTACGATAATCATTAGATTGTTCCTCCTTTGATAAATAATTTGAGCGTTACGCTCTTTGCGCTGCCCGTAAATGCAACCTTAAAACCGTTGAGCTGCTTGTCAGAGATTTCAACCTCTCCGACGTTGCCGTTCTTCGTTGTAATGCTGTATTCTACAAGGTAGTTTTTGCTTTTCCGCACAGGGGTCATACTCACGGTCTGCACGGAATTATTGAACGGGTAGCCTACGCTGTTGGTGAGGGTGATCGTCTTTTCTTCCACCGCAAACTCTTTTGTGTATGCGGCGACTGCGGCGGTAATGTCTGCCGCATTTGCAGTCAGACGGTCGTTTGCGTCCCTCACGGCAATGGTAAGAATTCGGGCGGCGAGGTCTGCGTCCGCAATTCCAAACTCCATATTGTTGAAGTTAGTCGCCGACATATTCGTACCCTGCTGTAACACGGTCCCGTATGGGGTGAGCGTTACAGTACCGTCAGAATTCTCCTTGACTGTGTAGGTGTTGTTCGGGTTGATTGAGTGGTCTTTCCAAATGAGAATACTATACAATTCTGTTCACCTCCTATTCGATTTCGTATAGTGGGAATTCCCAAAGCGTCAAAACGCCCTGCGTTGCTTTCTTTTCGATATTCTCGGTCAACTGTCCGGCTACAATGCCGTCCCGGTCGAGAATACGCACTCCCGTAATATTGGCGGCGCTTGCGTCGTCGTTCGTTACGGTCGTGATTTTAATAGCGTTGCCCTCGACCTTTTTCTCCGTGATAACAGCGTCTTTCCATTCGCCGTTTGTCAAATACTGAAATCGGTCAAGGCTTCGCAACCATTCGGCTCTGCGCTTTGCAAGAAATTCGTCTTTCCAAAACATAGCCTGCTCCTCCTTTCTCAAACATTGCCCGCCAACGCCGTTCCGCAGTAACGATAGTCCGTGCCGTAACTCTCTGCGGCTGCGTCGCTCTCTGTTACCGAGGTTTTCGTTTGCTTTTTACCAAGCAGGGCAATTTCCGGCTCTAAACCGCATAGCCTGTATTCGTGTTTGTAATGCGCCCTCCGCTTTGATATTGCGATAGCGGCGGAGTAGGTAACAAACGCTTTATAGGCAATGTGGGCGGGTATCTTTTTATCGAGTACGGTTTTTATGTCGGAATAACTTATATCCGCATTTTCGCCGCGCCCCATTTCGATAATGAGCGTGTTGTTGCCCGCTTCGTCCGTCGGTTTGAAATAAATGTTGCTGTCAGCGCCCGTGAACGCTCGCAGAGCCTCTTTTAACTTTGAGGCGGATAATTTACCAAAGCCAACAAAAAACGAATACACGAGCCTCCTGCGCTCCTCCAAAGGGCGGCTCGTGTCTGTCTGTAAGTGTAACCACGCTTCGAGTCGTGTTATCGTTGCCTCGTCCGCCGACTCTACGAATGAGTTTTCAATTACGCCGTTTATCGTCGCCGTTGCTTCGTCAACGATTTTCCCCTCGGCTTCGAGTATTGCTCGCATTTCAAAAACATCACGGTAGAAAACAGGGTAAAAGGTGATAAGTTCCTCATAGGCGCTGTCAAATCCATTGCTATAATACACTCACCGTCACCTCCCCAACGACCGCAACTGCTTCCTTGCTCGGCTCAATGTTTGACGTTTCGCCGTTAAAAGTGAGGTTATTGTAGTCGAGAATAGAGGACAGACCGTTGATAATAGCACCGACGGCGGAAATACGCACCACAATATCCTCCTCGTCCTCCGTGTTGAGCGTGAGGTCTTTAAGGTAGTTTGCGATAGCTGTCCGTGCTTCCTCCGCCGCCTGCTGTTGCGTTGCGCCGCCCGTCAGTACGGCGTTGAACGACACATTTATAGTGCATTTGGTCGGGCTGACCGCCGTAAAATGTGCGCCGAGGTTTGCAACGCCCTCGCCGAGTCCGTCGCCCTCTCCGTCGTTGTCTTCGTCCGGGTCTATATATTCCTGCACACGCTCAATGACGGCATTGCCGGCCGGCAAACCGTTCGGGTCAATAATAATGCCCTTGACCGTGTTCGGTCCGTTCCAAAGCGGGATAATTCTCGCTCTGCCTACGCCGTCTACCTCCTCACACCACGTTCTGTAATGCTGTCTGTTTCCGTTTTCTGCAGGTCCCGACATTTTCTCTCGGAGTCTTTCGCGGAGTGCGTCGTCGCTTTCCTCGTCCGAGCCGAGTTCTGCCGCCGCGCCGAATGTTGCGGCATTTAGACCTGGTATATTATTAACCGGGATTGCGGCCGTGCCGCTGTAAACGCCGTTTGCACCCGTTCCTGCTTCCTCCGCTTCGAGGTAATACCGCTCCTCGTCGTCCTGCTTTAACACGAAATACAGACCGTCGGTATAAAACCGCTCTCCGAGGTCGGGTGTCGTACCCTCGAATGTAACATAGTATTTCGCACAAGTGGCGGGTAGGCGCGTTACGGAATGCTCCGACGCCTTGCGGTCGAGGTAGTCACCCGTTGCGCTGTCGATATATACGAGTTCGGCAATCATATCAATATCGACATAGAGTTTTGCGACTTTCATTAAAACGCCCGATATAGCGTCGTAGAATATACTGCCTTGCCGGGTGTCTATACCCTCCGGCGCATTGTCGAGGACATCTTGCAAAAGTCGCTCGTATGTGTACTCTTCCGAAAACATCAAATCACCTCCTCAAATTCGGTTTCGCCGAAAATAGTGTCGGCTCTGAAAAAGATATACGCACCCTCTCCCTTAAACTCAAACGCAAAGTCATAGACCTTTAATATTCGAGTGTCGGGTTTGAGCGCGTCTTTTACAAAGCCGGGGATAACAGCCTCTATGAGTTCCGGCGTAGCGTCCTTATCTATCACCGTTGCCTCTATTTCGCTGCCGTATTGATTGTCGTAAATCAAGCACTTAAACCGGGGCGTAATAATCGCTTTCCGTATCGCTTGATTTACCGCTTCGAGTCCGTCTACCGTTCCCACTATTCGCCCTTTGTCAAGGTCGAGTTTGTAGGTCAGCGACGGTTTCTCCTGTGCTTCCGTAACCTCCGTTACGGGTATAGGGATAAATACGCTTTCCATAATCACACCACCCTATCCAAAACATAGTATTTTTTGCCGTTGTCAAAGGAGAGGAGGTGTACCTTTTCGCCGACTTTCAACGCATTGTAAACCGTCATAGTCGCCTTGTAGATATTGAATGACGCAAGGCTGTGGGAGTGCTTTGTTTCCTCCGTCGTGCCTTTGTACCCGTGATTATGGTCCGGCTCTCCGCCGTTCTCGGTGTTGCCATTGTATTTGTGCTTGTGTCCGCCGTCTGTCGCCGTCTTGCTGTTGACAGAGCCTTTCCCTTGCACTATATCGACCGTAGCCGTATAGTCCGTCAAATGCTTCGGTACAATCAGTATCGGGGCGTTGAGGGTGAGTTTTTCGTCGTTCACCACACGAATAGAAAGAGGGGAAACCGAGGTGACGGTCCCTTGAATTACGCCGCAAGCGTCGGGTATAAGCCCTTGAAACAGTCCCTTAATGCTCGTGCTTTCTTCCGGGGTATTGTTCGCCATAGTCTGCCTCCTTTAACTGAATGACCCGCTATCGACCCAACCGTAGACGTTGCAACTCCCTCCGAGGTTGTTGTATGCTCCGCCGACGAGGTGATACGGGTGCTTTGCGCCGGGTGCTGTGTATGTGATTTTTGCTTTTCCGCCTTTTCTCGTTCCGCCGACAGGCGAGGCCGAAACGGACGAAATGTAATGATTTCCGCCGTTGAAGTTCACCACATCACCGACTTTGTAGCTGCCGCCGCTTTGCTGTGCGGTGCTGTTTTTGGATTTGTCATATTCGGAGTCGTTCGCAAGATTGAGCGTGAGGCTCATTTTGTGGTAGTTGTCCTTGAAAATATGCGTGTCCTCGTCTACATAGTAGGTTTTTGATATGTTCAGCGACGGAATAACCACGAATACGCCGAGTCCGGCGATTACTTCGGGAATTCCCAAAGCGTCAACTTTGAGCGAGCGCTCCGGGGCGCTCTTTTCTGCGAGCATACTTGATACAAGCGCTTGAAGCTGCGCCGAATTGAGGGTTTCGTCCGGGTTGTCAATGTCCTGCATAACGCCGATAGCCTTTTCGAGCGTTGGATTTGACTTTTCTGCGAGTACGGTCCCCTCGTCGGAGAGCAGCTTGACCCTCGTTCTGACTTTCTCTATCGAAATGCTGTTCGTGTACGAGATTAAGTTTGAATTAGGCTCAATTACCCATTGCATAACATTCTCTCGCCGCCGCAAAAGGCGCAGAGAGCCTTTTTGAGAGTCGATATAGTATCTTTGCCCGCTTGCCGCGTATGTTTGGCTCATAGCGTCGCAGAGCGCGTCAAAGGCGGTCGTTTTCGGCTTCGTGAGTTCGGGTATTCTGTAATTGGTGTCGGTACATTCCGAATACGGCATACCAAATCGTGAGCATACATCTTTGAAAATCTCGCTCAATGTTTTGTTACTGTAATTGAATGTATCTTTGTTGTTTGCGAGGTAGATACCGTTGTCATAAGCCTTAAATGTGAGTTGCTTCCGCCCGGTCTGTTGCAGGCGCATAATAATACCTCTGAACAGTTCCGCTCCGTTGTAGCTAAAAATACATTGGTGTCCTTTTTCGACGTCGATATTTGCCCGGTCTGTCCGGTCCTCGTCGTCGAGCATTGACACCTCGATATAACGGGAGGACGAGCCTTTCCTCCCGCTCCACTTTACCTGTTGCACAAGGTCCGTAACGTCGTAGCCCTGCGACCCTTTGATAATAATGAGATTGACTCCGTCCGCCATAAAACCCCTCCTTTATCACGGCAATGTAAGGACTTGCCCTACATAAATCAAGTTCGGGTTTTTTATCTTATCGCGGTTGAGGTTATATATCTGCGTGTACTTCGCTCCGCTTCCGAGAAAGCGTTTTGCGATATTCCACAGGCAGTCGCCGCGCTTAACGGTGTAGGTCTTCGGCGGTGTGGTATTATCTGTCCGCGCCGTGTTTGACGACACCGTAGCCGTCGCTGTTTTGACCTCAACTTTGACTTGACGGACTTTTGTTTCCCGGTATTCTTTGAACGCTATCGAGTAATGCACCGTTCCTACATCTCCGCCTTTTTCCGTTGGCTGAAATTTCGTGATACGGCAATAACAATCAACATTCAAGCCCGTAATTATCAAATGTACGGGCTTTTTGCTGTTCTTCCACCCGATAAGTTTGTCCCGAATGGTCTTCGGCTCGTAAATGTGCGAAAACTGAATACCGGGGAATGTTGCCGCCGGGAGAAATGACGAAAAACTGAATTCCGTCGCCGGCCTGCTTTGCGCTACGAGGATTTCTCCGAGTCCGATAATATCTACGCTTTGGTCTTTCGACCCCATAGACATATTGAATTCTTCCGGGAGAACGGGGAGGCGGATTTTCTCTTTCTCCCCGTTGAATGTAATCCATACTTCATATTTGTTTTTAATAATCATAGGACAAATCTCCCTCCTCGTAGATTTCCTGCTTGACAATGCTCGTGAGTACGGGTTTGAGGTGCTGTTGCATAATCGCAACGACCGTCGCCTCGTCCACATTCTCGTCAACCTCGATTGCGCCCGCTCCGTTGATTTCAAGTCTGATAATCTTCGGACCGTCACTGTCTTTCGGCGTTTCCGACTTGCCTATATCGCCCTGCGGTGTAGCGTAGAATTCCTTTGCCGCCGACCTTGCAAGAATACCCTCGGTTTCGTCAGCGGTGTAGACTTTTTCGCCTCCTGCAAATTCGACGAGTTCGGGACCGTGTTCGCCGACGAGTTTCAAGCCCGCCACGGCGTAATCCGTACCCTCTGCATATCCGCCATACTGCTTATACATTGCGTCAAGGTAGTTTTGATAAGAGCCGTATTTGTTCTTATCTGCACCGCCTCTTGCAAATTCGGTAGCCGTGCGAATGTTTGAATGACCCGCTGCCGCCGCGTCTGCGTATGAGGTCCAACCGCCGCCCGACGCCGTAGTAGCAACGCCCGATTGCAGAGCCGCTCTGACTCTTGCCGCCGCGTTTGCCGCCGCCGCAACAGCCGAGTTTCCTCCGGCGATTATCTCGGAGATATAGCCGTGCATTGTTGCCTTTGCCGCCGCAGCTGCGTCCGCCTCCATATTCATTTCGTCTATGGTGCTGTCGAGTTGGTCTTCGAGGGCTTTCATTGTCCCGGTGAAATCCGTTTCAATGTCGGCTACCTGTTCGGCGAAATCGTCCTTTGCCTTTTCAACCTCTCGGAATTTTGCATTAAAGTCGTCCACAAACTTCTTCGCCGCTTCGGTTTTCCCTCCGAGGCTCTCAACCTTGCTGATGATAGTGTCGAGTTGAGCCGCACTCTCCTCGCTGCCGTCGGACAATTTCTCTACCAACGACCTATCAAGCCCGAAATCCATAGCCTTTTTGAGGTTTTCCGTATAAGAGGTGAGATACAGGATTTGACTTTCCCACGCCCCTTGCATATCGGCGATAGACAACTCCGCTTTGACTACGATTTTGTCAAACAAGCCTATCTGACCGTCGATACTTTCGCGGGCCGCTTCGTAAGCCTCGTCGTACTTCTGACAGAGTTCCGAAATCTGCGCGTTTACGCTTGACAGCGATTTTTCAACTGCCTGCTCGTAGGTAACGAGAGCGCCTGCGTTTTCCTCGTATGTGCCTGATAACTTCGCCATTTCGGTCGAAATGCGTTCGATTTCCGCCTCGTTGTCCTCTATGGCTTTTGTCGCTTCATTCACATTGTCCGTAAATTCGTTTACGTCCTCCTGCGCGTCGGCGATTTTTTCCATATACTGTCCCATTTTTGAGGCGTTCTTTTGGCTGTTCAAACCGTATTTGTGCTTTTCATACCACTTGTCATACGACTCTTGTAGTCGGTTGAGTTCGCTTTGGGCCGCGCTCTGATTGTCTGTTGCTTTCGTGAGCGCTTCCTGCAGTTCCTCTCGCTTTGACATCTTCTCTATGAGTTGCTCATAGTAGGTGTCGTATTTTCGGCTCGCTACCTCCGCCTCGGCAAGTGCTTTTATAGCCTCCGAGGAGGACGACATACTGTTGGTGAGTTTGTCGTAGGAGAGCGACAGTCCGGGGACTTCCTCATTCAGTTTGCGAATGATAGCGAGTATTTCTTCCTGCTCCGCCGCCGTAACTTCCGTTTGAGAGGTCAGAGTTTCGAGTCTGCCGCAAAGCGACATAATGCTCGCACTTTCCCGCGTGACTTTTTCCTCCGCTTCCTCGTGCTTTTTCACCATTTCATAGTACGAGTCCATAGTTGATGAAAAGGCGTTCCGATATTCTTCCATAGTCTGCTTGCTTGCTTCGTATTGGGCGGTCATTTCTTCGATTTTCCACGACAATTCCTGCGCTTGATACGAGGTTTCGCCGTATGTATCGCACACGCTTTCATACTCTGCTTGCATAGCCTGTAATTGCCGTTCCTGCTCCTTTGAGGCCGCTGTGAGCCGCTTGCTTTCGTCCTCTGCTTCTGCGGTAGAGGCGATAAAAGCAACGAGAGCCACCGTAACAGCTGCAATAGCCGCTCCTACGAGGTAGTAAGGGTTAGCGAGTTGTACGGCATTCAGCGCCGCCTGCGCCACTTTTGCCGCCTTTGTTGCGACGGTGTACGCCACAATAGCTGCGGTAAATGCGCCCACGCCGATAGTAATTGCCGCTACGCCTTTTACGACGGTCGGGTGCGCCTTTACGAAATCCGTCAGCCCTGTCAAAATTGAATGGCCTACGCCTGCCGCCTTTGAAATTGTCGGGGTGAACACATCACCCACGGCAATGCTCAAATTGTTTGCGGCGTTCTTTGTCATTCCGAGTTTGCTTTCGAGCGTCGAATATCGTGTATTTGCCTCCGTTGCAAGTGCGGTGTTTTCCTCCCACGCTCCGTTTGCAAATGTGAGCGCTTGGCCGAGGCTGTCGCTGTTGTTTGACAGCGCCTTAATAGCGTTGGAAAGACGAATTTCGGTGATACCCATATCGTCGAGTACAGCCGTTGCCGACATTCCGTTTCTCTCGGTGTCTTGCAGTCCTGCGATAAACGCATATAGCGCCTGCGCCGCGTCTTCGCCCCACTTTTTCGTAAATTCGTCTGCGGAAAGGCCGGCTACCGACGCAAACTGTTCGAGTTGCTCGTTCCCGGTTTCGACCGCAAGCTGCATTTTTGAGATAAGTGTTGACATAGACGAGCCGCCCGCGTCTGCCTCGATACCTACGGACGACAGGCTCGCCGCAAGTGCTAAAATGTCGCTTTCCGTCATTCCCGCAAGCGTTCCGGCGGAAGCCATACGGGTTGACATTGCAACAATATCTGCCTCTGTTGTGGCGAAATTGTTACCGAGTGCAACGATAGTCGAGCCGAGGTTTTCGTATTCTTCCGCTGATGTACCTGTAATGTTTGTAAACTTCGCAAGAGCCGACGCTGCTTCGTCAGAGGTGAGGTTTGTTGCTTCGCCGAGGTTTATCATAACCTCTGAAAACGCCATAACATTTTCTGTTGCAATACCCAACTGTCCGGCGGCCTCTGCTACTGCCGCAATTTCCGTCGTTGTAGCGGGTATATTCAGCGCAAGGTCCTTTACCTCGTCCGAAATCTGTGCCAACTGCTCCGGCGTACCGTCAACGGTCTTATAAACACCCGTGATTGCGCTTTCAAATTCGATAGCGTCGCCCACGCAGTCTGCAAAAGCGTCGCCGATACCTTTGAGCAGCTTTGTAATGCCGACAGTAATTAGCAGGTCCTCGATAGATTGGATAGCCTCGGTTGTTTCCTCGCCGAATTTCTTTGATTTTCGGCCCGCCTCCTCGTTTTCCTCTCCATAGTCCTTGACCTTTTTGCCGGCCCGTTCGCTCGACTCTGTAACGCCGTTGAGTGCCTCCTCGGTTTCGTTCCCGGCGGAGGCGAGTTCATCAGAAGCGGCGGAGGCGGCGTTTGTGGCGTTCTCCATTTCGTCCATTGCCGCCGTGAATTCGTCGGCTTTGTCTGCCGCCCGTGCGGTCGCTTCGCCGAATTTATCAACTGCGTCAGTAGATGTATTGATAGATTGCGCCGTCTGTGCGGTTTCGGTCGCCGCACCGTCAAACGCCGCGTCGATAGCCGCTCCCGCTTTTTCCCATTGGGATAGAGCAGAGCGTCCGCTCTGTGCGATTTTGTCGAGTTTGGCGGACATTTCATCAATCAGCTTAAACTTTGCCGATATACTTGCCACTCATTCCGCCTCCTTTCTTTATTTCCCACGGGAGTCCTCTGCGGCTTTGATTTCCGAGGCGATATAGAACGCTCGTTTACGTGCCGACATAGCCTCGAATTCTTCCGGGCGAAGATTGTGTTTTTGCCATAAAATGTGCGCCCAAAAGCCGTCAGACCCCTCGCGGGAGATTAGTTTTTTGCTTCGTCTACCGTAGTGTCGGCCTCGTCCTCGTCGGTGAAAGAGCCGATACCGAGCGCCGCAAAAACAACGCGGGAAACGTGCTGAAATTCCTCCGGGGACGGAAAAACTTTGAGCGGCATATCGGTCACATCTACGCAACCGTAATACTTCATCAGTTCCTCGTCTTTGAGGTTGGGGTACTGCAACGCCTCCACAATGATGTGACGGGTCGCCTTTGCGCTGTCCCTCTCTGTTTTGAATACGACCTCGCCGTTATTGATATAGGGGTTACCCTTTTTATCGGTGGCGATAGTGCGCTTTCTGTAAGCGTCGTTAATGCGGGTGATTTCCTCCTGTGAAAGCACCTTGATTTCGAGTTCGATAACATTGCCCTCGTCGTCCTTAATGGTGTCCGGGCCTTTTACGGTGATAATTTCCTGCTTATGCTCGCGCATAAACCACTTCAAGTCTTTCTTTGCCATAGCGGTAAATCTCCTTTATGTTTTTTTATAATGAAATACCCCTCCGTCATAAGGCGGAGGGGCTTCAATCGTTATCAGACAATATCCTTTGCGTTGAACGAAATAGCGTCGTCAACAACCTCGCCTGCGCTGTCGAGCGCAGTGAGGGGAATATCGCCCGTGAGAACGCAACCAACGCAAGTTACGGTGTCGTTTCCGTTGTCCTTGTAGTAGTCGCTGTTCTCGTCGTTCATAATGCCCTGTATAGTCATTTCCGGCGTAGAGCCGTTTTTCTTATACTCGGCAATCTTCTCTTTGAGCCACGGAGTAGAGCGACGGCGGGTAATGCTACCCGTTACCGCATATCCGAGCCAACGGCTGCTCGGCGTTCTCTCGCCGATTACTTTGCCACTCCAAACGTCGGGGGTAAACTTGATGTCGCATTTAACGCTGTCAAGCACCTCTATGCCGTCAATGAACACTTTTCCCTCGCGCAGAGAGATAGGATTTTTGTTATACTTCATACTCATTGCGTCGTCCTCCTTATCTTGTTGCTACGGTAAAGTAGAGTTTCTCGGCGCTGTCAACCGCTTCGAGTCCGACGTTGAAATATGTTTCGTCGCCGACGCTCTTTTCACGGTCTACGAGAAAATCGTTGTCGTAGTCAACATTTTTGATTGCTCCTGCGTCCGCAAACTGTTTGAGAATGGAGCGGCCTACACCCTCCATAATATCCCAACCGTCCGGGGAGTTCGGGTACTTATTGGGCGGGAAATTAAGCTGCACACTCTCCGTAAAGGTGTCAAACACGCGGATAACGCGGTTTTTGCGGTAGGTGTCGTCTTTCTTGTCCGTGAATGTTACAAGGCTGTTAATGTCGTATTCTGCGACGATTTTGCCCTCCTCGGAGTACGAGAAGAAAAATTCGCCGTTCTGAATAGCGGCAACAGCCGCCTCGTGAGTCTTAACGCCGTTAATGGCCGTCGCCCCGTCGTACTGCTTGTAGGTGTTGCTCTGCACATAGGTCGCTCCGGCGGTCGCTCCGGCTACCCAAGCGGTTGCCTGCGCCGCTGTGAGGGTGTGACCGTCTACGACAACGCCGTTCGTAACATTGATAATGCCCTCGTAGTCTGCCGCCGTGTTCGCAAGAACACCAATTACGCCCTTGCCGACATTCTCGCGCAGATACTTGATTTTGCTCTTTGCGGCGGCGCAGAGTGTAGTTTCGGTTGACGGGAAGCAGAGCGCATTAAACTTAACGCCCTCGATTGCGTCAAGGAATGTCGATACATCATCATTGGCGCTCGTTCCGTCCGCTCCGCTCGTGAGAGTTACGCCTGCAACAGCCGCAAGAGTGGACGAGCCGGACGCTGCCTCAAATTCGATATATGCGTCGTTCTTCGCAACGAGTTCGGCGATAGTCGCTACGCCCTCATAGAGATTGACGGTCGCCCCGTCGAGCGTTACGGTGATGTCAAAGCCGCTCACCGGGTTTGTGGCAATCGCATAAGCGAGTTTGTTGCCACGTGAGCCGCCGTAACGAGCCGTACCCTTTACGCCGCCACCCGTTCCTGTTGCTTTTGTGCCTGCTGCGGCGGCAATGTAGATATACACCTCCGACGCATTTTTCAGCGCCTCACGGACGAGGAGCATATTGGTGTTGTCGTCATAAATGCTATGACCGAGTTTTGCGCTCTCTGCGTCGGGTGCGGCGTTGGTGATGTGGATAAATTCTTTTGCAGGGCCGTAGTCGTGACCGATAAACGGCATTACTACGATACCCCTCTCGCTGACTCCGACAGTTCCGACACGGGTGCTTTCAAAGTTGATATATGTGCCGGGTCTGACCTTGCCTGCGAGTTTGTCAAATCTTCCGCCTGCCATAGTTATTTTGCCTCCTTATTCTGCCATTTCTCAATGGCGTTTTTCATTTCTTCGACGGTATATTCGCCGTCGAGTCCATAAGTCGCTCCGTCAAAAGTGCTTTTGGAAATGCCGAAAACGGCATAGCAGTTCTCGCGGAGTTTCTCAATGGTAAACTTGGGTGTCGCCTCCGCCTTTTCGACGGCTGCATTAGTTTCTTTTGCCATTTTGATAGCCTCCTATTTCTTTGGTGGATAGGTCCCGGCTTTGCCCTCGGTGGTATGATAATTTGCGACATAGGACTCTATTTCCGAGAGTACCTCCGCCGTAAATTTCCTTTCGAGGTATATATCCGGGTTGCTCCACCCCTCAATGTGATAGTCCTGCATATACAGATACTCCGGGTCGTTGTACGGCCGGCGGCTGTCCCATTCGATTTTGATTTGGTAAACGCCACTATCGACCTTTTTCAGTTCCGGGTCATTGATACGCAGTCCGTCGCCCGTCTTCTTTCCGTCCGTACCGATAAGCGGTATAAGGTTTCTCGCGCCTTTCAAAGCGAGGAGGACTCTCAACGCCATAGCATAGGAGTCCTCCGTAGTCTTGTGAAAGAATTTGATAAACCAAGCGTAATGCAGTCGGTAGGTGCGGAATGTTTCGCCGTCGGTGTCAATCTCCGGCGACGGAAAATAGCACGACGGAATGATAAAATTCTCTTTCACTTCGTTGTAGTACGGTGCAGGGTTGCCCGCACTGTCGAGCGTGAATTTGATAATGCTTGCTATTTCCTGTTCAAGCATTTGCACCACCTCCGCTAAAAGTAATTGTCGAGCCACTCTTGCAGCTTCTTGTCAAGGAATTCCGGGAGCATTTTATCGAGTATGCGTAAAGCGGAGTCAAAGTAGGGTTTTCCGTCTACAAAATGCTGCTTTAACATCATACCGCCCTCCGCCGTCGGGTCGTATATAAAGCGGTCGCCCTGCCAATAGCCGGGAACAAACCGTCTGTCTACGCCTTTTGGGTTGGTCCAATGTCCGTCATTCACATATCCTGCGTATTCGAGTGTTGAGCCGACTTCGAGCGTGAGGTTTCCCTCTGTCAGTTCCCATAGGTTGTTGCCGTCACTCTTATGGAACGAGGCGAGTAACAAACGGGTGTCGAGGACCTTGCGGCGTATGATTTCGTCCTCAACTATACGCAGAAATTCGTTGCCGAGCCCCTCCAAGAACAGTTCCAATTCTTTACGAAATCCGCCCCGTGCGGCCGCTTCGAGCGCGTCGAAAAATTTGTCCGCTCCAGCGGTGTCAAAATCGACATACTTCATAGCGGTTTCTGCTCCCGTGTCCTCTCAATGTAAACGATACAATGATTTCCCCGTATGTTTCGGGGAGGTGTTACGGCGGTGTATTCGAGTTTTGTGTCGCAATCTACGACCTTGTCGTGCAGTCTTATATCTGTCCCGACGGGTAAATTCAACTTGATACGCGCCGAATATTCGTTCCGCGGCTCGTTTTGCACCATAGAGGTATTATTTCCTACCCTAACGGTAAAATGGCATTGTACGCCATTCTCGTCGGCAACAGAGGGATAGGAAAACGAGGGAGAGGAGGGCAAGTTGTAGCCGGGGTTGTTTTCGCCCTCTACGATATGGTAAATATCGCAAGTATGGTCGAATAATGCCTCAATGCTCATAGCCCGTCCTCCTCACAATGCTCTCATTCGGAGGGTTACGCCGCGCTTTGCCTCCGAAACGCAAAAATCTTCAAGCAGAGAGCCGAGTCCGAGTCCCGATATGTCAATCGGTACTGCGTCCGACACCGTGTAGGAATAGTCGTCGAATTGCTCCGATTTCATTTCCCGTGATGTGAGCGCCGTGTTATAGGCGAACGCCTCCGCTACAAGAATAACGGCCGTTTTGACCTGTTCGGGGACTGTTTCGTAGTCCTCAAACTTGTTATTCGTGTAGGAAATAACATACTGTTCCGCTCTCGTTATGTCGATTTTGAGTTTTGCGTCGTCGCGCTTCTTGACAGAGGGATAGTCGGTGTATTCTTTGACTTCCTCCGGGGTAGCCCACGGTCTTTCAGCCATAACACACCCTCCTTTCCTCGTTATCAGTCTTCCTCACCGTAATCGGCAGAAGTTTCCGGGCCGGGGGTGACGCTCTGCGCGGAGATAGCCTCAATGAGTTCGGCTTTCTTCATATCCTTTGTGTCAATCCCCATATCCTTTGCGAGTTTGGTGAGGTTGGCGACCGTCATTTTGTTAAGGTCCTCTTTGTCGAGGTGAGCCTCGTCCTCCGTGCCGGGAGTGTCGGTTACGGTTTCGCCCTCGATTTTTGCAAAGTGTCCCGAATTGAGTGCGGCGATTGCCGCCTGCTCGTCCTCGGTGTAAACGTCGGGATATTTTGCAGTTGCTCTGAAAGCGTCGCTCGTGTATGAACGACCCTTAATCATTCTCAAATGATACATAGCGTCACCCCTCCTCCTTTACTTCAAATTGGTGATGATTGCGGTTGCGTCGGTTTCCTCGATAATCGGGTCAAAGTCAAGGTGAGTGGTGTAGAAGCGCTTATCCATCATAATTGCCTCCTTGCCCTCGTTCGTCTTGCGGATTTTAACATCATAGGTGTTTACCACAATGAGGTTTTTCGGGTCGGTGAGCAGGATAACGTCGTCCGAAAGGGCGGGTACTTCGACGGTGGGGATTTTTGCAGGAGCGGTGTATACATTGTCGGGTACTGCGCCGCCTGCGCCGATAACTTTGTTCATCAAGAACAGTTCCCATTCCTGCGCTCTGTGAGGCGACATAATCCAACGGAGTTTGCCGTTATTGTACTTGTTCGGCATAGCGGCAAGGGTTTTGTAGAAAATGTCAAGGCTCATAGAGGAAGCAGAGGAAGCGTCGTAGATGTGTCCGCCTGCCTTAATCTGCTTAATCCAACCGTCATTGATTTTCAAGAAATCAACATCACCGGCCGCACCGAGTTCCTTAACCTGCGCCGAGTTCCACGCTCCGGCGGTGTGAGCGGCGGTGAACACGTACAGTCCGCCGTCATAAGTAACCTTATCACCGACAGAATATGCCTCAGTTGCCGAAAAAGCAGCTGCGTCCTTTGTGCTTTCGTCGCCGTTGAGGTAGAGGTCTTCAAGGTCTACGCCGAGCTGACGGGTCATAAGGTTGGTGACCGTCGCCTCAAAGCCCTCGCCCTCGATATTCTCGCGGAGAGTTTCCTCGGTGATTTCCCACGGCAGTCTGACTGCGGTGGTGGAGTAGTTTACCGCAGAGGTCTTTACGCTTGCGCGGTAGCCGTCGTCGGTATTCTCGGTCTTGCGGCGAATGATACGAGAAGCGATACCGATTTTGTCGATTTCGCCCGTCTTCGCTCTGCGGATTTCGTGACGAACGAGTGCGCCGAGCGGGGTTGCGTCAAAAGTCTGCTGCAAAAAGCGGCGGGACTGTTCGGGATTGAGCAATCCGTTTGTGAGCGTCCCGGTCTTGATTGCGTCTTTGACAATACTTGCATTGTTGTTCATAGTGTTTGTCCTCCTTGTAAATTAAAGAATTCCGGCGAGATAGTGCTGTTCGCCGGACTTTTCAACCTGTCCCTCGCCGTCGCCGCCGATAGCGGTAGGCAGAGCGCGGGATTTCATAATAGGCTCAATGGCCTTTTTTACAGCCTCATTGACGCACTTCTGTACGTCCTCGGCGGTGAGAGGCTTCTCCTCGGTTTCCGGGGCGAGAGCCTTTTTCACAGCCTCGTTAACCATTTTCTGAACGCTCTCCGGGGTGATTTCAGCGGGAGCGGCAGGAGTTTCGGTTTCCGGGGTCGCAGGGGTTTCGGGTGCTGCTTCGCCGGCCGCAGGAGCGTTGAGGCTCTTTGCGACAGCGTCCGCAACGATTTTCTCGATTTCGGTCTTTGTCATTTCGATTTCCTCCGTTTCGTTGTTTGCGTCGGCGAGAATTGTGCCGACTGATTTTTGAATATTTTCAAGCGCCGTTTTTCTTCCGGCGCTCATTTCGCCCTTTGAGGGGGCGAGCGATTTCGCAATACCGCTTCCTGCGAGAATGTCGGAGATAATGTTATTGAAATCCAACAGAGCCTCTCTAATGGTCTGCTCGTCGTTTTCAAAACTCCAACGGTCCTGCGAGTAGTCGTAGCGGTAGAGTATGTCTTCGAGGGTATAAAAGGCGTTCCAAAAAGAAGACGCCTTATTGCGCTTCTCGTATTCGTCTTTCATTTCGCCCTTTTCGACGACATCAAAACCAAACATAGTGGCGAGTTTCTTAAAAATGCCCTTGCGTTCGGCCTGCTCGTTTGTGGCGGGTGTGCCGCCTTTTTCGACATTCTCCAAATCCGTGTCCTCCGTATCGTATTTTCCAACGCCGCCCATAGAAAAGCCTGTGATTTCGCCTTTCTGAACAGCGTCCCAAATATCATCATCAGTTACTTCGACCGTCATTAGCCAAGTGCCTTTTTTCACGGTTTCCTCACCGATTTTGAAATCTGCCTTTGCTACCCAACTTTCCACGACGTCGGCGTTTTCGAGCGCCTCAAAATCGTGTTGCAGGTCCACATTGTTACCGTTCTTTGCGTACCAATATGCCGCTTTGGTGATTTCTTCCTCGGTCATAAAATTGCCGTGAGCGTCCTCGGTGTTCGGCTCATACACAATGCCCGTAATGAAGTGATGTTCTGCGTCGGCTTTGATAATTCGGCCGTAGGTGGAGAATTGCGCTTTACCGTCTGTCGCTTTCGTAATGAGGAATGACCTTTTATTGGCCGCCTTGTCTACGAGCGACACAAACGATATTCTCGCGTCGGTAATTGCGATTGCCTTTTGCACGTTATTCATTTTCTTTCACCTCCTCTCTGTGCGTGTTAAGGTTATAAAGCCGTCCCGTAGGACGACATAAAAAAACGACGCATAGCGCCGCTTTTTCCGTGAATTAGGGGATTATAAAATCCCTGCTTTTAATTTGTTCCGGGCGTTGAGTTCCTTTTCCCATTCGTCGTCCATTTCGGCGATTGCCTCGGCCTGCAGTTCTTTTCTGCGGGCGAGCGGCAAACCGAGAATATCCTCCGAAATAATGCCTCGGTGTATGCAATGGCAGTTTACACTTTCGCTTGCGGGTAGCAGAGAGTCGCGGGGGTATTGCGGGTAATATACGCCTCCGTCTGCTCCATATAGGGTAAAGGGCTGACCTTTTGGTACGGTCTGACCGCTCATTGCCTCGTGATTTGGTCGGGGGTCGTTTCGATACGACCCGGTGTGTACCCATTCTTTTTCTTCGACAGCCGGGGACTGCTGTATCGCTTCTTCCTGCGCTACGCTGTGCGCCCGCAAAGCCTCTGTAACGGCGGTCGCCCTCGCTCTGTATCTCTCGTTGCGAATACCGCTGTTCTGAATGTCGGATATAAAGTCCTGTATGCCTTTGCCGTCTTTGAGGTTTTTGTCGAGTATCTTTTCCAACTCCGTATGCGAGGTGAGTTTCATCAGTTTTCCGAGTTGGTCGCCCCATTCCGACACCCACGCAGAGGTCCGCTTTGAAATGGTCGTGAGCGTGAGCGCCTTGTCCGTCCGTTTGAGGTACGGTTTCACAAGGTCAGGTAAAAACTCCTGCATTTGCTCAATGAAAATCTCCCGTATTTTCTCGGCCGTGCGGTCGTCGAGTTTTACTCCGGGCCACACTCTTGCGGCGAATGTTTCGACGTCGATACAGGTGTTCGCATTGGTAATAAACAGGTCGCTTTCTTCCTCCAAAGCCTCGGCGATAGCGTCCTCAATGTCAGATATGCGTTTTACCGTCTTTCCCGGCTCGGCATATCCCTCGTCTTTTAGAGCGTCTTTGAGGTCGTCGTCCGCCTTTGCGATATAGTTATCAATCGCTTTCAGCAGCTTTTCGCAGTTGCACATACTCACTCCGCCTCCTCGCTCATTTTTACGAGCAGGGAGCGCACCTCTTTCATTACTGCCACGATAGCGTCGTCCTGCGCTCCGGCGGCTTTCTTTATCTGCTTTTCAAGCTGCGCCGTGAGGTCGGGGAAATTCGCCGTCTGTTGCGTCTTTGCGTATGCGAGGGGAATATCGCCCCACTCCTCGTCGAAAGGCTCGTAATTATCGCCGAGCAAAGAATAGATAATCTCTTTCGCCTTGTTTGGTGTCAGACCGCCTGCGTTGTTGCCGACGGTGAGGATTTTATACATATCGTCCGGGTTGTTGATGTCCGGCTCTTTGAAGTACGCTTCAACATACTTGAAATTGTAGCCGTTGAGCAGACGGTTGTTGATAGCCCACGCAAGGCTTTTCCGCTCCGGCTGAAATACTTGCTTTTCCGTGACTTCCATTGCCGTCTGTGCGGTCGCTCGGTTGAAATCGGTTGTATATCCGACATACAAATCGGGCAACTGAAAAGAGGACTGCACCCTGCGGCGGTTGTTGTCGAGGTAGTCTTGGAATAATTCGTCTTTTTGCAGAATAGAGGCAAGGTCCTTTACCTCAATCTCCGGCTTTTGCTCGTCGTCAAAGCCTGCCCGGTTGTCTACCGACTCCGCTTCAAGTACGATAAAGGCGTGTTGTCCGGCTTCGCCCTTGATACCGTTCATATACTCCGTGAGTTTGGTAAAAGAGTCGTCCGTGAGCGTTCCGCCCTTAATAAGTATCATCAGCGGCGTATGCCTGCCGTTCTTGAAATAGTTGTTATTCAGATATTCGGCTCTGCGGCTTCCGTCTACGCCGAGTATCTGTCCTATCCAACGCACCTCGCCGTATGGCATTGTGCCGATTGCAAACTCCATAATCTCGTTAGCTTGATTATCGAGGTCAACGGTCCCGCCCTCTCCGACATACTCTCCGTTGCGCTTATCCATAACACGAGGGTCGCCGAATTCCTTAAAATAGACCGTCTTGCCGTTAATGTCTTGGCAATACTTCCGAAATTTCCGCTTTCGGGTAATTTCCTCGCCCTTATAGAAAAACGCCGTATCAACATACGGCTCTAACGGCTTTGTTTTCTTTACGGTCGGGGTGTCCTTGACAAACTCAATCTGCACGACTTCGCCTGCGAGGTTTCTGATTACTTCGAGATATGCGATACCGTAGGTTTCGCGGGCCTCTATCAAGTCCTCGAATACCTCTTTGGTGTCCTGCTCTAAATTGAGCAGCTGAATAATGTCCTCCGCTCGCGTGTACTCCGCCGCCATTTCGTCCGTTTCCTCAATGTCGTCTTTGTATCTAATGCCGATACCAAAGCCCGCAATGTTGTTTTTGTAGGCTCTGATACATTGCGGCAGAATAGAGGACTCTGTTTCAAGTTCTTTCAGCCCTATAAGGTCAATCGGCGGTGAAATCCAATCCGCCGCCGAGAGTTCCTCTCTCGCGTCAAGCTGCTCGCTTTTGTTTGACTTCTTTACCGGGCTTTCGTTCGTCGCTTTTATAATCGTTACGCCGTACCTCGGTAGTTTTTTTTCGCTCATTATGTCGCCCTCCTTATGTGCTTGCCTGCGTAATAGGTGAGCCTATAATGGCGATAACAGCGTCTATCCGCTCGGCATAATCGGTCATTCCTGCGGCTTTCAGAGCCTCCGAAACAGAGGATAGTTCGTCGATAGCCTTGTTTCCGTCCGGGAGGTTAATTACATAAACGCCTCCGCCGAGTGTAGAGGAAACATTAAAGGCGAGCAGAGCCGGGTCAAGCACGGTTATCCAACCGAGTGTACCGTCCTCGTTGTAATGGATTGATACATTCGCCATTAAGCCATAATATCCGTCGTCGTGTACGCCTATATCGACGCATACGCTTTCGTATTCCTCCGTCCGCTCTCCGTCGGGCGGGTCTGCTTCCGTCTGCTTATTCGGTGTCGCGCCGCAAGCGGTGAGCGACAGCATAATCAGCACTAAAATAATTGATAATATTCGTTTCATTTTGCTTGTACTCCTTTCGTCTTTGGTGTCTTTACAGGCACACAAAGTAGTAATACGCAGTCGCCCTCGTCCGGGGAGGGCATTCCGCGCTTCTTCATAGCGTCCTTGCTTTCGACCTTGACCTTGCTGTTTTCCGTGAGGGCGTATTTTCTGCCCGACAGTTGAGCCACGAGGTCGTCGTCGTTCGGTAAAATCAGTTCTATCGGCTTTTCCTTGCCGTCTTGGTCGGTCGGCGATAACAGTTCCTTTACGCACGACATCATATAGGTGGTGCTGTCGTGATAATATTTGTGTTTTATCCGCTGACCGAAAATAATGGGGACGATAAGCATTTGAGCGAGCAGCTTGGGGCTGTTCCTCTGCATTTGTTTCAAACGGTCCACAACGCCGCCGCCTACGCCGCTGTCGTCCACCGTGACAATAATACTGCCCTTGTAGTTCGGGTAGCGTTTCAGTAGGTCGTAGTAAAGCATTACAATGTCGTCCGCCGTCTTCATAGTGTCCTGCCCGTTGCGCTTCTTCTCCAAAGTAACCTTTTCGTCAACTCTCGTCCCGATTACGGTCTTGTCGTCGCCGAAACGGGCTACGTCGCAACCTATTCGGAGGATATTCGGGTTTTTTCGGGGAGAAAACTCCGTCATAATGGACTTTTCGAGGAGATAAAGCGGAATAAACACGTCGTCCTCGGCGAGTGGGAATTCCCCGGCGACACGCACACGGAAAACATTGCTATCCTCGCCGTACATTCGGATTATGCGGTCAACATATTCCTTTGATACGCGGCTGCTCTTTCGTCCGTCAACGTGAAAGGTGCTGTACGAGGCTCTGTTCTTCGTATGGCTCTCATAGAAAAAGCCTTGAAGCTGCGTCGGGTTTCCGCACATCAATAGCCTTGCGCCCTCGGTTGACAACGCACCGAGTACAGGCTCAAAAATAGCGTCCTTTACGCCGCTTGCCTCGTCGATAATGTAAAGCACATTTTCAGCGTGAAAGCCTTGCAAAGCGTCCGGGGTCGTTGCTGTTCGGGCGACTGCAAACCATTCCTCTTGGTGTCCTTTGAGGTAGATTTTCTCTTTCGTCCATATCAGTTCCTTTTCGAGTACCGGGTTGTTACGCTTCCACTTGCTTATTTCCGCCCACAAAATATCAAATAATTGGTGTTGTGTCGGTGCGGTGCAAGGTATTTTCGGATAAGGGCGAGTAATCATAAACCAAATGACTATCCACGCCTCAACAGCCGATTTACCGATACCGTGTCCGCTTCGCACCGTCGTCATAGGATTTGCGGCAACGCTCCGCAGGATTGCGGCCTGCTGTTCGTCCGGCTTGGCGTGTAGAATGTCCTCTACAAACTCTACGGGGTGGTCGGCATAAAATAAAATCGCCTCTTGGCTCATACTCATACTCCGCCGCCTCCTTTGCGTTTTTCATAAGCGGAGGTTATCATATCCGCTATGCTCTCGGTGTTCTGTGCCGCTTCGTCTGCCTTGCCTGCGCTCATAGTGCGGTTAAGGCGTTCGAGGTCCGTCGCTATCTTGATATACTCTTTTATGTCTTTCGGCGACATAGCCTCAACATCAAGCGCATCCAACGCTTTCAGCGCTTTTGCCTGCATTGTCATAGCGACCTTGACCTGTCGGGTATACATTTCCCGCAGTCCTTTTTCCGCTTCTTTTTTGGCTTTCCGCTCGGTGTCGTTGTCGTATTCGCGTACTCTTTCTTCCCAATCCCAACGGTCTTTCCAACGGTCAATTAAACTCCTACTTTTTTTTAACTCTTTTACCACCGCCGAAATTGTGCGTTCCGCCCCTAATTTGAGATACAAGGAAAACGCCTCGTATGCCTTTTCGCTTTCTCCCTTTTGTCGTTCCCACGGGGCTGTGCTATTGGTATAACTTGGCATTTTCCTCCCTCCTTTACGCTTTATTCGGCGGAGTTACACCGACGGCACGAGAGAGGCTATTCGTCAAGTCCGAATACCTTTTTGTGATAATCGAGTTTTGTTGATAATTCCTCCTGCATAAGTCCGTAAAAGGACTGTTTCGTGAGTCGTCTGCTGCTTCCTGCGCTCTGATTTAGAGCCTTGAAGCAACCGCCGGTCCCGACCGTTTTCATAAGTTCCGTCGGCTGTGGGTTTTTACCGTTCAATAGCATACATAGGTTGTAGTCGTTTCCCTTGAAATCGGGCAGACCGTCTATACCGCAACAGCACATATCGTCGCCCATTGCGCGTAGCCTGTTTTCTCCCGCATAGAATTTAATGCCGTTTCGGTGGCACTCCGCTCGGATAGCCTCAAAATCTCTGCGGATACGCGGCAGGGGATAGCAATAATCGCCTCCGATTTTCACCATACCCTCTTTTGCCTTAAAAAATTTCATTCCCTCTACGACGACTCCGTATACACCCGCTTCTGCGAGGCGAGGAATGTTTTTCATCACGTCGTCGAATACTTCCAACATATACGGCTGAATTCTGACAACGACTCTCTGTACTTTCGGGGCGAGTTTCCGCACCATTTCGAGGCGCTCCTCATAAGGCGGGCAACCTCTTTCGAGTTTGTCGTATTTACTGCATACCATAGAAATCTGTACGACGCAGTTGCATTTCGACAGCAGTTCTATGTAGTCCGGCGTTGCCACAAGTCGGCCCTTTGTGCTTACGACAAATGGGTACTTCGTTTCGGCGAGCAGCTTCAAGCACTCATACGATACTCTGTATTTCCGTTCGATAGGCTGAAACGGGTCGCTCATTCCGCCCCAATGAATGGGGATTTTCCAATCGCACCAATTCGTCGTGTCGGTGCGCTTTCCCTCGATAAAATTCCGCAGGCTTTCCGCCGTTTCACCTTTTCCGATTTTGGCTATGTCCTGCTTTTTCTGTGCAAAGCAATATCGGCAACCGTGACTACACCCCTTGTATGTGTCAAAGCGAATAGGTAGGTTGCATAGGATTGCTTGGCTTCCGCAAATGCACCCCATTATATCTCTCCTCTCACTTTTTGAATAATCACTTTCACAAGGTCCTCTTTGCCGTAGTCCTTGATATATGCGTTAATGTCCGCACGGTCCGCCGAATTGAATGTGAGCGACAGGTTAAAGAGTTTTTCGAGCGTCGATAATTCGTCGTTCAGAAATCCTCCGTCTACGAGGTCGTCAATGTCGTTCTGTAACGCCTCAATTTCCATTTCGCTAAATCCCGTTTCGAGTGCGTCGTCGCCGAGTTCGTCGAGCAATGCCGTGAGTTTTGCCTCATCCCAATTACCGCCCGTCTTATTGAGGGCGATATTAAGCTGCTTTTCCTGCTTCTCGTCGAGGTTTACTACCGATACCTCAACCTCCTCCACGCCGTCATTTTCCAAAACGGTGAGGCGTTGATGTCCTCCGACGACCGTGTTTGTCCTCTCGTTCCATACGATAGGTAACACCATTCCGAAACGGAGAATATTGCCGTGCAGCTTCTCATATTCGTCGTCGCCCGGTCGCAGTTCAATTCGCGGGTTATACTTCGCCCGGTCCATTTCGTCTATGCGTTTCTTTGCGATAATCATTTATGACACCCCCTTAACCTTGTTGATAATCGCCGTAGCGAGTTCCGCTTTTGCGTTCGGTGTCGTTTCGATATATTCCTGTACGGCAGTCTTTACATCTTCCGGGAGGGTGAATGTCATTGTAAAGGTGTCTTTCGGCTCTTTGGCGGCAAACTCCGAGAAATCCTCGTTGAGCAAATCGTCGATATGGTCGTACTGCATACTCAATGCGTCGAGTTCCCAATCTTCAAAGCCCGTTACCTCCATTGCGCCCTCCGCCTGTAATTCTTTCAGCAAGTCAGTCAGTTTCCCGGTGTCCCAACGCCCGGTAATTTTGTTCAGCGCAACATTCAGTACCTTTTCGTCGTGTTCGTTCAGCCTTACGACCGAAACCTCCACCTCGGTTTCGCCTCGCTCGATAAGGATTTTGAGCCTTTGGTGTCCGCCTACAATGTTTCCCGTTGTTTCGTTCCACACAATCGGCTCTACATACCCAAACTCGTCGATAGAGCGAGCGATTTTTTCGTATTCGCGGTCACCGGGTTTGAGGTCCTGCCTCGGATTGTACTCCGCCGGCCGCAAATCGCTTACTTTAACTTTGCGTATCTCCATAGGTACGCACCTCCTTTTGTTTGAATTGTCCCAATTCGGGGCATTGCAAGGTAAAAAATATAGCCGCCCGGTTTTCGCCGAGCGGCCGTATCTGTAATTTTACAGTATACATTATACCACACGCCATATTGACACGTCAATGGCGAGTTTGTGACACGGAGCGGGTCATTTCATTTTATCGAGTCCGTCTGCGCCGTAAAGTAGCGAGGTGAGGCAGGCCGTAGCCGCGTCAATGTCCCTGTATACCGTTCTTTTGTCGATTTTCTCCCGGTCGGCTATTGCCTGCGCTGTGGTGGGTGTTTCGTCGATATACATTGCCCTCAAAATACGGTAGTGACGCTTATCGTCCTCTCGGCTTGACCTCTCACACATAATCCCATAGATGTCGAGCATACGGTTTACGTGCGTCATTATGATTTTCGTGCGGATAGTGCTTTGCTTAATGCCCTCCACATAAATCTCGTCGTCATATCCTCGGCTGTTCATACATTCCATAATGTCGTAGAATGTTTCGTCGAATTCTTCTGCCTGCTCTATTTCAAAAATAGCGTTCTTGAAATGCTCATTGAGGTGTCTGTAATTCTGCAAGAGGAGTTTGGTGTTGTGATAGCGTCTGTCGTACAGTCTTTCTCTGACTCTCTTTTTCTCACGCTCCACGGCTTTTACCGCCGCTTTCGCTCCGACTTCCGCTCCGACGGCTGCGCCTATCTTTGTTCCGAGTTCAACCGCTTTCTGCAATTTCTCCTCGATATTCTGATTTGCAACCTCAAAAGCTGCTGTTACGGCCGTCTGAATTATGTTCTGCAATTCGAGTTCGGATTTACTCTTTCCCATAATGCTTTGTTCCTCCTCTCTGCAGGTCCTCCGGCGTGATTGCCGCTTTCTCTGCGATTTCTTTCATCTGCTCAACCGTCTGCCGTAGCGTTTCGGTGGAGATGTTGCAGCTTTCGGCGACTTTCAGCAGTCCGGCGGCTGCTTCCGAAAGAGAGGCGAGCGCAGTATTGTATTCCTCTATGCGTTCCTCAATTTCCTGTCGGTGCTTTCTGATATGCCATTTTCGAAACAGTTTCATAGTGTTTCCTCCTATCCTAAAAATTTTACTATGCTTCCGTCGAATTGTACCCGGTATTCGGGAATATCCTCCGGCTTTATGTACTTTCGTCCGTATCGCTCTTTCATTTCCCGGAAAACTTCCCACGGGACATTGAAAAATTGTTGAAAACCGAATGACACGACTATAAAGCAACGCGCCCCAAAATCGTAGTGCTTGTTCAGCGACTCTGTCTGCGCCGGGGTTACCGCCGACTGTTTCAAACGGTCCTCCTCGGTGTGCTTTGCGTCGAAAATAACCGTTTGCCCGGTGCTGAATGTCCCTTTGTAGTCCGGCTGTGCGTGTTTCTCGTAATATGCGACAAATTTTCCGCCGCCGAGGTCTTTTATCGGTTTCATAGGTTCGGGCGTTTTGATTATAAGCGCCTTTTTCTGCTGATAGTAATAATGGCAGGAGGCGGTGATGATATTCTCGAATAACTGCCCGTTGTATTTGTTCCTGTACCCCTGTATGGTGTGTTGGTGTCGCTTTGCGTCCATTACATCAGCCCCATTTCTTCGGCATATTCCGCAATTTTGTATGCGGTCGCTCCTTTTACACCCTTGCAGTCGCCGCGAGAAAGCCCCTCAATCAGCATTTTCACTCCGTCCGTGTTCTTCTCTGTGGGCTTCTCTGAAACGCCACGAGAGGAGGCGGAGGAGGCTCTGAACGCCATTACGAGTTGCTCGTCCGTCATTTTACGCAGTTTTACCGCCTCCTCGTGAATTGCAATTTCTTCCGGGGTGCGTCTGCAATTTCTTTTCTTTGCCATTGTATTTTTCCTCCTAATCGTCAAAACTGTAATGCTCGGCTACATTCCGCAACAGCCGCTCCGCTCTCCGTCCTGTGTGCGAGCAGATATATTTCCAATCCTCGGCGGTAAATCGTTCTTTGAAAACATCAAGTTCTTTTGTCAGTTGCACGAATTCCGGGGCGGAGAGTTTCTTTACCTCTGTTGCGAATATCCTTTTGTCCTCCGGCGTGAGTTTTACTTTTCTAATCAAAACGGTAAATCTTCGTCGCCGGGGATTTCGTCAAAGCCCTCTGCCGGTCCCGGTGCGGCTGTTGCATTGTTTCCGTTGCCCGTTGTCGGCTTACTATCCGCAAACTCAATATTCGTCGCGTGTATCTCCGTGACCTTTCGTTTCTTTCCGTCCCGGTCTTCATAGTTGCGGGTACGGATTTCGCCCTGTACGACGATTTTGCGCCCCTTTTGGATATACTTCGAGGCAAATTCCGCCGTCTGCCTCCACGCCACCACGGTCGGAAAGTCCGCCGCGTCCTCTTTTGTCCTGCGGTCAACCGCTAATACGAACGACGCAACCGAAACGCCGTTCGGTGTAGTTTTTAACTCAATGTCAGTGGTAGTTCTTCCTACCAAAACAACCATATTCATAAATTATTGCTCCTCTCGTTTGTCGAGCCTCTGTTTGAGGCGCTGAATTTTGTAATTGATTTCGGCTTGGATTTCTTCGTCACGGTCGAAAATAATGAGCAGCTGCCTGCACATAATCAGCACATCTGCAATTTCCTCGATAACATTTGCGTGAGCCTCGGCGTGTGTCCCTTTTACGAGTTCATACCTCCGCTCCTTGCATAGTGCCTTTGTCAGTTCGCTCATTTCCTCTATCGCCATATCCACCTGTGCGTTTTTACCGTATGCGGCGATTGCTCTGCGTAGGGTTGCCTCGTCCATTTTGATTTCCGCGCTCCGCTTTGCCTTTTCGATACAAGCGGGGCAGAGGTCGTCCTCCGTCCTCGTCTTCGGTCCGCCGCACGATACGCAAGTGTACGGCGCTGTATAAATTCTTTCGGGCATATCGTTTCCTTTCTCTGTGGAGCGGTCTTTCGACCGCCCCGACAGTTTTTCAGTAATCAGTTGTCAGTCTTTCTTTTTGAAATAAGCGGAGCGGAAGCCGAGATAGCCGCCCGTACCCGCGCGCCCGCCACTCAAACTCGCGTAGAACACGCCCGCACTCGCCCCGTTGCCCCAGTGACCACCACGAAACGGCAGATATTCGCCCTCGGTGCTATCTACATACAGATAGGCGTTGTCTTCTCCGGGGTAGAGTGCAAGTTCTTTGAGTTCGTCCGAAAATCCGAAATCCGAGTAAACATTTTCCCATTCGGTCCCGTTGTAGCCGTCCTCCGGCTCGTCCGTTGTGAATTTGAAATCGTCGCCTACGGAGAAATTTATCGGCTTACCGTTCGGAGCGGTGAGAGGCTGCCAATCGTCGCCCGCTTCGGTGAGGTCAATGTCAAGTGCGGCGTTATTGTCCTTTGCGACTTCGATTTTTCCGTTAATAATGCGGAGACCTCTAATCATTTCCCACACATTGCCGCAGAGGTCGTGTATGCCGTCCGGCTTGTGATTGTGCGTCCACGTCGCCGGTCCGCTTCCCGTGAGGGTTTTGCCTGCGCCGCCGTCGAATGTAGCGCCCTCCTCGGACGGGTCTGCGTGATATTTACCGTTCTTCGTGTTGCCGTGCGGATATGTACCGTCCCGGTTGCAGATATTCGCTACGAGTCCCCATTCTGCCGCCGTCATTAAATGCCAACCGTCGCCCTTGCTGAAACACGCCTTTGCCGCCTCGTCGTTTGTCAGATCCGTCCACGGTTTCATATAAGGCAGAGAATAGGGACGGCCGTTGATAACGCAGTTCGGATATACGGAAATGTAAATCTCGTCGTATTCCTCACCGTCGATAATAAACGCCGGGTGTGTTTTGCTTGCGCCGCCGAATAATTCTGCGTCCGTTACCTTGCTGATTTTCCTCATAATCGAGGGAATACCGTAGTCGTCGTAAATGACTACCGTTTCCTCTGTAAGCCCGTCCGGGCGGACCGTGCGAGGTGTGATTGCTTCCTGTACTGCTTTAACCGCCTTGACCGTGTTTTTGTCGGCGAGCATTTCCATAAAGGCCCTGCGTTCTTCCTGCACGAAATAGTCTTCGCCCTCTGCTTCAAACTGAATGTTGTTTTCTGCTGTGATTTTAATTTTCGACATTATCGTTTCCTCCTATGAATTCGTCTTTCTAAACTGACTGAAAAATCCCATATTGTAATTCGCCTGCGTGATGAATTCCACCGTTTTGTCGTGCTTTATCGCATTTCCGAGGTATGTGTAAATAAACTCCATATCCGATTGAATAAAGCGTGTTCCGAGAAAGCGGTTAATACCATTGAGCATAAAGGCGTGAAATTCGTCGTTTTTCTTCTTGCTTCTGTACGGCTCTGATTTATATGCGCCTCTCGAAAACCACTCCAACACCTTGCACTTAATGTCAAGTTCTGTTTCGCAGTTTCGCAAGATAAAATACTCATTGGCATATTCGTGCGCTATAAATTCGCCCTGCCCGTTTATAAAGCTGCCGGGAAACGCCCTCGTGAGCCGCTCTACGATATTCCAATCAAAGTTGCTCACGATTTCACCTCCGTTTCGGCGGAATACCCATACCCTCAAAGGATAGTGCCTGTCCGCAAATGTCACAGTATGCTTGATTTTCTTCAACTTCCGCCCCACACGGGCAGATATAAGAGTAGGTCCCGTCGTCGTACTCGTCGATAGTAGGCTTTTGTGGCATTTGCTTTTTGAGGGCTTCCATACCCATTCGGCAAGCCTCGTTTACAGGCTCTATGCTTTCGTAATGCTCCCGGTGTTCCGGGTCGAGTATTTCAATGGCTCTTTCGTTTGTCATTCCTTATTCCTCCTGCTTTATCGTTATGTTGAGTCGGACGCCTAACCACCGTAATCCGCTGTCGGTCAACTCATACCACATAGACAAACTGCCTTTTGTTGCCTTGATAAAGTGTTGCGGCAGTCTGTCTAAAAGAGGGTTTCCGGGCAAAGGCGATTCGTAATAATTGCGATACGGCTTGTAAAATGCCTTGCCGCTACGGTGATACGGGTTTTTGTAGTCAAGACCTATGGTATGCTTGCAGATTTCGATTACTCTGTCGAGTTCTTCGGAAGTAAAGGTCATTTCAATTCCCATATCCGTTCCCATATCGCCTAAATGTTCGGTGTATTCTTCGTCACGCTTCTTAACCCAACCGTAAGGGTGTTTACAGCCCGACATACCGTCTGCGTGTTCTATGCCGTATTTGCCCTCGCTTTCGGGGCAAACATCATCTTCGGCTGACGGGCATAATGGGCAACAATCACATCTCATTGTACGCCCTCCTCGAATTGTTCTATATCGTTCGGGAGGTCTATGTTGACGATAATCGCCGCTTTGAACGCCCGCTCCGCCACTTCGTCGAGGTATGCTTCGAGGTGCTTTTCGTTTTCCTTGTTTTCCTCGTACCGTTTCCTCGTACAATGCCTGTTTTTGAGGGTGTATTCATTGATACCCGGCTCATATCCGAATTTCTCGCAGAGTTCGTCGTTGTTGTAGTCGTAATACCTTTCTTTGAATTCCTCGCGGTCGTCGATAAAGCGGTCGTCGAACAGTACATATTCGCCGAGTTCCACATTTCCGACGCTACCTAACCAACGCCCATAGTCGTCGCCTCCGACGATTTCTCCGTCTACCATTGCAACGATAGGCAGGTCCGGGTGTTCTTTTGCAAGGTCAACAAGTTTCTGAATGCTGTCTGTGTATCTGCTCATTTTCGCAAACCTCCTTAATTGCTGCTTCGATTTCTGCTCTGCTTTGACCTTTTTTCACTCCCACCATAATAGAGGGCGGCGTTGGAAGTGCGCCATTCGTCGGCCGCCACAAATGCAGGCAGTTTGGCATATTGTTTACATACTCACTCTTTGCCGGGTGATACTGCACGACGGTTTCGTTCTCCTTAAAGAACATATCTTTGAGTTGGCACATATCGTCCCAAGAGGGCATATAAGAGCGTTTGAACGGGCATATACTGACGTGTTCCCAACCGCCTCCGTCGCTCCAAATAACGGAGGCAAATCTCTTTCCAAGCCTAAATAATACGCCGTAACCGCCATCTTCGCTCGTCTGCGATATAAGGAGATTTGGTAAATGTCTTATTTCTTCCGGGGTTTTCATTTCTTCGCCTCCATTTCCGCCCGTAGGCTTTCTTTGATATAGTAGTCAAGTCCGAGTTTTTGGCAGAGTTCCTCGGCTTTTCTCCCGAATTCCGCCCAATTTATATCTGACTTGTGGTAGTTCAGTTTCCCGATTTTAACCCTGTCGGCAATCGCCGCTACCAAGTGCAGATTGATAAAAAACTCTCTTTCGTTCGTTATAGGCTCGAAAGAAATCCAAGTCTTAATTCCTCGGCTGTGTGCCTCTGCGAGAGCGTCAACTCTTGCTCTCCATAACGGGTTTAGACCGTTCCCGATACCGTCAAGGGTGATACCGTACCAATCGTTCTCGTCGAGCAAATCAAAATCTCTGCTCCCGTCGCCTTTGGTGAGTATTTGAACATTGTTCCCGTGTTCCTTAATGGCTCTGATTATCTCCCTTGTTGGCGTTGTGTCGTAGCCTGCCGGGTATGGGTCGCAAGTAAAACAAAGGTGAATGAGTTTCCCAGTTATCGTTTCATTTTCAAGCTGCCGTTTTGTCGCTTTGGCTATATCTGCCCTCGGCTCTACATTTGTGTGAAATGCCTCGCGGTCCTTATGCAGGACATTCGGGGCGAAACAGTAAAAACAACGGTGCGGACAGCCCGTGTAGATATTCAGCGCATAATCGCCGTATTCTTTTGCTTTGCCTTTCGGCTCGTATATCGGCTTCATAATTTTTCCTCCGTTTCTGTCTTTACACCTATGAATTCAAGCGGCGTTTTCATTCCAAGCCCTCCGGCTTCCCACGGCTTCATACAATATTCCCACAGCTTTGGGTGTGTTGTTTTTAACCGCTGAAATCTGTTCGGCTCTTTTTCTAAATGGCAACCAAAACCGCAAAATACACACCCTGTTCTATCGCATAGCGTGGTCTTTAATGCTCCGTTTATTTCCTCGATTTCTCCATATACAGGCGCATACGGTATATGGTATTCTTTGAGGTATGTTAAAACATCTTGCTCGGTCCAAAAAGACATAGGTTGTGATGTGGGGCGTTTTCCGTCAAATGCGTTGCAACCGTTCTTCAACCACGCCTGCGCTCTTAAAGTGCTTTCTTCCGCCATAGTCGCAATAATCGGCTTTCTCCCGGTTTCTTTCTCATATTTCTTCGCAGGCTTCTTTTTCATAACTTCACAGCATTTTTCCGAAATTGGAATATTGCTTTCGTATAGAAATTTCCATTTTTTATATCGCTTCCTGTACTCGGTTTCGTTTCCTGCGACATCTTTGCCGTCAAAAGCGAGGATTGCATTTTTCGCACCTCGCCGGGCTGCGCTTATTTGTTTGGAAATTTCTTTGCTTGCAAGCGGGTAGCCGTATGTTTCTATGACCTTTCGGAAATTCATTTCGGGCTTTAACCAAACAATATTCTCCTTTGTTTTGACAAAATCTCGAATTTCGGGATATTCAAGCCCGGTATCTAAAAACACGCCGGGGACTTCTGGATATATTCGTCTTACAAGGTCGAGCAAAACCGTGCTGTCCTTGCCTCCGCTGAATGACACATAGACCCGCCCCTCGTTTTTTATGTACCACTCAATAATGCGCGTTTGTGTTACTTGGATTTTCCGAGAAAGGGGCCACGCTTGCATAGCTGTTAAATCGGCAACCGTGTATTTGTTTTCCCTCATTTGTTTTTTCCTCTTTTCGGCAGCTCCATTCTGTAATGACAGCCCTCGGCGAGTTTCTCATAGTCCACATTGAGGAGGTCGAGGTATTTGATAATGCCGGCCGGCGATAGGTCGTATTTTTCCTCTACGAGTTTTGCGAAATATCCGTCTTCGACCGGGGACGAGGATTTTACCGAAACGCTCATAGGTGTTCTTTCTCCGATAGCGTAGGCAATCTGCACCTCGCAGGATTTCAGTCCGTGATTTTTTACGAGGTCGCGGGCGATATAATTCGCCATATATGCCGCCGAGCGGTCAACCTTTGACGGGTCTTTCCCGCTGAACGCTCCGCCGCCGACAGCGCAAAATCCGCCGTATTGGTCGCATACGATTTTTCTGCCAGTGAGTCCGCAATCTGCCGCCGGTCCTCCGAAAGTCCATACGCCTGCCGGGTTGATATTGAGTGTCGCTTCTCCAATGTCAATTCCGCTGTATTCGATAAGGTTTCGCACATACTCTCTAATGTCTTTTAGCGTATACTGTTCTTTGTGGCATACGCTGACAAGGATTTCTACGAGGCTGCGGTCGTCTTTGGGTTTCTCGGTGTCTACGGTTACTTGGCATTTCGCGTCGCCTTTGAGCGCTGAATTCGGCGTTTTCGTGTCGTTTTCCAATAGACGGATAATCCTATTCGCCATATCAAAAGCGTAGGGCAGACCGCTTTCTGTGTCGTCGCAGGCATATCCAAACATAATGCCTTGGTCCCCGGCGCAAAGTTCGTCGCCGCTCTTTACGCCTCCGGCGATTTCGGGCGACTGCGTACAAATCTGCTGATACACCGTTTCTACCTCATAGCCGAGTTTCTTGCCGACTCTCTTTGCAACCTCGGCATAGTCAACCTTTGCGGCGGTTGTGATTTCTCCGGCGAGAATAACGGTCCGCCCCTTTACCATACACTCGCAGGCGACGCGGCTGTTCTTGTCCTGCTCCAAGCAAGCCGAGAGAATAGCGTCGCTGATTTGGTCTGCGTATTTGTCCGGGTGATACTTTGATACCTGTTCTGTGCTAAATAATTTCATTTCTTTGTCCTCCTTAATTTGCGGCAATGCTGTAACGCTTGATTTGCGTTTCTTCACCGTATCTGTTTTTGACCTTTTCATACTTGCTTACAATCGGTACGCCCTGTTTGCGTAAGTCGCTGACTCTGCTTGCGAGTCTCATTACGCCGAGGTCCTGTATAGCGTCAAGCTGCGTTATACTTCCGAAATCCTTTATGTACTGCACAACTCTTTCATTCTGTGTAGGTTTGCTGTGTTCGCTCATTTTTATTTCCTCCTATCTTCGTACCGACATTCTGCGGTTGAGTTCTGCGAGCAGTTCCTCATTTGTAAAGAATTCAAGCCCGCTCGTATGTACCTCTATGGTGTTTTTTCTCTCTTTCCGTTCGAGCAGTTCGGCATTTTCTAAAATCTGCCCTTTGATTTCTTCGGGCGCGTCCGAGAGGTCTGTTGCCTCTGCTTCTTCCTCCGCTCCGAAAATATCGTCAAGGTAGTTTTTGATTGCTCCGCTGATAGCGGCTACTACCGATACCGTTACGGCATTTCCGAATTGGTGGTAGGCTTGGCTGTCGGAAACAACCTGTTCCCAACCGTCGTCAACAGGGAAAGCCTGCAAGCGACCGTATTCCGTCGGCGTGAGTTTGCGGACTCTAAACCGAGAAATGTCAAAGATTTTAATGTGATGTGTGCCGCCCGAAACGGCGGTGAGCGTCGGCGAAATGCCGTCTACACTATGTACCCGGTTATTGTGCTGCTGTGTTGTGCCGCTGTTTTCAAGCATTCCGATTACTTCAATTCCGGGCGTTGCTTCGCTTTTCACCTCAACGACTTTCGGCTGATTTCCGTGGTCCTGCGCTCGGAGCGTTGGTGCGATTGGTGTTATCTGTGCGGGCTTGCTTACAAAGCCTCTATCGTTTACGATGCATTCGAGATATTCTTTACTCATTTTTGCCGTCCTCCTTGTCTTCAATTACGAGATGTGGACCTTTGTAGTCCGTTGCTATAAGCGTCGGGGAAACGCCTACAAATATGCCTTTTCCGTTGCGTTGCTTTTTCAAGACTCCGCCTCGGACTGTTTCACTAAAATGTGCTGATAGTTGTGCTTCTTTGTCAGCGACCCCCCCCCGCCAACGCGGAGCGTTTTTCCTTGCCCCTCCGGGTCAAGCAATCCGCTCTCGTTGCAGATTTTGCTCTCGACCGCCTCGATATTTTCACAAACATAGTTGTTCTGCTCATACGCGTTGGCGGTTAAGGTCGGAGCGACGTCGTGAATGTTGCCTCCGTTTTTGCCTCTAGGTAACTGAATAATGACAGGCTCTCCGCTGTTCTTGTCCGTGAACACGAGTACAGTCGCCGAGGTTGTGAGTCCGCCGCAAGCAGTTGTTGCCGTCGGTGCGAGTTCTCCGCAATCCGAGCAATTATACGGATTGAAAAACTTTGGGATATATCCTTTCTTTTCTACAAATTCGAGCAGCTTGTCCGAAATGTATTTCATTGCGTCCCGGCTCACGCCCTTGCGCTCTTGAATTATAATTCCGTGAATATCCTGTGCGGTGAGCGTGAACATTTCCGCCTCGTCGCCTTTTGCTCTCGGCCCGTTCTGCCTTTTATTCAGACGGTCCGGCGTAATGCACGGGTGAGCATTTCCGAGATTTTCGATTTTCTGCAACGCTTGCAGGATAATCGTCTGCGCCTTTTCGTCGGGGATATAGTATTTCTCGTCCACCTCTTTATCGAGGGCGGAGGAGAGTTTCGGCACATATTCGTGTTGTTCCTCCGGGAATTTGAAATTTCCTTTTCCTTTCGGCGTGGCAACGATAAAATAGCGCTCTCTGTTCTGCGGCACATTCCAATACTTTGAATTGTAAAGTTGAATATGCACGTCAAAACCTCTCTGTTCGAGCTGCTCTGTCAAAACGGGGATATACGGTTTCAGCCCCTTTACATTTTCGGCGAGTAGAAACGAGGGGTAATTCTCCGGGGCGTTTCGCTCTGTTTCGTCGAGTAGGCGCATAATCTCAAAAAAGCAAGCGCTTCGGGTGATTGCCGTATAGTTCGTTGCTCCGCATTTGGGGCAGATAGGGGAAAGCCCCTCGTGTTCGTGTTTCCATTCTGTTCCGCAGTCTAGGCAACGGAATTGAAATCCGGCTTGCTTCCCGGCTACGGAGAGGTCTTGGCACGGAAAGCCGAAAGTCCAACCGTCCGCTTTCGGAATATCCTTGTATGTAATCTTTGTTACATCAGCCTCCCGCACCCAATCGCCTACATTGTGGGCGTAGGTCTTTACGCAATGCTTGTCAAAATCGCACGCCCAAATCACATCAAATCCGGCTTTAATAAATCCGAGCGCCACCCCCCCTGCACCGCAGAAGAAGTCATTTACGGTGTATTTTCTCATTTCTTTTCTGCCTCCGCTTTTAATTCTTTTTCGACCTCTGAAATCCTCAATGAGAGTTTGTTGGGTCGAGTTCGTCTGTTTGTTGTTTCTCTGATAAAGCACTCTCCGACATACCACCATTGACCGTCAGCCTTTGCGAAAGTCGTGTATGTGGCTCTGTACTTTCCTGTTTCCGGGTCTTTTTCGTATGCGACCGACCCTCCGACTTGTAGTAGGTTTTCCCACATTGTCGCAGGCGGCAGGATATTCAGAAAGTTATCGTAAACATCTTCCGTTACAATATCTCCGGGAACAAAATAATCGTCAAACGAGCCGAGTCCGCTGTTCTCCCAACTCGCCATTGACTTCGGACCTGCTTTATGGATAATTTCCCCTCGTTCCCGCTCAACAAAATTCAGAATGTCGTAGCGCTCTTTGGTAGAGAGGTTTTTGTCGCTTCCGTCGCCGCAAGGGAATTTTTTTATTCCGCATAACAGTAAATCGACATTAACAACGCAAGTCGTGTTTTCTGTATCAAATTCGACGCTTTCGGGGCTATGCTCCGAGCCTTTTAAGTATCTGCAATTCATACCGCACCTCCGACTCTGATTTTCATTATGAGGTGTTCCTCGGTGTGCGCTTCGTCACCGTAAAGCGTAGCAGTATCGCCCTCGAAACTCCAATACGGTGCTTTGCTCCACGCAAGCCACGAGCCTTTTCCGCAATTTGCAAGGGAAATGCGGTGTCCCGGCTCTCCGGGGATAATGCTGTAAAAGCCCTGCGTATTCGCAATATTGATTTCTCTCGTCTGCCCGACACATTCAGACCTGGTATGCTCCAAAATCTCGAATTTTGCGCCGGGTACGAGTTCCTTTTTTAACTGTGATAAATTCTTAATCATTGTTATTCTCCTTTACTGCGGCAAGCTGCTCTCCGATTGTTGTCCTTGTGTCAACCGCTCCCGCTAATTCTTTCAGCATTTCGGATATTGCCTCCGCGTCCTCTACAATCCTGCGAATAGACGGGACTCCTGCAACGCCATTTTCTTTTGCCTTGACCCACATTTCGATATGGTCGTCTACGTCAAAACTATCGTAGTAATCGTAGATTTCGGTTTCGGCGTTCTCTGCGTTTACTGTGAAAATGAAATCCTCTCCGGCGGGCGAGTATTTTTCAAACTCTACCGTGCCGTCGTCATATTCTCTGACGGTCCATTCGAGGCTTTCTGCGATTTCTCTGATTTTCGGATTTAGATTTGCCTTGCGGCTCTGTTTCTTGCTCATATCACGCCTCCTCAATATTCCCGTAAAATAGAAACGATTTCGGGCAATGTTTCCGGGAGTCGCTTCATAACATTGTTCATACCGTTAAAGTCACCGAGGGTATTTGGCGCATATTCGTTCTTGACCTCTCCTGTGTCGTAGTAGAGCATTATTTCGGTTTCCTCGTCCTCGCAGTTAAACCACGGTGTTATAACAAGGTATTTTCTTTTGCCCTCTGCGCCGTTTTCGTTGAGGTATATTACGCATTCCGCTCGTAAGCCAAACGGTCCGCTAACTTTTGCGGCAAGTTTTGTAGCCTCTGCTAAATCTGCCGCTAACGGTCTGATAGATGTATCAAGCCAATGCGGATTTTTGCCGTCCTTGCACGCTTCCGTATATAGTTTTTCGTACTTATTCATAGCGCCCTCCTCAAAGATACTGTCCGTATCTACTGCTGATAGACTCTACCCATTCTTTGTCAAGCCTGTCCGGGTAGGTACTCCAAGCACTCTTGCCGCTGTTCCACCAATATCCGCGGCTTTTGAGCGCAACTATAAGCTGCCGTTTCGGACGCATAAGGAATTTGATATAAATGCGGTCGCCCTCCTTAAACGCCGTGAGGTTTTCGTCCTCGAAAAACACCTCTTTTTTCACCTCTACGAGTTTGCCCTCTTTTGCATAGTTGTAGAGTTTGACGATATTGCTGTTTTTTCTCCACTTGTATGTCGGGTAGAGTTCCTCGTAATATTTGATAAACGCCTTTTGGTCGTATATTGCGAGTTCGGCGAGGTGGGAGGTCGGGTCGCACGGGTTGTCCGGGTTTTTGCAAAACTCCACCATACGGATAAGATGTTCCGCCTTGTCGTTCTTCCGCTGTCCCTGTTCGACCTGCGCCTCCAAATCCTTAAACCACTCCACGAATTCTGACGAAAGCCTCAATATTTGGTCGCTGTGGTCGAGTTTGCGTGAGTTGTACTTTGCAGGTCCCGCAACCATTACGCTGATATGCTGTGCTTCCTGCCTCAATATTTCCGTCCACTTGTCGTAGAGTTTGTCGAGCAGCTTTTGTTTCTTCTCGTCCGAGATAGGCCACCCCAAAATTTTTTCGGCATATCCCGTGTATTCGCTTCTCGACAAATCTCCGCGTTTTCCTCCGAAACTGACCGAGTTTGCTCTATGTATTAAATCCTCGTTCAGCGTTTTTATGTTTGCCATAGTGTCCTCCTATTCTTGCGCGGTGCGGTAGTCTTCCCACGCCATTGTTATGACCGTCGAGGTTTCCCTCAATCGGCTTATGATTGCGACGATTTTGGTGTCGTCGTAGCCTTTGGGCGTGAGCGCCCGTATAAGATCCTCCGCGCTGTAATTTGTAGTGATAATGGTCGGTTTCATATCCTCGTACCTGTCGTTTAGGATAGAGTAGAGGATTGACATACTCCAATCGGAGCATTGTTCCTTTCCGAGGTCGTCTATAATAAGCAAATCCGCCGACTTGTAAATTCCAAGTACAGCGCTCTCACTTATGTCGCCTCGTTCAAATGTCTTTTTTATATCGAGGAGCATATCCGTTGAGGTTTTGCAAATTACAGGGACGCCCTCGTTAATAAGTTGCAAGGCGATTGCGGCGGCGAGGTGTGTTTTGCCGGTCCCGTTCGTACCCTCGATATAAAGCCCGTCGCCGTTTTCATACCTCTGCTTGAATGTGTCGGCGTACCGTTTTGCGATTTTGTAGCACTTTTGGCGCTCCGGCGTATCTGCCTTGAAGTTATCGAAAGTCCTGCGCTGAAAACGTTTTTTGATACCACTCTTTCCGAGCAACCGTTCTATGCGCTCGCGCTTTCGTTTTTGCTCCTCTGCAATGCGCTCCGCTTCCTTTTTTGCCGCCTGTTCTGCGTCGTACTTTTTCCAATACTCAACAGCCTCCGGGCAGTCGCAACGGGACGGAAACGGTTGCCAAAAAAGAATTTCGCCGCCGAAAGGAATTCCCGAACGGGGATTTTCCTTGCCGCAGAATTGGCACTTGTCGGGAGGCGGTGGAGGTGACTTAAATCTGTACCCCTTTGCTTTCGCTTCCTCCGGCGTCAAATAGAGCGGCTCGTTTTTCTCACTTTTTGAAGCCTCCCGACGGCTTGAAGCCTCCGGGGTTTGGCCCATTATGTCCCGCAGGGACTTCATTTCTGCCATAGCCTCCGCCTCCGTTCTTCTTGAATTCTTCCTGCACCCGTTCCACTACCCAATTAAGGATTGCGCGGTAATCGCTCTTGTAGGTCTTCCCGCTCTGTCCTTTGTAGTTGTCGAGGACGGTTATCATTCTTGCCGCCGCATTTTCTCCGTACTGCTCTACGAGTTTTCGGTGTTCCTCCTCGGTCATACGGACGAATTCGGCATATTTGATTTTCTCCGGCTCGTCGGGTTTTGATTTCTGCGGTTTTTTCGGAGCGGACTTTCCCCGTTTCGGCTTTTGTCGCTCCGAATTGTCCTCTGATTGAGGTTTTTCGTCCGTTTTCGGTGGGTTTTCGGGTATATTCTCCACGGAAAACGGCTTTTTCGGCATTGGTGTCGTTCGTTTGTCGTAAACGAGTTTGAGATTATCCACGAGCGATTGACACCAAATGATTTTGTGCTGCTCCCAAAGTTCCTTGTCGATATTTTCGAGGTCAACAAGCATTTCTATAATGCTGTCGGCTGTTTCCGGGTCTGTTTTGGTGTATGAGTATAAATACTCTTGATTAGCTACCGTTGACAGATTGAAAGCGTGTCCGTCTGTTATGCAGAGTAATTCGAGCAGCTTAAACCAAAACGCATACCCGTCATTCTTCCACCTTGCTTCAAGGATTGATATAGTGCGTCGTGAGCCTGTAACAAAGTGAGGAAAATAATCGACGGTCTGTTTTTTCGGTCGTCCCATATTGCTTCACCTCCGCTTTCGCAGTAGCCGGGGAGGGGACGCTCCCCGGCACTTGAATTACTGATAAATAACTTTGCTTCCGTCTGCCGTTTTCACCACGTCCACGCTCTGCGGAAATCTTGATTTCATTGTCGGGTCGTGAGTGATTGCCATAATCTTCAATGCCGAATAACGGCTCTGAATAGCCTCCAAAGCGTCGCAGTAGGCTTGTACGCCCTGTGCGTCAAGGAACGGCGGCTCGTCAATAAAGAGGAAACCGAGTTGTACGCCGGCCTTTGTACTCTTTATCTCCGAAAGCGCAAGAATGACCGAAAGTGCCGCCTTGACTCTTTCGCCACCGCTCCGGCTCATATAGGGGAGTCGCCCGGTCGTACAGTCGTTTATGATGATGTCAAGGGTCGTGACCTCTTTTTTGTTGTTGGATTTCAGTACCTTTTCGGTAACAAATTCAACACTCATTTTGCCGCCGCTCATTTGTCCGAGTATTCCCGTCGCCGTCGCCTCAAAAATCGGAATAAGCGAGCGAATAACATTGTGTGGAATACCGTCCTGCGAAAAGGCTTTTTTGAGGTCTTCGTAAAGCGAGGCGGTGTGAGCAAGGCTCTCGGTCTGCTTCTGCAACTCTTTTGCAGTCTGTCGGCTCTGCTCGGCTGTTTCGGCCTGCTTGGTGAGTGCGCCGAGGCTCATTGACTTCTGCTGAATTTCAGTACGCAGTCCGTTGATAATTTCGTCGGCCTGTTTCACGAGTTTTTCAAGTTCCGTCGCGCCCTCTGAGGCGGCTTTCTCGGTGGCGTGTTCCTCGCGTTTCTGCGCTATATCTGCGTCATACTGTGCGATTTCTGTTTCAAGTTCCCCAATACGCACATTAGCCGAGGCGAGGCGCTCGCGCATAGCTGGGAGTTCCTTGTCTTTTTCTACCCACACCTTTGCGGCGCTGATTTTTGCTGAAACAGCGTCGTAGCCTCTGGCGGCTTCCTGTGCTTTTGCGAGGTCGTCCATAACCTTGTCGCGTTCTGCTTCGGTGTTGCGGAGCTTCTTTTCGTTTTCTTCGACCGCAGCTGCGTATGTCTTCAAAAGCGTGTCGGCGGTTTCTTTTTGTGAGTTGAGCGTAGCAAGTTCGGCGTATCTTTCCTCGTATGTCCTCAAAGCGCTCAAATTGGCTCTCAAAGCGTTTAATGCTTCCGGGGTATACTTGCTTGCCTCGACCGCCACTCTCGCCAAATCGACCGCTTTCTGCTTCTCTGCGAGCGCCTCTGCCTCGTTTGCGGCGAGTTCTTCCGCTTTTGCTTTCCATTCCGGGAGTTTTTCTTTTGCGGCAATGGCTTTTGAGAGGAATTTACAAGAGGCTTTTTCCGAAATCGGGCAATCGCTGTTTTCAAGCAATGTAACCTCTGCTTCACAAGCGACTATCTCACCGTCAACGGTCCGTTTTTCGAGGGCGTATTTGCTCTCCACCTTTGCATATTCTGCCTGCGCTTCGGCGAGCGCTTTGGTGAGCGAGGTGTATTCTTCCGCCGATTTCTGCATTTCCTCGACTGCCGCCTGTGCTTTTAGGTATTCGGCGTGTTTTTCTTCAAGGAAAGGAGCGTCGCAGAGTTTAGAGTTGATTGTTGCAATGCGTTCCGTTGTCTGTTGCAGGTCCTTTTCTGCTTTTTCTTTTGCGGCGGAAAGGACGATTACCTCGTCCGTGAGCGCCTTACCTCTTTCGGCAAGGTCGTCCCGACGGTCCCTTGCGGAAATAAGTGCTTTTTCCTGTTCGAGCAGCTGCTCATATTCTGCTACGCCGGCCTTTATCTGCGCCTCCTCACTCAAAGCGGCTGTCGCTCCGTTTGCAATAAGACTCTGCGTGGTCTTGTTTGTGATAGCGGTGTTTTTCTTCATTTCAAGCGTTGCAATTTCCGCTTGAATTCGTACCGCTCTCTGCATAGCCTCAACCTTTGTATTGAGCCGTACTTTTGTACCGTCAATCTCTGCGGATTTTTCGTCGGCTCGTTTCTGCAGGTCCGCAATATCCTTTTTCGTTATCTCAATGGAGGCGGCGAGTTCTCCTGCGTCCGGGAGGGCTGCGGTGATGTCGGCTACCTTGTCGAGAATACTTTTGATTTCTCGGTTTTTGTTTGTGAGTGCGGTGGCGGCGAGGTCTTCCATTCGGTCGTAAATTCCGAGTCCGAGGATATTACCGAGAATATTCATTCGTGCTTCTTTGTCGGCCTGCAAGAATAATCCGTACTGGTCCTGCATAATCAGTCCGCAGGCTTTCAGTGTGAGGCTATCCATTCCGATAATGTCGGAAATAATCGCTTGCGTATCCTTGTAACGCTCTGCCGAACGGTCCTCCCATTCGCCCTCTACGAGTTCGGCAATATTCAGAGTCGCTTTGCCGCTCTTTGTGCGCGTCCTCGTTACGCGGTATGTGGCTTCTCCAATGCTGAATGTAAACTGAATTGAGCCGCTTCTCACGTCCGGGTCATTGCAAATCCACCCGGTCAAATCGCCCTCTCTCGGCTCTTCAAAAAGTGCGTCGAGCATAGCGTCCATAAAGAGCGAGGATTTGCCTGCGCCGTTTTCACCGTTGATAGTGCAGAAACGAATTCCGTCATAGTCAAAACTCTCGTCCCGGTAGTTTCTGTAATTTTTCACCTCGATTTTGAGGGGAATAAATACGCCCGTGTGCGCTCCGCTTCCTTTTGCCTCTGCCGCCTCCGAGATAAACGGTGCGGCGGTGTCGATAAGTTCCGCAATTCTCTCCGGGCTGTATTCCTTGTCGCCGAAATATCTGCGGAGGTGTTCTTCCGGGGAGTTGTCGTCCGACATAGCCTCCTTGTTTACCGTGATAGAGATTTTTGCCGGAGTGATTTCCTGCACCCAAAACGCTCCACCCTCATACAAGAATGTTTCAATCGCCGCTTTGTTGAGCGCTTTGTTATGCTCGTCGGTGCAACTGTAAAGGACTCTGACTACTTTTCCGGCGTAATCGTTCTCGGCGTTCAACCATTCCATTTCTCCGCCGATAATCCTTGCTACGCCCTCGTCTTCGAGCCGAATAGTCTTGTATTCGCGTGTCGGGAGTGCGTAGAATGTGCTGTGTACGCCGTCTGTGTCTATGTCGTGAATATAAAATCCGCGTTCCTGCCCCTCGTCGTTGAAATTGAGGGCGCTTACCGCTCCGCAGTAATATGTCGGACCGGCTTCGTCAATGTGCTGTGGGCGGTGGATATGCCCGAAACAGTTGAGGTCAAATCCTGCCGCCATAAGTGCCGAGGGGTAAACAACAGGCTCAAAGGCGCTGAAAAATGCCGTCTGACCGCTCTCCATATTGCAACCGGGGATAGTGAAGTGCGACACCAAAACCGTCGGTGCTGAATTGTCGCAGTTCGCTTTCAATCCGAGTATGATTTTTTCGAGTTCTTCCGTGAACACCTCGTTTTCCTCCTCTTTGGAGAGTCCGGGGTGCTTGGCGCGGTAAAAGCCTCTGTCAAATCCGGGCAGGCCTGCAATCTGTACCGAAACTCCGCTGTGATACCCATATACTTTGAGAGTCTGCGGCTCGGTGATAATGTGTACGCTGTCGTCGCCCTCGAAAGCGCTCACGAGGTTTTCATACTGCTGCTCGCTGTCGTGATTTGGTGTCCCTCTTACGATTACGACCGGGGCGATTTTTTCAAGCAGTCTGATATAGTGCGTTGCCGTGCGGTTTTCTTTTAGCCCTCGGTCGCTCCATACCTTTGCTTGGTGAAAAACATCACCCGCTATAACGATAAAGTCCGGGGCGGCTTCCTCCGCCTTGACTACGAGTGTGTCGAGACAATGGCAGATGTCATTAAATCTCACATTTTCACCGTTTCTTTCGGGGCCGGGGAAATTGCCGATATGCCAATCTCCCGTATGGAGTATCTTCATTCTTTGTCACCGCCTTTCAGCTTTTCGATAAATTCTTTCAGATTGGGGTCGATAGTAACCTTTTCGACCTTAACGCCTGCGGGCGGTCCTTTTTTGATGATGTCCTCCATAACTTTTCCGATAAAATCGGCGGCGATTTTCTTGTCGTTGGAAACGACTTCCTCCGTAGGAACAACGACCGATTTTCCGTCGTCCGTGATACAGAACGAGAGATATGTCATAACCTTTGCGGCGTTTTCCGCTTTTTTATAAGTGCCGAGCGAAATTTCAGCACCGTTGATTGTGTATGCGACAATTTCGTTTCCCTCGTTAGATTTTTCTACTGAAATTCTCTCAATCACCTCTGCGGTGACAATATGCTGTCTGTTCTGTGTGATAATCGTAGTCATTACTGATTTCCTCCTCTTTTCTTCTGACAGTCCATACAAAGTGGCGCTCCGTAGTTCTCAATGGAATACTCCGAAACTCCGTTTGAAATCTTCTTGCCGCAATCTACGCATACATTCGGGTCAGGCGGTGCGGAGCGTCTTGCAGTTGTTGCCTGCGGACGCTCCGGCGGCAAAGCCTGCGGCGCGGGTGCGGGTTCAATGGGTGTCTGCTGTGCTTCGCCTCCGTTTGCGTCTTCCGGGTCGTCTTCTACAAAAACGGTCCGACGGTTGTTGTTATCCACATTCCCACCGTAAATTTCGTGAGCGGAGGAGAACATAGCCTCTACCGCCTTTTCCTTAACCTCTGCATTGTCAAGGTTGGGAACGAGATATGCGACTACAAAGGGCTTCTTAAACTCCTCAATGAGATATGTTCCCTTAATCTGCATAGCAGCTCGGAGCGCTCTGTTGAGGGCTTTCGTTTCGCACATTTCGTTTCTGAATTTCAGAAATTCCGCTTTCTGCTTGTCGGTCATTAAGGCGGTAACATCATCAACGATAATCTCCTTGTGAGCGACTACCTCGATATTTTCGCCTGTAAGCTGCGGTACGCTGATACGCACCTCGTATTTGACGTCCTTATTCGGGCAAGCGCCGCACCTCACGGCCTTTCCGATACCCGCGTTAATGTTGGCACACTTCTGACAGGTAGAGGGGACTACCGGGCGAGAGGAAAGGATTTTGATACCCGCCGCCCTCATAAGTTTTGTGAGTCCTTTTTTAGTGATAGCGTACTTTGCAGGCTCTTTCCCATAGGCTTTTTCCTGCACATAGATTTCCTTGTCGTTGAGGTCCGTGCTGATAGAAACAACATTCATCACGGGCTTATGGATTGACGCAATCTCCGCAACGGTCTGCATAGAAACAAGCAGATTGTAGTGGTCCGTCGGGTACTGCGCTGTAATTGTTAAAGAATTGTTCGCCATTTTTTGCAACCTCCTATTGCATTTTCAAAAATTATGTGATACAATAGAGATACGGATTTAGATTTGCCCTGCGGCTTTGGCTGCGGGCATTTCTTTTTTTCTCTGCTGTATCTGCCGTTTGTGTTCTTCCTCGGCATATCTGAAAAGTTCGCCGAGTTCCAATGTGAACGCCGAAAAGCGTTCTGACCTTACCGCTTCTGCGATAAGTTGTGCTAAATAATACGGTTTCCTCCTTTCTCCGTCGCTGTCGCCCTCTCGCTCGATTATTCGGGCGAGTTTTCTTTTTGCCTGTGCCTTTGCTTCCTCATACTCTGTGTCCGACAAAGGCTCTGCGAGGTACTCCTCCGACAGCGTTTTTAATTCGTCTTTTTGTAACACCGCCTGCAACTGCTTTCACCTCCTTACTGTTCTGCTGACAGTCGCATTTTTCTCCGGGGTCAAGACTTCCGCCGCAGAAAGGGCATTCGTGATAATACGGCATTTTTATCTCCTTTCTTTTCGGCTCTTTTTCGTGCCGAAAATGTAGTTATTGAAAACTGAAAAGCCTGCGTATGCGGCCGCAAATATTAAAATCCATTCCGAGCCGCAGGCGTAATAGCCGCGCTCTGCGTATGCAATCGGTAATACTACCGCCGCCATAATTCCTCCGGCAATCACTCCGGCGACCGCCGCTATGATGAATAACACAACGAGCCGTTTGACCTCTGTTGCCGTCAAGCCTTTTTTATGCTTTGGATAATATCTGCGATTTTTCTGCAATACTCTGTTTCGGTAATACCGTTCTTCCATAGTCTTTTCGCTCCTCCCTCGCCACAGTTGTAGCACATCAGAATTTCGTTAATAGTGTCGTATTTTTCGCATAGCCCCGATAACATATAGGTCCCTGCAAGAATGTTTTGTTCCGGGTCGTAAAAATCTGTAATGCCGAGTTCCTCCGTGAGCCATTCAAAATTGACCGGGTGGATTTGCATATATCCCTGTTCGCCGGCCGCTCCCGTAGCATTCGCTCTGTAATCGCTTTCTTTTTGAATAATGGCGATTATCAGTTCGGGCGGCACTCCGTAATCGTCGGCGGTCGTAAATATGTAGTCCTGCAGGTCCGTTGACAGCGGTATAGCGTAATAGTGCTTGTCCGGCTCTGTTGCGGGTGGCTCTGTCGAAATCTCCTGCACGGTCGTTCGGTATACAAGGTCATTGACCGTAAATGCTGTTTCGCTGTTGGGCTTGTCCGCTGTATCAGATACGGCGCTGCTCTTTGCGTCAAATCCGACTAACATAACGAGTGCGAATAATGAACCGAACAGTAATGCTCCTCCGATTTGAAATCTTCGCTTGATTATTTCGATTTTTCTCATACGCTTTGTGTGGTCGCAACCGTGAGCGGCCCGATAGCGTTCCTTGCAATCCGTTTGAGTATTTCCTCAACCTCTGCCTTTGTTTTTTCTCGGCAGTAGTCGTCGCATATTTTTATCCGGGTGTTTCCTATGCTCATTTCCTTAACTACATTTCCCGTCGCAACCATACATAGCACCTCCTTTTCAAAGTTTATTTGTTTGGGAATTTGTCCTATTCCCGTATTGCTTCTGAAAGTAGATTTTTAAGGCTTGAATTTTGGTCGCCGCTTCGTCGAGTTTTGAAATGATGTTCTCCATTCTCGGCTTTTCGGTGTTGTCTATCACGCCGTCTGCCGCAATGTCTATCAATTCGGCTTTTACTTGCGGGAGGCTCTGAAACACCGATAGCAACTGCAACACGGTTTTTTCGAGTTCCGTCACTTCTACCTCGTTTACGGTTTTAACTCCGAGGGGACACATCTTACTGCAAAAGTGATTACACAGTTCCGGGGCGTTGTAGACTTCCGAAAGTATCAGAACCTCCTCCGGGTGTGGATTTACCGTATTGAGTTCTATGTAGGCGAGCCTTGTTCTGTCAACGCCTGTTTCTTCCGACGCGCCCTCGCGGGACGATAACCTGTCGTTCCACTTTGAGGCTTCTTTTCGTGCTTGATAAAAGACATTTCCTGCGGCTTTCGTCGCCATTTTAGGCATTTATCTTTGCCTCCTCTCGTTGTAAAATATAATCGTGAACAGGGGATATGACGCTGTTCGTGACCTCGCTTTACGCCTTATGTCCCGAAACGGGGCATTTTGCGTTAAAAAAAATATCGTCGTAGGGGTAATCAAGCACGCGCTTGATTTTGAGGCTTACTTTGAGCGACGGCTCTTTTTCCCCGGTTTCAATCTGCGAGTAATGCGAACGGGAAATGCCGACGGCTTTCGAGAATGTTGCCTGTGTATATCCTCGGCCCTCTCGCAGCTTTACGAGTTTGACCCTCATTTCGTGTCCTCCTTTCGTTCCGCTTTGGGTCTTTTTTCTCGACCTTAACTACATTATAGCCCCTTTTGGGGGCAATGTCAAGTTTTTTCGGGAAATTTCTTAAAAAATTTTTCGGAAATGCCGATTTTGGGGGCAACCGCTACACAAATCGGGGCATTTCTGATATAATATTCTAAATATAAAGGTGGTAAAAACAATGAAGACATTTTCCTCACGGCTTATCGCTCTCCGAAAAGAGCGACAAATGACTCAATCAGACCTTGCAAAAGCAATCCACAAAACTCGTTCTACCGTTTCGGGCTACGAAACCGAGGGTAAAGAACCCGATTACGAAATGCTTTGCTCTTTGGCTGAATATTTCGGCGTGTCTACCGATTACTTGCTCGGTATTGATGATTGCCGCACTCATAGCGAGGCGGTGTTCATAAATGACACAAAGAATTTCAAGCGCCATTACGACAGTCTGCCTCCGCTCGTAAAACAGACGGTGGCAAAGATGTACGATAGTTTCTATGTCCTGCTGTCCCGTGATATGATTAAAAACAACGAGGAGCGCCTCGCGCTATATTCGGACCTTTTCTCTTTGTTGCAGGACTCACGGGCAAAAATACGCAATGCTATTGACTCCTGCGGCGGACAAGTTACCGACCCGCTTCTGCTGTCTGACCTTATGAATTTGCAAAACAGCCTCAAAAACGAGGTTTGTGCCGTCCTCGATAAACTTATGCAAGCCGACATTGACACCGCCTTTGAAGTCAAAAAAGAAGACCTCGAATACTCCGAACGGAAGGCAACATAATCTATGTGGATTGGAGCAACTATCATAAAAAAGATTAACCGCTGCCGCCTCTCCGGGGCGGCTTCTCTTTTGGAGGTGTAATTATGCCGTATTGCTTATATGTCCGTAAATCAAGAGCGGACGCAGAGGCGGAGGCTCGCGGCGAGGGCGAAACTCTCACCCGCCACATCAACGCCCTTTTGGACCTTGCTAAACGGCGGCATTTGGATATAACGCAAATCTACCGGGAAATCGTTTCCGGCGAAACCATAGCTGCCCGCCCGGTTATGCAACAGTTGCTTTCCGAGGTTGAGCAAGGCCTATGGGACGGCGTTCTCGTTATGGAGGTCGAGCGTCTTGCTCGCGGTGATACCGTAGACCAAGGCATTGTAGCGCAGACTTTCAAATTCTCCGATACCAAAATCATTACCCCGATTAAGGACTACGACCCGAACAATGAGTTTGACGAGGAATATTTTGAGTTCGGCTTGTTTATGTCCCGGCGCGAATACAAAACGATTAACCGCCGTTTACAGCGCGGTCGCATTGCCTCTGTCAAAGAGGGGAAATATGTCGGCAGTCAGTCGCCCTACGGCTATCAGAGGGAAAAACTCGTCGGAGATAAAGGCTACACCCTCGCTCCGCTTCCAGCGGAGGCTGATATTGTCCGCCTCATATTCCAACTCTACACAAAGGGCGAGGAGCAAGAGGACGGCTCTTATAAGCGCCTCGGCGTTTCCCGTATTGTTCGTCGGCTCAATGATATGCGTATTCCGCCGCGAAAGAGTACCCATTGGTCGCCTGCGACTATCCGCGACATTTTGATAAATCCCGTGTATATCGGCAAAATTCGTTGGAATTGGCGCAAGGACTCAAAGAAAATGGTGGACGGCCGTGTTGTTATCGCTCGTCCTCGTTCCTCGATAGACGACTGCGTTCTTGCCGACGGGAAACACCCTCCGCTGATTGACGACGCTACTTTCGCATTGGCGCAGGAATATATGGCTCAAAATCCGCCGCACCCGATAGGCGAGCGCAACAAAGTGAAAAATCCTCTGTCCGGGCTTGTCGTCTGTGCGAAATGCGGAAAGAAAATGGTGCGCCGACCGTATAACGACCGTAACCAAGCAGATACATTGCTCTGCGCCGATACCGCTTGCGATAACATTTCCTCGGCGCTGTTTTATGTCGAGGAGCGAGTATTACAGGCTTTGAGTGATTGGCTCGCTGAATACCGTCTGCAATGGGAAACCGCTGACGATACCGCAGACAACGCCTCGGCGGTGAATTTGAAAGAAAAGGCGCTCCGGCGGCTCGCTACCGAATACGACACTCTCAACAAGCAACTTGATAATGCTCACGACCTTTTGGAACAGGGCGTTTACACCACCGAGCAATTTCTCGACCGTTCCCGTAAACTCTCCGAGCGTATCAAAAAGAACGAGGCGGACCGTTCCACACTCGGCGCGGATATTGCCGCCGACAAGAAACGGGAGCAGGGGCGGAAGCAGATTATCCCCAAAGTGGAGAAGCTGCTCGACGTTTACGACTCGCTTCCGTCCGCAAAATCAAAGAATGATATGCTCAAAGAGGTGTTAGAAAAGGTTGTCTACCTCAAAACCAAAAACGGGCGGTGGAATAACGCTCCCGACGATTTTGAGATTACACTATATCCGAAAATACCGAAATCTGATTAACGGTCCCGGCGGAGGCTTTACGGCTTCCGCCGTTTTCTCATTGATAACCTGTTGGGTTAGACGAGCTCGGGCATTTTGAGATGATTGGAGCTATGGTTTATCAGCTTACGCGTAATCTTTCGATTGAAGAGATAAAAAAGTCCGGATTCGATAAATATTTTGTCGACCATACAACCGGAATCTATCCTATAGCGGCAAGCTCGACACCTTACTCCGTTCAGACATTCCAGTCCAAAGGCGACGTTATCGCCGATTTGTCGGAGGATTTGGCTGCCGAACAGAAAGCAAGGGTTACATACGATAATATTTTAAGACTTATCGACGACCCGGATATCATAGAGCCTATCAAATTCTTACGCGAACGCGAAATCGTACATTTTCAGCGTTTCGGCGAGGGATTGAGACTCACGACGGACAAATTAAACGAAAAGAATTTCTACGCATTTAACCCTTCGTTTGATAAGTAAAATATGATAAAAAGCTGTAATTCGTTCCGCCTGTTAACGGTTTGAATTACGGCTTTTTTACATAAATATTTTATTCAAATATTAATCAAGAAGATAGCAATTCGTCAATTTTGTTTTCTAAATCATCTTTATATTTATTGAAAAAAGAAACAGGAAGCCTTAATTCGATCCATAGTTTTGCAATTATGCCTATTTTATCTCTTTTATCATTTATAATGTCTTTCTTTACGTAGGACAAAAAAACCGCCAACATACTCAACAATTGAATAATATTGTCATTCTCCATTTCTGAATCGTTATTTACAATATCTAAAAAATAATCATTGTAAAATTTTTTTAATTCATTGTACATTCGCATTGTTTTTATTGAACCATAAGTTGAAACATAACCTGTTAATCTATATAATCTTTCAGCAACATTTGAACTTTTAGCAAACTCACCGCTTCTATGCTCATAAATATCATACGGAAAAATAGCAGGTGGTTTCAAATGTTGTTTTAAAATCAACTGTAAAATTTCAGTAACATCATATTCAATTGATTTGTAATTATCCCAATATTGTTCTAACAGTCTTTTTGAAACTTCTCTTTTTACGTTAAGTTTATTAAGGATTATTGTTATAATAAATCCAATAACTGATACTAATGAAGGTACTATTACCTCTAAACATTCCAAACTGTTTCACCTCATTGAATTTGCAATTCTTTTTAATTATTTTCCAAGGCAAATTTTTCTATATTCATAATATTTGATATTACAAACCTCTGCGCATCGGCGTTATAGACGTTCTTTTTATAGCTGATTCCTGTAAGCGATACGGAATCGACGGTTTTTATCCCGAGAGACATTCCCTTATCCGTTGCAATTTTAACCCTCTTATCCGCCCGTGTTATCTCGCTTAAATACCCCTCGTTCAAAAGCCACGAGGATATATGTACGGCAGAGCATTTTTTTACGTTATCGCCGATAACATCATTGATTCTCTTTGAAATAACCTGGACTCCGACGCCCTGTTCGCTGACCTCGACTTTTTCAAGCTGTTCGTCGGTTATAATAAACGGAGACTGCTTTACCGTTTGTTTATTACCGACTTCCCCGCCGTTCTCGATTACTTTTGAAAGAATATCAGACACATAAAAAAGACATCTGCTTATTCTTACATTATTTAATACTTTATCGTCCGGCATTTCGCAGTCAGTCAGCGGATCAATACCGTTTGCAAGCTTATCAATATATGTTTTTGCTCTCATCATTTTTTCAAGTTCTGTCATATAAACCCTCTGCACTTTCTGATTACACTTAAACAGCATTTCGTAATGAATCAAATAAATTATATATTATATATACAATTTTTTCAATATGTTGCGCAAAACATATTTTTATGGTAAAATATTAAAAGAAAATTAATAAACATATTGTATAATTAAAAAAACGAAAGAAGGCGATGAAAATATCGGGACACAGGATAAATATAATGAAAACAGCGCTGAAGGATAAAATTTCAGAGGCTGCGGCGTCTGTCATGCCTATTGCAGTTATAGTTGCGCTTGCGTGTCTGTTTATAGCACCCGTGGAGACGGATGTTTTACTGTGCTTCTTAGTCGGAGCGGTAATGATTATCGTCGGAATGGGACTATTCTCGCTCGGCGCGGAACAATCCATGACTCCGATAGGCAGTAAAACGGGAACGGCTTTGACTAAAACAAAAAATATGCCGTTAATTTTAATAGTCAGTTTTTTACTGGGATTTGCAATTACAATCTCCGAACCGGATTTACAGGTTCTTGCACAGACGGTTCCGCATATAGGAAATACAGTTTTGCTCGTAACGGTCGGTGCGGGAGTCGGACTGTTTATGAGTGTATGCATGTTAAGAATTCTGACGGGCGCAAGTTTAAAATTAATACTGATAATCTGTTATATATTGATTTTTGTTATCGCTTCATTTGTCGATAAAGATTTTTTAAGCGTCGCATTCGACTCGGGCGGAGTTACGACGGGACCTATGACGGTTCCGTTCATTCTTGCAATGGGTGTCGGCGTTTCAAATATTCGAAGCGATAAAAAAGCCGAATCCGACAGCTTCGGTCTTGTAGCTCTTTGTTCGATAGGTCCGATTCTTGCAGTTCTTCTTCTTGGATTATTTTATACGGGAAGTGCGGACAGTTCGGTTTTGGATATCGCGTCGTATGATAATACGGCTCAAATCGGTACCGGATTTTTAAAAGAAATTCCCGTTTATATGAAAGAAATGGCTGTTTCGATGCTCCCGATAATCGTTATATTCTTGATATTCCAGTTAGTTTCTCTGAAAATGTCAAAAAGAAGCCTTGCAAAGATTTTAATAGGAATCGTGTATACATATGCCGGGCTCGTCTTATTCTTAACGGGCGTTAATATCGGATTTTCTCCCCTTTCCGCTCAGCTCGGCGCCGCTCTTGTAAACGACGGAAAAACATATCTTCTGATACCTTTTGCAATCCTTTTAGGATGGTTCATCATATCCGCGGAACCCGCAGTCGGCGTTCTCGAAAAACAAATAGAAAGCGTAAGCTCGGGCGCAATCCCCGGAAAAGTAATAAAAACAAGCCTTTCGATTGCTGTTTCTCTCGCAATGGGTTTATCAATGCTCAGAGCAATAACAGGTATATCAATAATGTGGTTTTTAATCCCCGGTTATGCGGCGGCATTAATACTTTCGTTGTTTGTTCCGGATATTTATACGGCGATAGCCTTTGACTCGGGCGGAGTAGCTTCAGGACCGATGACTGCTACGTTTATGCTTCAATTTATGATGGGAGCATGCGGTGCGCTCGGAGGAAACGTAATTTCCGACGCATTCGGATGCGTTGCCATGGTTGCGATGATGCCTCTTATCTCAATTCAGGTCATCGGTCTGATTTATGAGACTAAAGAAAGAAAAGAAAAAAAAGAAGATACAGATTCGGATTACGAAATCGTGGAGCTTTGGCAGGAGGATAACGCATGAATTATATTATATCGATAATTCCGCCGTACTCGCATAAAAAAATGCAGAAAATATGCAAAGAGCTGAAACTTCCCGTCATAATTTCAATGCCCGGAAAAGGCACCGCCGAGCAAAGCATGCTGGATCTGCTCGGAATCGAGGATAATGATAAAAGCATAGTATTGTGCGTTGCAAACGGCGAAAAAACAAAATTATTTTTTAAGCAAATTCACAGCATATTAAATGTCGGAATGCCGTCACAGGGAATCTCGGCGGCAATCCCGATAAAAAGCGTAGGAGGCGAAAAAGCGGTGGCTTATCTTAATTCGAACGAAGAAAACGTAAAATATTCTCCGCAGATAAACGCGGAACATGAACTTATCGTCGCTGTAGCGAATGTCGGCAGCACCGACGACGTTATGAATGCGGCAAGAAAAGCCGGCGCGCGCGGAGGAACCGTCATTCACGGCAAAGGAACAGGCGGAACGCAGACACAGAAATTCTACAATCTGTCGATAGCTTCCGAAAAAGAAGTTATATTGATAATATCCTCCGCAGAAAAAAAAGCCGATATAATGCGTTCGATATTAGAAGAAGCAGGACCGAATACAAAAGCGGGCGCACTTGTATTCTCACTCCCGACGACACAGATCGCGGGCTTCGGCTTATTAGAAGATGATGAATAAAAAACAGCCGGACAGTTTAATAACTGTCCGACTGTTTTAATCGTCTATAAGAAGCATACGGTCATTATCAAGCTCCTTACCCGATATCTTTTTAAATTCATTCAAAAGATCGGGAACCGTAAGACCTTTTCTTTTTTCACCCTTAACGTCAAAAACGATTTTGCCCGAATTCATCATGATCGTTCTGTTGCCGAGATCCAGCGCCGACTGCATATTATGCGTAATCATCATGCATGTAAGGTGATTTTCTTCGACTATGCTTTTTGTTAGTTCAAGAACTTTTTCCGCAGTTGCCGGGTCAAGAGCCGCCGTATGCTCGTCAAGCAAAAGTACCTTAGGCGGATTAACCGTAGCCATCATAAGAGTCAAAGCCTGTCTCTGTCCGCCCGACAGCAAACCGACCTGCTGTCCCATTCTGTCCTCCAGACCCATATCGAGTAGAGCAACCCGTTCTCTGAATTTCTTTTTATCGCTTTTAGACGTACTGCTCAGCCATCCGCCGTGTCCGGCTGCAAGAGCAAGATTTTCTTCAACCGTCATACCCGGAGCGCTTCCGCGCATAGGATCCTGAAACAGTCTGCCTATCTGCCGTGCTCTTTTATATTCGGGCATAAGGGTAATATCTCTGCCGTCTAATTTTATCTTACCGGAATCTGTAATAAAGCTTCCGGCTATCGCATTGAAAAGAGTAGATTTTCCTGCTCCGTTAGCTCCGATAATCGTTATAAAATCGCCGTTTTCGACGTTTAGACTTAAATTATCAAGAGCTTTTTTTGCGTCGGTGGTTCCCGGATTAAACGTTTTTGAAATATTAATAAGCTCAAGCATTATACCGTACCCCCTTCTTTTCTAAGCGACAGTCTCCGCTTAAAGAGAGGCATTTTCTGTTTAAGATACGGTGCGGAAATTGCGATAACGACAATTACCGACGATACGAATTTAAGCATAAACGCAGGCATGTCAAGTCTCAAAGCTACCGTGTATACAAGTCTGAATATAAACGAGCCGAGTACCATGCCGATAATCTGAACGGGGATTTTACGTTTTGATGTAAATACTCCGCCTATAAGGAGCGAGGCAAGAGCAATAGTAACCATACCTGTTCCGATGTCGATATTAACCGACTTCTGCGACTGCGCAAGCAGACATCCGGAAAGAGCGGTAAACGAGTTAGCGACACAAAGACCGACTATTGTTGTAAATACGGGATTTATCGATGACGATTTTACCATATCGGGATTGTTGCCCGTCGCTCTGATTGCAAGACCGAGTCTCGTTTTAAGAAAGAACGCAAGAAATATGCAGACAAGTAAAACCGCCGCGGCGGCAACGATCAGCTTAAACTGACCGCCCATGCCGACTTTCTTCAGTAAATCCTGCGTTTTTGTAAATACAGTTACAGTCTTATTCATATTAAGAACGGACGAATTGCCCATAACGCCTATATTTATCGAATAAAGAGCGGTATTTACAATAATACCCGCAAGCAGGCTGTTTATGCCCATTTTCGTTTGTAATATTGCCGTAATAAATCCCGATACGATTCCCGCACCCATTGCGGCGGCAATTGAAAGATAAGGATGTCCCGCTATAGCTACGACAGCTCCGACAGTTGCTCCGAGAGTGAAGCAGCCGTCGGTGGAAAGGTCGCAGACATTGAGCATTGAATAACTTAAAAATAATGCAAGTACGGTAAGGGCGCTTATCAGTCCTAATTCGCCCGCCGATTGAAGCAGTGTTAATGCCGAACCCAGTGTCATGATATAAAACCCGTTTCTGTAATAATTATTCGAATTCCTCGGCAGTCGTTATGCTCTGAACCTTTGTGCAGTAAGGAGCAAGATCTGCCGAAACCTTGTTGTAGTCAAGACCGATTTTTTCGCATGTCTCGGTATTTATAGTAGCGGTACCGTTATCAAAAGTAAGAACGGGAATATCGCCGGCGTTTTTACCTTCAATAAGAATCTGTCCGATAATATCCGCAGTCTTTGCACCGAGATTAGCATAATCAACGCCGTAGCCGAGGAACGCGCCGTTGAGAGCGAATGAATCCGCACCGGTGAAGTGAGGAATTTTAGCTTCTGCGAGCTTTTCGTAAATTGTAAGCTCCGACTTCATAATTGTATTATCGGTAGGAGTGAATACGGCGTCCATTTTGTCCGCGATAATTGAATCAACTGCGAGAGAAACCTCGTCAACGGAAGTACCCGTGTACTCCTTATAGTTTATATTGTTAGCCGAAAGATACTTTTTAGCGGCTTCGATTGCGCTTGTTGCGGAATCCTGACCTACGTCATAAAGAAGAGCAACGTTCTTTGTTTCGGGCTTAACAATATTGATAAGCTTCATAACGGAGTCGGTATCAAGATAATCGGAGGTTCCTGTTATGTTTTTACCGGGCTTTTCGAGCGAATCAACGAGGCTGACGCTGATAGGATCGGAAACTGCGGCAAAAACAACGGGGATATCGGTTCCCTCTGTTGCGGACTGCATAGCCATGGCAACGGGAGTTGCGACTGCGACCATAAGGTCAACCTTGTCGGCTATGAAATTAGAAATAATCTGAGACATAACGTTTGAATCGGCGTTGCAGTTGTCGTAAGAAATATCGAACGTTACATTGTTCTGCTTGCCTATCGTTTCAAGCTGTGATTTAATATTGTCTACTATCTGATTAAGTGACGCATCGTCAACATAGTTGCAGATACCGACCTTTAAGGTCTTGGCAGCCGCCGTATCTGACTTACCCGAACTCGGCTCGTCGGATATCGACTTTGTGCAGGACGCGAACGTGCAGAGCATGACAGCCGCGGCAATAACGGCAGCAATAATTTTTTTGATTGTGTTTTTCATTTTCTTTTCCGCCTTTCAATTAATGAGTGAGCTTTCGACTGTCGGGAAAAGCAAAAAAACCTGTCCCCGCAATCTTTACATTGCCGGGACAGGAATAAATATCATCCTGCGGTGCCACCCTGCTTGATATTCTCTTACGAAAATATCCACTCATACGTACAGTCATACGCTGACGTTGTTTACGAAGCGTCGTCTCCGTCGCACATACTCGGCTTACGCCTTTCCGCTTGCCCTTGGAAGTCCATTCGGTCAAATCCTGCCCTGCCGTATTCCCATCATCAACGGCTCTCTTAAAGGACGGGGGTAAGACTTACTTACTCTCCCTCATCGGTTTAATCGGATTTTAGCACACAATTTTTCAAATGTCAATAGGCAAAATTGATTTTTTTCAATTCTTTTATGCGTTTATCAACCCTGGAGCTTCATTGCGTTTAAGCAAATCGAATGAAACGCTTGTCGTAAACATATCCCCGTCGATCGATACGCTGATTTCTCCGTTCTGAAGTGCGGTAAGACTTTTAACAATTGAAAGTCCGAGTCCGCTTCCCTCCGTATTTCTTGACGAATCACCTCTGACAAAACGCTCCATGAGTTCGTCGGATGAAATGTTCAGCTGTGCTTTTGAAATATTCTTAAATATTGTAACGACTCTGTCTCCTACTTTTCTGACGGAAAGATAGACGCGCGTGCCGGGAAACGCATACTTGCATATATTGCTCAAAAGATTGTCATATACACGCCACAGCAAACGGCTGTCCGCCATTATATAATGAGATTCGTCGTCCGTTGTAACAACCAGTTCAAGATTTGATTTTTGCGCACGTTCTGTATATTCTGCGACAGCCTGCGACAGAAGAATGCCGGCGTCGCACGGGGCAAAGTTAACCTGAATATTTCCGGTAGACGCTTTTGACGCTTCGATGAGATCCTCGATAAGCTTTTTGAGCCTCGAGGACTGTCTGTCGAGAACGCCTATATATTCGTTTACAGTCTCGTTTTCAACGTCTTCTTTTTTAATAAGGTCAACGTAATTGATTATTGAAGTAAGCGGGGTTTTTAAATCATGCGAAACATTTGTAATAAGCTCCGTTTTCAATCTTTCGCTTTTCATTTTTTCATCTACGGCTTTCTGCATACCGACGTTTATTCCGTTGAGAGCGTATGCCATCCGCTTAAAATCACCGAACATATATTTCGTATCGATTTTAAAAGAGAAATCACCGTCGGCTATTTTATTAACGCCTTCTTCAATCTTTCGGAACTGTATCGCAAGGGCTATAACGAGAGGAACAAGGAAAAGAAGCTCAATAAATGCGGTTACATAGGCGGCTTTTGCGCTGAATCCGGACGCAGCACATACAATCAAATCAAAAAGAAGTATTCCGAAAACAGACAGAACTGTTTTCTTTACAAATTTAAGATTTTTAATTCTGTACGACGTTCTCAGGAATGACGCTTTTATTTTACGTCCGATAAATCTAAAGAAACGTACTGTAAGCATAGTCGAGAAAAACGACGAGGTTTTGATTCTTGCCGCAATACCCTTGATATATATAATCAATAACAGCTCATCAAGTATTGCAAAAGTAATGACAAGCGACGTTATAATCTCTATTTCGGATGAAAAATAGTCCATCCCCCAGAAAAACAATGCAATCTGTGCCGTAATGACCGCCGTAAACAAAAGCAGTGCCAAATCAAAAGGAAATCTGTCGGCACGCGAGGCGCACGGAGCTTCGCCGTCCGAACGTACAGCCGCAGTCGAGCAGACCATGACCGTAAACAGGATAAATAAAAAGAATGATACGATTGTCACCGACACGATAAACATCGATTCGGGATACAGCCGTTCTATGAGATCGCTCGTATAATAATATCTGTCGCCTTTGCTTAATTCGTATTTAAGATATGCATTGACGGTTATATTGTTTACCGTCTCGGAATAATATGCAAAGCCGTTCTCCGTATTATAGACCTCATACTGCGAATACCCGTTTGGCTCACCGCCGTCCGGCGGAACAGACGAATCAATTTCACCGCTCATATTTTTATAAGCCCAATCCAAATCATCTGTCATCAGATTTTCATTTATTACCGTTGACGAATATTTTTCGGAAAGCGAATATGAATTTTTTGTTTTAATCGAATCGTCATCTATATTCGACGCAATGACACTGCCGTTCTGCGTAACTATTTCGTAAAAGAAATTAACCTCGGAATCTCTGACAAAGGATGAATTTGCGGAACGGGAATAAGAATCGTCAAGCCCGTTATACGCAAGTGCGGAATAAATATCCTGATACATATAATTATTGAATTGTATCTTTGTCGTTTTCTCCTGAGAATACTGCCATGCGCCTATCTCGCTGAGCCATATTGACGCGATAAGCCCGGTCAGAGTCGCCGTCAAAGAGATCAGAGCGAGAATAATACATAGAATTTTAAAAGCAAAATTACCGCGAACCCGGTTTTTCATTACTTTTCACCTTCAAATTTATACCCTTGACCCCACACGACCTTTATGTATCTCGGCTCTGCGGGATTAATCTCTATTTTTTCTCTCAAATGTCTTATATGAACCGCAACGGTGCTTTCGGTTCCTATCGCGGGAGCGTTCCATACGCTTCTGTATATATCCGCAGGCGATATAACTTCGCCGTGACGCGTCATCATAAGCTTTAATATGTCATACTCCGTGGGAGTAAGAAAAATTTTTTCACCGTCGATAAAAACATCCTTCGCCTTATCGTCAATCGTTATACCGCCGGAGACGATAAGCGACTTATCCTTTGTATCGGCGGGACTCGAACAGCCCAGCTGGATATAACGTCTTAACTGCGACTTAACGCGTGCAATCATTTCGACGGGATTGAACGGCTTGGTTATATAGTCATCCGCGCCGACGTTGAGTCCGAGTATTTTATCCGTATCCTCGCTTTTTGCCGTTAACAGAATTACCGGTACGTTTGATATCTCTCTGATCTTTATCATCGCAGAAATTCCGTCCATAACAGGCATCATTATATCCATAAGGACAAGTTGAATGTCATTTTGACTTACAGCCTCAACCGCCTGCACTCCGTTAAAGACGCAGACAGTATTATATCCTTCCGATTCAAGGTATATTTTTAATGCGGAAACGATATCTTTTTCATCGTCGCAGATTAAAATGTTGTACATATGTCTCAGCCCCTTACACGTATATATGATATCAAAAATAATATAAAGAAAACATAATGATTTTCATTAATTTTTTATTAAGAAACATTGATTTAAACTAAACGGGCAGTTTTTTCTGCCCGTTAAAAATTACATATTATATGCGTTAAGATGCATATAGAGCCATTTTCTGATATCCCCGAAAACTTTTTCTCTGTCATCTTCGTTGAGGATTTCATGTCTCATTCCGGGATAAAGAATCATCTCGGTTTCGACGCCTCTTGATTCAAGTCCGTCGCACACCTGCAAAACGCCTCTGCCGAACATCCCTATTGAATCCTTCGCTCCCGAAATAAGGAGTACGGAAAGCTCAACCGGGAAAGTATCGTACCATTCCTTAGACGACGCTTTCAGCGCAAGCTTCATTACCGTAAGTGAACTGCCGAGAGTTATTTCTCCGCCGCAAAGAGGGTCTGAAGAAAAATTCTCTCTGTTCGCACGGCTTAGCGAAAGCCATGCTCTTATATCCTGATCGCCGTAAATCTTAGACGTTACGGTTCCGAAAATTTCGCTTGCGGCGTCCGAACGTCTGTCCCTGCCGAGCTTATCCGCGGCAAGCTCTGCGGCAATCTCCAAGGGGGCGAATTTGTTGGAGAAATTGCCTGTTCCGCAGATAATAAGACCGCTTAATTCATAGCCGAAATTCTGTGCGTAAAGTCTTGCGCAGAACGAACCCATACTGTGTCCGAAAAGATAATAAGGAAGTCCCGGATTTCTTTTAATCATAATGTTATGAAGAATATGCATATCGTCAATCATTCTGACATATGTATCCTCTTCTCCGAAATCGCCCAGCTCGTCGAAGGTCGACGCGGATTTACCGTGTCCTATGTGATCGTTTCCGCATACGATAAAGCCGTCCGCAGCTAAAAAGCGGGCAAATTCGTCATATCTGTCAATATGCTCGCTCAATCCGTGCGCTATCTGAAAAATACCTATATGCTCGTCCTCGTCATTCTCCCATATAAGAGTTCTTATTTTTGTATGTCCGTTCGAGGACATAAAATACGCTTCTTTTTTTATAACTGCCATTTTTAATCTCCGCCTTACTTAAATAAATATACTCTCGCCTCATACGGTTTTAAAAGACAACCGTTATCGACAAGTTTAGGATCGTGATAATTGCATAAAACGCATTCGCCGTCTTTTAAGTCAAATCCGTCGGGAGCCTTAAATAAATGAGGTTTATCGCAAAACGAAAGAATCACGAGCATACGCTCATTTTCATAATGACGCGAATAAACGTAAAGCTTATCGCTGTCCCTATAATGTTCTTCGTATTTTCCGTAAATGCAGACCTCGTTTTCTTTCCTGAATTTAAGAAGTTTTCTGTAATAATTAAGTATCGAATCCGGGTCATTCTCCTGAGAGGCGACGTTTATTTCCTTATAATTCGGGTTTATACAGAACCATGCCTCGTCTGCCGACGTAAACCCTGCATTCTTTGCATCAGACCATTGAACGGGGGTTCTGGCATTATCCCGGGACGCGTAGTTTGCAAGCTTCAGAGCTTTCTTTTCCCCGAGAATTTTCTCGGCAACCTTGTAATTATTCTTAGTCGAGACATCTGTGTACTTGTCAATAGAATCGATCTCGATATTTGTCATGCCTATTTCCTGACCCTGGTATATAAAGGGCGTTCCGCACTGGCAGATGTACATGGTCGCAAGCATTTTCGCGCTCTCGGCTCTGTATTTGAGGCTTCCGTATCGGTTAACTATTCTCGGCTGATCATGATTCTCTATATACAAAGCGTTCCATGCTTTTGCGTATAAATCATTCTGCCATCTTGTATATACCTTTTTCAGCTTTTTCAGATTAAATTTTGTTTTGAACCAGCTGTATATAAAGCAGTCCGCCGCCATGTGTTCAAAATGAAACATCATGCTCAGCTGCTGATTTTCACCCTCCGTAATGTGCTTAAGTGCCGATTTTGTAGTCATCATCGGTGCCTCACCGACAGTCATGCAGTCGTACTTTGAAAGGACATCGTTTTTAAATTCATTCAGATACTCGTCAAGGTGAGGACCGTGCATATAGTTTTCTATACCTGTCGCAACAGGGATCCAGTACGGGCTCGACGGCAGTCCCTCGCGCTTTGAAATAAACGTGATAACGTCCTCTCTGAAACCGTCTACGCCCATATCGAGCCAGAATTTCATTATATCCTTAACTTCTCTGCGCACATTCGGGTTATCCATATTGAGGTCGGGCTGTTCGACTGCAAAAAGATGAAGATAATACTCGTCAAGCTTTTCATTATATTCCCACGCGGGACCGGCGAATGTCGACATCCAGTTATTCGGCGGAAAAGGTCCCTTGCCCTTACGCCAAAAATAATAATCATGATACGGGTTGTCATCGCCTTTAAGACTTTCCTTAAACCATTCATGCTGATCGGACGTATGATTGATAACAAGATCCATTATGACTCTTAATCCGCGTTCGTGCGCACAGTCAAGGACTTCCTTAAAATCTTCCATAGTGCCGTATTCGGGCTGAATCGAACGGTAGTCCGCAATATCGTATCCGTAGTCCTTCTGCGGAGATTTATATAAAGGAGAGAACCATATCGCGTCTACTCCGAGACTTTTTATATAATCGAGCTTTGAAAGAACGCCTTTGAGATCGCCTATACCGTCGCCGTTCGAGTCGCAGAAGCTTCTCGGCCAAACCTGATAGACAGACATCTCTTTATACCAACATTTTTTTATATCGTCCATTTAAAGTTCGCACCTTTCACAAATCTTTTCTTTATTTTACCATTTGACAAGAATAAAGTAAAGCATAAGTTTTCAAAACCAGTATTTATAATATTTTATTGTTGCATTTTAACAAACACAGTAATATAATTTTGTCAGGTGATAAAAAATGAATGCAGAAACAAGTAAAATCAAACAGAAACTTATTGACTTATACCCGTATAAAGCCGAGCTTCACGCTCACTCCTCCCCTGCCAGCACATGCTCCGAGGTTCCAGCAGAGGACGGCGTTAAGCTTTATGCGCAAAAGGGATATTCGGTGATAGCGTTTACAAATCATTTATTCTTGAATTATGTCGAATCGCACGGCGGAAAAGAAGGATATCTTGATTTTATCGAAAATGAGATTAACACCGCGAAAGAAGCGGGAAAGAAATACGGCATAAACGTAATTTGGGGCGCGGAGCTGCGTTTTGTCAACGAGAATAATAACGACTATCTCCTTTTCGGAATTAACAGAGAAATTCTCTCAAGAGCAATAGACTCTCTTTCTTTCGACATTAAAACATTTGTAACGGAATATAAAAACTCCCAATCCGTACTCATTCAGGCACATCCGTTCAGAAACGGACAGGAACGCGCGGACGTTTCACTTCTTGACGGAATAGAGGTTTTCAATATGCATCCCAATCATAATTCACGCGTATCGGTTGCAAGAGCATACGCAAAAGAAAACAATAAAATTATGACATGCGGAACCGATTTTCACGAGTACGCTCATGCGGGACTTTCCGCGACAAGATTTAAGCGTGTTCCGTCGGACTCGTTCGAACTCGCCGAAATGATAAGAGAAAACGACTTTATTTTTCAAATCGGAGACAGTATCGTTATAGGATAATTTTCATATTAATGCCGAAACATTCATAGTAATATCTCGAGAGGGAAAAAAGCTATATCTTATTCCCGTGAGGAGGTTTTTGCTTGAATGAGATCGTTGAGGAAAGAGCCGTCAAATTAGGCGAATACATAGTAGCTCACAAATCTACAGTCAGAGCCGCGGCAAAAAAATTCGGAATAAGCAAATCCACCGTTCATACGGAAGTAACAAAACGGAACGTCCTGCGTCTATGGAGCATAAACTCTTTAAAACCGCAAAAATACAGGTAATCGGCACGGTTTAATGCTGTGCCGATTTTAATATTTCGTATAAATTGATTTGCGTTTTTCTTTTTTCAAAAGCTCAAATTGTCGCTTGACATAAATGCTTTTGATATGATATAATTGTGCCGTAAGAAATGGCTTTTTGGGACTGACGGATAAGTGGAGCACCACATGAACCGAAAAGTTAGAACGCCGACCGTCTGGGCATACTTATCCTCTAAAGGATAAGTATGCCCTTTTTGTTTTTCGGAGGAGACACATATGAAAAAAATAGCAATAATTATGGGAAGCGACAGCGATTTGCCGATAGTAAAAAAAGCGGCGGACACACTTTCCTCATTCGGAGTGCCGTTTGAAATACACGTTTTTTCGGCGCACCGCACACCCGATGAGGCGGCTCGTTTCAGCAAGTCAGCGCGTAAAAACGGATTCGGCGCTGTTATAGCGGCCGCAGGAATGGCGGCGCATTTAGCCGGCGCTGTTGCCGCGAACACTACGCTGCCGGTCATCGGCATACCAATAAAATCAGGTAATTTAGGCGGTATTGACGCTCTGCTTTCAACCGTACAGATGCCTTCGGGTATTCCTGTCGCAACGGTTGCAATTGACGGTGCTGTTAATGCCGCTTTGTTATGTGTTGAAATTTTAAGCGTAAGCGACGATACGCTTGCCGAAAAGCTCTGCGCAAAGCGTGAAGCCGACGCAAAAAAGGTTCTTGAAAAAAACACGGCAATAGAAAAAGAATTCAATTAACGGAGGTATTTTAAAATGGAAAAAACAGCACTGATGTACGAGGGCAAGGCAAAAAGGGTCTACTCAACAAGCGACCCGGATTTAGTGATAGTATCATATAAGGATGACGCGACCGCGCTTGACGGACTTAAAAAAGGTACAATATCAGGCAAGGGCGTTATAAATAACAGAATGTCAAATTATCTTTGCCGTCTGCTTGAAAAACACGGTATTCCCACTCATTTTGTCGAGGAGCTGAACGACCGCGAAACAGTGGTTAAAAAAGTATCTATAGTACCTCTTGAGGTTATAATTCGCAATATTTCGGCAGGCTCGTTTACAAAACGCTTCGGTGTTGAGGAGGGCATTGTATTTTCAGAGCCTACCATTGAGTTTTCTTACAAAAACGACGATCTGCACGATCCTCTTATAAATTCATACCACGCGCTTGCTTTGGGGCTTGCAGAAAAAAAAGAAATTGAAGAGATTAAGTCATTGGCATTTAAGGTGAACGATATCCTTAAAGAATATTTCCTCTCGCTTAATGTAAAGCTTGTAGACTTTAAGCTTGAGTTCGGCAGACTTAAAGACGGCTCAATTGTTTTAGCCGATGAAATATCGCCCGATACCTGCCGTTTCTGGGATGCCGACACAAACGAAAAGCTTGATAAGGATCGTTTCCGCAGAGACATGGGCGGAGTAGAGGACGCATACAACGAAATGATGAAAAGAGTTTTCGGTAACTGATACCCGGAGGTATAAATGAGCAGTTTAAGAGAAGAGTGCGGAGTATTCGGAGTATACTCGGGAGAAACAAGCGACGTAGCAAGCACTGCGTATTACGGCTTGTTCGCTCTCCAACACCGCGGACAGGAATCCTGCGGAATCGTTGTAAACGACGACGGAGTTTTTAATGATTATAAAGATACGGGACTTGTAAACGATGTTTTTACGCCGGATATTATACGCCGGCTGGGAGAGGGCAATATTGCCGTAGGGCATGTGCGCTACGGCACCACCGGCTCTAATGACCGAAGCAACGCACAGCCCATAGTGGTAAATCATATAAAAGGCAAAATGGCGCTGGCGCATAACGGAAACCTTATAAACTCGGGAGAATTAAGACGGGAATTAGAGCTTGAAGGCTCAATCTTCCACACCACAAGCGATACCGAGGTTATATCTTACATTATAACAAAAGAGCGTCTTACCGCTCCGTCGATTGAACAGGCGGTAAACGCCGCAATGAAACGAATCAAGGGTGCATATTCACTGGTAATAATGTCGCCCGCAAAGCTTATTGCAGTACGCGACGAAAACGGATTCCGTCCGCTGTGCTACGGAAAAACACAGGACGGAAGGTATGTTGTTGCCTCCGAAAGCTGTGCGCTTGACGCAGTCGGAGCGGAATTTATCCGCGATATAAAGCCCGGCGAAATAGTTGTTTTCGACAAAAACGGCGTAAGAACAATCGAGGACCATTGCAAAAAATCGCCCTGCTCGCTTTGCGTTTTTGAATATATCTATTTTGCACGCCCCGATTCGGTGATAGACGGATGTTCGGTGCATACAGCAAGGCAAAGAGCCGGCGCGTTTTTGGCGCTTGAGCATCCCGTTCAGGCGGATGTTGTAATAGGCGTGCCTGATTCCGGTCTTGATGCGGCTTTAGGCTATTCAAAGCAATCCGGCATCCCCTATGAAATAGGATTTATTAAAAATAAGTATATAGGCAGAACCTTTATAGCTCCCGGACAGAAAAGCCGTGAGGATAAGGTTAAAATCAAGCTTAACCCCATAGCCGAGGTAGCGCGCGGCAAACGAATCGTTATGATTGACGATTCGATAGTAAGGGGCACCACAAGCGCAAGAATAGTAAAGCTTCTGCGGGATGCCGGAGCAAAGGAAATACATATGCGAGTCTCCGCGCCTCCTTTTATGAACCCCTGCTATTACGGAACCGACATTGACTCAAGGGAAAACCTGATAGCCTGCAAGCACTCTGTTGATGAAATAGCAAAGCTTATCGGCGTTGATTCTCTCGGATATTTAAGCATTGAAGGCGCCGAGCAAATAGCTAAGGGCGTTCACGGCGCGGGCTACTGTACAGCCTGCTTTGACGGAAAATACCCGACAGAAATACCGTCAGCGCCTATGAAAAACAGATTTGAAACTAAAATTTCCGAAAATAAGGAGAACGGTAATGAATAATTCACAGTCTAAATCATACGCCGCCGCCGGCGTTGACATAACCGCAGGCTATAAGTCGGTAGAGCTTATGAAAAGTCATATTGAAAGAACAAAAACGGCGGGCTGTCTTGACGATGTGGGCGGTTTCGGCGGCTGCTTCGGGCTTGATTTAAATGGTATTGATGAGCCTGTTCTGGTATCGGGCACCGACGGCGTAGGAACAAAAATCAAGCTTGCCATGCTTCTTGACCGCCACAATACAATAGGTATAGACTGCGTTGCAATGTGCGTCAACGATATAATCTGCTGCGGAGCAAAACCGCTTTTCTTTCTTGATTATATTGCGTGCGGAAAGAATTATCCCGAAAAAACAGCGGATATAGTAAGCGGTGTGGCGGAGGGCTGTGTAAGAGCGGGTTGTGCGCTTATCGGCGGCGAGACTGCCGAGCACCCGGGACTTATGCAAGAGAATGATTATGACCTTGCGGGGTACTGCACGGGAATTGTCGATAAAAAGAAAATGCTCCGCAAGGATAATGTTAAAGAGGGCGACGCGGTAATCGCGCTTGCCTCCTCCGGCGTTCATTCAAACGGCTTCTCCCTTGTAAGGCGTGTGTTTGACATTGAAAACTGCGATCTTACTTCTCCGCTTAAGGAGCTTGACGGCAGGACGCTCGGCGATATGCTTTTAGAGCCTACAAAAATTTACGTTAAATCAATGCTTGCGCTTTTTGAAAAAATAAATGTGAAAGCGGTGTCGCATATTACAGGCGGCGGCTTTTACGAAAACATACCGCGAGCTCTTCCGGAGGGCTTTTCGGTAAGGGTTGATAAGACATCGCTCAGGATTCCGCCGATATTCCGTCTTATCAAAGAAAAGGGCAATATTCCCGAACGCGATATGTTCAATACGTTCAATATGGGTGTAGGAATGAGTGTGACCGTAGCTGACGAAGATAAGCAAAGGGCGATCGAAATTCTCAATTCACACGGCGAGGACGCTTATATTATAGGTTCTGTTATTAAATCCGACGAGGGTGTTATAATTGAATAATAAAATTAATATCGCAGTGATGGTTTCGGGCGGCGGAACGAATTTACAGGCGCTGATAAACGCTCAAAAAAGCGGAATCATAACAAGCGGTGAAATAAAGCTTGTTGTTTCAAGCAATAAAAACGCCTATGCACTTAAAAGAGCGGAGAATGCTGGAATTAAAACCGCTGTTTGCGAAAGAAAGGGCTTTTCTCAGCAGGAGTTTGAAAAAAGCATTTTAAACGAGCTTGATAAGGAAAATATTGATGTTATTGTGCTTGCGGGATTTATGAGTATTTTAAGCGCGGATTTTGTAAAGCGTTACCCCGACAGAATAATAAACGTGCATCCGTCGCTTATACCTTCGTTCTGCGGTGCGGGATTTTACGGGCTTAAGGTTCACGAGGCCGCGCTTGAATACGGGGTTAAGGTGACCGGAGCTACGGTTCATTTTGTAAACGAAATACCCGACGGCGGCAGAATTATAATGCAAAAGGCGGTTGACGTGAAAGAAAACGACACCCCCGAAATTCTGCAAAAGCGCGTTATGGAAAAAGCCGAATGGATAATACTTCCCGCAGCCGCCGAAAAGGTTTGCAAAAAAATAAAGGAGCGAAAAAATGGACATATATAAGCTTGATAATATATCTACTCTTTTGAAAAACAACGAGTATGCCGGACGCGGAATAGTTATAGGAACATCGCCCGATAAAAAAAATGCGGTGTGCGCGTATTTTATTATGGGCAGGAGCGAAAACAGCCGAAACCGCGTGTTTGTAAAAGAGGGCGAAGTGCTTAAAACCGAGCCTTTTGACGCTTCAAGGGTAAGCGACCCCTCGCTGATAATATACAACGCCGTTCGCAAAACGGCAAACAGTCTTATTGTTACAAACGGCGATCAAACAGACACGGTATATAATTTAACGAACGAGGGCAAAAGCTTTAAAAAAGCGCTTGAAACCCGTGAATTTGAGCCGGACGCACCGAATTTCACTCCGAGAATAAGCGGTATACTTTATTTTGAAAACGGCTTTAAATATGAAATGAGTATACTTAAAAGCATAGATGAGAACGGTTCGGACTGCTGCCGTTACACATATTCATATCCGTCTGTCGGCGGACTCGGTCACTTTATACACACATATAACCGCAACGGCAGCCCGCTGCCTTCGTTTACCGGCGAGCCGCACAGGGTTGTCATTAAAGCTGATATTGATGAATTTGCAAATGAAATTTGGGAAAGTCTTAATCATGACAACAGGATTTCGCTTTATGTTCGCTATACCGATATCAAGACCGGAAAATATACCGACAGAATAATAAACAAAAACGGGAGATAAAAAATGAAAGAGTATGAACTGAAATACGGCTGTAATCCGAACCAAAAGCCTGCTAAAATATTTATAGAAAACGCAGATGACCTGCCTGTTAAAATTCTTAACGGCAAGCCCGGTTACATAAATTTTCTTGACGCATTTAATTCATGGCAGCTTGTTAAAGAGCTGAAGGAGGCTTTGGGACTGCCCGCCGTAACATCGTTTAAGCATGTCAGCCCGACAAGCGCCGCAGTGGGTATTCCGCTGTCCGATAAGCTTAAACGGGCTTGCTTTGTCGATGATACAGAAGGTCTTGACCTTTCGCCTCTTGCCTGCGCCTATGCAAGGGCAAGAGGAACCGACCGCATGTGCTCCTTCGGTGATTGGGTCGCACTTTCCGATATATGCGACAAAAAAACCGCCGAGCTTATTAAGCGCGAAGTATCCGACGGCGTTATTGCCCCGGGCTATGATCCGGACGCACTTGAAATTTTAAAATCGAAGCGTAAGGGCGGATACAATATTGTTGAAATAGACTCGGAGTATTCTCCCGACCCCACAGAGAAAAAGCAGGTTTTCGGCATAACCTTTGAACAGGGCAGAAACAACTTCAAAATTGATGCTTCCCTGCTTAAGAATATTGTAACGGAAAATAAGAATATCCCCGAAAGCGCTCGACGCGACCTTATAATTTCGCTTATAACACTTAAATATACTCAGTCAAATTCCGTCTGCTTTGCGTTTGACGGTCAGGCAATAGGAGTGGGAGCGGGACAGCAGTCGCGTGTTCATTGCACACGTCTTGCCGGCTCTAAAGCCGATACCTGGTTTTTGAGACAGTATGAGCGCGTGCTCGAGCTCCCGTTTAAGGACGACATAAGACGACCCGACCGTGATAATATTATAGACGGCTTTATAAACCGCAACGAAGAGGACGTTTGCGCCGACGGTATATGGCAGAAATACTTTAAAACGCGTCCCGAACCGCTGACTGATGAGGAAATAAAGAACTATTTATCCGGCATTTCGGGCGTATCCTTGGGCTCCGACGCATTTTTCCCGTTTGACGATAATATAGAGCGCGCGCATAAAAGCGGAGTTTCGTATATTGCACAGCCGGGCGGCTCTATCCGCGATGATATTGTAATTGAATGCTGTAATAAATATAAAATTGCAATGGCGTTCACGGGAATGAGGCTTTTTCACCACTGATAAGGAGTTTTTCAAATGAAGGTAATGGTAATAGGCGGCGGCGGAAGAGAGCACGCCGTTATTAAAAAGCTTAAGCAAAACAAAGAAATAACCGAGCTTTACGCACTGCCGGGCAACGGAGGAATCGCCGAGGATGCGGTTTGCGTTAATATCGGCGCGTGCGACATTGCATCGCAGGTGAAATTTGCTGTCGAAAATAAAATCGATTACGCTGTTGTAACACCCGACGATCCGCTTTGTCTCGGAGCCGTGGATGAACTGACAAAGGCGGGGATTCCTTGCTTCGGTCCTGATAAAAAAGCGGCTGTTATAGAGGGAAGCAAAGTCTTTTCAAAAAATTTAATGAAAAAATACGGCATTCCCTCAGCCGCCTACGAGGTTTTTGACAAAGCCGAAAGCGCACTTTCATACCTTGAAACGGCACCGCTGCCTACCGTTATAAAGGCTGACGGCTTAGCACTCGGAAAGGGCGTAATTATCGCCGAAACGCGCGATGATGCAAAGCGAGCCGTTCGCGATATTATGGAAAACAGGGTTTTCGGAAAAAGCGGCGAAAAAATCGTAATAGAAGAATTCTTAACCGGTCCGGAGGTTTCCGTGCTTTCATTTACGGACGGGGAAACAATAGTTCCCATGGTTTCCTCAATGGATCATAAGCGCGCCCTGGACGGGGATAAGGGACTTAATACGGGTGGTATGGGAACAATAGCGCCGAATCCTTATTACACCCCCGAAATCGCAAAGCTGTGTATGGAAAAAATATTTTTACCCACGGTAAACGCTATGAACGCAGAGGGGCGCACCTTTAAAGGCTGCCTTTATTTCGGACTTATGTTAACGCCCGAGGGTCCTAAGGTAATAGAATATAACTGCCGTTTCGGCGACCCCGAAACACAGGTGGTTCTTCCGCTGCTTGAAAGCGACCTTTTTACGGTTATGCGCGCGGTTACAAACGGCACGTTAAAAAATACCGAGGTACGGTTTAAAGACGGCGCCGCAGCCTGCATTATAATGGCTTCGGACGGGTACCCCGTGTCTTACCGAAAGGGCTTTGAAATTAAAATGGACGAAAGCGTCAAAGACAGCGTTTATATCGCGGGTGCGGAAATAAAAGACGGCAGACTTGTTACCTCGGGCGGCAGGGTTTTAGGCGTGACCGCAGCCGCGCAGACGCTTAAAGAGGCAATTTGCGCTGCTTATAAAAAGGCAGAAAAGATTTCGTTTGAAAATGCTTTTTACCGCAGGGATATAGGCTTAAGAGCGCTTGATGCAGGAAAGGAAAACTGATATGGTATACCGTATATTTACAGAAAAGAAAAAGGAGCTTGCCGCCGAGGCAAAGGCGCTGCTTTACGACATAAACACGCTTTTGCAGATTAAAAGCGTCACGGCATTGCGCGTTATCAACCGCTATGACGCGGAAAATATAACAAAAGAGCTTTTTGATTACGCGGTTAAAACCGTTTTTTCGGAGCCCCGGCTCGATAATACATATTCGGATCTTGAAAACGACGGCGCAGAGGTTTTCGCGGCAGAATATCTTCCCGGGCAGTTCGACCAGCGCGCAGATTCCGCCGCACAGTGCATTCAGCTTATATCAAAGGCGGACAGACCGATTATCCGCACGGCAAGGGTTTATATGCTGTACGGCAATATTTTGGCAAAGGAACTGAAAGCAATTAAAAAGTATGTTATAAATCCGGTTGAGGCGCGCGAGGCTCGACTCGAAAAACCGCAGACTTTAGCGTTAAAATACAATATACCCGATTCGGTAGAAACTCTTGACGGATTTATTTCACTTGATAATGACGGTCTTTCGGAATTTGTAAACCGCTACGCTCTTGCAATGGATACGGACGATATTAAATTCTGTCAGGATTATTTTAAATCGGAACGCCGTAACCCCACTATGACCGAAATCAGAATGATTGATACATATTGGTCCGATCACTGCCGTCATACCACGTTTTTAACCCAAATCGACAGCGCGGTTTTTGAAGACGAGCTGCTGCAAAGCGCTTATAACGATTATCTTGAAATACGCAGGAGACTCGGACGTACGAAGCCCGTTTGTCTCATGGATATTGCAACCGTTGCGGTTAAATATTTAAAAGCCGGCGGTTATCTTGAAAAATTGGATGAATCGGAGGAAATCAACGCCTGCACCGTTAAAATCAAGGTAAATGTTGACGGCGAGGACGAGGACTGGTTACTTCTCTTTAAAAATGAGACTCATAATCACCCCACCGAAATAGAGCCTTTCGGCGGAGCGGCAACCTGTATAGGCGGCGCAATACGCGATCCTCTTTCCGGCAGAGCCTATGTTTACGGCGCTATGCGCATTACAGGCGCGGCGAATCCTCTTAAAAAGGTGTCGGAAACGCTTCCCGGCAAGCTGCCGCAAAGAAAAATCGTTACAACTGCGGCAGACGGTTATTCTTCCTACGGTAATCAGATAGGACTCGCTACGGGAATCGTCGATGAAATATATCACGACGGATACGCCGCAAAGCGTATGGAAATAGGCGCGGTTATAGCGGCGGCTCCTGCCTCAAATGTAAGACGCGAAACACCGTCCGCAGGCGATATCGTAATACTTCTCGGCGGCTCAACCGGACGCGACGGCTGCGGCGGCGCTACCGGCTCCTCAAAATCACATACCTTAAAATCGCTTGAAAGCTGCGGAGCAGAGGTTCAAAAGGGCAACGCACCTGAAGAAAGAAAACTGCAAAGACTTTTCAGAAACCCCACAGCCTGCCGTATGATAAAACGCTGCAACGATTTCGGCGCAGGCGGTGTTTCGGTTGCAATAGGCGAATTGGCTGACGGTCTTGAAATAAACCTTAATGCAGTGCCGAAGAAGTACGACGGGCTTGACGGCACCGAGCTTGCTATAAGCGAATCGCAGGAAAGAATGGCGGTTGTGGTAGCCGAGGCGGATGTCGACGCCTTCTTAAAACTTGCTGACAGCGAAAATCTACAGGCAGTTCCCGTAGCCTCCGTTACTCAAGAACCGCGTCTTGTAATGAACTGGAACGGCAAGTCAATTGTAAACATAAGCCGTGAATTCTTAAATTCAAACGGCGCCGAAAAGCACATTACCGCCGTGGCTGTAAAGCCCGAGCCTTACGATAAAAAGATAACCGGCAGTTTTACGGAGAATTATCTTGCATTGGCGGATGACCTTAATATATGCTCTAAGCGCGGGCTTTCAGAGCAGTTTGACTCCACAATAGGCGCGGGAACGGTGCTTATGCCTTTCGGCGGAAAAAATCAGCTGACGCCCGTGCAGGCAATGGTACAGAAAATTTCGGTCGAGAAAAAACACACGAACGACTGCTCGCTTATGGCGTGGGGATATAATCCGTTTATCACCGAAAAAAGCCCCTATCACGGCGCCTACCTTGCCGTTATAGAATCGATTTCAAAGCTTATTGCTTCGGGAGCCGAATTTAAAGACGTTTACCTCACATTTCAGGAATATTTTGAACGGCTTAATAAAGACGAAAAACGCTGGGGAAAACCGCTTGCTGCCCTGCTCGGCGCGTTAAAGGCTCAAACCGAGCTTAAAACAGCGGCAATAGGCGGAAAAGACTCAATGAGCGGAAGCTTTGAAGATTTAGATGTTCCGCCGACATTGGTTTCCTTTGCGGTTACAACAGATAAAACCGAGAATATAGTATCAAACGAATTTAAAAAAGCCGGCAGTAAAGTTGTTTTGATAAAACCTGATTATAATAAAAACGGCTTGCCGGATACCGCTTCGCTTTTAAATGTTTTAAAAAGAGTAACCGGGCTTTTACGCTCGGGAAAAGCGGCGGCATGCTCAACGCCTGTCCTCGGCGGTATAGCCGAGGCTGTAATGAAAATGTGCTTCGGCAACTTTTTAGGCTTCAGATTTGCCGATGAGCTTACTCTCGAGAAGCTTTTCGGATATTGCTACGGCGGATTCCTGCTTGAAGTAACCGAAGAAATTAACGACGCCGAACAAATCGGTGAAATAACATCAGACGGTAAAATTTCTTATAACGGCGAGGAAATAAAGCTTGAAAAACTGCTCGGAATTTACGAAAACAAGCTTGAAAGCGTTTATCGCTGTAATAGAGAAAACCCCAAAACAGAAATGCAGACGTTTTCCTATAAGACTGAAAAACGAGTTTCTCCCGCAATAAAAACGGCAAAGCCGAAGGTGTTAATTCCGGTATTTCCCGGTACCAACTGCGAGTATGACAGCGCAAAGGCAATGCGCGACGCCGGCGCAGACCCCGAAATATTCGTCATAAACAACCGTACTGCGGAAAATGTCGCAAAAAGCGTCGAGGACTTTGCAAACAGCCTTAAAACCGCGCAGATAGTGTTTATTCCGGGTGGATTTTCGGGCGGAGACGAGCCCGACGGCAGCGGTAAATTTATAACAGCGTTTTTCAGAAACGCCGCGGTTAAAGAACGGGTTACAGACCTGCTTGATAACAGAGACGGACTTATGTGCGGTATATGCAACGGCTTTCAGGCACTGATTAAGTTAGGGCTTGTGCCTTACGGCAGAATAATCGATACCGATGAAAACTGTCCGACTCTTACATACAATACAATAGCGCGCCACCAATCTAAAATAGTAAGAACGCGTATTGCCTCAAATAAGTCACCGTGGCTGACCGATACCGAGGTAGGCGATATATACAGCGTTCCCGTTTCTCACGGCGAAGGCAGATTTTTAGCAAGCGACGAATTAATCCTCCGGCTTGCCGAAAACGGGCAGATTGCTACACAGTATGTAGATGAAAACGGCTTAGCCGTAAGTGATATTCGATTTAACCCGAACGGCTCATGCTATGCAATTGAGGGCATAACCTCGCCCGACGGCAGAGTGTTCGGTAAAATGGGACATTCCGAAAGATATGCTCGGGATCTTTACAAAAACGTTCCCGGAAATTATGACATTAAAATGTTCCGCTCTGCCGTTAAATACTTTAAATAAAGCTGAGAAACGATTTTTTTAAATTGATTAAGATGCTTCTAAATCCGTGCGTAATTTCTGTGCACAGCTCAAACTGCCGGACAATTATTACATTCGCAATAAGACTTTTTTTCAATCCGTGATGTCCTCCCGGTAATTCACCATGTGAGGTTTTTTCGAACCTTTCCTTTATCCTTACGCCTTGCTGAATTTTGCTCAATAGCGGTAATAAAATTTTATGTGCTAAACGAAAAGGTACAGGCATAGAATGTATTATCAAAAAGAAAATCAGTAAGGCAGGCGACCGCACTTTGGGAAAAATCAGGCTGAGTTATACGTTCAATAATCCGAACCCGACGGATGACACCGCCGAAATGCTTTTAAAATTTTTCATAGAGGCAAATAAGCCGAGGGTTGAAAAAGCCGTAAAAAACGCTGTTGATAACAGTGAAAAAACAATTAGCCATTCTGCATAAAGCGGAATGGCTTTTGTAAAACAACGATCGTCATGTTAGTACGGCTTATGAAAGCAATTGCGTTATCGCGCCGCCGAGAATCATAGGACATAGACAATAATCCGAGATATATGAAAAACAAATTCGGATTTATTGTCGGATGTCCGGGGAAAGGAGAATTCTTTATGAACATAGCGGCTTACTGCCGTGTATCAACCGAAAAGGAGGACCAGTTGAATTCGTTAGAAGCTCAAAAGAGCTTCTTTAAGGAATACACCGACCGTTCGGGAGACAAACTTGTAAGGCTGTATGCCGACGAGGGCTTATCGGGAACAAAAATCAAAAATCGAAAGCAGTTTCTTAAAATGATGACGGACGCCGAAAACGGACTGTTTGACAGACTGGTTGTAAAAGATATCTCACGCTTTGCAAGGAATACCGTTGATCTTCTGCAAAACATAAGAAGGCTGAAATCACTCGGCATAGAAACGCAGTTTTTAACGGCAAATATGACAAGCATGGGAAACAGCGAATTTGTTCTTACCGTGTTCGGCGCATTGGCACAGGAGGAGAGCGCAAATACCTCCAAGCGTGTTAAATTCGGAAAAAAGATAAACGCCGAAAAAGGCAGAGTTCCGAATATCGTATTCGGATACGACAAAACGCCCGGAGATTATTTTAATCTGTCAATTAACAAGGATGAGTCCGATGTAATCCGCCGGATTTATATGTGGTATTTAAACGAGGGCTTCGGTACAGCCAAAATAGCCTCTATGCTGAATGCTCGCGGAATCAAAACAAAACGCGGCTGCGATTGGTCGCAGAACGCGGTTTGCCGAATCCTTGAAAACGAGCTTTATACAGGAAAAATCGTAAACGGAAAAGAGGAAGTTTCCGACTTCCTTACCGGCAAGCGCACCTTAAAAAGCGAGGATGAGTGGTATATATCTGTACGTCCCGACCTTCGGATTATCAGTGATGAGGACTTTGCCGAAGCCGGAAGGCTCAAAGCCGAGCGGGGAAAAAAATTTCGTACGGATAAAGAAAGATACAGTAATCAGCATTTGTTCTCAACGCTTATAAAATGCAGAGACTGCGGACGGTCATTCAGGCGAAGCGTACGTACTTATAAAAACACATTTATCAGATGGACCTGTTCAGGGCATAACATGGACGCAAACCGTTGTCAGAATACGGTATCGATTGATGAAAACGAGCTGACAGAGGTTATTGAACGGTATTTTACGAACATACTTAAGCATAAAAAAAATGTCACCGAATATGCGGTAAACGAATTTCAAAAGGAATACCGTGCCGGGGATGAAAATTCCGTTTACGAAAAAGAGCTGCGAACAGCAATTGATAAGCTTAGGCGAAGCCGTCAAAAATATATTGATATGTATACAGACGACCTTATCACCCGTGAAGAATTGAATGACAAAATCGGCAAGGACAAGCAGGAAATGAACCGTCTGCAGGATGAGCTTAAAATTGCGGAACAGCACCTGACAAAAGGAAACCGGCTGAAAATAATACTTTCCGACGTCTTTAAAGGGATTGAGGATATAGTTAGTTTAAGTACAGTTACCAACGCACAGCTGCGAAGGATAATAGACAGAATAGAGGTCGACCGAAACGGAAACGCTGAGGTATTCCTGAAAAAGCTCCGGGACGCGGGATTTGATTAACCGTTCGTATTTGTAACAGCCGTACATACGGACGTTGCACAAAGATTAAAAAAATTAAGTCCTTCTCTGTACGTTCGGGTCAGAGAAGTTCTCGAAGTAAATAAAGCACAGAGGCATATTCGAGGCGGTCTTGCCACAAAGGAAAAATACAAAAAATTGAAATAAAAATCGACGCGGAGTTTGTATCTGAATACGATTCCGCGCCGTTTTTTTTTTGAATTTATATTGACTGTATTTTCATATAATGATAATATAAAAATAGTGTTAGTCATAACTAACAAATTAATAAACGGAGAATGTAATATGACATTGGACGAATTAAAAGCCGGAGAATCCGGCGTTATAAGCGAGGTCGGGGGCGAGGGGGCACTGAGACTAAGACTCCTTGACATGGGGCTTATACCGAGAACACGGGTAAAAATACAAAAACTTGCTCCTCTGGGCGACCCTATTCAGATAACGCTCAGAGGATATGAACTGACAATCAGAAAAGACGACGCGTCAAAAATTACCGTAATTAAGGACGGTGAAAAAGCATGATATTCGCGCTCGTAGGAAATCAAAACTGCGGAAAAACCACATTATTTAATGCCCTGACGGGATCAAATCAGCATGTCGGAAATTTTCCGGGAGTTACCGTCGATCAAAAAGAAGGAGAAATTAAATATTCCAAGGGTAATTTCGTTGTAGATCTTCCCGGTATTTATTCAATACGTCCGTATTCTACCGAGGAAATAGTTACACGAGACTTTGTTTTGAACGAAAAACCGGACGGAATAATCAATATCGTCGATGCTACAAATATTGAGAGAAATCTATATCTGACTCTTCAGCTTCTGGAGCTTCAGATTCCGATGATAATCGCGCTTAATATGATGGATGAAGTCAGAAATAACGGGGGAAGCGTTGATATCGATAAAATCAGCGAATTGCTCGGCGTTCCCGTCATACCCATAAGCGCAGCAAAAAACGAAGGCATTTCAGACGTTGCCGATATGATAACACAAACTGCAAAAAATCGGATTCTGCCCAAAATCCTCGATTTTTGTCCGGACGGAGCCGTGCACAGATGTATACACGCTGTATCATACATAATTGAAGACCATGCAAAAAATATAGGCGTATCGCCGAGATTCTGTGCGACAAAGCTTATCGAGGGTGATCAGTCGTTTGTTGAAAAGCTCTCTTTATCTCAAAACGAAACGGAAACTCTCGAGCACCAAATTCTCGAAATGGAAACAGATACGGGACTTGACAAAAACGCCGCAGTCGCGGACATGCGTTATAATTTTATAGAAAATGTCTGTGCTCAAACTGTCGTAAAATGCCGTGAGAGCAAAGAGCATAAGAGAAGCGTTAGCATTGACAGGGTTCTGACGGGAAAATACACCGCTATCCCTATGTTTATTTTAATTATGGCTTCTGTTTTTCTGCTTACCTTTAACGTTATAGGAAGCTCGCTGAGCGACTTGCTGAGTCTCGGAATAGACGCGCTTACAAATTTATGCGATAAAGGACTGACCGCATACGGTATCAATCCTGTCGTTCACTCTCTTATAATAGACGGAATATTTGCCGGCGTGGGAAGCGTACTCTCTTTCCTGCCGATAATCGTCGTGCTGTTTTTCTTTCTGTCTATTCTCGAAGATACGGGTTACATGGCGCGAGTCGCATTTGTTATGGACAAGCTTTTACGAAAAATCGGACTCTCCGGGAAGTCGTTCGTTCCGATGCTTATAGGCTTCGGCTGCTCGGTTCCCGCTATAATGTCAACAAGAACTCTTTCGTCCGAACGCGACAGAAAAATGACTATCATGCTGACGCCGTATATGAGCTGTTCCGCAAAAATACCGATTTATGCGGTATTCTCTGCCGCATTTTTTAAAGGCAAAGAAGCTCTCGTTATGACGGGACTTTATTTCTCGGGAATCATTGTCGGAATCATCATGGCTCTTATATTTAAAAGCACGCTCTTCAGAGGCAATCCGATACCGTTCGTTATGGAGCTGCCTAATTACAGACTCCCCTCCGCAAAAAGCGTAGGATTATTAATGTGGGAAAAGGCAAAAGACTTTTTAACAAAGGCATTCACCGTTATTTTTGCCGCGTCTATTGCAATTTGGTTTTTACAGACTTTCGATACCAGACTGAATGTTGTTTCCGACAGTTCGCAAAGTCTGCTCGCCGATATCGGTCAGATTATTGCTCCGATTTTCAAACCCGCAGGATTTGACGACTGGAGAATAGCAACGTCGCTTATAACCGGATTCACCGCAAAGGAAGCCGTAGTCAGCACGATGAGCGTACTGCTCGGAGTCGGAACGGATCAGCTTGCCGGTGCGCTTACTTCCCTGTTCCCGTCAACGCTTTCGGCGGTAAGCTTCCTGCTGTTCACTCTTCTGTACACACCGTGCGTAGCCGCTGTTGCTACAATAAAACGTGAGCTTGACTCTACGCTTAAAACGGCAGGCGTTGTATTTCTTCAATGCCTTGTCGCATGGATAACGTCGGTCTGCGTTTATCAGATAGGTATGCTTTTATGAGAATCAGAGATTATGTACTCATTGCAATAATTGCGGTATGGCTTATCATCGCCGTGATTAAAATAATAAAAGCCGTAGTAAACGGCAGCTGTTGTTCATGCTCGGGATGTGCAAATTCAAAAACCAAAAAGAACTTCCGACGCTGTAAAAATAAATGCGGAGAATGCCCGCACTGCAAAAACAAAACTAATTAAAAAAACGAGGTTCGCAAAAAAACGAACCTCGATATTTTTTAGGCAAATATAGCTCCGAATACGCCGTAAACAATCAATGACATAATCATGCCCGCAATAAAAACGCCGAGTGCGATAATCGGAAGTGCCTTTTTAAATCTGATATCAAGCAGCGACGCCATCAGCGCACCCATCCATGCACCCGTGCCCGGCAGCGGAATCGCGACAAAGACAAGCAGTCCCCACTGTTTTCCTCTCATGATTTTTTCTCTGTTTTTTTCTGCCTTGCCCTCGAATTTCGTTATAAGTTTTTCAAAGGGTTTATAACGTCTTAAAACGGTAAAAATCTGTTTAATTAACAGAAGAATAAAAGGAACGGGAAGCATATTGCCGAGATAACATATTATAAACGCTCTGACAAATTCAACTTCGAGCATTTTTGCCGCTATCATTCCGCCTCTTAATTCAAAAATCGGAAGCATTGATACAAGAAAAATCGTTAATTCCGGAGGAATAACGTCTTTAAAAAGATTGACAAAGTTATTAAGCAGCTGTTCGGTCAATTAAGACACCTCTTATTGTTCGATTTTTTCAAGAAAAGCATGTGCATTTTCAAGAATGTATTTATCGTTTTCAAATTTGAGCATATCGAGAGCCTTGGCGTATTCAAGCCAAATATAATCCTCGATTTCTTCCTTTTGAATAACGGTCTGCGTATCTTCCGTAGTCGCAAGAAAAACCGTAACGTTTTTTTCAACCCGTCCGGCAATCCTGTAATCGGAGGACATTTCAAATCCGTCAAAAATACTGATGTGCAGTCCTGTTTCCTCAAGAACCTCTCGTTTTGCGGTATCTAACTTTGTTTCTCCTTTCTCTATATGCCCTTTCGGGAACCCCCAGTGGCTCGAACGCTTATTTTTTATAAGCAAAAAGCGTCTTGCACCGTTTATATCCCTGAATATGACAGCCCCGCAGGAGCTTTCGTACAGGCATTCGAGCGTATACTTCGAATCCCTTTCGAAAAAAGCGATTTTCTCTGCAATATCGTGATTGATATAGCGTGATTTTTTAGGTGCGACAACAATGTAATTGGGACGCTTGTCGGAATGTCTCACGACAGCTATAATACGTCCCTCAAAAATCTTAACAGGGTGACTAATGCCCAGTATACACGCAGAATAAATAAACGCGCGTTTTTCTGTTTTTACTTCGGCTATACCGAAATTCAACTGATATCTGAGATTCAGTCTCGCGTCAAAATAATTGCAGGGCTTTGTCACACGCACACGAACGTTCTTACCCAACATATTATTTCTTCCATTCTTAGATAAACTGATATAATTATACCTAAAAACGGCTCACACTGCAAGACATTTTTAATAATATGTTGAAAAGAATTGTTTTTTCTGAAAATTAATACAAAAAGCGCGGTCGAATCATCAACCGCGCCGTGAAATATTACAAATCAAATTTATAATAATTTAATTATTTCTTCTTTTCCCAACCCTCAAAGATTTCGTCGAACTTATAAACGTTGTTCTCATCCTTAGTGTGGTTGTTATACCATACCTGTGCAAAGAACGGATTGGTTCTTGCAATCTCGTCATAGTGCCATTCCTTGACGGGTATGTAGCACTCGGGGCACCAGTGTCCGCCTAAAAGAATAAGGTTCGGACTTGCTTCAAACTCTGCACCGCAGGTTCCGCACTTCCATTTAAGCTTAGTAGTAAGATCGCCCTTCTTCATGCTCTTGCTCAGACACTTACCGCCTCTGAACTCCGCTGCCTTTTTCATATCCTCGATATCAAGCTCGCTTAAAGGCTTGCTTTCATCGTAGCCGTGATCAAGCTTATAATTATCGGCGTCCGAAATATCCTTTTCGGGGCTCTTCAATTCGAAGTTATCCCACGACTTGCCGATACGATACCAGTCGGTGAGGGTGCCGTAGTATGCGCTGATTCTTACGGGATCCTTTTTTGCAATCCAGTCAAGAGTACCCCACCTGGGAGTCATTGCAATCTTCTTCATGAAGGGTTTAGCGCATGCGGCGATAAGCTTCTTTGTCGGAATATACTTCGGCAGTCTGAAGTAAAATTCGCACTCAGATGCCATTCTGTCGAAGTAGTCCTTAACGGGCATATTCTCACGGAAGTGAAGATACTCTTCAAGCTTATCGGAGTCTGCATAATACTGACCGTGGAAGTTTTTAAGAGTAAACCAGTCGGGATCGAAAAGTCCCTTGGGCGAACCGAGACCGATACAGCCTAAAAGAAGCTCCTCAAACTCGAAATTCGTAAGACGGTACTGTTTACCCGAACCGATGTTATAATACTTCTGCCAGAACTCTTCGGGAAGATTCTCCTCGGTAACGAGGTTGCACATAAGCCTTCCGCTGTCCTCTACGGTCGCCCACTCAAGCATACCGTTGAGAGGTACGTGGTACATGATAGGCTCCATGTTATGAAGAATAGCGGGATAAAGAATACCCGACTGACGCATAACTACCCAGTGCTTGATTCCGCTCTCTACGAATACTCTCTCTGCCATAACCTTTGAAATAGCATAGTGGTCATATACGGAAACCTTAATCGGGTCGCCGCAGCGTCCCCAGTGGATAGGATAATTTCTGTCGCCCGTTTCTGCAACAGAACCTATGTAGCAGACTTTAATATCATCCTTATTGGGCTGTGCAAGAACAGCCTTGCAGATGTTCTCTGCCGCGCCGACGTTGACCTTACGGGTCGTATAGGGCTTGTAGTCGGCAGCGGGAGAAACCATACCGCCGATATGAAGAATATAGTCGCTTCCGGTTACACCCTCAAGAATCGCATCGTAATCAAGGAAATCACCCCAAACGATTTTAACGTTGGGATAAAGCATGTACTTTTTAAGCTTTTCAAGGTTTTTCTCACTGCGGCGTGCAAGAACCTTAACGGTTACGTCGTCGTGCTTGATAAGCTCCTGAAATGCAGCCCAGCCCATAGTGCCGGTACCGCCGGTAATAAATACTGTTTTTTTAGCAGCCATAATAAACTCCTTTTTAATTTATCGTTTTTTACGAATTGCTTTTGTATTCTCTATAATTTTAGCATTAAAGCATTTTTTTTGATTAATTATATATAAAATCACAGTGTACAGATTGTAAACTTTTATTTAACAAAATATTAACACAGAGGTGAATTATCCGTTTTCCCTTACTTCGTCGCATATGTGTTCGATAAATTCATAGTATGACATAAGAAAATCGAACGATTTAATTATAAAGTCCTTTAAATCATGAGAGTAAAAAAGCTCGTTATATTCTCTTCCTGCGGTTACGTACAATTCTTTTTTATTAAGCCACGGGGTTAATAACTCCCCTGCATCGCCCTTGCTTCTCTTATAATCGTCTCCGCCTAAAACGAAAATTTTACTCTCGGAAATTTTTTCGGCTAACGGCGTTATTTTCTCCGGCTCGTTGAGTATTATATCGCGGTATCTTAACATAACCGTCTGAGGAGCTTTGAATATACCGCACCCGACGCTCCAGCCATCGGGGGAAATGCTGAAATAAAACGACGGTCTGTCATATTCGTCGGCATATGCGTTATATATCGAAAACCACATATGATCCTTATACGGACCGAACGGCGAAGGACGGCGCAGATCTCGGTTGATTCTCGAAACATGCAGATCGAAAACATGCGAGGTATACGTATCGTTCATATAATTATACACTTCGTTTGCAAGCTCCTTGAACGGAGCCTGCAAGCATCTTTTATATAGCTCCCGGTGTTCGTCAAACCACGGCTTATTATTGTTAAAACGTAAGTCCCAAAGAAATTCGGGCAGTTCTTTTGAAAACTTTTCAAACATCGTTCCTCACCCCGAAATATAATATCAGTATTAAAAAGTTTTGTCAAACAGTATTGTAATTACAATTTATCTGTTGTAAAATAGAGTTGTAAAAACATTTTACCCGACGGAGGTGTTTATTATGTGGTTAGAGGTTATCGTCGTATTAATTAAACTGATTAAGTTTCTTGCAAAGATTTTCGGTTCCGTCGAAAAACCCAGCAAGAAGAGCTGAAATCTTAATAACAGAAAAACTGCGGGGCTGTTCGTTTATGAACAGCCCCGTTATCATATTTAATTCTTTATCTGCTTCTTTTTGAAAATAACAAATGACAGCATGTAGAACACAGCGGAACATATTGTTACGACAACGGCTCCGATAATAGGATTGAATACCGTCTGAAGCGAAGCGGAGTAACCTGACTGCAAAGCGTTATAGTCAATCGGATTTTCAAGATAAAAAGACATTTCAAGGTACGGAACGGGCGTGTATTCAAGAAGTCCGTTAAAGACAACATTTATCTCCTTAAATAATTCGTTCGCGAATACATCCGCAATCTGTATCATATTCGAAAGCGCGACGGCAAGCACGCCTCCCTTAGTAAACAGAACGGAAAGGAATATTGAGAATGAAACCATTACGTTTACAGAGAACAGGGAAAGCAAGCACTTCAATAATGCAATAGCAGCGGAAGAAATCGCATACGCTTTACCCGAAGCGTGAACCATTACGACTTTATCAAACAGATTTTTCGTTTCGCACAGTCCCATATTCAGCGCACTCATTAAAACAAACGAAACAAGCATAAGTCCCGCACCGTAAATGAATATGGAAAGTATTTTTGACAGAAGAATCTTGCTTCTGCTTCTCGGTCTTATCAGCAGCAGCCTTATTGAGCCGGACATGAATTCGTTTGACATCGTAGTTCCCGCCATAACTATCATAAACAGACAGATAACAACGTTTATTATCTTTATTTGCGAGGTAAGATATTCGCTTGCGGATTTCGATTCATTTCCGGATATGGGTATGTTCTTTTCAAATGAATACTTTACAGCATTGATTGCATTGTTTGCAGCCTTTACGGAAGGCTCGACGGAAAGAACATAACGGTGATAGCTCTTGTAATAATCGGCGTAATCCCTCTTATAAATATCCTCGTCATATATTATATTTGAGCTTAATGCATTAGCGGCAGCGGCAAGTGTTTTTTTGATCTCCGAGTAATGCCAGTCATTTACTTCATATTTACCGTTAAGAAGCTGCTGATATCCCCACAGCAAAACATTTTTACTCTCATAATTCGCTTTTGCATCGGTTAAAACTTTCTTGTCGTCGACAGTCTTTGTTTTATTATAGAGAGTCTGCGCGTCGTCAAGGGTCTGCTTAGCCGTTTTGACTTCATCCTGAGCAACCTTAACAAGATTCTCATATTTCTTTACAATCGAAGCAGACTTAATATATTTTGCGACATTCTCCTTATTCCTTTGAGCCTGGTCGCGAAGCTTTACATATTCCTCTTTTGAAAGTCCCTCATAAGTAAACGGGTCGCCGTCTTCATTTGTTTCGGGTATATCCGGCTTTTCGGTTATAGCCGATAAATCGGACAAATTATAGTTAATGTAAGGATTGCTGTAATAATTTGCGTCAGGCTGGGCGGAATACATGGCAGGATAGAAATATGATTCTATTTCCGAATACGCAATTGAGCCCTTTGACAGCTCATCAAATGCTTTGGCTCTCGCGCAGTAATATAAAGCATAGACTTCAAAATATTCCTCATATCTCCAATCGTCTTTCGAAATAGAATTATCGCTGAAAAATCGGGACGCCTCGGAATAACAGGAATAATATGCTTTTAAAACGGGAGAGGCGTTTTCATCTAAGTAATAATATTCATCCTCCCAGTATGCTATATCGTTTTTTCTTTTCTCTTCAATTTTATCGTTTATAAAATATCCCGTCGGCAAAGCAATGGAAACGATAAGAATTAAAATAACGAAAACTTTGAAATAAACGGCTTTGCCGGTTTTTATAAGTTCATTTTTTACAAGGTTTCCTAAGCCTTTCATATTCCTACGCCTCCCGGTACGTTATGCGAGGTCTTTTCCATATACGCATCCTCAAGCGTTCTCGTTTTCGGAACGAGAGAATAAAGGGTAATTCCCTGCTCTACAAGAGATTTAACAAACTCGGGAACGTCCGTTTTTTTCAGCATAACTGCCGTATGTCCGTTTTCATGAACGGTAAAGGGCATGTTTTTCATATTAAGGAACATACCTATATCGCTGTCTCCGCAGTCAAGCTCATATTCTACCGACGCGTCGGAGGAGACGTGCCTTATTTCAGACATGCTTCTTATATCGACGATTTTTCCTCTGTCGATTATCGCAATTCTGTCACACATCAGGTCAAGCTCGGCAAGCATGTGAGACGAAACGAGTACGGAACAGGCGTTTTCTCTTGTAATTCTCTTAAAAATATCTCTTAACTGCTTGATTCCGTCCGGGTCAAGACCGTTTGTCGGTTCGTCAAGCACGAGAAGCTTCGGATTATGAAGCATTGACTGGGCAATACCGAGTCTTTGCCTCATACCGAGAGAATATTTAGAGATTTTATCGTCGATTCTTCCTTCGAGCCCGACGATTTTTATAACCTCGTCCACTCTTGAATCGGGGATGTTATCATACATTCTCTTGTACTGCATGAGATTTTCTCTGCCGGTAAGATTTTTGTACATCTCGGGATTTTCGATAATTCCGCCGATATGCTTTACGGCGTTTTCAAAATCCGTCACTACGTTTCTTCCGCAGACGATGATCTGTCCGTCGTCGACTCTCAATAAACCGAGAATCATTTTAATGGTAGTTGTTTTACCCGAACCGTTGGGGCCTAAGAAGCCGAAAATTTCGCCCTCGTTTACGGAAAATGTGATACCGTTGAGTATGGTTTTCTTGCCGAGTGTTTTTGAAACGTTGTTAATTTCAAGAATGGTTGAACCCATACCCTTATCCCTCCTATACTATTTGGAATATGTAGAATTTAAGATAATCCGTCTCGGGAACATTCCAAAGAATCGGATGATCGCACGATTGCTGACGGTGTTCAATCTGTCTTAATGAAACTCCCGCGTCCGCGGCGGCTTCGTGAAGCATTTTTTTAAACAATCCGTCCGTCATAAAATGAGAACACGAACATGTTGCGAGATATCCTCCGCGGGGCAGAACCTTCATTGCCCGGACGTTTATATCCTTATAACCTTTATATGCGTTTGCTACGGTCGAACTGCTTTTTGTAAACGCGGGCGGGTCGAGAATTATATAATCGTAATCGCATTTACCCTTTGAGCTCATTTCGGTAAGCAGGTCGAAAACATCCGTACATACAAACGACATATTCTTTTCAAGCGAGTTGAGCTTTGCGTTGGCTTTCGCCATATCGAGTGCGTCCGAAGAAATATCGACGGCAGTTACGCTCTGCGCTCCCGCCTTTGCACAGTTTAATGCAAACGAACCCGTATGAGTAAAGCAGTCAAGAACCTTTTTTCCGTGCGCTATTCTCGCGGCGGCGGCACGGTTGTATTTCTGATCAAGGAAAAATCCCGTTTTCTGTCCGTTAATAAAATCAACGCAGTATTTTATCGAGTTTTCCGTAATAACGACCGTGCCCGGAATATCATCACGGGTTATTTCGCTGTGCCAAAAATCCTTATAACGTTCGAGTCCCTCTTTGCTTCTCGTTGACGCGTCGTTTCTCTCATAAATAGCGTCAATCGTTTCTCCGCGTTCGCGCAGAGCGTTTACAAGAAGCGTAAAAATCATGTCTTTTCTTATGTCGATACCGCAGCTTAACACCTGTGCGACAAGAACATTCGAAAATCTGTCGACGATAAGTCCCGGAAATCCGTCCGAATCGCCGAAAATCAGACGACAGCATTTAAAATCGTGATTCATAACGGTTTTTCTGTAATCAAGACAGTAATTAATACGCCTTTCAAAAAAAGCCTCGTCGAATTTATCGTTCGCATTTCGAGAAATAATACGCACGCGAATTTTTGAATTATCGTTTACAAATCCGCTGCCGAGGTAACGTCCTTTCAGACTGCGTACGTCGGCGATATCGCCGTTTTTATACTCCCCGCTTATTTCGGTCACCTCGTCGGCATAAACCCACGGATGTCCGTTTTTAATACTCTTTTCCGCTTTTTGCGAAACGGTAAGAGAAACATAAGGTCTTGTCATGCTGTATTCTCCTTACAATTCGATTATATCTACCGCCCGTTTTTTTTGCAATAGATATCAAAATATCTTAATGAATCTTAAATATTACTTAATGATTTTTACAAGCAAAAGAAATAACCGCGCCCGTTTCCCGTCGGAATTAGGCGCGGTATCACATAATCCGATTACAGAAGCTATAATCAGATTGAAATTTCAAGAGCAATCTTGTAGAGGTCAAGATCTATCTGCTTTTTCATATTAAGAGCCTCATAGATATCATAGTCTACAATCTCGTCTTTCTTGTTGGCTACTACTCTGTTACCGATGCCGTCCATGAGAAGATGTACGGCGCGGGAGCCCATCTGACTGCCGAGAACTCTGTCCTTAACCGAGGGAGAACCGCCTCTCTGAACATGACCGAGAATGGTTGCACGGCTTTCAACTCCGGTTTTTTCCTGAATGAGCTTTGCAAGGTCGGCAACTCCGCCGATACCCTCTGCTACCATTATAATAAAGTGCTTTTTGCCTGTTTTCTGTGTGCGTCTCATTCTGTCGATAACATCCTTTTCTATATCAAAAGGAACCTCGGGAATAAGAATCGAAGTAGCGCCGATGGCGATGCCTGCGTTGAGAGCAAGATAACCGGCTCTTCTGCCCATTACCTCGACAACCGAACATCTGTCGTGAGACTCCGTGGTATCTCTGATTCTGTCAACCATATCCATAATGGTATTAAGAGCCGTATCATAGCCGATAGTATAATCACAGCATGCTATATCATTATCAATCGTTCCGGGAATACCGATACAGGGAATTCCTTTTAATGAAAGATCTCTCGCTCCTCTGAACGAGCCGTCGCCGCCGATAACAACAATACCCTCGATACCGTTTTCCTTACAAACCTCGACAGCCTTGTTAAGACCTGCTTCGGTCTGGAATTCGGGACTTCTTGCAGAGTAAAGCATAGTGCCTCCTCTGTGGATAATATCCGAAACGGAGCGAATATTCATCTTCTCCATATCGCCCTTCATAAGACCGTTATATCCCCTGCGAATACCTAAAACTTCCATATCGTTCTCGCAGGCTGTTCTTACGACCGCCCTGATAGCGGCGTTCATACCGGGTGCGTCGCCGCCGCTTGTAAGAACTGCAATTTTATTCATAACAGAGATACCTCCAAAAAATTCTTTGTATAAAATTTTAATATTTTTATAAAAAATAGTCAATATCGTATTCGTCTAAAATTTACACGGTTCAACTATTTTTTCAGTACAACATTACCCGTTCCGAGGATTTTTTTGAGCTCGTCAATAAGAGACTCGTTTATGTCCGCCGTAATACCGCAATTCATCTGATACTTTTTCGTATCGTTAAAATAGAAATGAACCGGGGTCATTCCGTTAAAAATACGCAGCAGACTTACGGTTTTTTTGACCTCCTCGCAGTTCCTTGTGGGAACTCTCAAAAACAATCCGTTGTTCTTGCCGTCAGAGGCAGTATTATTTTGAACGACGCTGCGGGACGGCTGTTCGGTTCGGGCAGAAGTCTGTGAATAATCATACGCGTTTTTCACCGGCACGGACTCTGCCGACAGAGGAATATTTCTCTTTATCGGCGTATACTCCGGCGGAGGCGGTGCGTTTCTGATATTCTTAGCCTGTTCCGGAGACGGTGCAAGCGTGATTTCGTCAAGAGACATTTTCGGATCTTCGTCGTCGCTCAATTCGAGCCTGCCGACAATTTCGACTATATTATCCTCCTTTAAAAGCTCCGCAAACTGTATAAACTTTTTCGGAAATACGATTAAATTGATCATACCCGTAACGTCCTCCGCCTGAAGAAACGCCATCGTAGTATCTGATTTCGTTATCTTTTTGCGAACGGAAGAAAGAATTGCGACTATTTTTATTTTCTGTCCCGAATGATACATGGAGTTTTTATCATTTACGTCGCATTCGAGCAAATCTGAAATCTTAGCGGCGTGAACCCTGCGTGAGTAATCCTTATAATCGGTCATGGGATGTCCCGACATATATATTCCCGTCGAATCCTTTTCGAACTGCAAAAGCTCCTTATCCGTGAATTCGGGCAGGTTCGGCGCGGGAGGCTCGCTTGATTTCGCAAGCTCCGCGCTCATTTCAAAGAATCCCATCTGTCCGGAAACGCTTGTTTTCTTCTCGCCCTCAAGACTTTCAATTACAGCACCGAGCATCTCCGTCATCTGATGTCTGTTTGTCGAGAATCCGTCGAGAGCCCCCGCTTTTATAATATTCTCAACGCTTCTTCTGTTGAAATCCTTACCGTAGGTTCTCTTGCAGAAATTGTAGAATGAAGAGAAGTCTCCCCCTCTCTGATGTTCTTCAATAACAAGGTCGATAAAGCTTTCACTGACGTTTTTAATTGCGAGCAAACCGAAGCGAACGTTGTTCCCCTCGACGGTAAACGAACGCTCCGAATGGTTAACGTGCGGCGGGAGAACCTCAATGCCGAGGTTCGCGCATTCCGCAATATAAAGAACGACCTTATCTGTATTGGAAAGAACGCTCGTCAGCATAGCCGCCATGAATTCACACGGATAATGCTTACGAAGCCACGCTGTCTGATAAGTAACGTACGCATATGCGGCGGAATGAGATTTATTGAATGCATATGAAGCGAACGAAGCCATATCGTCAAATATCTGATTAGCCGCTTCTTCCGAAATTCCGCGCTTTATGCATCCGTCGCACTTTGAACCGCCGTCCGTACCGTCCGAGCCGTAAAGGAAAAATTTGCGCTGCTGAGCAAGAACGTCAGCCTGCTTTTTTGCAACCGCACGCCGAACCATATCCGACGCACCGAGCGAATATCCCGCAAGGTCGCGGAATATCTGCATAACCTGCTCCTGATAAACGATGCATCCGCACGTAACGTCAAGTATCGGTTTTAACAGCGGAGTCGCGTATTTTATATTTTCCGGGTGTTTTCTGTTTTCAAGGTACGCCGGGATAAAGTCCATGGGGCCGGGACGATACAGAGCGATAACAGCTATAATATCTTCCAAATTCTTCGGGTGCATATTTATCATAAGCGCCCTGATACCCGCCGATTCGCACTGGAACACACAGCTTGTGCCTCCCGCGGCGAGCATTTCATATGTATCCCTATCTTCGACGTCAATTGCATAAACATCGAAGTCGGGATCTTTTTTCTTGATGAGTTTTTCACAGTCAGTTACAACGGTAAGGGTACGAAGTCCGAGGAAATCCATTTTCAGAAGTCCCAGTTTTTCAACCCATCCTTTGTAATACTGCGTAACGATTGAGTTATCCGATTTAAACAGCGGAACATACTCGTCTACAGGCAGCCGGCTGATAACTACTCCGCACGCGTGCATACCCGTGTTTCTCGGCATGCCCTCTATTTTCATCGCAATATTGACAAGATTCGTTATCTGCGGGTCGGATTCATACAGCTTCTTAAAATCCTGCGAGCTGTCGAGAGCTTTCTGTATCGTCATCCCCAGTTCCTGCGGAATCTCCTTTTGAAGCTGTTGAGTAATGTTAAGCGGAATACCCAAAACTCTGCCGACGTCCCGAACCGCGCCCTTTGCCGCCATTGTACCGAATGTTGCAATCTGCGCAACATGGTCGGCGCCGTAACGGCGTTTAACATACTCGATGACCTCGGGGCGTCTTACATAACAGAAGTCGATATCGAAGTCGGGCATGCTGACTCGTTCGGGGTTAAGGAAACGCTCGAACAGCAGGTTATAACGCATCGGGTCGATGTTTGTAATTCCTACGCAGTATGCGCAGATGCTGCCCGCGCCCGAACCTCGTCCGGGGCCTACGGGAATACCGACAGAACGCGCATAATTTATATAATCCCAAACTATAAGGAAGTAATCGATAAAGCCCATCTGATTGATAATTCCGAGCTCATAATCCATACGTTCCTTATATTCCGGGGGCGGATCCTTATATCTTTTCTTAAATCCGTCATAGCAAAGATTTTTAAAGTATTCGTAATGATCCTGATTATTCGGAACTTCGTACAGAGGAAGCTTTATATCGCCGAACACAAAATCAAAATTACATCTTTCGGCAATTTTATTCGTATTTTCAATAGCTTCCGGGATATACGAAAAGGTTTCCGCCATCTCATCGCCCGTTTTAACGTAGAATTCATCCGTCGAAAATCCCATTCCGGTATCTTCGTTAATAGTATGCTTCGTACCTATGCAGATAAGGATTTTCTGAATCTCCGCGTCCTCTTTTTTTATATAATGCGCGTCGTTCGTGCACACGAGCGGAATTCCCGTTTCCCTGGCTATTCTTATAATATCGGGGTTTGTCTTTTTCTGCTCCTCGAGTCCGTGATCCTGAATTTCAAGATAATAATTTCCCTGTCCGAAAACGCTGTTATACCAAAGAGCCGTTTTCTTTGCTTCTTCATACTCGTTTTTCAAAAGCGCGCGCGGAATCTCTCCGGCAAGACACGCAGACAAGCAGATAATACCCTCGTGATACTGCTCCAAAAGCTCATGATCTATTCTCGGCTTAGTATAAAAGCCCTCGACCCACGCCTTTGAAACAAGCTTTATTAAATTCTTATACCCCGTTTCGTTTTCCGCAAGCAGAACAAGGTGAAAACGCTCCGAGTCAATTCCGTGAACCTTGTCAAATCGCGAACGCGGAGCGACATAAACTTCACAGCCTATAATCGGCTTAATACCCATCGCCTTAGCCTGAACATAGAAATCAACGCATCCGTACATAACGCCGTGGTCGGTTATCGCGATAGACTTTTGTCCGATATCCTTGACGTGCTGTAACAGAGGCTTAATTCTGCACGCACCGTCAAGAAGGCTGTATTCGGTATGAATATGCAAGTGTGTAAATTCTGTCATTTTACTTTCCTTTTATTAATATCATTCACTGACTTTGCGCTTGATAGCTTTCAGTCTCTTCATAACGTCGTTCGCGCCCTTGCCGAAATAGTCATGAAGAATTCTGTATTCGTCAAACAATTCGTTATAAATCTTAACATTATCTTCCTTGGGCATATAAACGGTATCAAGAACCTTGCCCATAACCGACGCAGCTTCATAAACGGAGTCATAACCGCCGTTCTTTTTTCCGGCGGCAACCGCACCGAATATCGCAGAGCCGAGCGCTCCGCCCTGGTCAGAAGCGGCTATTTTTATCGGCATATTGATAATATCCGCATATATCTGCATTGTCATGGGATCCTTCTTCGCAATGCCGCCCGCCGCATAGAATTCATGTACATCAACGCCGAACTCACGGAATTTTTCTATAATCATTCTCGTGCCGAATGCAGTCGCTTCGATTAACGCTCTGTACATTTCCTCGGGCTTCGTAAGCAGAGTCATTCCGAGTATCAAACCCGTTAAATCATAATCGACAAGACATGAGCGGTTACCGTTCCACCAGTCGAGAGCTATGAGACCCGATTCGCCGGGTTTTAACTTCTCTGCTTTTGAACGGAGATATTTATGTATATTAACGCCCTGTTTTTCGGCTTCTTTCGTATATTCCGCGGGTACGCAGTTTTCGATAAACCATTGGAAATGATCGCCCACGCACGCCTGTCCCGCTTCATAACCGAAGAATCCGGGGAGAATTCCGTCCTCAACAACTCCGCACATGCCGTCGACCTGTTTTTCGGTTTTACCCAAAAGCATGTGACATGTTGAGGTTCCCATAATTGCGAGCATTTTGCCCTCCTCGGCAATTCCCGCGGCCGGCACGAAAACATGCGCGTCTATAATCGCATCCGCAACGGCAATTCCTGCGTTAAGTCCGAGCTTTTCAGCCATTTCATCAGTCAATTCTCCCGCTTTTGTTCCGACGGGGCTGATTTCTTTACCGAGCTTATCCGTAATATGCTCGAGTCTCGGATCAAGAGCCTTGAAGAATTCGGACGACGGATAGCCCGTGTTTTTATTCCACATTTCTTTATATCCCGCGCAGCATGCGTTACGGTTTTCATGCCCCGTAAGACGCCAGACGATCCAGTCCGCCGCCTCGATAAAAATATCCGCCTCATCGTATATTTCGGGAGCCTCATCAAGAACCTGCCAAATTTTAGGCACTGCCCACTCCGAAGAAACTTTTCCTCCGTAGTTTTTAAGCCACTTTTCTCCCCTTGCAGAGGCGATCTCATTTACCCTGTTCGCCTGCTTCTGTGCGGCATGGTGCTTCCAAAGCTTAACGTACGCGTGAGGCTCGTCCTTATATTTATCCATAAAGCAAAGAGGCGTACCGTCTTTCTTTGCGGGGAGAATCGTACACGCCGTAAAATCAAGACCGATTCCGACAACGTCATCGGGCGACACTCCGCTTTTTTTCATAATCTCGGGAATAGTTGTATACAAAACGTCAAGATAATCCTGCGGATGCTGTAACGCCCAGTCAATGCCTAATTTTTTACCGTTCGGAAGTTTTTCGTCCATAACGGAATGGGGATAATCGAGAACCGCGGAATCAAGCTCCTCTCCGGTCTCAACGTTAACAAGCATTGCTCTGCCCGAAAGCGTGCCGTAGTCTACGCCTATTGTATATTTAGCCACAAAAACACCTCATATTTTTATTCGGTCATAATAACCTATTATTAGTTATATAATATAACATTTTGAGTCTGAATTCAATAATAAAGGCAAAAAAAGAGACTCCCCGAAGGAAATCTCTTCAAAAGCGATATATTATTATTTACGTCAGATTACTTGCCTGAGATTCTCGAAAAGAGCTCGTTAAAGAGCATTCCGAGAGATTTAAAGAACATATTAAAGCTGTCCTTTGCAAGCTGAGATTTGCTTCTCGGTTCCTGTACGTCGGAATAAGTAACCCTGCTTGAACCGTACGTCGAAAGATCATTTTCATTAAGAACAAGAACACCGTAGCCTCTTACCTTGTCGTTGCCGTATGACTGATAAGACATTCCGGGAATCTGTGAAAATCTGACACCCTCGTATGCACCCTCAAACGAATTTACATGGTCGTGACCCGTTACGATGCCGAGCACATGACCGTTCTCTTTAAGAGCAGCAAACTCACCGTGATTCGAGTTGGGAGGACAGGGCCATTCATAAAGCTCGCCGTCGGCATTGTCATTAAGCTCAAGCTTATAGTTAACTCCGAGATATGTTTTGTCTGTCTTTTCCGAAGTGCTGACAAGACAGTTGTAAACCTCGGGGACAACAATATGCTGGAAAACAATACTGTTTACGTCTTTTCCGGCTTCTGCCTTAATTGCTTCGTACTCATTTTTAAACCACTCTATCTGATCCTCATGAACATAGTCATATCCGCCGTTAACTCTGTCATACATGTTAGAGTCAATCATCCAGAAATTAAATACTATATCCTTGTTATCTTTTGTCGAAGCGGAAGAATAAAGAGGAACCGAGCAGGTTCCGAAGCCTGTAATTTCGGGCGCAGGATCTGTAGTAAGGCAATACTTTCCGCCTGTTCTTACATAGCTGTCATGCATTGCTTTCTTTGAACAGCGTTCGCCGTCATGATTGCCGAACGTGTATGCAAAGGGGATGCCTCTCGAAACAACAGGTTCGACAATATGTCTTATCGCAACAGCGTTAAGAAGCTTACCGCTCTGAACTACGTTGTCACCCGTAAATACGACAAGGTCGGGTTTTTCCGCGTCAAGAGCGTAATTGATCATGTCAATCATCCTCTGATCGGGGAGAAAGTCATCCTGAGTATCGGCAAAAACAACAATTTTGAATTTGCCGTCTTCATTAAACTTGAGCATTGAATCGTTTTCGTCAAATGCCGCAAACGCACCGGAACAGCACAAAAGAGCAATTACGGACGCAAGAGCGAGAGCCAAAACCGATTTACAGATTTTTTTCATCGAACACACTCCTAAATGTATTATGATTTAACATTTTATCATAAAATCAACGGCAATTCCACCGGTTTTTTATAAACGGGTGTAAAAAAATAAGCCTTATGTTTGTGCAAAAAGACAAAGACGATAAAAACCGTCTCCGTCTTTTAATAATTATTTTTTCTTTTTCGGCTTCGGAACAGGAACAACGTCAAGCAATACCGGAATCAGCTTATTAAGAAGAACGTCGTTTTCGATATCGACAATATAAGCTTCTTTTGCACCGTCGTACGGGAATCCGCGCCCGGAAGCGGACATTATGCTTTCAATATCCTTTAATTCTTTGACAAATACGGTATTATCACAAACCGTAAACACAGGCTTGTTGTCGATATACAGCATATATTCACCGAACATTTTTCTGTATCTTACTAAACCGAATCTGTCGGTTCTTTCGCATACATATTTTATATATTCTTCACCGGTCGCCATATACGGTTTCCTTTATTTAAAATGGGCTTTTATTTCGCCGTTATCGGAAATCAAAGTGATATCGGAAATATTCATATGACGGTTATCAATAAGAATATTGGTGATTCTGTCCTCAATCTGCCTTCTTATCGCATTGCGGAGATCTCTCGCTCCGCGTACGCCTCCGACCGCGCCGTCCGCAATAGTCTCGGGTACGGATTCGTCGTAGGAAAGCTTAATTCCCTTGTCTCTTAACGAGGGAACAAGCTCGTCAATAAGAAGCTTGGCAATTTTAACGTAATCTTCTTTGGTCAACGAATTAAATACGATTATCTCGTCGACTCTGCCAACGAACTCGGGTCTTAAGAATTCGTTTAACGCCTTTAATGCTCTGTCTGCGGAAGCGGTATTCTTATCCTTGCCGAATCCGAGCGCGCCCTCGCGAATTGAAGAACCCGCGTTGGATGTCATTATTATAATCGTATTTTCAAACGATACGGTTCTGCCCTGCGCGTCGCTTGTTTTGCCCTCGTCGAGAATCTGCAGAAGAATATTCATAACATCGGGGTGAGCTTTCTCTATTTCGTCGAACAAGATTACGGAGTACGGTTTTCTTCTTACCTTTTCGGTAAGCTGACCGGCTTCGTCATAACCGACGTATCCCGGAGGCGAGCCGATAATTCTCGAAACGGAGTGCTTCTCCATAAATTCGGACATATCAAGCCGTATTAAAGTTTCCGGTGTATCGAAAAGCTCGTTGGCAAGCTGTTTTACAAGCTCCGTTTTGCCTACGCCCGTAGGTCCTACGAATATAAATGATGCGGGTCGTTTCTGCGGACTTAATCTGATTTTACTCCTTCTGATAGCGGCACATACGGCGTCAACAGCCTTGTCCTGACCTATAATTCTCGCCTTTAAATGCTTATCGAGATCGGCAAGCTTATCAAGGTCTGAATCTATAATCTTTCTGACGGGAATACCCGTCCAGAGATTTATTACCTTAGCGATATCGTCCTCGGTTACCGCGTTGTCGGAGGCTTTTTCTTTAAGCTCGGGAAGCTTGGCTTCAATTGCGGTAATTTCGGTTCTGACCTTGGAAAGCTCCTCATAATCGGAATCTTCCTTAGCGTTAACCATAAGGTCATCCTCTTCTTCACGCAAAGAAGAAAGCTCGTTTTCCGCCGTTTCACAATCGCTTATCGCCTTATTTCTTAAATTCGCGCACGTGCACGCCTCGTCAAGCAGATCTATCGCCTTATCGGGTAAAAATCTGTCGTTGATGTAACGCTCGGAAAGAGTAACCGCAAGATAAAGAAGCCTGTCCGAAATCGTAACGCGGTGATAATTCTCGTAATATTCTTTTATTCCTCTCAACATTTCAACGGCGTCGTCAATTGAGGGTTCCTCGACCTTGACGGGCTGAAAACGTCTTTCGAGAGCGGCGTCTTTTTCAATATGCTTACGGTATTCGGTAAATGTTGTCGCACCGATAACCTGAATTTCTCCGCGGGAAAGCGCAGGCTTTAAAATATTCGCAGCGTTCATGGAACCCTCCGCGTCACCCGTGCCGACAAGATTGTGAACCTCATCGATAAAGAGAATAATATTTCCCTCGCTTCTGACTTCGTCGATAAGCCCCTTGATTCTGCTTTCAAACTGACCTCTGAACTGCGTGCCTGCGACAAGTGCGGTAAGATCGAGAAGCATTATTTCCTTATCTTTAAGCTTGGCGGGAACCTCGCCCGAAGCGATTTTGAGCGCAAGTCCCTCCGCTATAGCGGTTTTACCTACGCCGGGTTCGCCGATAAGACAGGGATTGTTCTTCGTTCTTCTGCAAAGAATCTGCGTAACTCTGTATATTTCGTCACTGCGTCCGATAATTCTGTCAATTTCACCGTCACGCGCTTTTTTTGTAAGGTCGGTACAGTAAAGATTTAAGAATTTTCTTTTCTTTTCGTTATGCTGTTTTTTCTTCCTGCCGAAAAGCTTTCTTCCTTCTTTTTCTTCTGACTGAGAATCGTCTTCGGATGTCTTTTCGTCTAAAGCCTCTGTATTCACATCGGAATCTCCTTTGACGATACCGAGATTCTGCATAAACGGAATCGTTCCCGCTCCGCCGAAATCAAAGCTGTCGCCTAAGCTCTCCATTGCGTCTCCGAGCTGTTCGCTTACAGCGTCAACGTCGTCCTCCGTTATTCCCATTTTCTCCATCATCTGTTTGATGGGACCTATATTCATTTCCATCGCACACTTGAGACAAAGTCCCTCCTGCGTTGTTTCGTCGCCGTTTATTTTTGAAATAAACACGACTGCGGGGCGTTTTTTACACCTCGAACACATCATACTTTTATCCATTTTTTTTCTCCTTATAAAGAAGCCGAAAATTACTTTTTATTTTTTTCCTTTTTAGCGGCTTCTCTTAACTGTTTTGCTTTTTCTTTTCCCTCGGGGCTGAATCTCTCCTTGACCTGTCTATGCGTTTCGGGCATATAGCTTGCGAAAGCAACAAAAGTCATGATAACAGATATAACGACAAGAACCATCATAACCTTTTCGGGAATCTCGAAAACGCTTCTGAACGCGCCGATTTCGGGGCCGAATGCGATTATTCCTATCATTATTATGTAGAATACCATGGTAGCGGCTTTGCCGAAGATCTCGGCCGCTCCGGGTTTAATACCGAACGCAATCATCAGTCCTCCGCCTATAAGCATAAATAATTCCTTTGCGATAAAAAGGAGGAATACCCATGCAAAAGCGTGAAGAGACGGGCTCTCTGCATGAAGAAACGTTATAAACAGAACGACGGCAATAGTAGCCTGCGTGAGTTTATCGGCAATAGGGTCAAGCATTTTGCCCAGCTCGCTCACCTGATTGAATCTTCTCGCAATTTTTCCGTCAAAGAAATCGCTTAATCCGGAAAGCGCAAGAACCGCAACAGACCAGATATAATATCCTTTCATAAAAAGAACCGCGAATACCGGAACCAAAAGTATACGTATAAAAGACAGCAGATTTGGAACTGTCCATACGTTTTCAAATAAATAACCCGTTTTCTCTTTTAAAGCTGACATTTTTATACCCTCCGAATCAGGATAACAAATTAATTACGCTCAGATTCTGCGAAATAAATCCGCAGATTAATGAGCTTTCGACAGCCTTGTTAAAAGGCTCGTACGAATATGAAATAACAATAAGAATGTTGGCGGCGATAACGACGTAAAGTACGCCTTTAAACGCTCCGAAAACTCCGCCCAAAACCGTACCGACCCTTTTTAAAGGTCTCGGAGTCAGACGTTTAAGAATAAAACGGAGAACCATCCTTATAATTATAACCAAAACCATAAATAAAAGCAAATAAACGACTGTTTTAAGTAAGCCTGTTACAACCGGACGGACTATCTGCGACTCTATCGCGTCGACGGTCGACATCGCGTTGTAATTAAGTTTTGTCAGGTCGATATTGCCTTGGGAAAACAGAGTATTCCGTACCGAATCCGGCAGGAATCCAAATGTTTCGCTTATCTTGTTTTTTATGTTTTCTCCCGTAATTTCAACGCCGGAAAAAATGCCCGACAAATATGCGAGAACTGTGTTTTTTATATTATTTTCATAGATTATCGGAGAAATTCTGTCGCCTAAAAATTTCGCAAGAACCATCGCTCCGCCCGCGGCGGCAATATCGGCGATTACAACGAATATTCCCCGTCTTGCGGCGGAGTAAATACTTAATACAAACAGCGCGATAAGCGCTATGTCGATTATATACTGCACGCGTTATCCCTCCAGGCTGCCCGAACCCGTCGTATGCTCCGCTTTTTCAACGGAGTAATCCGAATAAGCCGAAAATCTGTCTATACTGTTGACGCTCAGAACATAAACGCAGTCGCCGTTTGCGACAATGCCTGACGCATACTTTATATTGCCGATCTTACCTGTAATTTCGCCGTTATATCCGACGCACTCGACGGAATCGGACAGCAAAACGGCAGCATAATGATCCGTTGCGGAAAAGCCCTTGACCTTGCCGTTTATTTTTGTTTTAGTCTTGATTTCACCGTTTTTCGTAAATCTGATAACATTATTTTCGTCCGAATCGGCTCCGCTCTGCGTTACGATACAAAGTCCGTTATCGTAAAAACCGTAATATTCGAGACTGTCATTCGTAAACGAATAAAGAGCGGTAAGTTCTTTATCGTTAAGAAGATAGACTCCGTTTTTACCTACAATCATAACCTTGTCCCGGGCTGTGTATTGAATGTCGACTATAACGTCGTCCACATCAAGCGAAACATAAGCCTGATTATATTTAAAGTCAAAAACATTTATTTTGCTTACAAGACGAGCATTGCTTGCGCCTATGACGGCAGCAGCGATTCGTCTGTTGTTTTTTGACAGAGACAGCGACGATATGTAATTATCCGCACTGTTGAATTCAAAAACTTTTTCGCCGGAGTCGGAATATACGCTTAACACGCTCGCAGGTTCTTCGCCTACGGTCGAAAATGCGTAATAACCCGATTTCGATATATCGCACGTTATAATCTTCGACGGAAGCTCTATTTCCTGATCGCTTCGCGAACCGCGCACGATTCTGAAATTCTTTTCTCCCCTGTCGTATACAAGAAAATTACGGCCTCCGCATACTATTTGAGGAGATGAATAATCAAACTGAATCAGATTGCTCGAATTACCCGAGGATGAATACTGTGAAACCGACGAGTCGTTGAGCAGGACAAATCCGTTTTTATAAGCCTTAAACTGTCTTACGCCGTCCGAATCAACGCTTACAGGGTACGAATCCGTCGAAAGCGACATGAACATAGAGCGTATATTTCCGTTTACCGATTTAAAATCAGGAGCGAAAAAAACGTATGAAACGATAAACAGAACGACAAGGATAAACGCGAAAAGACTTATGAAAAAGACGGTTTTTTTCTTTTTCGAAGCCTTTTTTTCTTCCGCTTCGCCGTCGGAATCGTTTTCGGTCTGTTTTTTTCTTATTCTTCGTTCGGCTTTTTTTATGTCCTCCGGGTCGATTGGGTCGCCCTCGATATTAATAAGTTTATCCGTATCGTAATACTCGTTTATATCTTCGCCCAATTCGCCCGTATCTTCATTTTTTTTCTTTTTACGCATCGTTTCACCCCTTAATAATTAACTTTATTTAGATAAAGTCCGTGAGCGGGAGCCGTAATCCCCGCCTTGGTTCTGTCTTTTGACTCAATAATATATTCAATATCGTCCGCTTTTATTTTACTTTGTGAAACATATAAAAGCGTGCCGGTCATTATTCTGACCATATTATATAAAAATCCGTCCGCTTCTACGGTAAATACGACTTCATCGCCTATTTTTTTAACATCGGCTGATTTAACCGTCCTTACGTTAGACGACGCGGTGCTTCCCGACGCGCAGAATGCGGAAAAATCATGTTTTCCTACAAAATACGCCGACGCTTTTTTCATTTCGTCAACAATCAGCGGGTATTTATATAATAATACCTTATTATAATTGAACGGGTCTTTGATTTTACCCTCTTTTATTCTGTAAATATACTGTTTTGAAACGCAATCGAATCTCGCATGAAAATCAAGCGGGACTTTTTCACATTTCAGAACGGCGATATCGTCGGGAAGATACGTATTCAAAGCCATAACAAGGTTCTCGTCATTTATTTCAAGCTCGGTTCTGAAATTAAGACAAAATTCGTTAGCGTGAACGCCCGTATCGGTTCTCGAACAGCCGTGAACGGCAATATGTTCACCGAATACGCGTTCGACCGCTTTTTCAAACCGACCCTGAACCGTATCGGCGTTGTCCTGAACCTGCCAGCCGTGATACGCGGAACCGTCGTAAGCGATCATAAGCTTCTGATTTACCATCATATCACCGCTTTAAAGAAATGATTTAATACAATAATTCCCGCAAGGACGAGAACGACAACGGCAAGGGAGATATAATCTCTCGCGCAAAGCTTAAACTTTTTCATCCTCGTTCTGCCTTCCCCGCCGGTATAACATCGGCACTCCATAGCAAATGCAAGTTCGTACGCGCGTCTGAAGGAATTGACAAACAGAGGAACAAATACCGGCACAAGAGCTTTCGCCCGCTGTACAAGTCCGCCCGTTTCGAGATCGGCTCCCCTTGCCTTCTGCGAATCGGTTATTTTTTCGATTTCGTCTATAAGAGTCGGAATGAATCTCAACGCGATAGTCATCATCATTGCAAGAGTATGAACGGGAACCTTAACGTATTTCAACGGCGAAAGCAATCTTTCAATTCCGTCGGTAAGAGAAGTCGGTGACGTTGTATAGGTAAGCAGAGAGCTTACGAATATCAGCGCGATAATTCTGACAATCATAAAAACAGACGTGCATACACCCGAGGACGTAACCTTAATTTTCCACCATTCAAACAGAACAGTTCCTTTGTCGTTATAAAAAATCTGCAAAAGAGAAGTAAAAACAATAATAATCGCAATAGATTTCATGCCTTTCATAATAAGGCGGAGTGATACCTTTGAAAGAAGAACGGCAAAAACCGAAAAAGCGCATGCAAGCAGAAGAGAATAAAAGTTTTTGCAGACAAACAATTCCGCAATCATAAATACGGTAAGAACTATCTTAATTCTCGGATCAAGCTTGTGTACGACGGAATTTCCGGGGAAATACTGTCCTATGGTAATATCCTTTATCATAAGAGCGTCCCCCTTTCCTTAACGAAACGGCAAAGCTCTTCCCTTGCGCTTTCAATTGTATAAATGTTAGTATTGACGTCATATCCCGCCTTTTTAAGCGAAAGCATTATGTTAGTAACACACGGAACATTGAGTCCCATTTCGACAAGCTCCTGCGCATGCGAGAATACCTTATCCGCGTCGCCGTGCAGAGCGACAGAGCCTTTATTCATAACGACTATATCGGTTGCTATATCCGCGACGTCCTCCATTGAATGAGAAACTATAATAACCGTCGCGCCGGTCTTGATTCTGTAATCTTTTATAAGCTTTAAAATCGTGTTTTTTCCTCTCGGGTCAAGTCCCGCCGCGGGTTCGTCGAGAACGAGAACCTCGGGCTGCATTGCCATGACTCCGGCAATCGCGACTCGCCTTTTTTCTCCGCCCGAAAGGTCGAACGGGGATTTTTTAAGCATATCGGGAGTGATGCCGACGAAAGAAGCGATATTTCTTATTCTCGAATCTATTTCGGACTCCGACAGCTTCATATTCTTAGGACCGTACGCGATATCTTTATATACAGTCTCCTCAAACAGCTGATATTCCGGATACTGAAAGCACAGACCGACCTTAAAACGCACGTCATGCTGTGTCTGTTTGTCTTTATTGATATTGTCCGAATCTAAAAGTATTTCACCCGAATCAGGAGTAAGCAGGGCGTTGAACATTTTGATAAGCGTGCTTTTTCCGGAACCCGTATGTCCTATTATTGCTGTCAGCGAACCTTTTTCAACGCATAAATTTACATTATCGAGAGCTTTTATTTCAAACGGAGTGTTTTTTGAATATGAATACGAAACTCCTTTTATTTCAAGAACATTCACCTTTTCGCCCCCTTCTGCATGTATTCTTCAAACGAGGCGATAAAGTCGTCGGCCGAAAGTATATCTCCGCCGAGCTTTATATTATCATCTCTTAATTTATTAGCAAGCACGGCGGCGGGAGGCATTTCGAGTCCGCAGCCGTTTATAAGCTTTTCGTTTTTAAATACTTCGACGGGGGTGCCGTCCGCAACTTTTTTACCCGAATCCATAATAACGACTCTGTCGGCTCTGATCGCTTCCTCCATGAAATGAGTTATGAATACGACGGTAATTCCCATTTCTTTATTTAGTTTAAGCATTACATTCATAACGTCGCGCCTGCCGGAGGGGTCAAGCATTGCCGTAGGCTCGTCGAGTATGATACAGCGCGTTCGCATAGCGATAATTCCCGCTATTGCAACTCTTTGCTTCTGTCCGCCGGAAAGCTTGTGAGGCTCATGGAATCTGTATTCATACATTCCGACCGCCTTTAACGCCTCGTCTACTCTTTTTCTGATTTCATCCGGATCGACTCCGAGGTTCTCGGGACCGAATGCTACGTCCTCCTCGACAATAGTCGCTACTATCTGGTTATCGGGGTTCTGCATAACGACTCCGACATTTTGTCTGATATCATACTCTTTTGACTCATCCGACGTGTCCATACCCGCGACGGTAATTTTTCCGCTTTCGGGAACCGCTATGGCGTTTGAAAGCTTCGCAACAGTCGATTTTCCGGAGCCGTTATGTCCGAGTACCGCGACAAACTCGCCGTTTTTTATTTCAAGATTCAGATGTTCAAGGGCAAGAGGATTCGGTGTGTCCGAATCCGACTCGTAGCGAAACGATACGTCCTCAAATTTAATCAAAGTGTTACTGTCCATAGGATATCCTTACAATTTTATTTTCTCTCTTTATTTCTTCCAAACCGCCGCCGAACCGCACGGCAGAATTCCGCCCGAAGCGGTTACGGGGAGTCCGAGTTCATCGGATGACGCAGTTCCGCCGAATTCAGGCTTTATTAAGGAAGCAAGTATGTACTCCATTACAGCGGGAGACAATCCCGTTGTGTATGAACTTATTAAGAACATAAGCGAGTCGTCTGTCAGAAGCTTTACGCTCTTCTCACACAGTCCGTATACTTCGTCCTCTAATTTCCATATCTCACCGCCGGGGCCTCTTCCGTACGAAGGCGGATCCATAATTATAATATCGTAATGATTACCGCGTCTGATTTCGCGTTCGACAAACTTAACACAGTCGTCGACAAGCCATCTTACACTCTTATCTTCAACCGAAGATGAACGCGCGTTTTCCTTCGCCCACTGAACCATGCCCTTTGACGCGTCAACATGGGTAACCTGCGCGCCGGCTTTCAGTGCGGAAATCGTGGCGGCTCCCGTATACGCGAACATATTAAGCACCTTGACGGGTCTGCCCGCATTCTTTATACATTCCGCAACCATATCCCAGTTTGCCGCCTGCTCGGGAAAAATACCCGTATGCTTAAAGCCCATAGGCTTTACGTTAAACATCAGGTCTTTATAATCAATCGTCCAGCGGTCGGGGATTTTTTTATAAACCTCCCACCTGCCGCCGCCCGACGACGAACGCAGATACCGCGCATCCGCTTTTTTCCAAAGCGGATGAAGCTTGTGCGTTTTCCAAATTATCTGCGGATCGGGTCTTATTAAAATTACGTCGCCCCAGCGTTCAAGACGTTCTCCGTCGGAACAGTCTATAAGCTCGTAATCTTTCCACTCCGAAGCTGTTCTCATTAAATAAGCCTTTCTCTGACAACCTCCGCGATAGTTTCGCTGAGTTTATCAATCTGTTCTTTATCCTTACCCTCTATCATTACGCGGACAAGGGGTTCCGTACCGGAAGCTCTGACGAGAACTCTGCCGTTGTCGCCGAGTTCTTTTTCCGCCTCCTGAATCGCGATTTTGACATCCTCATCCTCTGCGAGTCTGAGTTTTCCGAATGAGGAAACCTTGACGTTTTTAAGAACCTGAGGATAAATTTCAATCTCGGAAGCAAGTTCGGCAAGCGATTTACCGGTAGCTCTTATAATGTTGAGAACCTGTACCGCGGACAGCTGACCGTCGCCCGTCGTCGCATAATCGAGGAATATTATATGACCGGACTGCTCGCCGCCGATATGATAGCCTTTTTCAAGCATGCGTTCAAGAACGTATCTGTCGCCGACCTTTGTTTTTTCGCAGTTAATACCGTACTTATCGCAGAATTTGAACAATCCCATATTGCTCATTACGGTAGCGACGAGAGTGTTTCCGTTTAATTTATCATGTTCTTTTAAGAATTTTGCGCTTATTGCCATGAGTTCGTCGCCGTCAACAAGCTTGCCGGACGCATCGACAGCAAGAAGTCTGTCTGCGTCGCCGTCGAACGCGAAGCCTAAATCAAAGCCGTTTTCGCGTACAAATTTTCCGAGTCCCTCAATATGAGTCGAACCGCAGTCCTTGTTGATGTTTATTCCGTCGGGATTAGCATTAATAACGACGCACTCCGCGCCGAGCTGTTTAAATAAATCGTTCGCCGTAACGCTTGCCGAACCGTTGGCACAGTCAAGCGCGATTTTCATGCCGTAAAACTGTTTATCTGCGGTTGATGCGACATGATTTATATAGTCTCTGACAGCATTCTGTGCCCAAATCATTTTACCGACCGCTCCGCCGAGCATAACGGGGGGCTGCGCAGCGTCGTCGAGTATAATAGCCTCTATCTCCTCTTCCATTTCGTCGGGAAGCTTATATCCCGTAGACTGGAAAATTTTAATGCCGTTATATTCGCACGGGTTATGCGACGCGCTTATCATAATGCCCGCGTCATAACCGTAGTCCTTAACAAGATAAGCGACGGCGGGAGTCGGAAGAACTCCGAGCATGAGCACGTCCGCACCTACGCTGTTAAGTCCGGCTGCGAGAGCCGCGGCGAGCATATCGCCCGATTTTCTCGTATCCATACCGATAAGAACTCTCGGTCTTGTTTTTATATTCTTTGCAAGAACCATAGCGGCGGCTCTGCCTATCTTTAATGCAAGCTCGCATGTAATTTCACTGTTGGCAACGCCTCTTGCGCCGTCGGTTCCGAATAATCTGCCCATAAAAATAACCTCCGTTAAAAGTAATAAAGTATGTATTAAAAATCAATATAAACTCTGCTGTCCCTGCTGTGCTATTCCCAAATGTCTGTACGCCGCGGGGGTAACCGTTCTGCCTCTCGGAGTTCTCGAAAGAAAACCTATCTGCATTAAATACGGCTCGTAAACATCCTCAATCGTGACTGATTCTTCGCCGATTGCCGCCGAAATCGTCTCAAGTCCGACAGGACCGCCGTTATAGTTTTTTATCATAGTGGTAAGCAGAAGCCTGTCGATATTGTCAAGTCCGAGTTCGTCAATTTCCATTTTTTCGAGTGCAAGACACGCGTCGGCTTTCGTAATTTTTCCGCTGCCGATAACCTCCGCGTAATCTCTTGCGCGTTTTAAAAGCCTGTTTGCGATTCTCGGCGTGCCTCTCGATCTTGAAGCAATTTCAACCGCACCGTCCTCGTCTATGCCTATACCGAGTATTCCCGCCGAACGCATTACTATTTGAGAAAGCTGTTCGGGCGTATACAGTTCAAGTCTTAACAGCATTCCGAATCTGTCGCGCAGCGGAGCCGTAAGCTGTCCCGCTCTCGTTGTCGCGCCTACAAGAGTAAAGCGTTTAAGATCAAGTCTTATCGATCTTGCAGAGGGTCCCTTGCCTATAATGATATCTATTACGTTATCCTCCATTGCGGGATAAAGAACTTCCTCAACACTTCGCGACAGTCTGTGAATTTCGTCTATAAACAGAACGTCGCCCTCGTTAAGATTCGTAAGCAGAGCGGCAAGATCGCCCGGTTTTTCGATTGCAGGTCCCGACGTTACGCGTATCTGAACATTCATTTCGTTAGCGATAATTCCCGCAAGCGTCGTTTTTCCGAGGCCGGGAGGACCGTAGAGCAAAACATGATCAAGAGGTTCTCCTCTTTTTAACGCCGCTTCTATATAAACTCCGAGATTCTCCTTAACCTTATCCTGTCCGATATAATCGCCGAGAATTTTCGGTCTTAAAGAGGACTCTGTCTCACTGTCCGACGGAGTAAAATCGGGAGTCATCATTCGGTAATTATCATAATTTTCGAATTCTTCGTTATCCACTGATTATTCTCCCTTTTATCAATTCGAACTCAATATATTCAACGCTTTTTTAATAACTTCTTCAACCGTAAAATCGCCCTTGACCGACGCGACGGCTCTCGAAGCTTCCGACTGGGAATATCCGAGGAACTGAAGCGCACCGACAGCCTCCGATTTATCAGAATTCAAACTTACGTCGGCTATATCGGAAAGCTCGCCGTTGTCCGAAAAATCGAATGACGAGAGCTTGCCTTTTAATTCTCTGACTACCCTCTCCGCGATTTTCGGTCCTACGCCCTGTGCCTTTGTGACAGCCTTTGCATCTCCGGAAGCTACCGCCAGTGCGAGACTTTCGGGAGTTAGCAAAGACAAAATCGACAGTGCGGCTTTCGGACCGACTCCGCTTACGGATATGAGGAGCTTAAAACACTCCAATTCGTCCTCATCGCAAAAACCGAATAAATCGAGTGCGTCCTCGCGAACGGATAAATATGTGTAAAGAGTAGCTTTATTTCCCTCACCGCCGATTTTTTTCAGCGTATTCAGAGACGTATTTATTTTAAATGAGACTCCCGAACACTCGACTGCAACAGCCGACACGAAAGTCTTTATTATTTTTCCCGTTACAGAATAAAACATATTCTCATCCTCTGTTATTTAACATTGAAGCAAGAGACGAACCGTTTACGTGAGCATGACATATCGCCATTGCGAGAGCGTCCGCCGTATCGTCGGGCTTCGGAACACGCGAGAGATTAAGAATAATCTTGGTCATCTCCTGCACCTGTTTTTTTTCGGCTCTGCCGTAACCGACAACGCTCTGCTTAACCTGAAGAGGCGTATATTCGAATATCGGAACGCTGTGCTTCTGCGCGGCAAGAACAGTTACTCCGCGAGCCTGCGCAACATCAATCGCCGTTTTCTGGTTTGTATTGAAAAACAGTTTTTCAATCGCCATTGCGTCGGGCGTATATTCGTCAATGAGATGAAATATACCGTCGTATATCTGTTCAAGACGCGTTGTGAACGAGGTATGAGCCTCGGTCGTAACAGTTCCGTAGCCGAGAACACCGAAATGATTGTTTTTATACTCGATAGCCCCCCATCCCACAATCGCGTACCCCGGGTCTATGCCTAATATTATCAAACCATATCTCTCCATTGTAATGTTTATCACAGTATAGCATATTATAAATAAATACTCAATATTAAAATAAAATAATTTATATAATTGAATTTGCACGCGTATTATGATATTATATTTCTTATAAAATTGAAAAGAGGTCATGTAATGAGCGAATATATTTTTATGAGCCGGGGCAGCGAGGACGATTACGACGAATTTATGGATCTTATAAATCTGACGTTCGGATTTGAGGATGAGTCGGTTCAGTTCCTCGGTCTGCTTCCTAAATTATACAAAAAAGAATTTAAGCCTGTTGAAAACAACGTCGTTTTAAAAGTAAACGACGAAATGCGTTCGGCTGTAGGCTTATTTTATAATGAGATGGATGTTCTCGGTCATAAGCTTCTGTGCGGAGGTATCGGCAACGTCGCCGTTCATCCCGAACACAGGGGAAAAGGCTATATGAAAGCCGTCATGGCGTACTGTCTTGACGAAATGAAGCAAAAAATGTGCGATTTTTCTTTTCTCGGCGGACAGAGACAGAGATATGAATATTTTTCATATCAGCCGGGCGGAATATCGATAAAATGCGAATTTTCAAAAACAAACGTCAGACATCTGTTCGGAATTAATCATACTCCCGAATTCACCGCAAGAGAAATTACATCTCCCGATGACCCTGCCGTTAAAAAAATCGAAATTCTGCATGCTGCTTCACCGTGCAAAATGAAGAGAGACAGCGGAAAATATTTCGATATTATAAAATCATGGCGTCACAAACCGTATGGAGTTTATGACAGATACGGTGATTTTAAAGGATACTTTATCGTTACGGAAAACAAAAAGTGGATCACTGAATTTAAAGCCGTCGACGACAATGAAATAAAATTCGTCGCTGAAGCTATGATCATTGCCTGTGAAAGCGAGACATTAACCGTTAACCTGCCGGAATTCGAAAAGGCAAACTGTGAATTCTTCGAAAAATACGGAGAGTATATATCCTACAACAACGTAGATATGATTTCGGTTTTTAATTTTGAGAAAACCGTCCGCGCTTTTCTTACGTTAAAAGCATCTTACGCGCCTCTTGCCGAAGGTTCGTTTACCGCTCTTATCCTCGGCGAGAAAATGCCCGAAAAAATCAAAATAACGGTCAGGGACGGCATTGTAAGCGTTGAAGAGTCAAACGAAAAAGAAGATATAACGTTAAGCCACGACGAAGCGATGAAACTGTTTTTCGGTCTGTATTCGTCAAAAAGGTTCGAATTGCCGTCGGGCTGTTCGGGATGGTTCCCTCTTCCGCTATATATTTATCAGCCGGATAACGTTTAAACAGTTTTTACACACAGTTATTTACATATAAAAAATCGGCTGCCGGACAAAACCGACAGCCGTATTCTTTTGAATAATTATTCGCCTTTCATTTCAAGAAGCTTCTGTTTGCCGTTGTAAGCGTCAACGGAAAGCTTGATCGAATCAAAAATTGCGCTCTTGATGTCGTCGGGTTCAACGCCTAACTCAACGCACCATTTTTTATCAATAAACGTATTCATGCACATAATGTCTGCAAGACCGACAGGATCGATACCACCCTGAATACCCTTATCGGCATATTCTTTTCTCATCTTTAAGCCGAAGAGCTGGAACATCCACTTTGCGATATGAACGATCTTTCTGTCCTCCTGACCCATTGCCTGATAGCAAATCTTGAGAAACTCATCCCATGTAAGGTTATAGTAACCGATAGGATAAGTGTTTCCGCCCTTATTACGCATAGCCGCGCCGTAAATGCACTCTGCAACCTGACGAACGGTAACCATAGTCGTACCGCCCTTGGGATAAAGCGTTGCCTTGCCCATTTCGGCAGTACTGAGCTGTTCGATAAGAATAACCCAAACGGGCTTTCTGCCGGGCTGAGTTCCGAAAATATAGGGAAGCTCCAGAACCGCTACGTCCATCTTGCCGTCCTCGGCAAAACTTAACGCAACTCTCTCCTGGTCAATACGGCTCTTGATGTACGGATGCTTTTCGGTAAGCTTCATATCGGGGCAAGTCTTTGCAAAATATGAAAAATACGAACCGAGAATTACGGATTTCTTAATACCTGCGTCTTTCGCAATGGAAAGAAGTCTTCTGACGGGATCGATATTGTACTTCTTGTATGCCTCGTAAACGGGAGCCGGGAACTCTACTCGTTCGTCAACGCCTGCTGCGAAAATGAAGCAATCGCATCCTGCCATAAGCTCCTTGATTTCCTCATCCGTCTTTTCAAGATAATTTGCAAAGATTATCTTCATCTCGGGAGGAATGGGCGCACCCTCGGGAAGAGGAGGAAGAGCAAGAGTGACAACCTCATTGCCCTCATCGATAAATTTCTGTGCAGCCGCGGAACCGAGAAGTCCGGTACCGCCGATCATAAATACTTTCATAATTTGACCTGCTTTCAATTTACTTAATTTTAGTTTTTTGAACTACCGTCTAATATTATAAATACAAATAACCCCGATATCAATAGATAACGGGGTTTTTTCATAATTATTTAACAAATAAACTTAAAATGACGAAACAATGACAAAGATATGTGGAAATTATTTCTTCCACTGGAAATAATTTTCAAGAAGTTTACCGAGAGCTCTGAAAAGACTTGCTATATAGTCAAGGAACTTAAACAGAAAACTCATAGGCTGATCGTCTTTTATTTCCGAAGAATACTCGGGATGCTCAACAACTTCATAGTTAAAATGAGCAAGAGCAGCAGCATGGTCGGAAAGATTTTTTCCGGAAGCGTCAAAGAAATTCTGATAAGCAAAAGACTGAACGGAAAGTTTAACTCCGCCGCCGTCACGGTAAAGGAATCTCTCTACGGAGTCAAATACGCCCCAGTATCCGCTGTGATCGGTCGACGCGGAATTCTGCGCATATTTATAATACTGATCATACGAATAGTTTTTGTCGCCGTGGTTTTCTATGATGGTAACGGTGGGATCATACGCGTTCGCATATTCGACAGCCCATGCGTCGTTGAGTCCGAGAGGCTCGATAAGCTTTCCGATAATATTCGTCGAAGCGTTTGAGAAAAGAGAGCAGTTGAAATCACCCGTGATTATAACTGCACGGTTTGCCGAATGTTTGTTAATATATTTGACAAGCTGTTCAAATTCGGCTTCACGCGCTGCGTTGTTTTCGGCTCCGCCGTAAGCGTCCGCATGAAGATCATAATAATCAATATATACACCGTCGGCAACCTTAATAGTTGTCATCATGAATCCCTTATTGGAAAGCTCGTCGCCCTCGGGAATAACGCCGTGAGTCTGCTCCCATGCCTGTCTGTCGGTATTTGAGAGGGGCATATTCTTTGTGAAAACGTTAAGACCGTCGCCGAGAGGGACTCCGCCCGCATGCTCGGTCATATACTTATAATTTGTAAGCTGTTTTCTCAAATACGTATCGTAGTTAAAGTCCTCCTGCGTGCAGACTATGTCATAGCCTTTCGCATTGAGAAGCTGACCTATAAGAATAGTATTGTTATAAGCATCGTTATTGTCGCCGGTAAAAGACGAGGGTATCGGCAGACCTTTTACGTTATAACTTAACGCGTTAAACGAACCTTTTGTGCCGATGGGCGCAATATCGGCTTTAACCGCACCCGCAGGAACAACGGCAAATGCACCGACCATAACAAGGCTCAAAACAACCGAAATGATTTTTTTCATTGTTTTCATTGGAACATCACCTTTCCGTAGAATAAAAAATATCCATTAATATAATAACATTGTCGAGATTGTTTGTCAACATTAAATAATTTTAACAAAAGAAAATCAATTAAACAGTTGATTACGGATACTTTATCATATTTTCATTATGACCGCTCAATGTTTTCGCAAGGTGGATCACATTCTCGCTGTCATGATAGAAGTAATAATAACCGGTGTCGCTGTGATACAAAACAGCCTCTATTGCATCTTTGCCCGGGTTGCATATAGGACCTACGGGGAGAGCGGAACAGTTATACGTATTATATAATCCCTGCAAGCTTGCGTACGCCGCGTTAACATCGGAAGCTATCGAGTTTTCATAATCCTTTGTCGAATCGCACTGAAGCTGCATATTTGCGCCGAGTCTGTTAATAAGAACCGAAGCGATGTCTTTCATGTCGTCGGCAGTTCCCTCTTTTTCGACAATCGACGCAAGAGTCAAAACGTCATCAACGCTTAACGACTGTTCGTCGGCAAGAGTCGCGTATGAATCCGACCAGCGGTTATCAAAGTTATCGAGGAACTTTTTTATAACACTGTCCGCGGATTCGCCGATATAGAATTCGTAAGTGTCGGGGTAGAAATAACCCTCGAATTTATAGTATCTGCTCGTCGGTCTGTCCATGAGTTTAACGAAATCGTAATCCTCTGAATAATCGTTTTCTTTCATGGCGTTTATCATTTTCTCTTTAGAACAAACCTTTTCATCTTCAAGCTTCTGAAGAATCTGATTCATGGTGTAGCCCTCGGGGAAAGTAAGAGCAACCGTTTTAGCCGCAGAGGAGTTCTTGTTTTTTATACTGTCAAGCATATTTTCAAGTCCCATTGACGGCGTGAGACTGTATTCGCCCGTACGGTAATTTTTATCGGTATATCCGAGAAGCTTTGCGGCAACTATACAGAAGTATTTGTTTTTTATAAGCTTCGCCTTTTTAAGTGCGGAAACAACGCTTTTTGTATCAACATTTCCGTTCGCGTCCTCGCTTATCGTAACGTCGATTATTGTATCGGAGCTTCTGTTTATTGCGAGAATATCGTTAAGGCACGAAATAAGTATTAAAGAAAAAACGAGAGAAACCGCAACAATAACCGCGCCTATTTTTAAACAATTCTTTTGCCTCGCACGCTTTTTCGCAAGCTTCTTTCTCTCTTCCGCCGTAAGCTCGGCTTTCGCTCTTTTATCCGACGGCATCTTATTTGTTCCGTCTGCTGTTTTATTGCCCGTTCGCGTCGGATTTCCGCGCGGAGCCTGTCCGCCGTCTGAAGTTCGGCGGGGATACTGCCCCTGCCGGTTGTCGTGTGCGGGAGTCCGGCGTTCTCCCCGGTTTGTATAATCCGGGACTGAATATCGGTTATCCAATTTTAAAATCACCTAACCTTTCAAGAATCATGTATTTAATTACATATAGTATAATTTATCTTCCGTGCAAACCGCGTTTACGGGAACATCGTTTTCGTCGGACGGTATTTCCGATATAAAACATTCGTAAAAACAAAGACCGATTGTAAAGCCTTTGAAATCGGACAAAAATCTGTCGTAGTATCCCCTGCCGTAACCGATTCTGCTGCCTTTTATATCAAATGCGGTTCCGGGAACAATGCACAAATCGTCCGAATTGCTCGCTTTGCATTCGGGAGCGGAAAAATCAGGTTCCGGAACTGAAAAATATCCTTTTTTAAGCTCCGAAAACGAATTTATTGCCCTAAAAGTCATCAATCCTGTGCTGTTTTCGCATTTTGGAACAAAAACCTCTTTGCCGTCCGCCAAAGCAAATTCAATCAATTCTTTCGTCGACGGCTCATCGGGGAGCGAAACATAAGTAAAAAGCCGTTTGCATATTTTATACTCTTCGCACTGCGTTATGTTGCTTATAATAAAACCGCTTTTTATGTCCTTATCGGATATCTCAGTCCGTTTGATAAGCATTTCTGCACGGACGGTTTTTTTATCATTCAGGGGCATTGTACTTCTTTTCTGATCTCGTCGGCGCGTTCTTCCGAATAAAAATACGCGATAATCGCAAATGCAAATTCCATAGCCGCACCCGCGCCCTTTGCGGTAATAATATTACCGTCGGTTACGCAGACAAGTTTATCATTCATGACATTCGCCCCGTCAAGATCTTTTTCAAATCCCGGGAAACAGACGGCATTCCTGTTTTTCAGCAGTCCTTTATGTCCGAGAATCGACGGAGCCGCGCATATAGCGGAAATCATCAGAGAATTTTCGTAACAGAAATCAATCGCTTCGTTTACGATTCTATTATCTTCGAGATTCAGAGTTCCGGGCATGCCTCCGGGAAGTATAATACCCTCGACCTCGTCATTAAGCTCGATATCGTCTGCCGTCAAATCGCAGCGAACCCTTATATTATGTGTCCCGCGGACAGTCTGCGAACCGACTCCGACTGTAAAAATTGTCTTGCCCGCTCTTCTTAAAAAATCAACGGGAACGAGAGCTTCGACTTCCTCAAAACCGTCTGCCAAAAATTCATAAATCATAAAAACACCCTGTGTCTAATTTTATTACAATAAATATTAACACAAATTAAAAAAAAATACAAGACGATTTTACCAAAGTAACAATATTGAAATAATTTAATTTTAATGAGCCTAAATAACATCGTCCGTTATTGACTGAACATTATTCATTGTGATATAATAACCTCACGAAACACAATCCAAATCAGAGATTTGGTGTGTTTCGGAGAACATTGAATCATACCGCTTCGGCACAGCGCGCCTTTGCGACATGATATAATATTATGAAAAACTTAACGACGGAGATTATATATATGGATGAAAACAAATACAGAGGTTCAATTGTCAAGGTTATAGGAATGTCCGACACGGGAGAAAAGATACCCGCGGCTTCGGGCAGGATATCGACTCAGCCCGGCAATGCGACCGCGATACTTGAAAAGTCTCTCGACCCGGAAAAGAATGCGAGGCTTATTTCAAAGGTTACGAAATCGGGTCATAATTCGACAATAGAACATACTGTTTTTAACCTCGCATTTCAGGACGTTTCCGTGTTCTGCGAGCAATTTATAATTGAATTCAGGCTGGCTTCCTTTACAGTCAAATCAAGACGTTACGTGGATTTCGGCTCGGACGGCTACTATATGCCGTTTATTTCCGAAGAATACGGGGATGAATTTAAAAAGCAAATGGATTCTTTTTATGTCGATTATAATTATTTTGTCGAAAACGGCGTTCCCAAAGAAGACGCAAGATTTGTTCTGCCGTACTGTTTAAGAAGCAATTTTTTCTGCACCGTTAACGCGAGAGAGCTTCTTCATATTATTCAGGCTATGCTTTTCGGCAGAGGAAGCGCGTTTGTTGAACTTAAAAATCTCGGAGAACAGCTTTTCGAACAAATAGAAGAGTTAACGCCCGGAATCTGTACGGACTTTTTTTCAAGACGTCCGAAATTGAGCGATAAAATAAATATCGGCTTCAGATTCGACGACATGAAAACCAACGAGACTGAACACAAAGAAACCGAACTTCTTTCATACACCCTTGACGCGCAGAAAACGATAGCCCGCACAGCTCTCACAGAATCAAGACAGTACAACTCTGCGACGATCGAAAATATAATTTCGGACGAATCAAACGTCGAAAAAATAATCGATATCGTTTTGGAATCATCACGTCCGCGTCCGCTTGAAACGGCAAGCTATACGTTCAGAATAAACGGCGTTTCGCTTTCTACCGTAACGCATTTCACCCGCCACAGAATGCAAAGTCTGTCGATTCCGTCTCTTACATTAACGGACAGAACAAAATACATTCTTCCCGACACGATAAAAAACAATCCGGAGTTTTTTAACAGATACACAAACGCATTTTCAAGAATAAACGATTTATATAACGATTTAAAGAGCAAAGGAGTAAGCGACGAACTTCTTGTTTACTGTCAGTTAAGCGGAAATACGCTCGATATCGTTTCGACAATGAACGCAAGAGAGCTTATCGTATTCTTTTCATTGAGGACATGTTCCAGGGCGCAGTGGGAAATACGCAGATTAGCGCACGATATGCTTATAAAATTAAGAGAGACAGACCCGTACCTGTTCAACAAATTCGGTCCGAGCTGTTTCATGACATCGTGTCCCGAGGGCGCGTTTTCATGCGGAAAAGCCGCTGAAATAAAAGAATACTACGGTAAAAAAGATGAGTAATTACGGTTTCTTCGCTCAGGTATACGATTCTCTTACGAAAAATGTTGAATATAAAAAACGCGCGGAATATATTTTTTCTTTGCTGAAACGTAACGGTACAGATTCGGGGATAATGCTCGATCTTGCATGCGGAACGGGGTCGCTTTCGAAATATTTTTCCGATTACGGATTCGACATGATTCTCGTCGACAACTCCCCCGACATGCTCGCAGAAGCAAAGAAAAAAAATCCCGGTGCGCTGATTCTCTGTCAGGACATGACCGAACTTGACCTTTACGGCACCATAGACTGCGCCGTATGCTCGCTCGATTCGATAAATCATCTGACAAGAATATCCGATGTCAGAAAAACTTTCGATAAGATATCGCTGTTTATGAATCCGGGCGGAGTGTTCGTATTCGACGTAAATACCGTATACAAGCACCGAAATATTCTCGCCGACAACGTTTTCGTATATGAAACGGATTCTTCGTACTGCGTCTGGCAGAATTCGCTTAATAAAAAAACCGATGAGGTAAGCATAACACTTGACATATTCACACCCGAAAACAATTTATACAAACGGCATACCGAATCCTTCGGCGAACGCGCGTACGATATCGGAGACATAAAAAAATGGCTCGAATACAGCGGATTCGGGATTAGAGATATTTTCGGCGAATTAACGTACGAAAAAGCGAAAGCCGACGACCAGCGCGTATATTTTACCGCTGTAAAGAAATAAACTTTAAAAGGAGAAATAGATATGAGTAAACTTGTACGCTGTATTTCCGACGACGGAACTCTTATGATTATGGCGGCGGACACTTCGGATATAGTTTTTGAAGCGCAGAAAATTCATTCTACATCAAAAGTATGCACTGCGGCTATGGGCAGACTTTTAACTGCCGCGGTCATGATGGGAAGCATGCTTAAAGGCGACAACGATTCTCTGACTTTGAGAATCAACGGCAACGGTCCGTGCGGGTCGGTTATCGCGGTCTGCGACAGTCACGGCAGGGCAAAATCTTATATTTCAGACGGAAATGTCGAACTGCCGTTAAATAAAAAAGGTAAACTCGACGTAGGCGCAGCCGTAGGAACCGACGGTTCGCTCACGGTTATAAAGGATCTCGGATTATCCGAACCTTACGTCGGTCAGGTACCTATAGTTTCGGGCGAAATCGCGGAGGACATCACGTCTTACTATGCAACAAGCGAACAGACTCCTACCGTCTGTGCGCTCGGCGTGCTCGTAAATCCGGACAAAACAGTCGCGTATGCGGGCGGATTTATGATACAGCTTCTGCCGACGGCTGCCGACGACACAATAGATAAAGTTGAAAGATGTATAAAGGACATTAAGAGCGTTACGGACATGATGAAAGATGGCTTGACTCCCGAGCAGATCTGTCATACCGTACTGCCCGAATTCAACATAGAAGTTCTCGACGAGCAGGAACCCGTTTACGAATGCAACTGTTCGAGAGAAAAAGTTATCAGAGCGATAATGTCGGCAGGTAAAGATGAATTGCTTGACATGGCAAAAGACAAAGAAACTGAGGTAAAATGCCATTTTTGCAACAAGGAATACACCTTTACATCGGACGAGATAAAGAAGCTTGCAGAAAGCTGATTACTTTACAATTTTAAATACACAAAAAACCGAGTCCGCACGCTGAACGGACTCGGTTTTTAATGTATTTTTTTATCTGTGATAAAGCTTTTTCGTCTGATATTTCGGCTCACACGTCATATTAACGCCGAGTTTGCTGAAAATATTTTCATCTACATGCGATAGTATTACAGACGAATGTCCCTCCGTATTTTTAAGCTTCGAGAGCTGTTCCATGGCTTTCTGTGCGTCGGGATCGGTTACGGCGCATATCGAAAGCGCGATAAGAATTTCGTCTGTGTGAAGTCTCGGATTTCTGTTGCCCATATGTCCGACTTTGAGCTTCTGTATAGGCTCTATAACCTGCGGAGAAATGAGAAGCTTATCGTCGTCTATGTCAGCGAGAGCTTTTAATGCATTTAAAAGACACGCTGCCGACGATCCGAGCAAAGATGTTGTCTTGCCGGTAACTATTCTGCCGTCGTTTAATTCGAGAGCAACCGCAGGCGCGCCTGTCAGCTCGCTCTTATCCAACGCAAACTTAACAACGGGACGGTCGTCTGATGAAATGCCGAGCTGGGTCATAAGAGTTTCGATTTTTGAAACCTCAGACTGAGAAGCCAGTCCCTGCGTAACCGCACACATCGACTTATAATAACGGCGGATAATCTCCTGCTCGCTCGCTTTACAGACAACGTCATCGTCGCATATTCCGAATCCCGCCGTGTTAACGCCCATATCCGTCGGGCTTTTATACGGACAGGAATCCGATATTTTTTCAAAAATAGCTTTTAAAACGGGGAATATCTCAATATCTCTGTTATAATTTACGGTCGTTTCTCCGTATGCCTCGAGGTGATACGGGTCGATCATGTTAACATCCGAAAGATCGGCTGTCGCGGCTTCATATGCGACGTTTACGGGGTGTTTAAGCGGAATATTCCATATAGGAAATGTCTCGTATTTCGCATATCCCGCGCGGACTCCGCGCTTATGCTCGTGATAAAGCTGGGAAAGGCACGTCGCCATTTTTCCGCTGCCGGGCCCCGGTGCCGTAACTACTACAAGTCTGCGCGTCGTTTCAATATAATCATTTTTGCCGAAGCCGTCGTCGCTGACGATAAGAGGAATATTATTCGGGTAATCTTCTATTATATAATGTCTGTAAACATTGACTCCGAGCGAATTGAGCCTTTTTTCAAACGCCTCGGCAGCCTTCTGTCCCGTATAATGGGTTATTACAACGCTTCCTACATACAGACCGCTTTCACGGAACGCGTCTATGAGCCTCAAAACCTCTAAATCATACGTAATGCCGAGATCGCCTCTGCGTTTGTTTTTTTCAATTGCGTCCGCACTTATTACAATAATAATCTCTGCCTCGTCTTTAAGCATATTAAGCATGCGGATTTTACTGTCGGGACAAAAGCCCGGAAGAACGCGCGAAGCGTGAAAATCGTCAAAAAGCTTGCCTCCGAATTCAAGATAAAGCTTATCGCCGAACATGTCGATTCTTTTAAGAATGTTCTCTGACTGTAAGGAAAGATATCTGTCATTGTCAAAGCCGATATTATTCATTAAAATACCCCTCGCCGTTAAAATACATCATAGACTATATCATAAATATCGTCCTCTTTCAACATTTTTTTCAAAAGTAGGTAAAATATATTCCCGCTATTGATTTAATCGAACGAATATGGTACATTATAAATAACATATTATAAGGTGATGCTTTATGAAAAAGAGATTTTTTTCGGTCATATTTGCCGTTCTGATGATTATACCGACTTCTATTACGGCGTTCGCGCAGACTCCGCCGGCGTTTAACAAGGTCGACGCAACAGTACGCGTCGGAACGGACGGCAGTCTTAATATTACGGAGGAATGGGACGTTACGTTTTTCGGCTCCGACGCTCAAAAGACGTTTACCCGTTCCATTGAACTTCCGACGAGCAAGGATTTAAAATCCGTCGAAAAATACGATTCGGTTAAAAATATAAGCGTTATTTCTGACTCAAAATTCTATTACGACCCGAACGAATCGTCGACGATGAAATCCGACTCTATGACAAGCTATTCGGGTTCGGACGGCAGCGGATCGTCGCTGAAAGTTACAAGGGACAGCAAAAACTGCAATATAGTATTCACAAAAACAACGGATGAAAACGATCATCATTTTATTATATCATATACAGTTACCGGTGCCGTTAAAAAGGATTCGGGCAAGGCAAGAATCTGTTACAGACTTTTCGGCTCTGACACGGGCACATTAAATAACGTCACGGTCTCGGTTATCGGCGACTGCATATCGAAACAGGATACGGGAATTTTATCTTTAAGTGATTTAAGTCCGGAGGTTACAGACGGAAACGTTAAATTCACGTCACCCATGTACACAAGCACAATGACAGTAGATATGACCGTCGGTGCTGATTCGTTTAACAAGGGTGCGCTTAATTCTTATTCAAAATCCGCGGACGCGTTCTCCGCGTTTGCAAAAAAGGCAAAAATCGCCGTTCCGATTACGATTATCGCAGTATTAATGATCGTTCTGTCAATATTTAAACTCTCGGGTACCGACAAGATCAGAAAGGAAATATCGGATTCACCCGAAGCGTTCGGCGCGTCGGCGGAGCTTGACAAAAATATTACGTTCCCGCAGGCGGCAAAACTTTTGGCTGATGTCTCCCCTGCTTCAAGTAAAAATATTACGCAGAGAGCATCGGGAATTTTTGTGCTCTCCGTAATTCAGCTTATATCCGACGGCATTTTATATGTGAAAAATAATGAAGTAACCGTTAATACCGCAAGGACAAAGGAGCTTCCCGACTATGAGAAAATGATTGCGGAAATGTTCCTTAAATATTCCGAAAACAAAAACGAAAGCCTTGTTCTTAGCAAAAACGCGCTCGACTCCTTTATAAGAGATATTGACATTTATCCCGATTACTTTTATAACTTTGCCGCTAACTTTATCGGGCTTATCCCCTCGGGAGACAGAAAATTCTTCAAATCCGAGGAAAACAAAAAGATTTACGCTTCATGCGTTATGATAAAAAATGATTCGGGCAGGATTTCGAATATTTCGTCGGTATTGTCAATGGTTTTATCCGATCCCGATACGGACGCAAGACAGATACTTCCCATAGGACTTTACCCGCAGACGGCGGAATCTCTCACGTACAGTTCGCAGATAAATAACAATGTCGACCTGTTTGTAAGCGCAGTATGCGCCGCGGCGGCAAAAATTGACAGATTGTTCAGAAAATAAGACACAGTAAAAGCACGGAGCGGAAACTATAAATCCGCTCCGTAATTTTTTTATTTTCAGTTATCTTTTATGTCTTAATCTGTTGAGAAGTGACTTAGGACTCTTTTTACCGAGAGTTATCATTGAATAGCCGTCACAAGGACCGATCTGTCCCGCCGACATTTTAAGAAGTCTCTCAACAACATTTATGAACATGTCGACCTGCTCATACATAAGCTCTTCGTCAAATTTATCCATCTCGTCGTTATCACTGACTGCGCACAGGCAGTCCGGCGCGGTAACGAGTGCGATATCGGGAATACCGCAGTTAAATAACGGCTGTCCTTCGCCGAAATGCAGGAAATTATGTCCGCGCATTGTGATGACTCTGTATCTGTCTCTCTCTTTAACACAGTCAAGATAAAGCTTATCAAGCGTATCGTTGCCTGTATATGAAAGCTCCGTTTCAATGTCACCGACCTGTTTATACTCACCGTCGACATCTTTAAACATTTTACAGCCGAGATGCTCGACGGCAACGCCCGCAACAGCTTTCGTATGACCGCCGATACCATCCCATAAATCACGGTGCATGGCAAGCCACTTCGACGTAGCCTGTACTCCTCCGCCGGCGATTGTTTTGAACGAGGGAAGTCTGAAATGACCTGATACAAAAACAAATATCAGATTTCTTTCAAGCTCTTTGTCTCTGAAATAGTCAATCATATTCAAAAGAGCAATAGGTCCGTTTTCTTCTATACAGTTGGTTCCGTCGGTGTGCGTATTAATAATGATAGCCTCTTTAGTATTTTTACCCTCAAGAATAGTATAGAATGTTTCGGTAACCGCGCTTCTCTCCTTTTCGGCGACAAGCTTTAAATTTGCTACCTTATGCTCTTTAGCCGCTTCGAGAACTTTTTCTCCGTCGGACTCGTTAACCCATATTGCGGGAATACCCTGATACGGCAGAATAAACGGAAGATACTGTCCGTCGATTCTCTTATCGGACATTCCTTTCCAGATACAAACGACCGCTTTCGCTCCGCAGGCTTTCGCAGCCTTTAAAAACGGAAAATTAACGAATGCAGTAGCAACGGGACCGTCGTATTTTTCCGGAATGGTAACATCCTCGGGCAGTGAGGAACGTTTATCGAACGCTATTTCGCTCGGAAGAAAATTAAGTTCGTCAACGCCGACAACGGCAATCTTGCCCTTGGCATTAAGATAACCGAGTCTCTTATCGTCTACATGAACAAGCTCGGCGGTAACTCCGTCCTCGTCTGTTCTGCCCGAGTAGGGAAAAACGGACGAAATGTGAATCTCCTCGCCCTCTATTTTAAACGAAGAATCCTTTTCCTCCCAGCGCTTAAAACGAAACGGGTCTGAATAAACGTCCAGTCCTCGCTTCATAAGCTCTTTTTTAAGGTAACGGATAAAGTTTCTGTGTCCCATATTACCCGTAAGTCTCGGTCCGAACGAATTCATAAGTTTTACGTCTTTTAAAATCTTCTCCGGACTTGTTACCTTGTCGGCATACTTAATCATATAGTAAAACATCTGCCTTCTGTAATAATTATTTAATAATATTTTAACATGTTAATCGTCAGATGTCAATTATCTGTACGGCTACAAAATACCGTTATTTGTGAATTATTTAACGATTCCTTCATATTTACGCATCTTAAAATATTATTATAGCAAAAGAGAGCCGAACCCCATAAGCCCAAAACGCACCGTCTCACGCCTCT
>OJAW01000016.1_pt1 | contig 139424 bp, 110 predicted proteins | sample 1589151 | NCBI WGS metagenome assembly OJAW01 (sample SAMN03283290) | human gut metagenome | biome: human-associated habitat; material: feces | host: Homo sapiens | place: Peru | collected 2012
CTGTTACCTCCACATTCTTTTTTATTTTGAATGTCCGCAAAATCCGTCCTACATCCTATAGACCAGAATATAACATTCATCACAATCACAATCAGTGCAACTGCGGCCATGGATACCCAAAAGCCGATATTAAGACCCAGCCATTCGGTGGTTCCGAAAAGAGTCATCCAAATTTCCTTCCAATTCATCATTACACCTCCTTAGAGCAGTTCGCCATAGTGACGGACATAGGCTTTTTTCAAGCTGGTTGCCAGCACCATATACAGCAGGATGCAGGGAATCAGATAAGCAAAGTATGTTACAGGCAGAGCGACAAATCCCAACATCGTTCCAAAGGCTGTAAAGGGAATAATGGTTAGAACCGTGATTCCAGTCATGGTGAGCAAGGTCACAGGAGCAGAGGCGCGGCTCTGAATGAAGGGCAGCTTCGGGGTGCGGATCATGTGAATGACCAGCGTCTGGCTCCACATGGATTCGACAAACCATCCAGCCTGGAACATCCCGATATACTGCGCCTGCATGGCAACAAGTTCCGCTCCGCTGTAATGAGCGGCCAGATCGTTGAACAGAACACCACCAGACACGAACATGGGGCAGAATACAAAATACATGAAAATGTAGGTTGTAAAGTCGAAGATGGAGCTGGTAGGTCCAATCCAAATCATAAAACTGCCTACACTGGAAGCATCCCATTTCCGGGGCTTTGCGATAAATTCCTCGTCCACGTTATCCCAGGGAATCGCGGTACAGGACAGGTCGTAGATCAGGTTCAGAAAAATCAGATGCACGCTCATCATCGGCAGGAAGGGCAGCAGCGCGGAGGCCGCCAGTACCGAGAACATATTGCCGAAGTTGGAAGATGCGGTCATCTTGATATACTTGATCATGTTGGCATAGGTCTTGCGGCCTTCGATAATGCCCTGCTCCAAAACCATCAGGTCTTTTTCCAGCAAAATAATATCAGCCGATTCTTTTGCCACGTCTACGGCGGTATCCACCGAAATGCCGATGTCGGCGGCTTTCATAGCGGCGGCATCATTGATTCCATCGCCCATGAAACCAACGGTATGGCCGTTTTCCCGGAGAACCGAAACCACACGTGCTTTCTGGTCGGGCGTCAGCTTTGCAAATACATCGGTGGATTCTGCTGCTCGTGCCAGCTCCGCGTCGCTCATATTATCCAGATCAGAGCCAAGGAGCATATTGCGAACCTTAAGCCCCACCTGCTTGCAGATGGTACGGGTCACCTTGTCATTGTCGCCGGTCAGGATTTTGGTAGTCACGCCATGGTTTTTCAGTGCCTTGATGGCATCTGCGGTGGATTCCTTCGGAGGATCGAGGAACGCAAGATACCCAATCAGCACCATATCACACTCGTCCTTCACGCCGAAAGCGCCCACCGGGGACGGATTGCTTTTCTGCGCAATCGCCAGCACACGGAAGCCCTTGTCGTTGAGAGCATCCACTGTTTTGAGAATCCGGCTGCGAACCTCATCGGTCAGCGGCTCCACGCCGTCATCACACTCTGCGAAGGTGCAGACGGAGAGCATTTCTTCCACAGCACCCTTTGTCACCATCTGGGTCTTGCCCTGCTTATCTTGAACTACCGTGGTCAGGCGGCGGCGGGTGAAGTCAAAGGGAATCTCGTCCACCTTCACATAATTTTCAGACAGATCAAGCAGACGAGAATCCGCCGCTTCTTCTTCCTCTGTCTTATGGATGATCGCCAGATCCATCAGATTCTTGTAGCCGGTCTGGAAATAGCTGTTGAGGTAAGCGTGGCGCAATACCCGCGTATCGTCCTCACCGTTTACGTTTAGGTGATATTCCAGCACAACTTTATCCTGTGTCAGCGTTCCGGTCTTGTCGGTGCAAAGAATGTCTATGGCACCGAAGTTCTGGATGGAATTCAGGTTCTTGACGATGGTCTGCTTTTTGCTCATGGAGACCGCACCCTTGGCAAGGCAGGTCGTCACGATCATGGGAAGCATCTCCGGGGTCAAGCCGACGGCAATGGAGATGCCGAACAGGAATGCTTCCAGCCAGTCGCCTTTCGTAATGCCATTGATGAAGAACACCAGCGGAACCATGACCAGCATGAAGCGGATTAGCACCCAGGAGACGGCATTGACACCCTTGGTGAAGCTGGTCTCTACTGCTTCTCCGGCAACTGCGGATGCCATAGAACCAAACAGCGTATTATCACCGACACAAATAACGACCGCTGTTGCACTGCCGGAGATAACATTGCTGCCCATAAAGGCGATGTTTGTATAATCGGTTATGCTGTCTTTGGCCGCGCTGACATTAGGCGTTTTTTCAATGGGCTCGCTTTCTCCAGTCAAACTTGCCTGACTGACAAACAAATCTTTTGCATCCAGAATTCGAACATCAGCCGGAATCATATCCCCGGCGGACAGATGCACGATATCGCCGACCACCAGATCATCCATGGGGATTTCAACTTTCACCTGATCCTTACGGGTAACGGTGCAGGTAGATGTAATCATAGCCAGCAGTTTTTCTGCTGCATTTCCGCTTCTGGACTCCTGCACAAAGCGAAGTGTGCCGGAAATCATAACCATAGTCAGAATAATTGCCATAGTCAGAGGGTCAAAATCCTCCGGCACACTGCCCAAAAGAGAAAAATAGGGAAACACCATATCCGTCATGGTGGACACCAGCGCCAGACAGAACAGGATGGCGGTAAAGGGATTGATGAATGCACCGGCCAGCTGCTTGACCAGAGATTTCTTTTTTTCGTGTGTTACTTTGTTGCTGCCATATTTGGTGCGGCTTACAGATACGGCTTCTGCATCAAGGCCACGAAGCGTGGTATGCAGGTTTTTCAAAACTTCCTTAATGGGATTGGTAGCCGCAAACTGAATGCGGCGATTCTGCTCGTCTCGAATGACTGCCTTTTCCACTGCCTGACGAACCGCCATACGATTTTCTTTCTTGTTCATTGGTCTTACCTCCTTGAATCTTAGTAGAGGCAAGGGCATCACATGAGGGACATGGAACTCCATGTCCCTCATGTGCTACTCTATGCCTTCGCGGACCACTGTCAGAGTCCATATTATTCACCTCGCTGTTTTATGGAATATCTATCCGAAACCGCATTGCGGATTATTTTTTGCGATATCGATTGCTTTTTTCGATATACCAGACATCAAAGCCGGCAATCATCAGCCATGCGATCATGGCGGCCACAAACCAGTGATCTGCAAATCCAGACCACAATCCCTTCATCAGGAAAATGATGCCATTAAGCGCAATGACTTCTCCGATATTGAGGCAAAGCGGAACAATTTTAATTTTCTCTTTCTCTTCCTGCGGCATATTTTTCCACGCAGATAAGTGAATATGTCCTTTCCCGCAGGCAAACACAAAACCCGCAATGGTGAAAAGAACTCCAAAAAAGATGCAGGTGTAATTCATTGCTGCTCACTCCTTTCGGTGATTGATTTCACTTCGTAGTTTCTTTAATTTCAGAAGTCTGATAAGCAACACTACTGCTGTAACTGCCAGAACAAGCCAAATGACAGCAGACACTTGATACCAAATCTGCAACATCAAAATTCTGTATTCGGAAAACATCCAGCCTAAACAGCCGCATATTATTGTGAACACGGCGTAAGGCGCAAGGAAAACTATCAGGCTATGATCTTTGATCCTCTTCACTCACAACACCTCCCAACCGGCGCTTATCACTTCTGGGATTGCCAATGCCTGTCCAACGATTCCCTCCAAAACATTGCTTTTTGGTTTTCCAGAAGAACAGTACTCAGCAACGATTTCAACCTTATCGCCAACAACATCGCCACTTTCCAGATTATTCAGATACAGTGTTTTGCAGGAATTGCTATTAATCAGCAACAGACGGATTTCCTGCTCTGCATTCGCCTGACAAAGGACCGAAATACGATATTGCTTTTCAGACTCATCCCCGACAGTGATTGGATTCAGCTTTCTCGCAAGGGGACGCAGGATCAAATTGGAGCCAATCAGAACCCCGGCAGCGGTAATTGCCATTGCATACATTCCCGTACTCGCAAGAATACCAATGGCAGCTGTGCACCAAAGCGTAGCCGCCGTATTCATTCCCCGCACCGAACCGCTGTCCTTGAAGATCACGCCGCTGCATAAAAAGCCCACGCCGGATATAATGCTGCTGCCGACACGAAACACCTGATCTGAGCCATAGAGCATGGGAAACAACGTGAAGAAGCTGGTTCCCATGCAGATCAGAACGTTGATACGGATGCCTGCCGGATGTCCGGTAAGCTGCCGCTCCAATCCAATCAGAAAGCCAAGCGCCAGGGAGAGGGAAATTCTTAAAACAAACTCGATGTAAATCATGCGAATCGCCTCCCTTCGACCACTTACAGAATACAAAAATCGCAAGGAGAATCACATGGCTAAAACCTTGCGATTTCCTTGCGATTTTGCAAGAATTTAGGCGGGCTGAGTTTGGCCCGCCTGTGTTATAGTTGGTCATTAAACTTGTATCCGATGCCCCAGATGGTCAGAATGTACTTGGGCGCGTCCGGGTCAGGCTCAATTTTCTTCCGTAGTTTTCGGATAAATGCCATGATGTTGCTGTCGTCCAAAAGGTAATCCTCAGACCACACCGCCCGGTAGATTTGTTCCTTGGTAAATACCTCCCCGCGGTTCTGAGCAAGGAAATACAGTATGTCAAACTCCTTTGGCGTCAGGCTGACTTCAGCGCCCCCCATGACGACCCTCCTGCTTTTGGGGCTGATTTCCAGTTCTCCAATCCGCATCCCGTCCGGCGGGACGAGCGAGGGAGCTTCCGCCTCACCGGATGCGCTCAGCAGCAGGGAGGTCACCTCTCCGCTGAGCATATCCCGGATGCCGGAAAGCAAGTCTTGGGCGCAGTCACTTTTCGGCGGCTCTTTCATCAGCTTTTCCAGCAGCCACTCTTCAAGGACGGAATCCATTGGGATAAAACCGATATTCTTTTTCACGATGGATTCCTCCTTTCAAATCAACTCATGATACTTCTTCTGATAGAGGGTTTTGACTACCGTAGTCAGCAGCATATACAACAGTGCTACAATCAGCAGAAATACGAAATACCAAAGCGGCAATTTCGTCAGGCCGAACAACGACGCACCCTTGGTAAAGGTAATCGCGGTAAAGGCGACGATTCCCGCAAGGGTAATACTAATAACCGGTGCAGACGGCCTGCTCTGCACAAAGGGTATCCTACGGGTCCGCAGAAAATGCAGAATCAGCACCTGTGTCCACATGGATTCCAAAAACCATCCAGTCTGGAAAAAAGACACATATTGAAGCCGAAGGGCGAGATCGGTAAGGTTCAGATAGGTCGCTCCTCCGCACAGCATAGGACACAGGAAGTAATACAGAAACAGGAATGTCACTATGTCGAACAGGGAACTGATCGGTCCAAAGGACAGCATAAACCGCCCCAGCGTCCTGCCCGACCAGTCCCTCGGAGAAAGGGTCTCTTCTTCATCCACATTGTCCCAGGGCAGAATGATGCACAAAACATCGTACAGCAGGTTCAGCAGCAATATCTGTACGGAAGTCATAGGCAAAAAGGGCAAGAAGGCGCTGGCGCAGACAATGGAGAGGATATTGCCGAAGTTGGAGCTGGCGGTAATTTTAATGTATTTGAGCATATTGGTAAAGGTTTTTCGCCCTTCTAAAATGCCCTGTTCCAGCACGCCAAGATCCTTTTGAAGCAGTACCACGTCCGCCGCATCTTTTGCTGCATCCACCGCCGTATCCACCGAGATGCCCACATTGGCATCACAAAGCGCCGGGATATCATTGATTCCGTCGCCCAAGAAACCCACCGTATGCCCGTTTTGCCTCAAGGTGGAAACCAGACGAACTTTTTGACCCGGTGTAAGCTCCGCGAAAACATGAATATTTTCAACTGCAGTGCTAAGTTCGCTGTCTGTCATTTCATCCAAATTGGCGCCGGTCAGCACGTTTTCGGAAGAAATCCCCACCCGGCGGCATACAGAGACCGCCACGTCCGCCTGATCTCCCGTCAGAATTTTTGGAGTCACCTTCAGCCTTTTGAGCGCCGCTACGGATGCCTTTGCGGTTTTCTTGGGTGCGTCAAAGAATGCCAGATACCCCATCAAGATCATATCTGTTTCATCGGCAGGGATAATCTGGTTTTGCTGTCCTACATTTTTTCGTGCAACGGCGATGACCTTCATACCGTCCTGGAGCATCTCATCTACCACGAAGGATACGCTCTGCATCCCGCTTTTCTCTATCGGCAGAATTTCACCCCGATACTCCACATGGCTGCAACGGTTAACGATGTGGGAGATATCCCCTTTCATAATGAGTTGACTGTCTCCATTTTTGTCTATCACAAGAGTGCTGACAAACTTGCGGGCATAGTCAAAGGGAATCTCGTCTACTTTTTGATACTGAGCGAGCAAATCAGTGTAATGTGCCTCGCTTCCCGGCATAGTCTGGCAGGCAAGAATTGCGTTATCAATTGGATTGCGTACGCCGGAATGGAAGGAGCTGTTTAAAAAAGCCAAATCCAGCACCTCGCTGCTTTCATTGCCGAGCACGTCCATATAATATTCCAGCAGGATACTTTCATTGGTCAACGTTCCAGTCTTGTCCATGCAAAGCACATCCATGCTGCCAAATCCCTGCATGGCATTGATGTCTTTGATGATGGTCTGCTTGCGGCTCATGGTAAGACTGCCCCTTGCAAGGCAAGCGGTAATAACCATAGGCAGCATCTCCGGCATCAGTCCTACAGCCACCGACAGCGCAAAAGCAAAGGATTCCAGCCATTTCCCACCTGTGACACCGAGAAGCGCGAATACAATGGGAATCAGCACCGCAATAAAGCGGAGCATGACCCAGGCGATGGAATTGGCACCCTTTTGAAAGGATTTTTTATCATCAGAATCAGGTTTTGCAAAGCTGCCGTAGAGTGTGTCCTTTCCGACCGCCAGCACAATACCCTCGCCTTTACCGCTGATGACTGTTGTTGCCATGAAAGCAAGATTTTCAAGCTGGGTCAGCGTTTCCAAGCTGCTGTAACTGAGGGCGCGGCAGCTCTTTTCCAAAATGGCGCTTTCGCCCGTTATGGCTGCCTGTGAGATGAACAGGTCGGTGACCTCTGTCAGCCGGATATCCGCCGGAACACGATCCCCCGCAGAGAGCAGGACAATATCGCCCACCACCAGCTTTTCCGCAGAGATCTCGATGAGTTCTCCTTCTCGTCTTACAGTGATACTTTCATGAATCAGCCGATTAAGCTGCTGCGCCGCATTCTTTGCTCGGAGTTCCTGAATCAGACGGATTGCACCACTAATTAGGATCATGGAAAAGATAATGATGGCAGTAGTGGCATTTCTGGCGAAGTTTGAGACGAGAAAAACGTCTGTCACCAACGAAATAATACCCAGGATAAAGAGAATTATATTGAACGGATTGATAAAAGCCCGCCGCAACCGGCGTATCATCGTATCATTCTTTCGCTCCGTAAAGCTGTTCGCACCGTATTTTTCCCTCATCGCCTCGACCTGTTCATGAGACAGGCCATCCGGTGATGCTCCAATATCTTGGTATATTTGTGATATCTCACGGTAAGCGTATTTTCTGATACGACTGTCAATCAGTGTTGTTTTTGACACGGGACAGTCCCCCTCCTTTAGCAATGCAATACAGATAATACTATTTTAACATTATTCTGCAAAAGTACCATGCCTATATTCTTGCTTTTTTCTTGCAATTAGGAAAATCATCGATTTCCGTCTTATCGTTTTATACATATCTGTGTTCACGGTATTAGAGTTGATGGTGACTTCTCACAAATACCACTCTTCTGCAAGCAGGGCTTTCGTGACACGAAAGCGATTTTCTGCTTGTTGGGGAAATTCCCCAATCCCCATAAAACGCTGCCTGCGGCATCGGGCTGCGCATCCGTTTCGGATGCTTTAACGGCAGTTCCTGCCAAAGAAAAAAGCCCGGTGCAGCATGAGCATTACACCCACACTGCACCGGACATTCCATCATCGACTGCTTTGTCTATTTTCTTCTTCCTGCCGCACTTCCTGCTCATGCAGCTGTTCTTTTTTCTGGTCATCCTCTTTCAGGATTTCCTGCACAATCTTCTGTGCCACAAGCCAATCCTGCATTTCCGATTTGGTCTTACGGTACTCTGCATAAGAGCTTTTCTTTCGTTCCAGAAGCATTGCATATTCTGTGTTCAGCTCGCTAATACGCGGGAGCTTTTTATCAAATCCGTTCTCTTTCTTATAGGCATCAAATGCCTTTTTTGCTGCACTGCGTAGGGCCAGCGCATCCCGGTGGGCTTCATAGAACTCTCGATTGTAGCCGGATGCCTTATACGCAGCAAAAACATCTTTTGTCTTAGCATAATTGATTAGATGCTTCCGCAGCACCGACACTTCCGACATCCGCGCCTCATCTGCCTTTACAGATTCCAGCAGCGCATCGCATTTCTCAGAAACTCCATCTGACTTTTCCTTCAGCTCTGCATAGCTCTTGATTCCATGCTCTTCCATGAACATCATAGCTTTTGCCATTTGCTTCAGATTAAAGACTTTCGCCCAACGCGCATATCCCCCGCCTTTGCCCGCCTGCATTTTGGCACGGACATCAATAAGGAACGACAGCTCCGTCCTCTGATGCACCTGCGCCGACCGTGCGCTTGTGCGGGTTTTCTCTGCAAATTTACTTTTGTGAACCGCATTTCCGGCAATCACTTCGCAGAGTTCTTCAAGCGAATATCCTTTGCCAAGAGAGCGAAAACGAGCAAATCTGGCATGGCCTTTCCCCCGCAGGGCAGGCTGTTTTCCATCTTTATACTCGTACCCTGCTTCCTGCAAAAAACCAATCAGTTCCCGGAAGTCTTTCGGTTTTCTTTCCAATGCCGCATCAATGGCCTCACAGATTTCATCCCGCTGCGATTTTTTCTCCGGATATTCCGTTCTCTTCTGCCGCTCTCCATAGGGCTTCCGGATAATGACCGACAACCGGTGTTCCAGGCAGACGATATCACTGAGCCTTGCCAGCGCAAGACCGGACAGACGAAAATCTCGGAATTTTCTGGTGCAGTCTAATGTAGTCGAATTAAAAATAATATGGTTATGGATGTGCGCGCGATCAACATGGGTAGCCACGATAAAGGCGTGTTTTCCCTTGGTGAATCGCATGGCCGTCTCATACCCAACCTTGTTCGCCTCCTCCGGCGTGATTTCTCCGGGCTTAAAGGATTGCCGAATCTGATATGCAATCACATCATGTGCCTGGGTTCTTCCCGTGATATGCTCATACTGCCGTTTGGAAAGCAAAAATTCTTCATCACAGGTCTTTGCATCACAGGCATACGCGCTGATGTATTTTCCATCTTCCGTCTTTGCTGCATTCTCAGAATAATCAGTACGATCAGCCAGACACTGAGCTACCGTCTTTCCTTTATTGATATGCAGCGCAATTAGTCTTGTAGCCGCCATTCCTTATTCTCCCATCTGAAAAGAGCTACCCGAAGGCAGCTCTTACCAATTCACTATTCTCATTTTAGCATCCGTTCCCGGTCATAAACCCCCTGCAAATAAACGGCCTGTTTGATGATCTCTTCCATATCGAAATAGACACACATGATGCTTTCGTACAGCTTCCACACATTAGATTCGGTGCCACCCACCATTTCCATCAGTTGGTCTTCCATCTTTGAATGCTCAGACTGTTTTTCCTGATAAGCTGCCTCATCCACAAAATGATTCTCTCCATCTGTTTCCTCGTACCGCAAATCATAATAATCTTTCATAAACTGAATATCCATCTAATCCCTCCTGAACTCAAATTGTCAAAACATCCTCTATGCACTCGCACAGCCGTTCCATCAGTTCCATGATGCCGCCCGCACCAACCGCAGCTGCGAACAGTCCCATCTCAATCAAGGTCAGCAAGAACACATCCGTCCAGCTCGCCCGTACCACCGAATAGATGCCGCAGCCAAGAACAAACAGCATGACCGGCGAAAGCACCCACAGGGATAACTGCATCAGCAGATTCCAGATAAAGCACAGAAATCGCAGCAGAAATGCAACCGGCAGCAACAGAATTTTCAGCACCAGCTTCAACAAAAAACATACAATCTTCATGAATTTCACCCCTTCATTTTTCTTTTCATCTTCATTTTACCGTACCCGCTTGCCAAACACCACGATGTCAATAGGAATACCACAAAAATATGTAACGGCACAGACAGTTTCATCTGTGCCATGTGCAGTAGAAATCCCGCACGTTTGCGCCGTCAACGAATACCAGAAAGCCTCTTCAGGATCAGCTTTTGCATCTCCCAGAGTTCATTCAGTCGCTTCTGCAAATCCCGGATATCCTCCGCATAGATGCTTCCGGATTCATTGGCGCGTTTTGCGTACTGGTTCAGGTTGTTGCTGCATCGGCGAAGAAGAGTGGATACCTGCGCCACATCCGACAAATCAAGATTCACGCAGTACCCATCCATCGCCATTTTTCTCATATAGGCACCGGTATTCCGAATCCCCAATTCCTTCTGCTTTTCACGAATCCTCGCCAGCTCTTCCGGGTTTACCCGGACATTGATCCAGTGTTCCCGAACACTCATAGTGCCACCTCCTCATCCCGATGTGTCATCGGCGGAATGCGACCAGCACGGTCACGCAGCTCGGCCAGAACAGACGGTTTTTCCGTTGTTTCCTCACGGTCAGGGTCATCTTTTCCACGGTCATCCATATTCAGCAGTGCGTCCAGTTCTGCCAGTCTTGCACACTTTTCTGCCAGTTCTGCCTCCTGGGGAAACGGCTTTCCAAGCTCGGCCTGCGCCGCTTCCTGCTGGCTCCTGAGATTCTCCAGCTGCTGTTCCGCCTTTTCCATCCTTGCTGGAATCCCGGCAAGAGCATTGTCCAGACGCTGGATATTGCCCGCAGCACTGGTGCCGATGGGTACCCGGTGAGTCATCTCGCTTTTCAGCAGCACCTGATACTCTTTCTGGAAGCTGTCAAATGCCAGCTCCATCTTGAAGCCTCGATAGCTGCCAAGCGGCACCGGCTCCAAACTCTGATTGGCTTTACAGACCGCAAGGATTGCTTCACCGGCCTCTGCCTTTTCAGTAAATCGTGTGCCATTCACCTCCATACCGCAGAAGCCTTCTTCCGGCAGCGGATGTGCCGCCACCGTCCGAATATCCGACTGAAAGCCCTTGATGAACCCTTGCGTTTTCTCAATCTCCGCAGGGAAATATTTCATCAGCTCATCTTCCAATCGGTACTGCTGGCTCTGATGGTCTGCCTTCAATACTTTCAGCCTTGCAACATCTACATCCAAGTCCATTTTTTCCTTGATCTGCGGGTCTCCTGCACAAAGTGCCTTGATCTCCGCATAGGAAAGTGCCTGCTCATCCACATCATCACAGGAACGAACGGGAGATTTGCTGGTCATGATCTGACTGATAAACTTCTGCTTATTCTCCAGTGTCTGATAGAGGTAGGCATCAAAGGTTCCTTCCGTCACATACTGATAAACCTGCACTTCTTTGTTTCTGTTTCCCTGACGGATGATACGTCCATTTCGCTGGGTCATGTCCGCAGGCCGCCAGCCCACATCCAGATGATGCACGGCCACCAGCCGATCCTGCACGTTCGTGCCTGCGCCCATTTTCTGTGTTGAGCCTAACAACACTCGAACCTGCCCGGTACGGACTTTGGCAAACAAATCCTTCTTTTTCGCCTCGGTATCCGCATCATGGATAAATGCAATTTCTTCCTCCGGTACACCGGACTGGATGAGTTTAGCGCGGATATCCTCATAGACATTGAAGGTTCCATCGTTCTTCGGTGTGCTGAGGTCGCAGAACAGCAGCTGGGTCAGCTTATCCGACTGTCCTTCCTCATAAATCCGAAGCACATTCCGCACACAGGCGTTGAGCTTGCTGTTGGGGTCATCCGGCAAGAGCGGATTCATCAGCCGCTGATCCAGTCCCAGCTTTCTGCCGTCCGATGTGATTTTCAGCATGTTATCGACCGATGGGTCTACCACACCGGAATGCACAGCCGCCGCCCGTTCCGAAAGCTCTGCTACCATCGCCTGCTGATGCTCCGAAGGCTGAACCACTACGGTTTCAAACTTTGCCTCCGGCACCGGCAGATGCAGCTGATCGGAAGTCTTGATATCCGCCACTTCCTTGAACATGTTCATCAGCTCCGGCAGGTTGAAGAACTTTGCAAATCTTGTTCTTGCCCGGTATCCGGTTCCTTCCGGTGCCAGCTCGATAGCCGTGGTGGTCTCACCAAAGGTAGAAGCCCAGCTGTCGAAATGGGTCAGTCCTTTCTGCTGTAATGTGCCGTATTGGAGATACCGCATCATGGTATAAAGCTCCGTCATGCTGTTGCTGACCGGGGTGCCGGTCGCAAAGATGATGCCGCGCCCGCCTGTCAACTCGTCCATATACTGGCACTTCATAAACATATCCGAAGATTTCTGCGCTTCCGAAGTGGACAAGCCTGCAACATTGCGCATTTTTGTGTAGAGGAACAGGTTCTTAAAGGCGTGTGCCTCGTCCACGAACAGCCGGTCTACGCCCAGCTGCTCAAAGGTAATCACATCGTCTTTTCGGTCGATTGCCCGGAGTTTCTCCAATCTCGCCTCCAATCCTTTCCGGGTCTTTTCCATCTGTTTGATGGAGAACCGTTCACCATTCTGGGACTTCATCTCAGCAATGGCGTTTTCGATTTCATCAATCTGGGCAGTCAAAATCCGCTCCTGCCGTTCTGCGGACACCGGGATTTTCTCAAACTGGGAATGCCCGATGATAACCGCATCGTAATCGCCAGTCGCAATTCGTGCGCAGAACTTCTTTCTGCGGGCAGTTTCAAAGTCCTTTTTGCTTGCTACCAGCAGTTTTGCACTCGGATACAGGCGCAAGAACTCGTTTGCCCATTGAAGGGTCAGATGATTCGGAACGACAAACATGGATTTCTGGCACAGTCCCAGCCGTTTTGCCTCCATAGCAGAAGCTGCCATCTCGAAGGTCTTACCGGCACCAACTTCGTGGGCCAGCAGCGTATTGCCGCCGTACAGCACATGAGCAATGGCATTCTGCTGGTGTTCCCGCAGCCGGATCTCCGGGTTCATGCCGCCAAAGCGGATATGGGAGCCATCGTACTCACGGGGACGAGTGCTGTTGAATAACTCGTTATACTTTTCCACAAGTTCCGCACGGCGATAAGGGTCTTTCCACACCCAGTTCTGGAACGCATCCTTAATGGCCTGCTGTTTCTGCTGGGCGAGGGTGGTCTCCTTTTTGTTCAGAACCCGCTTTTGCTTGCCGTCTGCATCCTCCACGGTATCGTAGATACGGATATCCCGCAGATTCAGCGTATCCTCCAGAATCCGGTAGGCGTTGGCTCGACTGGTGCCGTAGGTCATATAGGCATGAACATCATTCCGGCTCGGTGTACTCTTACCGGTGATCTGCCACTCTGCCGTCATGGGAGAGAATTTCACTTCGATGTTCCGGCGCAGATAAAACGGCGGTTCAAAAGTTTCTTCCATGAACAGCTGGATATAATCCCGATTGACCCATGTGGCACCAAGGCGCACATCAATCTCCGACGCATCCAGGTCTTTCGGCTGCGCCTTTCTCAAATACTCTGTGTTCACCGCAAAGGCAGGGTCAGAGGCCACAGCCAGTTCTGCCACCCGGAGCTTTTCCCGGACATTGCCGGACAGATATTCATCAGCTGTTACCCAGCCGGTTTCCTCGCCACCCTGCGCCATCGGGTCTTTGAAAATGACGCCATGCAGTTCCTGCTGGATTTTATCATATTCCCCCGGTGTACCTAAAAGCTCCGACATATAGGGCAAATCCACTCTGCCGCGCTCTCCGATGGAGATTGCCAGAGCCTCAGCCGGAGTATCTACGCTGGTAACAGCCCGTTCCGGTCGAATCGTCCGTTTAGTGAACATATCCGCCTTGGATTCCAGCTTACCGTTTTCGTCTACATTTTCCAGAGAGCAAAGCAGATAATAAGACGAATCTTCTGAAAAAGCCTGCGCATTTGCACGGGAGTTGATAAGCCCGTATTGATCGGCGAATCGGTCATAGGCCACATTCAGTTCCCGCTGTTTCTGGGCAATCGCGTCCTCCGGATAATCGTTCAGCTGGTAGTCAATCAGTTCCTGCACAATGGTGCGAAGCTCCACCATGCCCTTGATCCTGCCGGTAGCTGTCGCAGAAAGGTCAGCCTTCCGCATGATGCTGTTCTCACGGAAGTAGACATCTCCATCCACCACTGCATAGGAGAAGTTCTTTACATTGGGGTCTGCCGGAATGGTTTCGCCCTGCAAGGACAGTTCTTCCTCCGGTGCCAGCTCCTGCGCTTCATAATGGCCGCCGATGTGCTGCACAGCCTCATGCAGCTGATCTCCCAAATCCGCATCCAGAATCGGAATGACCGTACATTCTTCCTTGCCGTACTGGGTACTTTCCGTTGTAATCTCACCCAGCACCATTTCTGGGTGGTCAACAAAGTAGCTGTTGAGGGTTATGCCCTCCGAAGTCAGCCCCAGATGCACCCAATCCGGCTCGATATCAATGGGATGGTCTCTCTTTTGCAGAAAAATGATATCCGACACTACATCTGTACCGGCATTGGCACGGAATGCGTTGTTTGGAAGTCGGATGGCTCCCAGCAGTTCTGCCCGTTGTGCCAGATACTTTCGTGCGTCCGGATTCTTGGAATCCATCGTATAGCGGCTGGTAACAAAGGCCACGATACCACCGGGACGAACCTGATCTAATGCCTTGGCAAAGAAATAGTTGTGGATAGAAAAGCCGAGTTTATCATAGGGCTTATCGCTGACACGGTAGTTGCCAAAGGGCACATTGCCGACGGCCAGATCATAGAAGTCGCGCCGGTCAGTGGTTTCAAAGCCTGCCACCTTGATTTCTGCCTGCGGATACAGCTTCTGCGCAATGCGCCCGGTGATGGAATCCAGTTCCACACCATACAGTCTGCTTTCCAGCATGGAATCCGGCAGCATACCGAAGAAGTTGCCGACACCCATCGACGGTTCCAGAATGTTGCCCTTTTCAAATCCCATACCGTCCAATGCTTCATAGATTGCACGGATCACGGTAGGGCTGGTGTAATGCGCATTCAGAGTCGAAGCCCTGGCTGCGGCATATTCTTCTTCCGTAAGAGCTGCTTTCAGCTCCTTATATTCGCCTGCCCAGGCAGTTTTCTCTGCATCAAAAGCATCTGCAAGTCCGCCCCAGCCGACATAATTGGCCAGTGTTTCCTGTTCCTCTGGTGTCGCGTTCCTGTTCTGGTTTTCCAAGGCTTTCAGCGTATAGATGGCATCCATGTTGGCACGGAATTTCTGCTTTGGACTGCCTTCGCCGAGGTGAAAGCTGTTGATGCGATAGTTCTCCGCATGTTTCGCTTCATGCTCTGCCCGGAACGCTTCTTCCTCAGCCGCATTAGCAAACGTTTGAACTCTCCCATCAATCACAGCTGTTATCGGGAGCTGATTCAATGCCTCATCCGACCATACAGTACCTGCATTCTCAATATCTTTTGACGCTGCTTCTTTTCCAGAATTCAGATCAACCACCAGATTATGCAGGTGAATATTATCCTCATGTTCCAAAAGTCTTGCCAGATTTTCCTTGCTTTCCGAGCGGAAGATTGGATACACGGAATCCGGGTCTCGAAGTTCCACATCAAAAAGCCCGACTTTTTCAATCGTAAATGCCTTTCCGTCCAGATACAGCGTATCGCCGACACGATAATCCGGCTGCACCAGAGCTGCGGGTTCTGGCTGCACAGTTGCAGGCTCTTTTTCAGTCTCCATGTTCCTGCCGCGAATCTCCTGCAATGCCTCTGACGCGCTCACATAATCGGCAAATGTCTGCACTTTTCCGTCCGAATATCCGTAATACTCTTCTTTAACATAATCCCAGATGGCAAACGCATCTTTAGAATCCGGGAAATTCTCGCCGGTCATCGTGACTACAAATCGTTCATCCGGTGCATAGCCTGACTCTCTGGCAAGTTCTCTGGCATGTTCCTTCATTTCCAGCACCAGAGGATCTGCTTCTGCGTGATCTGGTTCCTGTACTTCTTCAGATTCCACATCCGGGAATGGAATGTCCTGCTGCAAATCCTGTTTGCTCTGCTCAACATAGAGCCAGTCTTTGGCTTCCCGTTCCTGGACTTTTTCAATCAGCTGCTGACGGTAAGTCTCTGCCTCCCATTCGCTGGTAAACTCTTCGCTGACGCCATCCGGCTCTACATGAATGCCGTCCTGAATATCATCCCAGACCGCATAGCCATCGTCTGTCTCTATCACGGTAAAACGCTGTGGTGCTGCCAGCTCACTCCGGGCATAGACATCCGCAGCAGTATTCAGCATATTGTCTACATGCTCATTTCCGGTATCGTAGTGTTCCGGTGGCGTTGGCGGAAATACATGGGCGGCAGTCGGCATAGGAAGCGGCGCACCATATTCCTGCTCCAGCTTCCGATACTCTTCCATCTCCAGCGCAGTCAGGTACTGACCATTTTCCACAAGCCGGTCTAACCGCTTATCTACTGCTGCCCATGTGAGGCGCACTTCCCGGTCATGGCCATAATTGCGAAGCAGAATACCTTTTCCGTTATAATCGGCAAAACCGCGACTGCCATCCATAAAGGTATAGCTGTGACCACCGAGACCGTATTCCGCTTTCAGGAATGCAGCTCGTTCTTTTGCGTCCCCTTGCTGCTGATACAGCGCATAAATACGGATTTTTCCACCTTCAAAATTAGAACCTGTCCGCAGCATCCGGTCAATTTCATCCTCAGAAATGACAAAAGCGGAGGGCTTTTCGCTCTCCGCTTCTATGGCTGCATTTTCTGCCGCTGCATCAATTTTCTGAATCTGCTCTGCTTCGGACTGAAACAGGCTCATAAAGTTTAGCTGCTGATAAGTTCCGTCAGAATAACTTCCTCTGCCTGCGCTTTCAACATGTTCATGTGCTGCACCCACAGAAGCTGGTTCTGCTTCTTGTCCGGTGCCGGATTCGCTTTCAGCAGTTCCGCCATCATCTGCTCCATTCGTGCGGTCGCGGTCTCCTGAATCTCCCACAGGTGTGGGTACAGCCTCTCGGTCAGGATCAGGTGATTGTACAGCAGCGTGTTGTTCTCCTGCAGGAACGCTCTGCGCATTCTCCCGTACTTGCCCAGGGGCTTCTGTTCCTGCACCGACAACTGGATGTCCGGAATCAGGTAATCGCCGTTCTTCGTGTAATTCAGCTTCATCATAATTTTGGCTCCTTTCTGCCTGCTTATCTCTTTCATAGGTTCGGATCGTGCGTTCAATTTCCCGAAAGATCTGGCTGGACATTTCGCTGACCGCAGTTCCCAGCACATTGGCGGCAGCCTGCGTATTAAAATCAAAGATGTCCAGAAAATCCTCGTGTTCAAAATAGTCATCTGCATTGCCCACCGTCCGGGTAAAGACGGAATATGCGATGCTGACAGCGGCAGCTCTCTTAAAGGAAGCTCCGATGTTGAGTTCATCATACCCTTCCAGATAGGAATCTGCAACGATGTCGCTGATCTGCCTGCGCTTTTCCTCCCAGTAATCCCTTGCAAGGCGTTCCGCCGCTTCCATAATGTGATTTTCCAGAGACCCGGCACCGGCAGGAACATCAAACGCTGCATCCAGTGCTCGAATAATCGGCTGCTCATGCTCTGCGTTCATTTTCCAGAGCTGTACTGGACGGGAATTCTTCCGTTCTCCGGTATCTGCCACATCAAATACATACCGAAGTTTCGGCTGCTCCCCGCGCATATCCAAAAGGGCAATGCCCTTGGAGCCACGCTTTACATAGCGGTTCATCCGGTCATTCCAGAGATCGTACTCTGCACAGGCCGTTGCTTCTGGTCTCTGCTTATAGATCATCAGCTGCTCCGCAAATGGATACTTATAAAGCCGTGCGGATGTGGTCAGAAACGCTGTCCACTGCTCTTTGCTTCCAGTGATCTGTGCCGCAGCTTCCTGTGCCATCTGCATATAATAAGCTGTTTTCGTCATCATCTGTCTTTTTCCTCCTCTCCATTATTCGTCCGGATATAATTCCAGTGCCTCATATTCTGCATCCGTCATCTCTGCCAGTTTCGCAAGCAGCGAGGCCGTCCACCTGCGCAGATTTCTGTCCCTGCCGGTCAGACTTTTCTGCATCTTTTGAAGCTCTTCGATCAGCCCTGTCCGTGTGCCAGGGCTGTAAAGCATCATGAGCATCCATTCGTCATCCGTAAAACGCATTTATAACTCCTTTTCTTCGCAGCACCTGCGAGGCGGTACAGCCTCCTGCTTTTCCTTCAGCTGTTCCAGAACCGATGCTTTCTCCGTTGGTTCTTCCTTCTTTCCGTTATTGATTACGCCATCAATCATGCCGTAATCATCTTCCATTGCCATTTCTGCGGCTTTCAGGTAATTCTCTGGTTTCAAAAATCCGGGCAGTTCCTGGAAGCCGATGGAATCTACATAATGACAGCTTACAACACCATTCTGCCGTAAAGCCACGATGTCAGACACAGAAAGACTATGCCCAGTAAAATCATTAGGGCGGGAAACATTGAATTTCGCATACAGTTCCTCCAACATCGTATTCTGATCCTTGTAGGGAAGCAGCGGAGCCGTATAAACCACTTCATAATGGTCAATATTCGGCTCCAGCCCCATTCGTTCCAGTTCGCGCATAGACGAAAAGCGTTCATATACCGTATCCTCACTGCGGCGAAGCTGCAAAATCGCATACTGGTCGGTAAAACTGTCGAGAAATGCCATCATCTTCTCATCTGGTGCATGATTCCCATGCACTTCATCCCATTTTTCAATTCTTGCCATCATTCATTTCTCCCTTCTCCATAAACGGCAGGCCGTTTTCCTTTGCTTCCTGTCGCTGCTGTTCCCGACGCTTTTCACTGTAAGGCGGTCGGATACCGACGCAGCGTTTTGGAATCGTATACGTGACCGACCCATGCTCCCGGTGCTCCAAAATAAACTGCTCCGGATACTGTTTTCGCAGTTCCCGGAGCTTCTTAATCAGGCGGCTGTCATGGGTGTAAACACTGGCGGTATCCAGTTCATTGTCAAAATTGATGACTGTTTCCTGTTCCGCCTTCGTGAACTTGTATTTCATCGCTCTTCCTCCTTCTCTTTGGCAGCTTTCACCGGCGTATCTGTTCTGGAAGATAAATCCGAGAGTTTACCCAGCACAGATTCCCGTCTGCTGATTTCTGCATCCTCTGCATGAACACAAAGTTCATCATAGTCAATCCGCGTCATGGTACGGCCACCGAACCCATAATCCGAAAGAATCTGGTCTCTGGCTGCATTCATGCTGATTTCCGGGTTGTCGATCTGCCCGCCGTCAATTTCCGTGAAGTCCTTATGATATAAGGTATAGTCGTAACCGTCCTCACAGGTCTGAATGGCAAGAAAGCCCTTGCTTCCCAAATCCCATGCGCTGCGTTCTTCCGTAATCAGTGGCTCAGGGCGGCATGTACCGCCGCCGCGTTCCAGCATTTCTGCCAACTGGCAGATGTGCAGAACATCATACCCAAGGCGCAGATGATATTCGTCCATATACTCGCAGCGAGCCGAAAACTTCCGATTCGGATACTCGATCTCCACCGCACTGCCATCCGGAATTTTGAACCGATCTTCGTAGCTGCTGGTGATAAACCGGATATTTTTAGCATTCTCCAGCTCAGGATCAGCCTTTTTCATCTGCCAAAGAACCTTCCTGCCGCCGCGTACCTGCTCCAGCATCTCCGGAGCTACCGGCGCAACGGTAAGACCTGCAAGCTGGGGAATCTTCTGGAGTGCTGCCATCCTCGCGCTTTCTTCCAGAGTAGAAAACGGCTGTTTATCCAACACATCCCAGCCAATGTGTCCCTCGCCAATCTGTACCTTGCTGTCCATATCAAAGCAATGGAACTCCACGCCGTCCTGCTTTTCCTGCAAGGAAAGCAGCGCCGCATTATCCACCAGATAAGTTGCACTCATCATTTTCATGCTCATTTTTTACCTCCAAACTCCAACTTAAATGCTGCTGCACCGTCCTCGCCGGTCTCTACACGAACGGTTGTGTCATAGTAACGTCCTGACTTCTTGGAATAGCAATGGGTAAGCCGTGCTTTTCCCTGATTTACCAGTTGCTTTGCCAGCTCCTCCGTCATCTGCTTTCCCAGTGTCTGAAAAAATCTGTTTTCCTTCCAGAGCGCAAATTTGCAGCTCTTATCCATGCAAAACCATCCCTTTCCCGTTTCGCAGACATCACTGCCGCAGGCCGGGCAGGAACCAATAACTTTGCGCTCCGACTGCATCAGAACATCGGCTCCTTTCACAGCCTCGTAGGTTTTTACAAGTCCGCTGACCATGCTGCTGATTTCGCCCATAAAGGCATCGCTGTCATACTCGCCGTGTTCTATTTTCAGCAATTTTTCCTCCCAGTCTGCCGTCATGGAGGGGGACTGAATCTGTTCCGGCACCACCGTCACCAGCGCATTTCCCTTATCCGTAGAGCAAAGGTATTTCGTTTTCTTATCGCCCCTGCGCTCGATAAAGCCTTTCTGCACCAGTTTTTCGATGATGGCAGCGCGTGTGGCTGGTGTGCCGATGCCTTTTCGCTCTACACCAGCCGGAAATTCATCCGAGCTGGCACTCTCCATCGCTGAAAGCAGAAGATCTTCGGTAAATCTCTTAGGCGGGCTGGTCTTGCCCTCTTTCAGATCGACACCGGCAAGTTCCAGTGTCATGCCTTCCGAAAGCTCCGGAAGATCACCCGCCTCCGCATTTTTCTCAGCATCTTCAACCGGCTTTCCTGCATATCGTCTCCAGCCCATATCCGTGACTGTTTTGCCTTTCGTGGTGAACTTCTGACCGGCGCACTCCGCTTCCACTATGGTTTCCGCATAGCGGCAGGGAGTTCCTACCGCACAAATCAGACGCACCGCCAGCATGGTAAGAATCGCCTGTTCTCCACTGGGAAGAGAGGAAATGTCATAACCCGCCGCTGTTTTTGTAGGGATAACGGCATGGTGATCGGTGACTTTCTTGGAATTGATGACCTGTGCTGCATTCACCGGTGCCGGTGCATCCGGCTGAATCTGAAAGCTCTGCTGGATCACGGAAACAAGTTCCGGCACCATCGGTGCCATATCATCCGTCAGATACCGGCTGTCGGTACGGGGATAAGTCACGAGTTTCTTCTCGTACAGAGCCTGTGTGTAATCCAGGGTCTGCTGGGCAGTGAATCCCAGCTGCCGGTTTGCTTCTCTCTGAAGCGAGGTCAGATCAAACAATGCCGGGGGCTTCTCTGATTTTTCTTTCTGTTCCACCTTGGTAATGATGGCACTACCCGTCTGACAGCACTCTGCCACCAGTTTTTCTGCTTCTGCTTTTTCTTTCATCCGATTACCGCCCGCTTGAAAATCCCGAAATTTCAATTCTGCCGAGTAGAACGGCTCCGGCTTGAACGCCCGAATTGCTGCATCCCGCATGACCACCATCGCAAGCGTTGGTGTCATCACGCGCCCTACATTCAGGGTCTGCCCATACAGACATGAAAAAAGCCGGGTGGCGTTGATTCCGACAATCCAGTCGGCACGCTCCCGGCATAAAGCCGCCTCATATAAGGCATCATATTCTGTTCCCGATCTAAGCTTCTGAAAGCCTTCCCGGATCGCACTGTCCTCCATCGAAGAAATCCACAGACGTTCCACCGGCTTTTTGCAGCCGCACTGATGGTAAACCAGTCGGAAAATCAGTTCTCCCTCACGGCCTGCGTCGGTTGCACAGATCAGGCTCTCCACATCTTTCCGCTGCATGAGCTTTCTCAGGATTCCAAACTGCTTTTTCGTGCTGGCGGACACCTGATACTGCCAATGTTCCGGCAAAATCGGAAGATCATCATACCTCCACTTGGCATACTTTTCATCATAGGCTTCCGGCTGGGAAAGTTCCACCAGATGCCCTACACACCAACTGACAAGGTAGCCATTGCCCTCCATATAACCGTCCCCGCGCTGATTTGCCCCGATCACCTTCGAGAGGCTCATGGCAACCGAGGGCTTTTCCGCTAATACAAGCTTCATTTGATACTGCTCCTTTCGCAAAAAATTAGCAGCCAGGCACCGGAGTGCATGACTGCTATGTAAGGAACTGTATTCTGTTTGAGGTCTACAAACTGAAATTTACAAACTACTTTTTAACAAGTTTTAGCTCTATATTTCTTCTATCAGCAATTTTTTGAAGTATATCAACTATATATGAACATTGTTCTTTGACGGACAAGACAGACAATTCATCATTTTGTTGTATTTGTTTCATAGCTTCTTGTAATTCTGAAAGCTCTAATAAATTGACTGCTACACAGAAGAAATTTTTTCTGCGACCGTCATTATAGTTAGCAAGTAAATGAGAAAGAATTTGCATTTTTTCCCGTTGTTGAAGATTATACTGTTCAACACCAATGTCCTGTATCATTTTCAAGTCTGCTTTTTGGCGTTTATGAGTTATAAAAGAATCATATTTATCAATATACCGATATTTTTCACATGGATAACTTTCACATTCATAACAATATTCAATTTTACCATGTTCAAGGCTACACTTAGCAATTCCGCACGATTGATTACCATTCCCGCAACCGCCACAGTGCTTTCCTAAAAACATAGGGCATAACCCACAATTCAATCCGCAAAGGGAAAATAATTGATTTTTTCGCTCAAATCCTTTCATATTATCAGTTCCTTATAAATTCCGATTCTTAATATATGAGTAGAGGCTTTCATAGTCTCTGCTCTTTCTTTATGATGAAGGTGATTGGTCTGACGTAATTTCCGATTGGGACACCACGCCCGAAGTTAAATGTGTCAGCCCGCCTTCATCGTTCTACATTCGATTCAGCAAGTTGGGAAAGAATGCTTCTCCCGTTTAACGAAAGAATATGAGTGAACCTTGAAGAGCTGGATCCAATCATAAACCACTTACGAAAGGAGCGTCTTTCTCATGATTGCTGTTGGTATTGATGTATCAAAATCCAAGAGTACAGTCGCCATTCTCAATGGGGATGGCAGCATACGTGCCAAACCTTTTGATGTCCACCATGTCGCTGATGAGCTGCAGGCATTGGTAGATTACATCAAGAGGACTTCCGAACCTCCAACCATTCTTATGGAGCCTACCAGCCACTATCATTATCCACTTCTGAAAGCCTTTCAGGAAGCGGAACTCCCAGTCTGTCTGATCAATCCATACCAGATGAAGAAGTATGGCGATACCGAACTCAGAAAGGCGAAAACGGACAAACGTGATTCTCTGCGAATCGCTCAGTATGCCCTTGAGAAGTCCTATTCGCTGATTCCTTACACTCCTCAGGACCAGAAGTATGAAGATCTCCGTTTTCTGTCCAGGCAATACAGTCAGAGGATATCAACCCTAACTGTTGCCAAAGTTCAGCTGCTCAGCCTTCTGGATGAAACAATGCCCGGCATTACGACCATTCTTCCTCTTAAAAGCAGGGATCCCGACAACTGTGTGCTTCTGCGTTTCATTAAGCGTTTCAAGTCTTTCGATGTAATCCGTAAGATGGGCAAGACACGTTTCCTGGACAGCTATCAAGTCCTAGTCAAAAAGACCAATGATCGTTTTGCCGGTTCTAAGGGACTGGCTATCTATGAGCTGGTCCTTAACAGTGTTACCACCCGTGGAGAAAATCCCTTATCCGCAATGACTCAGGATCAATGTGTTGATCTCGTATCCACATCTCAGAAAGCTGCCGATGAGATCAATCTTCAAATGCGGATCATAGCAGAGACCATGCCGGAGTACAAAGTGCTTCGTTCTATGGCCGGCGTGGGGGACCGACTGGGACCGATCATTCTTGGAGAAATCGGTGACATTCGCCGTTTTCACAGTGGCAAAGCACTCAATGCTTATGCCGGCAATGATGCTCCGCCATATCAGTCCGGACAATTCGAGAGCCGGAATCGTCACATCTCCAAACGTGGCAACCCGGCTCTCAGAAAAGCTTGTTTTGAGGTAATGCAGGCTCTCAAACTGACAAAACCTCAGGACGATCCTGTTTACCTTTTTCTGCTCAAAAAGGAACAGGAAGGGAAACCATACAACGTAGCCAAAATGGCTGCCGTCAATAAGTTTCTGCGGATCTACTACGCTCGTGCAATGGAGTTGTACAAGTAAATCTGTCCGCTTTCATTATAGCTGTTAACTGCCGGCCTGCAACAGCAGGTCTTATTAAGGTTACTCTCTTTTTTGTTCTCAAGGTTCTCGAAATCTTCAAAAATCTGCTTGACAAACATTAGCAAGATTTGTATCACTGCTCTTACTCTCTATTTTATCAGATATCGCCTACAGATTCCATAGCTTCATAGCTCAAAATAGTTCATCCACAAACCATTTAGCTATGTAAAAGGGACGGCTTCTCAGCCGCCCCACCGGTCAACGCTGCCTTAATCAGACAGGTTCATCGTCCGATTCTGCTTCGTAATCCTCATTGACATCCACTTCTTCATCCTCGTCACCATCATCCTCCGGCAGCTGGAGCGCATCTTCATCTTCATCGTGATAATCTGCATCCGGGTCCGGCTGATTTTTCTTGGATGCAGGCGTTACGCCCTTCATCTTGATATAGAGATAACCGCCGACACCGGCTGCACCAATCACAAACAGAAGCAGCATAATCATCGGAAGCGGAGACGCTTTCTTCTGCTCGTTCTCTGTTTTCTGCTCTTCCGGTGCAGGCTCCGTCTCCTGCGGTTTTTCGGTTTCCGCAGGCTCCGTGACTTCCGATTCCTTCTCCTGATACTTGGCAGCTTCCTCTTCATCCATCAGCGCAAGCAGATCGGCCTCATCCACCATGTTCAGGAAATGCACATTCTGGTTGCCGTCCTTATCGCGGTCGATAATCAGATAGAAAGTGTTTCCCGCCTTTGTCACCAGCGTGATGAACTGCTGGCTGGATTTATCTTCTTCCTCACCGATATCGTCCACCAGCGTCATATTTCCTTCCGGCGTCAAAGCTGTACTGGATTCCGCCTCATCTTCGGATACCATTCCTCTCTGCATCAGATCCAGAAACAGCTTCAGAGCATCTTCACTGAACATGCTGCTGTCTTTTGCAGAATCCGTGACATTCAGGTACTTTCCATGTGCATACCCGGTTTTGCCATTGAAGTTCACCTTATACCAGTCACCGCATTTTTCGACAATCTCCACCGTATCGCCGGAATGCAGATACCCGATAATCTCCTGATCCATACCGGGACCGGAACGGAAATGCAGGCTGGTGATACCCGGCACCACCGTGCCAGTCTGCTTTGGGGACTTTTCGCCGCCGATGTTGTATTCTTTGCCGCCCACCGTAACGATCAGGTTCCCATCCGCATCCGTAGAGACTTCATATCCATCCGGCAGCACCTGCATGTCCGGGTCGATTTCGATGCTGTCGGTATTGTCCGTTTTCCCTGCATTTGCACTTTCCGCTGCATCCATCTCCTGCGCAGCGGTACTGGCAGATGTGTTCTTCTGCTCATCATTGCCCGTATAGGCAAATGCTGTGGTCGTAAAGGTTCCTGCCGCCATCACGCTGGCAAGCAGCATTGCCATCATCTTTTTCATTCCATATCCTCCATTTCTTTCTCATCCAGTTTCAGATTTTCCGGATTTGGAACCGCAGCCTGCGCCATCTGAATGATGACTGCCAGCTGTTCCGGGGTCAGGCTCTGGGCATGTACCATTTCACAGATTTCGCTGTTTTCCTGCTCGTGGTACTTTCTGTCCCATTCCTTTCTGCGTTCCTCCCACTCATCGCGTTTCCTACGGGCTTTTTCACGCTCCGCAGCAATCTTTTCCAGTTTCAAACTCATATCGTTTCCTTTCCGGGCGATAAGCGCCCTATTTTTTATCGAATTCTTCCCATACAGTAGTAATGCTGCCGCCAGTAGCTCGTCTCAATGGAAGCATAGGAAATTGGGTTGCCACAGTGGATCATCATCCCGTTACCGACATAAATACCCACATGGGACGCTCCGCTGGTGTTGTAGGTTTTCTGGAAGAAAATCAGGTCTCCGGGCTTTGCCTCACTCTTCGGGATAATGTCGCATTTTCCCATCAGCCCGTTGGCCGTCTGCCTGCCTACATTCCAGCCATTTCCGCAGTGGTTGATGACCCAGCTTACAAAGCCGGAACAGTCAAAGCTGGTGCTCGGCGAGCTGCCGCCCCAGACATAGGGATAACCGAGATATTTCTCTGCTTCGGTAATCATCTTTCGGAATTTTTCATCCGTCAGAGCTTCGCCCGGAATGTCGTAATCCTGGTATTCTCCGCTGGAACCCGCGCCGTCCGGCGTTGCAAAGGCGATGCCTGCAAACAGATCATCCCGATTGCCCCGGCACTCCAATGTGACCTCGTAGCGTTGCAGCTGGTCATCTGTAAGGCCGGAATTTCTGGCAACATAGTCCACACCCCGGTTGAGCAGCGTTACATTGAGGATTTTATACTCATACTGTACCGTTACCTGATAAGTGTAGGTGTGTCCGGTTCCGGTGATTGGATTGTAGCGATAGCCCACACGGGTTTCTTTCCTTGTCCGGATTTCCACCTTTTCCTCCAACTTCAGCTCATACTGCGCTTCAAAAATACTCTGGAGCCGCGCCTGCACCTGGCTTCTCGTATAATTTTCAAATTCTACGGTCAGCAGAGATGCCAGCTCGTAGGGATTGTGACCGATCTCTGCCAGATTGTAGCGATACTCGTCATAGCCCGGATGGTCAGTTTCAATGCGGTCGATTTTTTTGCGAAGTTTATCTTCCAGCTTAGTATAATCCGTCTCCACGCCTTTCAAGTCTTCATCCTCTGCCGTGTAGGAAGTCCCCAGCACCACATTGCCGCCGCCATTGATCAAGACAGAGCAGGACGAAACCGAACCGGCAATCACCAAAACAAGCAGTCCCACGGCTGCAATACCGATGATGATATGCGAGTGGCTCTGCACAAACTGAAACGCCTTTTCCGTCATGCTGGCAGTACCATGTGCAGCTTTAGCTGTGCCAGCTACTGTGTTCTCCGCAGCGGCCGCACCTGCCTTCGCAGCGGCATACTCTTTTTTGATAGCCTGCTTCTGCCGCCATCTGGAAAAGAAATTCGAGCCAGCCTGCGGATCAGACTTCATGCGTTCCGCAAAGATGGAATCTACGGCATCTTTATCTGCCTTTTTCTCCAGCCGCTCCAGCTTTTTGTACTGCCGCAGCTTTCGACCATATTGGAACCTGGAACCGGCGCGGGCTGCACCTTCCGCTGAACCTTCGGTAAAGTGCGCTGCCTCCACACCGGAATTATTATCCTGGTCGGCATTGCGCACACCCTGATGTGCTTTGGCTGAAAGTACATCTGCCGCAAGATTGCCCGGCTTCTTTGGCTTTCCATCTTTTTTTCCGGAAGCGACTGCATTCTTCTTCGCTTTTACTTCCTGCTCCGATTTCAGCTTCTTGCTGCGCATCTTGGCAAGATCGGCCTCATGGCGAATCTGCCTTCGGTGTTCCGCTTTTTTCTTGCCGCTGTCTCCCGTACTGCTACCTACGGCTTTGCTTCTGGAATCGCGAAGGGTGTTCTCCGCACCCTCGCGCTCCTGCCGCAGCTTGTCTCCGAGATTCAGATTTTTCTTGCCAGCCATCGCTTACGCCTCCTTTGCTTCCTGCACTTCGGTTAATTTTGTCGTCATTATCCGGTACAATTCCAGATCGGTCGGGAAGCGATCAACGAACGGCAAAATCACATTCCCGTAGAACAGCAGTCCTTCGCCTTCACCGGAATGGGTCACATAGGACAGCTGGTGCGGGCTGATGTTCAGCTGATCCGCCAGTATCTGACGGTCACCGGCTGCCTGATTCAGCATATAAATGAAGTCGCTGTTCTCAAAAATGTTCGTCACTTCGCGAGAAGAAAGCAGGTCTTTGACGTTCTGGGTGATGCCGGTGGGAATACCGCCCCATTTACGAAATCGCTTCCAAATCTCCACGCTGTAGGCTGCTGTCTGCTCTTCTTTCAAAAGCAGATGGAACTCGTCCATATAGTAGCGGGTGGCTTTACCGGCGTTCCGGTTGGCAGTCACACGCCCCCAGACCTGATCCTGCACCACCAGCATACCGATCTTTTTCAGCTGTTTGCCCAGCTCCTTGATGTCATAGCAGACCAGCCGGTTATTGATATCTACATTGGTGCGGTGGTTAAACAGATTCAGCGAACCGGTCACATAGATTTCCAGTGCTGTTGCCACATGGTGTGCTTCCTTTTCATCCTGCCGGAGCAGAGCCTCGTACAAGTCCTGCAATACCGGCATATTTTCCGGCACCGGGTTCTCAAAATAGTTCTGGTAAATCTGATGAACACAGCGGTCGATGACCGTCTTTTCTACCGGCTGCAAGCCTTCCTTACCGCCCACGATCAGCTCACACAGGGACAGGATGAAATCTGCTTTCAGGGCAATCGGATTATCCTCTTCTGAATAATTCGCATTGATGTCCATCGGATTGATATACTGAGTGCTGGAAGGGCTGATTTTAATGACCTGCCCCTCAAATTTCTGCACCAGAGCCGTGTACTCGGCTTCGGGATCGCACACGATTACATCATCATCCGTCACCAGGAACGCATTGGCGATTTCACGCTTAGCAGAGAAGGACTTACCGGAACCGGGAGTGCCAAGAATCAGCCCGTTGGGGTTCTTGAGCTTTTTCCGATCAACCATAATCAGGTTGTTGGACAAAGCATTCAGCCCATAGTACAGAGCCTCTTTCCCAGTCTGAAACAGTTCCTGGGTGGTAAACGGCACGAAAATCGCCGTACTGCTGGTAGTCATGCTGCGCTGAATCTCGATCAGGTTCTGTGCCAGCGGCAGGCAGCTCATCAGCCCCTGCTCCTGCTGAAAGTCCAGACGGCGCAGGTTGCAGTTGTACTTCTGCGCGATACTGGAAGCCTGAAACACGTTGGTTTCCAGCTCCTGCTCCGTCTCGCCGGTATTCATCACCAGAAAGGTCAGCAGGAACATACGCTCATTCTGACTCTGCAATTCCTTCAGCAATGCCTTTGCGTCCTTACCGTAAGTTGCCAAATCGGACGGAATGATGTCCATATCGTATCCGGAACGAACAGCTTTCTTCTGTTCCTCAATCTTGGAACGATCCAGCTCCGTGATGGTGTGCTTAATGGACTTGATTGCTTTGTTCTGATCTACCGACTGAATGTGCATAGTCACGATCTGGCTGGATTCCATATCCAGAAAGTCCTTCAGCAGCTGATCCGACAGGTCGGAAGCCGTAATCTGGAGATAGGACATGGAACCATACATCCCGCCCATCTGAAAAACACGGTTTTTCGGAAATGCAAAACCGGTCGGTGCAATAAAGTCCTTTACCGACAGCCCGCTCTCCGGCAGCCACTTCCAATCGAAATTGAATCGGTCATGGTCGCCCATGTGGAACATATCGTGCATCAGATGAAGCCGTTCCTTACCATTCAGCAGTTTTGCCCGAACACCCAAGCGTTTGAAGTTGTTCATCAGGTCGATCTCAATGTGAATGAGCCTCGGCTTTGCCTGCTTCATAGATTCCGCCTCAATGCCAAACGTCAGGTACTTCGTCTTGGTCAGGCCATTGTTGCCCTGGGCAAGCTGACGGCGCAGCATGGTGCTGTACTCCGTGCGCACCGGATTGAAATGATCCTTCTGGTACGGGATACGCACCATCTTCTCAAAATTCGAGGCATCCGTAGCCATATTCATAAAAGAAAGCTCAAAGCGGATGCTGGAATCAAAGAAGTTCAGGAAGCTGCACCATTCCTCAAAGATAGCCGTCTGATCTTCCTGCTGCGCCAGCTGATAATTGATATCCTGAAACTGAATGGTTTTGGTATAGTAGTTGTCCGTTACACGGCAGATACCATCCGGGAACATCCGCTGAAAGGGAATGCTCTCCTGTGCCGAGTGCGGAACCGTGCGGTCACCCCTTGCACGGTCAATCACCGTCTGCACTTGCTTTTGCTCTGCGGCTGACAGATGAGACGGCATTCGGATGTCATCCTGCTTTTTATTCTTCGCTGTCAGCTTTTCGAGAATTTTGAACAATGCGATTTACCTCCATTTCCACGTCTGCCTGCTGAACCAGCAGTGCATAGTAATTTTTTGTTTTGTAAGGCCGCGTTTTCGGTCGCTTGAACTTCGCCTCATAGAAGTGCTTTGCCACCACTTCCAGCGGCTGACCATCTTTCTCGTACATGGCAAGAAAGAAAAGCGGCAGCATCACGGCCATCATGCCAAGTGCGGCAAGGCTCAGATTCCCACTGGATTTGAGCAAAAAGAAAACCGGAACGCCAATCAGCGCACCGGCTCCGAAGCAGAGAATCTGCCGTTTGGTCAGGTTCATAAAGACCTTAGTTTTGACCTTTGAAAGGTCACGCGGCACAGAAATATAAGATGCCATGAATCTTTCCTCCTCTCTTAATGCGCTGCAAACACGGATTTCGCAAGGCTCCCCGTCTTAAATAGGGTAAATGCCAGCAAGACCGTATAGCCCAAAACGCCCCAAATACTGCTGATGATGTTATCCGAAAAGGACAGGTTCTGAATCAGAACTGCATAGATGCCCACACAGATCATGATAAGAAAGCCCTGGAATCCCAGTGCAAACAGGGAGCGCAGGTAGTTTTGACCGGTATGGCTCTGCTCATGGTTTCCAAAGGTTGCGAACGGAATCGGCGCAAGGCTCACCATGAGATATATTTCCACCATTCGGCCATACACGATGACAAAGATGATAGCTGACAACGCCAGCATCGTGACCTGAACCACAAAGGTCTGCAAATACAGCCCCAGCAGCGGTCCCAAGTCCATCCCTTCCAGTGTGGCCTGCATCGCTGTCAGGGTCGCATCGCTGACGGACGTACTGCCGGAAATCAGACCGCCGCTTCGGGAAATCACTTGCTGCGCTACATCAAAGACAGCCATCGTGATATTGAATGTGTTCGAGATCAGGGTCACTGCCAGAAAGGTCTTAAAGACCCATTTGAAAAATGTCCAGGTCTCGAAATTTGCCAGATTGTTATGCTCAATGAGCATCTGGATCAGCTCATAACAGGCGATGAAAGTCAGCACCATTCCGGCAATGGGCAGGATCACGGATTCCGAGATGTTGCGGATCATAGAAAAGACCGCAGGTGAAAAGTTCGCCGGTGTGGTTCCCACATCGCCTGCGATCTGTCCAACCTGTTGGTTGACCGAATCGAACATCCCTGAAAGATTTCCCATGATACCACTGATGATCATGCTCTTGAGCCAATCTGTGATCTGTTCAAGGATACTCTGCATGAGCCGCCTCCTTCCTTACGCAAACACGCCGAACAGCTTCGCCATCCGGGACAGAAGCATGAACAGCTGCGAGAAAAGAGACAGTGCCGATGCAGTTGTAGTAAGAAACGCCATAGATTTGTCCTCCTGTAACTTGTCCGGCCTCTCAGCCGGTGCGATTCTAAACTGCGGTTCTGCGCCATACTTCCAACATGTGCACCTGCCGGAGAGCGCAGAAAATAGCCAGCTGCGGATATTGCCTGCACCTGACTATGTAACAGGCAGCTTTCGCCGCCCGGTCGGAATCTTCGCTCCGACAGCTTTTGCTTAACCGAACAGACCGGAAAGCAGCGGCACCAGAGTTGTGCCGATCAGTGCCACGCCGCCGCCAGCCATGAGCTGTTTCATGCCCTGAGACTTGGCACCAGGGTTGTCGTTGCCGTAGCCCTCCAGCAGGTTGATTGCTCCCCAGATGCCGAGACCGGCACCCAGTGCGATGACGAGGGTCTGAAGAACGGTTACTGCGCTGTTGAAAAATGCCATAAATGTGTACCTCCTTGAAAATATGAGATGTTGGTTATCATGCCTGCTTCGTCCGTGCGCATCAAACGAATCCGGGCAGAAAAATAGCCAGACTTCTGTTGATCAGGCAGAGGTCTGGCTATGTAAAGGCAGCTTTTACTGCCGTTTTGTTATCTTTATGTTGGCTCTTTTCCTAATTTTTCTGAGAGCCTTGCTGATAATCTGCCGCATACGCAGTTCTGTTACCTCGAACTCATCAGCAATTTCTTTGCGTGTCATCTTATTTTCAATGTAGTACATCTGAATGGCTGCTCGTTCTCTTTCTGTCAGATGGTCATACTTCAGGACATCTTCAGTTACTTCATCTACCTGTAAATCGTGGAGAATATTTTCTGGATATGATCGTTTTCTTGCCATGCTTCTTTTCCTTTCCATTCCATTTCAAATTCATATAGGAGCTATATGTAACGGGCAGCGTTTGCCACCCGCCGAGTGTTACCACCCGAATTAGGCTATTAACCGAACAGGCCAGAGAGCAACGGTACGAGAGTCGTGCCGATAAGGGCAACGCCACCACCAGCCATCAGCTGCTTCATGCCCTGAGACTTGGCACCGGGGTTGTCGTTGCCGTAGCCTTCCAGCAGGTTGATGGCTCCCCAGATGCCGAGACCGGCACCCAGTGCGATGACGAGGGTCTGAAGAACGGTTACTGCGCTGTTGAAAAATGCCATAAATGTGTACCTCCTTGTACGCTGCGCCCTTGTGGGCTGATGAATAGTGATTTTCCATCTGCATGTGCACCTGCAAATGGGCAAACATATAGCCAGGTCTCCAATTTCAATCAGGAACCTGGCTATGTAAAGAGACGGCAGCTCGCCGCCTCTTCTTATTCTGTTGTCTGCCGCACACCCATGACATCTTCGTTACTGGAACAAACTTACTTGGCATGATCTGCGTCAACCACTTCATACTTATCACCGGGCTTGAGCTTCAGCCGATGGTCGAGAAACGCCTCGATGCTGAACGTGTTTTTCTTATCAGCACCGGCAGTGAGCTTGTAGTTCGGATGTTGGGTCAAATCGTATTTATCTGACTTAAACGGCCTGACACCGCGTAGCTGCAAAATGCACTTTCCGCCATCCAACACAGCCAGTTCATCCACCGAAGCCAGGTCATGCCCGACCTTTTGGTAATTAGTGCCGTAAGATGGGCTGTTGCCTCTGGTATCGGAAGTGTTGTACAGATCAATCGTTTCTTTCCCCAGTGCCTGATTCAGCTCTTTTAGCGTAGTCGGCTCCGAACCACCAAGGAAAATACGGGAATCCATATTGCCAATGATGGTATCGGCATTGTCCTTGTAGATTGCCTTCAACTGGCTCTGTGCCTGAAGCACCAGACATGCAGAGATTTCTCTTGAGCGGATAGTGGCTACCAGCTTTTCCAGATTCGGAATCTGACCAATGTTCGCACACTCGTCAATCAGGCAGCGCACATGCACCGGCAATCTGCCGCCGTAAACATCATCCGCTTTTTCGCACAGCAGGTTAAACAGCTGTGTGTAGATCATGGAAATCAGGAAATTAAAAGTCGGGTCTGTATCGCTCATAATGAGGAACAGAGCCGTTTTCTTATCTCCCACCGTATCCAGCGACAGCTCATCATACATGGTGATATCACGGACTTCTTCAATATCGAAGGGAGCCAGACGTGCGCCGCAGCTCACCAGAATCGACTTTAAGGTCTTGCCCGCCGCCAGCTTAAACTTGGCATATTGCCGGACAGCAAAGTGATTCGGCTTCTTCTTTTTCAGTGCTTCAAACATCTGATCCACTGGATTCTGAAAGGTTTCATCATCCTCGCGCACTTCCATCGCATTCAGAAATTCAATCAGCGTTGCAAAGTTCTGTTCTTCCAGCGGTGCCTCATAGTGGATATACCCAATCAGGGCACAATACAGCAGAGTCTCCGCCTTCGTCCAGAACTCATCACCGGCCTTTCCGTCTCCCTTTGTGTTGGCAATGAGGGTTGTGGTCAGCTTCAAAATATCCTTTTCGCTGTGAATATACGAAAAGGGATTATAATGCATCGACTTTCTGAAATTGATAGTATTAAAAATCCGGATGCTGTATCCGTTCTTCAAAAGGGCTTTGCCGCAGTCGATTACGATATCGCCTTTCGGGTCAGTGACCACATAGGAACTATGGCATTGTAAAAGGTTGGGTTTCAGCCAAAATCTCGTCTTGCCGCTGCCGGAACCGCCCACCACCAGTACGTTTTTGTTTCTGGCATTCGCCGGATTCTTCGGACGATTGCCCATCATCAGCCGCTCCGTCCGGGTCAGAATCACATTGTTTGCAAACACCGGATCTTCAAACGGTTCGATGTCTTTCTGCGTTCCCCACCGTGCAGAGCCATACTCCATGCCATGGCGATATTTCTTGGCATTTTTGCCTTTCAGGTACACGGCAAGCCGAAGACCTGCTCCGAAACACACGCCAATCAGCAAATCCATCGGATGCAGACTTGGCATCGGATTGGAAAAGGCTGCACCCAGGGCAGAAAGAAAGCCGAGGAGCTTTTCAGACATATCTGCTCCCTCGGCAATTCTCCACGCTTCTCCCAGATTGGTACATACAAGACCGGCAATGAAATACGGCAGGTTCAGAATCAGCAGCTTCTTTGTCTTATTACTCATAGATCACGCTCCTGACTTTTGTGGCGAACCTTATCCGGCAGAATTGCAGCAACCAGCTCCTTGAGCTTGTTAAGCTGCTCCAGAACACTCGGTTTTTCCTTTGCTTTCAGCTTTCGGTTGGTGAATTCCTCGAAAGCGGAAGTCAGTGCATCCGCATCTTTCGCCTTAAAGAACACCGTGTACTTAGGTGGCATCACATTTTGGTCTTTCGTAATGGCATAATCCACGCCGTATTTCCGCGCCACCTGTTCAAAGCCTTTCAAATCCGTTTTCTCAATGGGAATACTGCTGACACCCTGATTCTGACCGATCAGCTCTTTGATGCTCTGCTTTCCAACCGGCAGCTGCGCTGTTTTCTGAGCCACCTTTGCCTGATGGTGCCGTTTCCACGCATTATAGCCATTCACGATAGTGCGAAAGGTCAGTTTCGTGGTGCTGATTGCCAGATTGACGGTACGATTTTCAACTTCTTCCTGCATGAATCTCCGCCTCCTTCCTTACAAACTGTCCCGGTCCGGTGCCGGTTTGCTCTTTTCCTGGGGCTTTGCAGCCTTTTCCTCCATCTTCTTCACCATGTCATCCGAAACCGGAATTGCCATGATGCTGCGACCCATACGAACGAACATCTGAGGCTGATGGAACTGCTCCTCAAATTTCTGCATCTGCTCCGAAGTCAGAGAACCAAAGTCATCCTCTGTCAGCCCTACTACCAGAAAATCACCGGCATAGATGTCCTGCATATCCCCGTCTTCGGTGTAAATCGCACGGTTCAGCGGCAGGCCATTGATTTTTCCGGATTCATTCAGAATAATGGCCACTTCATCCTCGAACGGATACGTCACTTCAATATCGCCGCCGACCATAGCCTGCAAATCTTCCAGCTCCGTGCCAACACTGATTTTCTTCGGGTAGGCATTGGGCTGTACCCGCAGCACATCCATTGTCCTGGTCTCTGCCAGTTCATGTTCTCCCACGGTCTTGAAGTCCACACCGGTGAAATCGCCGGAATCCAGAACATAGTCCTGATTGTTCCACGCCTGCGTCACCATGCGTTCCGCGTCTTCCTGGGAGGCAGCTTCCACGGAAACCTTTCTCTGGAGAGTCTCTGTAATCTCCACATCAAATTTCTTCATAGGCTCCTCCTTAGATCAGGCGCAGTGCCGGAACCAGTTCGCCGCCAATGGAAACCACCGTCAGGTTTTTGTTCACATAGTCGATGGTGCGTTCCAGCGTAAACAGATTGATGCTGCATTCGTTGCCGTTCTGGTCGATTTCCGAAACCTCCGCAGCTCCCAGCAGATACCTGGTTCCGTCAGTTTCGATCACATCGCTCTCATCATAATGGAGAAGCAGCTCACCATCTGCCACCAGATCAGCCTCCATCTCATCGTAAACATCCTCAAAGATGTCTCGGCTGCCGTCCTCGGTCAAAAGCTCGCCGCCAGCCCCCGGCAGGGTCACCATCACAATGCGCTCCTTCGGGTGATCTTCACGGATTGTCTCCAGCATCAACCAGTTATGAAGCATTGCAATGGACTTCTCAAACATGGGATCATCCACCGGATTGGGCTGTGCTGCACCGTTGGGGCAATTCTTGCAGTCCATGCTGCACACTGCGTTGTTCTGATTCTTCTTAAAGTTCATCATCATAAAAATCTCCTTCTTATCGTTCCATATCTCGTTGTTTACTTCGCTGCCACTTTTCCAGCAGCCGGATAATCGTGTCCTGCATCTGCTTCGGCGTATAGGATTTCGGGAAATACTTCCGAAGAACATCGTTTTTAATCGTCACATGGTCAAGCTCATCCTTTTTGATTTCATTCATCACTTCACACATGGCATCCAAAGTACATCCGCCCTCCTGCGAGAGCTTTTTCAGCCGCTGCGCCTGTGACAGGGACGGGGATGCCTGTGCATAGTCCATAGCCTCCAGAAATTCTTTTTGTTCGGACGGTTTCAGGTAAGACAGCTCTACCGCCGGATTGAAGGCGATTTTCTTCTCATCCACCATATCCAGAATTTCGGGGATTAGGTTGGTAAGACGGATAAAACGCTGAACTTGCGTTTTACTTTCATTCGCATCATCAGCTAACTGGTTCACAGCCCACGACTTCTGACCAACTTGGTCAGAAGTTAAATCTCCGCGTTGTCCCTGATGTTTCATCGCTTCCAACTTCATTTTGTAGGAAAATGCTCTCTCGCTGGGAAGGATATTTTCTCGCTGCAAGTTGCTGTCCACCATAAAGATGATTGCTGCATCATCGTCCATTTCCTTGACGATGACCGGCACTGTTTCCAAGCCTGCCAGCTGTGCTGCATGAAGCCTGCGGTGTCCCGAAAGAATTTCGTACCCGCCTTCCGGGTCAGGCCGGACTATCAACGGTGATACCACACCAATCTGCTTGATGCTCTCCACGGTCTGTTCCATCAGCTCGTCATCCAGCACCTTAAAGGGATGTCCTTCAAAGGGATGCAGGTCAGAAAGCGGCATCTCCGTCCGCTGTTCCTTAGCCGCAGCGTCGGCAGCTGAGCCACTGCGGTTTTCTGTTGTAATACTGGTTTTTGCTTTTGCCATTCAGCTTCTTAACCTCCTTCCAGCGGTGATAGATGTCATTCTTACCTGCGAAAAACGCCTTTTTTGCCTTACACTTCATAGATCAAGTACCTCCTTAACGACCTGCTGTTTTTCTTTTCCAATGCTCTTTCTGCGGTCCTCTCCGCTGATTCGCACCGGCGTACACATTTCCAGAATCCTGCTGTAAATCCGGGCGTATGCCACATCCTGCGGATTGCGGATTTCGGCAATCTTCAGATTGGTTGTGATAATGACCGGAAGCCCGGACTTGTACCTCTCATCAATAACGGCGTAGACCTGCTCCAGCGCATATTCGGTGCTGCGCTCAATTCCCAGATCATCCAGAATCAGCAAGGAATAGTTGGAAAACGAAGCAATATACCGGTATCGTTCTTCCGAATACATGGCTCCCATCTGGTTCAGAATTTTGGAGAAGTTCGTCATCAAAACCGGAATGCCCTGATCCAGCAGCGCATTGGCTATACATGCCGCCACAAAGGACTTTCCGGTGCCGACATCTCCCCATAACAAAAGGCCAAGGTTTTCAGCCTTGACCTTTTTCCACTGCTCCACATAGCGTTTTGCCATCTGGATGTCCTTATTATCTTCTGCAACTGCAAAATTCCATTCCAGAAGATGCTTTTCCTGAATCCCCGTTGCTTTCAGCTGCCTGATTTTACGCTGCCGCTCCACCAGCTCATCCTGGCGTTTCTTTTCTGCCATCGCTTCCTGCTGGCATCTGCAAAGGCAGGGAACAATCTTGTCTCTGCCCCAGAGCTTTACCCTGCACTGCACCGGCGTGTGGCAGTTTCGGCAATATAGCAGTCCATCCTCGCCCTGGTATTCCTGCTCTCCGGGTTCTTTCGGCGTAAAGAGCGAATCCAACGCCGCATTCAAAACTTCAGGCATCATGTCGCTCATAGGCTGTCTCCTTCCTCAAATGTGTAGTCTGCCGGGTTATACTTTGGCTTTTCTCTCTTTGCCCAGCTCCGGATTGTGGCAAGGTGATTTTTGTAACTCCTGCCGGTGGAGGCCATATACTCAGAGAGCCGTTCCACCCGCATCTGGTAATCTTCTGGGAACTCCTGCCGGAGTTTGCCGTATTCCGTGTCAGAGAGAAGGACATTTTCGTATGAGCCATACCGATGCTGGGTTTCCTTCTTCTCTCTTTTATTGATTGTTTCAGTACTTGTTCTATTAGTACTTAATTGCGCTGGATTTTCCGTAACCGGTGTGTCCGTATCCGGATTTACCGTATACGGCTTTTCCGTACACGGTGATTCCGAACACGGCTTTTTCCTTGGCATCTCATAAATCACATACTCCGCTCTGCCCATCCGACCGTTGCTCTCACGCTGCTGGTTCCTTTCCAGATACCCAAGACGCTCCAACTCTTTCAGAGCCGTAAGCACTCCATCTACGCCATCCGGTGTAATTGAAGACAATCCCCGTACCGAATAGTTCCATGTGTCCGGCAGACTGAGCAGCATCGAGAGAAGCCCTTTTCCTTTCAGGCTGAGACCCTGATCCCGCAAGTGGTAATTGCACATCGTTGTGTAATTGCTGTTTTTCTCAACCCTGAATACCGGCATGGTGCTCACCATCCTTTTTCGCAGGCTCCGCTTTCTTCTTCGGACATTTGCGCGGACGATCTTCGTTGTCCTCCCGACGATGGTATTTACCGGTATCCTGCATCATGCGCTCAAACGCCTGAAGTCGCCCCTCTGTAAAAAGCGTCATTCGATCACACCCCATTTCTTAAACAACTTGAAGAGATGATTCTTTCCCTTGCAGGTCACTCTCGTCTGCTGCACCAGTTTTCCGCTTCTGCCGTAGCAATCCCGGACAATAAAATAGCCCCTTGCAGATTTGTCTGCAAAAGGCATCAGCCAGCCACTCGGACTGCGGTACAGATAGCGGTGATCCAGTAAGAGAGCTACTGCTGTCTTCTCCGGGATTCCGATTTCCTTACAGAAATTTCGGATGCAGGTGCAATCTTCCGAATTCACAAAGGTGTCGAAGTAGTCTGCCTTGGGCTGTGCCGCATCCAGCTGTTTGCGGATACCCTCAAGCTGCTCCCTCTCGGCTACAAGCTCCTGCGCCAGGGTGTAGATGACCTCCGGATGCTGAATCACCTGATCCAAAATGGAATCGCTCATATACACACCATGCTCGCGAATAGACGGGAGAACTTCATCAAACACCCAGTGTTCAAATCGTTCTGCCGACGGCAGCTTGCTGTGAACGATCAGCCGGTAAACATCGCCTTCTGTGATAAAGGAGATTTCAACAACCTGCTCTCCAGCATCCCCATACTGATTCATCTTCTGCACGACCCCCTCGCGTTTCGTTAGGGGGCCTCTGCAATGGCGTTTCACAGCAGCGTAGGGATTCACATACCCCAACGCCTTCGCCACATCGCTTGCACAGAAGAAGGTCTTGCCTGCCTCCTGCAACAACCGGATCGAACCAAACTCCTGGTTCTCAAACACCTCCATCATCTGCCTCGACTTTCCGCCATGACTGCCCACATCGGTGTCATGGGTCTTCTGATTGAAATCCGTCATACCTGTTACCTCCTACTCAAATTTGTCTCGCCGGATTTCGGGCGAAAAAAATAGAGCCTCAACCCATTCTCGTTTTCAAAGAATGAGCCAAGGCTCTATGTAAATCAGTCAAGTATGTGTTCGTCAGTCGATGGCAAAATTGGACTTCATTTGCTCCTATTGTCCACCAGTAATTTAACCCATAAGAGGTCAAAATGGGCTTGTCCACCAGTAATTTGACCACTATAAACCCATAAATTTCCGTTCAAATTCCATCAAAACCGAACAGGCCAGACAGAATTTTGGGCATAGAAAAAGCCCGGAAAATGGCGTATTTCCGGGCTTTTTTAGCATTTTTAAGCTGTAGATTATCGCTTGCTGAACTGAGGTGCGCGACGAGCGGCTTTGAGGCCGTACTTCTTTCTCTCTTTCATTCTCGGGTCACGAGTGAGGAAGCCTGCCTTCTTGAGAGCGGGACGAAGGTTTTCGTCGAACTGAAGAAGTGCTCTTGCTACGCCGTGACGGATTGCGCCTGCCTGACCGGAAACACCGCCGCCCGATACTCTGCATACGATATCGAACTTCTCGGCAGTCTCTGTAAGAACGAGGGGCTGACGAACGATTGTCTTAAGAGTCTCGAGACCGAAATAGTCGTCGATATCTCTGTCGTTGATTGTTACCTTGCCGGTGCCGGGATAAACGCGGACTCTTGCTACCGAGCTCTTTCTTCTGCCGGTGCCGTAAAAATAAGGATTGCTTTCGTACATTTAATTTGCCTCCCCTTTCTTAAAACTCTTTTACAACGGGCTTCTGAGCGGCATGCTTGTGCTCTGCGCCTGCGTAAACATGAAGACGAGTGAATGCCTGTCTGCCGAGAGTGTTGTCGGGAAGCATACCCTTAACAGCCTTCTCAACAACGAAGCAGGGCTTCTCTCTCATGAGAGTGCTGTACTTAACTTCTTTCATGTTGCCGATATAACCGGTGTGATGATAGTACATTTTCTGCTCGAGCTTCTTACCTGTAAGAACAACCTTCTCGGCGTTGATAACGATAACGTTGTCGCCGCAGTCCTCATGATAAGCGAATGTGGGTTTATGCTTGCCGCGAAGAAGAACGGCCGCCTCGGCAGCGACTGCGCCGAGAGTCTTTCCCTCTGCGTCAAGAACATACCAAGCACGAGTGATTTCTTCAGCTTTTGGCATATAAGTTGACATAAATCTGACCTCCGAATATATTTGATAATTTTAAAACAAAATCAGACGCGTCTCTCAACGCGCCTGTTAATGTTATCACATTTTATATTATAAGTCAACACTTTTTAAAAACTTTTTTCATTTACAAAACGTAAGCTCTGTTTTTCTCCGTTTTTCTCGTGATTTCATATAATTTACTCGAATGTAATTTTTCAAATTCAGCTAACCTCAGAGAGGAAACCGAGCGTAATATCCGCAGTCTTATGAGCCTGCGACTCTATAAATATATGACCGCCGTCGACATAATGAGTCTGCGCCTTACCATCGAGAACCTTCGAAAACGCTGAAGTATCACTGCTTCCGAGAACAACGTCGTTACTCGCCCATACGAGGAGTACGGGAATATTGATATTCGCAAGAGACTCTGTATCGGTCTGTTCGCTTCTTGCGTACTGAACGCAGATTCCGCGCATGGTTCCGTCGATTTTAAGAGGTTCGGACAGAATCGACGCGTCGTATTTCATTCCATACTGCCAATCTCTCGCCGTATAGCCCGCCGCAAATTTAACAATAATACTTATGCTCAATACAGCGTTCGCGATTTTCTGCATTGAATTCATCAGTTTATCGTTCCTCGCCGCTTTTTCGAACAACGGACTTACCTTGCTCTGAACCGCGGGGGCGTAGAGCATTAATGCCTTAATTTCCGGATGTGAAACTGCGATATTCGACGCGATTCCTCCGCCCATGGAGTGACCCGCGACTATCCATTCTGAAAGAGGAGCGATGCTCTCCATAAGGTCGGTCATAAGCTGTTCGCGGGATATATAATTCGTGTCGAACGTCTCGCGCGTAGAATAGCCGAAGTCGGGCAGATCGGCAAGTACGCAGTCATACCCCTGAGCCGAAATCTCTTTCGCGGTATCGTTCCACGTCGAGCCGGAGTATAAAAATCCGTGGATAAACAGAATTCTGCCCTTTCTCTCGCCCTCGGCGGGAATTACTCTGTAATGAATACTGTAATCGCCGTCGGTAAAAAATTCGCTGTCGGCAAACGGCTTGTCAATTTCCGTCTCATTTTCCGCGAACGCACAAACGTTAAGCGAAAACAGCATTGCCAGCGCAAGAATTACGGACAAAAGCTTTTTAATTGTTCCCGTCATTTTTCATCACCTGCAAACGGCAATAATGCCGTTATTTATTTTCTTCGGTTTTAATAACCTTGATTCCGAGTTCGTCAAGCTGTGCGGAATCTACGGGCGACGGACACTGCGTCATGGCCTCCGTCGCGTCTTTAAGCTTTGGATAAGGTATAACGTCTCTCAGACTCTGAGCACCGAGCATCTGCATTACGAGACGGTCAAGACCTATGCCCATACCTCCGTGCGGGGGTGCGCCGTACTTGAACGCGTCAAGCAGGAAGCCGAATTTCGCATGAGCTTCCTCGTCGGTAAAGCCCAGAAGCTTGAACATTCTGTTCTGTAATTCGGGATTCGTAATTCTTATTGAACCGCTCGAAAGCTCGATTCCGTTTAAAACAAGATCGTACGCCTTTGCTCTGACAGAAGCCTTGTCCGTTTCAAGATAGTCAAGACACTCGTCCATGGGAGCGGTAAACGGGTGATGCATTGCAACCCACTGCTGATTGTCCTCGTCCCAGTCGAAGAACGGGAACTCGGTAATCCACAGGAAGTTATAGCCCTCGCCGATAATGTCAAGCTTCTTTGCGACCTCGCATCTCAACGCGCCGAGGTTTGTAAGCGCAAGATTCTTCTTAGCGTCGGCGATAATGAGAACTACGTCGCCCTTTTCCGCGCCTGCTTTATTGAGAATCGCGGTCATCTCGTCCTCGCTCATGAATTTTGCAAACGACGAAGCTATGCCGTCGTCGGTCATTCTTATCCATGCAAGACCCTTTGCGCCGATACCCTTTACGAAGTCGGTAAGCTTATCTATTTCCTTTCTCGAAAGCTTCGATACGGCATTCTTTGCCGTAATGCCCCTTACCGTACCGCCGTTTTCGAGAGCGGATTTGAATACGACGAAATTACTGTCCCTAACCTCGTCGGAAAGGTCATAAATCTCCATTCCGAAACGCGTGTCGGGCTTATCCGAACCGTAACGCTCCATTGCATCCTTATATGTAAGGCGTTTGAGCGGAAGAGGAATGTCAACGCCCAGAGCGTCCTTGAAAATTCTCGCGATATAACCCTCGCCGACCTCGAGAACGTCCTCAACGTCAACGAACGACATTTCAAGGTCTATCTGCGTAAATTCGGGCTGTCTGTCGGCTCTCGAATCCTCGTCGCGGAAGCACCTGGCAAGCTGAATGTATCTGTCGAAGCCCGCAACCATGGAAAGCTGTTTATAAAGCTGAGGCGACTGGGGCAGAGCATAGAAGCTGCCGTTGTGAAGTCTCGACGGAACGAGGAAATCTCTCGCGCCCTCGGGCGTGGATTTAATAAGAATGGGAGTCTCAATCTCTACGAATCCTTTTTCATAGAAATAATCTCTCGTTATGTGCGCGACCTTGTTTCTGAAAAGAATATTTTTCTGAAGGTCGGGACGTCTTAAATCGAGATAACGGTATTTGAGTCTCTGCGTTTCGGCAGTCTGACAGTTCTCGATAATTTCGAACGGAGGAGTATCACTCCTGCCTAAGATACGAAGCTCCTTAACTTCGATCTCGATATCTCCCGTTGCGATATCCTTATTTTTTGACGAACGCTCTCTGACAACGCCCTTTGCCGCCAAAACATACTCGCTTCTTGCTGACGAAGCCTTATCAAATACTTCTCTGTCGGTATTGTCGTCGAAAGCCAGCTGAACGATACCGGTTCTGTCTCTTAAATCAATAAATATAAGTCCTCCGAGATCGCGGTTGCGCTGAACCCATCCGCATACAGTTACCTCTTTACCGCAGTCGGATTCTCTTAAATCCGAGCAGTAATGAGTTCTTTTCATTCCCGTTAAAAAATCCATTTTTCTCTCGCCGTGACTTTTTGTCACAGACTACCTCCCAACAAACTTGATATGTCAAAATCTCCGCCAAAATCGCCGAGCCCTTCAAGCGATTTATTTACGGACATGCTTATAAAATGCTCTGCGAAATCTTCAAGCCCGAGCTCTTCTCCCGTTCCGTCCTCCATGCATTTAACGGTAACTTTTCCGTTCGATACTTCATCGGAACCGAGCACAGCAGTGTAAAGCGCGCCGATTTTATTAGCAAACTTCATCTGCGCCTTGAGAGAACGTCCGACAACGTCGAGCTGAACGCTCACGCCCTCGCTTCTCAATTCGTCGGCAAGCTTCAGAGCAAGAAGCATGGAGCTCTCGTCTGTCGAAGCAATGTACAAATCAACGGGCTTTGCCGACGGCATAGGCGTGTTCTGCGTCTGCATCAAGAGCATAAGTCTCTCTATTCCCATACCGAATCCCGCCGCGGGCAGAGGCTGACCGCCCAGCTCGCTTATAAGTCCGTCGTATCTTCCGCCGCCGCAGACTGTACCCTGCGCGCCTATCTCGGTCGAAACGAATTCGAAAACGGTTTTCGTGTAATAGTCAAGCCCCCTGACTATCATGGGGTCGACGGTATATTCTATATCCATAGCATCAAGACATTTCTTAACGCCCTCAAAATGCTCTCTGCATTCATCGCATATATAATCGAGAGCCTTCGGCGCGTCCTTTGCGATTGAAGAACAAACGGGACTTTTGCAGTCGAGAATTCTCATGGGATTGCGTTCGAGTCTGCCGAGGCATGTCTCGCATAAATCCGATTTTTTCGACTCAAAATAATCTTTAAGCGCGGAATGATATTTTTTTCTGCACTCGGGACAGCCGATAGAATTTATATTGAGTTTGATTCCGGTAACGCCGAAGAAGTCGAAAACATGCTGCGCAAGCGAAATAATTTCAGCGTCCGCCTGCGGAGTTCCCGCACCGAGGCACTCGACTCCGAACTGGTGAAACTCTCTTAACCTGCCCGCCTGGGGTTTTTCATATCTGTAACAGGGTGTTACGTAAGCGAGCTTCTGCGGTAAAGGCTCGTTGAAAAGTCCGTGCTCGAGAAACGCACGGACAGCTCCCGCAGTTCCCTCGGGCTTTAATGAAATGCTTCTGCCTCCGTTATCGTCAAAGGTGTACATCTCCTTTTGAACAACGTCGGTGGTGTCGCCGACGCTTCTGTTAAAAAGCTCCGTATGCTCGAAAACGGGAGTCCTTATCTCCTTAAAACCGAAATTTTCGGCAATTTCGAGTACGGTAGATTCTATAAACTGATTTTTATAGCTGTCCGAGGGAAGAACGTCGTTCGTACCCTTAACAGCCTTAGTTAACAATGCCATAACAAAAATACCTCGTTATAATACGCTCCCGCCATATAAAACGTAAAGCTTTAAAACAAAATAATAAATAATTTAATAAAAAACGAAGCTATAAAACAAAATCCAAGCTGTAATTAACATGCTTATTCCGAATTATAGCTTCTTCGTTTTTATTTGTATCAATACTAAAGAACGTTATCTTTTGGGGTTGACGATATCTCTCCAGTCGAGGTCTCCTCTTTCGAGTCCTCTGACAAGAGATTCGGCAGTGGCGATATTCGTAGCAACGGGTACGTTGTGAACGTCGCACAGTCTTAAAAGATTAGCCTCGTTCGGCTCGTGTGGCTTTGCGTTAAGCGGATCTCTGAAAAAGAGAAGCAAATCAATTTCGTTGCAGGCGATCCTTGCCCCGATCTGCTGGTCGCCGCCCTGTGTACCGCTCATATATTTTTTGATTTCAAGTCCGGTAGCGTCGGCGACAATACGTCCCGTCGTTCCCGTAGCGCACAAATTATGATGGCTGAGTATTCCGCAGTAAGCGATACAGAACTGCGTCATGAGCTCCTTTTTGGAATCGTGAGCTATCAATGCGATATTCATAAAAACACCATCTTTCATTCAGTATACAATAATTATAATTTTACCATAAGTTTTTCCATATAAACATAGGTTCACATGTGTATTTTAACATACATTTTTGTATATTTCAACTGTTTATTTCATATGTTTAAAATCAAGCGGAACATTTTTTCCCTCAACACGCATTGCTATACGCTTCGCCGCCGAATATACTTCGCTTTTCTTTTTCGGCATTTTGCCTGTAACGGACATGCATATAATCGACTTATCCTCGGGGATGATCCCCAAAAGTCTCACGCCCGACGAGTCAATAACGCCGTCTATATTAAGAAGCCTTGATTTGATCGCTTCTTTCTTTAAAAATCTGTTTATAACGATACGCTGATCGGTTATTTTAACGCCGTATTCGACGGCCTTTCTCGCGGCCTTGGCCGCGCCCTGAACGCTTACCGCATCGGGAGTCGCAACCATTATCGTCTTATCGCAGTTTTTGACCGCGCCGACAAATCCCGATTCGAGTCCCGCCGGAGCGTCGAGAATTATATGGTCGTATTTTTCCCTGAGCGAATCTGTTATATCCGAAAGCGAATCAAAGCTCGTCACCGCCGACGGAGACGCAAGCAAATCGATATTTTCACCGCAGTTCATAACCGCGTCGTCAAGAGAGCATCTGCCCGAGGAAACGTCGTTCCAGCCGAAAACCGTGTTCTCCCGCACTCCGAAAAGAATATCGAGAGCGTTAAGTCCCGCGTCGAGATCGATAAGAAGTGTTTTTCTCCCCATAGAGGCGAACGCGCCGCCGAGCAGCCAGGAAAAAGTGGATTTTCCGACCCCTCCCTTACCGGAAGCGACCGCTATAACGTCTGCCATAAATTTCCTCCATTATATAAACAGTAACTTAATTTAGAATTGAATCCGTCCTCTGCGGAGCCGATATCTGACTCCTCGACGAGAAATAGTATTCGAATATATCTGCCGCGACCTTTGCCGTCGCAGTACCGGAGTTTACGTTTTCGATAACTACGGCTATCGCGATTTCGGGATCCTCGTAAGGTCCGAAGCTCATAATAAAACCGTTGTTGCCCTTTACAACGCTTCCGTTTACAATCTTTTTAATCTGTGTTGTACCTGTCTTTGCGGCAACCTTATACTGTAAGGGTGAAAACGCCGAGGCGCACGAGCCGTAGTTTGCAACGTCGTACATACCCTCTTTGACTATATTGATCGTATTCTGCGCTACGCCCGTATTCTGCGCTACGGTAATGCCCGTCTCCGACACGGTATCGGAATAGTCATACGTAACCACGCTCTTTACGAAATGCGGAGTATATCGCGTGCCGTTGTTCGCGATAGTCGCGCAGTAGTTGACCATCTGCATAAGCGTAAACTGGTTGTCCGACTGACCGATAGCAGCCTGAATCGTATCGCCCGAATACCACTTCTGTCCGACCGACTCCCTGTACGCCTTGCCCGCAAGAATACCCGAAGCCTCCGAAAGCTCGACTCCCGTCTTGCTTCCCAGACCGAAACGGCGGGAATAATCGTTCATTATATCAATACCCATAAGGTCTGCAAGATTATAAAAGAAAATATTGCATGAAACCTCAAGCGCGCTGACGACGTTTATATTTCCGTGCGAACCTAAGCATCCGAATTCCTGTCCGTGATAGTCGAACACCTCACCGCAGTAAAATTTTGAATCCTTATTTATAGTTCCGGATTCAAGTCCCGCAACAGCCATAACCGGCTTCATCGTCGAACCGGGCTCGTACGTACTCTGCAAAACCCTGTTCCACAGCGGGGACGCGGGATTTTTTGCAAGCTCGTCGTATTTATCGTAATATTCCGCAAGATTATAAGTCGGATATGACGCGCTGGCAAGCACTTCGCCCGTATTGACATTCAACACAACGACAGCTCCGGCGGCTTCGAGTCCCGCTTCCGCGGTAAGCTCGAGAATCCTGTTTTCGAGAGCCGTCTGAGCAACGCTCTGCAATGTCGAATCTATCGTCGTAACGACGGTATTGCCCTGTACGGGCGGAATCGTATATTCCTCGGAAACATTCGAATCCGTGTCTATCGATACGGTCTTTACGCCTTTCTGACCTCTTAAATACTCCTCCATCACGCTCTCTATTCCGAACTTGCCTATGTCGTCGTTGAGAGAATACGCATTGACCTCAATTTTTTTCTTTTGAGTCGAGGTGAGCGCGTCGGAAGAGAGAAGCTCCTCCGTTTTCTTCTTCTGCGACTCGTACTCCGTATCGTTTATAACTCCGACGATACCGAGAATATGAGAAGCCAAAGGCGTATTTCCGTACTCTCTGTAAGTTACGACCTCGGATTTTACGCCGACATACAGATCGCTGTTTTCGAGAATGACCGATACGATTTCGTTCGGAACATCCTCCGCAAAAACAAAGGGATTGCTGACCGAATAGCCCGTACGCCACATCTCGTATAAAACGGAGGCTATCTTCCGCGCGTCGGCAAGCTGATAATCCGAAAGCGAATACATATCTATAAGCGCGTCCATACAGTTCTGCGCCGTGGCGTACCTGTTGAGATTGAGCATATTTTTATTTTTAAGAGCCTTTATATCGGCTTCCCTGTCCTCTGCGAAAACGAGATTACCGCTCTCGTCGAAAATTATCGGCAGATTGTCGTCCCATTCGAGGGAATTAGCCTCAAAAAGCTTTATAAGCGAATTTATAATCGAATTGCGCTGTTCTTTTTTTGACGACGAGGGAAAAGCCGAAGCGTCGAATATGATACGGTTGCCCTGTCTGTTCGTAACGAGCGGTTTGCCGTTTCTGTCGAGAATTTCGCCTCTGGAAGCCTCGACGGCAACCTCGTACGTTCTGTATTTTTTGCCGGAAGCGTACGAATCCTTGTCGAAATACTGAACCTTTACGACAGCCGAAACAAATACTATCGACGCGCATATAAACAAAACGAGGGTTATCTTCGCCCGCCGTATGATTTTAGATTTATCCATAAACCGTCACCCGATAACGATGTTTTCCTTGTCCTTCAGATACTTCATGCACAGTCCCGCAATAACGTACGTAACGGGCAGAATCAGAACGGTAATACCCGCCGTCGGCAGAAATCTGCCAAGAAGCAAAACGCATCCCTTGTCCCCGACGGGAATCATAACGCGAATAAGCCACGCCAAAGTCTCGTAAACAAGCGACGAAACGGCGGTTATTATAAACGCGCTGACAAAATTTCTTTTCATTACGTAATGCGTAAGCACGCCCGCCGTACATCCGACAAACGCGAAAAACAACGCGTTCAGTCCGTCCGGCGCGACCGACGTAAGGTCAATGAACGCACCGCCGATAATGCCGTAAACGAGCCCGCACGTCTCCTTTTCGAAAACGCCGAGAGAAACGACGAGAGGAAGCATATATATAATTTTATACAAAAAAACGCCCGACGAACCCGACGCGTTCTGCATGAGCGCACCGACTGCTATAAAAACAAAAAACAGCACCCTGCGAACGTTTCTTTTTACGTTCTCTCTGAAAAACATAATTTAAAATCTCCCGAAAATCAGCCGTTCTGTCCCTCGAAATCGGTTATTACGAATACGTCCGCGACAGTCTTTATATCGACTCCCGGCTCGATAACCGCGTACGACGAAACGTCGTTGTCCTCGTCCCTTATCTCCGTTACGGTTCCGACTATGAGATCGCGCGGAAAAACTCCGCCGAGTCCCGACGTGCAGACGATACCTCCGCCGGAAACAGCCGTCGTCTTTGTAAGTCCCGACATTCTGCACAGTCCGTCGAACGACAGACGCGAGGTTGTCGAAGAGTATCCGCTCTCCCGCGTTTTTATTTCGTAAACGCTTATGTTTACGCTCGGGTCGAGAATCGTTTTGACAACGCTTGTGGTAAGCGCGACCTCTTTGACGATTCCGACGACGTAATTGCCGTATATTACGGGATCGTTTACGCTTACCGAATCCGCGGAGCCTTTATCTATCATAAATGTGTTGTAAATATCCGACGCGTCGCGGGAAATAACCGTTGCCGGGCAGAAAACGTAGTCGGGATTCGAATCCTTTACGCCTAAAAATTCCTCGTACGAATTAAGCTTCTGCTTTGTTCTTTCATAGTCAACAAGCTCCTCGTTCTTTTTATTGAGTTCACCGTTGAGTCTCGAAATCTCCTCCTTATACGACGAGGACGAGACGAATGAAGAGAACGTGTTTCTCGTTTTCTCTCCTATTGCCGACGACAATTTCTGAAGAGGGCTGAAAACCACGCCCGCGGCAGCGGTCAGCGGAGACGTCGAATCCGTCGTAACGGCGGCAAAGACAACGCCCGCAAGCAAAGCCGCGAACACGCATATAAACGCCTTGAATCTCCTGCTTTTAAAGAATCTGTCCATATCTGCTCCGAATTGTTATCTGTTAATATTGAGAACGCTGACCTCTAAGCATCTGCCCGCTCCGATAACCGTACACTCGCGCGGTTTGTCGGAAACGCGTACGTCGATCTTCGTTCTGTCGCTTATAAGCTTATCGAGTCCCCTCAGAAGAGCTCCGCCGCCGGTGAGAACTATTCCCCTGTCCATTATGTCCGAAGCCAGCTCCGGCGGAGTTTTTTCAAGCGTTTCGCATACCGTGTCGGCAATCTGATTTACAGCGTCGGCAATAGCAGTACGAACCTCATCCGAGGTAATCTCCGCGTTTTTCGGCAGACCGTCGACAAGGTTTCTGCCCTTTATGTCCATAGCTCCCTCTCCGTCGTAAGGATACGCGGAGCCGATTTTGATTTTAAGTTCTTCGGCGGTTCTCTCACCGATAAGAAGCTGATGCTTTTTTCTTATGTAAGCGATTATAGCCTCGTCCATCGCGTCGCCGCCGACTCTTACGGAGTTTGAAGTTACGATATCTCCGAGAGAAATAACGGCGACCTCGCTCGTTCCTCCGCCGACGTTTACGACCATGCTTCCGACCGGCTCGGACACGGGCAGTCCCGCGCCGATAGCCGAAGCCATGGGTTCCTCTATTATGCTGACGTATCTTGCGCCCGCGCTTCTCGCCGCGTTATGAAACGCTCGGCTTTCGACCTCGGTAAGACCCGACGGGACAGTAAGAATTACTCTCGCGCGTGTAAAGAGCGAACCGCTGACAACTTTAGCGATCAAAGCCTTTAACATATCGGCGGTCATCTCGTAGTCGGCGATAACTCCGTCCTTGAGCGGTTTTTTCGCCGCTATCGAACCTGGCGTTCTGCCTATCATTACCTTAGCCTCGCCTCCGACGGCGACAACCTTGGGGGTTTCCGATTTTATATCAACTGCGACAACCGACGGCTCGTTCATTATAATACCCTTGCCCTTGACGTAAACGAGCGTGCTGGCGGTGCCGAGATCTATGGCGATATCACGCGCAAATAACATGTATGTGCATCCTTTCACAACATTTTTTCATTTTATTATAACTTTTTATGCAATTAAAAACAATAGAGTTTTGACAAAAACTTATTATAATTTATTAAAAAATAATCCCCGCAGTTGTTTACTTAATGTTTTTCTTATGCTACAATATATTTTAATTAAACATTTCGGAGAATAATTTATGACTGACATAAAAAACGCAAAACGTATCGTATTTAAGGTCGGAACCTCAACTCTTACGTATAATACGGGCAAAATAAACATCAGACGGATGGCAAAGCTTGCAAGCGTGCTGTCCGACCTCGAAAATCAGGGCAAGGAGGTCGTTCTCGTCTCCTCGGGAGCCATCGCGGTAGGCGTAGGAAAGCTCGGACTTAAAGAAAAGCCCGCCGACACCCCGTCGAGACAGGCGGTCGCGTGCGTGGGACAGTGCGAACTGATGTTCATGTACGACAAGCTTTTCTCGGAGTATTCGCACACGGTGGGTCAGCTTCTTATTACGAAAAGCGACGTAGAAAACGACGAGAGACGGCAGAATCTCATAAATTCGTTTGACAGAATGTTAAACTACGGCGTTATTCCCATCATAAACGAAAACGACTCCGTCGCGGTCGAGGAGATAGTCTACGGCGACAACGACAGTCTGTCGGCAACCGTGGCTAAGCTCATAGGCGCGGATCTGCTCGTCATTCTCTCTGATATCGACGGACTGTTCAGCGCAAATCCCATGACCGACGACGACGCGGTTCTGATTCCCGTTGTCAAAGAGATAACGGACGAGACATTCGCAATCGCGGGCGGGGCGGGAACGAAGCGCGGTACCGGCGGAATGGTTACAAAGCTCCACGCCGCGCAGATAGCCGGCGAGGCGGGAATCGAAACCGTCATAATGAACGGCTCCGACCCGACCGATATTTATAAGCTTATCGACGGTCACCAGATCGGCACGAGATTTACGAAAGGCTGATATTATGACTCAAAATCAAATTAACGATTATCTTTATAAGATAGGAACAAACGCGAAAAAAGCGTCCGTCTCCGTTTCTAAAAAGAAAACGGGCGAAAAGAATCAGGCTCTTAAAAAGATATCGGAAAAACTTATTGAAAATACGGATAAAATTCTCGCTTCGAACGCGGATGATTTAAAAAAGGCGAGAGAAAACGGAATGAGCGAAGCTATGCTCGACCGTCTCGCGCTGTCAAAGGAGCGTATAAATTCAATCGCTTCCGCCGTCCTCGACGTAATAAGCCTGCCCGACCCCGTCGGCAAGGTGCTGTCGGGCTACACGAGCGAAAACGGAATGAAAATAGAGCAGGTAAGCGTTCCGCTGGGCGTTATCGCAATGATATACGAAGCTCGTCCGAACGTCACCGCAGACGCCGCCGTACTCTGTCTCAAGTCGGGCAATGCGGTTATATTAAAGGGCGGTAAAGAGGCTTTTAATTCAAATAAAGCAATCACAGACTCCATGCGCGAGGCTCTTGCCGAGGCAGGATTCGACAAAAACGCGGTTCAGCTCATCGACAATAACGACCACGAGGTAACCGCCTCATTGATGAAATTAAACGAATTCGTCGACGTGCTTATCCCCAGAGGAAGCGCAAGACTTATAAAAGCCGTCGTCGAAAACGCGAGCGTCCCGGTCATAGAAACAGGCGCGGGCAACTGCCACATTTACGTCGATAAAAACGCCGATATAAATATGGCGGCGGATATAATATTCAACGCAAAAACGTCCCGCCCGTCGGTCTGCAACGCCTGCGAGAGTCTCGTCATTCATAAGGATATAATAAATAAGGCTCTCCCCGTTATAAAGAAAAAACTCGACGAAAAAAACGTTATAATATACGGCGACGAAACATCATGCGCCGTAACGGACGGTATTCTCCCCGCCTCGGACGACGACTGGGGAACGGAATATCTCGACTATAAAATCAGCGTAAAAACAGTGAACGATATCGACGAAGCTATAGCGCATATCGCGAAATACTCGACCGGTCACAGCGAGTGTATCGTAACAAAGGACTATTCGGCGGCGGAGAAGTTTTTAAACGAAGTTAATTCGGCTGCCGTATATGTCAACGCAAGCACGCGTTTCACCGACGGCGGAGAATTCGGACTCGGCGCGGAAATAGGCATTTCGACCCAGAAGCTTCACGCGAGAGGTCCCATAGGACTCGACAAGCTGACGACAAATAAATTCGTTATCAGGGGAAACGGACAGATCAGATGAGGTGCGTATTTTGAGAGAACGTAAACCTAAAAGAATCAAAATAAAAAAAGAGGATATACCCGTTCGTCCCGACGAGGAAAAGGCGGAGGGAGACTTAAACCCGCAGATTCAGTCGCTTAAATCCGAAAAGGAATCGGCGAGAACAAAGCGTATAAGCAAGGGCTCGTTCGCCGCGGGAATTATTATTATATTATTCGCGCTCGCGGGACTCGGATTCTCGATTTATTACGCGGTCGGATTCGTAAACGATAAGCTTATAAAAAAGGATTATTCGCAGTATAACGAATTCTTGATACCCGTCGCAGCAATCGACCCCGAAACATTCGACGACATTTCGGACGCGGATATGAACGACCTTTTGAATATCGCGCTGTGGTCGCTCGTCGACAGCGACGCGGCACCCGACACGTACAAATACGACGACGGCTATATGCTCATTCCCGATTCGGACGCGGAAACAGCGTTTGCAAAGTTTTTCTCCGACGAGATAAAGCCCGAACATAAGACGGTCGAGGGCTACGGCTATGAATTTACGTACGACAAGACGAATAAGGTTTATAAGATTCCGCTGACCGCGATAACGCCGATATACACTCCGAGCATTTCGGAGGTTAAACAGGAGAGAAGCTCCGTTGTGATAACGGTCGGAATGATAAGCTATGACAGCTGGGAAATGGACAAGAACGGCAATATGATAACGCCCGGGGCGGATAAATATTTAAAAATAACCCTGCTCGAGAGAAGCGGAAATTATTATATATCCGCTATTCAGTCTGCGTCGTCTACACCGGACACCGTCAACGCTCCTATAAACGAAGCCGTTACGAAATAATTAATGGACTGTTAAAAATGCCCGGAACGCAAAAAGCTGTTTCAAACGAATATCCGGTTTGCTTTTTGCTATGAACCGCCCTCACCCTCGGAATACTTCCGAACAAAGCTGTTACCGAATAAAAATCAATACAAAAAAAGGAAGTCCGCGCAAAAGCAGACTTCCTTATTTATTTTATTGATTCAATTACTTAACGATTTCACCCATCGTTCCGGGTACTGCCATAGCGGCGTTCGACTCGTCGGTATCGATATGCATGGCGAGTGCGAATTTATCACTTACTCTTACTACAACATCGCCGAAAATAAGGCTTCTGTCGGCGGTATCGAGTTTAACGCTTACGATATCCTTATCCTTAACGCCGTATTTTTCAGCGTCTGCGGGAGTCATGTGTATATGTCTCTTAGCAACGATAACACCCTTATCGATCTCGATTTCACCGCAGGGTCCTACGATCTTGCATGCGCCGGAACCCTCGATATCGCCGGACTCTCTGATAGGAGCCGAAACGCCGATGGAACGCGCGTCGGAAGCGGAAATCTCAACCTGCGTTGCGGGACGTACGGGTCCGAGAATCGAAACTGCGGGAAAACTGCTCTTGGGACCGACAACTGCTACTCTCTCGGTGCATGCGAACTGACCGGGCTGTGAAAGATTCTTCTTGGGAGTAAGCTCATAGCCCTTGCCGAAGAGAGTTTCAAGATCCTCCCCGGAAACGTGTACGTGTCTTGCGGATGTTTCAACTATAAATTTTTCCATAATTTTTAACACACTTTCTTTTTGTTTTTCGCTCAATCAATTTTACACTCTATTATTATAAAAAGCAAGGGTTTTGTTCGTTTATTTTTTAACGACTATCTTTCCGTCCTCGGCGGTTATCGTTCCGAGATTGTACATAACCTTTACGGCCTCCATATTTTCAAGCTTCGCACACACCCTGAGCGTAAGTCTCGCGTCGGAAGCGTTGACAACGCCGTCGTTGTTTATATCCGAAACAAGGAGCTGTTCGGAGGTAAACGATTCAAGCCTTGCGGAATAACGCAGTATGCTTCTCGCATCCGACGATGTAAGACCGTTCGACAGCGACGCGTCGCCCCATACGGGAATGTAAGTTATGAGCCTCACCCATTTTGCGTACAGCGTGATATTTTTCGCCGTACCCGATTCGATTTTATCGACCTTTTCGACGAATTCGGGTTCCGTATACCATCCGCCGAAAACATAGAGAGCGTTCGCGAGTATCGGCTCGTTCAGAGTTAAGGATTCGGATGTGGTTCTAACGTTCGGATTGTTCGGCATAACGTCCGTCTCGCTGAAATTATACGAATCGTTCGTCAGCACATACGTCACGGAATACGTTTTTTCCGTATACGAAGCGTAGAACGTCTTATCCCCCGTCATATCGACGGTAACGGCGGTTACGGGCGTTTTATATTCGGAGTCGAGGAACCAGCCGTTGAAAACATAGCCGTCCTTTTCGACGTTTTTCAATTTATAGCTCGTATTTGCTTTATACGACGTAATATTATCGTTTTTCAAAGTGTTTTTGAATTCGTTTAAAATACCGTAGTCGTAATTAATTTTGAATACGGCTTCGCTCCACTTTGCGTAAAGCGTTATGTCGCTGCATGTCCCCGCGGGTACGAATTCCGTTTTCTGCGTTCTCGCTTCGTCGAAATACCAGCCCTCAAAAACAAATACTCCCCTGTCGTATTCCGCATTCTTTAAAACGGTATCTCCGACTGCGGTACGCATATCGGGATTCGGATTATTAACATATTTTTCATTAAAATCCTTATTTCCGCCGCCGAGAACATAATCAATCTTATATTCGTTCTCGACCCACTTTGCATAAAGCGTAATTTCACCGTGCGTTCCCGCCCCGACCGCGGTTATTTCATTTTTAAATTCGGAGTCAGAATACCATCCGCCGAACGAATACGCGTTATCGTCCGTCGACGCGGGCAGCAGAGTCAGCTCCTCATTATACGTATAAAACGCGGGGTTGGGATTATCTGCGCTGTGTTCGGACAAATCAATAACGCCCGTATCGTAAGTTATTTTATATTCCGCCGTGATCCATTTCGCATAGAGCGTTATATCGCCCGCGTGGCTTTTCGGAATTGAATTTATTTTATTTTCAAACTGCCGATCCGTATACCATCCGCCGAACATCAGACTTACGTCGTCGATTTTCGCGTCTTTGAGCGCAACACCCTCTCCCGGCAGACCGTAAGCGGGGTTGGGATTGCTTATTTTAATCTCGTCCGCACCGTCTCCGGGCGACGAAAGAACATACGTCACCGAGTATTTCACCGCGCTCCACTTCGCGTAAACACGGATATCGGAGTCGGAATCCGCGCCTATCGTCTCTGTTTTGTTTACAAACGCCGGATCGGAATACCAGCCTTCGAAAACATAGCCGTCGCACGACGCGTCGGTCAGAACAAGCTCGATTCCCGTAACATAGGAATCCGGGTTTTCGTTTTTTACGGGATTTCCCGAAAGCTCGGCAAAACCGTAATCATAATATATACGTTTTGTTTCCGCGTCTGCAAAGCCGACGGCAGAGCATGAAAAAACGAGCAAAACGCTTAAAAAGACGGATAATACTTTTTTCAAGTCGGCACATCCTTTATTTATTCTCATTTTTGATTATAAACTATATGAAAAATCATGTCAACCGATAATAATTTACACATTTAATTCTAAATTCATATTAATTATTACAAAAGGTTACAAACATAATTCGATTTATGTTAATATTACATATCACTGCGTATATTAACTTGATTTTTTTGTTGATAATACAGAGAATTTATTACAAGTTATTACAGTATGGTTACAAATTATTGCTAACTCTTGACTTTCGGTTCGATTTGGAGTAAATTTATGTACGCAGTGAGGCGATACCTCACATACCCGATGAAAATGAATTTAGGGTAAACTTTGAAAGGAGATAATATTACTATGAAGAAGATCATTATGGCAGTTTCTTCCGCTATCGTTGCAGGTGCTATGCTTTTCGCATTCGTTGGATGTGACAACAAGACCGCAGATAACGATAAGACCAAGGGTGACGTTTCCAACAACGCTGCTGTTACCGTAGAAGCTGAGTCGAACACCTGATCAAACGGGTAATATTACTTAAATAAGTAGAGACTGTAGACCGGTTTTTAACCGGTCTATTTCTTTATGCAAAAGTGTAAATCATGTGCCTGCTATGCTGTAAACCATGTGCTTGCTCTGTTGTAAACCATGTCCTTGCTCTGCTGTAAACCATGTGCTTGCCTCACACTCCGCCGAAAAAAATATACAGTAAAAAAGTATGAAATCTTGACAATGAGTGTATAAATCAATATAAAACCCTGTAAAAAACAACCTCGGCACAGCGTCCGAGGCTTTTCGTATATATCAACTGCATACAAGCAAAGAATTACATCAAAACAATATATAAAGCATTTTCTTTACCCCGAAGCTGTACAAAAGTACCGCGAGAGGGTAAAAAATAATCTGCATAAAACATAAATCGTACTGCAAACAAAGGACTGCCCCAGAGCGATGCAGAAAGCATTTTCTTTACCCCGAAGCTGTACAAAAGTACCGCGAATGGGTAAAAAAATAATCTGCATAAAACATAAATCGTACTGCAAACAAAGGACTGCCTCAGCTCGATGCTCACGGCGTTTTCTTCTTCCCGAAGCTGTACAAAAGTACCGCGAGAGGGAGAAAAAACGTCGCGAGCGCGAGATGAGACAGTCCGTCTTTAGCGTTCTTCTCGGAAATATGTAAGTCCCAGACTCTGAGGAGGCTGATTTTCTTTTTTATTCCTTACGCTTGCTATTACGAGAACAATTATCGTAACAAGATAGGGAAGCATTTTGATAAGTTCTTTGGAAGCGGAGGAAAGACCGGGGATGTAAACGCAGATAATATACAGTCCGCCGAAAAGGAACGAGCTTAATATTGCCGATTTCGGTCTCCAAAGAGCGAAAATAACGATCGCGATTGCAAGCCATCCTCTGTCGCCGAAGCCGTCGTTCGTCCATGCGCCCGCGGTGTAATCCATAACGAAGTACAGTCCGCCGAGTCCGGCTATCATACCGCCGACAATCGTAGAAACGTATTTATACTTTGTAACATTGATACCGGCAGCATCCGCCGTCGCGGGATTTTCGCCGACCGCTCTTAAATTAAGACCCGTTCTCGTCTTATTTAGAACGAAAGAAACAACAATTGCAATAATTACCGCAAGATAGGCGAGGAAACTCAACGACAGGAACGTCGAGCCGAAAAGTCCGAGACTGTCGGCAAACGGAAGCTTTGTTTTATAAGCGAGTCCCGTATTGATAAGCGAAATAGAACCGCTTTCGCCGAAGAAGCTGAGAAGCGAACCGCCGAAGAAGTTGCCCACGCCTACGCCGAACGTCGTAAGAGCAAGACCGGTAACGTTCTGATTCGCTCTGAGAGTTACGGTGAGGAACGAATAAATAAGCGACATCAGCGCGGAACCGAGCAAGGACGCCAAAAGCGAAATAAGAACGCATAAGAACGCCTTAGGTTCCTCCGTATTGTGTTCGTAGAGATAACCGCCTATGATTCCCGAAATACCGCCCATGTACATTATACCCGGTATGCCGAGGTTAAGGTTGCCCGATTTCTCGGTTATAATTTCGCCGACCGAGCCGAAGAGAAGAGGTATGCCCTGAATTATAGCGGCATTTATAAACGATGCGATTGTAGCTAACATTTATTTCTCCTCCTTATGCTTTGATGTGCGCTTTATCTGATAGTTGATGAAGAATTCACAGCCGATGATAAAGAAGATTATTACACCCGTGAGAATATCCGCGACGCTTTCGTTAAGACGGAACGTTGTAGCGATTTCGCCCGCACCTCTCTGTAAGAATACGATAAGGAATGACGTGACTATCATTACTACGGGATTAAACTTTGCAAGCCATGAAACCATAATAGCGGTAAATCCGTTTCCGTTAACGAGGTTTTTGGATATCGTATGATTAGTGCCCGAAACGAGCAGAAATCCCGCAAGTCCGCATATTGCACCCGAGAGCGCCATGGTTCTGATTATAACCTTTTTAACGTTTATACCTACGTATCTTGCGGTATTCTCGCTCTCTCCGACAACGGAAATTTCATATCCGTGCTTGCTGTATTTGAGATAAATATACATTACGGCGGTCAGAACGGCTACAAGAAGAATGTTAAACAGATATTTCTTGCCGAATAAATCGGGGATCCATCCGGACTGCGTAGTCGAATTTACAAGACCCATAACGTTTGAACCGTTGGGAACCCACAGCATTATAAAGAAAGAAACAAGCTGCATTGCTATATAGTTCATCATAAGTGTGAACAAGCTCTCGTTCGTATTCCATTTAGATTTAAAATACGCGGGAATGAGTCCCCATATAACGCCGGAGATAATCGAAACCGCAAACATTAATAAAAGAAGAATGAAGTTCGGCATTTTGTCGCCGAGATAGAACATACACGTCATACTCGCCAGTCCGCCGATTAAAACCTGACCCTCGGCACCGAGGTTCCAGAATTTCATTTTAAACGCAGGAGTAACGGCAAGCGAAATGCAGAGCAGGATAGCTATATTCTGAAGAAGAATCCATATTTTTCTCGGGGAGCCGAAGCTTCCCTTGAACATCGAAGCATAAACCTGAACGGGATTTTCCTTTGTAAGCACGACGATTATCAGTGCGCAGACGATAAGCGCGGCGAGAATCGAAACAAGTCTGATAAGCCACGCTTTCCACGGCTCGATTGCGCTTCGTTTTGCGATGTGGAACATCGGCTCGCGGACTTTTTTCTCTTTACTCATTTACAACACCTCCGTCGGTTTTCGTCATGAGCAGACCGATCTCGCTCTTATCCGCCGTTCTGCCGTCGACAATACCCGTAACCTTACCCGAGCCGATAACCATAATGCGGTCGCAAAGCTCGATAAGAACGTCAAGATCCTCGCCTACGAAGATAACGGCGACGCCCTTTTTCTTCTGCTCGTTGAGAAGATTATAAATAGCATACGACGAGTTGATATCAAGTCCTCTTACGGGGTATGCAGCCATAAGAACCGTGGGAGACGCGGCAATCTCACGTCCGACGAGGACCTTCTGAACGTTTCCGCCGGAGAGACGCCTTACGGGGGTGGTGGGACCGGGCGTAACGACTTCGAGCTGTTCGATAATGCTCTCGGCAAGATCCTTGGGAGCCTTGCGTTCAAGGAACATCGACTTGCCCTTGCGGTAGCTTCTTAACATCATATTATCTATAATGTCCATATTTCCGACAAGACCCATTCCGAGTCTGTCCTCGGGGACAAATGAGAGACGAACGCCCAAATCTCTTATCTGAAGCGGAGTTTTGTCTCTTAAATTATCGGTATTTCCCGTTTTGGGATTGTTATAATATATTTCGCCCGACTCTACATGCTGAAGTCCTGCGATAGCCTCAAGCAGCTCCTTCTGTCCGCTGCCGGCAATTCCGGCAATTCCGAGGATTTCACCGCTTCTTGCAGTAAACGATACGTTATCGAGAGTTTTAACTCCTTCTCGGTTCATACAGTCGAGATTTTTAACAATTATTCTGTCAACGGGGTCGACAGGTTCGGTTCTGTCGATATTGAGCGACATTTTCTTGCCGACCATCATTTCGGTAAGCTCCGACTCATTCGTGTCCTTGGTATTGACTGTGCCTATGTACTCGCCTTTTCTCAAAACGGAAACCTTGTCCGAAATTGCGAGAACCTCGTGAAGCTTATGAGTTATTATAATAATCGACTTGCCGTCCTCTTTCATTTTTCTCAATACGGCAAAAAGCTTCTGCGTCTCCTGCGGAGTCAGAACGGCGGTAGGCTCGTCGAGAATGAGAAGATTCGCGCCTCTGTAAAGAACTTTAATAATTTCAACCGTCTGTTTTTCGGAAACGGACATCTCATATATCTTTTTATCGGGATCGATTTCGAATCCGTATTTGGAGCTTATTTCCGCAACCCTTGAGGAAACCTTTTTAATATTATATCTGCCCTCTTCTTTAAGACCGAGAACGATATTTTCCGCAGCGGTAAAGATATCGACGAGTTTAAAATGCTGATGAATCATTCCGATTTTATGGTCGAACGCGTCCTTCGGCGAACGTATTACAACCTCCTCGCCGTCTATGAATATCTGCCCTTCGTCGGGAAAGTAGATACCGGATATCATATTCATAAGCGTGGTCTTTCCGCTGCCGTTCTCTCCTAAAAGAGAAAGAATCTCGCCGCGCTCAACGGTAAGATTAACATTTTTGTTGGCAACGGTACTGCCGAACGTCTTTGTAATATTTTTCAGTTCAATAGCAGGCTTGCTCACCTTATATACCTCCGTTTATTTTCTTAAAAACAAAACAAATCCCGTTTGCATTCTTTTTAAAAAAATAATTTTTTAAAACAAAATTAGTACTCTGTACCACCTAAAACTTTACAAGCATTGCTTCGTCTGACAGCGTTTAACTGCGTCTTCAAACTTGACAGGCGCCGGCCTGCCTGCGTTTTCATCCTTGTTAAACACGGTCATACTTGCAATCAGATATAAACTTTTAGGCGTTACAGAGTACTAGGGCGAAGCGAACGCTTCGCCCTGAGCCGTTAATTTAGATTATTTTGCGCTGATACCGTCGATGTACTTGATATCGAAGTAAGGAGCTGAACGGAACTTGTCGTTTGACTCCTCGAACTCGCCGTTCTCAACAACGTTGGTGTCGGGCTTGAAGTCGCCGTCTACGTCAGCCTTGTACTCGGTAAGCTCTTTGCCGTCAACGGTGAAGGTCTTGGTATCGAATACCTTAACTTCGCCGGATTCGAGTTTAGCCTTAACCTCGTCAATCTTAGCCTGTGTGCCTGCGGCAGCTGCTTTCTCGTTAAGTTTGGTAAGCTCAACGGAGCCGGTAGCGATATCGCCGATCCAGTCGGTAGCGAAGGTCTCCCCCTTAGCTACTGCGTTGATAACAAGCTTGAAGTAAGGAGCCCAGTTGATTTTTGAAGAAATGATGGCGGTGTTGGGACCCATGGATGAAGTGTCGATGTTGTAAGCGATGTTGGGAACGCCCTTCTCCTCGCAAGCCTTGGGAGCGCCCTCGGAGTCGGCATGCTGGCTGATAAGCACGCAGCCGGACTTGATAAGTGAAAGAGCTGCCTCACGCTCAAGAGCGATATCGAACCAGGAGTTCGTGTATGTAACCTTCATGGTAACAGAGGGGCAAACAGATTTTGCACCGAGATAGAAAGAAGTGAATCCGGAAACAACCTCAGCGTAGTCGAAAGCTCCGACATAACCCATAACAGCTTTATCGGCAGTGATCTTGCCCTGCTCGATCATCTCGTTGAGCTTCATACCTGCGGCAACGCCTGCAAGATATCTGCCCTCATAGATGGAAGCGAACGCATTGTGGAAGTTAGCCTGTTTGGCAAGTCTTGACTGAGTACCGGTAGCGTGGCAGAACTGTACGTCCGGGAACTCCTTGGCAGCCTGAAGAATATAGCTCTCATGACCGAAGCTGTCTGCAAAGATAACATTGCATCCGGCGTCAACAAGCTCTGCCGCAGCGCTGTAGCAGGAATCATCCTCGCCGATGTTGGTCTTTATAAGAACCTGATCGTTGGTAAGACCTAACTCCGCCTGTACCTCTTTAATAGCCTGGATGAAGTTGTTGTCGTAAGTCGAGTTCTCATCGTGAAGACAGATAAGACCGAACTTAACCTTGCTGTAATCAACGTCGGAAGCCGCCGTCTTATTGGATGAATTCTCACCCGAATTGGGCTCCTTGTCGTTGTTCTTATTGCATCCTGCAAAAGCGCAGACCGCAAGAATAAGAGCAAGAACAACTGCAATTACTTTGCTGAACTTTTTCATGTTTTTTCCTCCGAAAAAATTTTTTATTTCTAACGATACTTAATTCTCATCGCGGAAAACGATTTTACCGTTATCCATCGACTCGACGATCGCTAAAGACTTAACGTTAATTCCCTCTTCGCGGAGTTCCTTTCCGCCCTTCTGGAATCCTTTTTCGATTGCTATACCGCATCCGCAAAGCTCTGCACCCGCGTCGGCGATAATCTTTTTAAGACCTAAAACAGCCTGTCCGTTTGCAAGGAAGTCGTCTATTACGAGAACTCTGTCGCCCTCATTAAGATACGCCTTGGAAACCGATACCGTGTAGGACGTTCCTTTCGTAAAGGAGAAAACCTCGGCTGTGTAAACGTCGCTTCCGACGTTTTTATGATAGCCTTTCTTTGCAAACACGACGGGAACTTTGAACTTCTGTGCGGCAAAACAAGCGATTGCGATGCCCGACGCCTCAATAGTAAGGATTTTATTTATGTTACAATCCTTAAACAACTCATAAAAGTCACTGCCCATATCCTCAAGCAGACTGACGTCTATCTGATGATTAAGGAAGCTGTCGACTTTTAAAATATCGCCGCCTATTACCTTACCGTCCTTGAGTATCCTTTTCTGAAGTGAGTTCATATTTTCTGCCCCTTTGTGTGATGACATGAAGATTATATGCCTTTTTCCGACCTCTTTCAATGCACATTTTTAACGAATCGCAATACAAGACGGGAGATTTGTTAACTTTACCAAAACGAGACTTAATACACCTTTTTCTTATGTGACAAACTACAATATTATCACAATTTCGACCGGCACAAACGAGAAAAGACGGAATTTATCATAATTATATAAATTCAATTTTTTATTTAATATTTAGAATTTTAACGCCCGTTTTAACTTGTTTTTTGTAATGCAATATTCCTTTACAAAGACATTTTATACTGTATTTCTGTTTCTATACTCTTATGAATATATTGATACGTAACGGCTGATTGAATGTGTTTGTGCAATTTATATAATTTTTTTGTTTCAATTTGAATGTAATGCATTTCTACTTTACATGTTATTTTTTGTTTTTTGTGCAATATTAACAACAAATAGACATTTCTCGATTACAGAGAAATAACCGACTATTTCTGCTCACATTTTCGCAACATTTTCTTAACAATTTACAAAAATACACAAATTCCTTTGTTCATTTTGCTAAATTTTTCTTTGTCAGCATTTATCTCTTTTATACGTATTGACTTTTTTCAAATTTTATTCTATTCTATATATAAAGCAAAGCGCTTAGATTCCGGCAAATTCCGGTTTACCGGCGCGCGCTTTAAACACAGACCGTTTCCTTTTCATTATATTATAAGGAGCCGGTCAGGAAAGGATTGGTTTTTCTATGAAAACTACAAAGAAGATCCTCAGCATTTTCGTTGCGGCGGTTATGGTACTTACCATGATTCCTCTGACAGCGTTCGCTGAAGATCGCACGGCAGAGCAGTTTATCGCTAACGACAACCTCGTTGTTCTTGCAGACAGACTGATTAAGGATCTTAATTCAAGAAAAGATCAGGATATCGGTACCATCCTCAAACTGGTATTCATGTTCGTAAAGGACGAATCGCTTAAAAGCGCGGTCGGCGATACGGATCTTTACTCCGCTACCGACGAACAGCTCGCGGATATCCTCGTTAAATGGCTCAACGCAAATCTCCCCAAGTGGACAAAGGACATCCCCGACTCCGTTCTTAAACTTCTCGGAACGAAGGCTTCGCTTAAAACCGTAGACGGCGTTATGGAGACCCTCGCGGGCGCATGCGACAGCGCAATCGTTAAAGCGGTCGGCGACTTGAAGAACCTTGACGGCTCCGCTCTTTCGGTAGGCAAGGGACTTAGAGCAAAGGTTATCACCACCAAGAACGGCTATAAGAATCTTGATATCGTTAAGGCTCTCATCAGCTGGATTGCAACCGACGGACAGATTAAGATAATTAACAACCTTATCATGGGCAAGCTTTCTCTCGGTTCTCTTGTTAAAATGGACAAGATCAATAACCAGATGAAGAACCTCCCCACCACCATCAAGGGTTACATCTATGACCTCGCTCCTCTCAAGGACGCAGAGGGCAAAAAGATTGCCTATGCCGATTCCGATTATTACAAAGAGGGCTACACCGCAGACGAGCTTCTCGCATGCGCGCTCATCAGCCTTCTCAAGGACGGTAAGGTCGACAAAGCAGAGGCTAAAGCGGCTGCAGGCATGACCTTCTATGAGCTTCTTGACAAATACGCGGGCGACGCTATCACCAAGTACGCTCTCACTCCCATCAACGGACAGTTCAAAAACTGGCTCAAAAAAGACGTAGTTACCGACCCCAACTTCGCATTCCTTAACGATATGATCAACTGGGAATTCGAGGTTAAGGTTGACACGTTCAATCTTGACGGTATCGCAAAAGACGGTATCTTCTCAAAGGTAAATACCATCCTCGTAGGCTTCTGCCAGGAAGTATTCACCAAGGAAGCCGTAGCCGAGATGAAACTCGTTGACGGCGGAAACGACAAACTCCAGGCTAACCTTGAAAATGCTATTCGCTGCATCCTTTCAAAGGTTCCCGACAACTTCCAGGGTTATGATTTCAAGCCCATCAAGGCTAACCTTGATAAGTACACTCTTAACGAGCTCGTTGTAAGAATTCTCGACCTCTTCTTCCCGCAGTGGTTCGGAACCAACGCTCCCGCAGAGGTTACCACACTCGGACAGACCGCAGGCTGGGCTGCATACACGGCTATCGACAAGTTCGTAATGAACGAAAAGAGCAATAAGTACGCAAGCTTCAAGGCAAACTTCGACACCTATAAGGATCTTGTATTTGATAAGAACGGCAAGGTTTATACAAACCTCTCCGACGACGAGTGGATTGACAGAGTCCTTACCATGGGCGTTGACGTAGGCGTATACGCACTTAACAGAAACAGCAAGTCCACCTATTTCGTACTCACTCCCGAACAGGTTACAGAGTACAAAAAGGCAGGCTGGACATGGAGAGACTTCCTTGACGAGGTTGCCGATTGGGGCATCAACTTCATTAAGGGACTTCCCGCAATCGCAGACGAGCTCTCCGCAAACCGCGGTAAGACCGATATCTTCGGCGCATTCTACAAAGTAAACGTAGTTTTCAACGATCTTCTTCCCCTTTCCTTCCTTAACGGATGCGCAGGCGGCACGATCTTTGACGCAGATACCGAGACTCTCGTTATCGAGAAGCTTCTCAAGAGCATTCTCAAGTTTGACATCTCCGGCGTTGTTGACGTTCTCAACGTAAACGACAATGCGGATAACCCGTTTAACAAGCCTCTCATCTCCGCCGTACTTGATACCGTAGAGAATCTTTTATTCTCACTCTTCGAATATGACGCAACGCTTGACGGCAAGGACATAACCGTAGCGGCTACCACCGAGAAAGAGGGTTACAAGTATCAGACCGGTAAGAACGATAAATTCTATCGTATAACCGCGACGATTCCCAAACTTGATAACGAGAAACCCACCGAGAAGCCCACAAAGCCCACCGAGAAGCCCACAAAGCCCACTGAGAAACCCACCGAGAAGCCGAGCGAAACCCCGACCGAGGCTCCCTCGGATGTAAAACTCGGCGACCTTGACGGCAACGGAAAGATCACGGCTGCCGACGCAAGAATGGCTCTGAGAATCGCGGCAAGACTTGATACAGCTACCGACGATCAGCTCAAAGCAGGTGACCTTGACGGCAACGGAAAGATCTCTTCAAGCGAAGCAAGAGCAATCCTCAGAGTTGCAGCAAGACTTGATCCCGAATCGGCTCTCAATTTAAAGAAATAACAGAATTAAGTTATCATATTTCGGTTGATAAATAATTCGACGCCCGCAGACTTTACGGTTTGCGGGCGTATTTTCTTAACTTTTTATACGGATTTTTTTGCTTTACTTTTTATACGGATTAAAATATAATAGAAAGCAGCAAAAAAATAAAGGAGGCGCGGATGTGAACAACTGCGTTTTAAAATACAGCTCCCCCGCCGAAAAATGGACAGACTGCTTACCGATAGGAAGCGGACGGCTCGGCGCAATGTTACCGGGCTCCGTTCAGAAAGCAGTCTGCAATCTGAATGAAGTATCGCTGTGGAGCGGAGAACCGTTCCCCAAAGCGGACAGACCCGGGGCGTATAAACATCTCGACAGCCTGCGTTCAGCCGTAAATAACGGTGATTACAAAACGGCGCAGGATATTCTCGATATATATTTTACGAATTACGGCGGAGGGTTTGAGGGCGCGTACTCATGTTCGTATCAGACTCTCGGGGATATAACATTCGAATCGAATATCAACGACCCCGAATGTAAGGACTATATCCGAAAGCTCGATTTACGGACAGCTGTTTACTCCGACGCGTTCGTTCATTCCGACGCTCTTTATAAAAGGTACGCATTTGCCTCAAACGCAGACGACGTTATCGTTTTTAAATTCGAATCGTCGTCTCCCGCCTCGATTAATTTAAAAATATCGTTTGACCGCCTTGATATTGAAAATATACGTTATACAAATTCGGGATTTTCTTTTTACGGTCACTGCGACTCGGACAAAAATCACATGAAATTTGCAGGCCGATGCAGGATTATTAACGACGGCGGAACCGCGTCGGCGGATAACGGCGGAGTTAAAATAAAAAACGCAGAATCGGTAACGGTTCTGTTTACTGCGGCGACCGACTACATTCTCGACCAATCAAAGAAATTCAAAGGCGCAGACCCCGTCGAAAAATGCGAAGCTATAATTAACAGTGCGATTAAATATTCTTATGATGAGCTTTTATCCCGCCATACAAACGAATTCGAACCGTATTTTAATACCGGCAGTATTTCAATCGGCAAAAACGAAACAAAGACGGTCGATGAATTATTAAAGGATTCCGACAAAAACGGAGCTTCGCCCGCACTGTGCGAACTGCTGTTTAATTACGGAAGATATCTGCTCATATCGTCCTCCCGTCCGAATAATACACTCCCGGCAAATTTACAGGGCATTTGGTGCAACGAATACGACCCGCCGTGGCACAGCGATTACCATACGAATATAAACGTTCAGATGAACTACTGGCCCGCGGGACCTCTCGGACTCGCAGAGCTTACGGAACCGTTCGCGAAGCTTATCTGCGCGCTTCCCGAAAACGGCAGAAAAACCGCCAAAGCATATTATAACGCCGACGGATGGACTCTCTACACCATCACGTCGCCGTGGCTGTGGACTTCGCCCGGATGGGGCGGAGGATGGTCGCAGTATCCGCTCGGAGGTGCATGGCTGTGCAGACATCTTGTCGAGTATTATAACTACACATCGGATAAAGAGCTTCTTAAACGCTTTTATCCCGTCATACGCGAGAACTGCCTTTTCAACATCGAACTGCTTTACGAGGATTCGGACGGCGCATTAATGACAAACCCGTCCACGTCGCCAGAAAATTCATTCAGAACAGACAACGGACTCGAGGGCTGGGTATGCAAAGGCAACGCCATGGATATCGAAATGCTTTACGATAATTTCACAGACATGATACGCCTTTCGGAAATTCTCAATACGGACGGGGCGCTTCGTTCAAAACTTGAGAATTTAAAATCCCGTCTTGCAAAGCTTCACATCGGTAAAGAGGGTCAGCTGTGCGAGTGGTACGGCGACTGGGACATGAATGCGCCGGAAATTCATCACCGCCATGTTTCGCACCTGTACGGACTTCACCCCGGCAGTATGATAAATGTTCTCGAATCGAAAGAACTCGCATCTGCCTGCAAAAAGAGCCTTGAAATCCGCGGAGACGACGGCACGGGCTGGAGCCTTGCGTGGAAAATCAACTTCCGGGCAAGACTCCGCGACGGCAACCGCGCGCTGAAATTAATAAAACGTCTGCTCTCCCCCGTCGGAGAAAACGGCAGAAGCGTAAAATACAACACGGGCGGCGGAGTTTACAGAAATCTGTTCGACGCGCACCCGCCGTTTCAAATCGACGGCAATTTCGGCGCATCGGCGGGAATCTGCGAAATGCTTCTGCAAAGCCATGTTTATTCCGAAAATTCGTTTGTTATCGACCTCCTGCCCGCGCTGCCCGACGAATGGAAAGACAGCTCGTTTACAGGGCTTAAAGCACGAGGTAATATAACCGTAAATGCCGAATGGAAAAACGGCAAACTCACAAAAGCCGAACTCATCCCCGCCGACGACGGCGTAATAAAACTGTACGGCAGGTACGAAATATCAGACACCGAAACAGAGTACCGCTCCGGATGTACATGCTTTAAGGCTATAAAAAGAACAAAATATACAGCTGTACCGAAAATGAAATAACCAAAAAATGCATAACAAAGCTGAATCGGAAAAATATCCGATTCAGCTTAGTTTTCCGTATAAATATTCTGTTATTTAATAATGCTTTAATCCGCAGGAGCAATGTTTATTGATACCGAAGATTCTGTGTATGAAATTTACGATTTTCCATATAAATTTTAAAAATCTGTTTGCCGAATGACAAAGATGTTTACAATTCTTTTGAATATCGGTAATATCTTCACCGCACCTGTCGCAGATTTTATATCCGTTAGCTGCATCATTGTAAAACATACAATCATGTCATATTTTGTATATTAAACTAATTAATCTCTTTTATTGTATACGAATACATTTAAATAAAGTCAATATTTTTTATCTCATAAATTTACAATTATGAAAACGCAAAAAAAACACCGTAACCTGCACAAAACAGATTACGGCGTTTAATTATACGATTATTTAGCCAGTCCGCCGACGAGCATCATATACTCGCCTATCTGTGCGCCGAATTCGGGTGCACCCTCCATGATGAGTTTACCCTGTCTGGTAGACTCGAGCATGTCGTCGATAGACATAAGAATACCGAGTGCGGAATCGAGACAGTCGAACTTCATGGTGAAGAACGGCATAGCTCTCTTATACTCACCCTTGCCCGCCTTCGTCTTACCTGCCTTGACTCTGAGGTATGCCGAAACGCTCGGCTCACCCTCGACAGCCCACGCATATACGCGGTCGGGGCTCTTTAACGCCCAATCGTGTACCTTTTCGTGTCCCATCTTATTAAGAGTGCTGATACCGGTAGAGAGCAAATAGAAATAGCACTTAACGAGCAGTCTCTTAGTCGCTTCATCCTCGGGGATGGTCGTCATGCCGAGCAGGTTTGCCATTTTAAGCAAAGCCGTAAGGAATGCGACAAACTCGCCGGGATGCTTGCATATACCCTTCATTTTAGGAAGAGTAGCGGGGCTGATCTTACCCTTGAAAAACGCGTTCATGGCGTCTACGCTCTTGAACTCGAGGTCAATATAGGGCTTGGGGTCAACCTTGTTTGCATGTACGATCCACTCGTCGCAGTTGACCTGGAAGTGAGTAGCGTACTTTCCGCCGGGCGCGTCGGGATCGAGAGCGCTTACCTGATAAATACAGTGAACCGCTCTGAACTTCTTTGAAAGACTCGGAACGTCAGCTACGATAGTCTTTAAAAGAGGAAGCGCGCCACAGAGGAATATTTTATTAGTATAAAGGGCTTCCTTTGATGCCATAATATTTCAATCCTTTCCCGGACGAAATGAACAGCCTCGACGGCTTATTACATCTCGTCGTCCCAATCTTCGTCAAGCTCAAAGTCTGCGTGCATTACCTCACGAACAGCCTCTATAATGCCGTTTGCGTCGATGCCGAGCTCTGCCATGATATCCTCATGCAGACCGATGGGAGCAAACTTATCAGGCACGCCGAGCTTCTTGAACGCGCAGCCCTTACCGGACTCAACGACAACCTCTGCAACAGCAGAGCCGAGACCGCCGAGAACGTTATGATCCTCAACAGTGATGATACGTCTGGTGTCCATAACAGCCTTAACGATAGCGTCACGGTCGATAGGCTTGATGGTGTGCATATCGAGAACTCTGATCTTTAAGCCGTCGGCCTTATCAAGGAAGTCTGCCGCCTGCACAGCCTGGAATACACAGGAACCGCATGCGATAATCGTAAGGTCGGTACCCTGGTGAACCTCGACAGCCTTGCCGATTTCAAAACCGTAGTTTCCGTCTTTATAAAGAGTACGGTCAAATCCGCGGTTGATTCTGATATAGAACGGACCGGGAGTCTCATAAGCCGCCATAACGGCGTTGTATGTCTCAATACCGTCTGCGGGGCAGATAACGGTAAGATTAGGAATAGCTCTCGTAACGGCAAGGTCGGTAATCGCATGATGCGTAGAGCCTGCCTGTCCGAAGGACGTTCCCGAATGGGTAGCGATAACCTTGGCGTTTACATTCTGATAGCAAATATCGGTGGAGAGCTGATCCGCAGAGCGCAGAGAAGCGAACTGCGAGAATGTCGAAAGGAAAGGAACAAGTCCCGCTCTCGCCATACCGGCGGCTATGCCGAACATATTCTGCTCCGCAATGCCGACATTAAAGAATCTGTCGGGGAATTTCTTCTGAAATTCGCCGATTTTCGTTGATTTGCCGAGGTCGGCGGTAAGCGCTACAACCTCAGGATGTTTTTCGCCCAATTCAACAAGTGCTTTACCGTAAATTTCAGCGGTCTGTAAGGATTCGGATTCAACCGCAGTATATGTCATTCCGCCTGCCATAACTTAAACGCCCTCCTTTTCTGCGCGAGCAACACGCTTTGCGTAGGAAGCTGCAAGAGCGTCCTTAGCCTTATGATATTTCTCGTCGTCAAATGCTCCGTAATGCCAGAGATAATTATCCTCGATAAAGTCGATGCCGCAGCCCTTAAGGGTATTGCAGACGATCATTACGGGTTTGTCGGTCTTATTCTCGAGAGCAAAGTCGATAGCCTCGCAAAGCTCTTTAATATTATTACCGTCGATTTCCTTAACGATAAAGCCGAAAGCCGTCCATTTGTCACAGAACGGTTCAAGCTTCATAACGTCCTCTGTTCTGCCGTCGATCATGCACTTATTGCGGTCAACAAAGCTTATCATGTTTGTAACCTTATAATGAGCGGCAGACATTGCAGCCTCCCAGTTGGAGCCCTCGTCGCACTCGCCGTCGCCGAGAACTACATAAGTCTTATAATCCTTGCCGAGAAGTCTGGCGGCAAGAGCGGTTCCGACGGCAATCGACAAGCCGTGACCGAGAGAACCGGTGGAAGCGTCAACGCCGACAACCTTGTTTGAGTCAAGATGCATACCCATCTTAGAACCCGAAAGGTTGAAAGTTTTGAGCATTTCCTTATCATTGAATCCCTTATCGCAGAGAACGGGCGCATATGCAATACCCGCATGACCCTTTGAAAGGATGAATCTGTCGCGGTCGTCCCACTTGGGATCCTCAACCTTGATATTCATGTACTTATAGTAAAGCACGGTAAGAATATCCATAACGCTGAGTCCGCCGCCGATGTGTCCGCTTCCTGCCCAGTATGTAGTGTCGAGGCAGAGGTTACGAAGCTCGTTCGCTTTTTTTTCGAGAGCGAGCCATTCCGCTTTTGTAAGTGGCATAAAAAATGTCCTCCGTTCGTTTGTAAAATTTGCATGACAAAATTAATTGTCCAATGTCATTTTTTATTTTAACTGACAAATAACCGTTTGTCAAGCAAAAACGCCCGAAAAACGGTTATTCGGCATGAAAAACATATTAATTATTTAAATTTTTTATATATTTTTATGAATGTGCAATTAGAAGCACTCGGGATGATTCTTTCTTACAGCCTTGAACGCCTCGTCCGCAACCTCGAGAGTGCGGTTGATATCCTCATCCTTAAGAGAAGCGTTGATGAAGTGGTTATGATGGCTTGCAAGATAAATTCCTCTGCGTACCATTTCCTGAATCCAGTCCTGATGAAGGAACAGCGAATCGTCGTTTGCAATTCTAAGATAGAACAGCGAGGGCTCGCCGGATACAACGAGGTCAAATCCGTTCTCCTCAGCGGCCTTTTTAAGACCGTCGGTGAGCTTAAGACCCTTTTCTCTGAACATCTTGGGGGTATCGAGAGCCTTCATCTTATTGATACAGGCGATACCCGCAGCAAACGGAACCGCACTCATCCAGTAGGAGCCGGTATATGAAAGCGAGCTCATTGCGCTCTTAAGGAATTCCTTACCGCAAAGGCAGGAGACGTTCCAGCCGTTGGCGATAGCCTTGCAGAAGCAAATCATGTCAGCCTCGAATCCGTAATAGTGGTCGGAGCCTGCGAGGTCAAGTCTGAAGCCTGCGCGGACGTCGTCTACGATAAGAACAATGCCCTTATCGGTGCAGAGCTTGCGAACCTTCTGCCAGTAGCCGTCTGCAGGAAGTACGTTGTCTACGAAGTTGCCGTGCATGTAGGGAGTCGAAATGAATGCAGCAATCTCGCCCTCGTTCTCATTGACGAGTTTTTCAAGAGCGTCGAAATCGTTCCAGTCAACATAAAGGTTGTTTGCAACATCCTCGGGAATAACACCGGGATAGTCAACCTTCTGACACCACGGAGAAACGCCGTGATAGAAGCCGTTTACAAATATAATCTTTTTCTTATGAGTATGTGCTCTCGCGCACATAATAGCGCCCTGAGTCGTATCATTGCCGTTCTTTGCAAAGAAAGCCCAGTCTGCGCTCGCTACGGTATCAACCATAAGCTCCGCCATCTCAACCATTTTGTACGAGGGAGTGGTAACGCAGTTTTCAAGCTTAGCCTGCTCTATCGCCGCGGAGTCTACATCCTCGTCGCAGTAGCCGAGAACATTGGGACCGTAACCGCACATATAGTCGATGAATTTGTTGCCGTCAACATCCCAGAAGTATGAATCCTTAGCCTTCTTAGTGAAGAAAGGCCATGAAGTCGTGGGAATCCAAAGACCCTCGGCAGGTCCCTGATGTCCGTAAATACCCGAGGGGATAACATTTACGGCTCTTTCAAAAAGCTCACGGCTTTTTGTGTATTTATTAATCTTAGTTGCCATTATCCGTTTCCTCCTTATGCGAGATACAGAGCAACGCGGTCGAGAATTCTGTTAACGTTATCGACCATGTTGATCATACCGCCCATTTTAATCGTGCCTGCGCCGATGCATGCGACAGCGTTGACTTTGCCGTCGAAAAGCTCTCTGGCAAGCTTCATGCTCGAGAACTCCATAAGGGCTCTGGGGCTTTCGGGAAGCTTCTTAATGGTAACGAGATGATGATTCTTGACTCTGATAGTAGCTCCGGGGCCTCCTGCGATAGAGAGCTGAATATCTCCGTCGGGAATAAGGTGAGCCGAGAACCTGCCTATCTCGTCATTATTGCCTATCTGGGAAATAGCTACCGAAATCGTGTAAAGCATGAGGGATGTGCTGATGTTGAAGAAATTCTCATCCTCAAGATCTGCCGGATCGGGTCTCATGTATTTTGCAAGAAGATCGGTAAGAGGAACAAAGCATTTAAGCAGGAAGCCTATATGCTGAAGTCCCTTTGTAGGAATAGGAGTAACGGTACCGTCGATAAGACCGTTAAACTTTTCGCATGAAGAGAAGGGCAGCTTGATGTCGCACGGACCGACGCCGCCTTCCATTCTGCATCTTCCGTTTTTGAATGTGATGGTTGCATTGGGGCCGCCCTTTACGAAAAGACCGATTGTGATCGGCTTTTTGTTGGTAAGGATAGCTCTTGCATTCTCATCGAGGGCGCAAAGATTTTCAAGTGTGCCCAGCACGGCATACATATTTATGTATGCAAGTGTTTTTGCATCTGTCAAAGCAATTTCCTCCTTTTGCGATATTACGTCGCAATAAATTATATATATTCTACCAAAAAAACAAAGACAAGTCAATATTGTTTGAACGATATAACGGAAATTTTACAAATAAATAATCGACTTCCATCATTGAATTGAGTATTTTCGAGAAGTTTTCCGACATCTCAAAAATGTGTCTCATTAGTTCTAATGATATATTTTCTCTTCCCCTGCTTTTTTGATGAAATATCCGAACATGAATAATTATTAATAAAAAACGGTATAAATTCTTATGCGGTCAAAATTATCTTCAGCACGCCGTACTCCGGGATCAACACGCATATATATTATAAATGTATAAAAAGACGGCGGGGAAAGGACTTGAAAATCCGATCCCCGCCGTTGGGTAATCATGTTAAAATGTAAATGAATTATTCGGCAGATTCGTCGTTTTTCTTAACTTCAATCTTGCCGTATCTCGTTCCGGAAGCAAAGTCGCTTCTCGGCTCTCTCTGCTCGCACTGGGGAGCGGAGTCTCTGCGGTAAGACGAACCGCCTCTGCGGTAAGACGAACCGCCTCTCTGAGGTCTGGAACCGCCCTTGTTGTATTCGCCTCTGCCGTTATATCTGCGTTTGTCGGCTACGGTGGGTTCTACGCCGTCTTCAAGAGTAATAATAACGCGTCTCTCCGAATCATAACCTACCGAGTGCGAGGTAACGCCCTCTATACCCTGGATGGCGGTATGCACGATTCTTCTCTCATAAGGATTCATGGGTTCGAGCTTAACGTTTCTGCCGAACTTGAGGACCTGGTTCGCGCTTCTCTGAGCGAGAGCCTTAAGATTTTCGTTTCTCTTTTCCCTGTAATCGCCTACATTGACGGAAACTCTCTTATCGCTGTCCGTCTTCTTGTTTGCAAAAAGTCTTACAAGATACTGAACCGCGTCGAGCGTTTCACCGTGACGGCCGATAAGAACGCCGTAATCGTCATCGGTTTTGATCTCGTAAATTCTTTCCTCACCGCTGTCTAAGGAGGTAACGGCAACGTTTTTAACGCCCATACCCTCGACAATCGTTTTAAGGTACGCCGCGACGGAATCATCCGCCTCATGTACCGGTGCGGAGTGAATTTCATCCGCTGCCTCATAGTAAGCCTTTACTTTTGCGTCGCTTCCGCCGAACAGACCGAGAATCTTCTTCTGGGGCTGTACAAGAACGTCGATTTTAACGTCTGCGTCCTCGGGAGCGTTAAGAGCGGCCTTTGCCTTTAAAATGGCTTCGTCAATCGTAGCTGCCGTTCCTATTGCTTCTTTGATCATCTTTTTCACCTGCTTTTATTTCTAAAGACCCGGGGTCTTTTTAATCTTAATTTTCACCGTTTTCTTTAAATTTAAGAAGTTTCTTTACATTCTGTTCTCTCGAACGGCGCTCGACAGTCTCGCTGACCATAAGCTTCGCCGTAACCTTTTGCGGAGAATAAAAATAATTGAGAACTATCATCTGAATAAACGAAACAATATTTGACATAATCCAGTATATGCCTACGCCCGCGGGGAACATAAACGCGAACCACAGCGACATAAGCGGAGACATAAACGTCATGCATCCCATGGACGGATTCTTCGCCATTTCGGGGTTTGTCTTGCGCTGTCTCAGATACATGACAACGCTCGAGAGCATGGCTGTGGCAAACGCCGCAATCGGGATAAGCCAAAGAGAGTTAAACTCCTTTACGGTCGGCTGCTGCGTAAGGTCTATACCGAGGAAATTAAACTGTCCTTTAAGAGTTATAATCTCCTTTGCATAATTCGCCGCGTCGGAAATCGTTGCGTTCGCATTTGCCGCGGCCTTGTTGATAAGATTAGTAAGGGATGTCATATCCATGCTTCCGAGCTTATCGAGAAGCAGAATTTCCATCTTATTGCTTGTATTTTGCGTAACTTCTACGGAGAGAAGCGAGGCAAGGGCGTTGACAACGTCCGTTTTAATAGCGAGAACCTTTGAAAGCGGAGTATAAACAACGCCGTAAAGTCCTATCATAACGGGAAACTGTATGAGCAAAGGAAGGCATCCCGCACTCGTCGCGGAAAAACCCTCTTTCTGATAAAGCTCCTGCGTTTCCTGCTGAATCTTCATCTGAACCTCTCTTGACGGGTTCGGATTACCGTTTGTGTATCTCTGTCTTATTCTGTTAACCTTCGGCTGAAGTCTCATCTGTTTTGCCGAACCCTTCTGCTGGCTTATCGACGAGGGCAGGAGAATCAGACGAACTATAAGAACAAGTATAAAAAGCGAAATAAGATAATTATTTATGTTGCTGTAAAGAAAACTCAGCACCCATCCGAACGGGATGGCAATAGTATTGTAGAGTGACTGCATTTATTTATCAAATCCTAACCGAACGTCCGATAACAATACAATAAACTATCGGCGTTTGTTTTTTCTGTTCCCTGTTTTAAGCTCCGGCAGAGGGTCTACCCCGCCCGGAAAAAGTATATTGCATCTTGACAGGCGCTTGACTCCGAGCCAGCCCCCGCGTATAACGCCGTATTTTTCGACAGCCTGAAACATATAGTCCGAACACGTCGGATAATATCTGCACCTTGCGGGAAACAACGGAGATATTTTTCTCATATAAAAACGAATCAGCTTTAAAACCGCTTTTTTCATTCGATAATCCCCGCCGAGACGAGAAGCGAGCGCATCACTTTCTGAATATCAACGCTTGATTTATATACGGTTTTCGTCCTTGCGACAAGAACGATATCATATTTTTTATCTTTAAACTCGGGATAAAGCTTACGCAGAGCCTCGCGTATAACGCGCCGTGCACGGTTTCGCTGAACGGCGTTCCCGATTTTCTTGCTTGTTGTTATGCCTACACGACAAAGTCCCGCGCGGTTTTTATTAACATATAAAACCAACGCAGGATTCGTGTATGATTTTCCGCGCAGATACGCACGGCGAAAATCGGTGTTGCATTTTAAAGTTGTGATCTCTGACAAGTTTCTCACCCTGTTTAAACAAAATGGGGTTAAAACTTAGTAAGAAAGGACTTTTCTGCCTTTGGCTCTGCGGCGGGCAAGCACCTTGCGGCCGTTTCTGTCAGCCATTCTCTTACGGAAACCGTGTTCCTTCTGCTGGTGACGCTTTTTGGGCTGGTATGTTCTTTTCATCTGAAACCCTCCATTCTTGATTTTGTTTTAGCAATTTCAGACATATAAATGCGTGACATGAATAAAACAGCTGAAAAAGCAAATAAAATTGAAAACTCATTTCAGAGTCCTTGCAATTTGTTATTATATAACACGAACGCAAACAATGTCAACCTTTTTTTGAAATAATATATTTACGAAACGATGTATATGTCTTTTATCTTTATATCTTTATTATTTTTTTATTAATTAACTTGTAAAACATTAAAGTCTGTTATAAAATACAGATGATATCAATGTAAGGAGTGCGTATAAATATGGATCCGGTCGTAGAAAAACGAAAAGCGTTTCTCATTAATTTTCTGTATTTTGCATTTTTCGTAGCCGCCTTCTATCTGTTCATGAAATATGCGTTCGGGGTTGTATACCCGATAATCATAGCGTTTTTTATGGCGATGATTCTTCAAAGACCCGTAAATTTCATAACGCGGAAAACACCGCTGAAAAAAGGCTTCGCGGGAACTCTGCTGTCGCTTGCGATATTCGCGGTGCTGATAGCACTGATAGCTCTCGTCGGAGTAAAAATAGTCGTCGAGGTAAAGGATTTCGCCGCAAGCCTCGTCGCAAGGTTTGACAATCTCGAATCGGCGATAAACAAGGTCGGAGACTGGGTAGGAAACCTGTCGCTGATCAAAAAGCTTCCCGAGGGTATAAAGGCATCCCTGCTCGACACGATAAACGGGATTGCGGCGAAAATAACCGCTTCATCCGCCGCGGATTCGGCACAGGCAGGCGCGTCCGCGTCAAAGGGCTTTGATTTTTCGATTCTCTCGACTCCGCTGAGCGCAGTATGGGGCACGGCGAAGCAGATTCCGTCCGCAATCGTCGGAATTATCATAACGATAATCGCAACGTGCTTTATGACCGCAGATTATGAACGCGTACGCGGATTTATAATGAACCAGATCCCGGCGGAGAAGCGTGAAAAGATATCAAAGGCAAAACGTATAACACTCACATCCGTTGCAAAAATTCTCAAGGCATACGCGCTTATCGTGTTGATTACGGCAACGGAGCTCACCGTCGGACTTTATATTCTGACATTATTAAAGCTGTACTCGGGCGATTATGTCATTTTAATAAGTATAATAATCGCGCTTATAGATATTATACCCGTACTCGGAACCGGAACGGTGCTTATCCCGTGGGCGGTTTATTCGCTGATAACGGGAAACGTGGGATTCGGCATAGGGCTTTTGGTTCTGTATGTAATAATCCTTGTCATACGCCAAATCATTGAGCCGAAGCTCGTCGCCGGACAGGTTGACGTCTCCCCCGTTCTGACAATATCGGCTATGTATATAGGCACAAAATGCTTCGGCGTTCTCGGAATTTTCATTCTCCCGCTCGCGTGCATCATCATAAAGCTTCTGAATGATGAAGGAGTTATTCACCTGTTCAAAACCGGGAATGAGGAAAAAAACAAAAAAACCGACGCAGAAAAAGCAGACGAATCTCAGGAAGCGGAAGTGACCGCCGATGCAGAAAAAAAATAAACAGCCAAAGCAAAAAATGCGGATCGGTTTTTAACCGACCCGCGTTCTTTTTATTTGATTTTTGTGATTTTGTCTCCCTTAACAAGGTAAACATTTTTCGCTTTTTCGGCGAAGAATCCGTCGTTTTTAATCGAATCGGTATAGAAATTCTCGATTTCCGCGTCAGGGTAGCGTTCATAGAAATATTTAATCTTATTCTCCCTCATGCACAGGCGCGTTATCTGCCCCGTTTCGTCATCGATATGCGAGCAGATATAATTTTCAATGCCGAGCCTGCTGCATATTTCGCCTATCGTAAGCTCTGGCGAGGCGGTCAGAATCACGTCGTCACCGCGTTGTATTTTCTTATAAAACGGCTTGATTTTATCCATCCGTTTATCCCAGAATCGCTCGGTGAATTCTTCCCATTTATCATATTCGCAGTAATACTTTTTAACATACGGGGCGTATTTTTTCATCGCGTCCTCGATTGTCACCCTGCCCCCGGCGTACAAAGCCAGCGCGCGGAGAACCTTCGGAATCATTTTGACAAGCGCGGGATTTACCTTAACATATTCAAAAAAGAAATCGAGCGCACTCTCGCCGTCGTATATCGTGTTATCAAAATCATAAACATTCATGTATTATATTTTATCATAATAATACAGACGGTACAACAATTATTCAGAAATAATATTGAAAATAAATATATAAATATGTATAATTAACGGGTAAAAACTCTCATGAGGTGAAAAAATGTTAAACAATCCGCAGATAGAGAGAATGCTCGCAAAAATCGACAGATTTTCAGCCATTCTCGAGCCTATGATTTTTGAAAAGGTCGGCGAGGTCGATTTTAAGGCGTTCGTCACCGACAAACAGTATCATTCAATCCCCGGCGACAGCAATTTTTCCGAAATAAAAAAGGGCGATACGTGGTACGGCGAGAACAAATACTGCTGGTTCAAAGGCAGTTACACAGTTGACAAAGCATTCGATTCACAGCCTATCTATATTAAGCCCAAAATGCAGGGCTACGAGGCTATGCTCTGGGTCGACGGCAAGGTTTTCGGTACGTTCGCGACTAAAATAACATATACCGCGCACGGCAATCACTACTGCGATCTCGTTTCGATGACCCCAAAGGCGGGACAGAAAATCGACCTCGCAATCGAGTGGTACGGCGGACATTATATGCCCGGCACACAGCCCAACGAGGACACGCCGATAAAGGATTTCAATTATAAATACGACGGCGCGGATATCTGCGTTAAGAATTACGAAATACAGGATTACTATTTCGACCTTATCAGCGTTTATCAGCTCGCAAAATATCTCCCCGAGGACAGCTTCATGCGCGGCAAAGCGGTAAACGCTCTTTTCGAGGTTCATAAGAAAGTTCACTACTTCCCGTTTGACTGCGAGCATGAAACTTTCATGCAAGGAATCAGAGCGAGCGCACCCGACCTCAAAGCCGTTTTAAGCTTAAAAGCGGGCGAAACCGACGCTGAATCGTATGCAATAGGACACTCGCACATGGACACGGCATGGCTGTGGCATGTCGGCGAGACCGTTAAAAAGTGCGCGAGAACGTATGCAAACCAGCTCTCGCTCATGGAGCAGTACCCCGAGTACAAATTCATACAGAGCTCGGCGTGCCATTCGAACTTTTTAAGAGTCAACTACCCCGAGCTTTTCGAGAGAATTCAGAAAGCCGTCGCCGAGGGCAGATACGAGCCCAACGGCGGAGTTTGGGTCGAGTGCGACTGTAACATAACTTCGGGCGAATCAATGGTCAGACAGTTCCTTTGGGGACAGAGATTTACGAGAAAGTATTTCGCGTTTACATCAAACTGTTTCTGGCTTCCCGATACGTTCGGATATTCGGCGGCTATCCCGCAGATTATGAAGGGATGCGGAGTCGACTACTTCCTTACAACAAAAATTTCGTGGAACGATACAAATAAATTCCCGTATGATACATTCTACTGGCAGGGTATCGACGGCACAAAGGTATTCTCGCACTTTAACAGAACGCATCTCTTCCCCGAGATTATGGACATTATCGAGGCTACGAAGGGTCAGATATGTCAGAAGAGCGTTAATAATAAACGTCTTATCGCCTACGGCTACGGAGACGGAGGCGGCGGACCGCAGTATGAGATGATAGAATTCGCTCGACGCGCAGAAAGCTTAAGCGAGGTCGGCACGGTTAAGAATACGACCGTCGGTAACTTTATGAAGGATCTCGAAGCGACAAGCGTAAATCCCAACACATACCGGGGAGAGCTTTATCTCGAACTGCACAGAGGCACGCTCACGAATCAGCATACCATCAAGCGAAACAACAGAAAGAGCGAGCTTGCGTTAAGAGATCTCGAAATCATAACCGTAAACGACGCGGTTTTCTCCGGCAGTATTGCGAGCGAGGAAAAGGTTAACCCGCTTTATGAAACTCTCCTGCTCAACCAGTTCCATGACATTCTGCCCGGAACATGCCTTAACAGAGCGCACGTCGAGAGCAGAGCGCAGACGACGGAGCTTATCTCAAAGGCAAGAGCGTATATCGCCGAGAGCGTTTCGAAGAATAAAAAGGACGGCGTAATTACGCTTACGAATACTCTTTCATTTGACAGAAACGACCCCGTATTCATTGATTATAAAAACGGATATATCGTCGACGGCGATTACAAACAGCAGATTTATACGGATCTCGACGGCAATAAAAAGCTTATCGTATCGGGAGTAACCGTTCCCGCTATGTCGTCGGTAACCTTAAAGCTCAAAAAGGGCGAAATTTCAGATAAGAGCGCATTCAAGCGCGTTGATTCGTCACTTGAAACCCCGTTTGCAAGGGTTGAATTCGCACCCAACGGCACCATAAGTTCATTTATCGACAAGCGAGAGAACAGGGAAATCCGCGGAGAGGGCTTTAATTTCAACACACTTATAATGGCTGAGGACGTTCCGAGCGCGTGGGACAACTGGGATATCGATGCAGACCTTGAGCCTAAATTCGAGGACGTATCGAACCTCGTTTCATCCGAGGTCGTTTCCGACGGCGAATCGGCTTATATTATCAGAAACGAATATAAAATCAGTTCAAAATCGACCGTCAAGCAGGACATGATATTCTTTGCAGACAGTGCGGAGGTCAGATTTGACACGATAATGGACTGGCAGGACGACCACAGATTCCTTAAAACGGCGTTCGACACAAACGTATGCGACGACTACGCAAGATTCGAAATTCAGTTTGGCAGCGTTAAACGCCCGACCACGAGAAACGATTCCGTCGAGCAGGCTAAGTTTGAGCTTGTAAATCATAAGTATACCGACCTCTCCGAGACGCGCTTCGGCGTTTCGATTCTCAACGACTGCAAGTACGGCATCTCCGTAAACGGCGGTCAGATGAGGCTTTCGCTTCACAAGGGCGGAACCCGTCCCGACTATAAGGGCGATCACGACGGACTTCACAGAGCGGTTTACTCGTTCCTCCCGCACGACGGCGGATTCTCGGCTGAAAACGTTATCCGTCCCGCGTACGAATTAAACGTTCCCGTAATCGAGTCCGAGAGCGAATACAAGCTTAACAGTCTCGTTTCGGTTGACGCGCCGAACGTTATAGTCGAAACCGTCAAGCCCTGCGAGGACGCGGAAAAGGCATATATCGTAAGAATGTACGAGGCGGAGGGCTCCGCGGTCAACGCGAATGTAACCGTTCTGAATTCGGCGAAAAAGACGGAGATTACAAATATGCTCGAGGAAACTCAGTCCGTACTTCCCGACGCAGTTTCAAATGTGCTTTCATTCAAGCCCTTTGAAATCAAGACGATTAAAGTTACATACTGATTTTCCCGTTATGATTTTATTTAATCAAATACCGGAACGAATTAAATAAATCGGCAAAGCATTTATTTTTCATAATAAAAACGGGGTTATGTCTTGACATAACCCCGCGGCTAATGTATAATAATTCTGCCGTTTGAACAACGGCGGAATTGTATATGCGGATGTGGCGGAATTGGCAGACGCGCTAGGTTCAGGTCCTAGTGAATGCAAGTTCATGTGGGTTCAAGTCCCGTCATCCGCACCATATTGAGTATTCATAAGGAATTTGACCTGTGAATACTCAATTTTTTTGCTTAAAATAGAGTTATGTATATATAAAAAAGCAGTCAGATACAAAAAACCGCACGAGCGTTATGTCCCCGGGCGGTTCCTTACTTGCTTAATCATAAAAAAGAAGAGTCACGCCGTAAGGCGCAACCCTGCTTTAACATTTCATATACCAACTCAAGCGATATCAGATCAGGCCACAGTCTCGGAGATGAACTCCTCGTCACAGCATGAGCAGGAAACGTAGTTCTCCTCATTGTTGCCAATCTGCTGTTTCTTCTCCGTGAATTTCTTAACGGCAAGATAAATTGCGGCAGCTACACCTGCGATAGCGGAGATGATAGCGATAACTTTAAGTAATTTTTTCATTGGAAACCATCCTTTCGTTGATAAATGCAAAACTAACGCCGAAAACTATCAAGCGTTTGATTTATTAAGCTTTACTGCAAGAGCAGATTTTTTACGGGCAGCGTTGTTCTTATGGATAAGTCCCTTAGCAACTGCCTGGTCAATCTTCTTCTCTGCGGCTTTAACTGCGTCTGCTTTGTCTGCCGCGTTAGTATCGATAGCAACATTAGCTTTCTTAAGCGCGGTTTTAAGAGCAGAATTCGCAGACTTATTGCGGGCTGCCTTTGTCTTGTTAACAAGTACGCGTTTTTTCGCTGATTTAATGTTAGGCATTATGACACCTCCTTCGTCTTATACAGTTTATTATAATACCACTTTAGTGTCCGAATTGCAATAACTTTTTAAAAAAATATGAAATAATCTTTTATCTCTCGGGCAAATAATAAGAGGGAGGAATTTTTATGAATTTTCGAACGGATATCGCACTCGAACGGCGCGGTCTTTTAGGCACGGAAAAAATAAACGGGGTCGAGAGTGAAACGAGGAATTACGAAAACGCGAGGGTTAACGAAATCAAAGTCGTTTCGAAAGAGGGCGAACGCGCCATAGGCAAGCCCATGGGGCGTTATATAACTGTCGAGGTTCCGTCGTTTTCTTATGATTCGCAGCTTCTCGACGGCAGACTGACCGCGCTTATCGAGGAAATACGGAACGTACTTCCGAAAGACGGATGCGTGCTGACGGCGGGACTCGGCAACGACGAAATAACAGCCGACGCGCTCGGTCCGATGTGTGCGTCAATGATATTCGCGACTCGCCATATTTCGGAAGAATTAAAAAAAGATATGGGCATGCCGTTTCTTCGAAGCGTATGCGCCGTAACGCCCGGAGTTCTCGGAAAAACCGGAATAGAGACATCCGAAATTATAAAAGGACTTGCCGAAAAGGTAAAGCCATCGGCGGTAATTGCCGTCGACGCGCTCGCCGCCATGAAGCTGTCAAGGCTTGCGAGTACCGTTCAGATAAGCACGACGGGCATTTCTCCGGGATCGGGAGTCGGAAACAGACGTTCCGAAATAAGCGAAAAAACCATCGGAGTTCCCGTTATTTCTATTGGAATTCCGACCGTCATCAGCGCAAAAAGCATAGCGGACGAACTGAGCGGAAAAGAATCCGACAGCGAATTTTACGATATGATAGTCTGTCCGAGGGAATCCGATATGATATCCCAACGGGGCGCAAAGCTCATTGCCCTTGCGATAAACTGCGCGCTTCAGCCGAGCATCCGCGCTCAGGAGATGCTCACGCTTATGTAGCAAAATGCGTTTTTATCCCCGATTTGCGGTTATGCGGTAAGCGTTTTCGGCATATTCTTTTTTATAGAGCGAATATGCGGGAGGCGGACGAAATGAATCAAAAGAAAAAAATCGGGCGCGACGCTCTTATTTCCGTTTTTGTTATCGTTTCGTTTTTAACGACGGCTTTTATCCTGCGTTCGGAATTAAATACGAAAGAATCGCCCGGGCTTCTTACAAAAATATCCGTCTGCCTTGCATTGCCGTACGACGGAATTGAAAAAATCGAAAAATACATTTCGAACCGAATTGACCCGCAGCCCGATATAAAGCTTAACGGCGAAAAAGACGACAGCGTTCTCGATGAACCGGACGACCCGTATTCCGACATATCAAAGGCCGTCAAAAAAGCGCAGACTGATTACGACGCGGGGCTTTACCCCGACAAGGGAAAGGTCATTGAAAAGGATATGTCCGAAACTAAAGCGACCGATACGATAGGAAACGTCTTAATTCAAAACGCGACGGACGGAGAAAGACCCGACTTTGAAAAAATGCTTGACAATTTTACCACGCTTAAAATCGAGGATAAATCAAAGCCGAGCGTTTTAATCTATCACACGCATACGACGGAGTGTTATAAGCTTCTGGACAACGGCGTTTATTCCGACAAATGGCAGAGCAGAAACTCCGCCCCGTCGCTTAATATGGTCAGAGTCGGCAGCGAAATGACGAGCGTTCTGACCGAAATGGGATTTACGGTAATTCACGACGAAAATATTTACGATAAGTCGTATTCGGGCGCGTATGACCGCTCGCTGGAGACGGTAAAAAAATATCTTAAAGAATATCCGTCGATTAAAGTGACGCTCGACGTTCACCGCGACGCGATTTACGCGGACAATAACGAACGGTACAAACCGACCGTGAACATAAACGGCGAAAAGTCGGCGCAGGTCATGATTATAGCGGGGCGCGAGGAGGGTTCGATTACAAGCTTTCCGAACTGGGAGGAAAATCTCGCGTTCGCTCTCGCCTTGCAGAAGTACGTTCAAAATGATTTCCCGTCGCTCATGCGCCCGATATTTTTTGCAAGGAGGCAGTATAACATGGACGTTACGCCGTACTCTCTCCTGCTCGAATTCGGAACGGACGCGAACACTCTCGAAGAAGCCGTCAGAAGCGCGAATCACGTTGCTTCTGCGCTCGGCAAACTGCTGGAGGACTGTATAAATGAAAAATGAGTATAAACGAATTCTGTACGTATACGCCTTGATAACCGCGTTTTTAAGCTTCGTCTTTTTCACCTGCGCGGGGGTAATGACCGCAAAGTACAGAACACAGTACGTGGAATCGAAAGAACAGGGACAAATTGTAATTTTTTCAGGTTAAAACGAAAGTGAAGTTTACGATTAACCTAACTTTTTATGATTTTTAGGTTAAAATGAAACTTGACTTTACGATTAACCTAAAAATAAACAGCATGTATATAAATGCGGACGGCAAAAATCGCCGTCCGATCAGACTGTCGATAAAGCACCTGAACCACGCATTAAAGACACGTTATGTTTTGTTATATCAGAAAAAAGCTTTTTATTGTTCACTTTCAAACATATTTTGATTTTTTAATGAAATGCCCCGAAACCTGATGATTTCGGGGCATTTGCGTTTTTCGTTTTTTTCTCGCTGCGGTACTTTTGTACAGCGACGCTCGGAAGAAAACGAAATTCAGGCACATTCTCGACAGTCTCACAGTTTGTCGAAAACTACTTTTTCGACAAGCTGTGCGGACGGCGAAAATCGCCGTCCGCTGATTTTTATTCCGTTTAATTATTTTTTAACGTTTTCGCTGCCGTCGAATGTGGAAATGTCGACCTCCGCCGAGGACGGCACGTTTATATCCGTAAGCTTCGGGCAGTCTGCGAACGCTCTTGACCCGACGAATTCGACTTTATTCATGCCCTCGATTTTTTCAAGCTCGGAGCAAAGCGAGAACGCTCCCGCGCCGATAAACGTTACCGAATCGGGAATAAGAACCGTCTTTATATTTGTATACGCAAACACGTTCGGGTCGATTTTTTCGACTCCGTCCTCTATAACAAGGTTCTCGATTCCGCTTTGAGAGAACGCGCTGTCACTTATAAGCTTAAGAGACGACGGAACAGTAACGTCCTTTAACGACGAACAGCCCGAAAACGCGCATTCGTCGAGAATTGAAAGCTTCGACGGAAGCTTTACGTCGGAAAGGGAAACGCAGTCGGCAAAAGCATATCTGCCTATCGTCGTGACAGAGTCGGGAATTACCACTTTCGTAAGTCCCGTACAGCCCGAAAACGCGTAGTCCCCGATTGACGAAACGCCGTCCGGAATCGTAATCTCCGTTAAGAACGCGCAGTTTTTGAACGCCTCCGAGTCTATCGCGGATATTCCGTCCGCAAATTTAACGGACGTATAGCCGTTCTTTACGTTTTCGCTGTAACCTTTGAATCCCGAACCGTTTACGACGGGAATGTTATCCTCAACGCTGTTTTCCCACGAGGTCTTGCTCGTCGGCTCGCCGGTGGGTACGTTATCGTCCGACGAAGAACGGAATTTACTTATAATAAGTCCCGTCACGACTCCCAGAACCACGACTATGACGAGAATTATAATACTCTTTTTATTTTTCATCACTGTCGTCCTTTCCTACCGTAAATTTTGCCGAAACAAGCTTGGCAAGACAGGGCGCGAGCTTTTCTCCGTTGAGAAAATCGACTATCGCCTCGCCCATTTTTTCGTTGAACATTCCTCCGCTCATTGCGACGAGCGAACGAATCGGCATCTCCATAGCTCCCGCGACTATCATCTCGGCGTCTGATTTTCCGCCGACAACAGGCGCGAAAAGCTTAACTATCGACTCGACTCTGTCGGCGTGGGGAGTGCCGAGCGCGTCGCCTATCGAATTGTTAATCGTAAGAGGAAGAGTCGGAATATCGGTCTCGATCCTTCTGCCAGTGAGAGCTTCGAAATCCGAACGCGAAAGAGAAGCGACTTTGGCGGTCGAATAAAGCTTATTGACGTTTTCCGGATAGGGAACGTCGTAATTTTTAAATCCGCTTAAAATAAATCTGTCGCGCAGTCTTATGTCCTCGCTTGACGAGCCGATAAGGATGTCGTAGCTTCCGTTTCGGCAGACGAACGATTTTTCGGTTACGTTATAGTACGAGAAATCACCGGGTTCGAGACGGAAAGTCACGCTCTTGCTCTCGCCGGGATTGAGAAACACCTTTTCGAATCCTTTAAGCTCGATGCGGCTCGAAAATACCTGGCTGTCGAGCGGGCTTATATAAAGCTGTACAGCCTCCGCGCCGGGACACGAACCGGTATTAGTAATCGTAACGCTTATGTTAGCACCGTGGTCTTCGAATATATTTTTATTGTCCGCTTTAAGGTCGGAATACTTAAATTTCGTATATGAGAGTCCGTGACCGAACGGGAACAGAACCTTTTTTGAGAACGTCGAATAATACCTGTAACCGACGTATATGCTCTCCCTGTACTCCGACGTGTTCGCCGTACCGGGGAAATATTCATAGCACGGAGAATCCGAAAGTCTTAACGGAAACGTCTCGGGAAGCTTGCCCGACGGCGAAACCCTGCCGAAAAGCAGGTCATACTGCGCCTCGCCGACAGCCTCGCCGCCGAGATAACATTCGAGTACGGACGAAACGGAATCTATCCACGGCATTTCTACGGGAGAACCGTTGTGAAGCACTATGACGACGTTTTTCTGAACCCTGCAGACCTCTTTTATGAGTCTGTTCTGATTCTCGGGCAGTCTCATGTGCTTTCTGTCAAATCCCTCGGACTCGTAGCTGTCGGGAAGCCCCGCAAATATAACCGCCGTATCGCTGTCCGAAGCGAGAGTGACGGCTTCTTTTATTAAATTCTCGTCGATTTTGTCCGACGTACAGTCAAATCCGCGTGCGTATTTCACCCTCGGATTGTCCTTAACGCTGTCGAGAACTCCGCTGACCTTGTACGCTCTTATATGCGAGCTTCCGCCGCCCTGATAACGCGGTTTTTCGGCGAATTCACCTATAAAAACTGCCGTTTTCTTTTCGTCAAGAGGCAGAACGGAATTTTCGTTTTTAAGAAGAACGGCGGTGTTGAGCGCGATCTTCTTCGCCGTTTCGTGATGAACGGCTCTGTCGAATTCGAAGCTCTGCCTGTTCTGCTTGTATTTGAATACGACGTTCAATATTCTTCTGCAAGCCTTGTCAAGGTCGCTTTCCTCAATCGAGCCGTCCTTTAACGCTTTTCTGATATTTCTCTCGCCGACTCCGTAGCTTGCGGGCATTTCGAGGTCAAGCCCCGCTTTAAGCCCCTTGCTTCTGTCCTTGACCGCACCCCAGTCGGAGACAACATAGCCCTTATAACCCCATTCTTTTTTAAGAATATCGGTCAGAAACAGCCCGGACTCCGAAATCTGCTCGCCGTTTACTCTGTTATATGAACACATGACAGTGTAGGGATTGCTCCGTTTTACCGCCGTTTCGAACGCTTTTAAATATATTTCCCTGAGCGCACGTTCGTCAACCTCCGCGCTGACGGTCATACGGCGTTTTTCCTGATTGTTGACCGCAAAATGCTTTAACGACGTACCCGTACCCGTCGACTGAACGCCGTTGATATACGACGAAGCAAGCTCGCCCGTAAGATACGGATCCTCCGAAAAGTATTCGAAATTACGTCCGCCCAGAGGTGAACGCTTAATATTTATCGCAGGTCCCAACAGTACGGCGATATCCTCCGCCTGACACTCCTCGCCGAGCGTTCTGCCCGTCTCGTATACTAATTTTTTATCAAACGATGCCGCCAGCGCACTCGCAGCGGGGAAGCACACGGCTGTTATCGACTTGCTGACTCCGAGATGATCTCCGCCGTCGGGCTGTTTACGAAGTCCGTGAGGACCGTCGCTCATCATTACAGACGGTATGTGAAGCCTGTCGATATTGACGGTTCTCCAGAAATCCTTACCCGAAACGAGCGATATTTTTTCGTCGAGCGTTAAAAGTGCGACAAGCTCGTCGAGAGTCATAGTATTTTCCTTTTTTTCCTGAGTGCTGTTTTTCTTTCTACCCAAGGTTTTCACCCCTTATTTGTAATCTGAGTCTGCGCTGTAAAGAGCAAAATAATTTATCTCGTGCGACATCAGCGCCGTCGCCTGCTCACATGATATTTCGCTCGATTCTATAACAGGAACCATCCGCGCTCCGCTTTGGCTTTTTGCGATAACGCCGCCGCACGCGTATGCCGAATTCGAAATGAACATATACGGCTTTTCGGACGGTTTTTCAAATGTATTTGAATCAATTTTCATATTGTCGGGCTGTTTTGACAGTCTCATATCGACATAAACGCACGCGCTTTTCTCGTTTAAAAGATAACCGCCCGCGGCGGGTTCCGCCAAAGCCGACTGCAGGCTTATATATACGGATACCGCGGTTTTTGACGCATATTTTGAAATCGCCGACCTTACGAACTGCGCCATACGCTCGTTTACGGCGTTCATATCCTTGCCGTCTGAAAATACCGCGGAGCTGAAATTCGAACACACGGGCAGGCTGACCCCGCTTAAAATAATCTCGTTAACGCCCGAATCCGCGACGTACGAAAGCATTGAGTCAAGATACGCGTCGACCCCGTCGGTAAACGGGTCGAGCCACGCATAACTGTCGGTCGTATCGTTATACCATAATGCGCCGGTTCTGTTTCCGTTTTCGTCGGTGTCAGCGGACTTTCTGACGGAGAAATCGGACAGATAGCTTGCGGCAAATGTGTCGGCGTAGCAGGAGAACATAGCCGAAACCGCGATTGAATTCTCGTCGAATTTACGCACAACGGAGGCAAGATCGCCCGTTACGTACTGAAGTGCTCCCGAAGTCAGACGCGTAATATCGCCCGGTCTGAACGCAAGATAACCCGCGGGATTCTTTACGTCGATTATAACGCCGGTAACGCCTTTCTGTTTAAGCGAAGAACAGAGCTTGTCGATATCCTGCGTATAAATTTTATTGTATGATATAAAAACGCTCTTTCCGTTTTGTCTTGAATCCTCGTTTATTCCCGTTACCCCCTCGGACTGCATAATATCGGCTGCGGGGAGCTTCGAGACGGAGAATCCGACATAAAACAAAACAAACGATAAAACGAATACGCACGCGAAAAGTAACGTAAAAAACCTGCGGTTACGTTTTTTTGAAAGAGAGGAGTTTTCAACGCCCGTATTGTTTCTGAATCCTTTTTCATCCGCCTCGCCGGGAAAATCGGACGAGAAGCCGTAATAGCCCCTTGATTTCGACACCGACGGAGATTTAAAAACGCGTGAGGACTCGCTATTCTCTTTTCTCTTTTTTATAATACGTTTGTCTTTCATAAATACCGAACCAAAAATATAATTTACATATTTTTATTTTACTATATATTTAAAATAAATACAACACAAAGAATTAAAAATATAAAGAAAAAAGACCACTCAATGAGTGATCTTTTTGTGACGGCGTCGTCCTATTTTCCCGGGCAGTTGCCCGCCAAGTATCTTCGGCACTGCTGAGCTTAACTACTGTGTTCGGGATGGGAACAGGTGGGACCTCAGCGTCATAAACACCGCCTTATTCTTTTCGTCTTAAGGCGTTTCCCTAAGAACATGATTTATTATATCACAAAAAATCAATTTGTCAACACTTTTTTTAATTTTTTTCAAAAAAGTTTTCACGTCTTATAAATGCGGACGAAAAGACAGTTTATATAAACATTAAACCTTTTTAAGCACAGAGAGAATCTCGCCGACATACGTTCTGTGATAGTCTTTGTCGATGTAGTTTTTTTCAATATCGGCGTCGATAAATCCGTCCGGGTTCATATCCTGGAACGCTATCTTTTTGCAAAGAAATACGAAATCCGCTTCCCTGCAGTATTCGAACTCGCCGTCGATTACGGGAGTAAAGCCGGTTTCCTTATATTTATCCGTATCTCTTCCGCTCTTATGACCGAATACGCCCAGTTCCCTTTTGCGGTCGGATTTAAAAAAGCTCAGCGAAAAATAATCGCCGTTCTCGGTAAATTCGTACGTATATCTCTGCGGACGGACAAAGCAGATCATAACGTCCCGTCCCCAAAGCTCGCCGAGCGCGCCCCACGAAACGGTCATCGAATTGTATTTATCCCCGACCTTACCGCTCAACAAAGCCCAGTTATCCGCGAACATTGTCACGGGATTAAAGTCAATGCTTCTGACGTCTGTTTTTTCAAATGCCATAATATCACCCTCTTTTTAATTATACGCATTTGCCGAAAAAAATGCAACCATAAAACCGCCGTACCGTTTTTTATTCGGCTTGCTTTTGCCGTAACGGCACGGCGGGCGCATCTATGTAATGCGGATGAATCACAGGTTACTCTGCGGGGCATGAAAAAAGGGCATACCCGCCTGAGATACACTTCCGCTGACTGTACCTCAATACATTGTATGCCCGTATTCGATTTGGGGAAGCTTAAATTAAACTCAGCGTGTCGAAAAAGTAGTTTTCGACACGCTGGAGACTGTTGAGAAGGTGCCTGAATTTCGTTTTCTTTCGAGCGTCGCTGTACAAAAGTACCGCAGCGAGAAAAAAACGAAAAACGCAAATGTCCCGAAATCATCAGGTTTCGGGGCATTTTAATAAGAATAAAAATATATTTGCAAATTATCGATAAAAAACTTTTTAAATTAAAAAACAATATATAATTATTTTTTTTCGGCGTGGTTCAGGTACTTTATCGACAGTCTGATTAAACTTTCGCGCCGATTTCCCCGCGCATGCCTATCCACATGCTGTCCCACTTCATACCCGTAATTTTTTCTATGCGGATTTTTTCTTCGTCGGTAATATTTTCGACGAAGCCTTTTTCTTTCCGTTCGGCGGCGATTCGCCTTATGAGTTCGTGATCCTTTTTCGTCATGGCGTATCTGAATATTGAGAAAAGGGATATTCCCGCACAGACAACGGGCATATAAATGGCGTTGAGTCTTAATCCGAACAGCGACTTTGCAGTCTGATCGGCGGGAGACGGCATATCCGAATGATATCCGAATATATCAAGACTCTTGCCTATAAAGTAGCTTGCAAAACTCGTAACGGTCTTGCTGAACAGCGACTTAAACGTACCGACAACGCCCTCGCGCCGTCTGCCGGTGACGAGTTCATCCGCGTCGATAACGTCGGGCTGAATGTTGTCTCCGACGAATCCGGGACCCGAGAATCCGAAGTTGTAAAGCACGGATGATATCGCAAGTATTACCGTGGCTGCCGTGTTCGACGTGTTCTGATCTATCGTTCTGTTAAGAAGCAGTCCGACTATCATCAAAGGACCTAAGAGCTTTCCGCAGAACGTCTTGCCCTTATTTTTAACAAGCATGTAGTTTACGGGGGTGCCGAGAGCCTCCGCAACACCCGAAACCATGTTCATAGCTATGAAAATTTCATATTTACCCGCAACGCTTCTCATAAAGTACGCGTTCGAGTTGAGATAGAACTGACGGCTTAAGGTATAGAACAGAGAAATCGCAAAATACTGTCTGAACGACCTGTTCGAGAAAACAAGCTTATATTCGTTCATAAGATATCTCATACTGAACGGCTCGTTATACGCGCCCAATGACGACGGCTCGCTCGTATGCCTGTAACAATGAATCAGAGGCCAGAAGAACCACACCGCCAATACGATTCCGACAAGCATATACTTGTTTCTGTCCGCGGGCGACGGGTCGGGCAGAGCCGACAGCATCGTTTTTATGTTGAAATTACTTAAAACAAGCGACGTAAATAAGTACGAAGAAACCTGACCGACCGAGTTCATTATATACTCGACCGTTTTGTACTGCGTTCTTAAAAAATATGTCGGAGCAACGCTCGGAAGCATTGACGTGTACGGTATGCTCGCTATCGTGTAAGAAGTCGAATAAACGACTGCCGCAAGCAGATACCACAGAAATACCGCAGTAGAATTCTCCGAAAACGAACCAGAAATTCCGAACGAGAACCACCGCATAAAGTAACCCATCGAAAAAGGGAGCGCAGCGGCAAGCAGATACGGACGGTGTCTGCCCCGTTTTGACCGCGTTCTGTCGGATATGATTCCCATTACGGGGTCGTTAAACGCGTCCCAAAGTCCGTTTATCAACGAAATTTTACCGATATTCGACTGCGACAGCTTCTCGACCCAAAACAGATACTGCGAATGAAACTGACTTATCGGATATCCCGCTCCCCCGAGCATGATACTTGCGGACGTATAATTCAGAGCCGGTTTTATCGTATCGTCATATCCGCCCTCAATGCCGAGAATGTCTTTCAACTTTTCTCCGGCTTTACCCATATAACCTCACCAAACTTATAAAAAATTTCCAAAATAATTAATATATAAAATATCCCGCGGCGGAAAAACCGCGGGATATTTATTACAGAAAATATTATTGCAGTGTGTTATTTCTTTTGAAACAGTCCGCTGAAAATATCTTTAATAAACTGGGCTCCGTTGTTTATATCGTCGGCATAATTCTTTTTAGTGGTCGTCTCGTCCTTTGAACCGGGATTGACCTTAGCGGTAGTCGTCTCGCCCGATACGGGTTCGCTCGGCTGATTATTCTTTTTCTCCGCCTCTGCCGCCAGAATTATGAGTATAAGATTATCGACCGCAGTCTGATTCTTCTCTTTCAGCGTCGTATCTATCGTCATAACGTCGGAAGTCGTCGGCAGTGTATCCATCATTGCGGACGCACGGAGAATTCTTCTTGCGTCGGCTGTGGTTACGCTTCCATCCCTGTCGACGTCTGCGAAATTCGCGTCGTTCTCGTTGAGCACGTCAATCTTCGCGGCGGCTCTTAAAACGAGTCTCGCGTCGGCGGCGGAAACCTTGTTATCGTTGTTAACGTCGCCTATCTTACGCGGTTCCCAGTTAAAGCCCGTGTATGTCTCCTCCATAACGTAGATAAGACCTTTTTCTTCAAAATCGAATGCGCTCGTAATTTCGGGCTTGAGTCCTATCGGGTTGTTTCCGTTTTCATCCTCAAGAGACGCGGTACACTCAATATGAACTCTGTAACCTGAAATATTGCCTTTCTTATTTACGTTGACCTCGGCGTAGCTGTTGATATATTTAATGTATACGGGCGTTTCCATGGAAAGACCCTTGATAAGATTTATCTTGAACGTGGAATTGTCCGTAACATCGTACAGCGCGTCATAGCCCGTGCCTACGGGGGAACCGTATACCGTCGGCAGGTCGAGACGGATCGAATACGCTCCGCTCTTATGTATCGTCATGGAGAAATTCTTGACCTGCTCGGGCTTTATCGTCGAAACGTACGGCGTACCGCTCAACGGCATGTCCGCGTCGTGGCTTACACCGTTGGGAAGTCTCGTCGAAACGGCGGTGCTGTCGCTCATAGAACCGATAACTGCGGGGATAAGACTCGTATCCTTAACTACGGACGAAGCTATCGCGCTTAAAACCGGCATCCACTGTGCTTCGATATCCTTCTGCGCGGACTGGCTCAGTCCGGAATTTTCGCTCTTTACGACATAGGGCTTCTCCTGCTTAATGCGGTTTACTGTAAGATTAAAAAGCTGTACCGCGTAATTAAGAGCCTCTTTGTCGATCTCAACAGACGGGTCGTCGCTTCCGTCGTCGGGAACTCCGTTCTTTATATTGCTTATAATCTTATCAATAAGCTGCTTTGCGGGAGATTCCTTATTGATTTCGCCCTCAAGCTTTTTCGCGAGAAGCTCGGCAATATTGATATCGCCGAGACCGCCTCCGGTAATCAATCCGCTTATCATATCGGAAATGCTCGCATCGGAGCCGGTACTGCCTCCGACCTCGGAGGATATCGCACCCTTTATAATATCCGCAATGCTCAGTCCGCCCGCCGCAAGCGCGGGGATTACGGACGAAACGCAGAGAATAACACAGAGTATGACAGAAATAATTTTCCTTGATGTTTTTTTCATAGCGTACAACGCACCTTTCGCCGTGAAAATAAAAATACTATTATTCAAATTTATAATAACACAGTTATCTCGTTTTGTCAAAGTAAGTTTATTCTAAATTTCACTCCAAAATTTTGAATATTTCCGACAATACAACGGCGGAATTCTGACCTACGGGCACCTTTACGCTGATATACGGCTTATTCGCGGCGGAAACGAGAACTCTGCCTTTCATGGCGGTCGCGAGCTTTTTGACGATATCCATATTTATACTGTCCGTATAAAGCAGGAGATTGTCTCCGTTCTGTTTTATCTCGTAGAATCCGTTTTTGACCGCGCGGTTTCTTATAAGCGCGATTCTGACAAGTCCCCTGACGCACTCGGGCGGTTCGCCGTAACGGTCTATAAATTCGTCTAAAACATCCGAAGCCGTCTCGTCGTCGCGGATTTCGGCTATGCGTCTGTATGCGGAAAGTCTCTGCGGAACGGAGCTTATATATTTCTCCGGTATATGCGCGTCGATACGAACATCGATAAGACACTCCTTTTTCTCAACGGGTTCGGTGTTGTTCTGCTCGCCCTCGACGGCTTCGGAGAGAATCTGTAAATACATATCGTAACCGACCGCTTCGAGATGACCGTGCTGCTGCGCGCCGAGAATACTTCCCGCGCCCCTTATTTCGAGATCCTTCATTGCGATTTTAAAGCCGGAACCGAACTCCGTAAATTCTCTTATTGCCTCAAGACGTCTCGAGGCTATCTCCGTAAGCTGTTTACCCTTTACGAACGTAAGGTACGCGAACGCTCTTCTCGACGATCTTCCGACTCGTCCGCGTATCTGATGAAGCTGGGAAAGTCCCATTCTGTCGGCGTTGTCGATTATCAATGTATTGCAGTTGGGTACGTCCACGCCCGTCTCTATAATCGTCGTGCATACGAGAACGTCTATCTCGCCCTCGAGAAGCTGTCTCCATATTTCGGACAGCCGATTTTCCGGCATTTTGCCGTGCGCGATACCTATTCTCGCATCGGGAACGTATTTGTGTATTTGGGCGGCAGTCTCCTCGATATCCTCAACCCTGTTGTGTAGATAATACACCTGTCCGCCACGGCGTATCTCCTTCTGAATAGCCTCGGAGAGTATGCCCATATCGTGTTCGAGTACATATGTCTGCACGGGCGAACGGTCGAGCGGAGCCTCCTCAATTACCGACATATCGCGTATTCCGGTCATCGCCATATTAAGAGTTCTCGGTATGGGAGTTGCCGACAGCGTGAGAACATCAACGCCCGGAAAAGCCGTTTTGAGCTTCTCCTTCTGCGCGACGCCGAAACGCTGTTCCTCGTCGATTATAACGAGTCCTAAATTTTTAAATTCAACATCCTTTGATATAAGGCGGTGCGTACCGACGAGAATATCGATTTCTCCTCGTTTAACGCGTTTGATGGTATTCGCGGTCTCCTTGGGTGTTCTGAAACGAGAGAGCATGTCTATGTTTATCGGGAAGCCCTCGAATCGTCTTAACAGCGTCGAATAATGCTGAAACGCGAGTATCGTCGTCGGAACGAGAATCGCGCACTGCATACCGTCGGCGGCGCACTTGAACGCGGCTCTGAGCGCAACCTCGGTTTTTCCGAAGCCGACGTCTCCGCACAGAAGTCTGTCCATGGGGTAAGGCTTCTCCATATCCGACTTTATCTCGCTTATACATCTCAACTGGTCATCCGTCTCGTCGAATTCGAAACGGCGTTCAAAGTCGCTCTGCATATCTATATCGGGAGAGAATTCGTGACCCTTTGTATTTCTGCGCTTTGCGTAAAGCTGTAAAAGCTCTTTCGCCATATCCTTGACGGCGGCGCGGACTCTCGTTTTCGTCTTTTCCCAGTCCTTTGTACCGAGTCTGTTAAGCTTCATGGGCTTGCCGTTTTCCTCATGCGGACCTATATATTTCGAAACGAGGTCGAGCTGAGTTACCGGAACGTACAGAACATCCGCGCCCATATATTTAATTTTGATGTAATCCTTTGAAACGCCTCCGACGTCCATATTTACAATGCCGTCGAATACTCCGATACCGTGAACGCTGTGAACGACGTAATCGCCCTTGTGAAGCTCCTCTATCGAATGAAGAGCGTTCGCGTTTTTCTGCTTCTTTTTGGACGAATACTTCTTCGCACCCGCGCCGGCTTTATATCTGCTCTGGGTTATAATTTTTATTTTGTCCCCCGGATAATCCATGCCGTAGCTTAGCGCACCGGGAATGATATTTACGCTCTTTTGAAGAAACGACGTCGGCAGTTCTGGATAACTTATGCAGTCTATACCCTCGTCGGAGAGATCCTCGGAAAGCGAATGCGACGCTTTTTGTGTGCCCGCAAGGATAATAATTCTGTACCCTCTCTGAATGTCGGGACGGATGTCGTCAAGCAGGATTTTCAATGACCCCTCCCACGAAGATGACTGTCTGACGTTCATATTAACAAGCTCTTTTACGGGCGTGTCAAAGCTTCCGCGCGCGAAATTGTCAAGATAGACAGCCCCGCGTTTTTCATACATTGAAATGACATCATTAGAACTAATGAAGAACTTATCAAGCCCCCTGCATAGCACGCCGTCCTCGAACATCATTTTTATGTCCTCGTTCGAAAGCTTCTGAATATTGAGACTTCTCTCCTTTACGTTGGAGGTCTCGCTGATAAAAAGCATATCGTTTTCGCAGTAGTCAAAAATATTTTCGGGGTTTTCGTATACTAAGGGAAGATACCTGTCCGTACAGCCGATTCTGACTTCAGAATCGAGCTTATCCGCGTCCGCAAGCAGGCTCTCTCTTACTTTTGTTATGTTTTTACCTCTCAGAGACGAAGCGAGTTTTTTGATTTTTTCGCTCAGAATTTCGTCGGAATCGAATATAACCTCCGTCGCAGGGGTAATTTTTATTCTATCGGCGTTTTCTCTGCGGCGCTGACTTATCGGGTCAAAATACGCCATGGAGTCAACGCTGTCTCCCCAAAATTCGATTCTCACGGGATAATCGCAGTCGGGCGGGAACATGTCGATAATCGCGCCCCTGCGTGCGAACTGTCCCTTGCCCTCGACCATATCGGCGCGTACGTAGCCCGCCGAAATCAGAGCGTCAACGACTCTTTCGGGCGAAATCTCTCTGTCGAGGGTTATGCTCGCCGATTTTCTTTTGAGCACATTACGCGGAACAGTCAGCTGCATAGCCGCCTCGACGGAGCATACAACCGCGTCATACTCGCCGTTTATTATATTTTCGAGAACTCCGAGCCTTCTGCGTTCGTACTCCCTCGACTGGCTGTCGGTCGGACGGTAGTTAAAATCCCTCGCGGGGTACATAAGGCACTTTGAACCCATTGTCTCCATATCTCCGCCGAATTTTACCGCGGAAGCCTCGTCGGCTGTAATAATCAAGGCTTTTCTCCCCGTATCGGTACACAGGGAGTGAACAATATGTGCTTTCGGAGTCTGACTGACCCCGAGAACCCCCATCGGCACCCGTCCTTTTTTAACGCACGAAAGAATTTCTTTATACTCGCTGTTTGATTTTAATAAATCGGAAAATGACGACATATAAACTCCTTAAACTGCAATGTCGGAAATCCCGAAGAAACGGAATTTCCGATGAAAAAACATATAAACAATAATTTACCGCGTTGCACGCAATAAATTATTGCAGTGAACAGCAGGCAGCGGGCAGTGGTTAGAAATTACGTAATGCTGACTGCTGACAACTGACCGCTAATCACTGAAACAATAATTTGTCCCGACAAATTATTGTTTTTTTGTTATCTGGCACGTTGCCATGGCTTTGTCCACGTCGCCCGAAACTATAATTTCGACTCCGTCACACGCTTTCGCCATGGTTGTTTTCAAAATCTCCTGATCGGCTTTCGAGAACGTACCGAGCACATAATCCTTTAAATCGTAATCGGGATCGGGCTTTGCGCCGACTCCGATTTTGAGCCTCGGGAATTCGTCTGTGCCGAGCTGCGCGATAATGCTTTTTATCCCGTTATGACCGCCCGCCGAGCCCTTGCGCCTTATGCGAAGCGCACCTATGGGCAAATCAATATCGTCGTAAATTATAATAATGTGATCGCTCGGTATCTTATAAAAATCCGCGGCGGCTTTAACTGCGTCTCCGCTTAAATTCATATATGTCTGCGGTCTCATAACAAGACAGCGTTTCGAGCTTATCATAACGTCGGCGCACAGCGCGTTAAACTTAATTCTGTCGGTTCTGAAAGAGTATCTGTTCGAGAGAATGTCAATACAAAGAAAGCCCGCGTTGTGACGGGAAAGCTCATACTGTTTCCCCGGGTTTCCGAGTCCGGCTATTATATATTCAACCTTGCCGAAAACGGGGGCGAAAAAGCTCTCTTCTTTCTTTTTCTTAAAAAAAGCCATTTATATAATTATCCTTTTAAACTTTTTTTCTGTACGGCTGTTTTTTCGCGACCCATCCGTCCTTGTTGACCTGCTTTGCTCTGCCTATTCCGAGCGATTTATCGGGAACGTCGTCGGTAATCGTCGAACCGGCGGCAGTGTACGCGTACTCGCCGACCGTTACGGGAGCGACAAGATTCGTGTTACAGCCTATGAACGCGCCGTCCTTAATCGTACAGCGGTTCTTGTCCTTGCCGTTAAAGTTTACGGTAACAACTCCGCAGCCGAAGTTTACGCCGCTGCCGACGTCGGAATCGCCTACATAGGTAAGGTGCGAAACGTGGGTATTGCTTCCGACTGCCGAATTCTTGACCTCGACGAAGTTGCCGAGATGCGCGCCCTCGCCGATCGACGAATTAGGTCTGATCTGAACGAACGGTCCTATCGTCGCACAGTCTTTTATTTCGGCGTCTCTTATCTGCGAATTGTTAAACGTAACGCCGGAGCCGATAACCGCGTTTTCTACAAATGAATTCGGACCTATAACGCAGTCGGAGCCGATTTTTACGTTTCCTCTGATTATCGTATTGGGCAGAATTTCGGTGTCCCTGTCGATCTCAACGTCCGGACCTATAATAATGCCGTCGGAGCACGGGATATCCACGCCGTCAAGCATAAGTTTTTCGAGAATGCTTTTTCTTGCAATTTCGTTTAACTGATTTAACTGCACTCTCGTATTCGCTCCGAGTACGGCGTTTGGGTTCTCCGCGGCAAAAGCGCACGCTTTTTTACCCGATTTTAATATAATGTCGATAGCGTCGGTAAGATAATACTCGCCCTTTGAATTATCGGGCGTTATTTTATTGAGAGTGTCAAGAAGTATATCGGCGTTGAACCAGTACGCACCCGAGTTTACCTCGTTGATAAGCTGTGTTTTCTCGTCCGCACTCGCCTGTTCGACAATGGATTTTATCGCTCCGCTTCTGTCGCGGACGATTCTGCCGTAGCCGTAAGGATTGTCGACGTGAGCCGAGATAACCGTAGCAGAAGCGTTGTTCTCGCAGTGATAGCCGAGAGCCATGGCTATGGTGTCCGAATCCATGAACGGCGCGTCGCCGTTTAAGATGAGAACGTTTCCGCCCGAATGAGCCTTTATGAAATCCACAGCCTGCATGACCGCATGACCCGTACCCTTTCTCTCCTTCTGGCGGACGGTCATAATGTCGTCGGGCAGATGATTTTCGATTTCCTCGGCGGCGTGACCCGTTACTACGCATATATCTTTAATGTTGGCGTTCTGCGCCGCGCCTATGACCCAGTCGAGCATGGGTTTAAAAAGCACGCGCGTCATCGCCTTGGGCTTTGATGTTTTCATTCTCGTTCCCTGCCCCGCGGCAAGGATTACAGAACAGTTTTTCATAAATTTATCACCCTTATATTTATATACATATATATATTAAATTCAGTATATTATATTATTTCGATTAAATCCTTATACATCGGGCTTTTCGTTGCCCTGATCGGTAACTCTCGTAGACGGAGCGGTCGGAGCCTCGGTAGTCGGAGCGGACGTTGTCGGAGCTTCGGTGGTCTCGGCGGGCTTTGCAGTCGTCGGAGCCTCGGTAGTCTCGGCGGGCTTGGCAGTCGTCGAAGCGGGCGAGGTACGTCTTTCGGTCGTTCTCTCGCTCTGCGTTCTGCGCGTCGTATTTTCGCTCGCTCTCTTTGTCGTGGTCTCGTTCTTCGTCGTAGTTTCCGATTTGACCGTAGTTTCGGCTTTCGCAGTGACCGAATCGCTGCGGGAAACGCTTTCGTCCTCGGCGGTAACAGCAGCGGGAGCGTTCGAAACGTCGGGAAGCGTCGTGTCGGCGTCCTTGCCCTTTGTCACAGCAAAATAAACGCACACACCCGCAACGAGAATCAGTAATATTATAAACGGTATAAGAGTTTTAAACTTATTTCCCGAGGACTTTTTCTTTTCCTCGGTGTTGTCAAACTCTTCTTCGGAGGAGAGAACGGGAATTTTCGGCTCGTTTTCATCAGATATATCGTCCTCGCCGACCGTCTGTTTTTCCTGCGAATCAATAATAGCGGATTCGTCTGAGGGTTCCGCTTCTTCACAGTCATTTTCGTCTTTTAATACGACGGGAACGACATCTTCCGCTTCATCCGCGTCATCTGCCGTTATGATTTTAAAGAATACGCCCGTGATGTCCGCCTCCGGAGCCCTTTTGCTCAGAGCGATAAACGCCGACTTTCCGACAGCCTTTATATCCTTACCTCCGAACGTCGCGTTTTCGACAAGCTTTTCATCCGCGTAATCGGCGCAGTCCGCACCGAACGCGACTATGTAACCGCCGTCGGCTCCGCGGTCGGTAAGATCCGAAAACATAAACTCTCCGTTGTTCGAGAGAAGCTCTGCCTTACCTGCGCTGCAAAAATACACCCTTGCTTTTCCGACGGACGAGACAAGTATTCTGTCCGAAAAAATGCATATTTCGGCTATCGACAGATTCTTGTCCCCGCACTCTGCGGAAACCGCGGTCATATCGTCGGTGTATTTTTTAAACGCCTTGTAAGCGTTGGTTCTGTGGGTATAAATTCTGTGTGAATAATCGTCGAAAGCCGTGACAGCTCCCGCCGAAACGCCTCTGATAACCGACGAAACGACGGCGCAGACGCACGGCGGATTAACCGTACCTGCGGCTCTGTATCCCGAATTCATCTCGTCAATCGACGAAATTCTGCGGTTAAGATTTATGCTGTCGCCGTTGAAGCCTTTTTTAAGCCTGCTCTTTGAAATAGCGGCGGTTTCTATCGAAACTACGGACATAATGTCTCCTCCGTTCTTGTTTTCCTGACATTTTATAACACTTTATTTTATCATTATATTCGCGTTTAGTCAATATAAGCCGGATATTTAGTTATTTTGTTCACGGCACGAGGCGATAAGTCTCTGTTTTTCGTTCCAAAGCTTTTCGGACAGATCGACATAATAGTTGTGCGGATATTCGAATCTCAAAACTTCCTCCCAAAGCGTGTCGACCTGCTGTGCGCAGTAAGCGCGGGTGTCTGCAAGCGACGGAAATTTGTAAACAAGCTTACCCTTTTCATATACGGGAACGAGAAGCTGTCTTGCGACGAAATTCGAAACGGTCTTTTTCTTCCACCTGTAATCGGGGTCGAAAAGCTCATATTCGCTTAACTTTGAAACATCCTCGTCCTCGAGCGTCAAAAGGTCTGCAATAGCCTTGCCTGTCTCCATGTCGAAAAGTCTCCACAGCTTTTTCGGGTAAGGAGTCGTAATTTTCGCAACGTTTTCGCTTATTTTTATCTTAGGTATGATCTCGCCGTTCTTCTTTATCGCGCACAGCTTGTAAACGCCCGTAAATACGGGGGAATCGGCGGAGGTTATCATTCTCTCGCCTACTAAGAATTCATCTATTTTAGCTCCGTGCTGAAGCATCTCGGTTATGATATGCTCGTCAAGCGAATTCGACGCGTAAATATTACAGTCGGGGAATCCCGCGTCGTTGAGCATTCTTCTTATTTTCTTGGAAAGATATGCAAGATCTCCGCTGTCGATTCTGATGCCTTTGGGACGGATGCCCATGGGGAGCAGAACGTCGTTGAACGTCTTTATCGCGTTGGGAATACCCGAATTTATCGTATCGTAAGTATCGACGAGCAGAACGCATCTCTCGGGATTCTCCTTTGCGTACGCGCAGAATGCCTCGTACTCAGAGTCGAACATCTGAACCCACATATGGCTCATTCCCTCATAGAGCGGTATATCGTACTTTTGAGCGGCGAGCGCGTTGGTCGTAGCCGAACAGCCTCCGATATAAGAAGCTCTCGCTCCGTTTACCGCCGCGTCCGCGCCGTGTGCGCGCCTCATGCCCGACTCGACGACTCCCCTGCCGTGAGCGGCACGTACGACTCTGTTGGCTTTCGTCGCGATAAGCGTCTGATGGTTAATGCTCAATAAGATCATAGACTCAATAAAGCTCGCCTGAATAACGGGTCCGTGAACCTTTACGACGGGTTCGCCGGGGAATATCGGCGTTCCCTCGGGAACAGCCCATACGTCGCACTCGAATTTAAAATTTTTCAAATACCCGGCGAGCGAATCGGAAATACCCTTGCTTTTTAAAAACTCGATATCGCCGTCGTCGAATTTAAGATTATCAAGATATTCGCACAGCTCTTTAAGTCCCGCCATAACGCAGAACCCGCCGATTTTTTCACTCGGTCTGAAAAACATGTCGAACCAAACCTCGGTCGAATCCATACCGTTGTCGACAAAGCCGTTCGCCATGGCAAACTGGTAAAAATCAGTCATAAGTTCGTACTTATCTTTTATCATTTTTTAACACCCCGATTAAATTGTAAAAAAATTACCATTGACATTAAGCGTATTGTTCTTTTATTATTGTATCATAGGATTAAAACATAATCAAATAAAAATTAATATTATCTAAAACAATTATCAATGACGTGAAACGGATTTATTTTATTCATTGTTTGAATTATATTTAAAAATTTCTAAAAAAAATCCAATTTTCTGCACTTTTTCAACATTTTAATTCTATTTTGTTTATATAATTAGATAAATATGTGCTAAAATAATATCGTTATGATAAGATGCCGTTTTCGGACGGCACCGGCTTTGCATGTTCACCGGTCTTTTTATAATTTCGGAGACTCTCTTATGTCAGGCAGCACCGTATGTCTGCAAGCACCGGGTTATCGAATATTTTCACGATTCTCGGTTTTTATTTACTTAGTGGAGGTGTGACCTCATGCGTGTCAGAAAACAGGCTCTCGGCGACAGAAATATCGTCGGAGCAAGGATCGAGCAGCGAAGAAAAGCAATAGGAATGAAGCAAAAGGACTTGCTTACTCAGCTTCAGATCAGAGGTATTGATCTGAATGCGTCTGCCCTTTCGAAATTAGAAGGTCAACTGAGAAGTGTCCTTGACTTCGAACTCATAGCGATTTCCGACGTGCTCGGCGTTTCGGTAAATTGGCTTCTGGGAATAGAAGGATAATAGGCCGAATGAATCCCCGCCGTTACGCACGGCGGGGGTTTTATCTTTTTCGGGAGGCTTATTCAAGAAAAGCAATGTTAAACGAAAATATTAAACTTCTGCGTGAATATAACGCGCTTGACATCGATCAGCTTGCGTTCGCACTGAAAATAGGGGAAGAGGATTATTTTACATTTGAGGACGGCGCGGTCGTACCTCAGACAAGGGAACTCGAAAAAATCGCGAAAGTGTACAACATCACGATGGATCAGCTGTTCTTCGGACTCAACAGATTCGGCAAGCCGTTGTGTCAGTCGGAATCGGCGGACGAGTATTACAAAAATCTGACGCAGAACAGTTTTCTGTCTAAGCTGTCCAAAAGAGAGCAGAATATTATCATCGCCTACCGTCTGTGCGAAAACAAAAACGAAGCGTACGACAAAATACACTCCGTTCTGTCCTATATTGATGAAGAATCAAAGCCTTGAAGCAAGGAAATTCACAAAAAGATTCAAATAATCGCTGAAATCGTCATAGTAGAAGTCGGAAAATCCGAACACAGCCATAAGAATTCCTCTTATTACTCCGCCGATAACCCCGCATACCGCGCCGATTATAGCCGCAATTCCGCAGCCTTTCGCCTTATTGGGAAACTGATCTTTCCATACGAGATAAAAGACTAATCCCAAAACGGGGATAAAGAACGATAAGATACAAAATCCTACGCTTCTCCTATCCTCATTGACATTCCGGTTATACTGCGGGTACATGTTGGGATTGGGATTTTGATACTGACCGTATTGATTCTGACTGTACGGATTCGAATACTGATTATTATACTGATTGCCGTACTGATTCTGATTGTATCCGCCGTTGTTATACGGGTTCTGATTGGGTGTGTATCCGCCGTTGTTATATGGATTCTGATTGGGTGTGTATCCGCCGTTGTTATACGGAGTCTGATTTTCCGTGTACGGCGCACCGGTATTCTGATTCCGATATGAGGAATCGGCGGAGCCGTTCATCTGATTATCATTTACACCGAAATCCGTACGGCTGTTATCGGACTGTGCCGGGGAATTCAACTGCGCTCCGCAGATTGAACAGAATTTTGAATCGTTAGGTAATATTGCATTGCATTTGGGACAAAACATTATTAAATCCGTCCTTTCGTGTTTGTATCACTATTATATATGATATTCTTCCTTTTTTCAACAAAAAATCTTATATAAATATTCCCTTACGTCTCCGGCAAGGTACAGCGACCCGCATACGACGCCGATTTCGCCTTTGTTTATCCTGTTTTTCAATTCGTCGACACCGTCCGTTTCTTTATCGAAGGAAACGGCGTTTTTTATATACTTACGCGCGATTTTGCAAAGCTCATCGCCCGTCATGGCTCTCGGATTCGACGGCGTAACGCATATGAGAGAGTCAAAACATCCGGCAAGATTTTTTATCGCCTTTTCACAGTCCTTATCCGCCATCATGCCCATAATGGCGTGAATTTTTTTGCCGGGCAGATATTTTTTAAGACATTCGGCAAACGCCTTTGTCGACGAATCGTTGTGACACCCGTCGAGAATTACGAGAGGCGAGGGCGAAACAATAATCTCGCACCGCGCGGGATTTTTCGATTTTTCGATTCCGTTAATTATATTTGTATCGCTTATTTTATATCCGTTCTGCCTTAAAATTTCGATACATTTTAAGCTTATCCCCGCGTTGTCAAGCTGATGACGTCCGCAGAACGGAATTTTGAATTTTATATTTTTAAATTCGACCGCAGTTCCCGTTATATCCTCAGAAATTATTTTAAATTCGGACGGGTCTGATAAAAAGAGAGACGAATTTTTAATTCTGCACTGTTCGGATATAACGCGCTTTACGCCCGTCTCCTGCATAACGGAGGTTACGGCGGGGCGTTCTTTTTTTATAATTCCGCTCTTTTCGAACGCAATTTTCTCCGTTGTATCGCCGAGAATTTTCGTATGGTCAAGCGAAATCGAGGTTATGAGAGAACAGACGGGATTTTTTATAACGTTCGTGGCGTCAAAACGTCCGCCCAGTCCCGTTTCGAGAACGACGATATCGCATTTTTCTTCTTCAAAGTAAAGAAACGCGGCGGCTGTCACGGCTTCGAACTCCGTAATCACAATGCCGTCCTTTCCGAGCTTTTCGACGGCGGATTTTACTCTATTCGTAACCGCGTCAAGCCTGTCGGGCGGTATCATCTCCCCGTTTACTCTGATTCTTTCTCTGAAGTCGATAACGAACGGCGACGTGTAGAGTCCCGTTTTATATCCCGACGAGCTTAATACGGACGAGACGAGCGTACACACGGAGCCTTTTCCGTTGGTTCCGGCAACATGGACGAATTCAAGACTGTCCTGCGGATTTCCGAGTTCGTTTAAAAGAATTCCTACGCGTTCAAGACCCGGCTTTATCCCGAATTTCAACAGCGAATGATAATATTTTTCACTTTCCGTCATTTTGCTCACCTTAAAAATGAAGGCTGTAAAATTTATTTACAGCCCTCAAATAATCGTTTTCAGCCTAATTTGGCGATGCTTTCTTTTAACAAAGCGATTTTTTCGTTGTACTTAGCCGCTTTTTCCTTTATCTCGTTAATAACCTTTTCGGGAGCTTTGGACATAAAGCCCTGATTGTTAAGCTTATTATTCGTAAAAGCAAGGTCTTTTTCGGCGGCGGCAAGCTCCTTGTTAAGTCTCGCTCTCTCCGCCTCGAAGTCGACAAGCTCGGCAAGAGGAAGCTTTATCGTCGCGTCGGCGGTAACAATGCTTACCGTTTTGTCAATATCGAAGCTGTCTGCTATCTTAACGTCGGATGCTGATGCAAGACGTTTGAAGAATGTGGTGCCTGCCTCGAAAATTTCGGGCTTAGCAGTCTCGATAAACACCTCGGCCTTCTTCGACGGAGCGACGTTCATTTCCGCACGGCGGTTTCTGACGGCTTTGATAGCGGTCATAATAGACTCCATCTGCTCCTCCTCGCTCTTAAACGCAAGTTTTTCGTCATATTTGCACCAGGGTGAGAGCATAATCGTGTCGCCGTCGTGGGGCAGAGTCTGCCAAATCTCCTCGGTTATAAACGGCATAAACGGATGCAGAAGCTTAAGAGTATTCGACATAACGTAAACGAGTACAGCTTTCGCGGCCGACTTTGCTTCTTCGTCGTCGGAATTAAGTCTTATCTTGCAAAGCTCGATATACCAGTCGCAGAGGATATCCCAGATAAAATCGTAAAGCTTCTGAACCGCAAGTCCGAGCTCGAATTTATCGAGATTGTCGGTAACGTCCCTTACAAGAGTGTTGAACTTCGAGAGAATCCACTTATCCTCCAACGCAAGATTCTCGGGAATGTGCGGAGCCGGCTCGTCCTCTCCTAAATTCATAAGAACGAATCTTGCCGCGTTCCATAATTTATTTGCAAAATTACGGCTCGCCTCAACCTTTTCGTCCGAGAAACGCATATCGTTTCCGGGGCTGTTGCCCGTAGCAAGGGTAAATCTGAGCGCGTCTGCGCCGTATTTGTCTATAATTTCAAGCGGGTCGATACCGTTGCCCAAAGACTTCGACATCTTTCTGCCCTGCGCGTCTCTTACGAGTCCGTGAATGAGAACCGTGTTGAACGGAGCCTTGCCCATCTGCTCGCATGAGGAGAATATCATTCTCGCAACCCAGAAAAATATTATGTCGTAACCGGTAACGAGAGTATCTGTCGGGAAGTAGTGTCTTAAATCGGGAGTGTCGTCCGGCCAGCCGAGCGTCGAGAACGGCCAGAGCGCGGATGAGAACCATGTGTCGAGAGTATCGGGATCCTGAATAAGATTCCCGCCGCCGCACTTTTTACATTTGCAGGGCTTTTCGCGTGCAACGTTGATTTCACCGCAGTCGCCGCAGTACCACGCGGGAATTCTGTGACCCCACCAAAGCTGACGGGAAATACACCAGTCCTTTATATTCTCCATCCAGTGATAGTAAGTCTTGTCGAAACGCTCGGGAACGAATTTCGTCTCACCGCTTCTTACAGCCTCAATAGCGGGCTTTGCAAGAGGCTCCATTTTAACGAACCACTGCTTTGAAACTCTCGGCTCTATATTCGAATGACATCTGTAGCAAGTGCCTACGTTATGCGAATAATCCTCGATTCTTACGAGCGCGCCCTCTTTTTCGAGATCCTCGACAATGGCTTTTCTCGCCTCGAATCTGTCCATACCGGAGTATCTGCCCCAGCCCTCCTTGATATGAGCGTCGGGGGTGAACGTATCTATAACTTCGAGGTTATGTCTTAAACCTACCTCAAAGTCGTTCGGGTCGTGCGCGGGGGTGATCTTAACGCATCCGGTTCCGAATTCGGGTTCAACGTATTCGTCCGCGATAATGGGGATCTCCCTGTGAACGATAGGGAGTATAAGCGTTTTGCCGACAAGAGACTTGTATCTCTCGTCGTCGGGATGAACCGCGACAGCCGTATCGCCGAGCATTGTCTCGGGTCTCGTCGTAGCGAGCTCAAGATATCCGCTGCCGTCCGCGAGGGGATATCTCAGATGCCAGAAGTGACCGGCCTGATCCTCGTACTCAACCTCCGCGTCGGAAATCGACGTAAGACACTTCGGACACCAGTTAACGATTCTCTCACCGCGGTAAATAAGACCCTTTTCGTAAAGACGGACGAAAACCTCTTTAACTGCCTTACTGCATCCCTCGTCGAGGGTAAATCTCTCTCTGTCCCAGTCGCAGGACGAGCCGAGCTTTTTAAGCTGTTCGACGATTCGTCCGCCGTACTGCTTTTTCCAGTCCCACGCACGTTCGAGGAATTTTTCACGTCCGATATCCTCTTTAGTGATTCCCTCTTTTCTCATAGCCTCAACAATTTTAGCCTCCGTAGCTATGGAAGCGTGATCCGTGCCGGGAACCCAAAGCGTGTCGAAGCCGGACATTCTCTTATATCTGATAAGAATATCCTGAAGCGTATTGTCAAGCGCGTGACCCATGTGAAGCTGACCCGTTATGTTCGGGGGAGGAATAACTATGGTATAGCTCTTTTTGCTCTCGTCTCTTACGGCGTGAAAATACTTGTTGTCGAGCCACGTTTTATAAATCCGATCCTCGACGTTTTTGGGATTATACTGTTTTTCAAGCTCCTTTGACATTATATCATCTCCGTATTATTATTTTTCCGAATAAAAAAACCGCCCCAAAGCAAAAACCTTGAGACGGGAATACCCGCGGTACCACTCAAATTACGTTTTTCAACGTCACTCAGGCTCATATAAGCCGTATGCTTTTACGCAGCAGTCACGGGAGGGCTCTACTCACAAAACGCTTTCTTCCCTCCGGCTTGGGAGCGACCGATTTTTAAAACACATCACCGCCTTGCACCATCCGGCGGCTCTCTGCGGATGAAATTAAAAAAATCCTCTCCGTCACAGCCTTTGATATTCAGTTTATAAAATATTAGCACACACATTAAATTTTGTCAAGAAATATTTATATACTGCCCGTTCGGATATTGTTTTTTTACAAATTATAATGTATAATGTCAATGTAGGATAAATCTTACACATATTTTTACAACAGGAGGCAACACACATGGATCAGTTTCAGCAGCAGCCACCCGCAAATCAGAACGCAAATTACCCCCCGCAGGGAGCAATTCCGAGAGCAAATCTCCCGACCGACAGAAGCTTTATTAAAATTTTTCTGCTCGGACTCATAACCTTCGGCATTTACCCGCTTATTGCTTACAATTCGATAACAAACGACGTAAACAGGATCTGCACAAGGTACGACAACAAAAAGAGCATGAATTTCGTGCTTCTTGTTCTTGTCATAACTCCGCTGACGCTCGGCATTGCTTCTCTTGTATGGAATCATAATATCGCAAACAGAGTCGGAAACGAGTTAAGGCGCAGAGGCGCACAGACGGATTTCGGAGCCTCGACATTCTGGCTGTGGTCGATTCTCGGCATGTTTATCGCCGTCGGACCGTTTATTTATATGTACAAATTCGTAAAAGCGACAAACGAACTCAACAGTCTTTACAACGAGACCGGAATCTGATACAAAAAAATCAACAGACTGCTCATATCGGGCAGTCTGTTCTTTTATTAAGCGTAAATAACCGCCTCTTTCGGAACACTGCCGTCCGTCAGCTTCTGCGTTTTTCGCCGCTTTTTATTGTTTACCTGACCTTATACAACGCATTCTCGCTTATTTCGTCGTCCTTTAAAAACGCGTACAGCGCGGAATAGCGTTTGTTCTGCCTGTCGTTTGCAACCATTGATAAAAGCTTTGAACGGTTTCCGACTATTATCAGAAGCTTTTTCGCCCTCGTAACGGCGGTATAGAGAAGATTCCTGTACATCAGCTGCGGCGGCGCGTCGCATACAGGCATGACGACCGCGTCGTACTCGCTGCCCTGGCTCTTGTGAACCGTGACGGCGTAGGCAAGCTCAAGCTCGGACAGTGATTCAACGGGATATTTTACGTTTTTGCCGTCGTCGAAATCAATTTCAAGCATATTGCCCTTTAAGTCGATTTTCTTGATAATGCCCATATCGCCGTTGAAAATTCCGATACCCTCTTCGCCGTTTTTTGTCCAGGTGATATCATAATTATTCTTTATCTGCATTATTTTATCGCCCTGTCTGAAAAGACGGCCGTTTATAGTACACTGCTTTTTGTCCTCTGATTCGGGATTCAGAATATCCTGGAGTCTCCTGTTTAAATTTACGGTTCCGCAGTCGCCCTTTCTCGACGGACAAAGAACCTGTATATCCGTAAACGGAGAATATCCGTACGCGTCAGGCAGTCTTTTAGTGCAAAGCTCGGCGACAGTCCGCGCGCAGAGCGTCGAAGCGGGGCGTTCCATGAAGAAAAAGTCACTCGTTTTGTCGTCCAGTACAGGCTCCTCGCCCGAAATGACGGCGTGCGCGTTCATGACAATGAGACTCTGTCTTGCCTGTCTGAATATTTCATTGAGCCTTACAACCTCAACCGTGCCGGAATTTATAATGTCGAGAAGCACGTTTCCCGCGCCGACTGCGGGGAGCTGATCGGAGTCACCGACCATTATAAGACGGCAGCCGAATCTCACCGCGTCGAGAAAGCTCGAAAACAGCGTGACGTCGACCATTGATACCTCGTCGAGAATTATAACGTCCGCACCGAGGGGGTTCGATATATTTCGTTTGAATACGGGCTTGTCGCTGTCATCCCATTCGACCTCGAGCAGGCGGTGGATCGTCTTAGCCTCGTACCCTGTAAGCTCGCTCATTCTTTTGGCGGCTCTGCCCGTCGGAGCGGCAAGCAGGATTTCGAGATTTTTTCTCTCAAAGTATTTTATAATACCCTTGACCGTCGTCGTTTTACCTGTTCCGGGACCTCCCGTGAGGACGAAAATTCCGTTCTGTACGGCTTTTTCGATAGCGTCGGACTGGGCTTTTGCATATTTTATTCCTAAGTCTTTTTCGATTTTTTTAATATCGGAGCCGATTTTTTTCTCCTCGTTCGGAGCAAAGCGGGTAAGAAGCTTGAGTCTCTGTGCGATATTAAGCTCCGAAGCGTATATTTCGGGCATGAATATAAATTCCCTGCCGTTAATCGCATAAGAGCTCAACAACCGCTCTTCAACCATTTCGTCTATCGATTCGGAAATATCGTCCGTCGAAACGGATAACAGCTCGGCGCAGGGATTCAGAAGCTTGTCCTTCGGCAGGCAGGTATGTCCGTTTAATAAATTATGACTTACGACATGCGTAATTCCGGCTCTTAATCTGTGAACGGGTTTCGGCTGTTCGTCTAATTTCAGCGCGATATTTTCCGCGCGTTCAAAGTCGACGGTTCGCAGCGCCTGACAGAGTATGTACGGATTTTCCTTTATTAATTCAACGGCGTTTGTGCCGAAATGCTTAAACACCTCGACGCATTCCGAAGCCGACAGACCGTATTTTTCGAGTCCGACGATAACCGTTCTGACGGCGTACTGTTTTTTGAATTCGGCTGAAATTTTCTTCGCCTTATCTTTTGAAATACCCTTTACAAATGCGAGCCGTTCCGGTTCGTTTTCTATGACTTCAAACGTTCTGTCGCCGAAACGCTCTACTATGTACCCCGCGGTTTTAGGACCTATGCCCTTAATCGTTCCCGAGGCCAAGTATTTTAAAAACTGCGCCGAATTTTCGGGCATTGTTCTTTTAAATTCGGATATTTTAAACTGTCTGCCGAAGCTTTGGTGCGACTCCCACCGCCCGGTCATTTCGACCTTTTCGCCGGGCGCGATTTCGGGCAGAATTCCTACGCATGTTACAAGCTCACCCTTGACCGACACGTCCATCACGGTATAAGAATTGGAGTCGTTGCGGAAAACAACTCCCTCAACGACGCCCGTAATCGATTCAGATGATGAATTATCGTATCTGTTCATAATAATAACCCGGTCAGAACGGTGAAACGCGTCAGTCCGTTTCACCCGATTTAAATATATAACCGTTCTTTCTTAAATATTTCAAGTCCTTCAACGCGTTTCCGACGCCCCTGATAACGCAGTTTTCCGCGTCGTCGGCTATCGTCGTTTTAACGCCCGTGCTTTTTTCTATGTATTCATCTATTCCGTACAGAAGCGCGCCCCCGCCCGTGAGGACTATACCCGTGTCGAAGATATCGGCGGTAAGCTCGGGGGGCGTTACGGAGAAAACTTTTCTGACAGAATTAAGCAGACTGTCAACGCGGTCTTTGACGGCAAAATAAATTTCCGTCGACGTAATCTCAAAGCTTATCGGAGTCTGCGAAATAGCGTTTTTGCCCTTTGCGATAAGCGCGACAGCTTCGTTTCTCTTGACCGCTCCCGCGATTTTTTTCTTGATATCGTCGGCAGTCAGCCAGCCGACGTCAATGTCTCTTTCTCTTTTTAGATATTTAATAATATCGGCGGTAACATCGTCCGACCCGGTCTTAACTGACTCCGACACGGCAATATCGCCCATTGTAACGACAGCCGAATCCACGCTTCCCGCGCCGATGTCGACAAACATGGTACCGCGCGGTTCTTTCATGCTGATTCCCGAGCCGAGAGCCGCCGCCATGGAGCCGGAAATCAGGCAGATTCTGCCCGCGCCCGCGTCCGAAAACGCGTCCATGACCGCCATTTTTTCGAGCTGCGTCATAGTCGACGGAACGGCCGCCATGATGTCGTCCTTTAAAACTCCCATTCCCGATATCTTACCGAGAAAGAATTTAATCATCTGAACCGTCGCGTCATAGTTATATATAACGCCGTCCTTGAGCGGATTGATAATCTCAATCGAATCGGGCGTCCTGCCCGTCATGTTCAGAGCGGCTTTGCCCATTGCGACAGGCTTTTTCGTGTACGAATCGTATGCGACGACCGACGGCGACGAAAAAACGATTTTTTTGCTCTCGGTAAACGCGCGTATGTTCGCACTGCCGAGGTCAACGCCTATCCTCATGAGCATCCCCCTCTTTTAGTAAATTCAGTTTATATTATATAATTTTTATATGAATGAGTCAACATTAAGAACCAACAATTTATTATAAGGCATAAACAAAAAAACCCGGGACTCGATTTTTACATCAAATCCCGAGAAAATTATTTTATTAGATAGTTCTTATACTCCCCCGCCGTCTCTTTTTCTATCTCACAATCGCCCGCATATTCTTCAAACTTCATAACATCACGTATATACTTTTCGACAGTATACACACTTTTATCATTATCAATCAAATATCCCTTAAATTCGCTTATAATTGAGTCCGTCAATTTCATTCGTTTCCCCTCCGACCTCAATTATCGGAAATGATAGGACAAAAAACAATCCCCCCTCTCCTGCGTTGCCTGAAAAACAAAAACGCCGAACCGTTCTCCTCTCGGGTCTGCGGTTCGGCAATTCATTAACCTATATACAACACACGCCCCCGTCCTTTCGGACAGGGGCGATAATGTTTGTTTTAAGACTCAGTGCAAGTCTTTATAATCAATCCGACAGATTATTTTCTGCCGCCGATACCGAAGATAAGAGCCTGGATAGCGGCGATAATTCTGTACCACCATGCAAGAAGTCTCTCCCAGAAGGTCATGAACTTCTCGGAAATGTTCTCGGTGGTCTGAGCAAGAATACCCGAAATACCGTCGTTGATTACGCTCTGTACGTTTGCGTCGTCCTTGAGCTGGAACGGCGAAGAAGCGTCGAAGTAAACGATGACGATTATCTTAGCGCCGATATCCTCGTCGGTCGTCTTGTAAACCGAACCGGTTGCGCCGGGGATTGATTCCGCGCCGCTTTCGGTTACTCTGTACCACTGATACTTCATGTACGAAGTCGAAAGAGTAGGAGCTCCGGTGAGAACTGCGGTAAGAGGATTGCCCGAGTAGAGCGTACCGCTGATACCTACTACGAAGTCAATCTTAGCAACGTTAACGGTAAGGGTAACGGCTTTCTCAATAGTCTTGTAGTTAGGATCGGTGGGAGTAAATCTAACGATGTAGTTTGCGAACGTGCCGACTGCCGAAGGAACATCGCTTCCGTTAACGTAAGCAAACTTACCTGCACCGCTGCCGGTGGTCGTGAACTGTGCGTTCGAAAGAGGATTACCGAAATCGATGTATGCCGAGTCGGGGAATACAACGCCGATGGGATCGGCTTTATCAATAACAACGGTAAGGTTTCCGGACATCGGGGTTATGCTGAGAACGTAGTTGGATGCCTTCGTACCCGTGAGAGTCGGGGCGGTATAAGTAACAATCTGCGTTCCTGCATTTGCGCTTGCCGCAATACCTACGGTGGTGTAGTAGGAAAGACCTACGTTATCCGAACCGTACTTGCCGGACTCGATAGTGAAGTTAACGTTTACGTTCTTGGTAGAGTCGTACTGTCTGTTCTCCGCAACCGCTGCAACCTTAAGAACGGCGGGTGTAACTCTGAGTATGCCCTTAACCGTAGTGAACGTATAGTTAGCCGAGTTATGAGAGTTGTTGATGATAATGTCGTATGTGCCTACCGCGCTGCCGGGTGCATAGTTTGTGGTAATGGTATGGAATCCGCCCGCTACATTAGGATCGTCGAGCTTATCCGTACCGGTGAAGCCGTCCGCCGTAAGAGTGAACGAGGGAGCCTCCTTACCGTAAACTACGGCCGCATTGTCTGCGGTGAGAACAACCAGCTTCTTGGCAACGATAACGTTAATGGTAACGTCAAGGTTTGAATAGTTGCTGTTCTTTGAAATGTATCTGCCCGAGTAAGCCGTTACGTCACAGGTCGGAACAACGGTCGTATCCGTGAATACGAACGAGCCGTTTGCATCTGAGTAAGCGGAAAGGTCAATCTGGGCAAGAGTTCTCGTTGAATTATACTCAAGTCCCGTGATAGTGGGAGCGGTTACAACAGGAACAGCCTTGGAGATAACTGCGGTAACATCGTTAATATTCGTAATAACAACCTCATAGTTATCCTTGGAAATACCGTTCTTATCATAAGTAATGTTCGAAACCGTGTTGGTTCCTGCATTCGGGGTCGACATGGTACCTTTACCGTTGGTAAGGTAGATATCTACTGCGTCCTCTCCGTTTACATATCCGGAGATATTCGAGAAGAGAATGTCAACGGTCGTGTCGCCGTTATATGCTCTCGTAGAAGCGTTTGCTTTTACGGTAAGTTTAGCGGGAGTAATCGTTCCGTTTGCGGGAACAACTACAAGATTGTAGTTAGCCGAATCGGCTCCGGTAAGAGCCATACCGTATGCATTTACAGCCTTGGTACCAACATTCTTATCTGCAAACCGGAAGTAATATCCGGGTGCAAGAGAAACCACAGTGCCGTCAAGCGCACCTGCCTCATTTACGGAAGCGGATGCCGTTACGGTGCCGTCGTAAACCTTCGAAGCGGGAGTGTAAGTTACGGTGTAGTCAATCTTATTTATTGTGAATCTGCCGATTTCAAGACCTGAAACGGGTCCGTAATAATCGGAAGTATAAGCAGTATCTCCGGGTTTTAACGAGGGAGTACCGATATCAACGGTAACAGTGTAAGTACCTGCGTCCTTGGGAGCCTCAATCTTACCGTTGTAGTAAACGGTTACAGAGCCTACATAGCCTGCATACTGGCTCTTTACGGAAACATTTGCGTAGTGATACTGATTGTCATAATCGCAGTCGGTGGGAACGTCGATATCAAGCTGTGCCGACGTAACGGGTGTGAGAGCCTGAATAACAACGGTGGTTTCGATACTCGAAGCCTCGCCCGTGTAACCGCTGTTTGACTTAGCGGTAACGACTACCTTGATTGTGCTGCCGATATCAGCGTTCGTTACGTTATAGGTAACGCCGTTTGCACCCTGTACAGCGGCATTTCCGCGGAACCACTGGATGTTATAAACCGCGAGGTCTGCGGGAATCATTGAATCAAGAGAAGCCGTAAGCACCTGACCCGCCATGGGCGAACCCGAGATGACGGGGATACCGGAAATCTCTTTTTCATCAATGATAAGTACAACAGTAACGTTTACTGCATTGTAATTGTCCGAATCGGCAGGAGTAAATCTTGCCGTGAACGAGCTGCCCGACTGAGCGTATGCGGGAACGAGAGTCGTCTGCTGATATGCAAACGAACCTGCAACGTTATTTCCGTTGTTCGGGTTGAGAACTGTCTCGCCCGAGAATACGGCGCTTGCAAGAGACTGACCGAATACGATGTTAGCCGTGGGAGCTGCGGTAACGCTCGGAGTAGCCTTAATAACGGTTACCTTACCGCTTGCGCCTGCAAATGTGTAGTTCACTGCGGAGAGGTCGCCTACGACAGCCGTCGACGTGTACTCGTTAACGGGTCTGTTCTGAGCGTATGTGGTAGAATAAGTGATGGTTCCCTGAATTACCGTGGTCGTGACCGAGTCGCCCGCAACGAATCCGGTATAGGTGCTCGTAAAAGCGGGAACGGGAGATCCGTAGGGGATAACCTGATCGTCGGGAGTTACGGTGAGAACCGCTTTATCAACGGTAAGAGTACCGTTATTGACTGTAATGTCATAGTTTGAGGAGGTACCCGCATTACACTGGATCTCATAAGTGCCTGCGTTCGCGCCTACATAGTAACCGTTTGCATTTATCGAGGGAGCGGGTGAAAGTACGGTATAATCGTCATCGCCGTAGAAGCCCTCGAACGTCAAATTGTCAACGGTGTATACGGGAACAGCGTCGCCGTAGGTGATTGTATCGTTCTCTACGGTTATGGTAAGAGTACGCTTGCCTATAGCAAGAGTGCTGTCGACATATTTGAACGAGTAGTTATCCGAAGCGTAGGTACCCTCAATATCAATCGGGTATGTGCCGGTGGGCGCGCCCTGAATATACGTAGTTGTTGCGGATGCCTGACCCGTGGTAGCTACGTTATCAAACGAATCGGTACCCGTCCAGCCTGTCATTGTAATCTGACTCGTGATTGCAGGGATGGGATCGCCGTAGTTTGCCGAAAGCTCGGGAACGGTAACGATAATCTCTTTCTTTGCAACCGCGATAGAAACATCGGTCTCAACGGTGTTGTAGTTTACGGTATCGTTAGGAGTGAATACCGCTGTATATGTTCCCTGCTTAACGGTGGGAACAGCAGCAGGAACCTTCCAGCTCCATGTACCCTCTACGCCGAGAGTTCCGTCGAACGAAGCAACCGCGGAACCGGAGGGAACTGCGGAATCAACAAGCTTTGCCGCCGAATTATAGGTTAATTTATCGGGAGTCGATACAGCCGTCTTGATAACGGGAGTTGACTTCGTAATATTAACGGTAAGGCTATCCTTGTTAGCGATAACAGCCTTATACGAGGACGCTCTTGCGCCGGCAAGGGTAATCGTAGCATCGTCTACGGTTACTTTCTTTGCAGAGCCAACGTTAGCGTCGGCCGTATTGCCCTTAACCGCGCTCGTTACGGTAATCTCATCTGCGCCGACGAGACCCGAAGCGTAGGTAAGAGAAATGTCTACTTCGGTAGTGCCGTTGTACTCTCTGTCTGCTGCGGACGCGGTGTAGTTGATAACCTTGGGAGATACGGTAAGAGTTGCATTTGAAGCATTAAGAGTGAACGTGTTGTTCGTGTCAGCGCTTCCGCCGAACGAAGCTATACGCATGGCGTACGTTCCTGCGGGAAGATATCCGCTGCCCGCAAGTACGGCATACGAATGCCACTCGCTGTTATAATTGATTTCGAACTGAGAACCGTTAATCCAGTTGTCGACCTTAACAGAATCGCAGTCCGCGAGATTCTCAAACGTTATGCTCGCGTTGCTTAAAGCGGGATCACCGTAGGTAATCGTAAGGTCGCTTGCGTTTGCGGTAACGTTTCTCTTAGCAACGATGATTGTAACATCCTGGCTTACGAGGTCATAGTTCGTCTCTGCGCTCGTGCCGGGAGTCCATGTAACGGTAACGGCGAAGTTATCGGTAGCGTTGGGATAGAGATTTCCGTCAACGCTCGAAATGTTGAACGTACCGAGCGGGATTTCTCCGTTAACGCCCGTCGCAGTAAGAGCCGTAAGGTCGATAATGTCGACGTATCTCTGTCCGTAGGTGCCGTTATAAGTAAGGTTTGAGGGGAATCCGCCGAGAGTAACCTGAGCCTTGTTAATAGTAAGGTCAAACGTAAAGATTCCGCCGAGTCTGTTCATCGCTCCGGAAATTCTTATATCGGTATCCGAGTCAACGATAACCTGAACCTTATACGTTCCGGAATCCTTGGGAAGTCCGTCATTGGGATAAGTCGTTCCTCCGTCGGTCGAGTATTTGTATGAAACATTGATACCCGAGCCCGTGCCGGTAATATTATATCCTCTGGAAACGCCGGTCTGAGCGTTGGTGATAACGGTATCGTCGCCGGTATTGCCGTTGTTGTTAACGATAATATCGGTATCTGCGCCCATGTCGATTATACCGAGGTTAAAGTCGGTACCGGGAACTACTGCCTTGCCGGTGTAGTCAACCGTTACGGACGAGCCTGTCGAATCCTTGGTAATTACCGTACCCTTGGGAGCAACCGCGGTACGGATGCAGGAGGGATCCTTCTGAACATAGTTAAAGTAAATAACAAGAACCTTGCCCGAACCTATCGAAGCGGAATTGTTTATACCCAGAGACTGGCTGTAAAGGTTGGAACCGTTAGCGTTCCAGTTGGCGAGAGTCGAGAGATTTCTGCGGCAGAAATCCGCAACGGAGGGTGTTTCATACGTTACACTCGTCCAGTCGAAGAACGCGGTATTCTTTGAAGCGCCGCCCGATTTATAAAGGTAGTTGGTACCTGCGTTGTCGGTTGCACCGGAATTCGCGTCATGGTTATTGCCGTCCTTGATATAGCCGCGGTAGTTTACGTTGGAGTAATTGCCTGCTCCGCCGTTATTGTACTGCATGTATGCGGCCTGAAGATTGTTGACGGAAATGGATTTATTGTAATATCTGTACATTATAACGTACTGACCGCCGACCTGACCTACCGCACCGTTCTGGAAGTATGTGAGGTTTTCGTCTCCGCCGGAGAACGAGCCGGAAAAGGTTTTGCACCAGTCGCTCGCGGTAGTAATATCGTATGCATAGGTATTACCTGTCTGATTTGCGGCATACGCGTTGTACGGATAGTATTTATAGCCGAGAGCCATGTTCGTAACATCGTCGCCGGTTGTGCCGAACCATGTTGAGCCCTTGAAATCCGTCTCCTGAGTCTGCGCGCCGTATGCGGCGGTGCCGAGATTGCCTACGCCCATTACGGAAACAGCTATTCTTCTGCCGTTTTTACACTTATCGGCAATCTTTCTGTTGAACATGAAGTCGTCGCCCGTTTCATCCTGAAGTCCGGGAATCCTCATGCCCTGACCGTGTACAGCCTGATAGGACGCGGTTATGTTACATCCGGGGCCTATCTGAGGATATGCTGTATTCGAATACATGATACCTACGGAAAGCTGGTAGGCAAAACCGTTCTTCCAGCAGTCGTAGTCGCCCGAGGACATCCAGATGTCACACTTTGTATTAATATTGGCAACGCCGGAAACGGTAACGTTGTTCGAATAAACGCCGACCGCCGTAGACATCATGTGGTTCGCTTCCTTACACCATGAGGACGATCCGCCCGCACCCGCATAAGCGTGTACGTTGATGTTACCTGCGAGAACGTTTACCGTACCGCCGAATATACCGTATGCGGTAGCGAAGTGGTATGCGTTCCCCTTTGCACCCGCGTAAGCCGCCGCGAGAACGTTAACGATAATGGTTCCGGAGGTGTTTACCGTGCCGGTGTTATATACCGCAAAACCGTATACGAAAACATCCGCATACTGTGCGCTCGAAAGACTGCCCTTAGCGTCATTCATGTGTATCGTGATATCGTTTTCAACGGTAACGCCCGCGCCGACGTTGAGTGTTCCGTTATTGACGATAGTTGCGGCTTTACCCATAAGATTATCGTAATTCCTTGTAATTCTTACGCCGTAGTTTGCCGCAAGTAATTTAACCGTACCGGAACCGGTAAGATTAAGATTACCGTTATTGGTTAAATAGCCCCAGTAGTTAAGGTTGTGATTTAAGTAATCGGTAGTACCGACGCCGACTTTATTATCACCGCGTCCGTCCGAATATACGAAAACAACCTTATGACCGTTCAAGTTAAGGTTAACGGTACAGTTAGCCGGTATAACCGGAAGCTTACTTGAGCTCTGAACATCCGCGCCGAGCGTAATGTTATATGTATTGCCCGCCGTGAACGATGAAGGGAAAGAAGTCAAAGTATAAGTCTGAGCCGAAGCATTGAACGTGTTTGCGGGCATGATAAGAATCATCGAGCAGACGGTCATGCAGAAGACAAGCAGATACATAATCGACTTCTTAAAAATTGACTTTGCCTTTGTCATAATTTAACCTCCCTGATAGAGTGTGCGCGAAAATCCGTCTTCCCCGGTTCCGCGTATGTTGTGCGTTTCGGTGCAGTGACAGTGCTTCGAGATCCGCGTTTTCACTTTTCTTCGTTAAGCGGGTTCGCCGCCGCCGTATACAGCCCCTGACCTGACCTTTACGGCTTAAAAGAGCATATGAAAAAACCGCGCACCGAAAGCCTGAGTGCCCGATGCGCGGAGAAAAATCTCTTTGCACCTCTGACACCGAATACACCGATACATTTTTATTATATATACGAGGCGGTCAGATGTCAATAGTGCAGAAATTTTGTTTAATATTTTTCTGTGTTTTTTACAAAAACACATATTATTTTTTGTGCAAGACGAAAAGTTACACGCTCTGATTTTTCAAAGCTTCACCCTTCGGCGTTTTCTTTACCTTTATAAACATGAGCACGGCGGCGACGGCGTAGCTCAAAAGTCCCGTCAAAACCATCTTTACATAGCACGAATCAGATACTATAAACGGTATATATCCGGTCATCTGGGTGTAGAGATACGTTTTAAATATCAGCTTTAACGCTATATGAATAAACGGAATACTCAATAACAGCGAAGCCAAAACGACGAGAGACGTTATTATAATGTAAAGGCTTGCCGTTTCCGTGTCTGTAAAGCCGAGTATCTTTACCATGGAGATAGAATTCGAGTCGCGTTCTATTATCTGCTTAGTCAAAACATAGATGACAAGCAGGAAAATTACGACGGCGAGAGCTTTAAACACATTCATAAATTCGCCCATGGAAACCTTCATCTGAGTTACGATCTTCGTCAGATCCTTTTCGGTGATAACGGAGGCTATATCGTCAGAAGAAATGTCGTCAAGCTCCTCGTTACTGAAATAGCCGGTGAAATAACCGTCGTCCTCGCCGAACGTTTTAAGATAATCGTCCCTTGGCATAAACACGGCAATCGCCGCGTCGTACGTATAAATTCCGTCGACGGTAAATTCGTACGTTTTATCGGAATACTGCTCCTTGAGCGTTATTTTATCGCCATTTTTAACGTTGAATTTATCCGCATATGCATTGGAGACAAGAACCTTGCCCGACGCAATATCGCTTTTTATATACTTGCTCGAATTTTCAATACCGTAAATCATTACGTCGTCGGTCATAAATTTTTTCTCGGTCGTTTCAAGCGACGTTACGCAGTATTTCTCAGCCTGAGGATTCGACGTCTCCTTGGTATCGGTAAGAATATACTGATACGCGCAAATCTCCGACTGCTTTACGAGCTCGCCGTAGTCGTTAAGCAAAGGCATAAACATAAATCCGAACACAGCGAGCACTCCGCCTAAAAATATGCCCACGAGCATTGTAAGATACGACGGAATATTCCTAAAGAGTATGCGCAGACGGAAACGGGACAGAAACGGCAATTTTTCACTGAGCGATACCGCTTGCTTTTTACCGTCCTTTTTAAGCTCTCCGCGCAGGAAATTAAGCGGAGACAACTGCATTTTTCTCGATATTACGGCAAAATTGATCAATATAACGAGAATAAGCGGAATTACGGTCGTATCTAAAAATGCCTGAGAGCTCGCGTGAGTTTCGTACGTCGGCAGAGAATAGCTTGTATAATATACTTTTACAAACATTTTTTCAAAAATCGTATATCCGAGTATATTGCCCGCTATCTCGCCTAAAAGCGTAATGACTACAGGCAATGTCATATAGTGCGCGACAAGCTCGCCCTTCGTATAGCCCGAGGCTCTCAACGTGCCGATGACGTTCGCTTCCCTGGAAATCGTATTGGACGCGGTTACGGCAAATATAAACGCGATTACGACAATGATAAGATACATCATCATAGTGGTGCTCGCCTTATCGCCCTCGCCGTCCTCTTTTGTAAAGTTAATCGCTTTATTCGTATACGCGGGATTATAATCCTTTATCGTAACGATATCGCTGTCGTCTGTCTCGGAATTCGTAAGCTCCTTTATCGAATCGAGACTCGCTCTTATCGAGCTCATATCGTAAAGCCCGGACGAAGCGACGGTATCGATAAGAGAATACATCTCGTCAAAATTAAAATCGGAATCACTCGCGATATTATCCGCATTATCAAGATCGTCGGGATTTATTTTCGGCGCCTCAAACGATTCGGAATCAAAATCGCCCGTAAGCTTTTCCGCGTTTTCGAACGCCGAGGTAAGCTCTTTATATTTATCATAAGAAATACCAAGCTCGTCGGCTATAAGGGAATCGAAGTCGACGCCGGTTTTCTTAGTATAATAATTCATAAGCGTTTCGGCAAGCTTCTCTTCGCTCAACCCCGCCGCGGAGATAACCGCGTTCATAAGCTCCTCCTCGCTCATTCCCGACGCGCTCATTATCTGCGATAACGCTTCGTCCTCGGAGTGAGTTAACGAGTATATACCGATGCTCAATTTATCCGTAACGCTTATCGGAAGCGACTCGAATACGGACAGCATGAGCTGTTCTTTGGATTTGCCCGATACTTCGACGACGGCGTTCATCATATCGTCCTCGCTAAGCGAAGCGATCGCCTTTTCGCCTGCCGTCTCTCCGGCTTTCGCAATTTTATCGGTAATAACTTTCGACGCGCTTTCGAATTCGGTCGACAACTTTTCGGCGCGGTTTTTTGCCTCGGCGTAAATTTCGTCGACCTGAGCCTGTACTATTTCAACGTCATAATTTTTTATATTCTTTTCGAGCGAATCGATAATCGCTTCGGATCTGTCGTTTTTCTCCTTGTCGGTTGTCGGAGCGGACAGATATTTCCACGCGTAATTATATACTTCATGCGACTTTGAAATCGAATCGTATCCGTCGGGCGTGACGAACGCGACTCCGAAATTCACCGCGTCGAACATCATATCCGCGTTGCTCTCGAAAAGACAACTGTAATCGGGGACGGCGGTATAGCCTACGACTTTAAACGTCTTTGAATTTATGACGACGGTATCGCCTATATTGATCGAATTATTTACGGCAAACATTCTATCTAACGCGATCTCGTCGGCGTTTTTTGCCGTCTCGCCGTCCATAACGCACATAAGGTCTATATCGTCTCTGTTTTTATAAATTCTGACGGTCGCCTGCGTTCCGTCGAGCGCTTCGTCCTTATAAAAAAGCTCGTAAAATTTTATCGAATTATCCGTTTCGAGATCCTTTAAAAGGCTCTCGCCGGGTTTTAAATTAAAAGCGAGATGACCGTCCTCGATATTATATTTTGTAAGTCCCTCGTCATAAGTCGACATAACGCTTATGTCCGATACAAAAAATCCGGACACCGCGCCTACGAATAAAACAAGGAATAAAAATATCGCGATATATTTACCCAGATCGTCTCTTAATTCCCTTAAAAATCTCCTGTTAAGCGGGTTTTTCATATTCGCACCTCGCTTACCATTCAAGCTCGGCGGCGGAAATTTTATTCTCGTTAACGTAATTCTTTTTAATAGCGCCGTCCTTGAGCGTAAATATCCTGTCCGCCATGTTCTTGATAGCGTCGTTATGCGTTACCATAATAACCGTACAGCCGTATTTTTTATTTACATCCTCGATAAGCTTCAATATCTCCTTACTCGCCGTATAATCGAGCGCGCCCGTCGGCTCGTCGCACAGCAGAATATCGGGATTTTTAACTATCGCTCTGCCTATCGACGTCCTCTGCTGTTGTCCGCCCGACAGCTGAGAGGGTATTTTCTTTCTCTGGTCGTAAATACCGAGCGTTTTCATCAGCTCGTCTACGTCGAGCGTGTTTTTGCCGAGATATTTTCCGACCTCGATATTCTCTCTGACGGTCAGATTCGGTATCAGATTATACATCTGAAAAACATAACCCAAATGTCTGCGTCTGTACATTGTAAGCCGTTTTTCGTTCATATCCTTGATTTTTTCGCCGTTTATCGCAATGTAGCCCTCGTCTGCGGTCTCTATTCCGCCGATTATATTCAAAAGCGTCGACTTGCCCGAGCCCGACGGACCGAGAAGCACGCAAATCTCGCCTTTCTCGATATCGACGTCAATGCCGTTTAAAACGTTTACAAAGCTGTCGCCCTGTCCGAAATGCTTTTTTATCCCCCTGATTTCTACAAAACTCATACATACCTCGCCTCTTATTACAATGAAAATGAAATAAATAAACTAAATAATAATATACGCTGACGCTCTCTGACTCAAACGTAAATTCAAACCGCGAGTCGGTTAGCAATTACTAATTACATTATAGTTAGCGATTGCTAACTCGTCAAGGGTATAAATGTATATATTTATTTGTTTTTACATCTTTATTTATGCAATTCGGACAAAACAAGGTAAAAAACGTTAAAAACAATTCTTTTTGACGACAAAAAAAACCGCAAAAAATTAAATTTCATGCGGTTAGTTAATATTGCTTTTAACAATACAAGCATTCTGTAAATTTATTTAATAGGAAATATACATAAAAACGGACTGTCAAGTTTGGATGCATAAGGCGTTTTCTTTACCCCGAAGCTGTATTAATATACTGCGAGCGGGTAAAAAAAGGTTTTAGGCGCCAAAATCGACAGTCCGAGCGATTAAATTGTGAAATCTGTAGTAATATCTATATTTGATTCGTTAAACCAAAATCCCCTTGCCTTAACGGAAACCGTATATTCGCCATGTTTAAGTCCGTCGATACGGCAGGTGAGTTTTTCGGGCATATCGTAGAGATAGTATTCGGAAAAAATAACGTACTGCTTTACTATGCGTCCGCACTTTTTACATTTTACGGTTATGACGTAATCGTCGACGTAATCCTCGTCGATATTTGCCTGTGAAAATGTGACATCAACGCTGTCCGCGCCCGTTTTTGTAACGGAAATACTCTCGTTTACGCCGAAATACGGGACAACGTTTGTCTTATATCTTTTATTCGTATACAAAAACGAATCGGGGTTCGACGGCTCGTCAATTCTCCACACATACGGAAAGAAATTACCCGAAATTACATCAAAAGGCATCACGCGGACTCTGTTATCGGCGTCGGCTTCGACTATAAGCATCTGCGCGGCAGCGTCGTTTCCGGGCGGGCAGGTGCCGTAATTTTTATCGAATTCGTCAAGCTCGAAATAGCTGAACGTGCCTGTTCCGAAGCATGAAAAATGCTCCTGATACACGCTCCTCGGGTCGTTTACCGGAGCGTGCGAATGCCCCGAAAAATCAACGATCTGCGGGTAGTGAATAAGAGTCGGAGTCAGCTCGTCCTCGCCCCAGTTTTTACTGCCGTAAACGGTACCCATGATGTGCGGATGCTGAAAAAAGAAAATAGGCTTTTTAAAGCCGGCGTCCGCCGCCTCCCTGAGATTTTTCTCTGCAAATTCAATCTGAGGAGCGTCAAAATGACATCCGCGGGTACACGTGACGGATATAAAATGAAAACCGTTTATAACGCGGTGCGTATCGGGCTTCTGATTGAAAATCCTATCAAATCTCGCCCTCGCGCCGTCCTCTCCGTCGCACATATATTCGTGGCTTGCCATGGAAAGATTTACGAGCGTGTCTTTTCTTACGCATTTATCGAGCGATTCCTTAAAAAGTCTCATCTGACTCTCCTCGCCCCTGTTCGCAAAATCTCCGACAACATACAGCGCGTCGACATTTTTATATTCGCACGAATCGGCGTATTTATAAAGGTACTCCATACCCTTTTCGAAACGCTTTTTTTCGACGCAGTCCGCGTCCTTATAATGAATATCGCTCGTAACGCAGAATCTTACAATCGGTTTAAAATCGTCCATATAATTACCCCGTGAAATCAGTTTTCGACAAAATATTTATCATACCATAATATAAACGAATAAACCGTCCATATCTTCTTCATGTTTTTCGCCTTACCCTCGCGGTGTTCCTCGAGAAGTCTGAGGATATAATCCCTGTTAAAGAACATTCCCGCAGTCTCGCCCTCAAACGAAGCTTTTACGGCGTTATAATATTTATCCTGCTTGAGCCAGTCGTTAAGAGGCGTTAAAAATCCGAGCTTTTTCATATCCGCCGTCTTTTCGGGAAGCTGCTTGAGAGCCGCCCCGCGCAGGGCGATTTTCGCCTTGTCCTTGGTAACGCGGTACTTTGTCGGGATGCTTAAAGCAAGCTTGAGCATCTCCTTGTCAAGGAACGGAACGCGCAGCTCGAGCGAATTCGCCATACTCATTCTGTCGGCTTTTACGAGAATATCCTGAACGAGCCACGTCTGCATATCGACGTACTGCATCTGCGTTACGCCGTCCTCATTTTTACAGCGGTCGAAATATTTTTTCGTATAAACCGCGGGGTCGGGCGCCGGAATATCGGGAGAGAGAACCTTTGAACGCTCTTTCCAGTTAAATACGTAATTATTTCTGATATAATACTCGCTTAAATCCTGCGCTCCGCGGGTCAAAAATCTCTTGCCGTGGAATCCGTCCGGAAGAAGCTTCGCGCACGAGGCAAGAGCCTTTCTGAGTCCGAGCGGAAGATGCTGATATTTTTCGAATTCGAGCGGGTCGGTATAGTAATAGTAACCGCCGAAAAGCTCGTCCGCGCCCTCGCCGGAAAGAACGACCTTGACCTGCTCGCTCGCCTTTTTCGCAAGGAAGTAAAGCGACAGAGCCGAGGGGTTCGGCAGGGGTTCGTCCATATAATACTGAACAGTGGGAGCTATGTTAAAATATTCGTCGGCGGAAATCTTCTTGCTGAAATTATCAACGCCCAGCGTCTTTGCAAACTCCTGCGCGCTTTTAAGCTCCGAATACTTTTCCTCCACGTAGCCGACGGAAAAGGTCTTGACCTTATTATGCTTTGAAACCTCGCGCACGGTGTACGAGGAATCGACTCCGCCCGAGAGGAAACAGCCTACCTCGACATCCGCTATGCAGTGAGCCGCCGTAGAATTTCTGAACGTTTCGTCGACAATATTCTCCCACTCTTCGAGTGATTTCGAATTATCGACGTCGTATTTCATTACATAATATTTACCGGTTGTAAATTTGCCGTTTTCGTATTCAAAATACGAAGCCGGTTCTAATTTAAATACGTTTTTAAACAGAGTCTCCTCGGACGGAATGTACTCAAAGCACAGATAATCGGGGATTCTGTCGCGGTTGAGCTCCTTTTCGAACGCGGGATTCGAGAGGAAGGATTTAATCTCCGAACCGAACATGAATTTGCCGTTCTTCATAAAATAGAAAAACGGTTTTATTCCGAATATGTCCCTCGCGCCGAAAAGTTTCTTCGCCGTTTTGTCCCAGATAACAAATGCGAACATGCCCCTTAAATTTTTAAGCATGTCCTTTCCGTACTCCTCATAGCCGTGCAGAATCGTCTCGGTATCTGTATTCGTCTTAAAAATATGACCCTTCTTTTCAAGGTCTGCTCTTAACTCTTTATAATTGTATATCTCGCCGTTGAATACGATAACCTTTGTGCCGTCCTCGTTAAGTATCGGCTGACTTCCGCCGTCAAGGTCTATAATGCTTAATCTGCGAAAGCCCAGCGACACGTCGGAATCGACGTAGTAGTCGTCCTGGTCGGGGCCTCTGTGAACTATTCTGTCCGCCATCGCCCTGACGGTTTTATTATTTAAATCGGCGTCGTCCGTTTCATTAAAAAATCCTACGAATCCGCACATATTACTCCACCTCTTTTATTTTCTTCCCGCATTTTAAAATACTCGCGCGCGCAAGCGTCTGCATTGAATCTACAACGTCGGCGCGTTTCATTTTATGGTCCCAATGTATGACCGACAGCTCCGTGCATCCGAGCACGACAGCCTCGCAGCCGTTGTTCTTCATTCTGTCGATAAGCGACTCGAACGCACCGAAATCGATATCTCCGCCCGCCTTTACTCCGTCGTAAATTATATGCATGAGCAGCCGGGAATCCTCCTTGTCCGGGGTAAGACAGTCTATACCGTACTTTCGGCACGCGCGCTGATACGAGAGCGCCGACAAGGTACCCTCTGTAGCCAGAATTCCGAGCGTTTTAAGATTATCAACGGTATTTTTCGCATAGGAAACCGTCTCGTCGATAATGTTGAGCATGGGAATATTTATGTTATCCTGAATTCTGTCGTAAAAATAGTGAGCGGTGTTGCACGGGATAACTATAAAATCCGAGCCCGCGCCCTCCAGTCTTTTTGCGTCGGCAATCATTACGGGGAGCGGGTCGGGCTTTGAATTGTCGAGAATATAATCCGTTCTGTCGGGTATCGACGGGTGGTTTAAAATCACCATCGAAATATGCTCCTGGTCGCATTTCGCGTCGGTGAGCTTTACGACCATATCCGTAAAATACACCGTCGCCAGAGGACCGAGACCGCCCAGAACGCCTAAAGTAATCTCTTTCATCTGTATCACTTTAACTTTCCGTAAACGGGGACGGAGTTTTTCTCCGTCTTATAGTATTTTCTGTACTGATTGAGATATGAAGCGTACACGTAAAATCTTCTTACGGGGCTTAAATCTTTCTTATAATAGAGCGGATAGCTCGACTTGCCCGAACGGAACAGACGTTTTATTCTCTTTCTCAATTCGGGGTCCTTTACGTATTTCATAATGATTCCGCGCGGAACGACGTAGAAGAGATTTTCGTTGTCGGCTACGGTATACTCGAGGTCTTTTTCGTAAATCAAATCGTCGACGATCCATTTTACGACGTTGAATCCGCTGCCGGTTACATAGTAATTGCTTCTTCCGAGACGGACGTTTATTTCAAAGAAATTGTACGTGCCGTTACGGCTGTCGTATTTTATGTCGAAATTAGCAAATCCCGTGTAGCCTATATGTTCTAAGAATTTAGTTGCGGCGGCTGCGATTTTTTCGTCGACCTCATTGATAATTGCGACGGGGTTGCCTATCGCCGTCGGCGTATGATCCTCTAAGAGAACATGACCGAGGGAGACAAATTTAACCTTCGCGTGTCTGTCGCAGTAGCAGGTCAAAACGCGCATGTTCGTGTCGTCGCCGGGAATGCAGTCCTGAATTAAGAATTTATAGTCATAGCTTGATTTTTCAAGATTGCCGAGCATTTCTTTAAGAGATTTTTCGTCCTCGAATCTGAAAACCTTTTTTTTGCCGGGAAACTCGGCGTAGTGGTACAGCGCGGACGAAGCGCACTTTGCAATTACCGGATAATCGAAATCGAATTTAAGGTCGTTTTCCTCTCCGCAGTTATAAACGTAGGTTTTCGGATGGCTGATGCCGAGCTCGTCGCATATTTCGTAGAATTTATCCTTCAGCACGATTTTATCGAGCAGTTCGAGATCGATATACGGAATGACGTAATACGGCGACAGCTCCGCCTTATGCTCGACCAGCGCGCGTACGTACCAGTCTCCGCAGCCCATTACGATAAGCTTTTTCTTTCCCTCAAATTCCTTGCCGATATCGACAAGGTGAGAAATAAGCACGTCCGCGTCCTCCAAATTATCGAAAACCCTGTTCTCGCACAGTCTGCTCTCCGATATGATTTTCGCCTGTCTCTGCGAGAGCACGAGACTTCTTATGCCGTATGCCTCATGAAAGCTGCGGACAAGACTGTACGCCGTGATATCCGCGCCGAGAATGACGGGCATGAATTCTCTTTCTTCAAACTTCATATTTAAAACTTCTTTCATCTTATTCTCAAATATTGTACCATAATTTTTTTATATGTCAATGAATACGGGTACAAATTTAATACTTTACTTTTTATTTTAAATGCTATATAATGAATATTAAAATGGATAAGAATTATTATTTTTCCGATGAGGTGTATATGTTGAACGATTATGAGATTCTTGCGGAGCTTCTGTTCCCGGATATAACAAAGACTCCCGAAGACTATGAAAATATTTATCCTCCGCGTCCGCTCAGGGAGGGCGCGCGGGTTACACGATTCGCCCCCTCCCCCACGGGCTACCTTCACATAGGCGGACTTTTCGGCGCGCTGACCGACGTTCTGACGGCAAGAGCAACCGGCGGAGTTTCGTTTTTGAGAATCGAGGACACGGATAAAAAACGCGAAATCGACGACGGCGTTTCCGCGATTATCGAGGGCTTCAGGGCTTTCGGAGTGGAATTCGACGAGGGTGTTACGGGCTTCGGAACGGAAAAGGGAGACTACGGCCCCTACACTCAGAGCAGGAGAGCGGAAATCTATCAGACCGTCGCAAAATCGCTTGTCAAAAAGGGGCTTGCCTACCCCTGCTTCTGTACCTCGGACGAGCTTTCGGCTATGCGTGATGAGCAGGAGAATTCCGGTGCGCTCATACGCGGATATTTCGGCAAATGGGCAAAATGCAGAAATCTCACTCTCGACGAAATCAAAAAGAATCTCGCCGACGGCAAGCCGTGGACACTGCGTTTCCGCTCGGACGGAAGCGACGATAAAAAAGTTATTTTCGACGACATAATCAGGGGCAAAATCGAAATGCCCGAAAATACGATCGACGAAGTTATCTTAAAATCCGACGGCATCCCGACGTACCATTTCGCGCACGTATGCGACGACCATTTTATGAGAACGACACACGTTATCAGAGGCGAGGAATGGATTTCGTCAACGCCCAAGCATATCGCGCTTTTCAAGGCTTGCGGATATAAGGTTCCCAAGTACGCGCACACCCCGCAGGTCATGAAACTTGACGAGGACGACGGAAACAAGCGTAAGCTTTCAAAGAGAAAAGACCCCGAAGCGGCGGTCAGCTACTTTGTCGAAAAGGGAATCCCGAAAGAAAGTCTTATCGAATATCTTCTCACTCTTTTAAATTCTAATTTTGAGGACTGGCGCAGGGCAAATCCCGGCGCGGACGTATTCTCGTTCCCGTTCAATCTCAAAAAGATGAGCTCGAGCGGATGTCTTTTCGACCTTGTTAAATTAACGGATATCAGCAAGAATATTATATCCGAAATGAACGGGGAAACCGTGCTCGCAAGAACGCTCGAATGGGCTCAAACGTACGACAAGGAGCTCTTCGGCTTAATGGATAAAGACCGTGCGTACGCACTCGGAATCCTCTCAATCGACAGAGACTGCCCGAAGCCGAGAAAAGACATTGCGATGTGGTCGCAGGTTAAGGATTATATACCGTATTTTTACGACGAATTATATCATCCCGAATATTTCCTCCCGGGTTCGGTCACGAGCGAGGACGCGAAAGCGATTATTGACAAATACATTGAAATATACGACGAAAACGACGATAAGGACGCATGGTTTGCAAAAATCAAGGACATGTGCGCTCCGCTCGGATTTACCCCGAACGTCAAGGAATATAAGAAAAACCCCGAGCTTTTCAAGGGTCACGTCGGCGACGTATCTTCCGTTATCAGAGTTGCGGTTACGTCGAGAACAAACACGCCCGATCTCTGCTCTATTATGAAGCTTCTCGGCAGGGATAAGGTTATAAAGAGACTTAAAACATTCAGAGAGGAAATATAATTTTTATGGAAGAGACAGTAAAATCATCAAATTTTATTCACGACTTTATTGACGAGGATCTCGCCGCGGGCAAAAACACGCGCGTTCAGACCCGTTTTCCCCCGGAGCCGAACGGATATCTTCATATCGGTCACGCAAAGGCTATATGCATAGACTTCGGCACGGCGGAAAAGTACGGAGGAATCTGCAACCTTCGAATGGACGACACAAACCCCTCGAAGGAGGACGTCGAATATATCGACGCCATCAAGGAGGATATCGAATGGCTCGGCTTCAAATGGGAAAACTTATATTACGCAAGCGAATATTTCGATTTTCTCTATGAGTGCGCGATTAAACTCATTAAAAAAGGCAAGGCATACGTCGACGATCTCTCCGCAGACGAGATACGGGAATACAGGGGAACTCTGACCGAACCCGGTAAGAATTCGCCGTACAGAGAGCGTTCAATTGAGGAAAACTTAGACCTTTTCGACCGCATGACAAAGGGCGAATACCCCAACGGCGCAAAGGTTTTGAGGGCTAAAATAGACATGGCTTCCCCGAATATAAACATGAGGGATCCCGTTATGTACCGCATAGCGCACGTTAAGCATCATCAGACGGGAGATAAGTGGTGCGTTTACCCTATGTACGACTTCGCGCATCCTCTCTCGGACGCCGCGGAAAAGGTAACATACTCGCTGTGTTCTCTCGAATTCGAAAATCACCGTCCGCTTTACGACTGGTTCGTAAACGAAATAGGCTTTGAGGAGCCTCCCAGACAGATAGAATTCGCGCGTCTTAATCTAAACTACTGCGTTACGAGCAAGAGAAAGTGCATCGAGCTTGTCGAAAAGCATCACGTCTCCGGCTGGGATGACCCGAGAATGGCTACGATATGCGGAATGAGGAGACGGGGCTACCCCGCCGAGGCTATCCGTGATTTTATTGAAAAAGTCGGTGTTTCAAAGGCGTACAGCGTCGTCGACTACGGTCTGCTCGAGTCGTGCGTAAGAGACCGTCTCAACGCCTCCGCGCCCAGAGCCATGGCTGTTCTCGAGCCGTTAAAGGTTATAATAGACAACTACCCCGAAGGTCAGACCGAACAGCTTGACGTTGAGCTTCATCCCGACCACCCCGAAATGGGAACGCGCAATGTCACGTTTTCAAGAGAGCTTTACATTGAAAAGAGCGACTTCATGATCGACCCGCCGAAAAAATATTTCAGACTCTTCCCCGGAAACGAGGTCAGATTCAAGAGCGCGTATTTTGTCAAATGCGTAGGATACGATACCGATTCAGACGGTAACGTTACGTGCGTTCACTGCACGTACGACCCCGAGAGCAGGGGCGGAAACTCCCCCGACGGACGTAAAGTAAAGGGTACGATTCACTTCGTAAGCGCGTCCGACTGCCGTAGAATCACGGTAAATCTCTACGACAGACTCTTCAACGTCGAGAATCCCGCCGAGGACGACGGCAGAACGCTCGAGGAAAAGCTCAATCCGAATTCGCTCACCGTTCTCGACTCCTGTCTTATCGAGGGCGGAATGGAGTCGAAACCCGGCAGCGTATTCCAGTTCATGCGGCAGGGATATTTCTGCGAGGACAAGGATTCGACAAGCGAAAATCCCGTGTTCAACCGCACGGTTCAGCTCAATTCGTCCTGGGATAAAAAATAAATCGTTTTTACGAAAGGCGGTTTAAAAAATGAAAATATTATATAAAATCGTCACTCCTATTCTAACCGCGCTGATTTTTCCCGTAATCATATTTATGCCTTTTTTCCGTCTTATAACGGCTTCGGATACGGTTAATCAGCTTCTGACAAAGTACGGAATAGGCGAACAGATAACGCTTCTCGACCTTTATCACGCTGTTTCGAATATAAAAACGCAGGCGGCGGCAGACGGAAAAACGCTCAATTTGTCTTTAGACGTAATTCCGGAACAGGCAAGAGGGTATCTTATCGCGTTCCTCGTTTTCTTCTTCCTCGCGATACTCTGCGCCGTTCTCATCATTATATTAAGTCCGATTCTTAAAAAGAAGCTCCCGGTTGCGGGAATTTCGATCTTCGGCGCACTGTCGGCATTTTTAATGAACGTTTTTTTTAACAAGGCGGCTCACGGATTCATTTCGGGTAAAATAAACGTTATCGACATCTACACCGCGGTAACGGGCGACACTTCTGTTTCAACGCTTACGGGACTTGTCGGAAACATTCTCGGCGCTGTCAGCGGAGAGTCAAACCAACTGGGCGGAATTCTAAATTCGCTCCTCGGAGGATATACGGGAGTCGATATCAGAATTCTCGAACTAAGCTCGGCACAGACGTTTATGCTTCTCATATTCGGCGCGGTTACCGTTTTCACCGTCATAATGAAGCTCGTGCAGACCGATAATTGATTAAAACCTCAAAAATTTCAAAATTATTAACAATATTTTCATACTGTTGCAACTAAAATTATTTTAAAACCACTTGCATATTTTTATTTTTTATTATATAATGGTGTGGCAAACAACATAAGGAGGATTTACTTATGAAGAACAGTCTTGTTAAAAGGACGCTCAGCATCGTGTTATCGGCAGTTATGCTTATTTCATGCGCTGTCTCCGTTTTCGCAGTAACTGACAACAACTCCATCGACCCCGTTATAATTGTCGGCGGAATCGACGCCAACCCGTTGGTAGCGAACCCCAACTCTCAGGACGCGGAAACTGTTTTCCCGCCCTCGGACGCCGAAATGAATTACTACATCGGCAAGCTTATTACTCTTATGAACACCGCCGTTGCAAGTAACAACTATGACGAAATTCTGAACTACACGTACAGCTGGGTTTATCCCATCATGGATAAGATTTCCATGAACAATGACGGTACGAATAAGAGCAATAACGTAGGCGTTCAGAAGTACACCCATTCTCTTTCATATTACCGCACCGATACGGAGCTCTGCGAGAAAGTCGCGGGCACGCTCGGCAAGGGCATGGCTGAAAAGATCGGTTATAACAACATTTATGTTTTCCAGTATGACTGGAGACTTGATCCGTTCGAGAATGCGGACAATCTCGCTCAGTTTGTAAAGGAAGTTAAGGAAAAGGCTCATAAGGACCAGGTCAGCATCGTCTGCGAGGGTTACGGAGCAAACGTAGCTGTTACTTACCTTTCGACTCACAGCGATACCTCTTATAAGGACATTTCCAAATTCGTTACCGTAAGCTCCGCTTTCATGGGCACTTCGCTCATAGGCGACCTCTTCACCGGCAACTTAATCGTTAAGGATTCGTCTTTCTCGTATCCCAACAACGTAGGCTACGGTCAGTTCCAGGGGCTTACGTCGGCTTACATCCGCTGGTCGAACGATTTCTCGGATAACCCGATCACCGCTTTCTCAACATGGCTTACAAACTACATTCTTAACGGCGAGTGGGAGACACAGGCTTACATTATCAACATCATGACCATGATGGGTCACACCATCACCAAGATGTACGATAGGTACCTCAGAGATATGCTTAAAAGCTATCTCGGTCTTTGGGCAATGGTTCCCCTTGAGTATTACGACGATGCTTTCGAGTACATGTTCACCGATACCGAGGAGCCTAACGCAGACCTTGTTAAGAAGATATATGCTTATAAGAAACTCCAGACTAACGGAGCAAAGATTCTTAACGACGCACAGAAAGCCGGTATTGACGTTTCGGTTGTAGCAATGTGGGATCTTCAGTTACTTCCCATCGGCAACGATTACATGTCATCAGAGTCCGGCAACGACGAGAGAGATATCAATGATTTCTCCAATGAGCTTTACGGACTTTCCGCACAGAGCGACGGCGTAATCGATACCTACTACGCTTCGTTCGGAGCATACTGCACTGCGCTTAACGACGTAGGCAGAGCGGCTCTCATAACGCAGACTAAGGACAAGAATCATAACCACCTTTCGAGCAATTATGATAACCTTGATCCCAAACACAAACTCGGCGCAATCTGCCACTACATTGATGCTTCAACCTGTGCTCTTCCCGAAAACACCTACTTCATCAGAAACATGAAGCACGGCACTTTTGCAGAGGGCAGCAACGCCATCGACTTCATCAACTGGCTTGCATGCACGGACGATACCGATATTAATTCAAGATTTGAGTATCCTCAGTTCATGGCGGCTAACAGATATATTAATCCCACAATTCTTATCACAGGTTCGGAGATAAACCCGAACGGTCAGTACCTTCTCGGTGACGTAAACCTTGACGGTAAGGTTACGGCAGAGGACGCAAGACTTTGCCTGCGTATCGCGGCTAAGCTTGAACCCATGCCGGATAAGGATTCTGTTCAGTTTAAGAATGCAGATGTCAACGACGATAAGGAAATTACCGCTTCCGACGCGAGAATTATCCTCAGAGTTGTAGCAAGACTTCAGAACTTCTAAAATCCAACCGATTAATAATTTATCCCCTGTCTTAATTGACGGGGGAATTTTTTACTTATTATTTCGTCAAACTTAACTGCTGTCAGCCGAAATTGTAATAACTCTTAATCTCTTTTATGAGGTAACACATTTAAACGCGTCGCATAGTATGAGAATGAAGTAACGACGAAAGGAGGTCAGACGATGAATTTCTTTGGTAACAACAACTCTTGGCTTCTTGTCTTAATCATCCTCATTCTCATAGCCGGTCAGCAGAACAACAGCGGATGCGGATGCAGTTCACAGAGTGATTACACCTGCCCCTGCTCAAGATAAGTTATATTATTCATAACGGATGATCAACACGCGGGGCGCGGTAATAACTGCACCCCGCAATGTTTTATTTTATACCATGTCGCAAAGGCGCGCTGTGCCGAAGCGGTATGATTCAATGTTCCCTAAAACACACCGAATCTTGTATTCGGATTGTGTTTCGTGAGGTTATTATATCATGTCGCAAAGGCGCACTGTGCCGAAGCGGTATGATTCAATGTTCCCTAAAACACACCGAATCTCGTATTCGGATTGTGTTTCGTGAGGTTATTATATCATGTCGCAAAGGCGCATAGTGCCGAAGCGGTATGATTCAATGTTCTCCGAAACACACCGAATCTTGTATTCGGATTGTGTTTCGTGGGGTTATTATATCATGTCGCAAAGGCGCGCTGTGCCGAAGCGGTATGATTCAATGTTC
>OJAW01000018.1_pt1 | contig 136044 bp, 167 predicted proteins | sample 1589151 | NCBI WGS metagenome assembly OJAW01 (sample SAMN03283290) | human gut metagenome | biome: human-associated habitat; material: feces | host: Homo sapiens | place: Peru | collected 2012
CAATGCCGACATTGCCACTACCGGCGCTATTATTCTGCAACACGAGCGGTCTTTTGGCGTTGGAGCCTCCGGTTACATACGCCTCAATATAATCGACATCGGCACCAATGCCGCCAACATTAAGAATGGCATTGCCGGTACTTTTAGAAGTAAATCCTCCGTTCAGTGCGGTCTTGCCAGAGAGCGTCTTGTTGCCACCAATTGTTTCGTCGCCTGTCTTATGAACGACATCTGTATCCGTGGCCTTGGCGCTAATCAGCGCCCTAACGGCTTCGTCATCAAATGGCAACTTGCTATATTTCTTAGTTCCATCGCCGATCTTGTATCTTGTTTCGCCTTCCGCAGTATCAACGATAATAACTTCGCCATCAAGCAAAATCGGGTCTGATGTAGTCCAATTTGCGCTTGTATCGCGGCTTAATTGATGCCGCGTGTTAATTACTTTTTGTCCCATAAGCATCCTCCTTTATTTTATGGAGGCAATACCGTGAATAAACACGATATCGCCTCCATTTTATTTTACAATTAAGTTAATTAGCCCTGAGCAAGAGTAGCCGCATTGCCACCCTTTAGCACAAGAGTCAGCGTCCCCTGAGCTAAAAGATCGGTGCTGATGCTCGTAATGTCAACAGCCTTATCGGTCACAGCAAGGGCAGTACCGCCAACCTTTACGGCTTCAATAACGTTGACCTGAGCGCCGGTAGAAATTCCGCCTAGTTTAGCACCCTCGGCATCGGTCATCAGCCGCTTGCCGGTTTCCTTGGCAACATAACCAGACGCAACATCGGCAGTCTTGGCATAAGGCTCAAGAGCGGCGGCCTGAAGCGCAGTATCGGCCTTGCCCAAACTATCTCGAACAGCCTTAATGAGCTTAGCCTTGGTAATGGTCCCATCGCTAATGGTAGCAGTAACTTTATGGTCATCACTAACATCAACAACAATCATATCTCCAGTCTTAGAGCCGGAGGTGACATATTCAATCAGATCGCCAACGTCGATGTAGACCTTATCGCTAGTGGCATTAGCTAGGGTCAGAACGAGGTAAGTACCAGCAGTATGCCCAGCTGGGTTCTCAACGACTTCGCCGCTTTCAACGACCATATCCTTGGGAATGTCGATGGTGGCGATTTTGCTACCATTTTGGGTGAATGTATAACGCTTTGCGGCATCAGTTGGAGTAGTAGAATCAACTGTTACAGTATAATCTACCTGAGCCGGAAGAGCGGCAATCTTCTCATCCACATAGCCGATGGCAGTAGTAGCCGTAGCGCTTTCTGGAATAGTGCCGATTTTAGCCATGGCATCAGTGCCGGCCTTCTTGGCTTCAGCAATGGCGGCATCTTTAGCATTGGCATAGCTCTTAGCCTCTGTCTTAGTGGCATAATCTTTAGCATCAACGTCGGCGATGGTAGCCTTAGAAGCGGCAAGCTCATAGGCGCTCTTGACAGTCTGAGCGTAGCCTTCCTCACCAAGAATGGCCGTCTTGAGGGCAGCATCCTTAGTAGCGGCATCAGTGGCTGCGGCAGAAGTGGCCTCAGTCTTAGCGGTGGCAATAGCGGTGCTGACCTTAGCCACATCAACTTTGCCCTCTAGAGCCTCGACGCGGGCAGTAACGCCAGAATCACCAGTGACCAGCCCATCAGCATAAGCCTTCGCGGCGGTCAGCGCATCAGAGGACTTGCCGTCAGCATATAGCTTTGCGCCCTTGATGGTATCGTCGGCAGCCTTATCATCGCCATTGCTTACAACAGCGGCAACAGCATCAGTAACGGTCTTGACAGTGGCAGCCTTATTACTAGCACTATACGTGCCATCGAAAGACACGGTGTCCTGCTTTGCATCAATAGCGGCATGGAGACCACTGATTTTGCTGATGCCCAGTTCAGGGATGTCGTCAGCAATAAGCTCGCGGCGAACCACTTCGATTTGACCGTTGGTCTGCTTGACAGCAGATACTAGCTTCTTAGTAACAGCGGCATCCGCAAGAGTTAGAGCGTCGACATAACCCTTAGCAGTGGTTTCTGCGGCAGTCTGAGCGGCGCTAGCCTTTTCCTCGGCATATTTCTTAGCGCCTGCGATAGTAGTAGTAGAGGAATCACTGGTAGTAGTACCCTCGAGAGCGGTCTTAACGCCAGCGGCCGTACCAGCGGCATCATAGGCGCTCGACTCTGTATAAGCGGCAGATTTAAGACCGGGGATGGCAACCTCAGTACCATCAACGGAGATGGTGCCATTGGCAGTTCCGGTCTTAACTTCCTGAACGGCAGACTCAGCTTTAGTTAGCTTATCAGTAACAGCCTTGGCAAGTTTTACTTCGGTAATCGTGCCGTCAGTAATGGTAGCAGTGACTTTGTGGGTCTGCGGGTCGATGTTTACAAACACCATGTCGCCCTTAGCAGAACCAGATGTGACATATTCAATTAGATTGCCAACATTGATGTATAGCTTGGTTTCGTCGGAATCGTTCAGTACCAGAACGATATAGGTCCCAGCCTCGGTCACACCAGCCGGGAGAGAGCCAGCCTCGTAAGTCTGAACGGAGCCAGACTTGACCACCATGTCTTTGGGAATATCAATAATAGCACCAACACCAACATTATCCTTGGTCAGCTGATAAGAGGCAGACATACCAGTGGTAGCCTCATCCAGCTTCTTTATGCTATACTCAGGATGCACAACCTCAGGCACAACAACTTTCAGCCCTTTGGTGGTCAAAGATAGGGCGTTGTCCGTATCATCAGAAATAGCCACTTTAACAGTAGGTGCAGTGGCAGTGCCGCCAACAGTAACAGACTTGTCGGCAGCCTTTACAGAAGCAACCTTAGCATTGGCCACTGCCAACACATCGGCGATTTTCTTATATAGACCAGTGGCGACAGCCTCGCCTTCGGCTTCCTTACCAACCTTACCGATTAGGTCTGCAACTTGGCCCTGCAATGTAGCGACATCAGAAGCGAGGTCGCCAGAGGCAGTGGTAGAAGCCAGTTTGATCAGAGTACCAGCCTCATTGGAAATCATATACGCTTCACACTTGCTATCAGCGACAAGTGTTAGCACCTGACCAACATAGGCGGTAGCGCCAGAAGCGGCATAAGTTTCAAGTTCGGTTTTGCTGTACCATACGGCCGTAGTATCAACAGGCGCGGGGTTGCCACGCTTGATACTAAGAGGGAACCCCATGTAAGCAGCATCATTCATAATTTTAGCCATATTATATTTACCTCCCCTTTAATTAACCAATGGTTACAGCATAAGTTTCGCCAGCATCTATGGAGGCGGGCTGATACACATAAACATTATAAGCGGCGGCAGCGTAATCATTAGCGCCCTTGACCTGAACAGTGGCAGATTGCTTTACGAACAATGCAGTAACATCCGCATTCAGGGCTGACGGCATGAGCACCTTGGTAATCTTGCGGTCAGAAGGGACGGCAACAACGACCTTGACAGCGCCAGCGCCAGCGCCAAATGTTGCCAGAGTGCCGGTGCTAGTGGCCTTATTGTTCTTTAGCGCACGGACAACGGCAGAGTCGATATCAGCATCGCTGGTCATTGGCCCCCAGAACATATAGCGAACACCAATCAGGTTCCCACTATCTTTACTTGCAGAACCAGCCTTGATCTGACCAGCGGGGTACTGATTCCCCAGATTGGTGACAGGAATAGCGCCATCATTATAAGTGGCCTTAGCAGTAATTTTCTTGGCGGTAGCCTCGGCAACCACATTCTCAAACGTTCCAGTTGCAGTGGACTTCTTGTCCGTAACGCCAGTGCAACTGACTTCCCATGTCTGAGCGGTAATGCCAGTAGCTGGGCCATAAGTATAACCGCCAGCGGACAGAGCGGCAGTGTAGGTCAGGTTCTTCGTTGTGCCGATTTCAAAGGTGCCAAGACCACTAGTGGCGCTAAAGGAGACGGCTGGGTTTGACTTGGTTGGATTGGCTTCTTGCGCCATCAGGCTAGACAATACCTGTTCCACATTCTTGCCCTTGGCGGAAAACTTGGCAGAACCAGACGGCTTTGCCAAAGTGCCAATGGCTACGGTATAGGTGATGTCATCGTCAAAATAGACGTTATCAGCACGATAGTTGCCGTCCATGGCCTTCCACTCACTATCATACACATAAGCAGTATAACTGGTCTTATCACCAGAAATTACGCGCTTGACGATGGCTGTGTCGCCAGTGTGGATTTCAGTAGAACCGACAACGCGAGTAATGGCGGCAACGTCCTCTTCTCCGCTATTTGGAGTTACATCGAAATTCTTGGCAGAATCGCCGCCAAAATATTTCAGTTCAGATAATGGAGTAACGCCATCGCCAATTTTTAATTTGCGAGTGTCGTTCTCATAAACGGGTTCGCCAGCCTTAGGAACAGCGGTGCCCTGTCCCGCCAGAGCCTCTGCGGTATCGTTAAGGAACTGAAGGCGAGAGTTAATAATTTTCTCAGGCATAGTAAATTATCTCCTTTTCTTTATTTTATTATTATCAAACGAGGAGGCTATCAGCGTCTCCGCCGTCTAATACCAACACGGAGCCATCTTCTTGAGATAGTTTGTTTATGGAAAGCGAAGCAACAGTTGCCTCACCGGTCTCAGAATTTACGTAAATGGAATTTTCATTACTAGAGGAAACGATGCCACCAGATTGATTTCCTTTCGCGATTGGCAATGAAACATCGCCGTTTTCCAGCATATCGATCGTAACATACTGATCACCGCTAGGAGTTGTGCCACCATAGTAATCCAAACCGCTCCATGCAGTCATACCATCGCCAATTTTGAATCGCCCTTTGTTTGCTCCATCGGTGGTCAGACCCAACTCGCCAATCATTAACAATGGGTCGTTAGCTTTCCAATTATCCTCGGCGTCAGACCGCATCTGCATATGGGTCGTTAATATGCGGTTGGACAAGCCTGTAGCAAAATCCTTGCTATCGCCACCGTCAATTGCCGCAATATCAATACTGCCACTAACAGCGGGAACAGGCACATCACTAAGTTCGTATTTTCGCTTAGTTGGGTCATATATCATCCAATAGCCGCTGCCACTTGGATCTGGATATGGAGGGTTATTATTTATTGCGGTTACATTGCGCTCGATTTGATAAAATTCACTAGGGACTCTACTCCCACAATCACATTTATTTATATTCATATAGCGCCACCTCCAGCTATTAGCCGATGATGACCGCCCGATAGGTATTAGCCGCGAGGGTGCCATTACCAGCAGTGTCGTTAATAACAATGGTCACGCCGGTAGAAGAAACAGAAACATCAGCCATGACCATATCGCCGCTAGCAGACTCAAACAGCTGGACGCTAGTTGGATCATTAACGCCATGAGTGGACGAAGCAATTGTCCAAGTAAACGCGCCACCAACCGCCGTTAAAGCACCGTTCTGAGCGCTGTATTTCTTTAGAATAGTGGGAAGCGTAGTCCAAGTCGGGGCAACACCATTACCGCCAGCCGTCAGATACTGACCGGCCGTACCGCCACCAATGGGAGCATAGAAAGTGGGGTTTGCGTTGGCAGAACCATTCATCGTGATGGTGTTGGCAGTGGCATTCTCGGCAATTCCGCCAAGCTTAGTAAAATTTGCGGCCGACATGGCACCAGCCGAATCCGCAGAAGCAAGACCCATCTTGATGCCATCAGCGTCAACGCTTAGACCGTTTGCAGAAACAACCTTGGCAGACACCACGTTTTCTTTGCTAATTTCAATGCCATTACCGGCAGTATAGGCATCGACTAAATCCTGAACATTCAGGTAAATATGGCTCTCTTTTCCGGTGCCTTGCTGAGAATCGTAGGTGTTAATAACAAAGTCAATGTACTTAGTCCCAGCGGGGAAGCCAGAAGGGTCACCGTCGCCAGTGGAGGTCTTAATACTAGCAGATTTAACAAGATAGTCCTTTGGAATGTCAATATCAACGCCAGCCTTTGCGCCATTCTTCTTGAGTTGATAGGTTGCCAGATAGCCATCAGTGGCAGTGTCTAGTTTAACAATTTCATACTCTGGGACAGTTACGGCAGGAGCAGTGACCATAAGCCCGTTATCGCTCAGTGACGCAATGTTGTTAGTGTCAGGATCTAGCTTGATGGCGACAGTGGGAGTTTTGACCGCCCCGGTTACGTCGATGCCCTGACCAGCAGTCACAGAAGAAACTTTTGCGTCGGCAAGAGCCTCTGCGGCTGCGGCAGCGGTAGCAGCATCATCCGCAGCTTTCTGCGCAGCTTCAACAGCAGCAGTAGTAGCTGCTCCAATGGCCGCTGGGGTAATAGCGGCACTAGACAGAGATGTAACATGACCGGCCACATCTACAGACAAAACTGGAACGCTAGCAGCTGCACCGGCACTGCCAGCTGTTACGCCAGACAGGCTATGCCCCAGTGTGACGGTTTTGCCAGAGCCGTTAATGTCTACCCACTTATTGCCCGAAGCAATCGTAAATGTGTCAACCTTAGCATCAGAACTAAGAGTTGTATCTTTTGTTGCACCCGTAACAGCGGTAGTCGCTGCACTCTGGGCCTTAATTAGGATTTTAGACCAAGCGTTCTGGTTTACCTCGCCACCGCCAGCGACGGCGTTCTTGACGGCCGTGTCAAGGGCATCGAACGCCTGTTGCATAGTCATGCCATTAGTTACATAGCCGCCCTCGACTGGAGTATATCCAGTAAGAGTCAATCCGACCACATTTGTGGTAGTAACAGTGCCATCAGTCCCAAGTCCGGTCACTACGGCCCCCGTAGAAGTAGTGTGATTATATACAACACCAACAGGCCCCCATTGAGTTCCGTCGTAACGATACAATAGATTGTCCGCACTATTGTAATAAATCTGCCCCTGTTTGCCATTAACAGGGCTTGTCGCTAAAACTTGAATTACGGCGTTCTGAAGCTCGGATTGGAGAAGGTTAATGTCGGTTAAGAATTTCATAGCCATAAAATTTCATCCTCCTTATTTAGTTTAGATATGCTTTGCCACTAAATGCGGCATTAAAAATACACACCAAATTATTTTCATCCACATAATCAACCTGACCAACAACTACGTTGTCGCCAGTATCAACTATTGTAACAGACGGATATTTACCGAGGTCGTGCTTAATTTCCCAACGTTTAGATGCTACGGTCTGGGTGAAACTGAACGTCTTGTCCCCAGAGCCACCACTACCAATGGGAATATCACTAAGCACATATTCCTTTTTGTTGACATCCCAAATCAACCAATAACCGCTGCTATCTGGCGTTGGAGGATGATTATTGATGTCGGTAATATTCTCCTCAATTTGCAAAAACTCACTCGGGACCGGCGTATAGGTTTTCCATGGATTGATAGATCTCTTTACCCAGCCGTCAAAAGTTTCGCTATGATACACTCTGCCATCTTCATTTATGCCGCGTAATTGCATAGTGTATTTACCGCTGTACGGCAACATATCCATAGTCAACACGGCAGAGCAAATATTGCCATCTCTCGCCAACTGAATAATGTTGTAATGGTCATCACCGCAACAGCATTTCTCGTTGGCATAATCAATATCTAGTTTGTAAGTCCAAGAAGAATCGGTGTCCACAGTGACAACAATTTCATCAACGCCACAATTCCCTTCAAAGGCCAACGTTTTTGTGTCTTGTTTTACCTTTGTGCCAGTTAATGTTATGTTCACCTCGACCAACTCCTTTCTGTATTAAATTTTATATAATATCATTGCTCTATCCATTGCCCATCAGCTTCACTATATCTACACCATTTACCGGAATCTATTTTGTAAAACGCATCGGCATTTTTAGCATCAGTTTGCGCTTTGTTGTATCAAGTGCCATTATAAATCACCTCAATCACTTAACAAAAGTGTTACGATAAAAGTTTTATTTATAGCTTCCTCATCAACATGAGTTGGAGTTTGTAAAGCTATCATATAAGGAAGTTGCCCAGAAAGGTTATAAAAAGTCAAAATGGAACCTTCGTCTATCTTATGGTTATATGTTAAGTTCTGCATAAACGTAGTTTTATTCAGAGTACCTCCATAACTAACATAAAACCAGTCTACATCTCCATTTTTCGGAAATATTGAAATACCAATTATCTTAAAAAATTTATCTTCAGTGTCTATTCCTGCTCCAACAAGTACATCGTGAGAAATAGCAAGATCTTGGCCTGTAGGTGTATATTCAAAAGTTATTATATTAGAAGATGCCGCAGTTGAAGCGACATTCACCGTCACTTCAACTTGCCCCATTGCATTATAAGGTGCATCCGGTGTAATTGTGGCTGTACCGTTAGAAGTGATGGTTACTGATTTGCTTGATTGAATATTGGCTGTAGGCAAATCCGCAGTAAACACAGAACTGCCAGATTTTAGAACTTTATTATTAGCAGATAAAATATTTGCCATATCCCATTCTCCGTTAAGCAGTACGCTTCCACATATACACAGTCAAATATGGTGGCATATTATTGTGGGGCTGACCGTAACCAAATGTAGAAATGCAGTCAGGCTGAAGCTCCCAATTTTTCGTCGAAGTTGTCGAAACGGCGTTACGATACCAACCTTGGGCGGATGAACTACTCGGTATAGTAATAAGTGGTTGGGTGTTTGGCAATTCTGCATTCGTTAGCGTGTGCGTTGCTTCACCGCCCGTTGAGCCAGCCGTGTATCCGCCACCAACGCCAAGCAGAAAACGCCCCTGAATGCTTTCCCATGTGCCGCCAAACAGCGTTTGCGGATTTGTAGATGAAGTAGAGATATAAATCGCGCCAACAGGATAGATTTTTTGCCAAATGGCATTTATTGCGGATTCCACGTTGTCCTGCAAGTCATTCATTTCTTTCGCCCGAACTGGAGTGCCTTGCTCTGTGACTGTTCCACGCACTGGGGAAATATCGTAAGTGTCAGTTGTCCCAGATACTTGTGTGAGCTTATATCTGTTGATATACGATGCCGCCAAATCCTTAAAATTTATTTTAATCAATTATACCACCTCCATAAATACCGCCCTCGCCATAATATAGCCCAGAGCCGTAGGTATTATAATATGACACATTTTCTTCAACATATTCTCCATATTCATAAGCCAATCCATTCTTGACCCAATCATCTATGTCATTAACATCGCCGCATTCCACCCATTGTGCGGAGAGCGTGATTATCTGTTGCCCGAACTCGTTTGAATACGACAGTGACGGCGCATCAACAAATCTAACCATCAAATAGTTACCGTTACTATCCTTTATGGTTTTGACGGGGTTGTCTTTGTCCATAAGAAAATTGGCAAAAGCGTTGGCCAGACTAACGATGCTCCTTGCGCCATCGCTTCTGCCAGAGAATGTCGTAACTTGTTTGAGCGCGTTTGCTGTGGCGATTTTTGCTTCAAATCCGCCAGTTCGATATTTCTGCTTGCCGTTCGATATGAACGTAGGAAATACACGATTGAACGGATTATACGTTCCGACGCTATGGTTGAAATTCGTCGTATCATACACCTTCGAATAATACGCCGCAAACTGACTATTCTTATCGCCGATTATTGTTCGCCCACGATAGTTATAATTCGTCACTCCATTTGTCAAATATCCACTCTCAAGTCCACCGTCATATTGTAACACAACGGCATATGTGACATCTTTTTCTGGGGCCATATAATCAATAACAGAATAGTCCATAGTTTCTATTCTACGCGGAGAAATTTTGGCTATAGTCCGCCAGTTTTTACCATCTGGGAGCAAACATTTAAACTTTACATATTCCACCCCATCTAAAACACCATCAGAAGTGGGTAGATATTTCAAATCGGCATATTGGCAATTTACAACATCTACCGATAATTGCCCATCTGGTATGACGAACTGCGACGTTGTAAACGTCGTGGTGTATGCTATATCGTCCAAGTACCCATAAGGTTTACCATATGCAGTCAATCTATATTCTGTATTTGGAGCCAACCCCTCAAAAACGGTGGTGTATGAGAAATCAGATGATGCGACATAAATATCTTCTTTTCTCTTGACAACACTATTGCCAGTTGAAAGCGAAAAGCCAAGAGAGGTAAGAGCATACCCCGCACTTTGCAAATACTCAAATTCAACCTTAATGTTACTGTTAACAACATTTTGCGGGATATTAACAATATGGAATTTGTTCACAGCAAAACAAGTAAACAAAATCCCGTTTGAAATAGCCCCAGAAGCAGCGCCATCCGGGCTTTCAGCATAGACAGATATGCGCGCCAAATATTTCTTATTGTTTTGCAGAGAACCACCAGCCAACAAAAAGAAATATTGCCCATTTTGCGCGCCGTTCATCTTCATAAACTCCACCGTTTGCGTCCCGCTATAAATAACCGCCAAAGTTTCTGAGTCCCTAACAGTTAATGTACAATCATCAAAGCTGTCCAGCCCAACCATTTCAAACCCAAAACGCATATCATATGTTGCATCGAAATTTCCAACATCGTACAATATTGGTTTAGATAATGCCATACGCCCCCTCCTTTCTAAAACATATTTAATTGTGTATAAATATAGACAAATGTGCTTAAAGCACATTATCTAACCAGTAAATTTTATTAAATTTCCAAAGTAGTCTACATTTTTTTGCATTAACTTTCTTGCAATGCTTTATTGGGCTCTGGAAGTTTAATGCGTTTTGTTTTGGATACAACGCTGTCACATACCCCCTATGGGTTTCGCCATTTTTAAACGTATATTCCACCAAATCTCGATGATTAATTCCTAAAATATTATCATTTTTAGCTTTGCTTTGTCTACGCATAGGTTTTATAGTCCATTCTTTTATGTTACAAGTATCTGGCTGTAAATCCGTTATACATATAGCATCATTAGAGTGAGATTTTTCAATATTCCAATCAATACGTTTGTTTGCTGTATCACCACCATTTGTTAAATGTAAAATTCCTAAATTAGAAATCTGCTCTCTTAACCATTTCTTACCAATCATTACATGCTGCGCATAATTAAGGTCCTTATTGTCAGGAAAATTTAACAAAGCAAAGTGTCTGCCCATATATAATTCTTCTACGCCTTCTGTTTTCTGGTGACATTTTGTACATAACGTAATAAGATTACCAAGTGTACTTGAGCCTTTCAATCTTCTCGGTTTAATATGGTGAACCTCCAATCTACAATTAAATTTCCCACATTCCATACATTTGCAGCCATCTCGTAAAATTACAGCTTTACGAATATTCTCATCCAATCTGTTTGATTTTTGATATTGCCACCGATATGATTTATAACCATCCGTCAATGCTCTTATGTCAATAGCAACATCTTCTAACCAATAATTCGTTATATTTATCCACTTGTTAAGTTGATTGATGACTCTTATTATTGCTTGACGTTTCTGTAAAATACTTGGCGCAATTCGTCCTTCTCGTTTTAGAGAAGTTCTGTTATTAAATCTTGCTTGTCTATATCGTTTATGATAACGATGGTAACGCCTATATCCACGTCTGACATCCATAAGATGTTTCACATCATTACGCTGTTCTATAACCGCTTTTAAAAAAACCTTACTTTTTGTTTGACATTTCTGTACTAAAGCAAGCCCTGTGTGCAAACTTCCATCATCAATTCCACAACGAATTTCGTCTTTACAAATTTCATCATCAGGGATTCCCTTGTTTAATTGTATTACCATTGGATATTTACTAACCAATGTTGCTCGTTTCTTACGAATAAGGAACCAAGCCTTCTGTTCTTTTGTTGGTGCTAATTGCTTGCCATCAGCATCCAATACAAAAGAATAACTTGTCATTTCGGACACCTTCCTTTCGGAGAATTTTTCTTCGTGCCAAAGTCAAGTAGAGGACATGTGTTCCCCTGTTATCAATGCAGGACATTAGCATTGTTTCTTGGTTTGCACTCACAGAGCTTCAGACTGAAGATTACATCTAAAGGTGTGTCTTTACCTTACTACTTAATATAGTTCGTATCTGCAACATATCTTTCGATAGTAGCAGTCACTTAGGCTCGAAACCTACTGTTAAGCCATAGACAAGAGACTCCATGTGTCCACTCTTGTCTATGTTTGAATACATATTTCTATGTTTTTGACTACTTAACAACTAGTCCTTTCCAAAATCTATTTAATATATCTTGAACTTCTGATGTTTTCTCAAAATACAAACATTTTAAGTCACCATAAGAAGGAAGATAACCTTGTTGCTGTAAAGCAAAAGCAATTTCCATATCAGTAATAGCAATATAATCATTAAGATTTTTAGGAACGCCTCTAATCATCAAATATCACGTTCCTTTTCTAAATCTAAACCAACAATACCCCATCTATTAATATGTGCATCATAAGTATCAAAATCTCTAGGCATTTGCTCTGCTTTGTCTCTTAAAGTATAAATTTGTCCCATTACTTTATTAAACAATCTCATAAAATGCTGCAAATCATCTAATACATTTTTATCCCCAGACTTAATAGCAATTTCCTGAACACTAACAATCATTTTATAAGTGCTCTCAAACTCATCTAAAACGGTTTGGAACATCACTTGTAAATCGCCATATTCTCTTTTATCTTCATGAACGGCAGGACGAATAGAGCGCATATTGTAATTGTCCTTAATTTCACTAATCTTATCTGCTAACAAAGGCATTAAATGACTGATTTTATAATGAACAATATCTGCTGCTTGTGGCATAGAAAAAGTATTCTGTAAAGTAGACGCAACTACATCAAGAGTCGCATTCAAATCAAAGAATTGTCCATACAATAAATCCAGCGCTTCACTGGTTTCTTTAGAAATTAACATGAAATCACCACCTTAGCTATTACGGTTTGCCTCACCCGAAGGAGTTAATACCCCATCATCTACTTGAGGGCGACCACCTTTAGATTGGCCAATAGTATGAATAGAAACAAGAGGTGTAATCTGCTTCCATTTATCGCTGTAATAAGATTCTGTAAGCATATTATCAAATTCCATAGGCGTATATCCAAAAGCACTGGCAAAAGCAGGGGGACTCAAAGTGATACCTCTTTCAGCCAAGTCCATAATCTGTTTCTGTCGTTTTTCTCTTTCAAATGGAAATATACTGCCTTCAAAACAAAAATCAAACCGCAATTTAATTCTTTTAGAGGCCAAATAACGATTGACATAATAATTTAAAAATGTGTTAAACTGCAAATAAAGTTTAGCAACCACTTGATAATCCGACATTAAAGCATTTTCAATTTCTAAGTTGCTCATTTTGTCAGTAGAATAAATTAAACGACTCGCAGAAGCCGCAGGAGCAACAGAACTCTTATAATAAGTGCTCACCATATCAGGATTTTCATCCTTATATTGCAACCAAGAAAGCTTTTCAACCGGCATTGCAGCTAACTTGACATTATTGTTTAAACCCGATTTAACCAAAGACAATAACTTACCCAAAGTAGCAGGGTCAACAGAGAACTGGTCTTTTTGAGTCCCAGACTTAGCATTATCAAACATTCTCATTTCGCCAGCTAAAATAGCATAAGCACTCTGAAAATCTTTATCATATTGCAACTTCTGAATCTCGTCATTCCTAATCACATTTTTTAAGAATGGAGCCAAAAACGGCACCTCAGCAAAGTTGGACATATCTCTTTTGAATACCCACGCACCCTCTTGAGGTGTGGTTTGCGTCCAATAAGCAAAATTTCCAACTTTATTGAATTGATTAGAAGGAATATAATTTTGAAAAGTATCATCTATAAAAGCCATGTTGAAATATTTCTTAAACACAGGTGCATACCCATTAATATCCACACCTGGCATTAAGAAATAAGTCATATCAAAATCAAACAATAAACCGTTTTCCCAATAACGAGTTAATTTGCACCTATCTTGTGGTAAGAGCTGAATTGCAAACTTTGGATTTTTATCCCCTGTCGCTAAATCCTCTCTAAACCACACATAACATGTCTCATGGCGCAAAACATCTTTTGTTATTTTTTGAAATTCTGATTTATAATTAAAATTAGTTAAAAATTTATTAACATAACTCTTTGCTCTATCAAAACTGCCATCTTCATAATCTTTTTCACTAGCATTTATACAAGAATAGCGCAAGTCAAAAGCAAGTAAGTTTGAATAATACTCAACCGCTCTCGCATAAATCATATCAAACTTTTCCATAAACTCACTAAAAGCTTGGAGTTCATGTTGTTGTTCTTTATAATTTGCCAAAGCCGTTAATATCTTTTTATAAGTGGGTCTTAAAGCATTGTTATTCAGATTTAACAAAACCTGATTAGATAATTCAGGCGTATATGCACCCTGAATCCCATACATAGACCCAACCCCATACATATAATGAGCCATTTGAAGCACATCATATACTTGTTCTTGTGTTAATGGTTGATTTTCATTAGCCATTCCTTCTCACTTCCTTTCTTGTTTAAAATACTAGTTGATATTGAGAAATATCCATTTCTACTTGATTATCTTCTTTTGAAAGCTTGTTTTCTAATAATGTGCCTACCCAGTTACCATATGAGCATGCAACAATCCTATCTTTTACCCCACTTCTTGGTTCAGACAATTTAACTTTACCATCTCTCCATGTTGGAGATAAGTTAATAGCCTCATTTACCAGCAACAGTGTCTGAATATACGGAAGTCTCTCCAAAATACGTTGTTCAGAAGTCATTTTGTAATATCTTGTACTCTCTTCCAATATTTGCTGATATTCCATTTCATCCACAAGAAATCTAATTTCCCTGTTTCTTAAACGCAACTGCAAATCTATCCACATCATACTATTCAAATCTGCCGTACCAACAATAGGTACAATAGCAGGAATAGCCTCTCTATCTATCGCACGACTTCTTAAATCCGCTAATTTAGTATCAGGAACGACATGTATCCCTATCTCATCCGACACTGTAAATCCATGGGGGTTCCAAGCATTGCCTCTCTCTGGATGATTATATAGATTAGTTAAATTATTATACAAAACTTCTCCACCGTTACGAAGCGAAAATTGCAAAAGCTCGCTACACTTTTTCTTATGCTTTCACATAAGGTTAGACTATATCTTCTTTATTAAAAAATAAAGCGCACCGTTTCCATCATCAATCGCTTATGATGTACTCTACTTCTTCTATATAGAATTTTCGATAGTCGTTGAGCCTTCTCCTATTCGGAGCTTGGTTGCTGATTGCCCAATATTTATAATTTTCAACATTCACGCTCACATTATTTCACTGTCACGTTGTAGTTTATAAATCTCTAAGGGTATCCCAGCAGTTAAATGCGTTATTCGATTTATGTTGCCATAAAAAGGAACCTCAATTAATCCATCACGATAAAGTCAGCATTGTAATCCCAATAAAATTCTCTAATCTTTTTCTCCATCCCTGGGCTATCACTAGCTGGGTGCGTTGTAATATAATCAATATTTCTATAAACCTTTTTGTTTTTATAAAACAAAGACATGCACCCAAGAATACTATTATCGTTCTCTTGGTTTGTTGTTGTATTGGCAAAAGCAAAGTCAATAAAAAGCAATCTATACTCATTTAAAGCTTTTTCTTTAACAAACTCATTTTCACCACCTAATACATCTCGCACATCAGGAGGGACGAAAGGAACTTTAAGAATCTGATTATTACGAAACATCTCCAAACTAAAAAAGGCGTTCTCTGCTTCGCCTATCATTTCGTTCAATATTTCCATTCTAAAATCAAGTTCGCTCATCTGAGATTTAGATTTCTCAAAATCTGACTTTGTTTTTAAGCCATACTCAATTGCTGTATATATATCTGCTGCAAAAAAGTTTTCCACAACCCTCTTGCTTTTATAACATTTTTGCACAACCTCTTTAAATGTTGTCCAAAACCATTCAGACTTCATTCGGGCCGATGTTATATAAATAGAACTCGTTTCTTCTTGCCAACGCTTATTTCCAGCATACTCTTCTTTAGTTAAAAACTTAGCCTGTCTTGGATGAGACATTGGCATAAAAATAGAGTCAACCACATTCTTTTTCAACAAACGACATTCTTCATATATAAGAACAGTAGCACGATAACCACGCGATTGATCGCCACTTGGCAACACTCTTATCATAGAACCATTGAAAACAAAATCAACTTTTATCTCATTGTCATTGTAAGAAAATCTTATTTGTTGCTTATTATATAAATACAACAACAAAGGCGAAAGCTTTTTAACAATTTCATTCTCTATCTTACTTTTTACCATAACAGAGCCTTGAGCTATTGTTGTTGCAGTAATTACCACTTCACTATATGGGAATAACATACATTTACAAACAGCAAACAAACCCACAATAAAACTCTTTGACAAACCGCGAGTACATATAGCAAAAAACGTTTGGCTTATGCTCATTAGATAAATCATCACATGTTGAAATGGATATAATCTAATTCCCAAACGTCTTTCTGCATAGATATTCATGTTCCTTCTATAAAAAGTTGTCCATTTAATAATATTTTCTTTTTTATCCTCAGAGCTCAATACTTTTGGCTTTCTTTGCTCTTTCTGAACTCTCTCTCTTATAATTTCCTCTATCTTCATTAGCTTTCATCATCCATTTCAGTAATAGCGGGATATTCCCTACTATTTGCTATTAGATTCTTCAAAGCTCTAAGAATGTTTTTGCCCCATTTCTTTTCAATATCACAATAATCTCTATACTTTTCTCGGTCAACAACTTCAGCGGGTTCGGTATTTTCTATTTCCCATGTCTGTCTTTCTAACATAGATTCCACTAAAGTCTTTTCATCCGTATTAGAAAAATTATCTATTTTAAGAACTTTCATCAAATTTAACATCATCGTTTGTTCTTTGTCAGTTAATTCGCCTTGTTCTTCCTTTTTCCGTTTCCGTAATTCTACCAAACAAAGCTGACGATATAAAGCTTCTTGAGATGGGGGCAATTCAGTGTCCACGAATTTAGCCATATAAATATCCCATCTATACTCTAAAAACTTGTAATCTTCTACATCCTGCTTACCCCAATCAAGCTCTAACCGTTGGCCCTCTCGATTCATAAACTCCTCAGTTTTAGGCACCCTAGAGATTTGATCTAAAGGCGCGTCAGTGCTTAAAAAAGTATTCCATTTATCTACTTTTGTTTTAACCATACCCATGCAAGTAATATAAATGCCTATATAATTATAATCTTTTCCAGGCCCCATGTTTGCTACTCTTTCAAGTGTTGCTCTATAAACTTTGGTAATAAAAGGAATCCCCAACTCAGAACAAGTGTACCAAAGAGCAGAATCCACAGCCCCCGTTTTTACCAAATATTCATCAAAAATCTTTTTAGCTCCATCTTTACAAATGGGTATATAGCCACTTGTATGATGTGGGTTTGGAGATTTATAAAAATCTTGAACTGCATGTTCGCGCCCACAATAAACACAATATGTGTCCAAGAGCTTCATTTTTGGTCTAGCCATTTTCCCATCTCCGTTTACAAATTTAGTGTCACTTGAAACAAATACTTATCAACAAGTTATCCACATATCCACAAGCATCCATTCCAAGAGACACTAAATTGTCTCTTTATAAATAATAAGTTTTTTCTAAATCTATTCCATCTTCACTAAATAAAATGAATTTAGCCCCAGGCATACTAATCTTTCTAATCTTTTTGCTAAAATCATCTGGGCCCATAATAGAAGGACATACAATCCCAAGTCTATTACCTAAATACCCAGTGCCCAAGGCAAATTCTTTCTCTGTGTGTAAATGCCCACACACCAATAAATCTACATCAATCTGATAATAATTTTCAAAAAATTCTATTTCTGTTGTTAAGTCTTTTCCAGTACCATGGTAACATAGCATATTAATACCGTATAAATTATTATAACAAACATCAGAATATTCAGCTACCACAATGTTTTTATTGTCTTTAAGCCTTAACTCGATATACTTTTGAATTAATTTTCCAACATTTTCTTCATCAAAGTCAGGTTTGGAATTTAATAATCTTAAAATATCATGATTTCCACCAGTTAAATGATATTCAATTGGAACTTCTAAAGTGTTAGACAAATCATTTAGCCACAAAGCAATGAACTCAGCATACTCAATAATAGAATCAACTACACCAACTGTTAATTTCCTCAAAGTATTTGTGGCTCTAAGAATACCTTCGATATTATCTCCCAAATCACAAATAACAAGTTTCTCATATCCAAAATCAAAAATATCATTGTTTAACTTAGAGGATAAATGCCACATTCTACGCTTGAAAATTTCAGGGGAATATTCATTAACCACTTCATGACAAAGCCCTTGTAGCTTAAATTCTTTCCCATAGTGCTCATCAGAAATAAACAAAACACCCGTTTTTTCAGGTTTCTTGGCACTGTACACAGGTTTGTGAACATCAACAGGCTTTAACTTATCAATGGCGCTCAAAATCATTTCATTGAACAATTCTTTTCTTGCATCATAACGAATGAATGCATTATAATCAGCCCGAACCATTTGTAATTTTTGGCGTTCTTTGATAATATCTTCTTTAATATCTTCTAGCTCATCAGAACAATTTACATTTTTTTCATCCAAATCTGAAAAAATTTCTGAAAACACATATGAAAATTTTCTCAGAGTATCAATGGAATAATTGCTTTCCAACAAAGACGCATATTCTTCATAGGTTATTCCACCTTTGCGCACACTCTCTGTTAAATGAAATATCTTGGAAAAATAAGAGGATTCTTTTTCTTTACTCATGCGACTGTTCCTCTTGTTGCATTCCGTCCAACATTCTCAAGATATTCGATTGTGCTTGCAAATCTTTATATTTTTGCATATCTTTTTGTAACTTCAAATAACGTGGGTCATGCTTAGCCATTGGTTTTTTAGCTTTACCATTGACCATATCTTTCACATGATTAGCGCATTGAAAACTAATAGAATACCCAGGCTCTTGGAATTTAGTAAAAACCTCACCCGTTAAAGGATTTCTAAAGGTTTTTTCCTCTCCCCCTATTCTATGCGTAACAAGCTTACCAATTTTTGGCAATGTTACCTCACCCACAGTAGATAACTCAGAAATCACAACTTCTAATAAAGCTTTATAATATTTTTCCCCTTGTCTAACATCATTACTGTTAGCATTCTTGGTAATCGCTCTATATAACTCCTTTTCTCTCAATGGTCTAGCCATTATTATCTTCCACTTCCGTTTCTTCTTTTATTAATCTTCCCATTGTTCCTGTTTTAATTTTTTCTTTAAATCCATTCACGAAACTAAACACTGGGCGGCAATATTCAGGTCTTGGTTTTAACACCATAGTTTCTTTTCTAAACCCTGCTCTTTCAAAGAACCTTTCTTCTGTCCTCGCTTTAGTGACTCTTAACTCGAATTTACCGATTTCAGGAATCCTAACCGTAAAACCCCTTATCAAAGAATTGTATACAATAAATCCTAAAGACTTTAAAACTTTTTCTGCATCTTTTTTTGTAACACCCGATTTCAAAGAAATCATGGTTAATAATTCATCTCTTTTTAACTCTCTCATTCCGCGTCTCCTTTTCTCTCCTATAGCAGTCGTTATCTTTTGAAATTTTATATCGGTAATTTTATCGTCAAAATCGGCATTGGCTCTCTTCAAAGTGCACAAATTTGACCCTAAAATTGTAATTTTTTGAACCTTTTTTGATATAAAATAATGTCTCCATCGCTATTTTTTTGAACCATTTCAACCTTGCTTCGTTTTTGAATTAATATGTTTTTAACCTCTTGTGGATTGGTTTGATAGAGGGTAAATAACATTTTTCTTTGTATTTTTGTAGATAAGTTATTAATAATATAATAAATACTTCCCTTGGTTAAATTACGCTTTTTTATTCGTTCTATAAACTCTTCTTGTAATTCAATCGTCCGAAAATATTTTTCTTGAGAAGTTAAATCAGGGTTGCTCCATACTAAGTCACTTTCGTTTTTTAATATTTCACATTCCTTCATGACGCGCTTAGCTTGTGTTTTTTCTCTTCTATCAATACAATAATCCTTATCGGTTATCAATTCCCCAATGCTTATTTTTTGTTCTCTAGGCGCTCTTATCTTTCTTTGATTTTTAGTGATTGACTCTTCAAGATAATCCATACTAGTTTCATAATTTCTATAACCCTTAGCCACTGTTTCGGTGTCAAATAAAATAAATTGGTTTGGTAAACAACTAAAAAACATTGGTTTTTTGTCAATTATTTTTTTATACTTTGTTTTTAATCTTCTAAGTTCTCGCTCATTATTGATACTATACTCTTTCTTAGCTTTGTCAATTTCTATGCCACTCATGACAGCTAGTAAACAAATATCATGGTAAACGTCTGTATAATCCTCGCCTCTTTTTTTCTTTTCCCAGAGCAAAGAGTTCAACACTTGAGAAAAATTAACAATCTCGCCAATTTTATTAACAGAGGTTTTCTCATCTAAATCACATTTATGATAATAATTATTATATCTTTTCACTTTTTTTGACGGAACATCAGCCGTTGGCACTAAAAACTTATCATAATTCTCTTTTGCTTTTTTAACAAGAATCTCATTATCCGTTACAAGAATACTGTCACTATCATAGTCGCACCCATTTAACCGATTCTGTAGATTGCTATTAATGGCATTCACACAAATGATTTGCTTAGTTAAATTAAAATACTCTAAATATTCTTGATATATTTTATTTTTAATAACCCAAATGTTTCCCATTGTGATGTGTGGGCTTCTAATTCCTAACAAATCTTTCTCTGACTCAAAGCGCAAACTAACAACTTCATCTTCGTTCATCAAGCCCGTTCCATCAAATTTACCAATAGTTGCAAGCAACATCTCATATCCATTTCCCATCATCGTTGAATAATTACCATTGACTAGAATATGTCCTCGCCTCATATTCGCCACATAAGCTCTGATTAATTCTCTTTTGAAATTATAAAACATTGAGGTTTTCTTAATGTCATCATTCAACATCAACATTTGATAAATAAAATCGTTAATTGTTTGCAAATCTGCAATTTCTTCGGAATCAACTTTCATCTTGAGTTGATACCTGAAAACTGCTAAGTCTCTTTTTAACGCTCTCAAGTAATCAAAAGAATCTTTCAAAAACTCTTCCATGTCTTCTGGTGTAAACTCTAAAGTATTTAACAGTTGATAATGAGTTTGAACCAATTCCCCATCCATGAAGTGCGTCTCTTTATCGTATTTTACAACACCAAATGTAGAGTCTAATCTCTTTAAGTAATCATCATAGGAACCAAACTTGAGAAACTTAATACTCGAAGGCGTAGTAATGAGCTTAATTTGTGAAATATCTTGAGCAATCGTTTTCCCATTTAATTGAGAAACATTCTTAATATCGCTATCTTTAAAAAACTTTTGAATATTTGTATTAAAGCAACATGACTTGAAAAAACGATTTCTTAAAAGAATCATCCCTTTTCCCTCATACTCACCTTGGAAACAGGATTCATCTAACAAACTTTGACCATCCCAAATTGAATTACTTACTTGAATATCTTTTTCTTCAGCAAATAGCTGATTGTTCTCATTGCTGCCAACTCTAATTACTTTGTTTTCAAATACAGAATCATAATCATCAATCAACAAAATGTTCTCTGGTTGAATGTTAATCGTTCCAATGATACTTGAGGTCGTTAAAGAAATATAAGCTTCTTTAGAGGCTAAGTCAACCTCGCCATCTTCTTGAAAAGGAAGCCCCATATTAGACCATCTCATCATCGGCGAATACAATTCCTCACGAATAAACAAACATTTACCCACTCGAGCACTCCCACTTGACCGCTTGTATCTTACATAATGCCTACCCTCGCAATAAAAGCCGTCTTTGTAAAGTTTATCTCTCAATTCAAAAATAGAATAAACCTCATGCCGATAATCAAAAGCAATAGAAATAACATCATCTGTATAAATTTTATTCTTGTCTTTGAAAATAAATTTATTATTTCTAAAAACTTTTCTATGAACTTCTTCCATTTTTATGCTTTCCAAAGAATAATCAAAAGTTGCGCTATATCTTTTCAAAGATTTGATTTTATAATCACAAGACACAACATCTTTTGCTTGTAATTGTAAAATATTAATATTCTTCAAGTAACCACCTCACTTCCTTTCTTGTAATTTCCTCAAGAGTAGGATTATATCCGTCCTCATAATTATCTTCTTTGAAATCATAAAAATGAACCCTACTATACTTACAGTTATCTATGTTAAACAATTCTTTATCTTGTTCTCTTTTATATTTGTTATAAGACATTTCAACCCAAGTTGACATATTTTTGTTTTCACCTCACTTATTACCTTTGTCTATATTATACCGCAAATTAGATAAAAGTCAACCCCTTTATTTCAAAATTTTTCCAATCTCTAAGCACGAACTCATTTTTGTCTAATTCTATCTTATATATTCTCTTATTAATACAGAATTAGACAAAAATCTATGGATAAGTTGTGGATAACTCTAAAATACTTGTGGATAACTATGTGGATAACTTATATATTATATATAAATATAATAATACTAAAGTAAATATAATTATATAATATATAAATTAAATATATATTATTATATAATATATAATATATAATATAATTATTATATATATTTATATATAATTCTAAGTTTCATTCTTCATTTACTTCTATACAAAGGGCTCACGCAAAGCGTTCGCTGAAGAGTTTAGTTCCTCGCTACGCTCGTAATTAAACTCTTCTTCCAGAGCTATTTATTTTTTGCTAGCGCAAAAATTAAATGCTCTGACGAAAGGTTTTAAGTGTTTCATTTTTGTCTAATTGAATCTAATATATATAAATATATATAATATATTATATATAATATAATAAATAATTATATATATTTATATATATAACTAATTACATATAATTTTCTTTTTATTATTTTTATATTTACGTTAGTAAATATAAATTTATTTTTCTATATTGCTTAAGCAATATAGAAAAAAATAATAAAAAGAAAATTATTTATAAAAGAAAAAATAAAAATTACGGGATTGCTTTTCATTGGTTATTTTTTAAAAATAAAAAGGATTTTGTTCATTGGTAGAGAAAAATAAAACAAAGGGGTTTGTTTCATTGGAATTTTAAATTTTACTTTTTCTCAAATCATTAAGATACCCCTAAATAATTTAATATAAAAAAGGGAGGGTTTTTGCGGAAATCCTCTCTTTTTGTTTATCCGGGGTTAAGTCATAAGTTTTATTTGTTTATTTTTATATAAACAATCAAGGAAAAATAGACCTATTAGACGTTTAAATTGCACCAAGGATAAATCCCTAGGGTAAGCAATTAAAATTGAAAATAGAGTTGATTTTTATATGAATACGTTATAAAAATAAAAAAGCGGGTTTTAATGCGAACTCGCTTAAAATTTAACAACACTCTGAATACTCAATATCAGAACGATTTACAACAATTGCTTTTGTAACATAAAATTAAAAACTCCTTTTTTAATATTTACTTTACGAATTGAAACTGCGTAATAAAAACTCTTGACAAAAGAAAAAATATCTTATATACTTAATTCATAAAGAAAAATATTAATTATTGTTGACAAAATGTAACAAATAATATATAATATTCGTGACAAAAGGAGGCTAACATGGATACAAGCCAATCTCTTTCAGATTTTTTAGAGTTTTTGCGCCAAAGTCAACAGGATTATAGTATAGCAGCTGACATTGAAACAACCAAAAGCAAAGAAACACAAGATATATTGCACAAAATAGAACTAGATGATATTAAATATCATGAATATGCTAAGCTTGCAAAAGCACTAAAATCTATTAGAAATGAAAGACGAGAGGCTAAAAATATTCAGTTGCAATTGGCTCCCTTGGTTGGGTGGATTAAAGAAAATCAAAATGTCGTTCGGGGACTAGAGAGATTACTGGGTGAGGTTAGGAAAGCCGAGACAAATATTAAAAATGCGCATTATTACCCCCGTACTGAAATTGTAGATGAAATATTAGAAAATAAGGAGAATATAAATGGAAAAAATTAAATGTGCTTCTTTTTTTGCTGGTGTCGGAGGCATAGACAAAGGTTTTGAAACAGCTAATGATTTTGAAATTGTTTACGCTAACGAATTTGACAAATATGCAGCGCTAACTTATGAATTAAATTCAAAAATAAAAATTGACCAAAGAGATATTAGAAATATTTGCGCTGAAGAAATCCCTGACTTTGATGTTCTTTTAGCGGGATTCCCTTGTCAATCTTTTAGTATTGCTGGACATAGACATGGGTTCAAAGATGCAAAAGGAAGAGGAACATTATTCTTTGAGGTCGTGCGAATCGTTAAAACAAAGAAACCTAAGATTGTTTTCTTAGAGAACGTAAAGAATCTTGTTACACATGATGATGGAAATACATTTGCTGTAATTTTAGATACGCTTACTCAGCTTGGTTATCATATAAAGTATAAAGTGCTTAATGCAATGGAATATGGCAATATTCCGCAGAACAGGGAACGTATTTATATTATTGGCTTTTTGGATGAAAAGCAGTATAATAAATTTGAGTTTCCAGATGCTGTACCATTGACAACCCAATTGTCAGATATTATTGATTTCCATACAAAATTGAATGAGAAATATTACTATACACCGGGAAAATATAAAGGTGATATTTATGATAAACTGGTAGAAGCAATGGATGATGATAGAGCTGTTTACCAATGGAGAAGACAGTATGTGCGTAAAAACAAATCAGGTGTAGTTCCAACATTAACTGCAAATCAGGGAATGGGTGGACACAATGTTTGTTTGATTAAGACAGATAATGGTATTAGAAAAATGACACCTCGCGAATGTTTTAATGCTCAAGGATTCCCTGAATGGTTTAGTTTGCCACGAAATATTAGCGATGGTCATTTATATAAACAAGCAGGAAATTCAGTATGTGTACCTGTAATTCAAAGAATTGCTTCTAATATTTTAAAAGCTTTTAATTAAAATGTTTTACTTGTGGATAACATGTGGGAAAAGGAGGAAAAATGAAAGTAAAACCGTTGTTTAAGCCCAATGAACACATTGATATTTATTCTTATCTAAAGAAAAAAGGTATAGATAATGTAGAAGAATATTTACAACCGTCTATGGATAATGAAGAGCCTCCAGAGCTCTATGAAAACATAGAAGAGGGATATAATGCTCTTATGGATGTTGTGAAAAATATTTTAGAAAACCCAGAAAAAAGTGTTGACAAAGAAAAATAAAACTGGTATCATTAAATCAAGAAAGGAGTTTTGAATATGAAAGAAAAAACTAAAACAGTGATTACTTTGGAGAAATCTGATTTGGACACCATTGTTGATTTCTCAACTTTATTAACAAGTCTATGCGTTGCATCATTTGAATCAGATAGTAGCGTATGCGTTAAACACCAGTGCCTATTTAGAGAGTGGTGTGACGAAGATACTCTAATTGAGGCTATTAAAGAGAATTTTACAACTGAAAACACGCAAATTATCATTGAGGAATAAGTTATGAATCAAGTATATATTATCAATGGAAAACCCCGAATTGGGAAAGACAGTTTTGTTAAAGAGGTAAAAAAATATTTAGCGAGTGTAAATTATCGAGTATACAATATTTCAGCCATAGAGCCGATTTTACACTTGGTTGAACAGATTGGGTTTGACGTAGCAAAGACCGCTATGAACAGAAAAATGTTTAGTTTGATTAAACAAGCTGTTGACCTTAGAAATTATACTTTTAATATAACTCAAAACACTGTTCAAAACATTCTTACAAAAAAAGGTTCAGACGGAAATAATATTATCTTTATCCATTGTAGAGAGCCAAAAGAAATTGATAAATATGTTCGGGCTTACAATGCGAAAACAATCTTAATTATGTCTCCTGAGATTGAAAAACTAAACATTGACTATGGCAATGATTCTGATAACAATGTAAACAATTATAATTACACTTACATTATCGACAACCACAAGACATTAGAATTTAAAAGTGAAGAAGAAATAACAAAAGTGAACCATGAATTAGCTAAAAAATTTGTTGAGAATGTGGTTCTGAAAAGGAGATTTTAATGATTTATTGTGAATATTACGAAAATTATAGTGGAGAGTGTGAACACCCAGATTATCCACAGAATGAAACAGGCGATTGCCTTTTAGAACTTTATGGTGAATGTGAACTTATGGATGAGGAGTAAAAATGACTGACTCGCAAGTAAATAAATATTTTGACTTAGCTCGGAACGCAAGCTCCTTCAGCGATTTTCCCAGGGTGCATATTGGCGCAGTATTCGTTTATAAAAATAAAATTGTTGCGACAGGTTGGAACACAACAAAAGAAAATCCGATACAAAAACATTATAATCAGTGTCGTGGTTTTGACACCAACTCTTATAAAAACTCTCTCCATGCTGAAATGATGTGTCTTGTGCGCTCAAAAGATTATGATGTTGACTGGAAAAAGGTAAATGTGTTTGTATATCGTGCGCTGAAGAACGGGAAAATTTCATTAGCTAAACCATGTATTGCTTGCGAAACCGCACTCAAAGAAAAAGGAATAAAGAATATATACTATACAACGGTTAATGGATATGCTCATGAAAGGTGGAATTGATTTTGGCTCAATCTTTTAAAGAATTTTATTTAGAGTTTTTCTCTGATAGAGATTATATGGGAATTTCCACAAATGTAGGAAAATATGTTAATAAGCTTAACAAGCTCAAAGAAAAATATCCAGATGATGTAAATCTTGTGACAAATCCTGAAAACTGGGTTTATGCTAAAATTCCTATCTCTTGGTTTAAGTTTCCTTCGCCCAAAAGACAAGTTACAGATGAACAACGTCAAGCCGCAAGGGAAAGATTTGCTCAATATCATTTAAATAAAAAGGAGAGCTAAAATGGCTTTAACAATGAGTTTTATTAGACAAATTCCTAAGACGTGCATTGATTTTACTAAACTTCCTTTTATTAAAAAATTAACTTATGATAAAATGACAGATTCTTATGCCTGCCATATGAGCACAATTGGATACGCAAAAAATAAAAAAGAATTTGATTTATGCGAATTGCGCATTTATAATAAACCAACGCTTATTGATGGGCCCTTAAAAGTTCATTTCTTTAGAAAAAGCACAAACAAATTGAGCCCTTATGTGTTTGAAAAATTTTTAGACGGAACCGAAATCAAATCTAAACATGACCTCTTGATTCAAAAGTATTTTTTGGAACTGTTTGAAACTTTAGTTAAAAAAGGAGCTATAAAACTTGAAGCCTCAGAAGAAAATTAAATTTTTAGAAGCAGTATATGATAACGCAATTGCTAACGACATTTGGAAAAAAGAGGAAGAATATGATGTTGTTGAAGAAACGCACACATACTATATTCTTCAATGGAACAATGGAATGAAAGTGGGCATTGGTAAAGAACTCGAGGGCAAAACCTACGAATTAATCTAAAGGAGAACACAATGAAACAAACTACAACTTATTTGCTGCAAATGCCTGAACAAAATTTTACAGAAGATTTATACCTAGAATTTCCTTTTGAAAAAATCTTAACCCTCTCCATAGATTTGAATAAATATATTTATGAACACGCTCTCGGGTGGGATAAAATGTTGACCCTTGATGATTTTCAAACTGAGCTTATTAGAATTATGTTTCAAGATGAAGATAAAATTTTTTGGTCTGCTTTCTTCAGAGATGAGGTAGAAAAAAATTTAATTGAATATGGAGGATATAATATTATTTTACAATGAGAGGAAAAGATTTAATGACGTTAGACAGTTTAGATTATGAAGCGCTAAACCGTCTAATTGAAGAAAAGAAAGAAATTACTTATAGACAATTGTGTCAAGAACTAAATATTCCGCAGCTCGGAGGCAGCTCTAAAATAAAACAACTAAATCAACTTGACGGCATTTGCGAATATGAAAAAAGGAATACGAAATATATTTTCTTAAGAATGCGAGATACAGAAGAAAGATTTTTGTTTAACAACAGAGCAATTTATGCGCCATATATTGAATATATTATTTCAGAGCTTTTTGCTAAAGAAGGGCCTCCGAATGATAATCTAATATTTTTCAACACAATGGAATTATTATATTGGTGCAACATGGTAAATAAAAATTTCAAACAAGTCAGATACGCAAGCGATTTTTCTAAAGTAGCAATTTGTGCGCTTAATGAGTTTAATTTAACTGATTTAGATTTCTTTGTGGATACGACATACGAAAAAATATTGAAACCTATTGTGCGCTCGGCACTTAAATCCATGGATAATAAAAAAAGCATTGTTATCAACAGAGGCTATAAACTATATTCCAAAACTCAAGACTGGATTAAGCATAAAAATGTTCTCGCTACAAGCCCTGAAGGTAAAATTCTTGCTAAAATCGAGGCAGAATCTCTTACAGAATTAGGTATCAGAGGTATGACGGAACTCATGTTCTCTAAAAAACATTTGCTGCCAAAATATTATGCGCTCACAAGTCAAAAGTGTGAAGAACGGCTTGGATATGATGGATTCTATTCTTGTTATGCCATGATTGTGAACCCGAAAAGAATTAAATATAATATTGGCGAACTAAAGAAAGAGCTTAATGAAAAAATTCAAGCAAGAGTCTTGACCGCAAAAAGCCTGGACACTCTTACAATGGTTAGCCGCAAAATGTTCATTGACTCAATGATTAATGATCGAACCCAATATGATTTCCAAAACGATGAGAACAAATATAAAAAAATCTTTGAATGAGGTGTAAAATGAAAGATACAATCTATACCCAAACTCAAAACGCATACACAGAAACGGGTTTCTTTATTATTAATACCGTGTTTAATAAAACTATTATGATTCCCACGTCTTGCGTCCATGAATGGGAAGAACTTAATGGAGAATTGACCCCTAGAAAATATAAACAATTCTTAATTGATTATTTTGGTATTCCCCATGGGTTCACAGCTTTGGAGCCGAACCAAAGATGAAAAAAATAATTAAATTTATGCCCCTTGAGCTCTTCGCCACGAAAAAAGCTCATTGGGTGCGCCAAGGAAAATATCACGACCTCCAAAGATATTTCGTCAGAGATAACATCAAAGCAATGATGAAAGAAAATCATTCTTATGAAGAGTTCGCGCAAATGCAAAAGAACTTGTCTTATGGTGTTGAATATATTTGCAGCTCGATTGATGAATATATTTTTATCTCGGGCAAAGAGGCAATGGAAAAATCTTTAATCGAACTCAAAAAATTAATTGAAAATAAAGAGCAAGATACACGCAAAATCGTGCGCTATATATGCACTCTCCAGTATTTTATCATCCGCACGTCCTCATTTATGTGCCACGCAAGGGATAAAGAATATTGGGAAAAACTTAACTCTCTAAACACACAGAAAAATATGTTTGAAGAAGAGGATTTCTAATGGAAGAATATTTCAAATTTAAAAAAGTATACGATTCTTATACCGACCTCAGAGAACAATATTTAGCCCTCCTAGACGAAGGAGATTTTGTAATCGAAAAGAAAATGGATTTATATAAATCTTTCTATTACTTTTGTCAAATCTATAACCCCGATATTTTGTTCTTTGATGAATATATCCTCATCTATGATTCCCGCCTATACAATATGTCCGAAGATGAAATTCATGCCCTTTTTCCAGACCATAAATGGAAAACTCTTATCTGAATTTGTCCAACTTCGCGGTCTGGGCTCGTTATTCATTTTTTGTCCTTGAGGACAAAAAAAGAGCCCATAAACCCTTAAAATTAATTTTTGTCTATTCTGCTCCTATATATATTCTATTAATACAAGAATAGACAAAAAACTGTGGATAACCTGTGGATAAGTATAAAGTTATCCACATATGGGCATAAAAACTGTGGATAACTTTTGTTTTTAGTATGAAATATTATTATATCTAGTATTGAAGTCTAGGTATATATAATTATAATTTTTATATATATAAATAATATTTAATATATATTATATAATATATAATGGGGATTATATATTAAATGAAATTTAAAATATATCATATAATATCAAATGATACTATATTAAGAAATAAAAAGAATACGAGAGAATATAAGAGAGAAAAATAATATTGATTGAGATAATACCATTTAGTATTAATTAAAAAAATGAAGTGAGAGAGAATAAGAGGAAAATAATACTAAATGAAATAATATCAAATGATATTATTTAAAGATAGAGAAAAAGAAATATGATATATAACATGTATTATATATTAGACAGAAGGAATGAGATAGAGAGGGATATATAATGAGTATTATATATTAAAAAAAGAGAGAAATTATGCGTGAGGCAGAGAAGAGGGAATAATAAAAGTGTTGGATTTTTGTAGTAGCTACAGGTAAAATATTCAAAATTTCTGCATAAATATTCCAAAAAGTACCCCCTCTGGCATGCATAGGAGTTTGCATAATAGTCCATATAATATACATTATAAGTACTATAGTGGACTTTGGCAGCTCAGAAAATGGGATTTTTTAGGGGTAAATCCCTATTTTAATTATAATTTTATGCAAAAAAATGTATAATGCTTTTTTGATTTTAGGGTAGGGGGTAATAGCGAAACTATAAATTATATAATACAACAAACCCCATTATCTTCCCTTCTAACCCCTTTACCCCTCTATCCCTTGTCCCTATACCTTCCTTTTTCTTTCCTCTTATAACGTCCCTCAAAGCCTCACAAGGCCATACAATAATATTATAATAATATTATATTTATTTATTCTATTATATATATTATATTCCTGTATAATTTGCCTACTTCTACACAATCTATTTTATAAAATAAAAAAAAGATATAACTATTTTATTATATCTTTTTTATTCTATCTTATTCTATTATATTATATATGCCTTGCATTCTATTATTATATTATTGTATACAATATTCTATTTTATAATTTATATTTTATATTTTATTTTTTGCGTATGTGCTATTATAATATCTTACTATCATACTATGATATAATATACAGCATTATAAAATAATATAATAAAAAATAATTATATATAATATTTCATATATCCGATATTAAAATATAAAATAAAAAAGAGGGATTTTTTTATCCCTCTTTTTTTGACTTTCATTTATGGCTGTCAACCCTTTTTAAAAATTTTTAATTTTATTTTATACTTTGACATAATAGCGCCCCTATAATATACAATGTGTAAATCCATAATAACAATTTTAGCACTTCTAAAATCTCATGTTTTGAACGCCATAAGAAGCGGATTTTATCGACAAGGCTATTTTTTCTGATTTTATATTTTTTCATTGATTTGTCCTCTCTTAGTCCCGATTATATTCTATATAATTTTGCCAAGCTGCACGAGCCAAAAAAAACTTTTCTTCTTCTGTTAGTGTTTTATCCTGGTTTACCAGAAGATAAAAATCATCGTATTGCGCCCGTGTTTCAATGTCAAAAGTTTTTTCTTTGTACTGGTTATAAATCATTTTTATTCCTCCTTTTGTTTACATTTATATTATAAAAGATTTTATTGTATATGTCAATAGTTTTTTAAAAAATTTTTATAAATAAAAAAATAACCATTTCAGGCGTTAGAATAAAGAAGTGGATAGATTATACTATAAAAAATAAAGCCCCCGTTCAGGGGCTTTATTTTATGTTTTCAAAACAAGCAATATTTTTTATTGTATTTTACCCCTTTCTATTGTGATAGTCAAACCGTCACAATTGACAATGTAATATTTTTTTTGCGTTCCGTACATAATAAAATTTATTTGTTCGTTGTCAAAGTGTAAATATTTTTTTAAAAACAATGTCGCTATTTTTCTGGTGGTAGGTAAGGTTATAAACGCCTGCGGGGCAATAGTTAATGTTTTCATGTCGGCGTTGTATTCCGCTATTATATCATTGTATGATTGCAAGGTGTAAAATTGATTGCAATCACCCCAGCGTATAATTGCCGCGTTTTTTATCGTGTTTCCATTCTCTTTTTTTAAAAATTCACAATACATTTTTTAGCCCTCCACCTTAAGGGGAATATCAGTTAAAACATAATCCCATGAGGTGCCCCAGTGCGTCACACCCCAAATATACAAATCTAGTTCTTCATTATAAAATACATTTTCACTTGTCAGCTCGCATAAAATACGCGCGCCTTCATCCGATATAATATAATATTGAAATATCTCCGGCGGGTAGTCTTCTGCGTCTTTTAATTCCTGTATATCGGATTCGATTTCATTGTTTTTTTCTTCAAGTTTATTATATTCCTCCGTGTTTTCCTTGTCGTTGTCTATCATATCACGGAGAAGATCATCTATTTTTTCTTGTTTTTCAATTAGTTCTTCGATTTTATCGGAATTATCAATAATTCCGTTTATTTGCTCCCAAAAGCCTATTTCCATGGTTTTTTTCATTATGTCATTATTTAAAACCGTATCAAAGGCTTTTGCAAGCGTGGCATAATCAATATAACCATTTTCCAAGCCATAATCAGTAATTTTGTTCCTGTAAAAATATTTGCTTTTATGAATGTATTTTTTCATTGTTTTTACCCTCTTTTTTATTTATTTTAATAAACATACGGTTGACAGCATTTCAAAGAAACCCACCAATTTTTTCCATGTTTATCAATTCCTAAGTACTGCATGAAAGCGTTGACATGTCGTTGTGTTGTTTGTGACCATCCATTCCATAGTTTCTCAAACTCCCGTTTGTTTTTATCCCATTTACATATTAATGTAGTATATGAATAGAGATAATAAGTACCGTGTCGTTCTAATAAGGTGCACTTATTATAGAATGATTTACGACCATCGACAGGTTTTAATTCAATTTTATTAATAAGTTTTCTCATTGTTTTTACCATCCTTTTTTTATTTTTTATAAAATTTTTACACGCGCAAAAAATCGCTTAAAAAATATTTTCTTCTATACCTATTAAAATAAGCGTTGTCATTTGCGTCCCAAAAAATGCTGGTTGTTCGCACGCTTTCCTGTTTATCCATGTTATAAAAACACGATGTTATTTTATCCTCCTGTTCATCTATCGCTAAAATAGCGATAGAGAATACGTTGGTCAATCCTTGTGCTGCGATTGGTTTTTTCATTTTTTAATACCTCCGTTTTTTGTTTGTTCCTCTGAACACTTTTAATTATAATGATTTTTTTGTTTTTGTCAACACTTTTTTATAATTTTTTTGAAAATTTTTTATAGCCCCTTTATATATAACAAGGAATAAAATTATATCATTTACATTTTTTTAATTTTGCAGCAAAAAACACTTGACTTTTTTATTCTACTTTGATATATTGACATTGTAAATTTTAATTCCGTTATAAAATCCAAAAGGATATAGGAAAAAATAAGCCTAAAAAGGTTGTTTTTCCTATATCCTTTTTTTATTGCACTTGTGTATAATTGTATATACATAGAAATGTATAAAATTATATGTATAAAAATACAAACTATGCAAAATTCCTGCATAAAAAAATGTATATTTTGTGAATATTTTGCATAATTTTTAGGAGGCAAAATAGAAGATGGTAATAGCGAAACAAAAATTTTCCTGGGGCGAGGAAGATATGGTAATAGCGAAAATTAAAAATTCCACAGGAGAAATAATAAAATAACTATTGAAAAATTTTTAAAAGTGATATATAATAAAAACAAAAAAGAAAAGAGGTTGTGTTTTATGAAAATTGGTTTTGATTGTAAGTATGTTTATGTGGAGCCTTTGGGTGTGAGAGAGGTATATGCTTCTCCAGCGAGTGAGAAAAATGCGTTTTGCAATCTCTGTGATGAAGAATTGGTTTTATCTTATGAAAATTCTAAGTTTTCTTATAGAGAATCATATTTGGGAATATTGAAAATTGTAGATGTACCATTTGACTATATTTACATTTGTCCATTTTGTTATTATTTAAATGACTACATTAATAAACTTACAGCTTGGGGCAAAACAGGATTTCATAAATATAAATTATTTCTTCCTAGTTTTCTGTCTTTAATGTTGGCAAGTAATTTAGCCACCGAAGAAAACAATTATAAAACTCTTAACGATACAATTATTCTAAACAATACAAAACAAACTCTTTGGAAAGAATTTTTGGACATTAAATCTTTGGAGGGAAAACAAAATCCTGAATTAATTAAACGTATTCTCGAGCAAAGGTTTGATGTTTACAGTCATAAAGTTGTTAAGCTTTTAGAAAAACCGCTGACATTTAGCGAATATTGCAAGATGTTTTTTAAGTCGTTGTTTTATCAAATGATAGAAGAAAAAGAAGGGGTAAGCAAAGATAATAAAAAGAATTCAAACCAAGAGGAAGGCGAGAACGTTAATAAATCTGAATTTGGAAATTTCAAATTGATTTCCGAAATTTGAAATTTTAAATCGTAATTAAAAGACCAAAACCTACCCCATATTTATTTAATCCAAAACCACCCCTATATTAGAAAGGAAGATTATAATGCAAGTTTATCATGGTGGCGAATATCCAATGACAGTTTATGATGTAGTGTATAAGGATGACTTAATATATTTTCTTATGTACCTTGGTGAAAAATGGACTTTGGTTGACGCAAGAGAATGTACTGTTAAGCCTATTTGGATGCCTAGTTATGAAGAAGAAATGGGATTCGATGAATCAGATAAAACACTTAGTAATAGAGATTTCATAGAGATAACTGAACAATTGGAAGAATCAGATTGGTAATTATGTAAAATATTATTTTTAAAAAGGAGGAATTATGATGAAAAAATATACAAAAGAAGACTTTGAAACATTCAAACGAGACGAACGCGGATGGCTAATCTGCCCTAGTGGGGATTATACAGAGATTAAAAAGTTCCCAAAGAGGTGTAAATTTGATGGTGAAAGCATATTCAGCAATTGGAGCAGATTCAGCGAGGAATGTAGATTTGTCAGCTGGTGTACCTTTGGATACAGGTGTAGTTTTGGTGAGAAATGCAGATTTGATAACAGATGTAAATTTGGTTTTTGTAGTAGATTCAGGGCGAGATGTAGCTTCGGCGAGACGTGTGTATTTGAAGAGAATTGTAGTTTTGGAGCTTGTTGTAAATTCGGAAATAGCAATATATTTCATGAAGCATGTATTTTTGACCAAGGCTGCATATTTGGAAAATATTGTTTGTTTTATAAAAAAAGTGTCTTTGGTTCTTACTCGAAATTAGGAGACGGCTGCGTTGTTAAAGAAGAATGTAGGTTTGGAAGAGATTCTTCTTTTGGGCGGGGTATTATTTTTGGACATAATTGTAAATTTGGTCTTAATGGTTTTTTTGATAAGCATTGCATTTGGGGCGAAAATTGTCTTTTCAATTGGACACCATATCAAACTAATAAATCACAGAGGGAGAAACAAATGAATGAAGAATTACAAAGTGCTTTCAATATTGTTGTAAAATATGGTTTTTGTGGTGAATGTCGTTATAATTTAGATTCCAGATATTGCGAGGGAACAATGTGTTATAGAGATATGAATCTAATTCGAGACGCTTTAGAGGCGTTTTCAGAAAAGGAGAGTAATGAAAATGAAAAACTGTGAAGATTGCAAATATTATGATGGATATGATTTTTGGAATGGAACAGTTTATTGTGAACGTAAAGGTGGATATGAAAACTGTCCGTATGATGACGAAACACCAATTAAAAATAATGGTGGTAAGATAGAAGTTGATGTTGGATTTATGCAAGATTACATCTATTACACATTAAAGAATATAACAGAAAGAGAAATCATAGCCATTGCACAAAAAGAAATAAAATCTATTATTGCTGAAAACTTAACAGATAAAATCCTAGAGGATATGAGAGCGCAAATTAAAGACGTTGTCTCTAATTCAATATCTGAGACAATAGAAGATGAGTTGAAAGACAGATTTAAAAAAGAGCCAAACAGATGAAGAAATTTAAACAAATTCTTAAAACAATATTACTTTGGATAGAATCAAGTTTATGTGTTGCATTTTTGTTGATTTTGTCTATAATAGGAATGAGTTGGTTGTTAAAATTATGGGGTGTGTAAATTGAGAACTAAGAAATGGATTTATATTTGTGACCACTGTGGGAAAGCAGAGATAGGAGGAAAATATAATTATTCTTTGCAGGCTTTTGAAGCCGCTCCAAAAGGTTGGTACAAATTAGGTCGCGAAGATTTGTGTCCAGAGTGTTATGAAATATATTTAAAATTCAAAAATGAAGTGAAAAATAAAGAAGTGAAAAATGAAAAAGAAGATATTCTTACAAAAAATTGCACTTTTAGAAAAAACTGGCTGCGTTCAAATTAGTAAATTTTGTGAAATTGATAAATTAAGGAGGCAAAACTATTGATTAAAATTGAAAATATTGATGTGTTTGGTTGGGAAGCAGCTATTCGTGGAATGCGTAATCCGATGAATAGTTGGGATAAGAGTGATAGCTGGAAATTTACGCATATGGACGCTTTTACTCAAGAACATCTTGGAGTAGGATTTCATATTGGTGAAAACGATCTTAAACTCATGAAATCACTCTCCAAAGCTGGCAACGACCATGCTAAGTTCTTGCGTATGATTAACGTAACGTGTGACATTACCGCTCCAAGATTTTGGTGGGAACAATTTTCGACATATCGTGTCGGGGTTGTGCAAAATAGTACGTCTACCATGCATCGACTGACGCATAAAGCTTTTGGAATAGAGGATTTTAGTTGTGAACATTTAAGAGGGTATTCTCCAACACATAAAACTTTTATTCCTCCGTTAAGGGAAGATGAAGAAGTATGGCGAGTTTTCAACAATACTAATTATGAAGTTAGCAGCGAGGGTAGAGTTAAAGTTAAATATAATCAACATCATTTTGAAGACGGTAAACGAGGTTATTACGAACGAGAAATTGTAGGTTCCATACATAAAGATGGATATTTATTTGTAACAATTAAGGGAAAACAATATCCAAAACATAGACTAGTTGCTGAATTATTTATTAATAATCCATACAATAAACCGTTTGTTAATCATATTGATGGTAATAAACAAAATAATCGTGTTGAAAATTTGGAGTGGTGTACACAAAAAGAAAATATTAAGCATTCTTATAAAACTGGTCTACAAGGAAAACCTGTTAAATCTCACCCCAGTAAATTACTTCATTTAATTCCAGAAGCAAAAAAAATGTATTTAGAAGGATTGAGCAAAAGAAAAATAGCAAGTGAACTTGGTATTTCTCACCCTAGTGTAAGTTATCTATTAGAATATGAAGAACCTAAAAATGAATTTAATGAATTATTAAAGACAATAGATAGGCTAAATATATTGAGAGAAGAGTATTTGGATACGAAAGATAAAGTAGTATGGAGGAATATGATTGAACTGCTCCCGCAATCCTACAACCAAAAGCGCACGGTTCAGTTAAACTATCAAGTTTTAAAATCTATGTATTTTGCGAGACGAAATCATAAACTTGAAGAGTGGCATACATTCTGTGATTGGATTGAGAGTCTGCCATATTCAGAGTTGATTATCGAATGCGGAAGAGATAAATAATACCTGATATTTTAAGCTAATAAAAGGAGAACAATTATGATTAAATTTAATATTTCTATCTATTGCCAGGACTGTCCGGATTTTGAGCCCCAAGTAACCCAAAGACCAGAGCATATTAAATCAAATTATGGCGACTCATATTTTTATGGTGATACGCTTGTTGAGTGCAAATATCGGAATCGCTGTGAAACTATTTACAATTATTTGAAAAAGGAGAAAAATAATGGCTCTTGCTAAGAAATGTGATCGTTGTGGACAATTGCATGAACATTATCCCCTCGGAAACCAGCCAGGGGTGTTTAATTCTATTGCTATATGTAGACGAAACGCAACCGGTACAACGGAATGCACAAAAACAGTTCTGGATTTGTGTCCAAATTGCATGGCGCTACTTGAAAAATTTATTACGGAGGGAAAAACGACATGATGCTTTCTTGTAATCGATTTGCGTTCGTTCCGCATTTATGCCTTGAATGCAAACGTTATATTTGGCTAGAAGGCTATAGAAAAGCAAAGGTCTGGAAGAAAATTTCAAATATGTACATCAAAGAAAATATTTGTAAAAGTTGTCTCACAAAATTTGATGTGATGACTAAAAAGGAATAAGAAAGGAGATTAAATATGATTATTGTTATTCTCGTCCTGGGTATTCTAATGGCTGTTTGGGGAATTAAGCTTGAACTCGATAAACCGATTGTTGGCGTTGCGTTTCAAATCATTGGTGCCGTTGTCAGCTTAGCCTCAATTATAGTTGTCGTTTTGTTGCTTGGATGTGTAATTGACCGAGTTGGCATTGATAAAAAAATAGCCATGTATGAGGAGGAAAATGCCGGAATCGAGCAGCAAATTACAGATGTGGTAAAGCAATATCAGGAATACGAAAGTGGTATCTTTAAAGATATTGCTCCCGAAGGTGCTATGACACTTGTTACTCTTTACCCCGAGCTTAAATCCGATACTCTTGTCCAGTCTCAAATCGAGGTTTACATCGAGAACAACAAGGCGATTAAAGAGCTTAAAAGCATGACTGTCAATGCGTCCTTTTATCGTTGGTGGTTATATTTTGGAAAGTGAGAAATGAAAATGAAAGTCGATATATACACAAATAAGGAGATATAATGATGATGAAAAAATACACAAAAAAGGATTTAGAAACATTTCAGAGAGATGAACAGGGAAGGTTAATCTGTCCCCACGGTGATTACACAGAGATTAAATTTTTCCCAGCGAGGTGCTGTTTTGCCATGGGAAGCACATTCGGTGAGCGGAGCAACTTTGGCCAAGAAAGTACATTCGGCTTGATGTGTGTTTTTGGCATGGAAAGCACCTTCGGCATGGGAAGTAGATTTGGAGGCGGGAGCAACTTTGGCGGGCAAAGCAACTTCGACACGGGATGTAGGTTTGGTAAATGGAGCCGCTTTGGCGAATTGAGCAGATTCGGCAAGGGATGCAGTCATGAAGGACTGACCAACAGCATATATGTGGCGGTTGACAGGATCGGCAGTGAGCTGCGGAAAACATATTTCTTCAAAGCAGAAGAGGGATACTTTGTCCGCGCCGGTTGTTTTTTCGGAACGCTTAATGAGTTCAAAACGAAGCTAAACAAAACGCACGGCGGCACAATTCACGAGATAACATATTTAATGGCATGTAATTTAGCGGTAAAATTGTTGGATTCGCAGTGGAAATAAAATAAATGAAACAGGAGGAAGAAAAATGAAAGAATGTAGAGATTGTAAATACTTTGAGGGATATGACTATTCAGATGGTACACCATATTGTAAATATGAAAAGGGATATGAAAACTGTCCGTACAATGATGAGACAGAAATTAAAAATAATGGTATTAAAATAGAAGTCGATGCAGGATTTATGCATGATTATATCTATCACACCTTAAAGAACACAATTGAAAAAGAAGCCAGCGGCATGGCACAAGAAGAAATAAAATCTATTATTACTGATAACTTAAAAGATGAAATTTTAGAGGAGATGAAAAGACAAATCAAAGAGACTGTTTCTGAGTCAATCTCTAATTTTATGATGAAAGAAATAACAATTGGTGGTGGGTGGAACAATCCTGAAAGGAAAGTAACTAGAGAAGAATATTTATCTGAAGTAATAGAAAACGAGTTAAAAGACAGGTTTAAATCTGATGTTTTAAGAAATTCTATCATAAATGAAATTGCAAAGAGTATAGATAATTATGATAGAAAACTTCGTGATGAGATAAACAAAGGTGTTAAAAATTATTTTGATGTAGCAACAAGACAAACTTTGACAGAGAATGTTGTTTCTATGCTTATGACAAATGACACATATCAGAAACTTTCAAACAGCATGAAAACTTTCTTACCATAATTAGGAAATACTCAACATGAGGGATTGCCATATTTGGAGTTGATTACAGGCGGTACAGAAAAATGAACATGAATGACTGGGCAAAAAATTACATAGAAATTATTGCAAAAAGTGTGGTCAAGCTATTGATTGGAGTGAAAACAAATAATGTATTTAGAAAACGCTATTAAAGTTATTGAATACGCTAAAGCGTATAATAAGAAAGATGCTACATTAAGGTTTGCTTTAAATTTGGCAACCGTGGTATTAAAAAAAGTGTTAGAGGAAGAACAAGCAAAAGAAGAACACGAAGATTTGTCTGAAGAATATTATAAAGGATATATAGATGCTTATTACGAAATTATGACCAAACCAGCATATTTTCAACTTGAAAAAGTCGAAGACGATGTTGGAATTGTAAGGTGTAAAAATTGTGATATGTGGTGTGATGACAATATAATTATAGAAGGGGGAATTAAAGAAAATATAAAACCTTGTGCGCAATGGTCTGGTGAAGGGCACATTGTTTTCACTAAGAAAAATGATTTTTGTAGTTATGGTGAGCGGAGGAATGAATAATGAAAAGAAATAAAGTAAGTCGCATGAAGAGTTATGAATTGGTAAACTTTTGTGAAATTGATAAATTTGCTCTCAGAAAAAGCAATTTAAAAGTGGAGGTAATGTTATGTTTTACTTATTTAATCAGAATAATTCAGGCGGCTCTTTTATTGTAAATGATAAAGTTTGTCATAGACTTTTTATTGAAGCTGATGACGGGAGAGAAGCACTCCGAGTAGCCGAAAGTCTTGGTTGCTATTGGGATGGCGTAAGCAAGGGTTTGGATTGTCCTTGTTGTGGCGATAGATGGAGTAGATATTACAATGAAATTGATATTAACAAATTTAAGAACGATGGATATGAGGTAAGTGTTTATGATAGTATTTATCATAATACTGTTCAAGAATGGGAAAAGAAATATGGTAAATTTACCATTGTTAAACAACCTCATTTTAAAAGTGATAAATATGGTAATTTTCGTTTATATGTTGGCTCTATCTCATTCGCGTCCATTGAAGAATATGCGCAATATATGGCAAACTTTTTGTGGATGGATTGAAACATTACCTTATGCAAAGGAACTGATTTGTCTTGAATGAAATTTAGTTAAACAAAATTAGTGAAAGAAAGAGTAGGTAAAATATGACTGTTAAAAAATTAAAAGAATATCTTGAAAAGAACGAAGTTCCAGACAGTGCAGAAATTTTTATCTATGCGGATTATGGGAATTATGGAAAAGTAAGCGGAGAATTTGTTATTTTCAAAAATGGTTCTACAAACGATTGTAATGAGATAATTTTTGAGTTTAATGACAAATAAAGGGAAAATAAAATTTGTGTCGAATATATAAATATAGATGTTACATTTTTGTAATATCTGGTTGAATTGCTAATATTTTTCATGAAGCCTATCACAAAATGGGCTTCAAAATTTTGTTAAAAAACATATTGCAAAAGGTGGTGGTATATGCTATACTAATAGCGAAAGGAAGGGAATAAGAATGGAAAACATGGAGTTATTTTTGAAGAATTTACAAGGTGAGGGAAAATCTAAAAACACAATTGTAAATTATCAAAAAGATGTTCGAGATATGTTGTCTTTTGTAAATAAGAATGAGGCTGTAATCACGGTTGAAGATTTAGTGGTTTGGAAGGCAAGTTTAGATACTTATGCTTCGGCCTCTATTTATAGAAAAATTAGTGCTGTGAAAAGCTACTTTGGTTTTTTGAATGGAATTAATCGAATTAAAAATAATCCAGCCAAAAACCTAAAAAATGTAAAGGTTAAAAATAAAGAAAAACCTTATATTCCCATGGAAGAAGCAGTAGACTTGATTAAATATGGGAAAAATGCAAGAGATAAAGCTATTGTTGCAATGTATTTGAGTACAGGATTGCGGGTTTCCGAACTAATTAGAATCACTTTGGAACAATATGAAAACGATGATATTTATATTGAGACAAAAGGTGGAAGCTTTAGGCGAGTTTATTTAAACCAATCCTGTAGAGAATATGTTGACAAATATCTTGAAACTAGGAAGAACGGCGCAGAGAACTTGTTTGTTTCTAATCAAGGGACTCCAATGCGCCCAGAGTGTATAAATAGAACATTGAAGAATATTGCGAAAAGAGCAGGAATTACCAAAAATATCAGCAATCATAGCTTGCGTTATACTTTTGTAAGTGATGTGTGTGATAATTATGGTATTAGAGTGGCCCAAGAAACAATTGGTCATAAGTCTATCAAAACAACTGAAAGATATTCCAAAGTGAAAGAAGAAAAAATAAAAGATGTAATGTTGTCTATTGCATTTTAACAAGGAGTTTATTGTATGAAAAATTTATTTAAATTGTTTGTAGAAAAGAAGGTGTTTCATTGCATATTTTTATGTAGTGTTATGGGAATGACATTGGTGGATACAACAGGGATGAGCGCTCAAGATATGGCAATAGCTAGTGTTGAACCTAGTATTGTTGCTACAGCGTCTCCAACTGTTGAGACAACTTCCGTGCCAACTCAAATCACAACTCCCAAACCAACTAAGGAACCAATTAAAAAAACAAAAAAACCTACTAAAAAACCCAAGAATACCCAGAAACCTAAGACAGTTCAGCAACCAAAACAAGAAGTTACTAATCATGGTAAAGGAAAATATTCTGGAATTAAAGTAAGTAGTAGCGACAGAAAATTATTAGCTCAGCTTGTAAAAAGAGAAGCGGGGGGCGAAAGTTTTAAGGGGCAAAAAGCTGTTGTAGAGGTTGTATTGAATCGTGTGTTAGATAGTCGTTTTCCTAATACAATTAGAGGGGTTGTTTTTCAAAAAGGACAATTTTCTACTGCCTCTAAACTATCAAAAACCACTCCAACACAAACCAATTATGACGCTGTAGATTATGTGCTAGAACATGGTGCAACTGTTCTTCATGGTAATTATGTATATTTCTCTGCTGGGAAATGTCATGGCTCTGGCAGAATTAAAATTGGAAATCAATGGTTTGGAAAAGGAAAATAATTTAAAAATTTTTTATAAAGATAGTTGACAGATATAATTCCTTGTGTCATAATATTAACACAAGGAATTATTTTAATTAGGAGGCGAAACAAAGAACAAATGGAAGAAAATGGAAAAAGACCAGAACAAATTATTGTGGACTATGTAGAAGAAAAGATGAAAGAAGTTCATCTTAAATCTTTTACAGATGGATTCTACGGCTGCCTTAATGCTGTTATTCGACAATTCAATGAAGGGAGAACTAAAAACGAAATTTTAAATTGGTGTAAAAGTGTAAGAGATAACAGGCAAATTATTATTCCAGAAAAAAAAGATTAAAAAAATTATTAAATTTAAGGAGAAAATTATTATGAAAGAAGTATTACAGACAAGAAGTTATGGTATGGTTTCAGGAGTTCTTTCCGAAAAAGACATTGAAGTAAAACAGCTTCCTGACGGACGAGAAAAAATTCAAGGGGCAGTTACCATTGAAAACAAACAGGGTGTTTATCGAGTTAGTGTAAATAACATTTTTCACTATACTAAGGGTGCCGAAGAAACAGAAGAAAACGAAACCAGAGGTTGGAAAAATTGGATTGGTTTTATGAGTAGTGGTATTGATAAAAAAGAAGCTGCTAAAAATGGTGTAACTCCCTCTTGTGTAAATTGCACTATTTCATTGAACACCTATGAACGAGCCGATAGAAACGGTAATGGGGTTGCCTCTTATACCAATTTATCTGGTAATTTTATTACAGTTGTAGATGAAAACTCTGTTGGTGAAGGTGCGGCAGAATTTTCTATGGATTGTATTATTAAAAGCATTAAACCCGAAACAGACAACAATGGTGAAACAGGTCGTGCTTTAGTTGATGTCTATACGGTAGATTATTTCAAAAATATGCACGTTGTTCATATTGTAGTTCCCGAAGAATATTATGACGCAATTATGCAGGGCTATGTAGATGAAGTTTCGGGTGAATATGTGGACAAATTAGAGGCTGGAGATACAATCACTCTTTATTGCGAAGTGGCTAATGTGGGTGGTTCTACTCAACCTGTTCATAGTGGTTTCGGACGCAAGGTGACAACTCGTCAAGGTTTTACAAGACAAGAGTTCCAGTTAGTAGGCGCAGATATTCCTAAAAATAAAAGCAATAACCCCATGGAGTTGGAAGGCTCCTTCGATGAAGAAACAATTAAACAACTAGAAAAAGAAATGAATATTCGCTTGGAAGAGATTCAATCTAATAATACTGCGACTTCTGCATCTACTCAAAGTTCTCAGCCCAAGTTTGGAAACAAATCTTCCATTAAAGAACGCATGGCTAGCATGAGTCTTGATGATATGCCGTTTTAATAAAGAGGAGGAATAAAATATGGCTACTAAAATTGATATTTTTGCAAAACAAGATAGTAATATGGTTATGGATTTATCTGGACAAAAAATCATGATTTATGGCCCCAATGATACGGGGAAAACAAAACAATCTTGTAGATTTCCTAAACCTCTTTTGTTAATGGCTGAAAATGGCGGTAATGCTGTTAATTGTCCTAAGTTTGCTATTAGAGATTGGAATACTTTTGTTACAATTAATAATCAGCTTGTTAATATGTATGATAAGGCGCATGAACTTTATAATACTATTATTATTGACACTGCTGAGGAATTGGTAAATATTTGCGAGGCTCAAGTTTGTAAAATGTATGGGGTAAACGACATTGGATTGGTTCAAGACTCTTCCGATAAAAACAATCGTAATCCTAATGGTTATCTTTTGGCTCGAAAAATGTTTAGAAATCAAATCAATATGCTGACCTCTTATGGATATACTGTTATTTTTATTTCACATGAAGAAGAGGTAGAAAAGAAAGAAGAAATCATTGATAAGGATAACAAAGTCAAAATAGTAACTAAAATGTTTACAGTGCCTTTTGGAACGGAGAAAAAGAAGGGTTCTACACGCTTTTTGAGAAATTTGTGTGACTTTGTTATTTATGCTCGTCCCAACGGTATTGACCAGAATGGCGATGCTATTCCCTCTTCTGCTATTTGTAAACAAACTCATACAATTTTTGCTCGAAGCCGATATAATATGCCTGTTATGGTGGATGTGTTTACAGCGGAGAATATGCAGAAAACAATGTTGGAAGCAATTAAAAGCAGCGCCGAAGAATCTAATAGTGTTCTAGTGCCTTTTGAGAAAAAAGAAGATAAGTTCTCACTAGAAGATTATTTTGAAATTATTCCAAAGGTAATGCAAAAAGTGTTCGCTGTTGCACCTGAAACCGTGCAGCTGATTGTAGAAGAAGAATTGGGATACGATGATGAAGGAAAAGTAAGGAAAGTATCTTCGGCCAAAGAGAATGATATTCCTAAACTTGCTAACATTTATACAAAACTAACTAATTTAGCAACTGAATACGAAATTTCTTTTTAAGGAAACGATTTAGAGAGTGGAAAATTTTCTACTCTCTTTATTTTTTTATTGACAAATTCAATTTAATCCTCTATAATAAGTGTACAAAGAAAAGACAAGGAGTATATTTATGGCTAAACCTACATATGTTAAATGTCGTTTTTGCAAAAAAGAAATAGAAAGGGACAAAGCTTTTAATCCAAAAGAACGTCAATATTTTTGTGATGAAAATTGTTATAACAAACTTCAAAAGAAGCAAAATCCTGCTCCACCAAAAAGCGAATTTAGGCAACTAACAGATTTTATTGATGAAATTTATGAAAAAGATTGTAACTGGGCTTGGATTACTAAACAAATTAAACACTATAAAGAGGAATACGGTTGGTCAGACAAAGAATTGTTACTAACCTTGCGCTATTATGTGTTAATTTTAGAGAAACCTTATGATGTAACATTGGGTTTGGGGCAAGTGTTTCCCCGCTATTATAAAGAAGCCATGGAATATACTAATGAATGTTTCCATAATAAAGAGAAATATCAAGACATGGAATTTAAAGAAGAGGTAGTTTATGTGCCCAACACTTCTAAAAGCTATTATCATCGACTGAAAGGGAAGGACAATGATTTATTCATTTAATGACGCTTATATGACATTAGGTTGTTTGCTGAATAACACCGACTTGTTACTAAACAAAAAATTTCCAATTAATAAAGATGATTTTCTGCCGTGTTCTTTCCATATGATTCTATTTTCTGCTATTGCTCATTTAGCGACCGAAGGGGCTATGGAAGTAGATGAAATCATGGTAGATAATTTTTGTAAACACTATAAAGCTCAATATGAAGTATTAGAGGATAATAATTTTTTAGAGTTTATTCCCACTGTAAAAGATTTAGTTAATCCTGACAATTATGAGGTCTATTATAACAATGTGCGTAAATTAAGTTTGCTTCGCCAGTATGAAGAAATGGGTGTTGATATTTCTGAAATTTATGAAGAAAATGAAAATGGTGAAATCAATTTTGAAAAATTAAATCAATATTCTATTAAATACATACTTAACTTCTATGAAAGTAAATATAATCAATTAAGAAAGAAATTTGATAGTAGAAATGTTCGCGCTGAAATGTGGGCTGGTGAGGGCTTTGAAAAAGTGTTGGATGAGTTTCAACTAGAACCTTCTTTTGGAGCAGTTCTTAATTCACCTTATTTAACATCTATTTATAGAGGTTGGCAAAGAGGGCATTTGTTATTACGTTCTGCACCTTCAGGTTTTGGTAAAACATCCGCAGCTATTGGGGATTTGTGCTCTGTTTCTGTAACTCATTTATGGGATAAAGAAAAACAAGAGTTCGTAGAGAACCCTAATTATCAAGGAAATGGGTTCTATATTCATACTGAAATGGAACAAGAAAGAGAATTACAACCCAGATTTGCGGCATATGTGGCAGATGTGCCCACTCATAAAATTTTAGACGGCAAATTCACACAAGAAGAAAAAAATAGATTGATTAAAGCGGGACAAATTCTCAGAGAATCCAATATTCGTTTAATTGATATGCCAGATTTTACTTTAACTAATTTGCGCAGAGTAATTAAAGAGTGTTCTATTATTCACCAATGCAAATATGGTGTATTTGATTATATCTGGGATAATGGCATAGTGGGCAAAGACTATAAAGAAAGAATTGGCACTTCTTTAAGACAAGATATGTTGTTGTTGGCTATTTCTAATGAGTTGAAAATGTGCGCAGAAGATTATAGTTTAGGTTTGTTATCAATGACGCAGTTAAACGGCAATGAAAAAACAAATGATTTAATTGATGAAAATTGTTTATTTGGCAGCAAACAATTAAAAACTAAGTTAGACAATGGTTGTATTGTTTTGAAACCTAGAAAAAAAGAGCTGTCTTTAGCTCAAACAATTATTAACCGCAAAAGACTAGAAGAGAAAACTGAGCCAAACATTATTACCCATGTTTATAAAGCTAGATATTCTCAATATGGTCAAAATGTTAAAGTATGGCAGAGCTTTGACTTCAGCACAGGACGTGTTAAAGATTTATTTTGCACGGATGAAAAAAATAATTATTTAGATTCTATTCCAAAAACCTTTGTGAAAAATAAATGATAACAATGGTAACAAGGAGGGGAGTGACAAATGAAACAAATCAATCTTAAAGAAATAAAAAACAAGATGAATAGTAAAAATATTCATACATTAATAACATCTTTAGGTGGATATGTTTATGAAGAAAATGATAAACATATCATTTGTTCATCTATTTGTCACAACTCATCTAGTCATAAATTATATTGGTATAAAGATAGCAAACAATTTTTTTGTTTTTCACAATGCAGTAGAGCTTATAGTGTTTTTGATTTAGTAATTAAAGTAAAAAATATTTCTTTTGTAGAATCTATAAAATATATTTGTACTGTTTGTAATATTCCAATTCAAGACGTAGAAAGGTATCAAGAGAAAAAGAAACAAGATAACTGGGAAGATAATCTTTCTAAATATATTAAAATAAAAAGAAAAGAAAACTTATATAAGACTTATGATAAATCCATTTTAAATTTTTTTGATAAAAGCTATCATAAATCTTGGATTAAAGACGGTATTTCCATAGAAACAATGCAAAAATATCATATCGGTTTTTATCCTTATAAACAAATGATAACTATTCCTGTTTTTGATAAAGAAGGCAATTTAATGGGAATACATGGACGCAATTTAAATCCAGAATTAATAGAGTTTGGATATAAATATATGCCTGTTAAAATGTTGGATGAAACAGAATATAAGTTTTCAACTAGTCAAGTTTTGTATGGATTAAACATGAATCAATACAATATAGAAAATACAAAAGAAGTTAATATTTTTGAGGCACCAAAATCAGTTCTTCAAATGGAAACTATGTTATCTTGTAATAATAGTGTTGGATTATTTGGAACAAACATAAGCAAAAGTAAAAGAAATTTGTTGTTAAATTTAGGAATTGATACTGTCAACATTTGTCTTGATAAACAGTATCATCATTATTTCGATGAGGTTACCAACGATGAAGAAAAACGAGAATACTTAAGATGGGAAAGAATTGTAAGCAAAATTGCACAACAATTCAAAGGGTTCTGTCAGGTTTATGTGGTTTATGATAGAGGGGATTTGTTGGATTATAAAGACAGTCCCTCTGACAAAGGCATAAACACATGGAAAATATTATATAAAAATAGAGAAAATATTTTTTGAGGAGGTCATAATGAAAAATAAAATTTATATTCTGCAAGACTGCGATGTAGATGGTTTGGTGTCAAGTGTTTTAGCATATAAATATTTAATTCATCTTAATGTGCCAAAAGACAATATTGTTGTTTTATATCACGAAGATAAAAGACATGGGTTAAATGATGATATTATGGGGCAAATTAAGGATGATTGCGCTCTTTTATGGATACCTGACGCAAACGCAAGTAAATCTAAATATGTTGAGAAATTAAATTGCAAAATTGTTCAAACAGACCATCATGCTATTCTTCCATTAGATGGGGTTATTTCAATTAACAATCAATATAGCCCCAAAATTCAAAATAAATATTTAAGCGGCGCTGGGGTAACGTATAAATTTATTATGTATTGCTGTCAAAAACAAAATGATAAATTCTATGAAGAATTAAGAGATTTAGTAGCATTAAGTAATATTGCTGATGTTATGGATATTAGAAATATTGAAAATAGATTATATAATTATGTAGGATTGTCTAAAATTAACAATCCATTTTTGCTATACTTAATTAATAATTTAGCAAAAGGAACTGCAACACCCACTAGTTTCGCTTGGGACATTGTTCCGAAGCTAAATGCCACGATTCGTTCTTCTAATATGGCACTTAAAGAAGATATTTTTAATTGCTTTGTTGGGAACCAAGACAATTATGAAGAAATAACTAAAGAAATAAAAAAAGAACGCAACAATCAAAACAAAACGGTGCAAAAATTATTAAAAGATTGTACTATAAAAGAATATGATAAAGTAGTTATTGGGAAGTTAGAAGAAAGTAGTGCTTATACAGGGTTAATTGCTAATAAAATCATGAGCAAATATAACAAACCTACGCTTTGCATCCATGAAAACGAAAAGGGTTTTATGGGTTCGTGTCGTTCTCCTGTTGATATGAAAGACCAATACAACGATAGTAATTTATTGTATTTTGCCGAGGGTCACCAAGCTAGTTTTGGGATTTCAATTCCTAAAGATAATTTTGAAGATTTTTTAAATTATATAGAACACAATATTACCGTTGATGAGCCTTACCTAGAAGTGTGTGGTAAATATACAAAAAATAACATTCCTAGCTACTTGTTTGGTTATTGGGACAAATACTCCACTCTATGGGGAAACGGCTTAAATAGCCCTGTTTTTTATATGGTAGACATACAAATTTCAAGTAAAAACATACAAGTTTTGGGGCGCAACCAAACAACGCTGAAATTTGAGATGAATGATGTAGAATATATTATGTTTTTTGTCACAAAAGAATTGAAAAAAGAACTTCATGTAGGAGAAAATGTGCCTCTTAATATTTCCGTTATTGGAAAATTAGGAATTAATGAATGGAATGGTAATAAAAAGAAACAAGTTATTGTTGACAAAATTGAGGCCGAAGTGTATAATAAAGAAAAAACTTGGGAAGATTTATTTTAAGGGGGTTAAAATGGCACGAAAAACAAAAACTCATTACAATTATACAAAATTAAATTTATGGCATTATGAATTATTGCCATATCTACCCAAACACTATTTTCATCAAACGTCTCTTATTATTCGTAATGCAATGGATGGTTTAAAAAAAAGAGCAAAAGAGCAGAAAGGAGAATTAACTCATGGTGTTTTATCAGAATATGATGATTTAGATTTCATGCTTTATGTGAAGAAATATGTGGCTGCATATAAAGCCAGAAGTCGTTATTATAGTAGATGGACTCAACAACTGTTATTAGATATTAGCGATTTTGATATGATTTTCTGGCCCGATGATGCTAAAATTTTTGCTAATTGGCATACAAGAGAATATCTAAGAGTTTGCATGGCTAAGTTATATGAAAAATATATGTGGCCTCTTGGTGTTCCTAAAGTGTCCGATGAAGAATGGAAAACTTTAAAAGAGGGTTATTATAAAATAACAGGAGAAAAATATAAGCTCTAAAGGGGTGATGAAATGTATTTTAACAATCATGTTCATGATGAATACAGTAATGCTGCTTTAGGTTTTCCCGATGTAGTCAACAAAGTAGAAGATGTAATTCAAAAAGCTTATGACTTGGGATTAAGTGGTATTGCAATTACTAATCATGAATGTGTTTCCTCACATATTAAAGCATTACAATATTATGAGAAAATGGAAAAAGACAGACCTTTTAAAATTGCTTTGGGGAATGAAATTTATTTAATGGACGAAAGTGAGGACGAAGAAAACAGAACAGAAAAAAGAACAGTTTATCCTTATTATCATTTTATTTTAACAGCTTTAGACACCTTGGGCCATAAACAAATCAGAGAGCTTTCAACAAGAGCTTGGAAAAGAGCCTATTTCTCTAGGGGTTTAATGAGGACACCCACTTATTATAGTGATATAGAAGAGGTTGTTGGACAAGAAAAAGGCCATATTATTGCCTCGACCGCTTGTCTTGGAAGCTTTTTAGATAAGATGATTTTGCAATGGAAAAATGGGGATAATACAGCAAAATTAGCTATTCATAGCTTCATAACGTGGTGCATTGATACTTTTGGTAAAGATAATTTCTTTTTAGAAATTCAACCATGTTATGAAGATAATGTAGAACAAGTGACAGTTAATTCAGCAATGAAAGAATTATCTAAAGCATACAAACTAGGAATCATTCCTACTACTGACGCTCATTATTTAACAAAAGACATGGCTTTTGTGCATAAAACCTATCTAAATTCTAAAGAGGGTGAGCGAGAAGTAGATAAATTTTATGCCATGACTTATCTAATGGACGAGGAAGAATTGAGAACGTTTCTCAAATTGCAATTTTCCATTAAAGAAATAGATGAAATGTACAAGAATACGTTGTTAATTTGGGATAGAATTGAAAAATATGATTTACAACACAATCCTATTATTCCTCAAATTCCCGAAGAGAAGTTACCTCAATTTAAAATCAGACATTTGTTTAAGGAATGGTATTCTAAATATCCTAATTTTGCTTTTTATAGTAACAACGAGAGAACACTCCATGAACAATATTTCTTTTATCAAATTGAAAAAGGATTTGAAAAAAAGGTTTGTAATAGTGTAAAACCTAAGAATATAGAACAATATATAGCAAGATTAGATGAAGAATTTGAACAATTTCGCTTAATAAGTGAAGCATTGGGTACATCTATCCCCTGTTATTTTAGCTCTATGTCCCGAATAATAGATATAATATGGGACATTGGTAGTTTAGTTATGCCAGGGAGAGGTAGTGCGGGTGCATGTCTTTCTTGTTATTTATTGGATATTACACAAATAGACCCCGTTCCTTTTGGTGATTATATGCCGTTTTGGAGATTCCTTAAATAATTTTTTATCCTAAATCATTAAGACATGGATAAAAAATTTAGGGCCTTATATTAGGAATGATATAAGTGGAGACTGTGAACTATCTAACCAATAGGTGTGAGAATGTAATTCTTGCTAACGAGGAAAGTCTAAGGATGAAAATCTATGATAATCTCGTGCCAAGCCCTTTGTCAAGGAAAGGTGTAACGACTAAGCAAGCTGAATGTGGTTACAGCTTTAGCGCAGTCTACCCCAACTGAAATAAGTGGGTAAAGAAATAGTCTATCCCGCTATGGAAACATAGCGGTAGTGAGAAACGTACAACGCGGCGTAGAACTTCCAGATTAATAACATAGTTTGGCTATATGGTGACATATAGAAAATAAAGTGGCTAACCAGTGAAAGTGCTGGGTGTGAGGAAAATCCTTGCTAACAGTGAAAACCTTGTTCATCCTGAATCGTGAACATGGCGATACTGTGCCAAGTTTTGTATTAAAAATACATTAAAGGTGCAACGACTAAGCCCCGTAGGGTGAAACTCCCCGCGGTTAATGCCACTCTCTCCAATTGGAGATGAAGATATAGTCTAAACCGACTGTTTATTCAGTGTTAAAGTATTGGGAATAAATAACCAACGGTATAATTGATTGACACAGATTCAGAATCATCAAAAAAGAATGAAATTGTTCAGGGTGTTGTAGATTTCTTTGGTGAAGATAGGGTGTTAAGCATTGCAACATTTTCTGCCTTAACCAGTAAAACGGCAATAGAGAAAAGCTGTAAAGGCTTGGGAATTAATAATGATACAGCTAACTACATTAAAGCTATGATACCTATTGAGCGTGGTTTTACTTGGAGCTTAAAAGATTGTTTTGAGGGTGATTTGGAAAAGCAAAGAAAACCAATTCAAACATTTATTAATGAAGTCAACAAATATCCTAAGCTAAAAGAATGTGCTTTGGCTTTAGAAGGATTGATAACAGGAAGAAGCACTCATGCAGCGGGCATCTTAATTGGGAACGAACCTTATACCAATTTCATAGCTGCAATGCGATCTCCCAAAGGCGATTTATGTTCTTGCTATGACCTAATAGACGCTGAACACTGTGGGGAAATTAAATTTGACTTGTTAAAAACCAATGCAACAGATAAAATTCACACAACGTTAGATTTGTTACTTAAAGACAATTTAATTGAATGGCAAGGAAGTCTAAAGAGCACCTATGAAAAATATATTCATCCCGATGTATTAGATTATGAAAACCCTAAAATGTGGGATATAATTAAAAATATATATAGTGTTTTTCAATTTGATACAAATGTCAGTGTCCGCGCTTTAAATGCTACTCATCCTAAAAGCGTTATGGATTTATCTGCAACAAACAACCTGTTAAGGCTTATGTCTCAACCAGGACAAGAATCTCCCCTAGATAAATATGCACGTTTTAAAAACAATATTAATGAATGGTATAATGAAATGGAAAGCTATGGGCTTTCTAAAGATGAACAAAAATGCTTAGAGGAATATTTAATTGATTCTTATGGACTAGCAGACAGTCAAGAAAAAGTAATGCGTCTAAGTATGGATAAAAGAATAAGTGGTTATACATTAAAAGAGGCAAACAAACTTCGTAAAAGTATTGCGCGGAAATCACAGAAATTACAAGAAGAAGCTAAGCAACAATTTTTTGAATATGGAGAGAAATTAGGCACCAGAAAAGAATTTTTAAATTATGTATGGAATGTTATTTTTGGTGCGTCATTTGGCTATGTAGAAATGGTCATGATTTGTGAACCTTACCAGGGGTGTGCTGTTATTTAACAGTGCTAACGGTATCAGCTGAATAAGACTGTTGTTCAAGAGTTACAACTAGATAACAACGTTAAAAAAGACGAAGCAGCTGACTAAGAAAATCTAAGGTCTATGTAAAATAGATAGCTGACAATACCGTGCGGTTTCTTATGAGGTCGTGTAGAGACTATTCCGATAGGAAGTACACTAACTATTGGTACGTTGGTGGAAGTGCAAATCTATAACAAATTTTGTTATAAAGATATAGTCCGATGGATTAATATGAAAATTCATATGTTGTAGAAATACAAAAATCCACTCGATTCCTTCTCCCAAATTCATTCAACCTCTTATTCTATTATCGCCCTACAAGAATTAAATCTTAATTATTATTACCCCTCAGTCTATTGGAATTGTGCTTGTTTAACAGTGGAAAGTCAATCAGACGATGACACAGATAAAAGAACAGCAATAGATTATGGCAAAATGGCTCGCAGTATTTACAAGATGAAACAACATGGTATTGATGTTTTGCCTCCTTCTATCAACAAATCCAATATTTCTTTTACACCCAATAAAGAAAACAACACTATTTTGTTTGGATTAGGTGGTATTTCAGGGATAAACAATGAAGCAGCTAGAGAAATAGTTAATAATCGTCCATATAGTTCTTTTGAAGATTTCTACAACAAAGTTCAAAAGAATAAAAATACGTTATTAAAAAATCAAAAAATTATAACTTTAATTAAATCTGGTTGTTTTGATGAGTTTGATACTAGCAGAACAAATATTATGAAACAATATTTTGCTTTAATGTATGAACCAAAAGAAGAGTTGACTTTGCAAAATATGAGCAAAATATTAGAGTATGATATTCCTGTTCCCGAAGAGCTATTAAACCCTTATTTGTTAAGTAAACAAATAAAACAGAAAAAGAATTTCTATAAAAACGATGAAAAAGCTAAGAGTAAAAAACATTATAGAGTGCCACATGATTTACAAAATGATTTATTAATTATGTTCCCTGAATTAAAAGAAGATGTTGATTATTATTATGATAGTGACATAATGATAATTATTGATAAAGCTTTAGACAAACAAATGAAAAAGATTAATGAAAAAATTAAAGAGTATATTACACAGGATAAAGTAAAGGATGAGTTTAATTCTAGGGGTAGAGAGTTGTTATACCATGAGAACATAAAACAAGAAAATGAATTGCAATGGGCTTTTTCTTCCACGTCTTTTTATCCAAACAATGAACATGAATTAAATAACATTGATTGTGATAAATATAATATTATTGATTATAATCTTTTACCAGAGAACCCTGAATTTGAAACTAAGTATTATGTTAAGAAAGATGGTGAAGAGGTTGTTTGGAACCAATATTATCTTTATAGAATTTGTGGTACAGTAACAAGTAAGGATAAAAATAAAAGGACAGTAGATATTTTGACTCCCACCAATGATGTGGTAACAATTCGTTTAAATGATGAAGTTTATACTTATTATGAACAAAAAATATCTGAGGGCACAGATACAAATAAAACCGTAATTGATGATAGCTGGTTTACAAGAGGAAAAATGTTATGTGTTGTAGGATATAGACAAGGGGACGGGTTCAGAGGAAAAAGATATAGAAGCTCAATTTTCAAACATACAATTATGTTAATAGAAAAAGTAAATCAAGACGGTTCTTTAGAGTTAAGAACAGAAAGAAAAATAAAAGACTAGAGAAAATCTAGTCTTTTTTATTTGACTTTTTTTATTTTATGATGTATAATACAGACAAAAGATAGAGAGGAGAACAAAAATGGAATTAGAAAAGAAAATAATTCCTTACAAGACAGTATATGAGAATGATTCTTATGGTATTAAATTATGTAATGATAAAGAAACTTTAGAAAGCATATGTATTGTAGGCAATGTTGGCTGCTTGCAAAATAATATTGAATATAGAGTTATTCTTAAAAAGAAAACTCATCCTAAATATGGTGAGCAATACGAATTAATTAGCGTTCCAAGTTTAGACGATATAGAAATCAGTGATGAAGATGAGGTTTCTGTATTATTGTCTGTTATGAACGAAACACAGGCCAACAAGGTTCATGAAGCTTATCCACGTTTTGTCCAGATGATTATTAATGGCGATGAGGATAAAATTGATATAGATAACATTAAAGGGGTTGGCAAAAAGCGTCTTAATGAATACATTGATAAAATTAGTGGGGTTTATAAGTATCAGAAAATTATTAATACTTTTCCTAAATATGGATTGAATCTCAACGATTGTAAAAAACTATTTAAAAAATATCATTCTTTAGACGAAATTAAGAATAAATTAGATGAAAATCCATATCATATACTAATTGATGTATTAGAAAAAAGTTTTCTTAAAGCCAACACTGTCATTATTGAAAATGCTCCAAAGTTTTTGGGGAGCAAAATTCAAACCGAATATTTATTATTGTATGTTCTTGGAATGAATGAAAACGAAGGAAACACAAAAGTTAATGCCAATGTTGCTGCTTATATAGCTAAAGATATTGTGCCTGAGTGTATTTCAGCAATGAAGGAAGTGGCTGAGAATAGCCCTCTAATTTTCTATGATAATAGTACAAAATTCATGGCTAAAATGGATACTTATCAAGCAGAGGTAAATATATCCAAAGAACTAATTAAACGCCTAAATAGCAACAAAAACCTTAATATTAGGTGGGAAAAATACAAGGGTTTTTTAAGTGATGAACAAGCAAATGTATTGAAAACTATTAACGAGAAAAATATTGTTATTTTATGTGGCCCTGCTGGTTCAGGTAAAACATCTTCTGTTAAAGCTTTAATAAATATGTTAGATGAAGAACTATTTACATACGAATTATTAGCTCCCACTGGTATTTCAGCTAAAAGATTGGCTGATGTAACAGAAAGACACACTCAAACGATTCATAAAGAATTGGCGCTTCAAAGCTATATAACACAAGATGTTTTGATTGTAGATGAATTTTCTTTTGTGGGTGTAAAACTTTTTGCTCAATTATTGGAAAATGTGTCTCCTGAAACAAAGATTTTATTGGTTTGTGATGATGAACAATTGCCCTCAATTCCGTGTGGTAATGTTATTAAAGACATTATGAGAGCTGACATTGTTCCAACCATTAAACTAACCAAAATATTTAGATATGGGAACAATGCTTTGTTGACCGTTGCAACAGATATTAGAAACAAAAAACCATATTTAAATGAAACGGGCTGCATATTTGAGGGACATAAGACAAATAAAGAATATTCTTTTATAGAAATAAATGACAATCCTTTATCTCAAGTTATGGAACAATATAAAAAAATGTTGCAAAAATACAAACAAAGTGATATTATTATATTGTCTCCATTTAATATTGGTGATTTCGGTACATATGCTATCAACAATAAAATTCAAGACACTTATAATCCATTAATCAACGATGAAGAAATAGTAAAAAGCGTCCAAACTTCACACGGAAGTACGAAAGTTCATTATAGAAAAGGTGACAGGGTTATTAATACTAAAAACATTTATCATGCTGTTACACCTTCTGAATTTTATGATATTGGATTAAAAGAGGGTAGCACAACAATTGTTAATGGAGATATTGGTGTTGTAAGGATGGTGGATTTAGAAAATAAATGTTTGATTATTAATTTTAGTGAAAATACAGTAGTCTTTACATTTAATGATCTTGCTCATTTGCTGCTAGGCTATGCTATTTCTACTCACAAATCACAGGGGTCAGAATTTCCAGTAGTAATTAACATTGTTCATCCTCAACACTCAAGAATGTTGACAAAAAATTTGCTCTATGTAGCCAATACAAGAGCAAAAGAATTACTTATAGAGATAGGAGATGTTGCTACAATTAATAAAGCGATTCAAATTGAAGCCACGGAAGATAGAGAAACTTTTTTGTACGAACTACTTACAAATTAAAAGGAGTATACCACATCTATGTCGAATATATTAATTACCCTACTAAATATAGTGTCTACATTGGTTCTTATATGCTTGTGTATTACTTTCTATTTTTGGTATTGGCACCCTGATGAAAATATTGAATTGCAAAAGAAAATCTTAACACTCTTAATGATTTTTGCTATTATAGTAGCAGCTCTAGTATTGTGTTATATTTTTATTATGATTTTTGAGTAATAAGGAGAAACAAAATGGAAGAAAAAATTGTTTTGTACACCACAAAGACCTGTCCCAGATGTAAAATCTTGGAACGCAAACTAATTGAGAAAGGAGTTAAATTTGAAAAATGTGATGATATGACAGAGCTTGAAGAAAGAAAAATGTATTCTGTGCCTGTTCTTCGTATAGGAGACAAATTTTTAAACTATGCTGAAGCATTTCAAAAATTTATTTAATATCAGGGAGGATATAAATTGTCAAAGTTATTGGAAAAATATCAAGAACAATATAAGCCTTATGTAAAGTTTATTGATTCTTATCGTAAAGCTTCCAATGCAGCTAGTGGTAGTGAAGTAGACTCTAACGCAAATGTAGAGAATAAAAACATTACCACTTTACAAGGAGAACTAAACAAAAAAGAAATTATTGGAACAAATCGCACTCTAATGATTGAAAAACTTACAGAACTGTATGGCGAAGAAACCGCAAAAGAATACATTCGTCAACTTGAGGCCCATGAAATTTATAAACATGATGAAACCAGTATTATGCCGTACTGCGTTAGCATTACAATGTATCCTTTCTTATTCGATGGGCTAACCAACATCGGTGGTTTATCTACGGCACCCAACAATTTGGATTCTTTTTGTGGGAGCTTTGTTAATTTAGTATTTGCCATTGCTTCTCAATTCGCAGGAGCAGTAAGCACACCAGAGTTTCTAATGTATATGGATTATTTCATTAGAAAAGAATATGGAAATGATTATTATTTAAAACCTGATTCTGTAGTATCAGCCATTGGTAGAAAAAGAACTATTCATTCTGTTATTCATGATAAGTTCAGCCAAGTTGTTTATTCATTAAATCAACCAGCTGCCGCAAGGAATTTTCAAAGCGTAAACTAAAATGCGCCTATATGTAGTAATAGATATAGCAAACTCCTTTAATTTCTGGGAAATCTTATTATAATTATAGTTTTATCATTCATAATAAGACAATCAGAAGCGAAGCCCTATAAAGGGAACGTTCAACGACCATTGCGAAAGCAAGTACACTATAAGCGTTTGATAGTGGAAATGGGGAGTATCCTTTCAAAGGATAGTGATATGGTCTACTCTTTATGGTGACATAAAGCAGTTCATAAGAGAACGCATACAACGTAGCGCATTGTATGGAATACAAGGGTTTTGGAATATTGCTTATTTCGACCAACCTTATTTTAACGGTATGTTTGAAGATTTTGTTTTTCCCGATGGTTCTGAACCTTGTTGGGATAGTGTGAATTGGCTCCAAAAAGACTTTATGAAATGGTTTAATGCAGAAAGATTAAAAACAGCTACATCGTTCTTATCTTTCCCTGTTGAAACTGTTAATCTTTTGGATAATGGGACAGATTATGTGGATAAAGAATGGAAAGATTTCACAGCACAAATGTGGGCAGAAGGACATTCATTCTTCTGTTATAGAAGCAATAGTGTTGACTCGTTGGCATCGTGTTGTAGGCTCAGAAACGAAATTCAAGAAAACACGTTCTCATTTACGTTAGGTGCCGGAGGTGTGTCTACAGGTTCTAAAGGCGTTATTACCATTAACATCAATAGATTGGTGCAAAATGTTTATAAAAAGAATCCTCACGCAACATTAAAAGATATTTCTAAAACTGTTAGAGAACAAATTCATAAAGTACATTGTTACTTAACAGCATTTAATGAAATTATAAAAGATAATTTTAAATCTAAAATGCTTCCTGTTTATGATGCAGGATATATTGCTTTAGAAAAACAATATTTAAGTTTAGGTATGTAATTTAATGCCTTACATTGCTTTTCCAGTTATCGCTGGGGTACTAAGGAGTGCTAACGAGGAAACCTGACTACCATAAGGTAAAAGGCAATCTCGTGGGAAGGAAGTTTTTGTATGGAAATTTATATGATTCAAAATGATATTAATAATATGGTTTATATAGGACAGATAAATAATTCAAAACATAGGTTGAAGCAACATGTTTCAGCAGATTTATTAAAAAGACTGTTTTATTCATTGAAATATGAACAAGATAAAACTATGACTCAAATCGCTAGAGAGTATAAAATTGACATAAGTCAACTGAATAAAATTAACCAAGGACGCGACCACAGGGTTGATTGGCAAACATATCCTGTTAGAAAAGGCAAAGTATCCAATCCGTTATACAAACATGCTGAGGAAATAAGAAACTTGCTTAAAAACACAGATATTCCACAAAAAGACATAGCCAGAAAATTTAATGTTTCTGTTTCCTCGGTGCGTGCTATCAATAAGGGGAGCTATTATAGAGATAATAAACTATCTTATCCTTTAAGATATAATTATCAATGCTATAATAGTGGAAGAACCGCTCTGTCTCCTAGTGAGGTTTGTGAAATAGAAGAGAAATTAAAAAACACTAATATTTCAATGCGCTCCATTGCTGCGGAATACGAAATCGCATTGACAACTGTTACAAATTTAAATATTGGCTCAATAAAAAAATATCGTAAAGAATCATTAAATTATCCATTGCGGAAACTTTAACCTGTATCGACTATCCTCGCATAGAGGAGTAAAAAAACTATTGATACGTTTTTTGAAATGGCAATGGCACTATCAAGGGATAGTAATTAAGAAATAGTCAGTTCTATTAGAAATAATAGGTTAAACGATTAACGGTTTTCTTGAAGGGGCAGAATTTTTAGGCATTGAGATTTCACCCAATGAGGAATATTTTGCCTATGGTGAAGCCATTCTAAAACCAATCTACGAAGAAAACAAAAAAGATAAAACATCAGAGATTATGTTTAACACGGAGTTCGTGCCTGAAAAGAGTGGGCACTAAGTAGGATAATCCATAAACTACTTATAGGAAATTTTCTTTAATTGACTCGGAAATCCAGAGGTGGACAACGAGGGGCAAGTTTAAATACAGCCTGAACGACTAAATAAGAAAACTTCATAGGAAATTAAATGAAGGTGCAATAGTCTGAACTCATATACAACCTAACTAAAGTATGAGAAAGAAAGTCAGATGTACAGACATCTTAAAGAAGAACTTTCTTCGCCAAGCTATCTTGGTCATTAAAGTAACAGAATTGGCAGAAAATCTCGGTGTTAAAAATGCAAAATGGGATAGAGAAGATGGATATTATGTTCCCAGAGATTGTTACAATAGCTATTTTTATATAGTAGAAGATGAAAATACTAACCTTTTAGATAAGTTTATTCTACATGGAGATAAATTAACCAAATATTTAGATGGTAGACAAAACTGCCTGTTACACCTTTTCCACTAATCAGTGGGGTATACAAAATATGCTAACGGTGAAGGCTAAGTCTTATTGATACGCTAATACCGTGGGAAAGATTTTTACTATACAGTTAAAATCCAATCCTGTATCGACTATCTCCGTATCGGGAGAGTAGGGTTGTTATTGATACGCAACCCGAAATGGGTGTTGCTGCGCAAAGCAGTTAAAATATAGTCAGCGCCGTTTGGAAACAACGGATAAAGTGGGTTCAGCTCTCCATGCTAACTTAGAAGAACATTTATCTAAAGAACAATACTTAAAAATGCTTGAAGTAGCTATTAAAACTGGTTGCAGTTATTTCACATTTAATATCCCAAATACAGCCTGTAATGACTGTGGATATATTTCTAAACATAAACTAACCAAATGTCCTAAATGCGGAAGTGAGAACTTAGATTATATAACAAGAGTAATTGGTTACATGAAAAGAATTTCTAGTTTCTCAGAAGCAAGACAAAAGGAAGAAAAACAAAGATATTATGACAAAGTTAAAGTATGAGTCTTATTCAATTATTTTCCAAGAAGTTCCTGATGAAATAACTTTGGGATTTAATATCAGTGGTTGCCCTTACAAGTGTGAGGGCTGCCACTCCCCCTTCTTATGGGAAGATATAGGAACACCTTTATTAGAAAACATTGAATCTGTTATTAAAAAGTATGAAAACCTAATAACTTGTGTTTGTTTTTTTGGCGGTGACCAAAACAAAGACGAACTCCTGGAATGCCTTAAAATTTGCAAAACTTATAATTTAGCCACTTGTTTATATTCTGGTTACGGCAAAGGGCGACGACATGAATCAGAAGAATTGAAATATTTTTTGCCGATAATCCCTTACCTAGATTATCTTAAAATAGGTGAATATAATAAAAAATTAGGTGGGCTAGCCTCTAAGAATACAAATCAAATCTTTTATAAAATCGAACACCAAGGAAACAACAAGCGCATGTTAAGTGATATAACTTCTTTATTCACTGAAAAATCGGAGGTAATTAGATAGTGCTTACATATGCTAATTATTATATAGATAACATACTTCCAAAAGAAAAAGTTCTTATTATTAACACATATCAAGAAAAGGTATCTTCTTATGATAAAAGATTGGTAAAAGACATTTCTAAAATCCTCCCTAAATTTAATGATGTAACCTGTGTTTGTTTCTGGGAAGTTTACGATGATTTTTTCTATGAAGAAATAAATCTGGATGAACTTAAAAAGATTTTATCTTATTGCAAAGAACTAAACTATAAAACGTTTCTATATAGTTCCTATCACAGTGACAAAGAACGTGAAATCAAACGATTTGAAACGATTGCAAAAAACTTAGATTATTTGCGCATAGGATATTACAATCAACAAGGTAAGACTTATAAGGTTACATTGGACAAAAATCATGTATATCTTGAAAACATTAATAATAAATTCAGAAAGGACAATAAACAAATACTATGACTATTCTAATCAACCCGGACGCAGATTTTGTAAAACAATTTAAAAAAGAACTCAAAGACAACAACAACTATTGCCCTTGTAAAATCAAAAAAACACCTGAAACAAAGTGCATGTGTAAAGAGTTTGTTGACAGCACCGAAGAAGGATATTGTGAATGTGGTTTATATTATAAAACAAACAAATAATTTTCAAAAAAGTGTTGACATTATCATCAAAAAGTGATAATATAAGCATGTAAGGTGTTGGGAAGCCTTACATTGTTACCTCCTTTCTTTGTTTGATGAGACTCTCTAAAAAATATTAAGAGAGTCTCATTTTTTTGTTGACAATATTATAAAAAAGTGTTATATTAAACATAGAAAAAATGCCCAATTAAAGGAGATGTTTTTAATGGAACAAACTATCGTACAAGTAAAGAAAATGTCTAACACTGCTAAAATTCCCTTATTAACTACACGGTTTTCAGCTGGTGTAGACATGTATGCAAACATTCCTAAAGTTACAATGATTAGGCCCCATGAAACTGTTAAGGTTCCCACTGGAATTGCCATGAGTATTCCTAAAGGATACTTCGGTGCTCTTGTGGCTCGTAGCGGTATTGCAACAAAACGTAATCTAGCCCCCATTAATTGTATTGGAATTATTGATAGCGATTATCGAGGAGAAATCTTGGTTCCCTTACATAACCATGGAGATGAAACTCAAATCATTGAACCAGACGAAAGAATTGCGCAACTTATTGTAATGCCTTATTTGCCTATTGCTTTTGAAGAAGTAGATGCTTTGGATTCAACAAAACGTGGAGATGGTGGTTTTGGAAGCACAGGAGTATAAAAATGGCTCAATTTTATAAAATGACAATTCATATATGCGATTTAGAAGATAATCTAAACATAAAAGAAATCGAAAGATTGATTGAAGACAAAGCTTTGAACGGGATTAGCACCAGCGCTATATGTCATTTCTCTGAAGAAGAAAAAGGTGCTAAAATAGAATGGAATGAAGATATAGATGTGAATTATAGAGACTGTCCCACATCTGCTTGGGAAAAATATTTTACTTAAATAAAGGAGAAAAAATGAATAAAGACCCAGTGATTCAGCGTATGATAAATCTAATTCAAGAAAATCCCGAACTTGATATTATTCCTATTGTGAATAGTGACATGTATGGAAACAAAACACAGTATCCTAATTATAAATATTGGACTGGTAAAATCGTTGATTCTGAATTAGATGAAGTAATGGACACCACGGCATGGGAATGCGAACCTAGATTAATTTCCCGAAAGTGTTTACACCCTTTTGAAAAAGTCGAACTTGTTTCTGATATAGCTGAATACAAATATGGTAATAGAAAAGCCTCAACTGTAAACAAGGTAATAGATGAAGAATTTGATAAAATGTGGAAAAAAGTTATCTTGATTTATATTGACAATCCAGAAGAAGAGGAGGGAGAAGAATGAGTTTACGTCCCATTGACGCAGTTATAATTGATGATGTTATGGGCACTTTCTTCGGTATTGAAGATGAAATGCCCGAAGAAGACGATGACGAAGAATAACCAAAAAAATAAGGTAGAAAGAGATAAACTCAATCTACCTTATTTTCATTTATTTGACTTTGCTCCTATAGTTAGGCAAACAGAAACCACGAATAAAACGACCATTAATTTCCACATTTCGATAACCTACCGCGTCAGATTTATTTCCTTCTATGATTTTCATATTGTTTCCAGACACTTCAACAACGATACCAACGTGTTCAGGCCACCCAGTATCATCACCTTTTCCATTGTCATCCCAATCATACATTAGAATATCACCAATTTGGGGAACATAAGCGTCATTTTCTTCCCAGCGACCAATCTTTTTGTACAACTCAATCATTTTACCACAACTACATTCTGTTGGCATAATGTCGGTTAAACCGCATTGGATAGCCACAAAAGAAACAAAAGTAGCACACCAAGAACCCGTATATTTCATTCTATAGTTGCGTGCTAAAGGTTTATGCGCATTATATCCATCAATAATTACTTTATGACTTCCATCAGATTCTTTACAGCCTAAATATTTCTTAGCTTCATTAACCACCTTTTGACGCAAAGACATTTCAGTAGTTTTTGTAGAGCCACCAGAACTAGGTGTAGAGGGTTTTGCAGGAGAAACAGCTCCATCTAATACAACCCAAGTCTTAGCCCCACAAATACCATCAGCGGACAATCCTTTTGCTTTTTGAAAAGCAATACAAGCTGCTTTTGCTTTTTGTCCATAAATAGAATCAATAGCACCACAATTAAACCCATGTTTGGTTACTTTGGTTTGAAATTCTTTAACATCCTCGCCTTTCATCATCGGAGAGGTTAGTTTTAGAGTGCGCCTTGTTTTAGTTTCCAACTTTCCCCATGTTTTAGAACCACAAATGCCGTCTGCACTTAGCCCAACAGACGCTTGAAATTTCTTGCATGCACTCACAGATTTTTTTCCATATTTTCCATCAATAGCACCACAACTAAACCCCTTGCTTGTAACCAACTTTTGAAAATCTGTTACATCAGACCCACTCATTAGAGGGGTAGTAAGTTTTAAAGTTTTTCTTGCCATTTATATTCTCCCTTTCTCTATTGTTTTTGAGGAATATTATTTGAACTCTTCGCATTTCTTTAATTGATTGATTTGTGTTTTTGTCAATTTTGGATATGATTTAACAGCCTCATCAAATGTCACACCCTCGGTTCCCATTCTTTTCAAAATAGCTCGAGCCGTTATCCTCAATAAAACATTTTTTAATTCTTCGATTCTCATTTAATATCACTCCCCATAAGCCATGAGTGCCACTGCTTCTTCAATATCACTCATTCTTTGTTCTAAACTTGGAGGATTGTTGCTTTGTTCTTCTTGTAGTTCCTGAGCCAATTCTTCTTGTGTTCTTTCTACAATTGCCCCATCTACCACTTTATATTTATATTGATTTAACATAGTAAGAGCACTATATTTTAGTTGAACATGAACATGATACTCTTCATTACCTTCTTCTACAAAAATATCTGTGTCTAATGGTTTTTCAAACACGGTAGAAAAGAATTTAATAACTCGATTCTGTTCGTCAGCTCTTGCATAAATTTTATGTACTTTTTTCATTTAATCTCCCTCTTTTCTTAAGCATAATATTCTGCGTCAAAATCCATGTATTGGTTACCAGAAATAATTAAGTTCCATTGAGAATACCCAGTCACGGATTTGTTTACCTTAGCGTTAAGAGTGAATTGACCAGGGACTTGTTTGTTTGTGGAAAAACTGGTTACTGTATACCCCGTCCCACCGTTGCCGTTTTGATTAGCAAACCAAGGACTCCCGCTATAGGTAACGGTTGGAAGAATCCTCATTTCCACAGGTGGATAAATAGGAACCCCGATTTCTGTTTGATAATAACTCATACTTGGATACAAAACCGCGCCATTATCAGAAGAATATCTTAAATAATATCTTTGGCAACGCAATAGTTCGTCAGCATACAAAGGATAAGAATAAGCAGTTGGTACATCACTTACTTCTACTTTAGCCCATAAAAGATACAGTCCATTACCAAAGCCCCATGTACTCGGCGGCAAAAAGTTTTTAATCAAAAAATGAAGCGTCCCAGTTACACCATTGTAATCTGGATTCAGTGCAAAACACATATTACTAATTCCACTTGAAGTCATAGTATCAGTTAAAGTAATCACTAATTCTTTACCCTCGCCGTCACAAAACTTTGCCGAAGCAGAAATAGTTTTGCCCACTGAGTTAGGGAACTCTATATATTGCCCTATAGATAGGAATTTAATATTTAATCCATATGTAGAAGAAATGGTTAAAGCGGTAGGAACACCGCTTATTTTATACCATCTATCAATAAAATATTTATCCACTGTAAGAGTAGTGGCTCTTCTTTGATTAACTGGATTAGTAAAATCAGTATTAATCAACAAATTGGGAGAAGGTATCTTTTTTAATGAACTTTGTATGTTTTCCAATTCTGTTTGAACATTAGAGCCATCAGAAGTAAGAGTAACACTGGCTTCCGTTTCAAAATGAACTGTTTCACCATTTTCTTGTACCCTATAATTTATCGCCATGATTTACACCTTTAACCCACTGTTTGCCAACTAGGATGATATTCAGCGTCAAAAGCCATATAAGCACCCGCTACATAAGAATAGAAAATAATAGCTTGACCATATGTTAATGCTGTTCCACCAGCAGGGAACACAGCCCTTATAGAGTATTCATTTCCACTATTATAACTCATTTCTAATGTTGTGACTTGTGCGTCTAACATTTCATTTGTGCCAGGGTACTGCACCTGAAAAGTTCCGTGTTGAACCAAAGTAGGTACTGAAACTCTCATTGTCGTAGGCAACCAAAAAGCAATTGCAGCCGAAGTTCTGGACGTAGCTACACCAATTGAGAAAGGCAACTTATCATTGGGAGAACTAGCGGAATTAGGCTTATAGCCATAACGCATATAATAACGTTGACATTTCAATAGTTCTTCACTATAATTGGGCAACTGATATTTAGTTAAATACTTACCAAACTCAAATTTGGCCCATTGAATAGCTACATAATTATCAGCTGGCGTTTCCCCTGTTGCAGGAGTAGCATATTTTGAAATAATTTTAACAATAACTACATTGTCATTCGGCAATAAATAAAAAGATAAATTATCATTTGTTACTGCATTAGCTTCGCCAGCATTAAGAGTCCCCGTGACATAATCCGTTGTACCATCTTCATAACCCACAGAAAGCGTAAAGAACTTACCTAAATAATCGGATAAACCATAAATAGCTTGACACAACCCTGTTTCCACTCTAATTCCTCGCCCAGTGTCATAACGAGTCACATTTCCAGTAGACGTACCTTCAGCGGGATACCATCTATCTAACCAGTATCCAGCATCTGTTACCCCAGCTGTAGAACCACTTAAATCAGCCAAATTCCCAGAACCATATTGATAAATTGGATTCAAGAAATTTGAATTAATAAGTAGATTATCATTACTACTACCCTCTTCTAACCTAGTAATTTCATCTTGTAAAGTGGTGGTTCCATCACCCATAATAACCATGTCAGAATTGGTTTTAAAAATTAATTCATTGTTTTGTCCACTTTGATGAACAAAAGGTTGAACATTTATTTGCATAAAATCCACCCCTTTATAATTGTAATAAATAAATTTGTCCTTCATAAAGAGAAGAAGGCGCTTGTGTATATAAATCTATTGTCGATGTTATAAACTCAAAAAACACACCCCAATACTGTGAAGTTGTTGAAGGCGTATTACCCGTGTTATTATCCTGTTTGGAATAATATAAATAATCTCCATCTATACACAAATCATTCTTATTATATGTAATAGTTTCATCATAAACACCTCTATAAGTGCAATCAAAACCTAAATATCCCTTTTCTCCCTTTAATCCAATATACAACCAATTCTCTGAGTCTGTTAAGCCGTTTTCTACTGCTGTATTTTCCTTTATACATACATATAAATTGCCGCTATTATCCGTTACAAAATTCAATGGACAATAAGTCTCACCCACAGTAAAAACGCCTTTAGAGATGAGATTTTGTATATTGTAGTCATAGTTTTCTTGTAATTCTTTTAACTTATCCTCTACGTTTATATAATAATAGTTTTGCAACACTGTAAACGCACTATTTAGATTGTTTACTAAAGTTGCATTAGTAACTTTATTTTTTAATGTAGATAAATTGTTATTTACAAAATTAATAGCGTTACTATAATTTCCTTGAATATAATATTGTTGAAAAGTATTCCAACTATCTTTATCACTCAAATGTATATCTTCTTTAATAGAAAATTTTACATCAGTGTTTGGGTTTGCTTTTTCTGCCATAATATCACTCCACTATCCCAAACCATAGCTCTCCTTCTTCCAAAGAACTAGGTGGTTCATTAATGGGCACAATAGAATAAGTGGCTGTAGTTAAATTACCAATTAATTCCCAATAAGCTAAAGAATCTGGTGGAACGTTACCAGTGTTAGGTGTTTGCAGAGATAGATACAAACCGTTTTGATATGTTACCAAAACATTTGTTTCATAATTCTCTGTTGAACTCCAATCACCTAAATAGCTAATTCCATCACCTTTATCACCTTTTTCGCCTTGAATAGTTAATTGTCGCCAATAAGAAGGGTTTAAAGGCGTTACGCCAACAGGAACATCACTCAAAGCAATATAAACGACATTAGAACTCTTGTCAGGAAAATACACTAAATTGTGTTGTTTATAAGACGATGTATTACTATATTCCCCAATCAAGCTAAATTGATTAATAATATCTAGCCACTCTTGTTGTTTTTGAGCAATATAAGTTGTCAAATCGCTTTTAAAAAATCTTTCCAGAGCCATAGCAGTATCTTGCAAAGCATTTATTTTTATACTATTAATAATTTTATTGTCAGCATTAGGAATTTGTTGATAAATTGTTTGCGCTGTTGCAATGTCACCATTCTCTATTGCTGTCTGATATTGTTTAATCAATGCACCATCCGTTGATTCAACATCTTGCATTGTTGTAAACGTTTGAATAGAATCTGGAAAACTTGTAAATCCTAAATCTTTATATGTAACACTCATTTTTTCACCGTCCTTAAATATCAGGATATAAGGGATAATAACGCACCATGTTTATAGTTTGCGAACCATCGGGCGATAAACTGGTGTCAATACTTTTAATAATATATTGGTTTGTTTCTGCTGAATTTACACGAGTATAATCCACCAAAATATTTACATCAAGCCAATACAGAGGCACAACAGATAAAGAAATACTATCGTTTAACCGAGTGTGGAGCCAAAGCTCATAATTTGCTCTTTGTTGCGCCAAATCATTACTCCAAATATTTTCATATTCGTCCCCATAAAACACTTGACGAATTTCACCTATGGTATTTATATAAAAAGGTGAGTCAGGATTTTCATCTTTTGCTATTGCATAAGGTTGTTGGTATCCTAAAAACAGAAAATTTTCTTCACCCTTATATTGAACCACATAAAATTTGTTAGCTTGAGGAATAACAGCAGTCGTTCCATCTTCATTAACCAATGGGTAGGCTGGAAGAGAATTTATCTTTAGCATTGGATTTTCTACAATAGATGGAGCCTTAAATCCATAAATCAATCCCTTGGTCAATGAATTCACACCAGCCATTGTAACATTATATGTATTTCCATCGACCGCAGCTTCGCCATAATGAGAAGGGTCATGAGACATTCCATATACCTCAACCACATTCTTAACTTCACCAAAATCAACACTGGTAGATTCAGATAAAACAATTTGCTTCCACATATCATCTTGAATATAAGAGGCTTCATTTTGTCCACTAGGAATTCGTTGATAATGAAAAACGCCATCCACATCAAAGAATATCTCATAATTAGGCGTAATATCCCTTAATTCAGATAAAATATCATAAACAGTTCCACCTTGATCAATTTTTATTTCATAAGGCACTGGTTGAGGGTTATCTTCAATAACATAATTATTAAACCCACCCAAATCAACCAATGTACTTATCATTGAATCACGAATACTACTGTCTTGAGGAATAATAGTCGGGATACCTTCAAGATAACCATTCCTCTGCCCTGTTAATTTCGACATTAAATCCAATCCTTGTAAAGACAATGTAGAATTACCAGGGTCATAGCTCCAAGAAGGGGCGTCTACCAAATAAATACCCATATTTATCCAATCGCCGCTGTTTAAATAATCAACAAACACTTGAAAATATTTATCAACCCAAATTCTTCCACCAGGTTGCAATTCTAATGTACTGTCTTTAACTACCAATGAAAGACTACAAGTTCTTCGTATATCTGCTGTTGCGTCTACATTAATGCTTCCATCCAACACCACACCAGTAATTTCATCAACTGTTTGCATGTTAAAATTTAAAATATTTATTTTAACCCTTAAATCACGAATATTCTTTTTAGCATCTTTGTACATTGCTCCCGTGATAGACGCCATCTACTCATCCCTCCTTTACTAATCCGTTGTCATTCCAATCTTCTTGACTGCTTAAATCACCTACTTCTGTCCATGAGAAATCAACAGAAGTTAAACCCATACCATAATTGGAATCATAATTTATTGTTGGTGAATCTGTTACAAAGACACACCATATATTTCCGTTCCAGTCTTTCAAAACTTTAGCTGATTTTGTAGTCAAGAAATCCTCTACCGCTTTGCGCTCTTCAGCCATTTCATATCTGTCTAAAATTCTATTCTTCAAATAATCTTTGGGTAAAATATTCCCAGATACGCTACCTGTTTCATAATTTAACAAAGAATTAGATACAACAATAGGATATTTCTTGCCAATAGGTTCAAAAACGCCTACTTTTTGAACTCTAGTAGAAGAACCATAACTAACTCCTGAATAGAATTTATATATGGAATCTATATCCGCAATAAAAATTCCGTCAAATTGACTGAATACTTCATTAATAATATATTGGCCCTCAATGCCTTGTACAACGGGCACAAAAGCATATTCATATGTGACATTGTTTTCATTGAAATAATCGTTAAACACTAATTTTGTAATATCGGAAAAACTTGTTACTTCGTATGAGCCAATAGTCAACCAATCAAATGTCCCTTTAACACGTCTCTTAACCCTAATTTCAGAAATCTGCGTAGATAAGAACCCAATGTTCCCCGCAGACAAATCCCCCTCGAATTTAGCGTCAAAAATAGTATTATAATCCCAATCAGGGAAAGTTGTTGTATATGAGAAATTTGTATCTTTTGTGATTAACATCTCATCATAAATTCCGTTTTGAATTTGAATTTGATTAATTTTCTCCACAGAGGTAGGCGTTGGGTCTAAACTGTTTTTATCTAAAGCAAAATTGTAGCCTAAAAATTCAAACATTTAAGACACTCTTTTCCAAAAATATACGCAATAATACGGGGGAATGTTATTATGAGACTGTCCATCCCCCGCACTGGAAATACCGCTAGTGGAACCAGGGCCCCACCAGTTGGCAATATAATCTTGATATATTCTAATAGGATAAGCGCCTGTTTTCTTTGTTAGTTTAGAGCCAGAGTTTACCCCATTATAAGCATGTGTATGAGAAGGCATTTGTGCTGTTGTAAGAGTAACTCTCTTTTCGCCCCCTGTTTTTCCTGTTGTGGAAAAATCTGTGTCACTTGTGTTTACACCCACTAAAAAATTACCAGGAGCAATCTGTTGCCAAGTTCCGCTTAAATAGTTATTAGGGTTTGCACTGGAAGAATCCAATACAATTACTGACCCAACTGGAAACATTGTTTCAGTAATATTGGATACAATATTTTGAACAGCTGATTGAATATCTGCTTTCCACAGAGTTTGAATATTCTGCAAATCAATTTGCTTAATATTTTGATTGTTATTTATAATGAACCCATCAGTGGTTCCCATTGAATCAGTGGTATCCACTGAAGATAATAATTTTGTTTGTTCTCCTGCCATAAATATCACCAGCCTTTTTATTCAACATAGAAAGAATCATCGGCATCAACAAAATATACATCAGGGTTTATAGAATCCATGTAATATGTTATTCTGTTATAAATAGCACCTAAATTCTCTATCTGTAATTCATAAAGATTTTGCACTCGTCTAAACCAAATGAAAATATAATCTTGCCCACTTGCTTCATCAATGTAATTGCTATGAATATAATAAGACATTCCATTCAAAGGAGTTACTTTAGCGCTCACATAATCTTTATAAATATCCGCTTCATCGTAACCTTTTTGATAAAACAACTCTATTTTATCCCCATTGGTATTAGAATAGGTTATAATATTGGTGTAAGGATTGAATTTGCGCCCTAAAACCATTGTTGTAAAGCCGCCATTAATTTCAAAGCCATCTGTCCATTTAACCCAAACACCGTTATCTGTTAAATCTATTTCCTCATTGCCATTATATTTAGGAGGATTTGCATTTGTTTCCCCATCAATACTAATCAAATTAGAAGTAATATTTACATATCCTTCATCACACATATTCGTTATTTCCAACAAAGTAAACATAGTTGGTCTTGTATAACGAACAGTAAACTCAATTAAACCAGTTGTAGTTGCTAAATTATTAACAGTTACACCAGTAATTTCTATGTAATATATAGTAGCGTTGTCAAACCCAGAAATAGTGTATGATAAATCTAAAGGAACTTCCGTGCTGTTAGCATAAAGTTCGCCGCTTGTAGATATTAATCTTTTATTTGTATCATACAAATTCACCACATAAGTATTCAACGCTTGATTTTGTGCTTGTGTATATTGAAATGTAAAATTATATGTGGCATTTTCAATTACATTACCTATTGGAATATTAGTTAATGTAAAAACAGGTTGTGCATAACAATAAAACTGTATAGGGGAACTTGCAGGGCTTTCAGCTCCCGTAGAATCCGACACAGTTAAATAAGCATTATAATAGACACCATTTGTTAAAGTGTTAGCAGGTAGAATGTGTTCGTACTTTAACCCTTCTTGACTTTGTGAATAAACAACTTGGTTTTTTGTGTTTTCTCGAATTGTTAAAGTGTTCTTTACAATCTGTTGAGAACCATTATAATTAAAAGTAAATATTTGCTGTTGTGTTGCGTCAAACGCATTAACAGTATTTAAAACAGGTTTAACCAATGCCATTCTATCACCTCCGCTCAGATTTGTACATATGTGAATCTACCCGCTATCGCTTGTAATTGCTCTACTTGAGTTTGTAATTGTGTAATTTGGTTTTGCAAATCTTCTGCCACCGTATCTGTTTTTAAGTTCGCCGCCGCAATTCCATCTTCAATATCTGACAAAGCAGTAGTTAATCCGCTTACATATTGTTGTTCTATTTCAAAATAAGGCAAAGCACTCCAATCAGAAGTGCCGTCCCCTATTTTTACCTTATAAGGCGTACCAGAAGTATCAATCCCGATTTCGCCTTTTGAAAGAATTGGGTTGGCCGTTCCCCATTCAGAAGAGCCATCATTTCTTAAAATAATTTTCCCTTTTATTTCTCTTTGCGCCATAGCAGTCACACCTTAGACAGTAGCGCCGCCACCGTTAATAATATATGTATCCGTAGAAAGTAGAACATCATCCCCTACGGTCATAACACCTTCTGCGTCTACATTTACATTATTCCCACCTGTTGAAGCTTTTACTACACCAACTTGAGTAGTCGTTGCAATCTGTGTGTTTTTAACAAAAGAAGCAGAAATTGTACCCTTCCCACTAACAAAGTTAATGTCATCAGAACTCTCTACAATACCTGCTGTGTCACCATTAGCAACCTGGACACCCGTTGTAGAATAATACAAAAATACCCAAGCACTACCATTATAATAATAAATAGCGTCTTTTACTACATCAGACGGAGTAAAAGTAATCTGAACATCGCAAGCATCCCATTTAGCTGGAGATGTGTGTTGTGCTGTAATAGCAGCAATAGCAGCTGTGTCAATGGTTGATTGGTTTGCGCCATCTACCACAGAAGTAGACACACCAGTTAAATAATTATATTTAGGAATGTTGTTAATCTGTTCCTGAATACCACTTGTTACACCAGACAAATATCCCAATTCCGTTTTGGTAACATCACTTGCTTCCAAAGCACCTGTTGACCCAGAAACAATGGCTCTATCAGGTGTCAAACTAATTGAATCCTGTTTGCCGTCTACCTCTTGTTGCAACTCATCTATCGCCAATTGTACATTGGTTGCACTTCCAGCCATGCCCGAAGGAGGTGTGATAGACACATTCGTACCACTCACCGTGCCATTAGAATCTAATTTCCCATCTAATTGTGTTTTGATTTTATTAGCTGTCCATAAAGCATTATTAGCACTTGCGTCTGCGCCCGTTACATTATCATTAACCACTAGATTCCCCGACGCCGAAGGAGTGCTATTTTTAATAGCGTCAGCGCTATCGGCTTTAATAGCAGCGTTTACATATCCCTGATCGGCTTTGGGGTTGTTAGCGAACTGAGATTTTAACATATCCCCCGCGCCTAAATCAGATAAATCATCAGGTGTTACTAACTGTTTCCAGACCGCATTTTGACTGGCATTGCTATAAATTAAATATGCTTTATTGTTTGTTGTGTCCAACCATAATGTGCCTAGTTTATAATCACTATCACTTGCCGTTGGTGCAGCGGCTTTAACAACCACACTAGACGCATTAATAGTAAGAGCATTGTCCCAAGTAGCAACCCCGTCACCATATTTAACCACACCTGTATCAGTCTCAATGCCTAATTCACCTTTTAATAACACAGGATTAGCACTAGACCAATTAGCAGCTGTGTCGTTTCTAATAATAATTCTACTATTTAATTGTCTTTGTGACACATTATCTCGCCCCTTCTTTATGATTATGTGGCACTGCCACCATTTATAACTTCAATATCATCATAGTTGGAACCTATACAAAAATATTTCATATCTGTTGTATCCCATCTATAAATCTTATTGTTTGTTGTGTCTAAAAATATATCTTTTTCCCATCCACTATTAGGAATAACTGGAAATTCTAAATAAGTAACATAAGAATGTAGCTCACCCAATAAATCTAATTGCCCAGAGGTTTTGTTTCCAACCAGTTCATGACCATTAATACTAGGCTTATTGTCAAGCTTGTTATAATCGCCTTCTTTATAAACTACTTGACTACGATTAAACTCTACTTGAATATCAGTCACTACATTCCCTTGAATTGTTTCTACATCAGTTGTTTTCGCACCATCTAAAACTACACTTGTCTCAAGAACATTTCCTTGACTAGATTGAACCTCTGTGACTACATTCCCTTGGTTTGATTGAATATTAGTGACTGCGTCCCCCCCATTGGAAACAACAACCGTGCTCATACACTCACCGTATTTTCAACACAAATAGTAGAAGCGGGTAATAAAGTGGTTATATCATCGTTTTCCATTTTAACCCCTACTTTATAAAAACCATAAGGAAATAAAGCTGTAATTTCAGGTGTGAACTCCATTTTTATTGTATTATCAGTATATTCTTGATTTTCAAAAACAAAAGTATAAATACTTTTATCTGTATGTAAATTCTTTTTAAAATCTACTATAATTTTGTCAGTCGATTGCAAAACATAATCCGTGCCATCACATTGTTTTATAGTAAATTTTAAGCTCCATACAAAGGTATCCCCTTCGTACCAATAAATTTTACCATTTCTAATTCGTGGAGAACTCCCCCCACCCATTAGAAAATTTTCACATTGACATTGACACATCTAGTATCACGCTCTTTCACATTATGAAAGCTAGATTCATATTATTTTGAGGAATACATATCTTAACTGTTGCGCCAACTGTTAATGTTTTATCCCCATATAATGGCAATGTATAGCTTTTGCCATTCATTACAACTTTATAACCAGTAGAATCTATACTTTCTATTAAACCAGTATAAATTTTTGTTCCTGTATCATTCTTTTTAATTAAATATTCTATTGCCTTAACAATTTCAACCATTGCCTGTTTTTCTTCGTCCATTTATTCATCACTCACATTTTATAGCTAATAAGCAGAGAGCCTTAGCGTAGGCTCCCCACTTGAATAGCTGTTGACATAAAATTGTTTTTCAATGTATTTACAAAAGAACTTGCGTCTTTAACATTCGGTAGTACCAACTTTTCAAAATTAAACTGATTATTGGTGTCTCCACTTCCAGAATTATTATTTGCCCCCAACATGCTTAACCATTGTGACGGATGATATTGTCCAATTTCCATTAAATTTTGCGCCAATGTATGAGGAACAATACCAGAACCACGACTCAAAGGTGCTAAAATATTCTGTTGTGACGGAATATATAATTCGCTACCATTTTCGTTAATATTTCCTATCATGTTTCTAGGAATATATGCACTACCAGAAGCAAAGCCCTTGGCTGATAAAGCGCTTTGAGTTTTGCTACCAAACACACCATCAACAGATAAGCCAGAATCTTTTTGGAATTTCTTTAGCGCATTTACGGTTTGAGTTCCCATAACGCCATCGACCGCCAAGTTCCCATAACCCAAAGAATTTAAAGCGTTTTGCAAAGCCTTTACATTATCGCCTTTACTGCCTTTTTTCAGCGTTCCAGAAGATTTAGTTGATGAACTTCCTCCACCACTGCTTTTTCCAGGAGAAATGTAATTATCATCCAACTGCTGAAGAATAGAGTTATATTGACTAATGAAACTCTTTAAATTACCAAGTCTCTTTTCCCAATTCTTTTGTTCTTCATTTACACCAAATATCTGTTGAGCAATTAATCTCTTTTGGTTATTTTCATAAGAATCAGCAGCTTCTTGCCACAAATCCTTATAATCTTCCCAATATTGTATTTTCTCATCATATTTATCTTCGGAAGCTTGCTTTTGATTTTGTAAATCCTCTAATTCTTTTTCATAAGCTTGTTTTCGTCTTACTTCATCTAAGTTCTTTTGAGCTTCATTTACAGCGCCTATGTCACTTTCATAAACAAAGCCCTTTCCCTCACGATATATTCTAACTCGCGTGTTCTCAGCTTTAGCAAGACTCTCCAATGCTTCTTCTAATTCTAATTGCTTATCTAACTCTTCATTTTGCTTTTGCAACGCTTTTATTTTAGCATCCCAATACTCTTGCTCTTTCTTCTTTTGTTTTTCTAACGCTTTTATCTCTTTATCAGCTAAATCATTGATATAGTCTAAAGCGTCTTCGTAGTTTTCTTTTTGTCTTTGTAGCGCTTCTTTTGCTGCATCGGACGTTTGCTTAGAAGCAGAACTTGTTTTAGATTTAGACTTAGAGCTAGATTTTTTAGAAGATTTTTTACTAGAACTTTTTTTCTTTACACCAGGAGCAGACCAATTTTGAGCAATAGGCGAAACACCGTCAATTGTTCCGTCCCCACTTAAAATATCTCTGGTGTCTTGAGCATTATATACCACATCGCCTTTGTGTAGGTATCCTAATTCAGCTCCATGTTCACCCGCTATATAAGCATTTCTACCATGTTTATCTGTTACAAGCTCAGGCCCTTTTTCACCCAACCAAGATAATTCATTCTTGGGTGCACCGGTCGGAGGAGTGCCCGTCCAACTACCTTTTACTTTTGATAAATAATTGTTTACAATATCGTCATAACTCGGGTTTCCTGCGCCTGGCCCCGTCACTTTTGTTTGTATCGTAACCGTTTTAACAATGTTTGGCATTTTGCGCACATCGTTAAATTGGTCTTGAACAGTAGTTAAATCTTTTTGAGCGTCCTCAGAATCAACATCAACATGCAATAAAGCTCTAAGCTCAACATCAGACGCCTCTTTAGCTTTGGCTATTTCCTCATCAATTTTTTCCAACGGAGTATTACCGTTTTCATCGCTTACATCAGTTTTAATATTTACTTTCTTAATTATCTCACTGATTTCAGAGCTTGTAAAGCCCATTTTTGATAAGAAAGCCACCAAATCAGATAATTTAGCAGTCGCTTGACCCGTACTAGCGTCAACACTAATAATCTTTTGTTGAGTTAATAAATCCGTCCAAGCCTGAGTAGAAGATTGTAAATCTAATATTTCAACCCCAGCTGCTTTAGCTTGTTCTATAAAATTATAAAACTCAACATCGGTCATACCCATGGCTGTTTGAGCATCAGCACCAAGCATTAATAATTTTTTACCATTATCATCTACAACTAGACCAAGTTCACTAGCTTTTGACATCAATGAATCAAAATCGTATTCTATAACCCCGCCTGTTTGTTTGTAAGCTTCCAACAAAGCAGAAAGAGCTTCTCGTGGTATGCCTAGTGCTTGTGCTAATTTTTCAGCATTTTTAATCATAATATTGCCTGCGGCGTCAACACTAGCAATATCAGGAGTTACCCCAGCGCCTGAAATAAGGTCACCTAGCTTAGAATAATCTCCATCTTTAATAAACTTATAGAAGCTTTGGTATCTTTCTCTCGCAGTTTTCTCAGCTAAATCCCAATTACCATTGAAATCAGCATACCAATTCTCACCAAAGAATATGCTCATTAACTCTTGGGTCTGAGCACCACGATTTCCTTCAGCAAGATTTTTCATCAACTGCTCATAACCTTTTGACATATTAGCTAAATGAGCGGTTTCAGGTTCTATTTTTAAAGCAGCTGTTACTCTATCAGAAATGCCTTGTGCACCAGCTTCAATTTCATCGCCTTCTGCCTTTAAGGCATTGCGCATTTGGGCTAAAGAATCTTTAAACTTAGGAGCATATTCAGACTCGGCTAAATTTAATAAAATTTTCCTAGATTCTTCTATGCTCTTGTTACCAATCGAAAAATCAGAACTATTAATAGTTTTTACAAGATTATCATAGTCTTGAGCATTTTTAATTTCAGCTGCGCCCATTTGAGTAAGAGCTTCAATACCCTCTTTTTTAATGGACTCAATATAAGCGTCTTGGGCTGAATTTACTTTATCTTGAGCCTCTTGCAGACTTGACAACTTGGTAGAAACAGCACCCAGTGCATCTGATACATCCATTCCTGCTCCTTCGGCTTGTCTAAGCTTATTGAGCATTATAGAAAGTTTAGATATTTGTTCTTCAACAGGGGCGTTATTGTCCCACATTTTGCCCCACTCGTCACCAAAGACTTGTCTAAATTGCCTTAATGCGGAACCCGTTGCTTCCACAGACGCAGTTTGAGCTTCCTTTAACCCCTTCTCAGCTTCTACTATTTGAGCTTGTAAATATGTACTATTGTTTGCTAATCTCTTACTATAAATTCCACCAAGAATTTGAGATTGCTCTTCATACTTCCCATTAACTAAATCTATACCAGCTGCCTCATCGCCAATTGAATCTACAATCTTGCCTTGTAATTCACTCAACTGTTTGTTTATAGCAACTCTTTCTTCATCACTCTCAGCGTTTTTCTTTTGAGCTGCTAATTCTCTGTATTGAGCTAATTGCTCACCTAGAGTGGTAGTTAATTCACTTTCCTTTTGGCGCAATTCTTCAGCTTTTTGTTGCTGCTCAGCTCTAACTTGACTAGCATGAGCAGAAAGAGCAGAAAAAATACTAATACCAGCGCTTAAAATGCCTAGGAATCCACCGACCCCCATAACCCTTGAGAAAGCACCTACGCCACTTGCTAAAGAACTAAACGCACCCTCGCCAACAGAACGTAAAGAACTAAATGCAGAAGTCGCTGCTTTTATAGCTACTGGAATGTTTTTAAACGGTTCTATTAAACTAGTAAAACTATTTTTTAAATTGTTTACTGCATTAGGAAATTGATTTCCTATAAAAATTCCCGCAAATGTTACCAAAACGGGTATAAAAGTTTGTAGTCCACCCAAAGCATTTGCCACTTCTAAAATAGATGTAGCAAAACTAAGTATAGTTTTTACAGCGCCTGAACTAATACCTTTTGTAAAGAAGGCTTCAAACTGAGCCGTAAGCCCCGCTATTTTACCTTCAATAGAATCAAGATATGCCGCATTTTCTCTTGAGGCAGAACCAAAAGAGTTCATAGCGACTTCACTTGCACCAACCGCGCTATCAAAGTTTGAAAGCACACTGTTTACAACGTCTCATTTGTATTAAGTTAATATAATTAACCGTAAATAAATTTAGCTAACTCCTTTTTATAAGAACCATCTCTAAACGTCCAATATGGCAATCTCAATAAAGGAATATTATTATTTTTACAATATTTATTTTTTATTTCATCTCTTTTTTTCTGATTTAATAAACACTCTTCATCTGTTTTTTGCGTGGTTGTAAAATGAAATATGCCGTCCACTTCTATTAGTTTTAAATTAGAATCTTGTTTAATACAATAATCAAACCTTAATTTTCTTTTATAAACACAATCATCAAAAGAAAATTCTTTAATATATTTTATATTATTATTGTTCAACCAATCTTCTACCAAAAACATTATAGAAGAAGTAGCTTTTGTACAAACCGTACATCTTGTTTGTCCTCTTAAAAAAGAAGCTAAACTTACTGTAAAAAATTTCCCACAACCACACTTCATAATTAAATGTTTTTTATTTGTATCAATTTCTTTTAAACAACACGACAGCTTATTTCTAACAATATAGTGTTTAATATTATAAATAAAATAAGGATTATCCCATTTGAAAAACCGAGTTTTTAATTTGTTATACCTGTTTAAAGATAAATAACTTATAACACTTCTATACCCTTCCTTGTTTTCAAACGGCAATAACTCTTTAATATTATTATACTTATCAAACAATGGAATTAATTCCAAACTTTCAAATGTCTTTTTAACGTATTCTATCTTGTGTTGCTTATATTCATGAGCTCTTTTTATCGAGCATTTTTGACAAGTACAACATTCACTTTCTAAAAAATGATACAAAGTCTTTGGATAAATTTCCCCACACTTCTCACAAACAAAAAACAGAGGGCTTTTATTTGCGTTTATATATTCTTCACTAATCAAAGACGTATTTTTATGCATTATTTTAATATAATGTCGTATATTTTCTATGGTGTAAGGATTATACTTAGAATATCTTTGAAACTTATAAGTATTACTCATTTTTATTGCTTCCTTTGATAATAAATACTTATAACCTTCACCATCTACACAAAAAATTTTATCCTTTATTCTTCGGACGTTTACATATCCATTCTTTAATAATTCTTTAATTTCTTCCATTTTATTTCCTTGCTAAATTTATTCACTCTTATACTTTCATATAAGATTAGACTATATTTTTATCACAATATAAAATCGTAATAACTGGCTCTTTCCACATAAATACTATGTGTACCCTACTTGCTTCGTCTATTAAAATAGCTTATTCTATTATATAATAGTTACATTTATTAATTCTTATAAAAACTTATTAATTCTTATAGAAACTAATTGCTTTTGGTAGTCGTTGAACCTTATTCTATATTTCAATAGAATCTTGGCTGCGGATTGACCATATATCTTTACGCTTTTTACCATACTCTAGTTAGTTACTCTAAACCATTGAAACATTGCTGTCTCAACTTGGTACGCAAAGCTTTAGGCTTCCATGTCTTTTACACAGAAATAGTAAACCACTCTATCTTCCCCGCAATTTAGCCAGTACGGGCTTATGTTGCAAAACCTGGGTTTTCTTGTTTGTTAGCTTTTGCTTTCACAAAAGAACGGATTATATTTTAATATTGTTCAAAACAATACCGCAGACTCTTTCCATATATACATATGTACTCTACTCGCTTCGTCCATTTATATGGCTTATTCTATCATACGATAGTTACATTTGTCAACTTAAAGTCAACTGCTTTTGATAATCTCTGAACCTTATTCTATATTTCAATAGAATCTTGGCTGCGGATTGACCATATATCCTTATACTTTTTACTATATCTTAGTTAATTACTCCAAGCCCCTAATATATCACTATATTAAGTTAGTATATAAGGCTCTTAGGCATCCATGTTAAACACAGATAAAAGTGATGAACCTTTTCTTTCCCGCAATTAAGTCTGTCCGTGGCTCAACCCTAGAGTCAACCACCTATCAAAGAGGCATAATAATTTTTAGTATTCTGGTCTAACGTATCCCAAATACCAGATAATTCCGAAAAAATTTCAAACGTAGATTTTAACTGTCCACCAGTACCCATTAGGGTTATACCGATTTTGTTAAAATCTTTTTCCATAGAGGCTAATAAGTCAAGGTTTTGTTCCCCTGAATCATCCATAGCCTGTAAATTCAATGTAATGGTTCTTAAACCACGAGCAACACGACTTGCTTGCCCAGGCATCATCTCGGTGCCTGCTGTTAGTACATTATATTAATAAAGAATCGTTACTTCTTTATGAATTGCACAAAACAATTCCTTACACTTTCATGTAAGATTAGATTATATCTTGTTTATAATAAAATATAAACTGCCCCGTTTCCCCGCACTTGCGAGTATGCTATATTACAATAGACTTACTAATCGTTGAACTTTTTTCCATTGTCTATGGAAACTTAGCTGCGGATAACCCAATATTTATTTTTGTTACTATACCAAAAACATTACTTTTTGCCATCATAATATTACTATTATAATTTAGTAAATAAATCTCTAAGGGCTTCCCCGTCAATTAGAGGCATTTTACTAGACCAACTATTTTAGCCTAATGTTTGTTCCATGCTATTCCCAGCTTGCGCCATCGTAGCGGCAACTTTAGGAACAGCCGTGGCTAAATCACCTGAAGATACTGCAAACTTATTTGCTACTTCGTTTACAGCGTCTACAATATGCTCTGAATCTGCTGCTGTAATATTAAATGCTTTCATTTGAGAAATCAAGAAAGCAGCAGCGTCACCAGCACTTACTTCTTCATCAGCAACATTCTGGAACATAGAAGCAACTTCAGCCAATTGAAGAGATTCTACATCATTAAAACCAGATTTAGTAAATTCAGTTGCAGCTTCAATTACTTGTGTAGCCGTTCTCGCAACCTTTTCACCAACCTGTAAAGCTCTATTGCCAAATTGCTCTAGTTCAGCACCCGTCATGTCACTGACTTTTCTTAATTCTGTCATAGCTGCGTCTAATTCAAAAACAGAAGACACACCTTTTCTAAAAGAATTGTAAACAGAATCAATTATTTTTGTACCAATTTGCCATCTTGAGTTCTTATCAATAATACTGCTCAAGGACTGACTAGTTTTGTCCATGGCTTTATTCATTTTATTGAAACCAGAAGTGGCAGATTTAGTACCAGCGTCACCAAATTTAAAACCCTTAAAGTTTGAAGCAAGCTTATTAAGCTGTCCTTGTAAATTGTTTTCATCTAAAAGGGCTTTAACGTTAATACTATAATTATTACTTCCTGGCAAATAAACCACCTCATTATTGCCATAAGATTATTTCTTTTTCAAATTCCCACTAACCCTATATTTTTTCATTGTTGAAGCGGCGATTAAAATAGAATCAGAAATATCATCATCATTTTTAGAAGAACCAGGAGACACAAAAATTAAATTCAGATTAAACATCTGATTGGCCAACTTAATAGAGTTTTCTTTTAATTTATCCCTCTTTTGGTCAGCTCTGTCCCCACTAAATATCCCAATATTTTTCCTCCAAGTAGAAACAGGAATAAAATCTATCATTAAATCAGGATAATCTTTTTTAAACAACAACAAAGACCCCTGTACAGCCCCTAATTGCACCAAAGTTTTCTTCCCTTTTTGAGAAAATAAGGGCACATCTTCTACTACTAATCTATCTGGACGATATTGTTTAATTACATCATTTAACTGTGTAAAAATATCTACTATTCTTTCACGCCAATCTTCATGTTTACGCTTTGGCACAATTTTACCATAAGCCAATAATTCATCATTAAAAAAAATGCTCCAACCAGTACAATTGGTTGAAGCATCTACACCCATAATTATCATTTTGTTCCCCTATCTCATTTCTATTCCCTGTTGTTCCATTCCTTCATAAAACCACTGTTTTAGTTTTCCACCATCTAATTTAGCAAGCAAAGGAGTGAACGCATTTCTAGCGCCTCGCCATGGGCCATCACCAAAATAAGGGCCCGATAACCCCTCATAAATAATTTCTGCTAAATCTTTTGTCACACTGCCCGAATATGGACTACCATGCTGATAGATTGATTCATTTACAGTCATCTTAGAATAGTCTTGTTTAAGTTCACCCTCAGCCCCATGAGACAAAGAATTGACCTCTGTTACCCAACTATCCCTAAATTGTCCTGTTCGTTGATAAACACTAGGAGCATAAGAGCCATAAACAATATCATCTATTTCCATTTTATATTCTTCCAACATTTTATCCATAACATATTGAACGGCTTTTTGAACAGGAATCCGAAATAAATTGTAAAACTCAGTAGGATTATTCGCAGGCATAATTATTCCTTCTTTAATAACTCGTCAGATAAATTCATCTTACTAGCTTTTTCTGCCTGTTTAAGAACCTTTTTCCAATTTACTTTTTTACCACTCTCAATAAGCTTTTCTAATTCTTTCAACAACTTGCACACTTCCTTATTGGGATTGGTTTCATGTTCAATATATTCATCAATCTTATCAATGTTGCGAATATGGGACTCAATCTCATCAATATATCCATTTGCCCAAATGGTTTCAAAATCCAACCCTGAAATCTCATCATCTGTTAAATCGGTACAGAATTTTAAAATTAAAGCGTGTTTGGAAACCTCTCTCACGTCATAAGTATCATCTAATTGAATTAAAACATCACCAATATACTTAATAACTTCCCAAGTCAAAAAAGGAATAATCTCTATTTCCAAATCCTCTAAATAAATATTCGCAGGACGTTTTAGTTCTGCAATTTTTCTTACCTTTTTTCCCATGCGTTTCACTTCCATCATATGTAATGCGGGAAAATCCCGCTGTTTATATTGACATTATACTAATTTTCTGTTTAAATGTCAATACCTTTATTTCGTATTGGCAATAATAGCCTCTACTGTATTTCTTACCCAAGCATCATAGTCTGCTACGGTTGATTTAATAGCATTTTTAATTTCAGTGCTTGCAATCTGTTCAAACGCATTTTTGGTAATCTCAAAAGCCTGTTGTTGTTCTTCAATATCAAACTTACCATCAGCTTTTAAAGATTTAACATAGGTTTCAGAAGTTGTTACAACAATATCTTCTAGCATAGAATAAGCACGACTTAAATATGTATCCACCGTTTCATTTTCAGTCTTACTCTTTAGCCAATTTGTTGCTTTCTTGACCCCATAAACAATCAAAGCAGACACCAATGGAACCGTAACAGTAATAATTGTTTGTAGCGCAGTCATAATAACATCATTAAAACTTCCCATAACATAGCCTCCTGTTAAAATTATTATTACTTAACAACTAGTCCTTTTAAAGTGTTGATACACTCTTTACATAGTAGAAAACAAAAGCCCCAAACAACACAATGGTAATAAAATTCTTTTTCAAAAATCCCAAAATATCAAATTTACCCTTTTCATCCACTTCTTCTACTTCATTCTCTATCCTCATTAAATTCTCTTCCATTTTTTTAACTACTTCTCGGTTATGCTCTACGTCTTTTATATTTTGTTCCAACAAATAATTAGTTTTCATCATTGTTTTATTTAATTCGCTCAACATATTATTGTTGTTTTTTACCATTGTTGTTAGATTTGTTATTTGAACCTCTGTTTTCGCTAAACTTGTCTCGGCTTTCCCCAATCTCTTTTCCAAATTTCGATAATCGTTTTTTATATCTGTAATCCCATCCATCCTCTTCCCCTCCCCTTTTTATATTTATTATCAAAAATGCCTAGTGCTTTCTTCATTCTGTATTCAATTCTTATCATATCTTTCGGCTCTATCTCTCCTAAATACTGTAATAATTGTCTTTCTTCCACTGGCATTATTTGTTCTGTTAAAATTGTATTAGATTCCTTCCACAAAAAAGGATATTTATTAACCTCTAAACTATAATGAGTCGGAAGCCATGTCTTTTGTTTGCTTGTTAAAGGGACACACAAGAACACCGTGCTATAGTGACAACTATAATTATTACCCACTATTAAAACTGGGCGCACACCAAACTGTATACTCCCCACTCTTTTCCCTAAGTCAGCTAAATAAATACCTCGCCTCTTAATCAACATTTTATAATTTTTCCTTTTTTACATAAAACTCTCCGCTTTTACGTCTTATACCTATTTTAACATAATCAGGGACAATATCATAAGGGTTCGCCACAGCAATAACCCTATTTTCATAATCAACGTACAACTTCCCCTTTTTCTCAAAGCGAACATTGCAATATCCTTCAGGTATTTCTTTTTTTGTCCTTAGCGTACAATTATCTTGTGAATTAGTTGGAATCACTTTGTTTTGAGTTCTACAAAATCTTGAAAATGGACAAATGTCATTAGACTTTTTGCAAAATAAATACAATCTACCATTTTCATCTTTATAATAAACATAAGGACACATACAATCACTCTCTTAATATGTATTTGTGGGAGCTTATGCCCCCACATTAAAAATTATTCTACTTCCACCGAAACAACGGCCTCAACTTCGGGTTTATCTGTGGCAACAATCTTAAGGTTAGCTTTACCAGCAGTAGACTTAGCGGTAATCTTGCCAGTATTATCAACAGTGAAATAAGTTTCATTGTCAGGTGTGAAGGTCAGGTTGGTGTTGTCTACAATAGAACTTGCCACAATGCCACCATATACGGCATAAACCTGTAGTGTTTCCGTTCCACCCTGAGCAATACTGATTTCGCCACCGTTAGCAACCGCTAGAGCCTTCAAACCATCAGTCCATTTAGCGCCACTGATAACTTCTTTGATAATAGCATAATAACCATTATCTTCACAACTTGTGCCAGTGTAAACAGCCAATGCAGAACCGGTTAGGTCAGAAGTAGCAACACCATCAGAGGTCAAAGATAATTCCTGACTACCCGCAAGTTGGTAGCGAGGAATTTCAATAACCAGAGAACCTACACGAGAAGAAGAGTCAATTACTTTAGTTTCGTTGTCAGCTTTGAATAGACCCATGGTCAAGATAGCAGTACATTCAGCTGGAATCATGTTAGAAGGCACTACGAACTGACGCATACCAGAGTTCTGAGTATTGTATTTTACACAAACCACAGTGCCCACTGGTAGATTAGTAGCAGTAGCATTCTTACCAGTAAATGTAATCTTCTGCCAATCATTTTCACCAGCAATACGATAATAACCAACAACGCCCCAGTTAAACAGTTCAGCAGGAGTACCGCTTACAGTAATCGTGTTTTCTGTTTCAATGGTTACTTCTTCCGTTGTTAGAATATTGCCACCAATTTCAATAGTACCGCCTACGTTTAGTGCCAAATATTCCAAGCTAAACAAAGCATCTGTTAAAGTTAGTGTAAAAGAAGAATCGTGAAAATAGCGCCCCAATAGCGGGTTGGACTGACCACCACGAACATCTTCGCCAGTTACTTCCACAGAAATACTATTTTCTGTTAAAGTTTTAGAACTAGCAATCAAATCACCTTGGTTGTAAAGGTCAATGTTACCTACACCAGCCAAAATATATTTTGCCATGAATATTTCCTCCTATTAAAATCATTATTATCCTTGGATTGACATACCTGAAATTTTATCAGTGAACTCTTTAGCCCCTATAAAGATTTCAGCGTATTTGTCTTTCTTTTCTTTTATAATCCAATGCTCGGGCGGTGCTTTAAACTTAGCCCCTTGAATCCTCGCATTTTCTTTTATTTGATAATCAATTTTATCCACAGTTATAGCAAACAATCCATAAAAATCGCGAATAGTTAAATTAAACACTTCCTGTTTCTTATATCCCGTTTCACTCATAACTGCTAAAATTTTCTTTTCTAATGGAACCTGTATTGCATTTTTGTTTTTTAATCGCATATAATCTTCATACAATTCTTTTACATCATTATTCACAATGCGATCATCATAATCTTCAATATTTTGATATAAAATAATTCTTTTAATATCATCAAAATCTTTTGAAGTTATTATAGTTCCGTCTATATCTAAATAAATATCATTCTTTTTATTCCTGCGCCAAACGGCTCCAGGAACATCTAAAGAAAAAAAGTTAATTAACTTTTGCGTGGGCACATCAAAATGCAAACATATTTTCAATATTTCTTGAAAAGACATTAACAATGAAAATTCGCCATTAGTAGCAAAAGTCAAAAAAAGAGAATATAAATATTTCAAGTAGGACATTTGAATAATCTCAACACTAGCTGTCGCATTTTTGTCTATATGCAACATGCCTTGACCTCTTTCAAATTCTTTTATATTCTTCAACAATACTGGATAAATATATATCGTTTTTTTTGCTTTTGTTATGTATGGAATTGGTTCATCAAAAGGAACATATTGTTCAATTAGCTCATCTATCCGCTTTTTATCCACAACAAGTGTCCTCTTTAATGTTACTCAAATTCGTAGCCATTACAATAGCTGTTCCTGTAAACGTTTTATCGTTTCCCAAAACCATACGCGATTGACTGAAAGAAGAAAGTTCTCTGTTAAATTGAAAATAACCTATACCACCAACATCTGCGCCATTTAATGTTTTCATAATTTCCATTTCCATAACATCAGACCGATTGCAAGGTATTCCGTTATACTCAATTAAACTTATCTTCCCCCCATATAAAACATCTATTTCATAAGTCACCACAGCTCTTAATTGATTCATAGGCACGCTATAATACCTATAACATTTCAAAATCGTTGTGGATTCATATATCATATCTTCAACCAATGGAGTTAAAAACACATTATAATCTACTTGATTCTCTTGATTCTTCCATATCATGTCTGATTTTTCAGACAAGGTTAAATCTTTCTTGGATAAACAATCATAAGTAGGATATTTTAATATTTTCCATATGTTTTCATTTTCCATTAATTTTTCAATAATAGCATAAGGAATAGAAGGAAGGGAGGAAAATTGATTAAAAGAACCCGTAGGCGATAAACACTCACTCATTCGTTACCCTCCCTTAAAACAAAGGTAATAATTTAATTTGTTTCTTTAAAACAACATCAGCAAACGAAAATGTTATATCCAAAGGAGTCGTACTCGGATATAAACATTGTAAAGTATATTGATTGTTACCATTTTCTATAAAACGATAATAATTATCAGTAGCACCACTTAATGTTACACTTACTTTATTTTCTGTTTTTTCACCGTTTAAACAAACCACAACAGAAAAATCTTTTGTTTCGTTTTGCTTAATTTGAACAATGTCTGGAACCACTACAATAGAATATTGTTTAGTCACTTCATCTACTATACTAATATCAATAGTATCACTCACCAATGGGTTTTCTTTCAAGGTAACCTTAATTTGTGTAACGGTGCCAATATCACCCGTTAGTTCAAAATTACCCTCTTCGTCTATTGTAGAATTACTATCCAAAGAACACCATACTAAATCTCTATCTACGATTTCGCCATTGCACTTTACCTCTGCCTGTAAACTACCTTTATATCCTTTTATCTGCTCAAAGTTATTATCCAATAAATTTATTGTATATACATATTGTAAAGAACTGGCTACATTATTCTCTAAATCATCGTCAGGATGAATTTCATCTAAAAACAAATCAAAGTATAACAAAGGAGTGTCTTTATCCACATAATTATTCTGCATATAATTGTTATACCCAGTTATTTTATAAGGACGCTGATTAAACAAAAACCTCTGATTTACTTTCCATTGAATAGTTTTTTCATTTCCCTGAATAATCATTACAACATGATTATTAGGAGTAATAATATCACCAGAAACTTGAGGGCTTGGCGAAGAAGCCGTATAATCCAAAACACAAGGAATAGAGATAATAGCACCGCTAGTAGGAGAAACATATTTAGCAAAATTATTACAACGTCTAACAATAATAGATTTCACAACTGAATTATATTCATCATTAAAAGTTGTTATCCAATAATTATTATCAAAATTATAATATCGTCCCTCTTGCGTTATGTGCTCTAGGCTACGAAAAATAATCTTTTTAAAATCGTCCCCACTCTTGCGTCCCGTAGTAACTTCATCAATTACATGATTTAGACGTGCCTCTATCTCGCAAAACTTAAAATCTCTAAAAGGTGTCTCCTCTTTGATTTTATAAACCGTTGTAGTGTTTTCCCATTGAGCGTCTATAAGAGATTGTAAATCTTCTCTATATTTATGGTTTGGATTTACAGCAATTTCACTAATATAATTGTTATAAAACCTCAAACTCATTGTTTTCTTGTCCTCTTTCATTCACAGAATGAATTGCTCTCATTACAATTCTCTTTACCATCTTATGTTGAATCTCTAATCCACTTTCATAAAGCCCCACTATACTACCCAATACCTCCACGTCCACTAAATCCATTTTAACATACCCTTTAAAAATGGGTATCAACGTTTCTAAATAATCCATATAAGAATTTTCTGGGTGTTCTTCGTATAATGGAAGAATTTTATAAAGACTCGCAATAATTCTCTCTTTAATTCGTTTGTCCATCTTTTCTCTCCTTATTTCATACCAAACCACTATAATAAGGAAGCTCTTCTAAGTGGTCAAACTTATATTCTGTAACATCTTTAGAAATCTTTTCTTTAAGTCTATCTAAATATTCACTTTTCTCTTTAAGATTATTGCTCTCTGCATAATGCTTAAAATCAGAATCATTCAAATGTAAATTTACATATCTTGTATCATTTGTTAAGCTCTTAAACCATTCATAAACCAAATAATCAGACAGTATTACTTTTTCTGAATTTGCCAAAGTCAAGAGAAATGAACGAGACTCACCATCATAATCCAAAGATTTCAAACAATCATGAAAATCATAAATAGCTCTTATCAAAAAACCATCCATATATTCTTGAAAAATAGACATGTCTTTTTGATAAATCCAATCAATTTTATAATCTCGAATTATAACCAAGGCCAAATCTATAATTTCGTCAAAAGTGGTTCCCATCCATTAATCACCTTCTACATCAAGAGGTTCCAAATCCATATAATTAATCCCGGTTAATTGTCCCAACTGAATTAAAATATTAGCATCTACACTTTCTTTGTTCATTACTTTGTTTGCAACCATATCAGAAATAATTCTCTTTTGGTCAATAGGCGCACTCTTATACACTTCTAAAACATAAGTAATATCATGTTTCAACAAATCTCTTAATTCAGAGTCAGACAAAATTTCTTCATACATATAAGACAAATCATTTTCTTCAACAAAATCAGCGTCCGCAATGTATACCAAACCTTTTGTAATAGCGTTATGAGAGTTGTTCACAATTTCTCGCGCTTCTTTTTCAGGAAAACTTCTACGCGCAAACTGCCCTTTTAATTCATAAATCCTATGACCCTTAAGATTTAATGTGCCACAAGTTAAATTAACAAAGGGAATATTCTTTTCAACAACCTTACTCTGCTTGGATTCTAAAACAACTGCTTTTTGAGCGTTTAACTGCGTGATTAAATCCATTTGAGATTTTAGCTGTTCTTTGAGTTCTTCAATCTCTTTTTTTAATGCGGCAGACTCATCTGCTTTTTTTGTCGCTTGTTTATTAGCCATGGATTTTGGTTTTGTTGCCTTTTGAGTATTTTTAATTTCTTCGCTTGCCATTCCTTATATTCCTTTCTTTCCATATAAATATATAGGAGAGAGATTTTTCCCTCTCCTATATAAAATTTTGTTAGTCAGTGATTTTGTAGATACCGCCGTATGCGCCAGACGCGAAAGCAAAATCAAAGTCTTTACGCATTGTAAAGTTCTGCGTAATATCTGCGTTATCATAGAACTGATTAGAGTTCGTCAGAGAAGTAGATACAGCACCTTTAACTAGTTTATCCATAGCAGGACTAATAATATAGAGCGTATCTGGGTCTAGGGCTAGACCAAAATTACTATAATTACCAGTGGCCACCTGCGGTAAACGTAGTAAATCATAACCATAGAAGTCTTTAACTAGACCAATACGACCACCTTCAGCGTCAAAAATACCACGAAGATTCAAGCTAGCATCGGTAGGCACTTTCATTAGAGCAGTAGCTGTTCCAGCGATAATTGGACGAGCGCCAAAATTGTATGCTTCAACAGTTTCAGCCAGCGTTACCAGGGTTTCAGCTGAGAAAGCACCAGATACATTTAGCTGAGTCGGATAAGTGCTAGCAGTCATGCCAGTGGTTAGAGCATTTGTAGCTTCTTTTGTCATTTCAGTTTCAATAGAATATACAACCAAACGTACAAATTCAGCTAAATCTTCTTTACCAGCAAGAACTTTATACATATCAACATAAGTTGTGATAATATGTTCAATTGGCATTAACTGTAAGTTGCCATCATATTTCTTCTGACGGAAGGTAACTCTTTCACCATGAGCGCCTTTGCTTACAGTATATAGAGTTTTGGGTTTAATTTTGAAGTTGACCAAATCACCATATCCAACATAACGAAGATCGGTATACAGGCCAATACTTGGATTGATAGTAGCTGGTAATACAGCATTGATAGTTGCATCAATAACTGCTAGTGCCGCAATAATGTTCACATAAAATCGCAAGTTTTATGCAGTCTTACTCGCTACCAAAGCAGACCTCTTATGCTTTCACATAAGTTCAGACTATATCTCCTTCTTGTATATTACTATGTGTTATATAATAATACAAGAGCCTTATTTTTCTTCCCACATAAGCTTTGGGTTTTACTGTTCCTCAAGAACATAGTCGTTGGAAGTTCTCCATATGTAAGCACACTTAGGAGTTTCTCTGCTAAATACCCATTTACATTCACTTAGGATTTAACCTTATGAATATCCCACAACTTTTTTCTGTTTTCACAACCATTTCAGCTTGTCATTTCTAACTACTGTTTAGGTATGTGGGCTTTAGGGATTAAAAGCAATTAACAAGGAGTTGTTACACCTCACGGTATAACAAGGGCGATTAATTTACCCAGCCAACATTAGGATTAGAAGCCCAAGACTCTTTATTTAGTTCTGTCCGTTCTAATCCTGCACGTTTTTCTACTTCACGGAAGAAAGCTTTGGAAATTTTATCAGCTTTCTCATCTAAACTTACACCTTGGTCAAATTCACCGAGGGAACGGGACATATTGACCTTGTTATAATGATTGTAGTAGTCTTTGAATGCTACAAAATAATCTACATCGCCATTAGCAAATGTCAAAATTTCATCAGAAAACATCTTCATTATTGGTTAAGCCCCCTTTACATCTTCAAAGTTCTTCTCACAGCGCAGAACATAACTCGGTACAATTTCTCCGCCAATATCAAAGAAATGTTTACCTACAATAGAAAAATAAGCACCAGCAGCGGGAGCCGTTTGAGCAATAGCAAACTTACCACCAGTTCCGATGGTTACAAAGTTATAAGTTGGCTGGTCGGTCGGTGCGGAACCAGCAACAAAACAATTGCCATCTACTTCAATGCAGTCTACCCCAGGATTCATAAAGCAAAGAGACAACGGCTGACCCGCTTTGTTGTAGAAAGTACGAGGGTCATCTAATAGATTCATTTCTAAAGTAGAACCTACTTCGGGTGTCCTTACAACCCAAACACCATAAGAAACTGCGGTTGCAGGAGTTACCGTAAATTCAAAGCCCTCAATGTTCTGATTGGTGTCTTTGTTGATTGCACCCAACACCACCGCAACGCCATTGTCAAGGTCGGTATTTGCTACGCCAACAGCTTTATATGCGTCCACGTTCATGCAGGTGCAGTGCATTGTATTAATAACGCCATGTGTTTTATCTGCCATAATAAATTCTCCTTTTTTCTTAATTTATATTAAAGTCTTCCCCATACGCCTGTACTGCTAGGTGCAGAAACGGGAGCTGAAAAACTCATAATATCTTCTTTCTTTTTCATTTTAGCCGGTTTTTCTTTAACAACTTCAAAAGCTTTAGCCTTAACCATGTTTGACCAACCGTCCATATCTCTTGGGTCACATGCCATACCAGCTTTACGATATTCTTCCAATGCTTCCGCAGGAATAACATCTTTCATTTCTTCTAAGGTGTTTTCGATACAAGCCAACTTTTCTTTTTCCATAACACCTTTACGGAACTCTTTAAGAGCTTTATTCTCTTCTTCCATATCCATAATGATGTTTTTCTTTTCTTTTAATTCTGTCTCTAGTTGCTCAATCATTTCTTTGGCTTTTTCGATAGACATTTCTTCTTTTTCTTCTTCGCACTCTTCTTTAATTTCTTCCATCTTCTGTACTTTGTCTTTCTTCACAGTATCCCACTTAATTTTAGCGTCTACCTTCTTATCGTCTTTGCCAACTTCTACATCGGCTTCTACACGATAACGTTCACCATCTTTTGTGAAAATGATATGGTCTTTTTCAATACTATCTACATATACGCCTTTGCCTTCATGCTCTTGAACTTTCTTAATAACCTCACCCCAGGCTTCGCGTCCTTCGATAGCTAGTTTCTTAGCTTTTTCCATATCTTTCGCCTCCTCTTTCTCATCATCCAAATCTAATTTTTTATAAATAGCTTCTACTTTTTTTACAACTTCTTTTTCATCAGTGGCCCTAGCATAACCCAATGCGCTTGCTAACCCACCGCGATTGTAAACTAAAGTATCACCTTTTAATTGCATAACAGGATATTTAAGTTTTTCGGAGGGCGCTTCTTCCCATCCATCCTCAACAACCATATATACATCTTTAACCAAACTAGACCTGTTTGAAGCTTCCATAATTTTATCTCTCAAATCTATTTTGTCCACATCACCCCACGGGGTTTCAGAAATAGACTCTTTAGATTTGTCTACTTTGTAAATCTTACCTTCCATTAACTTTCTCCTATTATTAGCGAAATCAATTAATTCATGCAATTTCTGATATTTCATATAATCTCTAGCTGCTTGTTCCACACTAAATTTCACAATAGAAGATGTAGCTAACTTACAACTAGGTTGAATATCTTTTCCAAGTAATGTTACACCAACAATATTAAAGCTTGATACAGGCTTGCTATCATCTTCATCTTCGTGATGAACAATAAACTCAACACTAATAGCTCTTTCATTACCATTGTTTTTATACATTTCATAAACATCATTAGCATATAATTTAGAAATTACACCGTCTACAACTGCAAAGGTTCCATTTGCTGTTTCTTCATAACTTATAGTTGCATTAGGTGGAATATACCCAACAATAGCTTCATCTACTTCGTGCCCTCTTACATCTTCTCTGAATCTATCATATCTCGCAACAATATACTTTCCTAAAATTGTCGGTGCATATTCTTTTAATACTTCCAAAGGAATAACAAGATGATGTGAATTAATTCCATCACTTAAAAATTTCAATCTAATAATTGCATTCTCAGAATTATCATCACCGCTATATTTATCAATGACTTGGATAGAAAAAGATTGTAACTTTTTATTCAACTACACTCCCCTCCTTTCATTAAAATCATTATTATTTGTATTTAAATATAGACAAATGTGCTTAAACCACATTATCTAACCAGTAAATCTTAGAATATTTCCAAAGCACTTTACATTTCCTTGCATTAACTTTCTTACAATGTTTAGTCAGACTTTGAAAATTAAGAGCGTTTTGTTCTGGATATAAAGCCGTTACATATCCCCTGTGAGTTTCGCCATTTCCAAAAGTATACTCAACCAAATCTCTGTGTTTAATTCCAAAAACATTGTCTGTCTTAGCCTTACTTTGTCTTCGCATAGGCTTGATAATCCATTCTTTAATTTCACATGTGTCTGGCCGCAAGTCTGTAATACACACAGCATCATTAGAATGTGATTTTGTAATATCCCAGTCAATACGCTTATTAGCTGTATCACCACCACTGGTCAAATACAACAGCCCTAAATTTGACAACTGTTTTCTCAGCCACTTCTTACCTATCATTACATGTTGCGCGTAGTCAAGATTCTTATTATCAGAAGAATTTAACAAAGCAAAGTATTTGTCCATATATAATTCTTCTACACCTTTTGTTTTCTGATGACATTTTGTGCATAATGTAATAAGATTACCAAGCGTGCTTGAACCTTTCAATCTTCTTGGTTTAATGTGATGAACTTCTAATCTACAATTAGATTTTCCACACTCCATACATTTGCGGCCGTCTCGTAAAATTGTAGCTTTGCGAATATTCTCATCCAATCTATTAGATTTTTGATATTGCCACCAATATGGTCTATGACCATCTGTCAATGCTCTTATGTCAATAGCAACATCTTCCAGCCAATAATTCGTTATATTTATCCACTTGTTAAGTCGATTGATAACTCTTATTATTGCTTGCCGTTTTTGTAAAACACTTGGTGCAATTCGTCCCTCACGTTTAGAAGAACTTCGGTTATTAAATCTTGCTGGTCTATATCTCTTGTGATAACGGTGATAACGCCTATATCCACATCTAACGTCCATAAGATGTTTTACATCGTTACGCTGTTCAATGGTTCCTTTAAAAACCACTTTGTTTCGTGTCTGACATTTCTGTACTAATGCAATACCTACATGAAGACCTCCATCATCTATTCCACAACGAATTTCATCTTTATAGATTTCTTTGTCTGGAATTTTCTTTTTAAGTTGTATTACCATTGGATATTTACTAACCAATGTTGCTCGTTTCTTGCGAATAAGAAACCAAGCCTTTTGTTCTTTTGTTGGTGCTAATTGTTTGCCATTAGCATCCAATACAAAAGCATAACTTGTCATTTCTGACACCTTCCTTTCGGAGAATTTTTCTTCGTGCCAATATCGAGTAGAGAACATGTGTTTCCCTGTTATCAATGCAGGACATTAGCATTGTTTCTTGGTTTGCACTCACAGAGCTTCAGACTGAAGATTACATCTAAAGGTGTGTCTTTGCCTTACTACTCAACATAGTTCATATCTGCAACATATCTTTCGATAGTAGCAGTCACTCAGGCTCGAAACCTATTGTTAAGTCATAGCAAAAGACTTAATGTGCCCACTTTTGTCTATGTTTGTATGCGTGTTTCTATATTTTTGAATACTTAACAATTAGTCCTCTCAATCAGAATAATACGGGTAAAATTTTATTGCCGTTATCGTCATAGCACTAGAGCCATCTGAATAATTACAAGAAATAGACTTGACCACATATCTTATCGGCGCATCCGTGCTATGTTTTTTATACATTATCACAGTGTCAACATCCAGCCAAGGTATTGGAATCGTTTGCAATGTCACAGTTTCCTGCATATTTGTTTTCCAATACAATTCAATATCCGCTCTTTCTTGCGCCAAAGCGTCGTTCAATATGTTCTCATATTCTCCGCCAGTCAAAACCAGAGTGCGTTCGCCTATTTTGTCGATGGAAAATGCAGACTGCGGCTTTCTGTTCCGCGCCTCTGCAAAAGCCTGTAGCCCCCCATAATCAACAAACCAGCGGCGCGTAGTTGTCGGAGTCGTATTATAAACACGAACGAGAAAAACATGGTAATATGGTTCGCCATCATACATTGAATTTATTGTTGTGAGTTTTTGTGAATTCTGTGGCGCGTTTGTATAATCGGCAGAAGTATCATATATATATCCACCAGAAGAATACGTTGATCCATCGGCTCCAACGATATCAAGGAACAAGAAAAAGCCATCGCTATCGCTGATAACGCTTGGATTAGAAGAGTCGAACAAATTGCCGTTTATATCCCTAAATTCTTCTGGGAAAACTATACCAACAAGAAACTGATCCGGTAATAGTGACGCTATTTCAGAACTGGATATCTGACAGGTTAAATAATTCCTATCTGCCGCCGTCCCGTTGTATACTCTGCCGCGTTTCAACATTTGCCAACCATTGCTCCAGCCGCCTTCTCCTTTGACGGCGTAATCACTAGGGAAAAATGCGCCAACGCTGTGCGTACGACCATATACCTGTATGTGGTTTTTTACGTTTTCATAGTCGACAGAAACATTCTCTTGAATTACAATATCTTTCAGCGTTTCATATGGCAGCATAACCGAGGCGGTTTCGTCTACTGGAATTGGCTTATAACAAAAAACGCCGTCTACATTAAAATAAATCGCATAGTTTGGCATAATATCACGCAAAGCCGCAAGCATTTCATACGCCGTTGTGCCTGTTTCAAATTCCATATCATATGGAACTGGTTGGATCTCGCCATTCTTCAATCGGCATTCGTCCAAATCGTAATCATTTATGCCGAACCTTTTCAGTATGCGTATCATTACGCCGCGAACATTCTCGCCCTTTGGAATTTGAATAGAAGTGCCACGGGCATAGTCTACTACCCCGCCGCTCATCCCCGTTAATTTAGCCATCATATCAACGCAAGACAAAGATAATGTGTTACTCTCTGCGTCATAATCGCTTTGCGGCGCATTAACAACGAAACGCCCTATCTTGTAAACATTCTCATCGTATACAACAGAAACATCAACAAACGTGGCTATCCAGCTTTCATCGGCAAGACGGTTTATTGGCTTTTCGCCTTCCTCCTTGGAGATGACAAGTTCCAAGTCAACATTGGTGCGCAAATCACTATTTGCGTCCTTGGAGAAATTCATTCCAACGATTTCACCATCGGCAGAATCGACAGTATAAAATTTTGAGGCGATTTTTTGCAGGAAGTCAACATGGAGTTCTTTTTTGATATTCGGCCGCTTTAATATCTCAAGATTAGTTGAATATTGACTTGACATTATTTCCATCTCCCTTCGGCTCGAATATCAACAGATATGTCGTTGCTTGTAGCCACTGACGTTGGAGATAAAAAGCGCCATTCGCCAGTTGAACTAACAGTATTGCTACGAGAACCATATGGGCATTCTATCCAAAAGGCGTTCTGAATTGTTCCAGATATATTCAGCCATTGCTTTGGCGTTTCGGTGAACAAACCACTCGGATACGCTACACCGCCATAATATGAAGATGACACATACAATGCCCCGATGGCTGTTGTAGCCGTGACATTATAACAACCTTGTCTTATGCTACATTCCGATGCGCCACTTGCCCATTTTCGCCAAGACCAGCCATCGGTTTCACCGTATTCAATAACACGGTCTGCTAATGTTTCTATGGTTTCGATGTACGCCAAAGAGAACTCCCCTTGCGGAACATATACCTTGTATACACTATTCACGCTTGGGGCAGCATTCCCCAGCCACATCATCTGCTTTGTTTGCCCGTTCACAAGCACATTACAATTTTTCCCGTTTACGCTTTCGACCTTACCAGAATATATCTTTGTGGAATTGCTGCCCTTTTCTCTGATCATTATCTCCATTGCGTCTAAAAAGTCAGATTGAACGCTCATATCATCACCTCGAATCATAACAAAGCGGCGGCACAGAATAACTCCATGCCACCGCTTTGTATATCTTAATATCTCTTATATGCACGTTGCCTTGCCAACATGACCAGACTTTCCATAAACCCTTGTGCGTCACTTCCGCTACGGACATTCGGAAACGCCATGGTCACGCCGCTGAACGAAATAGTATCTCCGCCGCTTGCAGGAACGCTAGCCAACATCTCTTCCGGTCGCTGTGCGCCCCACTCCCAAAGATTGCGCGTTATCTCTGACGGAAGTACACCATTGCCGCTGCCGATAACGCCAAGCTCTGGGCCATTCTCACCGAACATATGCAAGCCAGCAGACGAATATACCGTGCCGCCAGCATAGCCAGATTTAACCTTGGCATATGCCGCTTGCGCCTCTGAAATCGCGCCGACATCTTGCATATAGCCATATCCGCTCTTTCGGAACACCAAAATGCGTTTTTGTTGAGCTTTAGCCAATGCCTCCGCCGCATCGCGCAGTTTCTCTTGCAACTCTATCTGCTTTTGCAATTCAGAGTTGATTTTTTCTTGCGCAGACTGCTCATCCTCGGCCGCTTTCTTTTTCCATGAATAGATTTTCTCTTGATACTTCCACAGAGTTTCTTGGTTCTCCGCATCTTGCAGATAAGTATCCATTAGCTTTTGCAATGACGCGTAATATTCCTCTGTGCTGATTTGATCCATGGCAAGTTGATGGTCAAGGAGTTTGAGAGCTTCGTTAAATTTTTCTAGGCGTTTTTGAGCCGCCGTTAAGTCTTTTTTGCCGTCATCATTGCCAGATGCATCCGAAAAATATTTGTACAAATCTGGGAACCCATCTTTGACCTGTTTCATAGATAGGCCAAAATTTTGTATCGCATCTGCTCCATCACGATATTTTTTATTGACAGCCTCATAAGTCTGTATAAATTGCTGTTCTTGCGAATTAAGAACAACGCCAGCCTCTTTGAGTTGCTTTAGTGAATTATAATAATTACCCGCCGATGCCATAAGTTCCACAAAATCCTCGTTTTGCGTTTCTGACAATTCCCCATTTTCTTCTAACACGGAATTGTAATTCTCCATAATTGGAATGACATCAGCAATGCCCTTGGCATATACTGTAACAGACTTCGGCTCCCAAACATATGTGTATTTCTTTTGAAGCCGTTCCATTTCAGCTAACGCTTCTTCATATGTGTCAAAAACATCGGATTTATGGGAGAAACTGCCACCAGCACGAGCATAAGAAACGGTATATCCAACACCGACGGCGATTTTCCCAGATTCTGCCTTTTCTCTTATCTCTGTTCGTTTTAACCGGATGTTTCTTTCCAGTTCCTCATTTTGCTTCAACAGAGCGTAATATTCCTGTATAATATCAGACGTAACATTATTCCAAGACATCGATTTAATTTCTTCCATCCGTGCCTTGTTTGTCCCAAGCTCACTATTCAGTCCTTTTAGTTCAGAGCTTAAATCTTCTATAGATTTATTGGAATTTTTTATAGCGTCGATAATAAGTGGAGCAACGGCAACTATTGCCCCTATTGCCAATGAAACCCATCCAAGAGCGGCTTGCAACGCCGTAACGCCGACAGCAGCAGTGCCCGCCGCCGCACCCGTCGAAACAAACGCCGCCTTTAACAACGGTAACGCCTTACTCCCAAGTTGCACAACCATCGTAGTAAAGCCAAGCGTTGTAGCGCTTACTAGCCCAAAACGCGTTATAAACTGACCAACGCCAGTGTTCAATAAAGATAATAGCGCCTTTGTTAGTTTTAGAACCGCAGAAATCAGTTCGTTTGTTATTACGTTGTTTGCTAGGTCTTGGAACTCTGCCTTTAGAGCAGTAGTTTGCGCTTCAAGACCGCCCATATACCTCTCATTTTCTCGCATCGCCGAACCAGAACTGTTTAGAGCCTTATTCGTTGCGGCCGTTGCATGAGAGAAGTTATTCATCAAAGCTAAGAAGTTGTTTAATTGTGTTGTCTATTTGTTAGAGCAGTTCGTCAGGCTGCCCAAGGAAAGTTTTGCTTAATTTTTTAAGATAAGTATCTCGCGAAAAGTCCCAAAATGGGATTCGCAACAAAGTATAACCATTTTGCTCACAATAAGATGTTTTGATCTCATCTTTTCTTCTGCGTTCCTCTAATGTGAAATTCGTAAACATCGGATTTTCATAATAATGTTGACATCCATCAACTTCAATTAAAATAAGACCATTATTCATTTGCACCGCGAAATCAAATGGCAAAACACGTTTGTCCCTACAATCATTGAACCAATATTCGCGAGAATAAACAAACCCATGCTCTCCAAGCCATTTGTCCACCAAAAACTCATAAGACGATTCTTTTCTCGAACAAATTTGACAAAAATGACAATTGTCCTTTTGAGCAATCCAGTGAAACCACCTTTTAGAATATTCTCGGCCGCATTTTGGACAAATAAAACGAACGGGTCGCTCCGAAGCGGTCATCAACTCTTCATCTGTAGATAAAATTTGCGCCCCATCTTGAACTATGCTCGCATAAAGCCTCATGTTGTATGGCTTGAATATATTTTGTTTTTTAAACCTATCCAATGATTTAGTTCTTTTATCTCTTACCATATCATAAGAGGCCCAATATAAAAATCCGTATTCATCACAACATTTGATCTTTGCCTTGGTGTCTTTTATTGCTTCTAATGGTTTATATCCCTTGTCAACAAACATCTTTTCATAGTTCTCTAATTTGCGTATAATTCCCACATCCTCATTATTTGCTGAAACTTTCCTTCTCATGGATTTCCCATGATGTACAGACTATATCTTCGTTGCCGCAAGGCAACGTCAAGGCATTTCCATTTAAGGGATTTTCACCCACCCTTGACTAATGGGCCGTACTCCTGTTGTCGGCTTGAATACCCGACCAATGGGATAGTCGTTGAACCTTCATCCGTTCTGGATGCTTGGCTGCGGATTTCTCAATCTTTACGTATTTTACCATACCATAGTTGTTAACTATGCCGCAAACACATTCCTGCATTTGTTTGGTTCGCAAAGCTCTAAGTAGATTCCCGTCATTTAACCTTGAAGGGGCAAAAGTTCACCCGCGATTGTTGTCGCAATATATTTCTGTGTATCAGAAGATAGACCAGACCATTTGCCGGACAAATCGGAAAGCAACTCATATCCGCTTTTTAATTGTCCGTTTGAGCCTTCCATAGTTAACCCGAGGTCTGAATAAATTTGCTTTATTTTTTCTCCGTTAGAGGAACTACTATCCAAAACGGCCGCCAAGTTGGCCATGATCGTATTCAATCCGCGCGAAGCCTTATTGGCATTTCTTGTTTGCTCGGTCACGGCCACCATCAAGCCGATGGTTTCTTCTAGCGAGTTGCCCATTGCAGACGACGAAGATGCGACAACTTTCAAACCGTTTGCCAAATCTCCCGTCGAAACAGAGAAGGAATTTGCAACCTCGTTAATTGCGTCAGCAAAATGCTGTGCATATTCTGTTGCGTCTTCCCCAGCATGACCAAATGCAATAAGCTGAGAAATAATTATGCTTGCCGCTTCACTGGCGGATGTCGCCTCATCGGATACGTTCTGAAATACAGAAGTTATTTTCGCCAACTGCGCAGCATCTTCATCGCTGAAGCCGTTCTTACGATACTGCGTTGCGGATTCGACCATTTCTGACTATGTTATTTGCTCAACAAATTATCGAAAATAACTCATTTCCTTTTGTTTTGTTCTTCTTGATAAAAGTAATCTTTTTCCTGTTTGTTCAACGGCTTTGCCGCGCCACCATCAAACATACTGCGCCATTCGCCGCCACAAGCACGAACAATAGCACCGATGATTTCCATCACAACGATAACAACAATCGCCAAAAAGAACGTAATCATTTTATTCATACCACCTTTCTGCTCAGATAGTATCACATCAATTATAATTTGTCAAGCATTATTTTTATGCTTTCACATAAATACCGACTATTTCTTCACCCTTGACATAATGCCTATGGAGGGGCTGAACTTTTAGTCTGTTGACACATCCCTATTCGGGACTTCGCAACCAATCTGCCATTCTTGTCCCGAATATTATACACTATTCGGGACAATGGCACTTAGCGTTTTCACACATATGCCATCCTGTTTATTTTTAATGGTTTCCCACATTCACGATTAGGCTTGTTTCATCCTTGCGTTGTAGTTAAACAGGCTTTAGGCTTTACTGGATTTTGAACAGTTCTTAATGCACATTTGCCATCTGTACATTCCGGCTCAAACACAATGGTCTACCGGTTCTTGCAACTTCCGAACACATATTGGAAAGTTTATTTAGGTATTCATCAAGCTGTGACCCGCTCAAATCTGAAACCTTTTGGTATTCGATGGTCGCGGCGTTCAACTCATAAACTTCATCAGCCATCGATTTGATCACATCAACAGCCTTGCTCATAATGGTTTGCGCCTGCTGCCATTCAAGACCCAAATCATTGGCAGCGTTAGACGCTTCCTTTGCGTTTTCAGAAACTTTTTTCACGGCATCCGCCGTGTCTTTTATCTGTTGTGTATCAGTTTCCGTCTTAACTTTCAGCGTTACATCTTTTGCCAGTTCGTTCAGTCTTTTTTGAACTTGCTTAGTTTCAAAATCAACGCCAACAAGTATCTGATAATTTGCACTAGTCTTACTCGCCATCGTTCACACTCCTTTTCACATAAGAATAAGCTATGAGAACCGCGTCGCTAACATCGTCATCATTCCTCTTGCTCCCAAGTGAAAAGAAATTGAGGCTCAACCCAAACAGTTGGTTGGCGCGTTCTATAGATTCCTTTTTGAGATTATCTCGTTTCAATCCTTCTCGCGTCCCATCAAACAACCCAACTGCTCTACGCCAAATCGGCGGAGATAAGAACTCAATTCGTGCATTATATTGGGCACATAAAGCCATTATCATACCTTGCACCGCGCCCAGTTTTAACAAGGTGATTTTACCATCTTTTAATGGCGGCTGCTCATAGCAAATAATTTCTGGTTTATATTTATCCATTATTTTGCAAAAATATTGCCATTGAAACAGAAGGCGGGCATCCCACTCTTTTTCCGCTGGCGGCTTTATTTTGCCGTATGCAACAAGCCTGTCGCCATCAAATATGCTCCATCCAGAACAAGATGTGGAGCAATCAAACCCCGCTACTACCATATTCCACCACCTTGACTAGTTTTCGTAAGTAACATTCAGTGATACCCGCGTAGATAACACTTCTAAGTGCATTTTCTTAAATGCTTCTTGAAAATATCTGTTCATTCCTCTGCGTCCAACAATGCGCAACAATTCGCTCCATGCGTCACGAACGCCAACACCAGAACGCCACGCAGAGCCATACACGCCCTGATAAATTATATTTGCCAGATACGAGCGCACATCGCTACCATCCACGATAGACACGTGTTGACCGTAATCATCGCTCCCATGTTCGTCAGAACCGGTCGACATCAAATCTGGCGCATAAGACAAAGAGCCTTGCGCAACATGGTCGCCACTGTTTAATTCTTTCACCGAATAATCCCACGCTGTAGCAAATTCCCCAGTCCGGTTATAGACCGTAGGCATATAAACATCATAGACTACGTGGCGCACGACTTCGCGGTTTTCATTCCACAATTTCTGCACCACGTAATCTACAACATCTCGCATGGGCTTTCTAAACATCGCAACTAGTTCGTCATCGTTTCTTGCTTTCGGCAAGTTTACTCACCCATTCCGTGATTTTTGGAGTAAGATTTTTCAATACAAGAGAAAAATTGTGTTCCAGCGAACGAGCCTGATCAATAGCCGTTTCCAACTCATACATATTACAAATAGTGGTTTTCACATCATCGATCAACCCGCTCATTTGCAGTTTCTCATGCCCGATTTCTGCCAATGTTTTCTTATCGACATCGGTCGCATGAGCAAGAATAAGCATATCCGTTACCGTGTTCCTCTCAGCCCAATCGTCTATGTTGGCGACAGCCTTAACGATTTGTGAGATCTGCGCATACGTCAGATAATTAGCACAGCGAACATCATACTCTTCAAGCAATACAGGCTCAAGAACTTTTATCTCTTTCATCCATTTATTCCTTTCGTTCTATAAAAAATATTACGCACCCAGCAATTTTTTAGCCGTAATTATCCCAACGAGAGCAACGACTATTAGCCACGGGAAATATTTTTGAATGGCAAGCATAATATCGAACTTGCCTTTGTCATCGACCTTTTCAACTTCGGCCCTAACAGCCTTGATGCGCTCATCGATATCCTTGATTTTCTTATCCTCATCATCAAGCTTATCGTCTTGCTCTTTTTGCTTGCTCGTGATATTAACCAATGTTTCCTTGAGCGCCTGTAGCGTATCGTTCAGTTTATCCGTGGCCTTAGTGTTACGGTCTATCGTTTCTTTCAGATAAGGCATTTCGGTTTCAAGCCCAGTTACCCGATTTTCCACCTTGCCCAATCTCTTTTCTATTTCTCTATCCGCATCTGGCATTCTTGGCACCCCATTTATTCTATAATTTTATATGCTCCTTTTACTTTACGTACTTTAACATAAGCTGGAGTATAATTAAGGGTGTTTTTTATTTTGTATGTACTATCTCCGATATCAACATACAAATATCCGCCCTTGACCATTCTGACTAGATATGTGCCTTTTGGCGCAACGAAAGACAATTTTACCTTGCAATCATTGGGCATTTTCACGTTTGCCCTCCACGCATTGTCTTTTGTACAAAAGTACATAAATGGACAGACTTCATTGGTTATCGAACAGATATTTTTACTAACATATTCGCACATATACAATAATCAGCCCTTAAAAATTCCCCTCTCCACAATTCGCAGAGAGGGGAATAAGAATAAATTACGCCACAGTTACTTTTATGATAGCAGAATCCAATGCGGGGTTATTGGTAACAGACACAGAAATGTATGCCGTACCCTCAGCCGTTGCCGTGATAACACCAGAGGTACTTACAGTCGCACCAGAGCCACTGTCTACAGCGAACGTCAGGTCGGCATTGTCCATCAGTTTAGGAGCGGTTATACCGTTCTGGATCGCATAGACGGAAATGGTTTCCGTATCACCATTGGCCAATTCAACTTCAGGATTAACTGGAGCTAGCATTGTAATGCGCTGCGTCCAGTCATCGCCATAAACGACTTCGGTCATGGTGCCGTAGGTAGAATCGCCAGCACAAGATTCGGCATCAACGGCCAGCGCGTTACCAGTCAGCGGGACAGTCGCCGCAGAACCAGACGCGAAAGACAGATCCATGGAGCCAGACAATTTGAAACGCGGAATGTCAGTGATAAGCTGACCGATCTGCGCCGCATTAGAAATGCTGTTGCCACGACCAGCCTTGAACAGTTGGTTAATAATAACGAGGTGGATTTCAGACGGCTGATAGTTGGCAGGAATATCAATATGCCGCGCATTGTTGTCCTGATACCAATACTGCACACAATATTTTGCGCCAGCCACAGCGCCCGGAATGGCCATCGTATAAGTAGCGCCAGAAGCAGTCAGCGTACCGATGCTCCATTCGGTGTCGGTGGGTAGCTTATACCAACCGATCATCTGACCTTGGAACGCAACCGGGGTCTTAGTGACAGTAACACGGCCAGCCGTCACAACGGTAAGTTCCTCATCGTTCAGAACAAGACCGCCCTGCTGAATGTCAACGCCTAGGTTGAGCGCGACGTATTCTAGCTTGAACAGCGCGTCCGTCATTGTGATAGAAAGATTTCCGTCATGGAAGTATTGGCCTAAAAGTTGGTTCCCCGCGCCGCCTCTGACCTCCTCCGCAGTCGTAGAGAAACTAAAAGAACTATCAGATAGAGTTTTTGCCATGCCCAACAGTGAGTTGTCCGAGCCAAGGAGTAGCGCAATGCCGGGGCCAGCAGTAAATTTATCCATAAGTTTTCCTCCTTATTTATTTGCTAAGTTTTGCATAATAGATTGCACAGGATTTGAAGTCGCCGTTGCCACTTCTCCTGTCCCACCCATTGATTTATTGTATTGCTCAACAGAAGTAACATATCGATCAAAGCGGTCACGCTTTTTACGATAGACCCAGTGTTCAGCGTCTTTCCCAGAATAAAGCATTATTGAACGAGTAGTTTCAAAATCCACTTCTCCAACGATCTCCTCAAACAAAATTTGATGAAATCTTAAAGTCATAGAGTTTTGTTCTTTGGGCAAAATCCCAGTATGCGCCGAGATTATAGCCTTTCTACGCTCTAGATTTGGGATGTCTATATCTCTATTCCTTATTTCGTCCTCTTCTCGCATCGCCCTTGCCAAATCTGGGTCGATATATCTATCATCATAATGATAGATATTTTGATAAAGTATTATCTTTGAAATGTCATCAAATTGTTTTGCCTTGATAGTATATCCACGCTCAATGTCATAGATGTACGGTTTTAGCCCATCGTCCAGTCTTATATCCCACTTCGTTATTCCAGCACAAATCTCCAACAACGTAGACAACATTGATAAGCCATTTTTATCGTGCGGGAAATAATAACTAACCAAAAATTGCAAATACGACATCCCGATTATTGCCGGAGATGGTATGGAGTTTTTGTTTATCTGCAAGATTTTAACACAAGACAAAAACCTTGCGCTATTTGACACCAAAACTGGCGTAATATAAACGATTTTATCTCGTTCTATTGCATAGGGCACCGGCTCATCGACCTCAAAATAAAGGGCAGAAATCTCCTCAATGTTCAAGGCCACAGCCAGAATCCCCTCCCGTATCGCCGACCAATGTTGAAATATATAAACATACGCCAGTAAATGTCTTGGAGTTCCCTATGACCGATTTCGCCCCATCATATCGCGACATATCATTCAAGAAAGTCAGTCTCCCCACGCCGCCCACATATGCTCCATTCAACAACGACAACACACAATGAACGAACAAGTCCCCACGGCTTACCGGATACCCGTCCATGTCGACCAAAGACATTTGCCCGCCGTAAAGGAAATCAAAAGCATAAACGACCGTAGATGTATACAATTCCTCTGCGTGGATATAATAATTATAACATTTCAATACACACTTCGATTCCGCTATAGCATCCTCGATTAAATTAGTCAAAAACACGCCATATTTTTCTTGCTTGCCGTTTTTCCATACTAAAGACATCTTTTCATCAAAGCTCAAATCTTCCTTAGACAGCGCATCATATCCGTTGTATTTTAACATCTTCCACAACATTTGCGCCTCTTTCTTATCTGACAACGCAAGAAATTCCATTATCTTGTATGGAATATAGGGTAATGTGCCAAGATTTGCGTACATACTCTCACCCCTTACCCAAGCATACTTTTGACCGATATTTTCCGTTCAAACAGGTCATCGCCACTGACAATATCCAAAACGACATCCTCAGTAGAAGGATGCAGGCCAACGATGACGAACGAACCATCATCTTGTTTCTCGATGGAAACAGCATCGCTAGATGTCGATATGTCTGCATCAGCCGCAGTCATTTTGCCGTTTTCGCAAAGATATACAGAGAAGTTTATCTTTTCTCCTTGACGAACCACGTAAAAATCAGGGTCAACAAGTAGGGTTTTTGCGCCAGACGAAGTGCTTGAAATCTTAACCTCTATGCTATCATAGACATCCGGATTGCCAATGAGATATAAGAGCAATTTCGCAGATTGGCCTTCTTTACCAACAACATCAATTTTGCCCATCTCTGAAACCTGTATCACAGTGTTATCACTAGATTCCCAAATAACAGGACGTTCAACTTCGTTGCCATTCAATATCACGCTATATGGCAAAGCATCGGTAGAAACGCCCTTGCCAAGAGAAATATCCCCCGACCCTATCTTGATGCTATAATCAAACGTGCCGTTATCAGCCAATTGCCGTTCAAGGTCGTCGGCATCATGTAGTTCGTCAAGGAACAAATCCAATTCAAAATATGTCGGGAAATCATCGGTTAGGCTATCATTCAAGGCATTCTGATACCCAAGAAGCTTGAACGGACGACCACCAAGAATATATCTGGTATTCAACTTGAACAGCCTTCTCGTTTCATCATTTCCTTGCACCTTAACAACGGCATGATTATTCGGTGTCAAAATATATCTGCTTATCTGCATATTGGCGGCAGCCATATCATAATCAACCACACAAGGGATACTGAAAATCCCGCCATTCTCTGGGTCTACAATACGCAGAAAATTATTACAGCGCCTTATACCAACATCTTGCGCAATACCATTAAATTTTGAATAATCGTGTACTATCCAATAACAACCATCAAAAAGGAAGTATTGCCCGCGGATACAATTATGATAGATGTCGCGGAAATACAACTTCATAAAATCACGCTGATCCTTCTGTCCGCTTGTAACATCTCCAACAGTTGTCTTGACCCAAGCTTCAATACACTCATAATCGTTTGAGCCAATGCCCATCTGTTCCAATATCCGTCCACCATTTTCTGGAGTTTTTGCCGCGCTATTGTCCCAAGCCTCATCTAGAAAGGCCTGCGCCAAATCACAGTACATATCATGCGGACTTTCGGTAAAATTTCCATAATATTTCATACCCATTGGCTCTCACCTCTTTACAACATATTTATCATATGAAAAACAACAGATTTGACCGTTCTTTTCGACAATGACATCCCAGACTTAGCCAGCCCTTGAAGAGAGTAATAAATATCCGTTTCGTTCATGCCTAGATACTCGACACTTATTCTTTCCAAATAAGCCACATATTCATCCTCTGGAGAACTCTCATATAGCGGCAATATTTTATATAAAGATGCGATTTTTTCTTCCTTGTTCATTCGTCGCACCTCTTAATATTCATAGTCGGCCAAGTTCATCAAGAGATATTCATTTATTGCGCGGTCAACTTCTTCGCGCAACTTGTCTATAACGTTGCTTTTCTCCTTGAAATTCTGTGATTCGCTATTGTATGAATATTGGTTCTTAATGCCCAATTTCAATGCAATTTGCGCCGCATTATTCGTTTCATATTCCCACCATGAAATGACCCAGAAACACCCTAAGATGTATATTTCTTGAGCGGTGAGGTCTGAAACAAACTCTCTAGTTTCTTCATCAAAATCCAATGATTGCCGACAACGACCAAATTGCGGGAGCGATTGAATCAAAAGGCTGTCCACTCTATTGGTGAAATTCTCTTCGCTTTGATTATAAAGCTTATTTAACTTGTAATCATTTATAATCGTCAATGCTCTGTCAATGACAGTATCAAAACTTGTCATCTTATTCCTCCTCGTCAGGAGTTATAGACATCAAATCTTTTCCGCACAGTTTACTGATTTCGACAAGAATATTGGCATCGATCGGCTCACCATTAAGGCGTTTGCCTTCTATCATGTCCACAATGATCGCCTTTTGCTCATCGCCGGCGTTGCGATAGACTTCGCAAACATCGGCCGCTTTAGAATTGAGCAAATCACGTAGCGTCTTGTCATCAAGCAAACTTTCATAAACATAATCCAGTTCGCACTCTTTGACAAAATCAGCGTCGGCAATATAAAGCAACCCAGACGTGATAGAACGCGGCATATTGTTGACAATAACACGCGCCTCGGATTCCGATACGATACGAGCATCGAATTGCTTGTCAAGATGATAAAATCTTGTCCCCTTAATGGTAAATCCGCCCATGGTCATATTGATGAACTTTATTCTGCGCTCTTTCTTCTCGACAGGAGCGGGGGCAGAATTAGCGTTCATCAGGACTTGCATTTGAGCCATGAGTTCGGACATTTTCTTTTCTGCTTCGGCCAATTGCTTCTTCAGCTTTTCATTTTCCTTGTCAGCCGCAACCGACTTCTTTTCTTCGGCTGCGCCAGTATTTGTGGCGGTTTTTGTAGCAGTTCTTGCCATTCCATTTTCTCCTTTTATTCCATTGATTGATAGGGCGTGGGGTTTGTTCCCCACGCCCTATCAAAAATTATTCAATTAGCCGTTGATCTGGTACCGGCCGATAAATGAAGCGCCCGTAAATGCGAAGTCATAGGATTTGCGCATAGTATAGTTCTGGCTGATGTCAGCGTTCTCATAGAACTGGTTGGAATTCGTGAGCGCAGTGCTCATAACACGATTTGTTCACACAAGTTCACAACGCTTGTGCCGTTTCATCGAAAACAAATGAAACCGCTTATACTTTCGTATAAGTCCAGATTATTTCTTCATCTTATATATCAATAATTAAATGATGATGGCAACTATTTACCAAATATTCTACACCATACCGAATTTGTTCTTCGGTCGGAACGTTATAATTGCCTCTAAATCTCAAGACCTTATACCCTTTACCAATAGTATAATAGTCACGTCTTATATCTTTATGAATATCCCTGTGCCAATATTTTCCATCATACTCAACGTCTATTGATATCCCGCCAATCTCCAGCAGACAATCAAAGGAAATTCTGTCCAAAACATACTGTGGGCGACAATTTTCTTCTCCATACATTTCCCTTAATTTTTCAACCATAGCCGCCTCTTGTTTCGATACAGGTAAATTACCGTTTTTCATTCTTGTTAGCATGGTCTTTTCCCGTATTTCCCTAGAACATTGAGCGCTCTTTCCGCCGTATTTTTGAATACACGTATTCACCATTTTGGCTCTGACTTCTTGAGATTGCGATGGAACAGCATACCCATATCGCTCCAAACACGTATCCCGTGTCTTTTGCTTTATCTCTTCGTTTTGAATTGGGTAAACCACACCATATTTATTCAATAGAGTATCTATTTGTTTTTGACGAACATTAGCATCACAAGTTGGTGATTTCCCGCCGTATTTTTTCTCCATTGTTTTTGTTCTTTTATGAACTTTACAAGAAGAGCAGCAGTCCTCGCCATTACCAGCCTTTTTCTGCTTCAAGTAATCACGATAATCCTTATATAAAATCGAACCACAATAATCACAAACAACGGCGACCTTGGCATGAGAGCCACTAGGCAATTCATCAACCGAAACATAAAAGGCATCATTCTTATGTGAGAACGTATACCCAAGTTCCTCATAATGTTTTGTATTATTTGCGTTCCAACGCACCATGATTTTCTGGTTTTCCAATAACATCGTTTTCCACCTCCTTATTAAAAATTTTGGCAAAGTTTGATATATAAGAGCCATATTTTTCGATCGCCATTAGTTTGCGACCTACTATCCCTCAAGGATATAATCGTTGAGCCTTCTCCTATTCGGAGAGTGGTTGCTAAACACCCATTTACATTCACTTAGGATTTAACCTTATGAATATCTCTTGTTCTTTTTTATACTTTCGTTGCGTTCACACCTAGGCATATTTCATCCTTATGTTGTAGCGACAAGAGCTTTAGGGATTCAAAGCATTTAACATGGAGTGCTTGCTAATCACTCAACAAGCAGGGCGATAGTTACCCACAAGTGGCTTGTTGACAGCCGGGCTGACGATATAAAGCATATCGTCATCAATGACCGTGCCATAATCAGCACCGCCCGTAGGAGCCTGTGGTAGCTCATACAGGTCAAACCCATAGAAGTTCTTCACATAAGAAACAACGCCGTCACGGCCATCAATGACTAGGCGACCGCCAAGCGCAGAATCAGGAAGGACATTCATCAGAGCAGCAGCTGTGCCGAGGATAATCGGCTTGGCCATGCCGTTGTACGCCTGAACGCGCTGTGCAAGCACAACGAGCTTCTTGGGGTCAAACGCACCGCTCTCACGGAACTGCGCAGGCACACTAGCGCCAGCGATACCAGCATCCAGAGAAGTGATAATCTCCTTGTTCATATCCAGTTCAATGCTGATCACAATGGCGCGAACCGCATCGGCCAGATCGTCCTTGCCAGCCAGTACACGAGCCATATCCACATAAGTGGTGATAATATGCTCGATGGGGGTCAGCACAAGGTCACTGGAGTATTTCTTCTGGCGGAACGAAGTCCGCTCTCCTTTTGCACGATATGTTCACATAGATTCGCAACGTCTATGCCGTCTTACCGAACGGTAGTAAGACTGCTCATACTTTCATATGAGTCCAGATTATTTCTTCATCTTATATATTCATGTCTATATATGTTAAGTGGTGATTACCCTTGACCAAATAATCAACCGCTTCTTGAATTTGTTGTTTGTTGGGCAGTTCGTCTTTTTGGTTGCCACTAATTCTAACAATACGATAACCATTATCAATTAAATAATAATTACGCCGACGGTCATAATCGTCTCTATCTCTATGCCAATATTGCCCATCATACTCAAAATCAATCAAAACGCCATCAATATTCACTAAACAATCCATGTTCAATCTGCCAAAGGCATAATTATCTCGGCAATTGTCAACTCCATACATTTCATGCAATATCCTGCACATTTCCTTTTCGGCTTTGGAAGATGGGACGGAGCCATTATTATATAGCGAGGCACGAATTTTCGCAATAACCTCCGGGGCCTGCGTAGTATAAGGCACACCATAACGCTCCATATTAGTATTTCGTATTTTTGCAGATATTTCTGGAGTGTGAGCAATATTACCAGCGCCATATTTTGCTGAGTTCGTTTGTCGTATTCTTTCTTGAGTTTCTGGCAATTCAAATATATTTTTTACGCCATATCTATCCATAGAGGTATTTTGAGCCTTCTGCTTAATTTCATCAGATTGCAAAGCGCAAACGTTGCCATATCTTGCGAGATTAGTTGCCGCCATTTTATCTCTAACAACCTTGGCCTGAGCGGCGTTTTCGACCCCGTATTTTTCCATGCAAGTTGCCCTTGATTTTATCATGCAATCTTCCAATTGAAACGGATTACTCACGCCATGATTAATTTGAAAAATTTCAGCAAATTTCTTGGGACGACAGGCAACACAACAATCTTTGCCAGTAACATCGCCATGCTCTTTAATGAAATTACAATAAGCTTTTTTGAATGTTTTTCCGCAATAATCACAAACAACCTCAACGTTCATGTGCGAACAAAGCGGCAGATCGTCAGCATTTACAATCAACGACCGGCGTATACCTGTATACTCATATCCGAGATCCAAATAATGTTGCCGATTCGCTGGCATCCAAGTAGTAACTATTTTCTGATTTGGCGCTAGCATTTTATCACTCCTTTCATAATATTATAAATGTCAAGTTTAGAATATATAAGAGCCATATTTTTCAGCCACCATAAGCTTGTGGCCTACTCCTCCTTCAGAGGATAATCGTTGAGCCTTCTCCTATTCGGAGAGTGGTTGCTAAACACCCATTTACATTCACTTAGGATTTAACCTTATGAATATCTCTTGTTCTTTTTTATACTTTCGTTGCGTTCACACCTAGGCATATTTCATCCTTATGTTGTAGCGACAAGAGCTTTAGGGATTCAAAGCATTTAACATGGGATACTTGCTGATTACTCAACAAGCAGGGCGAACCGCATTACGCGGCAATGTTACCCAAACTCACGGTATATAGGGTCTTAGGCGGGATGCGGAGTTTCAGCGTGTCAGCGTAGCCAACCGTACGGAAATCAACGAACGGAGCAAACGTCGCCGTCACATAGCCCGGTAGAACCACGTTCACAGCAGCGTTCACAATGCTCATCATGGCATAGCGAACCATAGGATTGGCAAAATAGGTGTCCTTATTGGCCTCATCCATCTTGCAGCCAGAAATCTTCTCGATTTCAGCAAAGAAGGCATTGCGAACCTTAGCAGACTTTTCAGAGAGTGAAACGTTCTTGTCATAAGCGCCCATGCTCTGATGCCATTCCTCGGCAGACTTATGATTGTGATAATCCTCGAAAGCAACGTAGAAATCAGCGTTGCCCTTCGCAAAGGCAACGAGTTCAGCAGAAATATTCGCCATAATATATTATCTCCTTTTTATTTATTTGACCAAATCAAACTTAGACGATCTTGCGCAGAATCCAAGTCTTAACAATATCGCCGCCGCAATCAATGGTATGAGTGCCAACGATGGCGAAATGAGCATCCTGTGCAGCCGTGTTGGCAGTGATCTTGCCAGTTGCCTGAACATGACCATAGGTGGCATCAGCGCCGGGAGCGGCAGTGAATGCAGTCGCATCAATCTCAATGAAATCGTCCTTCAGCAGCTTCTTGACAGACATCGGCTTACCAGCGATGTTGTAGAACTCGCGTGGGTCAGACAGCGCCGCCTGTTCAAAGCTATAGCCCGCGGGAGGAGTCGCCACAACGAAATCAGGAGCGTTCGTCGCAGTAACAGTGAACTCATAGCCACCATCAGTCTTTAGACCAATATCGCCAAGAGCAACGAAAATGCCGTTGTCCATATCAGTCGCGGCTACGCCTACAAAATTTAGGGCATCGTTATCCCAGTAGCAGCAATGCGTACCGTTGAAAATCGCGTGATTTTTTGCCATAATATATTATCTCCTTTTTATCATAAGTTTTGTTAAATACGATCCCACACGGATTTACTCTCGCGGGCATCTTTAGATATTGGAGCAGCAAAGCTCCATACATCAGTTTTGTTTTGTTTGTTTTTCTTGCTTGCGCTCAAAGCGTCAAACGAAACAGCCTTAACGCTGTTCATCCATCCATCGATTTGATCTGGCGCACAAGCCATACCAGCATCGCGGAAATCACGACACTGATCATCCGTCATGTACTCCTTATACTCGTTGATGACAGATTCGATGGTCGCCGCCTTCTCTTTAGCCTCAATACCGTCCTTAAAGGCGCGGAGTTTTTCTAGTTCCGTATCCTTCTCCATGATGATATTATCTCGACTTTCGATTTCAGCCTTCAATCGATTGATTTCGGCGCGTGCGTCATCAATAGACATCTCCGCCTCTTTCGACATCTCCTGTTCAGCGTCTTTCTTGACGGTATCCCATTTAATGTCAGCGTCGACTTCCTTATCGTCATCGTCCACTTCAATGTCAGCCTCTACGCGATAACGCACACCATCTTTCGTATAAATAATGTGGTCATCCTCGATGCTATCGACATAAACGCCATCGCCCTCGTGTTCCTGAACCTTTTCGATTACTTTAGCCCAAGCCTTACGACCTTCGATTTCGTCCATCTTCACACCCTCGGCCTTTTCCTCAACCTTAGCTTCGGTTTCGGCCATTTTGGTTTCATCCATCTTAGCCTCCTCCTTTCTTTCAGTTTCGTCAAGACCAAGTTCTTTCTTTATTGTCTTGATTTTATTCAAAACCTCACTCTCACCATTCTGTTCGGCATAAGCCTGCGCAGACGCAAGAGCTTTGGCAGAATAGCGCCATTCGCCATCATACAAGCCCATGACTGGATACCCAAGTTTTGTGATTTCTCTATCTTCCCAGCCATCTTCAAGCCTTAGACAAACTTTAGGAGCAAGCGTCTTATAGTTCTTTTCTTTGATCAAATCTCTTTTCGCTTTTTCTCCGTCCCATTCGCCCATATAAACGGCATCTTTCGACGCGTTTATTTTGTGATTTTCATATTGTTCAGCCATTGCCTGTTTCCTTTCTTCCGCAAAACTTTTCAGAGCGGACAGAGAATCATTTTTCGCAAAATATGCCTCTGCGTCCTCTTTGGAAAATCGAACCATTTTAATATCCGCATCTGGGCAACTACCATCAAGGCTCTTATTCAACACCGTAAGAGAATATATATCGAACGCCGTCACTTTACCAGTTTCGCTATCTCCCTCGACTTCGACTGTCATCTCGACAGAAGAATTTCGCAAATTATCATAAGCGAATATGTCGTTCAGCTTTTTGCCATAGCGTTTACTGACAACGGCGAACGCATTGACCTTGACAATGCCGTTTTCATCCTTGACGAACTCCAGTTCTTGCTGAACTGGGAAATACCCCAGCGTTTCCTCATCCGACTCATGACCTTTTGCATCTCCGTTTTCGATTTTGGCAGTCAAAAAGTTCCCAAGAATAGTAGGAGCATACTTGCGAAGCGTTTCTTCGTCAATATCCAATCCGTGCGCGTTTTTCGCCGTAGATAGCACACAGCATTTATACACGCAAAATTTATGCTCTGGATATTCGTCGCACCAATCAGGAATTTCAACAGCCTCTTCAATCTGAAATTTCACATCTTTTTGCATCGTACTCCTCCTTTCTCCAAAAATAAGGTGGAGAATATTTATTTCTCAAACCTATATATGTCAAACCTCTATGCCGCGTTCGGCAAGAAATTTTAACAACTTATTATTTTTTTTGAAAAACAAAGCGCCATCATCCTCGTATCGCGGAATGAAACCCGCCTGATGCAAGTCAAATGCGATTTTGCCATCTGCAATATAATAATCCTCGATATTTCTCGGAGTGCCTAAAACAATCATAATTCTACTCCCACAATACCCCAGTCTTTAATATGGAAATCATAAGTATCGTAATCGGTCGACATTCGTTCTGCCTTATCCCTTAACGTTATAATTTGAGAAATAACAATGGTGAGTTTACGCATGAAATCTTGAAGCATAACATTCGCGTTAAAATCACGATTTTCTTTGGCGATATAATATGTTTGCCTTACAATTTCATATACACCCTCTACTTCTTTCAATAAAACAGACATCATATCGAACAAATTCTTATACTCTCGGCCATCTCTATGTGTTTCAGGATAAACAGTAGTCATATTATACTGATCCTTAAAACCAGAAACCTCATCCGCAAGCAAAGGCCAAAGATGGGCTAGCTTGTGGTGAAAAATATCTGCCGCTTGCGGCATAGACCATACGTTTTGCATAATCGAGGTCATGCGATCCATAGTACGGTTCATATCGAAACACGCCCCAACAAGCACATCCAATGCGTCACTTGTTTTATTTGACAACATCATACAATATCACCTCCATCATTCAAGCATTTCACGGCTTGCCTCGCCGCTATCGGTGAGTTCAGAAGATTCCTCTCTCGGCCTACCGCCAACATCACTAGAACTTGCGATATTTGTGTTAAGAAGCAACTGGCTGTAATTCTCAACCCACCCAGAATATTTGCTATCTGCCAACATAGCCTCGAACAATTGTGGCTCATAACCCAACGCAGAAGCCCACGCTGGCGGCGGGAGAACAACGCCCTTATCAGCAATCTCCTTGAGCATAGAGAACCTATTCTTACGCTCAAACGGATAATTTGATCCATCAAACACAAAGCGCCATTTATATTTCTTTGTCAACTTATTTGCATAATATTCCATAAAGTTGCTAAATTGCGCATAAAGAGGACGCATGGTCTGATACATATCGTTCAACCCAGCCTCGATTTCAGCGTTAGATTGCCTGTCGGAACTATAAATAACACGACTGATGCCAGAACCAACGCCAGCAGAAGTAGCCAGTTGGTTAGAATACATATTCGTGTTGTTGTCTTGGAACTGATTGAATTTGGTATTCTCTAGGGGCATGGCAGCAAGCTTTGTCAAACTGCCCAAGCCAGCCTTTGCCTTTTGCATGAACCCGCCTATAGCCGCAGGATCGATTGCGAACTGATTGGCCTTCGTACCAGACTTAGCATTATCAAACAATTTAATTTCACCAGTCAAGATGGCGTAAGCCGAGGCCATATCCTTGTTATATTGTAGTTCGGCAATTTCTTGGTTAGAAATAGCATTTGACAAGAATGGTGCAAGAAACGGAGTTGTATTGAATGTGCTTATATTCTGCTTGAACGCCCAATAACCATCAGTCGGCGAAAGTTGTGTATACATGGCAAATGTGCCGGTTCGCTCATTCAACGGGACAGACGGCCTATAATTTATATCTTTCGCGCCTTCGCCAAAAACTCGGTTGTACGCCTCTATCATAGATGGATCATAAAGATACAGATCCGTCCCAGCGTTTAAGAAATAACTCACATCAAAGTCAAAGAGCAGACCCTTTTCCCAATAGCCAGTCAGCATACATCTGTCTTGCGGCAAAATCTGCAAGGCAAACTTCATTCCCTTATTGCCCCATTTAGTCTTGCGGAAAGAAACATAATAGACTTCGTGCGTGATAAGCTGTTTTACAACTTTCTGAAACTCATCTTTGTATCTGAATTTGTTTAGAAAATTATATATTGCCTGCTTGTCGGCGATAAATTCTGGCGATTCATAATCGCTTTTCTTGTTTGCATTAACACAAACCGGCGTTAAGTCAAAGGATAGCGCGTTACAATACGCCTGTAGGGTTCTAGCAAATATCATATCATAGAACTGCATGAACTCCATATAGCCTTGCAATGTTTCAGAACTGTTACGATAATTCGCTAGCGCCTCTTTTATTCGCTTTGATGTTGGCGCTTCTGGGTTGTTATTCAAGTCCTGCAAAAGCGCATTACTCATATATGGCGACCAAAATCCAGTCTGTCCATATCCATAAAGCGCTTGTGAAAATTCAACAACGTCCTTAGACTGCTGAAATGTTAAAAACGGTCTTTCATCCATACCTGTCCTCCTTTCCTATCAGTATACAAATTGCATATCATCTAAACTAAACTCCTCATTTTGTTCTTGCTTTAGCCATTCGTTTTCGATATAATCAAATATCAAAAGTCCCATAGCGCAAGTGACGCTTCTATCTCGATGCCCACCGCGCGGAGCTTCAAGCTTAATTTGGTCATTCTTTATTTCTGTCCTCAAATTCACAGATTCAGAAACAAGCATATCCGTTTGACCATATGGTGCAAGCTTTTCAGCAATTTCCTCGGATGACATCTTAAAATATTCGCCACTATCTTCTATCAACTCTTGCTTTTGGCTCATGGAAATAAGGAATTTTATCCGACCACGCTCAAGAGCCTGTTTCATAGATCGCCAATAAGCCGTGTTGAGAGCAGCTGTACCAAATATCGGTATGACACATTGTTTCGCGTCCTTATCAACAGCCCTAGACCTATAATAATCAAGCTTGTCGTTTGGAGCAACTTGATATGGAGGAGTATCGGCGATCGTTAACCCATGCGCATCAACATAAGCCACGTACTCTCCGTCATACGGCTTACTCAAGGAGGCGACAATAGATTCACCGCCGCTGCGGGCATCGGGGGTTATGTAATCAGCATCATACATGGATGCTAATTCCTTAATGCGATTAGCGCATCCATCAGCATCATCCGCAGTCGGCAACTTCTCGATATAATCTACATACTTATCAAAATGGTCTTTATTCCACACACCGCGCATACAGATGGCGATGCTGTTATCGGATTCATTGCTGCCGCGCTTTGTTTCAGTCCACGCAAAGTCGGCAGATATTATTCTTACCTCGTTCTCCCCACGTACTGGATTATCATGCTCTATGCCGACGATCATATCCTGTAGTGTTGGCGGTCTAAAACAATGCTCTAAGACTTGATTTGCCTTGAAAGATTCAAAACTAAAGAAAGAATCCAAAGACTCGCCCATGAACTCGTTCAAATCTTCTATTCTGAACGATTCCTCGGTTGACGATCGTTTTGCCTTGTTAAAATCGCCAACAGTTTTCAGGCCATTTTCAATACTTGTGTATATGTCGCAAGCGAACACATTTGTTTTTGTGTCTGGATGCTCAAACATATCAACAACGCTACTTTTCCAATGCTTATAAAGCGGCTCAAAAGTATAGCAGGCCGAACTAATAGATACGGTTCGCGTTTCCTCAAGCCACCTTGGATCATTCTGGTATTCTTTTTTCGTCAAAAATTGAGCCTGACGCGGATGCCCCATCGGACGGAACACAGAGTGAATAATTGAAGCTTTTAACAGTCTGCGCTCCTCGTAAATTAACATGGTTGCACGAGCGCCACGGGAAGAGTCTAGAGCTGCAAGAACTCTTATGGTACTACCATTCAGCTTATTTTCAAAGCACCATCCATCATCGCTTTGCGTTTTCACCCAATATTCACGCTCATACATATAAAGCAAGACAGGGCTGTTTCTTTTGATTATTTCGTTGAGAATTTTTTCTGCCAATTTGTTTGCCTGATTTACCGTACTAGCGGTTATTACTATTTCAGAACGTGGGTACAAAGAAGCAATGCTCATCGCAAAAACGCCAACAGCCCACGATTTGCCGTTGCCGCGAGAACAGATTCCGGTAAAATTAAAACTTTCGCACATCAAATGTAACATGACGCGCTGAAACGGACGAAGTGGAATTTGCAAGTATTCTTCAACAAATATTTCAATGTTCCGCCGCATGAAGGTTATCCACTTTTTCGCATTGTCTATTTTATCTCTATCAGTTATCCTAGTAGAACGATACTCTGTCGTTATCAGTTCGTTTTCCATGAACTTTCGGCGGACACCAGACAAACTAGGTTTCATCGTCATCACCACTAGTGACATACTTCAAATCCGGGTAATTTCTAGTCCCAGAAATTGCATTGAATACAGTACGCAATATGCCACGCCACATTTTCTCGTTGCCAGCGTAGTCCTTGTATTTTGTTAAGTCCCGATCCTCAGCCGGTTCCTCGTTCTCAATTTTCCAAGCCCATCTGTCGATGAATTTTTCCGTTTCGCTTTGTTTGTTCTCTTGGAAGTTGTCAATTTTCAACAACTTCATCAACTTCAAAATTTCATCCAAAGTTTCCTTGCTTGTGTCGCCATTAAATTTGCGCAACTCCGCCTTACACAAATCCTTATATCTCATCATCTTGGCGGTATCCATATCCAAGATGTCTGCCGTATAACTTTCGTATGTTTGATTTAAGAATTTGTAGTCTTTTTCGGAATAAGCAGAGCCATCAACATTTAATCCCCAAATGACCGCCTGCTCTTGCAGATTTAATTTATCTTCGTGTTGTTTGTTAGGTATATCAGCCTTGTCTTTGCTTATCTCGACAATATCATCCAGCATGGTATCAGAAGCCCAAAAACTAGTTTCAACACTAGCACCACGAAGATACGAGATATAATTCGCGACATGATCCGTTGCCTTGCTCGTCGCTGAATGTTTCACCTTTTCCCAGACCTTGCCATAGAAAGCTATTCCCATCTCGGCAAATAAACACCAAGCCGCCGCATCATCAAGTTTAAGCGCATCTCGATACGCCCTAAACTTTGCCGTATAGCACTTGCGGCAATACGGATAAACAGATTGGTCATCTTCGCCTATGCGCTTATAAAACCGGTTAATAGGCTTAATCTGTTTGCAACAAGCGCAATAGCTTTCTCTTTCTTTTTCCATATCAATCAAGTCCATCACTCCATCCATTCAATCAACAAAAGCGCCCCAGTTTTCACTAGGACGCTTAATAATCAATTTAACCAATATGTTTTAGACAATTCCTTGCCGTTTTCGCTATACAAAGCGAAATATGCACCAGCACGATTATGCTTGAGTAGCTTTTTGGCATATGTGTCTGTTCCACAAATGGAAGGGATACGGATGATTTCTCTATCGCCAAGCGGCGCAACGCCAATGCTCTTTGTTTCTCCGCTATGATAATGAGCGCCAATTACAGTGTCGACCTCGATATTGTAGAGATTTTCAAAATAATTAGCAACCTCAGAAAGCTCTCTATGTTCTCCATGAGCAAACATAATATTTAAACCATACAAATTTGTATAATACACATCAGCGTATGGTTCAATTTTAATATCACAATCTTGGACATTAGAGGCAATCAATCTCAGTCTAATAAATTCATGAATGGTTTTAGCCAGTGTTTCCTCTGGAAAGTTCGGCTTACTATCTATTGATCTAACAACATCATGATTGCCAGATATGATATTAAACACAATCGGCACACGAAGGCGATTGTGCGCCTCGACCAGCCATTGCGTCATGAATTCCGCGAACTCTATCGCGCTATCAACGACGGGATATTTGACCTTCTGTAGCGAAGATAGTCTAAGAATATTTTCCAGAGCGTCGCCACAAGACACGACCATAAGCTGCTCATATTCAAACCGATCGTTCTCCATTTGACCAAGCAGATACCACATCCGCTCTTTGAATATCTCTTTGCTATATTTATTGACCGTTTCGCCAAACAGACCCTTGATTTCAAAATTAGCGTCAAAATGTTCGTCGCCAATACAAAGAAGGCCAGTCGTTTCTAGCGGATGAGTATACTCAATGTGTTTAACACGAACAGGCTCAAGCCCCTTTATCGCATTCGCAATCTGTTCGTTAAACAGTTCGTTTCGCCCAATTGTTCTATAATATTCTTGGGCCGCCAGATTTACCGTCTGCAACTTCTTGCGTTCTTTTATTAAAGCCTCTTGCGCCGACCTTATATCAGCGAGTTTTTCCTCATCGTCTATGTTGTCCATCCCATCACTATCTATATTCTTAACGAATATAGAAAAGAGTCGGGCAGAGCGACGAAGGTATTCGTCGCTCCACACGTTCTCATAATCTTCTCCAAGAACGATTTTTGCCCACTCCTGATGAGAAATTATTTTATCCTCAAGCTGCTCAGTGGCAGCTTTTACTTGTGATAAATAATTCATCCATTCATTCCTTTTATCCTAGACGCATCACTTTTTAACGATGCGCACCTGTATTCTGTCAATGGGTTTACCGTAAATGCCCGCATAGCCATCATCCGTCTTTTCGTTATAATCTCTGACCCAAGGCAGATAATTCCCACCAACAGGAGCAACGCGGTATTCCACAGCATAACCATCAACGCCGCCAAACGACATCTGCACAGTGTCAATGCTCTTGCCATATACACCGGCATATCCGCCCTGCTTAGAGTCATTATTCGCCACCCAAGCATAGTATTTACCCTTGACAGTGTGAACACGAACCTTCAGAACACCCTTATCAGTTGCCGCTTTAATTGCCGTAATAGCCTTGCCTTTAACCCCGGCATAATCGCTGTCGCCAACTATTTTGCCCCACCATTTACCGAAAATGCCGCCAGTATGAGCCTGATAAGTGACAACTGGAGCTTTTTCAACAGTAGGAGTTGACGGCTTTGGTTCTGCCTTGGCAACCGCAACTAGATACTTCGTATTAACCGGACTGTTGATGTTATTCTTGCCATCATCGGACTTGCCAAGAACAGCACGTTCACCAACAAGAGCGGCGATATACCACTTCTTTGCCTTTACCCATGCAGGAATGGTCTTACCTGTATCATAAACAGCATCTGCTGTCAAAGACACAAGATCTCCAACCTTAAATTTCGGATCGGCGGCATTTTCCTTCTTGTCATCTTCCTGTTTCTTTTCCGCAAAATAGGTGATACCAAAAATATCACAAATAGCATGGACGGTGGTTTCCGCAATCTTTTCCATACCGCCAGTGTGGAACCATTTGCAGTCCTGAGCATTGTCGTGGAAGAACAGTTCATCATACAAAGTCGTCGCCTTCGGCCGACGAATTTCCGACAGTTCCTTGTTCACAGCCACTTTATGGTTGATAACTGGCTGACGATATTTATGGAGCGTGTCGACCCACTTCTTGCTAGTCCTTGTGCCATAGTGGAACGTCTTGCTATATCGCCCTCCGCCAGCGTTAGTGTGTGCGACGTAGTACAGATCCGCGCCCCACGCATCAGATTCCTTAACCTTTGCATCGATAGCAGCGCTACCAGTAAGACCAGTACGCTCACGCCGAATTTCAAAGCCATGATCTTTCAAACGCCGCTCAACAATGTCCATATACTGATTGCAGTGAACGTTCTCGCCGCATTTCGTCGGACATTTAGTCGAGTTGTCATGAAGGTGAGCCGCTGGGGAAAGATAAATTTTCTTAGCCATTAAAAATCTTCCTCCTCATAAGTATCCAGAGAATTATCTGCACCAACATTCTGAATACGCTTAATAATATCAGCCGCATAATTCGCGCCACGACTTGCAAAAATACCAGTCAACACATACCCGATCCACGAAAGACTGAAATTGATGCCGATAGCGCCAAAAATATCTGCACCAGTCGCAAAGCACAGAATAATCGAAACCGCAATGGCCACGCCCTGCGTGCTTGCTGTTTTCCAGTCCTTTTGCACGATTGCCTTGCCAATCGTCTTTGCATATTCAACAAGAGCCTCCGTGATAATTGCTAGAGCCAAAACCAATACAATACCAGTCATAAAAAATTACTCCTTTAATTTTTATTTGTTTTGTTGAACTTCGCGACTTTATCACGAAGTGATTGCCTAAAATCAGACTTTATCTTATCCAGTTCCTCTTCTGTTATTGCCCCTGCGCCTTCCCGCTCCATTTGATGCGTTCGACACATTCGCTCATAATCTCTTTGCGAAAGATAGCCACTCTTTTCACGCCTTCTATACGACTTGGTTATCGCCTCGCCATTCACATCATCAATAAAATCATCAGACGGAAAAAACACCGGAGCAATGCGCGATGGCACAACATAGCTTACCATTTTGCCACTAGGCGATTTTTGCTTCTGAACATAACTTTCAACCTTACGCGATTTCATCTCACCAATATATGGCAAATAGCAATAGTCTTTTCTGTAAATTTCTCGAATTAAATATTCGTTAAATGCGTGCCAAAACTCTTTGATTTCATCGAGGTCTGCCTTAGACATAAAGCGGCGAACGCCAATATAAAAATTTTCCTCCTCGGCAACATATACTTTATTCTTCGGCATCGTCATCCTCCTCATCTACGCCAAAGTCGCCATCAAGCAAGTCCGATATGCTGGTTTCTGTTTGCTGTTTAATGTACTCTTTATAAACAGAAGATGGCTTGAATTTTATTATCCTATGCCCTTTCGTATCTCTAATTGTCGTTTCTCCTGTATATGGATTTTTTACTAGCACATCCTTCTGCGGCAACGTTTCAACATACGTAAACAGCCCAACACCGGGGATATTCAGTTCAACACCCTCAATTATACAATCCTGAATTACTTCAAACATACAATCCACTACAGCATGGGCTTGCTTCAGCGGGACCCCAGTTCTCAAGGATATTTCCTTGAGAAAATCATCCAACTGCAATCTGGGCTTTTTCATGGGTTTCCTCCTGTTCTCCCTTAATAGGGGGTCTAAAATTTTCAAAAACTCAAATAAAAATGCCGATAAACCGCACGGTTGAGCCATTTGTTAGACAATTTCAGTTACGGACATTTTTATTTTGAGCGATTTTTCTTCTTGCTTTCATAATCCATTTGTTTACGACATTCAGACGAACAAACAACTTGCCTTTCTGCGTTCTTTGCCTCTGGATAAAATCTCTTGCCGCATATCGGGCAAATCTTGCCACTGACATTTTTCTTAATATTCTCCACAATAACATCGCCGAATGCGCCCCAGAGCATCTTCTTGCTCGGATTACCCCTTGACGTATACAGATTGGCGACTATCGTATTCACGATATAGTCGACATCGTAATCCAGACATCCGCAAATCTCATCGCGACAAACATTGTAAGCATATTGCTGCCTATCATTTGTTTCTCTGTCTGGGTCAACTATCCGTCCAACGCGCAACTTCCAATGGTCATAAACGCGCATTATCTCATTGCCGATAGAAATATCCGCGCCATAATTTTGGTTCATCAAAATGCGGTAATCAAACTTAGATATTGTCCGACAATATTTAATTCTTCCGTCCGGGATAGACAGCATTATCCTGTTCATCGCAGAACTGTTTGGTTTCTCAACTTGCTCATCCGTTTTCTTTTTTGCGTACTTAAAAAATGCGGGTAGCTTGCCTTTTGTTTGAGCAGAAATCAATTTTTTCGCTGTTTCTGGACGCTCCCCCATATAGAGCGTTTTGGCAGCATCTCAAAATATACCCTCGGTTTCCCGATATTTGTTAGGGGTTTAGACTATATCATAACAGTATCACTGTCGTTGGCGCTTCGTAAGTGGGACTTTCACCCACAAACTACTCCATCAAAAGGATAGTCGTTTGAGCTTTTGTGTGTTGTTTATATGTTTTAGGTTAAATATCCGAATATCCAACCTTTATGTGTTTTATTGTGCTTGTGAAGAACCTGATCAATAGCAGAAAAATTTAGGTCATGTTCTCTTGCAAACTGCCTGATATTATCAAATTCATAATAGCATCCAGTTGCCAATTCTTTGCCCCAACAATGGACTTCTTTTTTCGCTTGGCGGCAATTTTCTTCCAACGGAATCCACTCGCAATTATCTGGGCAATAATTTTTACTCGAGTCTTTTCTGTTAATCGTTAATCCTTCTTGAAATCCATTTTCTTCGCTCCACTTGGCAAAGGCGCAAAAATCATGTAGCCACTCATCGCATAGAATAATCCCCCTTCTTCCGTAATCAGCATATGAACGAACATTTTTATTGTAGCATCTAGACTTGATGTTTGACCAACAGCGGTAAAGCTGCGTTGTTTTGCCAACAAATTTACCACCAGACTGCCCATGAACAGTTTTTACTTCGTGGATTCTTTCTAGTCTATAACATCCGCAAGATTTTGTCGGATTTTTACAATCTAGGGAACGCTTCATGATGGCCTTCACATTCCCGCAATCACATTGGCACAAAAATCTTGGGCAGATGCGACGGCTACTTGGTTCGATATACGGATCCGCCTCTCCTATAATCGTTAACTTTGTTCCGGGAACTCTATCTCCTATCTTCAACATTTTATCACCTTCTTTCTATCATTTAATCAAACAACACGCAACTTGCCACAGGATTGCCATATCTTTCGACTTAGGTTCCCCTGTTAGCCATTACTCTAATTGCCATTTCCTGCAATTCCTAATCGTAGCAATGACACCCTAGATTTCTAGGTTCACCAACTTTAACGTCGACTGATGTTACCTAATCGACCAATTACTTTCTGCGACCAACAATTTCAACGCCCGAATTGCATCGTCGTCTATCTCGTCACGATTCCATATCTTAGCCGCGCCATTTGAATAAATACCAATTTTACCATACTTAAATGCGGCGATAAGCCCATTATAAATATTTTCTGGATTTATTTCAACAGGAGCCGCCTTCTTCATATCAAAAAGCAATGGTACATAATTGCCTTTATTTCTACTTACTACGGAGCGTATAGTTTTATCGTTTGTTACTAAAAGTATATCCCCGTCCCAATCCAGTGCAAGAACCCGTGAAAGCAGATCGTTTGATGCAGTATATACGCACTTTGTGTCAAACCATTTCTTTACTTCTTCACTCTGATTGTTTCTCCGTAAGCAATGTTCAAAATACAAATGAGGGCTACGCAAACAATCAAGCTCTTCGCCATCTTTGAATTGTGAAATGGCAACCTCGCCGGGAGACAGCAAACCTTTTGGGTTCTCATCACCAAGGAACAACCATTCACAATAAGCATACAAGTCTGGGGATGCCAAACGGTAATACCCATTTATTCGTAAACGACCAGCCTTTGCCTGTTTAATTCTGCTTATCCGCGTTTGCTTCAGTATGTCACGGCTATACGCATCCCTAAACAACTCTGGATATAACATGAGCGCCTCTTGAAATGCACTCTTCTCTTTGTTATATTCGGTCGCGCCTAAAACTCTCATCGTGGTGCGATAATCAAGACCGATATTGTCCATTTCCACGACAGTCTGCTGCGTCAGCTTTTTTATCTCATCATCAGTTATATCATGCAGACTGTTCAACATCTGATAGTTTATCCGCGCAGGCGATACAACCTCTTGCTCTACATTGCAATATCCTATCTCGCATCCATATTTTTTGAAATTCTCTTTATAAACATTCCATGATGGGAAATATTTCGCCATCTTCATTTGGGAGCGGGTAAATATATATTTAATATCCTCATCAATTACGTTGTGCGCATCGCCATATATGTCATAAACGACATATTGCTCTGGCGTACATTTCTCTCTGACGAAACGCTGGAAATCGAAACACAACATAGCGCCTTTTATAAATGGCGCACGAACAACACGTGATGGGCCACATTCAGGCATCATAAGTCCAGCGCCGTCGTTCAACGGTATGCCAACGCTAGTATATTTTCGTTCTATCGAATAATCGTCAGCGTTGATATAATCCATATCTCCCCAGACTTCGATTTCTTTGTCCTCGCATACGATAGCCTTATCAATGTCAAAATCTTCCCAAACATCTGTTGCTGAGCTACTAAGAGCGAGATAGGCAAGCCATTTGTTGATAACACAGCCGCCCTTTTCATTGACATCATCGATTGTCAACCCGCAAGTCAACTTTGGGCGTATTCTCTCATACAATTTTTCTTCGATAAACAATCCGCGATGTTTTCTAATTGAACCAGCCGATGACGAAAAATAGACATAATGCCTTCCATTGAAATCGAACCCATTAAATATCAAGTCGTGCATCACTTGATAAAAATAGAACTCTATCTGAATAATGCACTCAGACAATTCGTTTGACCGCATATCGCAAGCGCGAGTTAAACTTGATTCAAACAGCGCTATAACAGACTTTGTGTTTAACGCATCCGCCTTTAACTCTCTTACAATACTATGACCGACACGGCTATCTAATATCCCGCTCAAAATCTTTTTCTTTTTTCGCAGCAATCTGCTAATAGACTTTTTCTTCCACTTTTGTGGCGGATGCCTTTTGCTGTTTTTCAATATGCTCAATCTTGACATTTCATCATGTATCTTCTTCTCATCTTGAAAATACAGTGCGTCAGTCCCGACTGAATATATGTAGCATTGTGAAGAAAGTGGCAATACTCAATCCTCCTCATCTGGCTCAATGCCAAAGATCTCATCCTTACCATCAAAGATCCAGTCCAAAAACTGCTCATCGCTAGGTTCATATATATCATCCCAGACTTCTGGCTCTCTATTATCCGCGGTCTGAGTATATTTATTATAGCTCATCTCACCCCAACACATATCGCCCCACCTCCTCTGCGGGTTAGTTCTATTGTATCACATTTGCGCAAAAATGTCAAGTAAAAATTTTCGCCATTTGGTATTGACAAAAATCATTTGTCATGGTATATTTTGTTCAAAGGAAGTGTGGAAATGGCAAGAACAAAAGAATTGAATATCGTAGTGCAATATGGAGATACTGGATGGGTGATCAACGACAGAGGGCAATCGGTTTCTCCAAGGTTTGAGTTATACAACACAAAAAAGAAAGAAACACTAGACAAGGGCAATGACCCAATGAAATTTGACAAACACATCAAAGAGATGTTCCAAGGGAAAAAATAGAAAGGATGAAACACAATGAAAACATTCGACTACAATGGAGAAAATGTCAGAACCATAATCAAAGATGGAGAACCCCTGTTCGCACTAAAGGACATATGCAAAATACTTGGGATATCAGACAGTAAAGTCGCCGCGAGAAAACTAGACGAAGATGAGGGGTGTTTTTTACCCCTCATAGACAAAATGGGCAGAGAACAAAATACAATGTTCGTTACCGAATCTGGTTTATATCATATTGTTCTCAAGAGTAACAAACCAAATGCCAAGCCATTCAGAAAATGGGTAACATCGGAAGTGTTACCGTCAATCCGAACAACTGGCCAATACATTGACACCGAGAACAAATTCCAACAGTATTGCCCAGTCAGTTTCAAACGAGCGAAATGCCAGAAAATAGTCCAGCTATATGCACTACGAAAAAGAAGGTCGCCAATGCACGAAATAGACGCTTGGCGCAAACTATATATTGACTTTAGCAAGCAAATCGGGTATAATATAAACGCCAAAGCGAAAGAAGAAGGAGTGAGCAAAATTGAATATATGGAAAAACACGACCTGATCGATCAATTCGTGGCATTCGTAGAAAACGCGATCGCATGAAAGGAGAAAAGACAATGAACAGTATTCAAATTTTCAAAAACGAAAAGTTTGGCGACATTCGGACAATGATAATTGATGGAGAGCCTTGGTTCGCTGGTAAGGATATTGCCTTGACGCTAAGATATTCAAATCCACAAAAGGCAATCAGAGATCACGTTGATGAGGAAGATAGAACGGTGAACAATTCGTTCACCGTACATGGCACACCGATCGTTCTCATCAATGAGTCTGGATTGTACTCTCTGATCATGAGCAGCAAGCTACCAGAAGCCAAGACATTCAAGCGCTGGGTGACACAAGAAATTCTTCCTACTATTCGCAAACACGGGGCATATATGACACCAGAAGCACTGGAACGTTCTATGAACGATCCGGACTTTTACATCGGACTGTTAACAGCTCTGAAAAACGAGCGCGCAGCAAAAGTAGCCGCAGAAAATCTAGCACAAGAACGACAAGACACGATTGATGGCCTTTGTAACAAGATTCCGCTTGCCGAACTGCGGCAGCGCGTTGTTCAAATCGTTCGCAAGGGTTGCACGAACTCTCAAGAAGTGGCAAACCGATGGAATATGCTCTATTCGGAGTTTGACAAAAAGCACCATGTCAATACCAACGCAAGAGCAAATCATGCAAATCAAAACCGCATTGAAGTTATCGTAGCCATGGACAAAATCGGCGCATTATATGAATTAGCGTGCAAGTTGTTTGCAACTAGCTACGATAGTTTTATGAAAGGTTTCGCCGCCGTACGATAATGAAAGGAGCAAAACAACAATGAACAACGAAACTGTAAACCATCCGGCACACTACGCTTATGCGGGCATTGAGTGTATTGACGCGATCGAGGCAGCAACATCCGACAAGACCGGGCTTGAAGCTGTATGTGTCGCAAACGTGATCAAATACACTTGGAGATACACAAAGAAAAACGGCGTTAATGACCTCGAAAAGGCCAAATGGTATTTAGAAAAACTGATCAAACATCTTGAAAAAAAAGAGATTCCGCTCAACGAAGAGGATGAGCAAGGATGCGAATGCTGCAAATACTCTGAATTGACCGAATATGAATATCCGTGTTGCGCTTGCAAGTTCTCCGTCGTACACACAGACAAAGAGTATAAAACAAGACCGAACCTGTGCGAGATGACCGACAATGATGAATGATAACAAAATCGCACACTATCTAAAGCTGGCCAAAAATGCCTGTCTATATAGCGATTGCAAAAGAGCTAGACTTGGCTGTGTCATCGTATGTAAAAACAAGACGGTATCAGTGGGATGGAACAGCCAAAACAAGACCAGCCCGACACAGAAATCGTACAACCGCCTACGCGGATACGACCCGGATGCGACCAACGACCGTAGCACGCTCCATGCCGAAATGTCCGCAATGCTGAGAGCAAGAAACTCCGATATAGACTGGAGCAAGACCTCGCTATTCGTATATCGAATAAAGCGCGACGGCTCACGTGCAATGTCTAGACCGTGCGAAGCCTGCATGGGGTATGCAAAAACACTGGGCATCAAAAACTTTTACTACTCAACAGACGATGGCTGGGCATATGAGCAAGTAAAGGAGGTGACAGAATGAGGGTGAGAATTAGACTAGATACGATGGACGACATCAAGAAATTCGTTCAAGTCGCAGAAAGATACGAGGGGCGCATTGAGCTTGAAGATAATGATGGTCACAGAGTTTCTGCCCGTAGTATCGTAGGCGCTATTTACACTATGGAATGGTCATCAGTATACTGCGTAGCAGAGCGAGATATATCCGCCGCATTGCTGCCATGGCTCATTTAAGACAAAAGACAGGCCGAAATCAACGGTCTGTCTTTTCTTATTTCATAGAATGGCTCATACTTTCAATATTTTGCCCCGTTTTGGCGATAATAGGCATAGGTTGGTATCGGTATACTCCAAACACCTAAAACGTCAAAATGGGGCATTTCTGACGCAAATAGAGATAGGCAATGCTCATAGCGTCAATTCTTTTGCAAAATTTGCTTATATTTAATTGTGATTTTCAAGACATCTCATTCTGGGAGTATTTGTATACCCATATACAGTATATTTCAAAAAACGCTCATTATTTATGTAACGAAATGAGCAAGTCGATTATTGAATGACTTCGAACATACGCCGATAATTTACCGTTGGCGGAGTCGCTATCAATTCTTCGATCAATTTCTGACGCTCGATGGCCTCATCGTCTTTGATTTGCTTAGTCGATTCGATCTTACTTTGAGATTCTATATTGAGAATGCGCTCAACATTTTGCAAGCGTGGGGCGATGCAGCCCTTGGCCGCAATGATGACATTGACTTGATATGCGCTGACATATTTGCCATCGGTTTCTTGTGCAATTCGCTTTTCGACAGAATCATAAAACTCTGCGCGTTTATCATTGGGGATATATCTGCGCCATTGGTTTATATCACAATCATCAGCTGCATCTTTGAATGCTTTTAAAACCAGACGCTCAAGATCGCTGTTCATCGGGACATTAACTATGCGTTTTACCAACATATCATTCACCCATGTCTGCTCAACGAGGCAAAAGCCCGGTCGAACAGTGATGACTCCAGCATCGTTAAGATAGTCCATCTCTCTATGAATCCACCTAGACAACACCTTGCCAGCTGTGATAGACGCAACGTACATATCTTCATAGCTTTCGTCTACGGCATTCTCTAGCATATAGCGTAGATTATCATTCCGCATAACGACATAGTTATCATTGACGATACCCATGTGTAGCATAAGCTGGGTGTTGGTGATATATACCGTATCATTTTCTTTCTTTTCAAACAGCTTATAGAGCATATACTGGACATATTCTTGGAACTTACTGCGCATGGGCAGAACGGCCTCATCAAACACTTCTGTCACAGTATACTTTGTGCCATTTTTCTCGATGTCGCAAAATAGTTGCAGATTGTGGAGTTGTGCCGCTTTGCTACATCCGTTCTTTTCTGGCAAGCATAGCGATGCGCATAGTGATTTGTAGTTCTGCTCTTTGCCCTCGATAGCTTTTAGCTTATCGATAAGCATTTTGGTTTCTTCTTCGGTCATCTTGATTTTCCTCGCCATTGTATAATAACTCCTTTTTGATTTGAATTTTTGGCTGTTTTGAAGTCATATAATATAACTTAATAATATATATATATGACCATCAAACAGCCAAATTTTTCTGGCTCATTCATTCTATCATGATCGCCGCTGATCGTCAACAAATATTTTTGGCTGTTTCATGGTTCTTATTATATATATTATATATATATGACCACCAAACAGCCAAATTTTTATCATGACTTAATTTTTGACACTTATATTATAATATATATTTAATAATTATATATTATTATTATTATTTATAATAATTATTATAATATATAATATATATGACCAAAAAAGTGCCAAATTTTTATTTCTTTAATTTTTTTCTTATATATATTATATAGGGGGCTAGCCCCCTATAACCCCCACTCTCACTCCTTTCAGTCGCTCGAGCCATGTTCGCTACGCTCACAATGCCACGCTACGCTATAATCGTTTTTGTTTTCGGTTTGTATGTTAAATTGTTGGTATGAGCGTTATCGCATTACGATGGTTATGGTTGGTTATTATATTACGAGTGTTGTGGTTGTATGTACAACAATCGATTTCTTCTCCCGTTCTGCTTTGTTCGTCCAGAACCAGCCCCCGCCCGGGCAGCTGTTTTTATGTAAAAAGTGCCCAATAATAGATATTATAGGGCATTTTCTGCTTTTTTTGGCTTCCAGTCCGGGGGAAGGTTGATATCCTATTGAAGAAGTAGGATATAATGCTTTAAAGCAGTAAAATCGAGTCCATGCTTCGCGTGATAATATACTTCGCATTACGAAGTATTCTATAATCAGTACACCACATATCGATACTACCTATATCGATATACCGATTATCAATATACTATTGTAAAATAATATAATACTATTGTAAAATAATATATATATAATAATAATATTATATAGCTATGATTATATATACGCGTGCGCGCGCGAAGGCCAAAAAGCTGGAAAAATTTTTTTATTTTTTTAAAAAAGGGGCTTGACAAGACGCGCGGATCGTGATATATTATAGACACGGTGAGCGACACCGGAGCCGACGCGAGGCAGATCGCGGGAAATATCGGAGGTAAACATGGAAGAAGAAGAGATCCGTCGGACGCTTGCGACCCTATATGCAGAGGCTAGCAAGTGTAAAAGCAAGGCCCAGATCCTCGCGCTGATCTGGGATATCATCACGTCGTTATAATGCGCGGGGCTGTGCTATTGGCCATACGGGCAAAAAAAATTTTTGGAGGAATCATATTATGAACACCGTTAAAAGCTTCACCCCGCGCGAAGATATCAAAGCATCTGATCGTGACCGCGAAGCGAAGCATATCACGAAGGGATTCAAAACTATATGCGCGGCTGATGGTCGGCTTTATGAGTTAGTGGACTTGCGCATTGGGCAGACCGATACAACGGCATATGCTTGCGTCTGGCTGCATAGATACAGCGGCGGCGCATATGCATATGGATCTGGCCATGCGGGTGGTTATGGATACGACCGGAGCAGCGCGGCAGCGGAAGCGGCCTTCAGGGCTGCGGGCGTGACCATGGCTGAGGGATTCGGCGG